>SCPO01000046.1_pt1 | contig 426817 bp, 603 predicted proteins | sample 6106821 | NCBI WGS metagenome assembly SCPO01 (sample SAMN10720448, study PRJNA508395) | human gut metagenome | isolation source: Participant 2 stool, 0 month | host: Homo sapiens | collected 2017
AACCTGACTTAGGTACATCTCTTGTGTACATTGCCATTTTTGTGGGGATGTTATTTATCTCTGGCATTAAAACTAGACTCATAAAAATCATCGCGGGCACTGGTTTATTATTGATGCCTTTAGGCTGGTTTGTACTGAAAGAATACCAAAAACAACGTATTCTCGTATTTTTAAATCCAGATATTGATCCGTTTGGCTCTGGCTATCATATTATTCAATCTAAGATTGCCATTGGTTCAGGTTTGATTTTTGCAAAGGTATCTTTAATGGCACACAAAGTCAGTTGAACTTCTTACCAGAAAACCATACGGATTTTATTTTCTCCGTTATTGGTGAAGAATTTGGCTTTGTAGGTTGTATCCTAGTATTGTTATTGCTCTTTATGCTGATTTATCGCAGCATTAAAGTGGCGTATATGTGCAATGATAATTTTGGTATGTTATTAGCTACAGGTATTGCCACTATGTTTTACCTTTGAGGTACTCGTAAATGTAGGTATGACAATTGGTATTATGCCTGTTACTGGTATTCCGTTGCCATTCCTTAGTTATGGTGTTAGTGCATTGACCACGAATATGTTGAGTATTGGTATTTTGTTAAATATCGCAATGCAACGAACGAAATATATTTTTTAAATAACCTATATATAGGATCGATTGTGAAAGAAGTCTTTCAGAAAAGACGGAGGATGTATGATTCAATTAGATACGTCATGGTTACAACATGTCCAAAAGCCTGCTCGTTATACGGGTGGCGAATATAAATAGTATCGTAAAAGATCACAGTACTGTTGATGTAACAATGGCATTAGCTTTTCCAGATGTATACGAAGTGGCCATGAGCCATTTGGGTATCAAAATTTTATATGGTCTTGTAAACCGTCGTGATGATGCAGCAGCGGAACGTGTGTTTGCACCTTGGCACGATATGGAAGAGGAGATGCGCAAGCGCAACATTCCTTTATTCTCTTTGGAAACTCGTACGCCTATTAAAGACTTTGATGTACTAGCCTTTACGCTTCAATATGAGATGAGCTTTACTAATATCTTGAATATGCTCGATTTGGCTGGCATTCCTATGTACTCTAAAGATCGTGATATGGATTTCCCATTACTCGTATGTGGTGGCCCATGTGCATTTAATGTAGAGCCTATTGCAGATTTCTTTGATATTGTATCTCTTGGTGAATCCGAAGAATGGGGCGATGAATTTATCGACCTCTATAAAGCTGAAAAAGCAAAGGTTTCCCTGGTGGTAAAGAGGCGTTCTTGTATTAAATTCCTGGTACCTATTGTCCTGCATTATATGATGTGGAATATACAGAGCAAGGCGATTTTAAAATCTATTACACCTCGCTTTGAAGAGGTACCGGTAGCTGTAGAGAAACGTATCGTAGAGGACGTAGAAAATGTATTTTACCCTACAAAACCTGTTGTGCCTTTCTTAGATATTGTGCATGACCGGGCAGTACTAGAATTATTCCGTGGCTGTACGTGGTTGTCGTTTCTGCCAAGCGGGAATGCTATACCGCCCTGTTCGTGAAAAGACAGAGCGTTTGCTTCAAATTGCTAAGGATACGATTGCTAACACTGGTTATAATGAAATCTCTTTGATGAGCTTAAGCTCCGCGGACTATTCTAAATTGCCAGAGCTAGTAGACATGCTTATGGAAGAGTTCAAAGACAAACAAGTGAGCGTAAGCTTGCCATCCTTGCGCATTGATAGTTTTTCCATCGATATTGCGAAAAAGGTGCAACAAGTACGTAAGAGTGGTCTTACCTTTGCGCCTGAAGCGGGTACACAGCGCATGCGCGATGTTATCAACAAAGGTGTTAGCGAAGAAGACTTATTGGCAGCGTGTACAAATGCCTTTAAATCTGGGTGGAATACAGTTAAATTGTACTTCATGATGGGCCTTCCTACACTGAAACTGATGAAGACCTGGCAGGTATTGCTGATCTAGCGTACAAGGTGCTTGATTTGCATCGTGATATTACGGGTAAACGCAATGGCTCTGTAACTGTGAGCGTATCCTTCTTCGTACCAAAAACACATTCTCCATACCAATGGTATGGTCAACAAGATAGAAATTCATCGTAAGCAAAAATATCTAAAATCACTTATTAATAATCGCAATATTTCTTATCATTATCATGATGGCTATACTGGCTACATGGAGGCCGCTTTTGCTCGTGGAGACCGTAGATTGTCTAAGGTTCTTGTAAGAGCATGGGAAGCAGGTTGTAAATTTGATGGCTGGACTGAGTTCTTCAACTATGAAACTTGGTTACAAGCATTCGCTGACTGTGGTTTGGATCCTGCATATTTTGCACGTCGTACTCGTGATTTCGACGAGCCATTACCTTGGGATCATTTGGATTGTACTGTAAGTAAAGCTTTCTTGAAACGAGAGTGGGAACAAGCGGTAGAGGCAAACTTAACAAGTGATTGCCGTCGCGGTCCATGTAAGGAGCTGTAACGTATGTCCAGAGCTAAATACTGCAATTATTGACTATAAGGAGGGTGGCAGAGTTGAAAAAGTTACGTTTGGCCTTAAATAAAGGCGAAAAATTGCGATTCTTGTCGCACCTTGATTATGCACAAGCAGTAGAACGTATGATTCGCCGCGCAGAAATTAAAATGGCTTATTCTGAAGGTTTTAATCCACATATGAAAATTAGCTTTCCTCTGCACTTGCTCTAGGTGTAACAGCGGCGGCTGAATATATCGATATGGATGTACTGGAAGAAGATTCTTTAGAGTCCATCATGGAGCGTTTAAACCGCGTAAGCTCCTCCAGGTCTTGAGGTGCTAGATGGCAAAGAAATGCCTGAAAAGGTGAAAAGATGATGGCTATCTGTAACTTTGCTATTTACGAAGTAACAGGTCCTGTAACGGATGAACATGCGGATTGGGATGCTTTGCTCAAACCTTTCAATGAAGCTACGGAGATTTCTTATGAAAAGGTAACGCCTAAGAAAACGCGCACTATTGATGTGAAAGAATTTGTAAAAGAACCTATCGTAGCATCTGTTAAGGACGGTATGGTAACTCTTACTATGGGTATCGGCATCTATCCGCAAGGTACAATCAAACCTAGCGAAGTGTGGAATCTTGGTAAAGACCAATATAATTGGCCTATTACAACTAGCTACGAAATTCATCGTAAAGCAATTATGGTAGAAAATGAAGATCGTTACACGCCATTGGAAATTAACTACTAATACTCTTTATAAAAATCTTAAATCTTTATATAAGCTTTAGTGTTTTAAAAAATCTATATATTTTAAATTGAACGAAGGGAGGGATAGGATGCATAAAATTTTGGTCAATGTTATGCGAGAAGAAATTCGCATGGCTGTTATCGACGAAGAAGGGCAGTTAGTATACTTTATCTTAGAGCGTACTGATGAGTCTCATATGGCAAATCATATGTACAAAGGCACTGTTAAGAACGTATTAAACGGTATGCAAGCGGCCTTTGTTGATATAGGAGGCTCAAAATGCGTACTTGAACCTTCAACAGGGGAAAGAACAGAAAATCTTGCCACGACTATCTGTAGGGCAACAAATTCTTGTACAAGTGGTAAAGAGGAAATGCTTGGTAAAGGAGCTCGCGTTACTGCTGATGTGAGTCTTGCCGGTCGTTTTATGGTGCTTTACCATATTCTGAAGGCATGCATATTTCTAAGAAAATTACTGATGAAGCAGTACGATGTTATGGAAGCATTAGCAGGTTATCATTGAATCTTTTCAATGGGAGGAAGTTATAAACTATCAATTGTGTATGAAACGTACCAGAACATTGTTGGATCAATATCCGGACGTTGATGGAATTATGGCTTTGGACTTGTGTGCAGCCGCCTTCCTCAAGACAGAAAAAAACAAAAATATTGGCTTATGATGGAACTTATGTCACGGACTTCAATTACCATTCGATTGATTCAATTGTACAGGATGCGAAGAAGGTTGCAAAGGAAAGTGTGAATATGCTTATTAAACTGATCAATGATCAACCACTTAAGAAAAGGGAAGTATTGGTTCCTGTAAAATATAAAAGGGCGATACTTTGTAGAATGGAGAGCATTGGCACAAAGGAGTGTGTGAAGCTTTTCTGTAAATAGCTAATAACAGCAAGGTCTTCTATGGTAAAATATAAATCATAGGAGGCCTTTTATTATGGCAAGAAGAGGCTTCCAGCTCAATCATTATCATAGAAGATTATTATTTACAGACTTTTCTTCATAGTCTCCTTTTTCTAGTGATTTTAATAAAAATCAAGATGATTTTGGATATAGTAACGAATCTGTGAATAAACTGCATTTTATGTTGCAATATAGTTACGCATAGTGTATATTACAGATATGGAACAGTTCCACAAATGATGTGGACAGTTCCGTGGCACAAAACGAGGCATCCATAGATGAAAAATTTTTTTTAATCAAATATGGAACAGTTCCACAAAAAGGAGGAATATATATGAAAGCAAAGAAGTTAGTAGCAGTTGGAATGACAGTGCTAATGCTTGGGGATTATTTGTGGGATGCGGAAATTCTGCAGATACCTCGACAGGAGCAAACAGTGGAAAAAATGTAAAGATTACAATTTTCCAGAGTAAGATTGAGGCAAATGAAGGATACAAGAAATTAATTGCAGCATATGAAAAGGATCATCCAAATGTAGAAATTAATCTTGAAGCTGTCACAGGAAATGATTTTGGCGCATCAATGAAAGCAAAGATGCAGTCGGATCCACCAACAATCTTTTCTGTAGGTGGTTTTTCGGACATGAAAGATTACGGAGATGTTATTGAAGATGTTTCTGATCTGGATATTATGCAGCACGCATTAAAAGGAACAACGGATACTTTTACAAAAGACGGAAAAGTATATGCCATTCCGTTATACATGGAAGGTTATGGATTCGTTATTAATAAGCAGATGTTTGAGGATGCTGGAGTTTCTGTAGATTCTATGATGAATTTCGAAGGCATGAAGGCCGGTTTTGATACTTTGAAAGAGAAAATCGATAATGGTGAGATGAAGGATAAATATCCGAATCTGGAAGCTGTTATGGAATACCCGACAAAGGAGTTATGGATTGCAGGAGACCATGACGCTAATGTTGCTTTAACACATGACTTTAAGACTCCTAATGAAGCATATGCGGCAGATTCGCTTCCGGGAACCGGCTTTGAAGACTATAAGAAAATGGTTGATTTTCAGGCCAGTTATACAACCAATGCCAACAATACGGCAAATCTTAATTCTGTAGACTACACAACATCATTAGAGGGTGGACTTGCCATTGAACGTGTTGCATGTATCAAGCAGGGAAACTGGGTAGCTCCAGCAGTAGAGACAACAGATCCGGCAGTCCTTCAAAAATTGGATATGTTACCATATTCTGTTCCGGGATATTCAGATGGCAAGTATTTTGTAGGTGTATCAGGATATTGGGCAATTCATAGCAAGGCAACCGATGCGCAGAAAGCTGCTGCAAAAGACTTCATCAATTGGATGTTCACCGATTCGGAAGCACAGAAAATTGTTGTGAATGATTGTAAGTTTATTCCTCCATATGATAATTTTGATGGAATAAAAGCATCCGATCCACTTTCACAGAGAATTATGGATGCAAATAATTCGAAATACCATGAACGGATGGGTATACAGTGGAGCTCAAATACATGGGGTCAGCAGGTGGCTGGTGTAGAAGTACAGAAATATCTTGCCGGAGAAGCTGATTGGGATGAGGTTACAAAGACCTGTATCGAGCAGTGGAGTGAGTTAAGAAAACAACAGAACAACTAGTAAGAGTTAAAGAGGGTTCCGGATAGAGCTTCTATCCCGGAAATTCAAATAAGGGTAAAATCCTTTGTTTGGAAAGGACGGATAGAAGAAGTATGAGAAAAAGTAAATTACGGTTTTGGGGCTTTTTGGCACCGTCATTAATTGCATTTTGTATTGTTGTAATCATACCTACATGTATTGGATTTTTCTATTCCCTTACAAACTGGAATGGAATTGTAGGCTCGGACATTAAGTTTGTAGGTTTTCAAAATTTTATTGACATTTTACGAGAGATGACTCATTTGTACATGCTTTTTATTTACTGCGCTTTTCGGTGTGCGCAGTTGTATTGGTAAACCTTGTTGGCTTTGCTCTGGCGTTGTTAGTGACACAGAAATTTAGAGGCGCAACGCTGTTACGTGGAATTTTCTTTATGCCAAATATGATAGGCGGATTATTGCTTGGATTTACTTGGCAGTTTATTTTTATATCGATTTTTGAAGCTTTTTCAAAAAAGACAGGAATTGCAGCCTTTAGCGGATGGCTATCGAATCCGGAAACCGGATTTATAGGATTGTTGATTTTGACTGTGTGGCAGATGTCGGGATATATGATGATCGTATATATTGCGCAGATTCAGCAGATACCGGAATCGGTTAAGGAGGCAGCAAGAATTGATGGAGCAAACTCATGGCAGCTCATGAGATATATCATCCTTCCGTTGATGATGCCTGCGTTTACAATCGGATTATTCTTATCTATTTCGAGTTCATTTAAAATGTTTGATCAAAATTTAGCTTTGACACAAGGTGGACCATACAAATCAACAGAAATGATTGCGTTAAACATTTACAATTCTGCCTTTGGAGCAAATGAATTTGGTTTTGCACAGGCAAAGGCAATCGTTTTTCTGATTATTGTGGCAGGAATCGGAGTTACGCAGTTGGTTATAACAAAGCGCAAGGAGGTTGAAATGTAATGAAGAAAAAAATCGCTTATGGAGTAACAGGACTTATTCTTGGATGCATTTTTGTTTCCGATTTATATTTTGATTATGAATTCGTTTAAGACGACCAAGGGATTTTACAGATGTGTTGGGATTTCCGGCGAAAGGAACATTCACACTTGAAAACTATAAGAATGCGTTTCAAGAACTGGATTACATAAGATCTTTTATGAATTCGCTGCTTATCACGGTAGTGACAGCGGTTCTGGTGCTGTTGATATCGGCTATGGCGGCCTGGGTACTTGTACGTTATAAAACCAAAGCAAGTAAGATTATTTTTTTTTTTTTCCGGTTCTATGTTGATTCCATTTCAGTGTGTCATGCTTCCATTGGTTGGATTTGCAAGCAAAATCGGTTTGCTGTCTCGTGGTGGCTTGATCTTTATGTATATGGGCTTTCAAACAAGTATGGCAATCATAATGTTTCATGGGTTCATAAAAAATATTCCGGAGGAATTGGAGGAAGCCGCTACAATTGACGGGTGTGGTTCAATACGTCTGTTTATTTCAATCGTGCTTCCTTTGATGAGAACGATTATAGTCACGGTTGCAGTTATTAATGTTATGGGAACATGGAATGACTTCTTATTGCCATCGCTGATTATTAATAAACAGGGCTTACAGACGTTGCCTTTAAAACATATTTGTTCTTTGGACAATTTGCAAAACGTTGGGATTTGGCTTCTGCCGGATTGGTTTTGTGCATGGCTCCTATTATTATCTTTTATTTGTTTAGTCAAAAATACATTGTAAAAGGTATTACAGAAGGGGCAATAAAGTAAGGTGAGGAATTTGTGAATGAAAACAATTGGTGGAAAGAGTCCGTAGTGTATCAGATTTATCCGCAAAGTTTTATGGATAGCAACGGAGATGGAATCGGAGATTTTAACGGAATTATCCGAAACTTGATTATCTCCAAAATCTAGGCGTAGATGTATTATGGATATGCCCGATGTACGCTTCTCCACTTGTGGATAATGGATATGATATATCGGATTATTACAAGGTAAATCCAATCTTTGGAACAAACGAGGATATGGAGCATTTAATAGATGAGGCTCAAAAAAGAAATATTAAAATCATATTGGATCTGGTGGTCAATCATTGCTCGGATCAGCATGAATGGTTCCAGAAGGCAATGAAGGATCCTAATTGTGAGGAAGCGTCTTATTTTACTTCCGAACAACGGAGAATGATAAAGAACCGAATAACTGGCGATCCAATTTTGGCGGATCCGTATGGTCGAGATTACCAGATGACAGATGGTATTATCATACGTTTGCGAAGGAACAGCCGGATCTGAACTGGGAATGCAAAGAGCTGCGTCAAAAAATTTATGAGATGATAAATAGGTGGTTGGAAAAAGGAATCGCCGGTTTTCGTATCGATGCAATTACCTTTATCAAAAAGACTTAAGTTTTGCCAGTCGTCCTACGAATGATGGGGAACTATATCCGGTTGAAAAACTTACGGATTATAAGGGAATCGGAATATTCCTTGATGAGATGAAAGAGCAGTGCTTTGATAAATATAACTGTATGACAGTTGCCGAAGCACCGGGGTTGACGATGCTGCTTTTGAACGGTATGCCGGAAAGAATGGTTACTTTTCCATGATTTTCGATTTTGGATGGGAAAATATGGAAGGGAAAATGATAAATCAAGCATTCATGCGGTAGAACGGTGGAAGAAAAAATGTTTACACATGTAGCGCATAATAGCGGAATCGGTTGGAGTGCTATCTTTTTAGAAAATCATGATCAGTCCAGATGTCTGAACAAATTTCTGGAAAGAGAAAATATTAGTTTCTATAGTGCATCGGCACTGGCGAGTATCTATTTCTTTTATATGGAACGCCTTTTATATATCGGGACAGGAAATTGGTATGACCGATGTTAAGTGGAAGAATACTAATGATATGGATGATATAAGGGCGAAAAGAACCTATGAGGAAGCGGTCGGACAAGGCAAGGATCCGGATGAAGTACTTGCATACTTTTCAGAGTTAGGAAGAGATAATGCAAGAACGCCGATGCAGTGGGATGACTCGGAAAATGGAGGATTTACGTGTGGAAAGCCATGGATTAAATGCAATGATAATTATAGAACAATCAATGCACAGAGTCAGGTGAATGATCCGGATTCATTATACAATTATTATAAGCGTTTGATTCAGTGTTACCATGACCATGCAGATATTGTGAGACAGGCGGAGTTTCGCCCGATGTACGAAGAATATCCGGGATTATTTGCATATCAAAGAGAAGTAAACGGCAAAGGTTTATTGGTAATCGTGAATTTTACAAATGAAAGCTGATGTTTCAAAAAATTGATCAAAAATGTGAATTGTGCAATTATCATGAAACGGAGTCCGAATGGTTGCAACCATATGAGGCGAGAATATACAGCAAATAAAAAAATTCTATGTGTAAAAGAAAACATTTTGGCGTTAAATGAAATTGGACTGTCAGTCGATTAAACTTTTTATAAATACAGACCTCTCAGATACTGAAAAGTGTAATGGGAGGTCTTGTTTTTATTGTTTAAAATTCATTTTAGGTAGCCATACAGCAGCGAAATTGCCTGATGCATTACATGAATGCTTGTGCTACAACGCAGCTACGTAAGAAAAGTGAATAGAAATCTTCGGGCAGGGTCAGATTCCCTACTGGTGGTATAGCCCACGAGCCGTTAGGCATGATTCGGTGAGATTCCGATAAGGAGAACCTCTTCGCAGAGATTCTCCTTGATTTTAAACGGTAGGTTTTGTAGGTCTTACTGTAAGCTGTAAACCGAGATGCTGAAAAATATTAAGCAGTGTTCCGAGATTCGGGGTTGTTTTGCAGGATTCGATCCGTGCTACGGATGATTGTGGAATACCACACATAGCAGCAAGCTCTCTCTGGCTAAGTCCAAGAGAAGTACGCTGTTCCACCATGGCACTTACGATGGAGGAAATATTTTCAACTTCATCGATGTCTTTTCCAATTTCAGGATCAACGGTTCTTACATGTTCCTTATAGTCATTCCAGGTTTTCATAATCATTCAGCCTCCTTTCGGGCAAGGTAATCATCACGTTCAGCCTTTGCCCGTTCAATTTCGCGCTTGGGAGTTTTTTGAGTTTTCTTGCGAAATTGATGCAAAAGCACAAAGGTATCATTTTGGAAATAAAAATATAAAACACGGTTATTGCCTGGGCGAAGCTCCCAGATATCATCATCAAGGTGTTTTGTGATATTTTCATTAAGCCGTGTACCATTATCTTCGAGGAGCTGGATGTACAAACTTATCTGCTTGTATTGAATACGGGCATCTTTGTTTGTAGCTGCTTTGACTCGAAGAGATTCAAGAAATTCCCAAAGCTCTGATCTGCCATTGGAATCTTCGTAAAATTCAATGTTGTACATTAGTATATGTTCTCCAAGTGGAAATATTTATTCTATATACATGATAGCATTTATGCTATCAAAAAGCAAATAAAAAATGAAAGAAGGAAACAAAATTTGAGTGAAAAAAATATAAAATTAGTAATTGCCGAGAAACCTTCGGTGGCGCAGTCCATCGCAAAGGTAATCGGTGCAGATAAGAGAGAGGACGGATACCTGGAGGGCAAGAGATTGTGTTTAAAGATGGAAAACTTGTCTGAGACGCAGCGAAGTAAATAAAATGAATAATATAGGAAGTCAGTAGTGCGTGAATAAACTGCTGGCTTCTTTTTTGATAGATACAGTCACTCCCAGAGAGTGTGCAGGATAGTAAAGTAATAATATCAACATGACGATATAGAAAATGCAGGGAAGCATTGTATTTCAAAGAGTTTGAGATACAGTGCTTTTGTGTATTAACAGGGGTAAATGGTTTAATGCTTTTTTTAATCGTATTTCGTGTTAAAAAATTGTATTTGGTGAAGAAATACCATAATATTTTGTTTCATGTGATATCTTTTATAGGTGAGATTTGAAACAGAATAAAGATTGAGCCGATATATAAATGAGAAAGAAGGTGAGTGCTATGCTGGAAATTGTTGTCTGTGATGACGATATAGCAGATCTTGAGTGTGCAGTGACTATGCTGCATAAGATTTTTACAAGTCAAAAGATTGCTTATCATATTGAGCAATTTGCGTCTGCAAATCAAATGCTTGAAAATATCAGCAACATTGATATCGGAATTTTAGATATTTCGATGGAAGAACTGAATGGTATTAAACTGGGGAGAAAATTAAAGGAAAAATTTCCGGATGTGAAATTAGTGTATATTACGAGTTATGAAGAATATTGTATGCAGGTCATTAACGAAGTTCACGCATTTTCATTTCTATGTAAGCCATTGGAATATGATAAATTGGAAACGCAGATGTTGGAACTGCTGGATCAACTGCCGGATACCGGAGCAGAAAAGGATTTTTATAAAGTGACGGACAGCAATGGGAAAGAGTATCTGTCAATCAAATTGAAACTCAGGGACATTTTATATTTCGAATACATAAAAAGATCAAGAAAAGTACTGATAGCGTTGTCTGATATCACATATGAGTATGACTGCATTTTTGAAAAACTGGTTGAAGAACTGCAGCCCTATGATTTTGTTGTGAATTGCAGGGGAAATCTGGTTAATTTAAGGCATATTGAAAAATAAAAGGCTTTACCATTTATCTGGACAATGGAAAAGAACTCCAGATTGCGCAAAAGAGAAGCAACGATTTTAGAGAAGAAGTAAATAAATTTTGCAGAGAAATTCATAGGAGAAACGATGAATACGATTTTACTGATATTATGTAATGCTCTTTCCTGTTTTATCATAAGTACCATACTGTTCCAGTTTATGAATGGAAAGTATAAAAGAAGCAGTCAAAATAGATATGTATATATTGTGGTTGAGACTGTCACAGTGATTTTACAACCTGTATCAATATGCTCAATCATTCCATATTAAATCTGGTGGTCTGGGGCGTGTTGACGGGGTGATCGCATATGTTCTGTATTATGAGGATATAGATAAACCCTTAAGACGTATCATTGAATGTGAGGCATTGGTATTTTGCATGTCTGTCTGTGAATCATTAGGAGTGATTCTTTTACAATGTATTTTGCAGGCAGCAGATATAAAAAATGTGAATGAAACGATGCTTTACTGCTTTGAGGTAACATTTTCAAAAGTGATACTTATTTTTGTATTACACATTCATAAACAGGTTTGTGAAAAGAGCGATATTCCTTATGCAAAGACAAGGTACATCATGTATGGAATTATACTCCTATACAATCTGATTAACATGGGTGTAATTGTAGAGAATTTTAAAAATGGAGAAGAAAATTATTTATGTGCAGTCAATATGGGGTGTATTGTTCTGGCAGATCTATACCTTTTATATTTTGTTAAAATGGCAGATGAAAAGAACTATTATGAAAAGCAGCTTATCGCTTTAGAGCAACAGGCAAAGGTACAATACGAATACTATTTGACGCAGACAAAAAAATATGATCAAACCGTCCACATATTACATGATGTAAATAAGCATATTAAAGCAATCGAAGGATTATATGGTGCAGAGCAGGGGAATACGGCAGGAGAATATGCAGCGGAAATCAGAGAACTGTTAAAGCCGCTCATTCCGGTTCAATACACAGAAAATCCAATATTAAACATTCTTCTTACCGATAAAGAATCCGTTATGAAGGAAAAAGGTATTTCAGTAACCATAAAGGTGGATAATGTGAATCTGAATTTCCTTGCACCAATCGACATTACAACTATTTTTGGAAATTTATTGGATAATGCGATTGAGGCTGCAGAGAAGCTTGAAGGCGGGAAATATATTTCGATTAAGATTGGCTCATACCATAAAATGATAGCTGCCAGCATCGAAAATAACTGCGGGGAGGTAAAGTGGAAAAATGGTTTTCCGGTATCAGCGAAAGGAAAAGGCGGTGGAATAGGACTGCTGAATGTTCAGAGCAGTGTAAAAAAATATGATGGAAATTTAATATTGAAAAGTGATGGAAATAAATTTATTGCTGAGTTATTCCTCAATTCATAAAAGTCTTACTTCGTGCAAAAAATCGTACTTGGTGCAGAAAAGGTAAAATATTAGAAGTGGGTTGTCGATAGAAAAAGAAAAATAAAGCGGATGACAGATATAAAAAATTTAATGATAGGAGGCTTCGATTATGTCAAGAATTACGGACTACGGTTTTATTTCAAACGACATTTGGAACATCAAAAACAAATTTAGTCAACAATATTCAGTTGTCCCAAATGAACAGCAGTTCTGTACAGAAACAATTAAAAGCAGCAGGATTGACACAAACAGTAAAAAGTATAAAGCAGCACTGAGTGAGATGATGAAGAATGGAAACGGTGCAATGTTTACAAATGTTCAGGCAATTAAGAACCTGATGAGCCAATATGACAAAAATGGAGACTGGATTGATCCGAATACCGGATTAACAGGACTTGCGGTAACGGATGAGAACAGAAACAGTTATAAACATATCATTTCTATTCCAGAGAGTAGCCGGGTAGAAATGTTTGAACTGGCAAAGAAAGAATTCTTAAATGAAAACGGTACTTTAAATGGTGATACTACCAAAAGGGAGAGTGTATATAACAATTTATACAGAAAAATGGATAAGGATGACCGCTTATCAGCAGGCTGGACAATGGAACAATATGAACATCAATACAGACAGGCATTTGCAGAAGCTGCAAAAGCCGCAGATTCTACATGGAGAGCTGGTAAACCAATACCGGCTGGCGCATTGGATGGTATTACAAGAGAGTCTGTTGAGAGTGGCAGGAAGTCAGTAGATATAAAGTTATAGATAGATTTATTTATGAGCCACGAGGTGAAACTAAGATAATGGGTTTTAAGGAGGAAAAATAGGATATGAAAATATCTAATTACATGAATAATACGAATTCAATAATGGAAAAAATACTGATAAAGTACAGAAAGGAAATAGTCAGACAAACGAAAAACATACAGTGGGGCAATCAGTGAAGCTTTCGATTTCTAATGAGGGATTGGAGTATTATCGTAATCGTATACAGCAGAGTGGACAGGAAAAATATGATGATGTGGTTCAAAGAAAGGAACTGTTAGCGAGTAAAAAAATCAGTGATATTGATTATAGTTATGAAATTCAAAAGAAGGCAGCACAGCAGAATCAAAATGTTGATACAGGAAAAAGTGCCTTAAATATTACTGACAAGGCAAATAATTATGTTAAAGCATACGCAGAATTATATGATGAAATTGTGAAGGGCTATGAAAATGGAACCAGAGAAATATATGTAGCTGATGAAAATGGACCTCGTAAGCTTACAAAGGATGAAGAGTTAAGCAATTTAGATGCTGCATATAAAAAAACAGTGGATGACTTTGTGACAATGGAGACAACCAATCAGCATGCCCGTGGAATTATTGGTGAAGAAATGAATAAAATTTCAAAATTACCACAAGGTCAACTTTGGCATCGGCTTACATTGAGGAGCAAAAAACCAGGGGAAAGGACGAAATCCCAGAAAATTTAACTGAGAAAATGTATGGTGCAATTACCTCATTTAAGGAGAAATATACAATGATTCAGCCTAATAGAGAGCAGTTATTGATGAGCATTAAGATTTGATGATGTTAGTACTATGATTTACAAATAAAAATAGTAATTACATATCATATTGAGGCTGAGAGAAATTAAATATCCAAGTCGTTCAATATAATAGAAATTATTTTAAGTTTCAATAACAGCAGTTACACATCGTATTATGCTTCAAATTACAAGAATACTGTAAAAAAAACAGATAGTGAAAAGGATAGTACAAATACAAAAGACGGCAACGTGACAACAAGTACAGTTGAATTAAAAACATCACGTCCCGGTGTGACAAAAACAGAGCAGATTAAGACGGGGTATAGCAATGTAAATGATTATTCAAAATACTTGCAAGGAAAATACCATTATATGAATACGGGAACGACTTCAATGCAAGGGGTTCCGACAACAGTATCCGTTTCAAGTGCATTTTTACAGAAGTGTATGAATGATCCAGAAAAAGCAAAGTATCTGGAGGAAAACTTAGCAGCCATTCCAGATTGTGCAAAAAGTGCGGTGAATGGATGTTTGGGCACTTTGACAAATCTGAGTTATAAGGTTGATGAAAACGGAAATATTTCGGTGGCAATATCTGGTACAAATGATCCAGATGGGAAAATAGCGAAAGAGAATGCTGAACGAAAAGCAAAAGAGAACAGAGAAAAAGAGGAAAAAGTAAAAGAGAAAAGAGCTGCTAAAAAAGCAGAGGAAGAAAAAGCTGCAAAGAAACGTGCAGAAAAATCGGCAGAAGGAAAAGAAACGGGTGATTATACCTTATCCGTAACTGGTAATGATGTAAAAAGTATGACACAGAGCCTTGTAGCAGAATCTGTGAGTATTTCTGCACCTGATAGATCAAGTTTTGATATTAAGGCATAAGAGGATTCGATAAAAGGAAAATATCAAATTGGTGCATTGGATGGCATCACCAGAGAGTAGAGTGGCAGAAAGTCAGTAGATATAAATCGTTTTATTGGTTCATTGAGCAATGACAGTGATGTAGATTACCTGAAAATAGATGCAGGTTCTTTGACATCGAGCAAGATAGATAAAGAAGTATAGAAAGTGTGGACTAACTTAAGGAGGTTGCTATGAAAGTTCAAGGAAATAGGTATATTAATAATCCAGAGATGATAAAAAATAAGGTTGAGAAGAAAACAACTGTTCCTCAGAATATTATTTCGGAGGATGATGTGAAAATCAGTGATTCAGCAAGAAAGTTAGTTGAGACTGCTCGTAATAAGGTATCGGATTTTCATACAATGCATTTTTCATCTATTATGGGAGAGATAAGAGAGATACCAGCAGAATATAAATGTGAAAATTTATTCAAATTAGATTTGAAAGCAACTTCCATTTCTGGAGAACAAAGTGCGTTTGAAGGCTGTTCGGAAAATCAGTCAGAGGTTTTTGAAAAATGGCTGGACGAAAATGCTTCTGAATATTTGACAGAAGATGAAATGAAAGATTTAAAAGAGAAGATTAATGCAATGACAGCAGATGTAGATTCTTTGAATGCTCAGGAGGGATATAGAGGAACTTCTTATGAATCTGTATTTTTGTTAAGTGCAAGTGAAGCTGGGCTAAGGAAAGTAAATGAAATGTATGTTCCAGAGCAATTTCAAGCTGGTTTTTCAGACATGATTGACGAATATGTTCATTTTAATGATTCAGCACGTAATTCCATCATGGAGAGAATGACACCAGATTACATGGTTGTTGGAATTGGAAGTAAAACAGAATCTTATAAGTACAAGTCAGAAATAATCTCAGATGAGACAGCTTTTTATACAAATGAGAAGAAAGAGATAAGTGGTATCTGCAATCAGTTTTTAAATGGTAAAACAGATCAAAAATTATTTTGTAATGAAATGAAAGACCGTTTAAATGATTACTATGGAAGCAGGTATGAATTAAGAAATCAGTAAGAAGCTGTTGAAGGCAGAGTAAGTAATATGTTGAGTAAATTACAACATATGTATGCACTTTAGGATTATGATGGAAATATGCAATGGTTATTGCTGAGTGTCAAAATTCAAAAGATGATATCAGTATGGTGGTTTGCAAATAAAGTTACATATCATATTGATGCTGAGAGAAATCCAACAGGTAGCATAGTTGGAAGAACTTCAAATAATGAAGAAAGGAGTTACCATAAAATGGAGGTATCAAATAATTATAGCACAGCAAAATTATGGGGCACTTCGGATAAAAAGTTTCTAAATCTTCTGAAAAAACAAATGGAAATTAACGGATTCTTTAAAAGAGAAGATTGTTGATCTGGCAAAAAAAGATGCACAGGACAACGTATATATGGGAAATGCATTTATGAATTTGCGTAAGATGGAAGTAAGCAAAGTGGCACCGGATAGAGCAGCCTTAATTGGAAAATTTAATCAATCAATGAATTCCGGCAATATGTCCGCAATGAAAGAAGTTGAAAAAGCTGATAAAAAATGGCTCTGTATTTTGTTCAGGATACCATATGAGGCAGAGTTTCAGGGAGAGGGAACAGGATCAGCAGCTCATGTATATAACGAATGTGGTGAAGAAGTTCTGACATATACAGGGGGAGTAGGCTGGCAAGAAAAGGAAACAAAAGCAGAGTCACAGGTACATTCGGCGTTAAAATCGACGTATTATGAGGCTTTTTGTGATGCAAGAAAAGCATTAAACAGTGAACAAAGAACTGGTGGTATGAATGAAAATATAATGTCACAAGACAATCATGATATGAAAGCGTAAAGAGCGTGCGATTAAAATAATGGTTTATAAATAGGAGTGTTGTAAATCAGCAGATATCAAATCTGTTTTCAAAGAATGGTACTTTTATTGCAGAGGATGGTACAGATTTACTGGCATTGTTTAAGGAAAAATACTATTCTGATGATCACAGTGATTGGACTTATTATAATTCAGATTATTACTATCAATGCAATGACACCAATGCGGCATTGAGAGAATCTGCCTGGAAAATGACGGAAAAATGGGAATTGGGCGGGATTGACTGTGATGAAATCGAAGCAAATTCCAGCCTTACGTTAGACGGTGGTTTTGATTTTAACAGCACATGGAATTCGGATTTCAGAAATCAGGTCGGAAGGCGAAATCCGTAATGTATGGGATTTAATGGAAGATTATTATTCGGATACTAAAGACAATTCTAAAGTCAAAAATTTCAGTAATATGTCTGTATTTACACGATGGTATTCGTATGAAACAGGAATCAATGACAGATTCGGTGATTATTGAGATAGTGAAAGATTAGGATAATCCGATATATATAAGGAGGTTTGTGATATTATGAATATATTTTTTAACAGCCGAATAAATGCTAATCAGTCATTGCTTAATGTTCTGTTTGGTCAACAACAAAAAGCGGCAAGCAGTCAAAACACTGGTTGTAGAGGCACAAGAGATACTTTGACGATAAGCGCATCAGGAAAGGAAAAACTTACAAAAAGTACAAGTGGAAGAACACATAATACAAGTATTGACAGTAGCATTGACTTAAAGTCCTATATAGCTTCAGCAAAAAAAACGAATCAAAAAATAATTGATAATGCAGGGACACAGATTAATGCGAAAACAAGTGAATATATGAGTACAGGTAAGGCTTTTAGGGGAGCATTAACGGAAAAGTATTCTAAGCTTGCTGCAGAAGCAAAAACACATTCTAACCCTGAAAATTATATTCATTCCAAGTATTTTGATAAGAGTTCAGAGTATTACGAGACTAATTTGACCGATACAGAACGAAGGATTGCATATAATTATGAAATACAGATGTGGCGAACAGGAAAGATAAATGGTGTAAATTATCAGGATTCTTTGTTTAGGGGAATTGAAGTAGATGGTGACAGTGTAGATTCGGATAAAATTCAATTTGAAAGAGCATTGGTAAATTCGCAAATTTCAAATATTTTAAAGCAGGCTGGTGTAGATACATCTTCTATTACGAAAGATTGTACTTTTACTGTTGATCCATATAGTTATGAAATAACGGTAGATGGCGTGGATGAAGAAACAAAGATGTTGATGCAGGATGCCTTAAATGTAGGAGATAACGGAAAAAACCTCTATAAGCATATATATTATTGTTCAACACAAGATGGCTGTGAGAGTTCTCAGATAACAAAGGAATCAAAAATGAAATACGAAGCATATCATCAAGTTTATAGTTATACAGGATATGAATTAGATAAACTTGAGGAAAAAAACGGGACATATTATACGGAGTCAGGAGAGAATATATTAGACTTAGTGGATAAGGCTGTTGAAGATTCTGGAAAAGTTCCGAAAGAGTTCAAGCAGCAAATGAAGAATTGGATACATGACCTGGTTTCAACTATGTCAACTAAAGGATGGAACAATGTGCCGGATATGACTTTAAGCATTTTATATGGAAAGAGTGGTTTAAAGGACATGAATCAGTTGATCACATATCAATATGAAGCTGATAGTACAAACAGGCAATGGTATTCTGTACTTTAGAAATATAATATTTTTGAAAAAATATAGGGAAGTGTGTCAAGTATAGTAATATAGTTTTTTAGATAAAATATATGATTCGAAATTTTTAAATTAAAAAATAAACAATAGAGGGAAAGCGTTTTAATAATGAATCTATATAAATCAAAAAACTATAAAATAAAGAACTATGAACAGAAAGGAATTATTCATGAAAAAGAGAAAAATAGCAACAATATTATTGGCAGCATGTTTGCTGTTAGGAAATGTCTCAGTAGCGAATGCGGCAAGTATTGATAATGGCAATAAAGTACATTTCAATACAGAAGATAACGACACGGATTTAACATTATTACAATCGAAAATTGCAACCGAAGAAGTGACTTGTGACTTTACGGATGCAACAAATGATGGAGCAAGTGCATATGCAGATACAAGAAGGGTGTCAAATAAATATATGTGGAGTGCAAGCACGATGGAATATAATTTCTCTGATCAGAAATGGACATCGAATACAGAAATTTTTAGTACATATGCAAAAACATCAGAAGGGTTTGTAATGTCTGGTTTCTTACTGAATCCAAAAGGTCAGAGCAACTATAATTCGGCATTAAGAGAGGGGTATCTGAATGATTCTGCATATGATGAAAATCAGGGACATTATTATCAATGTGTTGTTTCGGATGAGGACTGTAATAATATTACATTTATGTTAGAATCTAATGTTAATGTATTTATTTTTGACAATGATATAAATTTAATATATCGTTCATCGGATGAGGCGGGAGTTACCAGTTATTTTGACAGATATTATTCAACAACTAAAACGATTGCAGGAACGTCGAATAAGGTAATTAGTTTAGGTCTTATTGATGGAAATTATTATATTGTTTTTAAGGTAAAAGATGCAACAGCAACTACCGGTTATCATTATGGATATTATGCTGGACAACCATTGCCAATAGCACAAACAACAACCTTTTCGGATCTTACACATTATACAACAATAAAGTGGAATCGAAGCTCATCTAGCCAATCAGCAAGTACGCAAACATTGACCATTAATTGTCCTAGTGGAAGTGAAGATGAGTATGCATTGACAGGTGTGAAATTTTCGGATAAATCAAAAGCATTTGCTAATAATACATACGCATCAAGCATTGACTATTATTATACGCCAGCAACTGCTAGTTATTCAAAAAAACTAGCACAAACAGGTGGTTGGTGGAGTGACTTGGTTGACAATAATCCACCATCAGGATCAATTGATGGAAACTATGCAACATCTGTTACAGTACATTGGGTAAGTGGTATTTCTTATGTAAATGCTAGTTGCACTACAATGACACAGATGACATTGGATTATTTAGTTCCTTTCGGAATAATAGTGGGCTAAATATTTAGAAAGATAAATAAATTACGGATGGTATTTTTATACCATCCGTGGATTCCAAGAGGTGACGATAAGATGGGACACTATGTACATTATATAGGTGGCGGAATAGTAGATAGTAAAATATATGAGACAGGAAATGCAGCAAAAAGTTTTAAATCGCCGATGAAAGAATTAAATGAGCAAACGGTGTTAATAGAAAATGCCAAAACAAATAAGAATGATAGTTATCATCAGCATACGAAATACGATGATCGTAGATCGCTATTACAGTACATATGATATAGGAACATTGTTGCATAATAATGAAAGTTATTTAGAGGGAACAATCGATTCAAAATATGATGTAGATTACTATTCTTTTTCTTATCCGCAAAAATTTTTACTCTAAAATGGGTATATCTTCAGAGATAACGATTTCATTGGAAAGCAAGAATAGTCAGGCATATAATTTAGTATTGTACGATTTATATGGCAATCAGATTGGAATAGCGACAGATGATGGACATGGTAATAAACAGCTTACGGTACCTAATTGGGACTGCGTTACATCAGATTATGTGATCAGAGTAGAAAATTCCAATATGACATCGGATTCCGGGGAAGGTTCCTATAGAATAAAAATTACGGAAACGAAAAACAGGGATACTTCAAGTAGTAATGTGCAGCACTCACAAGAAATAGCAAATGCAGATAATTCAGAAGAAAAAAATGCAATAAAGCAGAAATATGAAAAAACATATCAAAGCGAAATTGACAAATTACATCAGATGCAATTTGAAGCGTTGCCGGAAGATGAAAAATATTCGGGAACGGATAGTGTAGAAGAATTATTAAATAAGATGAAAAAGGGGGAGCAGTTAAGTGTGTCGGAAATGGCATATGTGAAAATATTTGCCAATTTATCTGATTATGAGAGAGCAGAGAAGTCGAATTATATAAAAAACGATTTTTATGCAGAAATAGAAAGAATAGCAAATGAAAAAGGAATTGAACTGCCAGATACATCATGGAAAATTGAAATAGATGTATCTGGAACTATTACGATTAACGGGGACATTACAGAAGAAAACAAAGAACAGATAAAAAATATGATATCGGAAAATTTTGCTGATGATATGTGGGAAAAATATATTCAGACAGCAGATATTTCTAACACACAATATAGATTAGTAAATGCTTACTATGAAGTGGAACAGTTCATTCAGAAAGCAACAAATGGACAGTATTCATTTGACGATATAAACGTAGATGACAATGGGAAGATTACCGGACTTCCAGAGAAAATGTGTAAAATAATGAACTCCCAGGAAGCCAATGCGAAATATGAGGAAATACGAGATAATATCTATATGCTGACGGATTATAAAAATCAATATGGATTGGAGGATATTCTTGCATTTAAGGCAGGGTATAATATTTCGGACTCTGAGGTAAGTACTGTGGGTACATCTGGCAATAATAGTGTTATGGATAATGCAGGATACTATAAAAATATGAAAACTATAATATAATGATAGAACCTAATAGAAATGGCGGGTTTAAAAGACATGAATCAGTTGATTACATATCAGTATGAAGCTGATAGTATGGACAGACAATGGTATTCTATACTGTAGCAATATAATTTGGGGGGAAAATATAGGAAATGTGCCGTCAAGATGATGGCACATTTTCTATATATATGATATTTATTTAGAGCCTATTTAGATAATATGCAGAGTACTTTATATTTATTTAATGGAAAAATAAAAATTACCGATATAGTAGGAAGATAGGAAGAAGGTGAGTAATATGCTGGAAATTGCTGTTTGTGATGACGATATAGCAGATCTTGAGTGTGCAGTGAATATGCTGCATAAGATTTTTACAAGTCAAAAGATTGCTTATCATATAGAGAAATTTATGTCTGCAAATCAAATGCTTGAAAATATCAGTCGTATTGATATCGGAATTTTAGATATTTCGATGGAAGAACTGAATGGTATTAAACTGGGGAGAAAATTGAAAGAAAAATTTCCAGATGTGAAATTAGTGTATATTACGAGTTATGAAGAATATTGTATGCAGGTCATTAACGAAGTTCATGCATTTTCATTTCTATGTAAACCATTGGAATATGATAAACTGGAATTGCAGATATTGGAACTTCTGAATCAACTGCCGGATAGTGCAGTTGAAAGTTCCGGAAAAGTTCCGAAAGAGTTTAAGCAGCAAATGAAGAATTGGATACATGACCTGATTTCAACTATTTCAACCAGAGGATGGAACAATGTGCCAGATATGACTTTAAGCATTTTATATGGAAAGAGCGGCTTAAAGGACATGAACCAGTTGATTACATACCAGTATGAAGCTGATCGTATGAACAGACAATGGTATTCTGTGCTTTAGAAATATGCTAAAAACAAAAATACTTAATAAAGTGGGTTCCTTTATTTTTTGGAGATTTATGACGATCTATACTATATAGCATAGAGTTAATTCTAAACGGATTTAGAATTTATTTACAAGGAGGTTTTTATATGTCAATGAATATCAGCGGATTAGGTAACACCTATAGTGGCGTCAATACAAATAGCAAACAATATAAGGCTTTGAAAGAAAAAGGCTGGTTATCAGGTATTATGCAAAATGAAGCCATGATGTCACCAGAAGAAAGAATGATATATGAAACATTCGGTGGAAGAGATACCATTATTAAGAATCTGATGAAGCAATTTGATTCAGATGGTGATTTACTGAATGCAAATGGAGTGGCAGGAATGGATGTTACTGGCAAAGGTACATCGTGGCAGAAACTCACAAATGTATCTGAGGAATATCGTCAAAAAATGTTTGATAATGTAAAGAAAGAATTTATTCAAGGAAAATGGTGTTTCAAATGGTGATACAACTAAGCGTTCAGATATTTTCAAAGATTATCAATTAAGTGTGAATAAAGATAAACGTCTAAGTGGTACATGGACTTTAGAACAATACGAAGGACAGTATAGATCTGCTATGTATGCAGCAGTGAAAGCAGCTAATCCAAATTGGAAACCGGGACAAAAGTTTGATACAAGCATTCTTGATAATGTCACAAGAGAATCAGTGGAATCTACTCTTGTCAAAAATGGTAATAGGTTAGTTCGCAATTCTATTGATGTATCAGTATAGAATACAACATCTTTGGTGCTAGACCAGCCCTTGATTTCATTATAATATATAAAAAGATATTGAATATATATGCACGGTAAAAAGACGATTCTCAATAAACGATATTGAAAAAGTGCTTTTTATCAGAATGGGGATTGTAGGATTGATTTTTCAATCATAGGATTTATGGAGCGCAAGTAAAATAACTTTGGAGTTGCAAAGGAGTGTGATGATATGAAAAAATGATAGGAATGAAAAATAAAAGTATCAATCAAGTTTCCATAATAAATGGTGAAGATGGTCCCACAAGTGTTTTATATTTGGAGAAGCTCAAAAGCAATCTCTAAAGACTAGAATCCGAAATGCTATCTATCAATCCAGACGAAAAAGGATAGAAAAGAGAATAGCGGTCAACCCGCATACCCTTGCGGGAGTGGTGCAATACGCAAAGGATCATTATGATTTAGTGGAAATCAATCCTGCCGCAACAAATTGGATAGAACGACAGAAAAATCTAAAAGCTAGTTTGATTATGCAGCATAAACCAGAACTTTTGGGCCAAAGGAAGGATATTCCAAAACCAGATTTTCATAATGAAGAATCTGTTAAAAATTTTTTGAATGAAATGGAAATTAGAAATAAAATGATTGACCAAATGCCTGATAATGTAATTCCCATGGATTTTCATTTATATGAAATAAAAATTGGTGAGGATTTAATGGAAATAGAGGTAGATTATACCTGGAATATATTTGGAATATCTTACTCTGGAAATAAGTCGGTCATAAAAAGGTTTAAGAAAATAGCCAGAGATTTATATTGTTATTATGGTGTCAGTGAGGAGGATATAAAGAACCGGACAAAAAGATATTCTTCACTGGTAACGGAATTGAGTTCATAATTCAGAATTTTAAATAGAGGTGTATAGTAGGGTTAGTTCAGGAAGTGATTCGTTTTATTTATATGTAGAAGATGGCAATGGAAATGTTAATTATACAACAGTAAGTAAGAGTGGAACAATAACAATTAATGATTTTAATGGTTTTGATCCGTCAGGCAAGTGGAAAATATGGATTGTTACAAAAGGAACAGTTTCAACATCCACTGAAACAATAAAAGTATATTATACATATTAAAATGTAATGTGGCTACAATTTTGTATTATAGGAGAGAGTGAAATATGAATGTAAATATTAACAATAAAAATTTATTTTCGCAAAGTTTGCTAATAAACAAATTCTTCTTTCAGAAAAATTCTTCACACAAGCAGACTGGGATTACGACCGTAGATTCTGGGTGTCAATATAGAAATAACAATTATTACTATAATAAAGATGGTGTACCTTTTTTATCAAAGGAACAGGCAGACCGTTGTATCAATGGTAAGGATTGGAAAAAGATAGTGTCTGTATCGGATAAGGTGAAGTCGGATTTAGAAAAGGTTGTAAAGCAGGATTTTATCAGTAGCAATGGTGCATATATACCAGAAGAAAGCAAGAGACATGATGTAATCAAACAGTATTTGAATACGATTCCTTCTGAACAGCGAAATTCCGCTTCGTGGACATTGAGCAGAATGGCTGGAGATTATGCTTCAAGAATGGAGACACTGGTAAAGAAAAATAATCCTGGATGGAAGCCGGGAGATGCATTTGATACAAGTATTTTAGATCAGATGGATGATACTCTTGGTGGATTAGATTTTAAAGTATAGATGTAGGTGAGAAAAATCCAACAGGTGGCATAGTTGGAAGGACTCCGAATAATGAAAGGAGATATGTTAATATGGCAGTTACAGGAATAGGAACTTATGCGTCATATACGAATAGTTATGGCAATACACAAAATGCTGGAAACAAAACGGGCAGGACATATAAGAATGCCCATGAATATAAGAACTATTTAACACAAAAATACGATTGTTTACGAAGCAGGGATTATTCCGTAAATATAAACAGATCTCTTTGTCAGAGGCTATGGGAGATGAAAAGACAAAACAATGGTTGGAGTATAATCTATCTTTAATACCGGAAAGTATCGAAAAATTGAAAGCTGCTCAAAGTGCTCGTGGCTGTAAGGTACTGAGTGTAACGGATACAATAAATGGATATGATAGCATAACAGAAGAAGTACTGGTAACAGATGAGGTTGATCCGGGAACAGAAAAAGCAAGGAAAGAACTTGAAGAAAGACTCGAGAAAAGGAAAGAGGAAAAGAAAGAGACAGAGGAAAGACTGGAAAAGCAGCGTGCCGAAAAACAGGATCAGGAAGAACGGCAATATAATCTGAAAATTGATGGAAAAGATGTAGCTGACGACAGGAAAAATGTTGGAATTGCTAGGTACTTCAATTCCTATAGGAGTGACGGAAAGCGGAGTTTCGACATTTGATGTGCTGGCATAGAAACTGATATGAGTATGCCGGGATGTATTGACATGCAGAATGTATTTTTATTTCTTTCGGTGGGACTGGTTGCGATTAACCTTATCCTTATGGAGTTCATGCAGAATACCATTGAAAAAGAAGAGAGAATAAAAATTGCGGTACTTACGGAACAAAATCAGAAAATCGTATTGCAGATTATCAGGACCGGGAAGAAATCTATGAGCGTCAGCGCAGGAAAATGCACGATTATAAAAATCAGCTTTCTACGATCCAAACGTTGATAAAGAATGGACACATAGATGAGGCACTTTCATTTACGCAGAAGCTGACAGAGAGCATAGCTGTCGAGATGTCGGCAATCAACACGAACCATCCGGTGGTCAATGCTATTTTAAACCAGAAATACCGCAGCATGCAGGAGAAACACATAGCGGTTATCCTGAAAGTAGGGGATTTGCAGGAGATCTGTCTGGAAGAGGAAGAGATTGTGATCCTGCTCCCCAATTTACTGGATAATGCAATCCGGGAGAGTGAAAAGGTACTGAAAAATACCGGAAAAGCGGTCATTCATCTGAAATTAGAGTGCGAAGATCATAAACTGATATTTGCGGTGAGAAATCCGGTGACAGAAAAGGTGGAAATTGAAAATGACACGATAAAGAGCAAAAGAGGGATCATCACGGCATTGGGCTGTTAAATGTAAAAGCAGTTGTGGATAAATATGGCGGTGATATGGTGCTTTCCTGCGATGAAAATGAATTTAAGGCTGTGGTTATCTTGTAAAGAGATGGTCTTTGTGTGCGTAATATGGTCGTTTGATGATATGGGACTGGGAGAACAGGTTATTTTATCCGATAATAAAATAGAGGAAATAAGTATGTTATGAGAATTTTAAAGAATGAATATGATAAATGGATAAGTATATATAGAGGTTAAAATATATGCAGAGAAGGTAGAAAATATGAGGTGAATTCATGGGAATTTCGATTTCAAATGCAACGAGTTCTGCTATTACAAAATATAGTGAATCGCTGAGAAGTGGAGAACCTGATTGGTCTATGATTCCAAGTGCAGGGAAAAGCAATAAGTCACAGGCAGAGTTTGTCTCTGAGATTAAGGAACTGGCTCAGAGAGCTGCCAACACTACAAGTAAAACGGAATTAGAATCTATTCACAGGCAGAGAACAAGGTTATGTGCAGAATACATATCTGATGTATCCCCTGACAGAAAGGCATTATATCAGCAGGCTAAAAATGCGGTAAAAAGTCAAAATGGTAATCCGAAATGCAAAGGAATCGGAGAATTATCATTGCTCGATTTTCTGGAGAGGGCAGGGGGGAAAAATAACAACCTTGCGCAAAAGAAGTTTGCTCTGGCGGGAGGAGGCACACTGGAATGTCCGATTCTGACAGGCGAAGGATATGGTGCCGACATTTCTTATCAAGGAACAAAAGTGCTGACCTATCTAGGAGATGGTTACGGATGGGGATGTGAAAGAACTCCGGCTGAGCGGGAAAAGGAAAGAGAATTTTACGGAATTTACTTCAATGAATACCATACGCAAAAGAATGCCCAAAGCTCAGAATTGAAAGAACTGCCGAACTATTTGGAAGAGAAACGTCTTTTGATAGGAAAGCGTAAGGATATAGGTAAGATAACAGGTTTAATATGGGAGTTGTTCTTTGTATCAATATCATCCTGGCAATCGCTTACTTGATATATTGTTTTCATAAAGCAAAACGGGAATGACTTTTAAATAAAAATTAAAATAAAGTAAGGAAAGTTTATATTATAGACAAGTGTTTCGGGACAGAAACTGCGGGATAGCATTATATACAGACACAGAAAAGACATCATCAGACAGACATTCAACATTCATAGGATAGAAAATTTCTTGAAAAGTGAAAAGATTGTGTTATAATACATTTAACAATTAAGCTAAATGTTAAATGAAGGAGGGAATGGACTTGGGAATGCAAGACACGCTTCGTGCGATTGCCGATCCTACAAGGCGTGAGATACTTAATCTGCTCAAACATTCAAGGTTGTCGGCTGGCGAGATTTGCAATCATTTTTCGATTTCAGATGCAGCAGTTTCCCGACACCTGTCCGTTTTAAAGGATGCTGATCTGATTCGTGATGAACGTGAGGGAAAATTTATCTATTATGAGCTCAATGCATCTGTGCTTGAGGAGATTATTTTATGGATTAGTGAATTAAAAGGAGAAGATGACTATGATCAGACAACATAAAAAAATGATTTTACTCACATCAATTATAACGCTGTTTCCGATTTTTATCGGCTTGCTATTGTGGAATCAATTACCGGATTCGCTGGCAACACATTGGGGAATAAATAATGAACCAAATGGGTATGCATCCAAAACATTCGCTGTGTTTGGACTTCCGCTCATTATGTTATTGGGACATGCAGTGAGTGTGATTGCAATGAATATTGATCCTAAAGTAAAAAATATCAGTGAAAAAGTATACTTTGTTATCTTATGGATTATTCCATTGTTATCGCTTTTCATTTGTAATGTACTCTATGGATATAATTTAGGATTTCAGTTGGATATGGGATTCCTGTGTGGTCTGATGATCGGAGTTTTTTATCTGATTTTGGGAAATTTTATACCGAAAGTAAAGCCAAACTATACGATTGGATTTCGGATTTCGTGGGCATTATGCGATCCGGAAAACTGGTATCGCACGCATCGGTTTGGAGGAAAATGCATGGTGATCGGTGGGATTATCATGATTGTTACAGCACCATTCCAAAATATGTGGATACTTATTGCACTTATTCTCGTCCCTTGCATTTTACCGGTAATCTATTCTTATCTGTATTACCGCAAGATAATTTCATAATTATGTTATTCCATTTTACATTCAATCAGCGGGTAATATGCCCGCTGATTTTTTCGTCATTCATCCAGAGAAACTACCGATGGCAGGTGGTATATATTTTATTTATGCAATGTATGGTCTTTGTGTGCGTAATATGGTCGTTTGATGAGATGGGGCTAAGAGAACAGGTTATTTTATCCGATAAAGGAAATAGAGAAACTGAGCAGATTATGCTTTTTTATTTCAAAAAACGTTCGGGACATCAGGAGAAAATGTAATAGGCAGTTTTCAGTTGTCTCAGTTGAACAGCAGTTCTGTTCAGTCCCAGTTAAAAGCTGCCGGGTACACCCTTGAAAAATATGAGAGAATTTACAGACAGGCATTTTATGATGCCGCAAAAAAGGCTGATCCTAACTGGGAAATTGGTAAGCCAATTAAAGATGGTGCATTAGATAGTGTTACAAGAGAATTGGCAGAGTCGGGGAAATCTCCTGCATCTGGGGAAAAGACATTTTATACGGCAGAAACACCGAAGGTATATCAGATATTTACAACAGATAATATGTTGTGGACAGGAGGTAATGGTACAGGTCTTTCTTATTGTCTTAAATATGCGGATGATTCGACGGATGAAAATCCTGTAGTGTTAGCGAAAGGTGTGGATGAAAATGGAAAAGAGTTTGAACAAAGAATATATATAAATGACGTTAATCCATCAAATGCTACAGTAGTCGAAATGCGTGCATTGGAGGCACATTACAAAGTGGAGAAGCAGGGAGGTTTCACGTCTCTGCCGCTTGAAGCTGGTAATATGGGACTTAACGACAGAAGAGATTTTATCTCAATGTTCAAAAAGCATAGAAGATTTAAATAAATTGGGAAAGTTTGACTTATCGTTGCTTTGGACGAAAAGTATGGATGCTTATCTTAATTTGACAAGTGCAAATAGTAAGTATAAATAGTGCTTAGTCATTTGAACATAGGAAAAAAAGAGAACTTGGATTACATATCATATTGAGGCTGAGAGAAATCCAATAGGTGACATAGTCGGAAGAACTCCGAATAATGAAGAAAAATGTGGAAAATAAAATGAAAAAAGTTTATCGATAGGGTTTCAGTATGATTCACATGATACAGATTATAAGGTAGGTGGTATAGTATGGTTACTGTAAATAATTCTGACTATTATAACAACATTCCAGCTGGCAGGGATTTAAACAACCTGCCCAATAATTCCAACACTGGTACAACTGTAGGTTATCAATATGATGGACTGACCGAGGAAGATCGTTTCGTACAAAAAGTTTTGCAGGAGCATTATGATAAAGTGTACAAAGAAAATTTGTCTCATTCTGATCCAATGGCATATATCGAATCAAAATATTGTGATGTGACCTCACCTAATTTTTGCTCATATATGACAGAAGATCAGCGTTCCATAGCTTACCGCAATGAGAAAAGAATGTTACAAACAGAGGGAAAATATTCGGCTGGATTTGCACGGTATGATTATGCATTAAGAAATTACAAGGATGTATATACAGGAGGTTCAAGAAGTGTTGGTTATGTACGCAATACTGACAGGGAAAAACAGTATGCCAGAAGTGTTGTAAATCAGCAAATTTCAAATCTACTTTCAAAAAATGGAATATCATTATCAAAACAAGCAGATTTGACATTTTCTATTGATCCATATACATATCAATTAACTGTGTCGGGAAATGCAGATAGAGACATATTATCGCAGATAGAAAAATTACTGAATGAAGGGGATAATGCGAAAAATATATGGACACATGCGTGGATTTGTATGCATGATGCAGACAATGAAATTGTTAATTCGCAAGCAAATATGACAAAGACAAACCAATATTCTTTATGGCATGAAGTGTATGAGACAACTGGATATGATGCACGCAATGCGACATATAAAAATGGTACTTTTATTGCAGAGGATGGTACAGATTTACTGGCATTGTTTAAGGAAAAATCTAAAAATGGTGCAGGGTATGAACTTTATTCTAAGAGATGGCTGCAATATGCTAAAGAATGGCTGGAAGAAAGAAAATGATTTGGTATTGAAAATAGGATTTGACAGCAGTGGATTGTATGATATAGGTCAGGAAAGAGGATATGGAGCAACGCAGAATATGTGGATGAAAGGTATTAGTCAAAGTATATTTGAAGCTAGCGTGTAATCAATATTATATTGATTCTGAGAGAAATCCAACAGGTGGCATAGTTGGAAGGACTCCGAATAATGAAAGGAGATATGTTAATATGGCAGTTACAGGAATAGGAACATATGCGTCATATACGAATAGTTATGGCAATACACAAAATGCTGGAAACAAAACGGGCAGGACATATAAGAATGCTCATGAATATAAGAACTATATAACACAAAAATACGAATGTTTACGAAGCAGGGATTATTCCGTAAATATAAACAGTTCTCTTTTGTCAAAGGCTATGGGAGATGAAAAGACAAAACAATGGTTGGAGTACAATTTATCGCTAATCCCAAAACAATAGAACAGTCAAGAGCTTATGTGGCAGCAAGAGGAGCAAAGATACTGAGTTATAGTATTACTATAAATGGATATGATAGCATGAGTTCTGTAATGTGTACTCAAGATGAAGTTGATCCGGGAACAGAAAAAGCAAGGAAAGAACTTGAAGAAAGACTCGAGAAAAGGAAAGAGGAAAAGAAAGAGACAGAGGAAAGACTGGAAAAGCAGCGTGCCGAAAAACAGGAGCAGGAAGAACGGCAATATAATCTGAAAATTGATGGAAAAGATGTAGATGACGACAGGAAAAATGTTGGAATTGCTAGGTACTTCAACTTCTATAGGAGTGACAGAAAATGGAGTTTCGGCATTTGATGCTTTGGCATAGGAACTTTGATATGAAACCGTAAGGTGTGCAATTAAAATAATGACTTATGCTAGAACATAAAATAAACAAAAATAAATTTGTTGATTTTTGCAATGGAGATGTAAAGGGAGAAGATACAGAGACACTGAATCATTTTGATGAACATACAAGATATCAGTTTACAAGAATGCTGTATGCATATGGAACCGGGATGACCGGACAGAATCCTTTGCCAATGATGAGGAAGTCGAGATTACAGCGGATATAGACAGTGCAACCCATACTTCCTTTTATGTGAATGGGCAGAAAGCAGTGAAAAGATACAAAGAAAGTATGTCACAGCTTTTGAATGGCGGAACTTGGTATAGATGGTCATAAAAGTAATAGATCACTTGGACCGTTATGGAGAGTGAATAGGCGATGGTGAAATGTGAAAGGAACTGATATGAAAATATTTCAAACACCTTCTTACGATAGGTTTTGTTTATTCGAAATGGAAAGAAAGAGTAAAGATTTCAGAGGTATGGATGACAATGTTGCTTATAAAAATAAGCAGATAGACAATGTAGAAATATCGAATGAAGGAAGGCGGGCATTGCGGGAAAAATTAAGAGAAGTAAAGCCAAAAGTTGAGGAACCGATAGGATATGAATTAACAATACAAGATACAAATGAGGTTGAATGGGAACATTATACTTCAATGAGAGAATATAGTGGACTGACGTTAAAAGACGGAAAATACAATCTAGAAGATGTGATGAAGTCTATGATGGATGCTTATGAAACGCGTTACAATTATATTGTGAAAGAACATGAGAATGGAGAACGTCAGATTTCTTATGATCTCACAGGAGAAAATTCATTAACACTTGATGAAGATTTGGCAGGTTTAGACAGGGCATATAATAAGCGATTAGCAAATCTGGCGGGATATATTGTATGTCAGCAGACAAATGACGGTTCTAAATTCTTTCAAACAACTAATGTGAAGAAGAATACAGCAGAACAAAAAGAATATATAGATACTGCGGTATCCATGATGGAGAAAGCACAAAAAAGATTTTTAGAAATGCGTGAAGAACCGAAATACACAGCAGGAATTGCAAAGAGTGTAATTTGGGATATTATGAGTAGCGATAAGAACTTTATGGAAACGACTCAGAGGTTATTTGCTAAAACAATATATCACAATGCTAAAAAAATATTTTCTAGAGACATGAAAGGCTGTTTAATGTTATAAGAGAATGTTGGCAGTTGTTATGAGACTTATATAAGGTAGGAGATAATATGGTTACTTATATATTTATAAATCACTTGGACCATATAAGGAAAGTGATTGCAAATTCCGAATGACAGAGGAATATCAACGAAAAAATGCAATGGAGGAAATGCAATGGGTATAACAGGCGTAGGAAGTTCTTATAATTTTGTTTATAACACAAAAACAGGTAAGCTATCTACAAAGGATGGCAGTAAAAATGAATTTGTTGATTTTTGCAATGGAGATGTAAAGGGAGAAGATACAGAGACACTGAATCATTTTGATGAGCATACAAGATATCAGTTTACAAGAATGCTGTTTGCATATGGAACCGGAATGACCGGACAGAATCCTTTTGCCAATGATGAGAAAGTCGAGATTACAGCGGATATAGACAGTGCAACCCATACTTCCTTTTATGTGAATGGGCAGAAAGCGTTTACAGCCATTACGGGTATGTCATATCTCCCATCCGAGATTCAAACCTTTGGAACCGTACAGCAGCCATTTAAAACCAGAGGGTACAAACCATATGATCCCAGTACAAACAGTATCACGATTGGGGTTGGAAGCAGATTTAATCTTGGAAATGGATACAGCATGACGGTACAGGAAGATTTTGTCTGGGGCGAGGGCTATGGAAACGGAAGCAAGGCAGATGATGAAAGATGCAATATGATGATAGGTGGTCTGAACTCCCTGATACATTTTGCGGATCAGCAGTATTTTTCAAGTATGACAGATACATACACCGATTATATTTTAGATTTTCTTGCGTCACAGGGAGTGGATACAAGCAGAGAATTTGTGATAAACGGGACACATTGTGAATTGGTAAATGGAAAAATAAGAGAAGTTGGTAACGATTATGTGGTGCCTAGTGCCATTCAGCAGAAAGCAGTGAAAAGATATGAAGAAAGTATGTCACAGCTTTTGAATAGCGGAACTTGGTATAGATGGTCATAAAAGTAATAGATCACTTGGACCGTTATGGAGAGTGAATAGATTCCGAATGACAGAGGAATGAAAATAATTGGAGGTTGAGATGATGCAATCAATATCAAGTTATATTAATCCCAATACAAGAGCACTTACATCTAATTATAAAAATACAGTTATTAAAGATAAGGAAGCATATAATGGGGCGATGTTGCAGCACTTACTAAATCCGGTAGAGGATCTGGCACAAGCGTTAAAAACACCAATAAAATTGGCGAAGGGTGCTTCAATTAGCAGACAGAATAATTCTGTTAATATTGCAGAAGGACAAAGTATTCGTGTTAATGGAGGTCATGTGCTTACGGTTACGGCGCATAGCAAAAATGGCTGGTGTTGAGGAAAATGATATTGACAGGCTTTTAGCCAATCCACCAGAAAAGATTGAAATCGAAGTAAAATATAAAATTGCTGTGACGGTTATGGAACTGCGATTTTGGCTAAAAGATTGTGAATCACCGATATAATCGGGATTTGTGAGTAGAGGGCACTTATGAAAAATAAAAGTATCAATCAAGTTTCCATAATAAATGGTGAAGATGGTCCCACAAGTGTTTTTATATTTGGAGAAGCTCAAAAGCAATCTCTAAAGATTAGAATCCGAAATGCTATCTATCAATCCAGACGAAAAAGGATAGAAAAGAGAATAGCGGCCAACCCGCATACCCTTGCGGAAGTGGTGCAATACGCAAAGGATCATTATGATTTAGTGGAAATCAATCCTGCCGCAACAAATTGGATAGAACGACAGAAAAATCTAAAAGCTAGTTTGATTATGCAGCATAAACCAGAACTTTTGGGCCAAAGGAAGGATATTCCAAAACCAGATTTTCATAATGAAGAATCTGTTAAAAATTTTTTGAATGAAATGGAAATTAGAAATAAATTGATTGACCAAATGCCTGATAATGTAATTCCCATGGATTTTCATTTATATGAAATAAAAATTGGTGAGGATTTAATGGAAATAGAGGTAGATTATACCTGGAATATATTTGGAATATCTTACTCTGGAAATAAGTCGGTCATAAAAAGGTTTAAGAAAATAGCCAGAGATTTATATTGTTATTATGGTGTCAGTGAGGAGGATATAAAGAACCGGACAAAAAGATATTCTTCACTGGTAACGGAATTGAGTTCATAAATAAGCAGTTAATTTATCAACAACTTGTTGCAGAAACTAAAGTTATCTTGCATAATTAAAATATAAAAGATGTATATAAGGTCGGAACAGAGACCTTAAACCTGTTCCAGTGGTCGGGATGGAGACCGAAAACCCATTCCCATTGCGGAATAAACTGCAAATACAGTGATCGCGTTGCAGAAACCTGTGAGGCCTGCGACCGGGGGAGAACCTGCGGGGACTCCTCTTTCTATATTATGGAGATGGTGTATATGCAGAAGATGCTTGATTTTATAACATAGAAGAGAGTACGTGTAATGCGGAGTAAATAATGGTCAAAAAACCATCGACATCCGACCTCGAACACGTTATAATATAGATAATCTAATAAGAAAATAGTGTTATCATTACCGCATACAGAGTGAGAATGGTAGCCATAAATATGAATTCGCAGGAACGGAATGGTTGAACCCTCAGGGTGACAGTGTCACTCATTTGTCAGCGAGAGGTGCTTAACTCGGATGATTTTCAGTTTTCTTATTTTGACATGGATTTACAGGAAAGGTAGAAAAATCAATGTTTTACTTGACTTGTATTAACTTAAAATAATATAGGTTTCCAGTATGGACTTGAACTCCTAAGCGCTAGTTGGGGTTCGATTCCACGAGAACAGTTGTTTGAAGCAGTAATGATTAAGAAAATTCATTACTGCTTTTTTCTTTTATAATAGTATCATTATGGTATAATAGGGACATTAGAATCGAAATTTGGAGGGATGATAATCAATCCTATTCTACTGAAAATATTATTCTTTCTCATAAAAGAGGTGTATATAAATATGGAATTAAGACTATTGCGCTATTTTCTGACGGTGGCAAAAGAACAGAGCTTTACAAAAGCAGCAGAACAATTGCATATTACCCAGCCAACGCTATCCAGACAAATGGCGGCATTTGAAGAGGAGCTTGGAGTAACATTATTTATTCGAAGCGGGAAGAAAATTTCGCTTACTGAAGAGGGAATTTTATTAAAAAGGCGTGCCCTGGAGATCCTTAATCTTGAGGAAAAAACACTTGAGGAACTGAAAGGAAAAGAAGATGTTGTAGAGGGAAATATAACCATTGGATGCGGTGAATTTGCAGCGGTGGAGACATTGGCGGAGATATGTAAAACATATAAAGAAAAATGTCCGCTGGTTCAGATTGTATTGCATACTGCAACAGCAGATACAGTGTATGAGATGATGAACAAAGGACTTGTAGATATTGCGTTATTCATGGAGCCGGTGGACACCGAAGGGCTGGATTATATCCGGATCACAGATTGCGATCACTGGTGTGTCGGAATGCGGCCGGATGATCCGCTGGCAGAAAAAGAGTTTATAAGAAAAGAAGATCTTATTGGAAAACCATTGATCCTGCCGGAAAGAGTAAATGTTCAAAGTGAACTTGCCAATTGGTTTGGAAAAGACTTTTCGAAACTGCAGATTGCTTTTACAAGTAATCTTGGAACGAATGCCGGAGTTATGGCGGCAAATGGACTGGGCTATCCAATATCAATCGAAGGTGCTGCAAAGTATTGGCGAGAGGATATTCTTGTACAGCGAAAAATTTCTCCTGAAATCACGACCAGTACGGTGATTGCCTGGCGACGGAATATCCCATATTCTTTGGCAGTCCGTAAAATGATCGAGGAGATTAATGCCTTTCAGGCATAAAACAAAATTCAATATAAGCATTAGACATAATGAAGTGATAGAGCTTAAAATAGATGTGTAAGATGAACGTAAATCTTATACATCTATTTTTTGTGAAAAATACGTATAGAAAGGGGCTTTTTATTATGAGTAAAAAATTAGTGGCATTTTTCAGTGCAAGCGGAACAACAAAAAAAGTAGCAGAGATGATCGCAGAGGAAGTAAAAGCGGATTTGTTTGAGATTGAGCCGAAAGTTCCATATACAAAGCCTGATCTTGACTGGATGAATAAAAAATCCAGAAGCAGTGTGGAAATGAGTGATAAAAAATATAGACCGGCGATTATGAAAAAAGAGATGGATATGAGTTCTTATGACGAGATCCTTCTAGGATTCCCGATCTGGTGGTATGTTGCGCCGACAATCATAAATACATTTTTAGAAGCTTACGATTTCAGTGGTAAAAAGATTGTGCTTTTTGCAACATCCGGAGGAAGTGGATTCGGTAATACTGTAAAGGAATTGCAGCCATCTGCACCGGATGCGGTTATCACAGAAGGCAGCCTGTTAAACCGTGGAACAAAACAGGAAATCAGTGAGTGGGTAAAATCTTTATAAATAACAGTGCTATGGAGGTATACAGAATATGGGAAAAAATAGTACAGACAGCAGGGAGAAATACACTTGGTGAATTCGCACCGGAATTTGCACATTTTAACGATGATGTACTTTTCGGCGAAAACTGGAATAACCAGGATATCGATGTAAAAACAAGAAGTATTATCACAGTGGTTGCTCTGATGGCTTCCGGAATTACGGATTCTTCTTTAAAATATCATCTTCAAAATGCAAAAAATCATGGTGTGACACAAAAAGAGATTGCTGCAGTGATCACACATGCCGCATTCTATGCAGGTTGGCCAAAAGCATGGGCTGTTTTCAATCTTGCAAAGGAAGTGTGGGAAGCAGGTGAAGGAGATTTGCCATACGAAGAGAAAGCGATGCGGGCACATGCAAAAGAGATGGTATTTCCAATTGGTGCACCAAATGATGGTTTTGCACAGTATTTTTCCGGCAGAAGTTTTCTTTCACCGATTTCTACTTCTCAGGTTGGAATTTTTAATGTGACATTTGAACCTGGATGCAGAAATAACTGGCACATCCATCATGCAAAAAGTGGAGGCGGACAGATCCTGGTATGTGTTGCCGGAAGAGGATATTATCAGGAAGAAGGCAAAGAAGCTGTAGAAATGAAACCGGGTGACTGCATCAATATTCCGGCAGAAGTGAAACACTGGCATGGCGCAGCACCGTATGAATGGTTTTCCCATCTGGCAATTGAGGTGCCGGGAGTGGATTGTTCCAATGAGTGGTGTGAGGCGGTATCGGAGAAAGAGTACGCTGGATTAAGATAAGGAGAGCACTATGGAATACGGCAAACTCGGAAATACAGATATAGAAGGAAATACGTGTTGATGTAAGAACTGCGTCAATAAAAGAAAGTACAGAAGGGCAACGTCAGACAAAAATATTATTTCCAATAATCATGATCCATATGATTTGTGTACTCTGACTTGTAAGCCTGTTCTGATAAGAGAATATGCCTGGGTAGGAGCTGGAGCTACGATACTTCCGGGAGTATGTATCGGAAGACACGCAATTGTGGGAGCTGGATCTGTAGTGACAAAGGATGTACCGGATTATGCAGTAGCAGTTGGAAATCCGGCAAAAGTAATAAAAATGCTTGATAAAGAAAAATTTCAGGAGGACTAAAAAGATGGAAAATATGAAGTTGAATAACAATTTGGAATGTCCAATGCTTGGATTAGGAACTTTTATGTTATCACCAGAGGATGCCTACACAAGTACATTAGAGGCATTAAAAATGGGATATTCCCTAATTGATACAGCAAATGCTTATGTAAATGAGCGTGCAGTTGGAAGAGCAATCAAGGATAGTGGAATTGACAGAAAAAATATATTTCTATCAACAAAAATATGGGCTAGTGAATATGAAAATGAGAATACTGTAGAAGAAACTCTAGAAAGACTTGGTGTTGATTATGTGGATTTACTTTATATACACCAGCCTGCAGGCAACTGGCTTGCCGGATACAGAATGCTTGAAAAAGCGTATAGAGAGGGCAAAGCAAAATCCATTGGTATCTCGAATTTTGAAGGAAAATATATGGAAGAGTTGGAAACAAAGTGGGAAATTGTACCTCAGTTTATTCAGGTGGAAGCACATCCATATTTCACACAGAAAGAACTTCGTGTAACTTTAGACAAATATGGAATTAAGCTTATGAGCTGGTATCCGCTGGGACATGGAGATACAGCATTAATGAATGAGTTGGTATTTGCAGGACTTGGCAAAAAATATGGAAAAACACCTGCACAGGTTATTCTCCGTTGGCATACTCAGATGGGATTTGTTGTAATTCCTGGAAGTAAAAATGCAGAACACATTAAGGACAATATGGATATCTTTGATTTTGCATTAACAGATGAAGAAATGGAACAGATTGCAAAGCTGGACAAGAATGAAAGATATTATCACCGCACGGATGAACAGCTTGTACAGTTTGCAAACTGGAAACCAGAGTTTGAAAAATAATATGGAGAAAATAGTATGAGCAAAAATGATGTATGGCTGAATCAGTAAATATGGAATACTAAATCCATTAATTGTCAGACCAAGGCCGAAAGGATTTTACGAGGTTATATCAGGACACCGAAGACAGTAGCGATTAGGATTTCTCGAATCCGTAAACCCATTTTCCACGTAAGAACAGATACAGAAAAATCACGGAGCTGATACCCCAAGTCAATGGGTATGCCCAGAAAATCACTCGTATATCCGGGAGAATACGAACTGCCACAGTAATGTAGCTTACGCGAAACAGACACCAGTCACAGAGCATAACGATCATCGGAACGGATGCGTTACCTGATCCACGAAGTATTGCTGCGATGCAATGAGAAAACGCCAGCAGACAATAAAATAACGCAATTGTTCTGGACTGCATGACTCCATAATGTACAACATCAGGATCTCTGTTAAACGCTGTGATCAGTACCGGTGCTGCCACATATATGATAATACCGATCAACTCTGCAATAGTAATCGAGCAGAAAACTCCAAATCTTGCTCCCTTTTTCGCCCGGTCATACTGTTTTGCACCCAGATTCTGACTGACAAAGGTTGTCAGAGCCATTGTAAAACAGGTCACCGGCAAAAAGGCGAATCCCTCTATCTTGGAGTAGGAACCACATCCTGCCATCGCCATTTTTCCAAATGCATTTATATTTGACTGTACAAAGACGTTCGCGATCGCAATCACTGAATTCTGAAAACCGGATGGTACACCATTCTGGATGATCTGCTTCAGCATAGAACTGTCAAAACGAATCTCTCGCAATTCCAGACGGTATTCTTCTTCCACACGCAGCAGATGAACCATACAGAGCAGTGCACTGACAAACTGTGAAATTGCGGTTGCAAGTGCTGCTGATCCGACTCCCATGCCAAGACCTGCGATAAAGAAAATATCCAGAACGACATTGACACAGGAAGAAATAATCAAATATATCAATGGATGGCGTCCATCACCGACCGACTGCAGAACTCCAACAAAGATATTGTACATGACAACACCCATAGACCCTGCAAAATATGTACGGAAATACACAATAGATTCCGGGAGCACGTCCGCAGGAGTTCCCATCAATACCAGGATCTTTGGTGCCAGAAGCATTCCCAAAACTGTCAGCGCAGCACCGGCCACAAGTCCAAATGCAACCGTTGTATGGATTGCCTTTTGCAGGCAGTCTCTTTTTTTGGCTCCGTAATATCGTGCAATAACAACACCTGCACCCATGGCAATGCCGTTAATAAAACCTACCATCAGAAAAATCAGATTTCCAGATGAACTGACTGCCGCCAGTGCATTACTTCCCAGAAAATTTCCTACGATCAGGGAATCAGCAGTATTATACAATTGCTGGAACAGATTTCCCAAAAACAATGGAATTGCAAAAAAAATGATCTTTTGGGAGATACTTCCCTCTGTCATTCTCAGACTCTTTTCATAGTTAAAATTACTCTTACCTTTCCTGTGTTCTTTGAATCAATAGAGATGAAGGACTGCTCTTCGTGATAGTTGCCTCTCTACCTTATTATTTGTACCATACCATGCATATGTTGCTGATGTCAATGTAAAGCTGCTTGTAGAGCTGGAATTCCGTGCTAACTTGAAAAAGTAAATTCCAGTGCAGAAGTAAATTCCACACTCATTTAAAAGTTCTTGATTTTCTAAGAGTTTTATAAGCTCAAAACGCTTATTTCTGTTATAATAGGAGTAACTTCTTGGAAAAAACTGATTTGATGGTATGACAAACGGACCACTGGAAGGTAGTGTGCGAGACTAAATTCCACCGGTCATGTGAGGAAAATGTGAAAGTTTAATTTCCAGTCCGACAGCAGATTTCTAAGTGGTTGTTAATGGTTGAAGCGAATCAGCTTAGGCGTTAGATTGACCAAATCGGGTCAATGCGCTTAAGCTGAAATGCGTTTAGGGTTTCTTCCGAGTGTCTCTAATGCGGCGTCATAAGGCGTGCTTCCATTAAGACTTTCCCTTGGAGTGGAGTTGATGTGATTCACGATTAGATTCACATCCCATTGTGTCAAAAATTCAAAACTAGTTCCTTTGGGAAGCACCATGCGAAGCATGGTGTGAGCCTGCTCAAGACCTCCTTTTGTCCGCTACGCATGGGATCACAATAGTAGATGCTGGTACGCTGAATTTCATCCAGTCCTGTTTCAAGAGCGACAGGATCTCCGAATTCTGAACCTCTGTCTGTCAAGATATATTCAAAGACAGATAAGAACTCATAGGTGCCCATACGTTTTTCTAAACGGTCAAAAATAAGCCGGACAGCGCCTTTAGTACAACGATTCAGGAGAAAGGCAAGGAACAGCTTTTCCTTAGTGAAGAAAAAGGTCAGTAACGTCTTGTTGGATTCTCTGGATGAGTGTACCGTATCCATTTCTACAAAGAGGATAACTGCAGCTCACTAAAATCACTGAATAACCTTTTCTCGAAGACGGTTCTGTTTGTAATCTGTGTTTTATGGCACTTTCGTGGCTTGAAGCCGGGCTTACGTTTTAAATCAATGTTTCTGGCTGTAAACAGACCTTGATCCAGATAGGTGTACAAGGAACGGACTGACATATCCAGTTCTGGATGATTGGTAATGATTTGATATGGAGATTGTCCCTGCTCGATTAAAGGAGAAACAATGCCATCCTTTTTGCGTAATTCATGTTTTGTCATGTTTATACCGGCTCTGGAACCGGAAAGCTTTTCACGGTATTTTCTATCAGCAAAACGTGCATCGTATCTGTATTTCTGGGCGATGGTGCAATGATTTATCTTTTGTGCAGCCATTACCGACATAGGGCGCCTTATGCAGTCTTTTGCACTGTTCCTTCACAAAATCCTTGCAAGTTTGATTACAGGTGGGGCAGGAAGTGCATTTTACATCGCAGAGAATGATTTTTCCGCAGACATTGGTTTTCCGGCAATGGAAGCGATGAATACAAAAGTTATGGGCATTATAGAAAGTACCTTTGTGATACCAGTCGGATAGACGGTGAGCCCTTACTTCTTTGGAAATGGTTGTTGGATCCTTGCAAAGAAAGCGGGCAATGTTCTTAAAGGTTTCTCCCTTGTTCAGTTCGTTTTCGATATAGATACGGTCTTCAAGGGAAAGGTGCTTCTGGTTTCCTGGAATATATTTACTCATGGATATCCTTCTTTCTACTGCTGTCAGAAAGAAAGATAACCTTACCATTTTTATATGAAAGAGTAAACCTTTACTGTGCGGGAGTAAATTCCACCACCAAATGTGGTGGTGGAATTTAAAATTTCATTTTTGGGCTGGAATTCCGTAATGATTAATGCTTGAAAGTCTCCTGAAAGAATGCTATAATATTGAGCGTAAAATTTGAGTGGACTTTTCCGATTCGGTCATCTTTTGCCACACAGCTATCTTGTGATAGCCGTGTGGCTTTTTTGTTGTCTGCATCCTGGAAAATCTGGCAGAACGGAGGATGGAAGCTGCCGGACACTTTGTGGAGAGGAGGGAAAGTATGCAGACCAATAATAAAATGGCGGTCGCTCCTGTTGGAAAGCTCATCTGGCAAATGTCGATACCGCCGCTGATTTCCATGTTTCTGCAATATTCCTATAACCTGATAGACAGCGCGTTTGTGGCGCGGTTGAGTGAGAATGCATTGACCGCTGTTTCTCTGTCATTCCCGATTACAACATTGATGAATGCAGCGTCTATCTGGATCGGTGTCGGCGTGAATGTGCTGATAGCAGGGTATCTTGGACAGAAAAAGCAGGATGAGGCAAATGCAACTGTCACACATGGATTGTTACTGGCTTTTGGAATAGGTGCTTTGCTCAACCTTATGTCATTACTGATTATGAAACCCTATTTTCGGGCATTCACCAATAATGAAGAAATTTATCAGTTGAGCCTTGCCTATATGAGCGTATGTTCGTTCATGCAAATTCCCAACATGGTGCATATCGCAATCCAGAAGATGATACAGGCTACTGGGAACATGATTGCTCCTATGTGGTTCCAGATCGCGGGTGTGGTCGTTAACTTCGTGTTCGACCCCATTCTGATTTTGGGATTGGTATTTTCCCGGCTATGGGAATCCGCGGCGCTGCGGTAGCTACCGTTGCAGGCTATCTGATGTCCATGATTTTGGCATTTGCTTTACTGCTGGGCAAAAAGCAGAAAGTGCAGGTGAAAATCAAAGGCTTTCATTTGAAAAAGCAGATGATCTACCGTATTTTTGCCTTTGGCCTGCCATCTTTTATCATGAACGCCCTCAGTTCGTTTGTGGTGACCTTTGTCAATCTGTTTTCTGGTGGCGTATTCCGATACGGCGATTGCATTCTTCGGTGCGTATTTTAAGGTGCAGCAGCTGATTGTTATGACGGTAAACGGCTTGATTCAAGGCTGTTTGCCTGTCATGCGGTTTAACTACGGCGCAGGCAACAGCGAACGGCTGCATTCAGCTTTCCGATATGGAACTGTTTTGGTCACCGGCATGATGATACTGGGGACGTTGGCTGTCCTCCTCTTTCCGGCGCAGATTCTGGGATTGTTTACGGCGTCGGAAGCCATGCGCTCCTTTGGAATCTCCGCCATGCGGATCATGGCGGCAAGCTATCTGTTTTGCGGCCTTTCTACGATGATTTCCACCTATTTTCAGACCACAGAAAAAGTAGGGTCCAGCATGGCAATCCAATTATGCAGGCAAATGCTTTTCCTTGTGCCTGCCCTGTGGTGTCTGGACAAATTGTTCCAGCTGAACGGAATCTGGCTTGCATTTCCGGTTGCTGAAACCGCCACTTTGCTCGTTGCGCTTGTGATGATGGCATGGCATCGCCGCAAAAATATCTCATAACGTGTTTTGCGAAGGAGGAATTATGAACGACACTTTCATGAAAGAGAAACCGATATTACCGCTGATTTTATCCATGACCCTGCCTATGGTTTTATCCATGCTGGTTAATTCTCTATACAACATTATCGACAGCTTTTTCGTCGCACAGATTAGCGAGGAAGCTATGACGGCGTTATCACTGGTTTACCCGGTTCAAAATTTTATCAATGCTGTTGGAATTGGATTTGGCGTTGGAATCAACGCCGTAATCGCCTTTCATTTGGGCGCTGGGGATCATGAAAAGCGGATCGCCGCCACGCAGGGACTTGTGCTTGCCGTGATTCATGGCGTTGTTATGACAGTCTGCTGTATTACGATCATGCCGGTTTTCCTGCGGATGTTCACTTCATACGAAGCGGTCATTGAACTTGGCGTCCGCTATTCTGTCGTTGCATTCGCCTTTACACTCATTGTTACCGTCAGCATGGCGTTTGAGAAATTGTACCAGGCAGTAGGAAACATGAAAACGACCATGATAAGCGATGTGCGGGTGCATCACAAACATTGTCTTAGATCCGTTCTGATTTTTGGCTATGGCCTATTCCCGGAAATGGGAATCGAAGGCGCTGCACTGGCAACCGGCATCGGGCAGACTCTGACGCTTGCGATTTACCTTGTAGTCTATCTTGTGCGGCCAATTCGCGTGCACATCCGCAGTCAGTACATTCTGCCCGGCAAAAAGATGGTAATAAAGCTATACTCCATCGGCATTCCCGCAACCCTGAATCTTGCGCTTCCGTCTCTTTTGATTTCGGCGCTCAATGCGATTTTGACGGCATATTCCGAAGTGTATATTCTGGTTTTAGGAATCTATTACAAATTGCAGACCTTTATCTATCTGCCAGCGAATGGCATTGTGCAGGGGATGCGCCCCCTGATTGGCTATAACTACGGCGCGGGGGAGCACAAACGGGTCAGCCAGATTTATCAGATCGTTTTGTGCATGAGTGGCATCATTATGGTGTTTGGGACAGTAATATGTCTGCTGATCCCCGGACAGTTGATGGGGCTGTTTACCCACACAAAAGCGACGATTCAGGCCGGGGAAACCGCCTTACGCATCATCGGGGCCGGGTTTATCGTCTCGGCGGTTTCTGTTACATCTTCCGGCGCATTGGAGGGACTCGGGAAAGGAACTCCCTCCTTACTGATTTCCCTTTGCCGGTATGTAGTGGTCATCATCCCGGCTGCGTTTTTACTCAGCAGGTTTTTCGGAGCGGTTGGCGTCTGGAATGCGTTTTGGATCACGGAAGTGATCTCCGCGGTCATTTCCCTTATCATTTACCGCAAGGCGATTGCAAAACCTGTGACGACGGCCCGAAAGGAATGAATGCCGTCCTGATCGACTGCGCCGGCGTTACGGCGGAAAAAAGTGTTCTTCGCATTACATCACGTTGGAGCAGGTGGTCATGTATGTAACAAGTATCAAAGACTACCTGCTTTTCTATGAAAAGATAGTTAATTGGTTATCAACTGCATAGAAATGTGAAAATACACATAAAATAGTAATGGATATTGATTAAATAAATCCTAGATGAGATAAGAATATATCCGTTGTCCTTCGCAGAGTTCTATGCGGCTTTCGATGGAGATTATGATGATGCTTGGGAGGAATATATGATATATGGTGGTTTACCACAAGTGGCACAGTTTTCTGTGGAACGCCAAAAGGCTGAGTATCTAAAAAACATTTTCACAAATGTTTATATTAAGGATGTTGTAGAACGAAACAAGCTGCGAAATGTTGATGAGATTGATACTTTAGTAGATATCCTTGCTTCTGCGATAGGAGCTCCTACTAACCCAACTAAAATATCAAATACGTTTAAAAGTGAACGAGGCATCAATTACAGCAATAAGACCATATCCAACCATATAGATTATCTTGTGGAGGCATTTTTGATTTCTAAAGCTGACAGATATGATATTAAAGGTAGAAAATATGTGGGAGCAAATCTGAAATACTATTTTTCAGATGTGGGACTTAGAAATGCAAGATTGAATTTTAGACAGCAGGAACCTACTCATATCATGGAAAATATTGTTTACAATGAGCTGCTTACACCTTATGATATTACCTTCGGCTCAAATGAAAAAGTATGGTAGAATAAGTCATTCACTAAGCCTTTATTTCTGATGATAGCGACTTTAGCATGTCACGGAAAAAGGAAATATAAATTCAAAATAACTCAAAAACTTGACTTTTAACATCAGTAAAGTTAAAATGAAAGAAAATAAGTTAAAAAGAGAATGAGAAATATGCTTACCAGCGTATTCGGGATTTCTATAAAATATGAAGCATGGAATCATCAGGATTCTTTGCCTGTTTACATCGCAGGAAGTTATGATTTTCAAACAGCATATATTGGAAACAGACGTTGTATAATGCTTGCACCAATAGAAGAACTTGCCACACTTCCGGCATTGAAAAAACAAATTGCAAAAATACAGCAAATTGATAATGTGCCAGTCGTCTTTGAACTTGCGACAGTATCTAATTATCGAAGAAAAAGCCTTATAGAAAATAATATACCGTTTATTACTGATAAGCAGATCTTTCTTCCTTTTATTGGAACGATGCTTACAGATGAGAAAGAACCGCCAAAGTTGACAGGGAAGTTTGTTTACTCAACGCAGCAGTTGCTTTTGTTTTATCTGTATAGTAAGAAAAAAGCACTTGTATATTTCAGAAGCCAGAAAAGTGCTTCCATTTACAGCAATGACCTTAACTAGAGCAGTAAAGCAGTTGGAAGCGACGGATTTGTTTTTGGTAGCAAAAGACGGTGTCAACAAGTTTATTGAGTCAAAATATAAACGAGATGAATTATTTGAAAAAGCAAAAGTATACTTGACAACGCCTGTCCGCAAAGCAGGATATATAGATAAGGCGCAAGTTACAGAAAACATGGTCTTTGCAGGGGAAACGGCACTTTCTGAAAAAACAATGTTAAATCCCAGCAGAGTTTTTACCTATGCAATTAGTGAGAAAGATTATGATAAAACTTTGCTGACAGATGAACTGATAGATCCGGATAAACAGATAAGACTTGAATTATGGGCATACAACCCGAAACAATTTTCGGAGGATAACAGTGCTGACGATATTTCCATTGTTTTATCTTTTGGAGATACAAACGATGAGAGAATTGAAGAGGCAGTAGATGAATTACAGGAAAGAAGGTTGAAGGAGTAATGGTCAGCGGATTTACAAAATTTAAGGAAAGATTTCAGGGGTTTGAAAATCAATATGTCGTCATCGGCGGAACAGCTTGCGATTTGATTATGGAAAATGAAGAATTACCGTTTCGGGCTACAAAAGACGGATATCAGAGATTCGGATGAAAAAGTAGTTGAAATTGAAATGGAGCGGTTAAGAACTTTTACGAATCATCCATTCAAGGTGATCGGTGACAGTCAGATGATTGAACTACAGGACAGTATTAAGAAATATGGAGTTCTTAATCCATTGATCGACAGGCCGAGGAAAGAAGGTTACTATGAAATCATTTCAGTCACTTTTATGGTCTCTTTTGCAGTCGCAATGAATGAAATGTAGGCAAATGTAAAATAAGTGAAAAATACAGCACAATTTTTGCCTGTATTTTATGAGGTTGGTAGTTATTATCGAGGCATCACTTCGAACACAAATCAGATCATCAGCGCAGGGAATCAGATATCAGGTCTTATGAAAATGTAAGATCTGTTGGCTTTGGGAAGAATCCTAAGGGTGACAGTTCTTTTTTATATTTTATTCTGCTTTGGATATACTAACCATAGCAATCAAAATAACATTGACAGATTTTAAAAACAGGAATAGAATGTTATTAACAAAAGTAACCATTATAGTTACAAAAATTTAGGGAAAGGAATGAGGTTTATGTTATATGAATTCTTGAAAGACAATTATAAGGAAGCAGAGCCTATATTCTTTTCTGATATAGTGATTGAGGGAATTACAAAATCTGCAGTAAATCAGCAGCTAAAAAAGCTGTGCGATGAGGGAAAACTACAAAAATATGAGAACGGCATTTATTATTTGCCTAAGAAATCACGATTAAAAACAAATGTAGGCGTAAATGCAGATATGGTTGCCAGGTACAAGTATGTTTCCAGAGGTGGAAAAGTAGATGGTTTCTATTCTGGTAATACATTTGCCAATCAGCTGGGAATTTCAACACAGGTTCCAAATAAAGTTGAGATTGTTAGCAATAACATGGCAGCAAAAATACGTGAAATTCCAATTGGAAAGAGAACATTCATTGTAAGAAGACCAGTGGTTCCGGTAAATGATGAAAATGTTTATGTGCTGCAGCTACTTGACTTATTAAAAATCTGGATATGTATCTGGATGAAAGCTATGATGTGGCCCATGACAAAGTATCTCAATTTGTGCAGATACATGGCATCACAAAAAATGATGTGGATAGTTATATAAGAGAGTTTCCGATTGCAATATTTAAATATTATTACGAATTGAGGCTGGACGATGTATTTGCATAAAGATGATAAAGAAAAACGAAAATCATTAAAAAAATGATTATTTCATCCACTAAAAATTAAAAATTTCCACCCAAATGAGAGGTAATGATTTCCACCCGGTATTTTCAAATATTGTGTAATATAGGAAAAGGGGTGTCAAAATCTGTAAAATTGGTTTTCTTGTCTGAGAAATCAGACCTGAGAGATATAAAACGCTCAGATTAGATTTACGAAAAATCTAGTCTGGGCGTTTTTTTAGTCCAGGGAAAAGGAGGTCAAAAATGAATACATGTACTGTAGTCTGGGAAATATCTTAAGTCTGAGAAAATCTATGGTATTGTGTTTGTTGAATAGGGGTAAATGGTGGTATAATCCTATTATTGATAGATAGTAATAATAGGTGATTTTCATGGAACGAGTGGTGAAGTTTTAATGACTAAGGATGAGTGGTACAGGCAGTTATTTGAGCGGCTGGATAACTCCAGGTTCCGAAGCAGTTTCCATCTGAAGCAGAAAGATATTGATTACATAAATGAAAAAGGATTGGACACAATCAGACAACATGCAAAGGATTTTATTGCAAAGAGAGAAGCTCCGGCATATATAGCAAATGATGGCAAGCAGACACCAATGAAAGGTCATCCGGTATTTATCGCTCAGCATGCAACAGCTACATGCTGCAGAGAGTGCATCCGAAAGTGGCATAAAATGCAGCCGGGCAAGGAACTAAGTCAGGTGCAGCAGGATTATCTTGTAGATGTAATTATGACATGGATTCAAAAAGAAATCGAGGGGCAGGAACATAAAATATGAGTTTTGTCAATACATGCTGGATAATGACATTAATAATGGGATACATTATTATGCTTATAAGCTTGCTGTTGGGAGTAGTATTACTGTAATAGTGTTCATATAGAGGTGTATTATGGGAAACGAATCGTGAATGGATTATGCATGGCATGAAGTGGGACAACCCGGATTGCATTCATTCTGTAGATGAAGCAATCAAGTATATAAATGAATTTGGCTTTTTACCATTATTTAAGAATGAAATAGATGGGTTTTCACTTGAAGAAAGAACTGTTCCAGAGTACTGGTGGAGTGATAATCCGGAGATTGATCCGTGGATGTGGCGGGCTATTATAGCAAGGCGGCATGATATCGTCTATGGAAAATTCTTTGATAAGAAGGCAGGATTTATATCAAAAAAGTGGCTTCCTGTATTTGCTAATTATCGCCGGGATGGATATGATTTTGATGCATTATATGATGATGGAAAAGCGCCTAATAAGCATAAAAAGATAATGGTCAATTTTATGGAAGATAATGCTGATTCAGAGATTTATTCAAATGAATTGAAAAAACAAGCTGGATTTGGTAAGGATGGAGAAAAGGGATTTGATGGTGCAATAACGAATCTTATGATGCAGACATATCTGTGCAACTGCGATTTTAAGAAGAGAGTGAATAAAAGAGGTATTGAATATGGATGGGATGTGGCAGTGTATTCATCTATTGAGCATATCTATGGATACGATTATGTGACTTCCTGCTACAAGGATAATCCACAGGATTCATGGAAGCAGATTGTAGATTATATGCATGAGATGTATCCGGAGGCAACGGATAAGCAGATAAGGAAGCTGTTAAAGTAATACAGGCATGGATAAGGAGGCGCCACAATGCCATTTAAGATTGTTCGCAACGATATAACAAAGGTAAAAGCAGATGTAATCGTAAATACTGCTAATCCAAATCCGATATGTGTAAGTGGCACTGACTTAGCAATATATGAGGCAGCAGGAAAAGAAAAGCTTCTTGCAGAAAGAGCGAATATCGGCAAAATTGCAAGAGGTGATATTGCTGTCACTGGTGCATATAACCTAAAGGCAAAATATATTATTCATACAGTAGGACCGGTATGGACGGATGGATTGCACCATGAATTTGAAATTCTGGGAGCACTGCTATCGTAAATCATTGCAAAAAGCATTGGAACTTAAGTGCGATAGCATTGCATTTCCATTAATTTCGACAGGAGTATATGGATTTCCAAAGGATAAGGCATTACAGATTGCTGTGTCAGTATTCAGCCAGTTTCTTACCGAAAATGAAATTGAAATTATATTGGTAGTGTTTGATAAAAGGTCTTTTCAGCTATCCGGTCAGATTGTAGGTGATATTGATTCCTATATAGATGCTAATTATGTCAAGGAAAGTCATAGAAAAGAATATCCGGTGCGAAGCAGAAGTGGTGCTCGCAGGAGAGAATTGTCAGAGGAAGCGTTCTATGAGGAGAGGCTTCAAAGAGAGGCAGAAGATAACTATCCACTTGAGGAGGATACAGGGATAGCGCAGCCTTGTATGCTGTCAGCAGACATTTCTTTGGAAGATTAGCTTGCAAATATCGGAGTTTCCTTTCATGACAAATTATTTGAGCTGATTGATGAAGCACATATTGATAATAAAGATGTGTGGAAACGGGCAAACCTTGATAGAAAACATTTTTCAAAGATTCAATGTGACCGGAATTATCATCCAAAGAAGAAGACTGTAATGGCACTCTGCATTGCACTGAAGCTTGATCTGGAACAGTCAAGAGACTTACTTGCCAGAGCAGACTGGGCATTTAGTCCAAGCAGTAAGGTGGATCTGATCGTACAGAAGGCTATAACAGATAAGCAGTATGATATTATGCAGCTGAATGTGACATTATTTAAGTATACGAATGAAATTCTTGGAGTATAGGAGCAAGATTGATATGTGGGATGACATATATAAACCGAATTCTATTGGCAGTGAGGGTGGCACGATTATTGCAGATGAGGAATATAAAGAATCGTGTAGGATAACCTTGGAAAGATGTGAAAGATATGATGCAATTACATGTGGAGTATATGGATGTATGATGCATACAGCTTTTTGTAATAAAAGTCATAGTCAGGAAGTATTTGATAATATGAAAAAAGACTTGCAGGAATTCATAGATAAGGATACAACAGCTGATGAAGAAATTATTTTCTATGAAGAGTTTACAAGTAAATATTGATTAGTAAATGTTACATCGGTACTCACATAGTATCGGCGTTTGTTTTTTATCTTAAAAGTGTCGCCCGAACAGCGACCATATAAAGATGCTATTCAATTATACTCATATTGTAACAAAGAAAAAGAGTTACCGGAGTGATTCGGGGATTGGAGGCATATATGTACGGAGCAATTTTGGGAGATATTATTGGAAGCCCGTTTGAGTTTGACAGAGGTGATAAAACAAAGAACTTTGATTTGTTTAGTGAAGGCTGTGGCTTTACAGATGATTCTGTTATGACAATAGCAGTTGGAGAAGCTCTCCTGGCAGTCGGACCGGAAGCAGCAGTAAAGAAAATTGAAGATGCGGTAGCATCCTAATATGCAGGATTGGGGAAGACGGTATCCACATGCTGGTTACGGTGGAAGATTCAGACATTGGCTTAAAGAAAATAATCCGAAGCCATACGGAAGCTATGGAAATGGTTCAGCCATGAGAGTGTCAGCGGCAGGCTGGCTTTATGATTCAATTGAAAGAACAAGAGAGGTAGCAAGAGCGACAGGAAAAGCCAAGCGAGCTGTTGTCTTTTTGTTATTTAGGGAATAAATACACTTAAGTGCGTAGAAAATAAAGGAAAGATAGTAATCAAAATAAAAAATGAATTGTTTTTTTGTCACGAAAAATATATAATAATCGTGACAAATTTAAGGAGCGTGTTGTTATGGCAAGTGGAATTTATGCAGAAATCAAAAAGAGAATATTAGATGCCGAATATGGCACAGTATTTGTGACATCAGATTTTACTGATATTGCAACAATTACAACAATACGAAAATGTTTAGGTAGACAGGTAGAAGAGAAAGCAATTCGAAGAATTATCGATGGAGTTTACGAAAAACCTGTATATAGCAATTTACTTAAGGAATATGTTCCTGCTAATCCGGAAAAAGTAGCCTATGCAATTGCAAGAGGATATCATTGGACAATAGCACCATGTGGAGATGTAGCGTTAAATAAACTGGGATTGTCAACGCAGGTTCCTGTTGTATGGTCCTATATAAGTGATGGTCCATATAGAAAATTTGCATGGGATAATGTTAATATCGAATTTAAGCATAGGACTAACCGTCAGATTTCATTTATGTCAGAGTCAACAACATTGGTAGTAGAGGCTATAAAAACACTTGGAAAAGAGCGAATTGATGAAGGTGTTATTAACAACTTGAAGAATAGAGTTCCTGAGGATAAAAGGAAACAGCTTCTTGAAGAGGCAACTGGCGTAAGTGAGTGGATATACGAAGTAATTAGAAAGGTGTGTTTAGAATAATATGAGAGAAGTTGCAAAGTTACCAGTAAAAGATAGGACTGAACTATTTCAGGCAACGGCAATAAAAATGGGAATGCTACCTAATGTAGTGGAAAAAGACTTTTGGGTATGCTTTATGCTAGACCACCTTTTCATGATTGCCAATATAAAAAAGCTTTTGTATTTAAGGGTGGAACGAGTCTTTCGAAATCATATCATGTAATAGAGAGATTTTCAGAAGATATCGATCTAATTTTGGATTGGAGAAAAATAATTACTGATGAGGGAAATCCTTGGAGTGAAAGGTCAAAAACAAAGCAGGATCAATTTAATAAGCAAATTAATGCAGAGGCGGCAAAGTTTTATGAAAATGAATTTGTTCCAAAACTCAATAAAGAACTGGAGAAAAACTAGGGGATGGAGAATGGGTAGCAGTTGATTCAGAAGATGAAATGGTTGTTAATTTCTATTATCCACAGATTTTTGAGAGTGAATATCTTCGTTCCTGCGTAAGATTGGAAATAGGTCCATTAGCTGAATGGATGCCATCACATGAGACTGTAGTAAGTCCTTTTGCAGCTGAGAAATATCCAGATGTATTTACACAGAAAGAGACAAGTGTTTTGACCATAGATGTAGAGCGTACATTTTGGGAGAAACTAACTATATTACATAAAATAGCAAATTTTCCAGAAGGAAAAGTGTTACCAGCAAGATATGCAAGACATTTATATGATGTTTATAATCTAGGTAATTCCTGGGTGAAAGAAAGTGCTTTTGCAAGAAAAGAATTGCTTGAAAAGGATGTTGCATTTAAGCAGAAATTCTATTACGCAAAAAGTGCACATTATGAGACAGCAACATTAAATAGTATTGAGCTTATGCCAAGTGATGGTGTACTTGATGCATTAAAGGCAGATTATAATGCAATGAGGAATATGATATATGGGGAGATACCGGAATTTGAAGAAATATTAAATTATCTGAATGCATTGCAAGAAGAAGTGCATAAGCTTACTGTAAATTAGAAGGTTACAATAACTTGTCCGTTGTGTAACTTTGGTATTATGGCATGGCTTGAAGGAGAGATTGATGACAATGGAGAGCCAGTGAAAAAGAGTTCTAAGTAAAATTCAAGTTTAACAATAGAGAGGAATTATGATACGAGAAATTGAGAATAGAAGAAGTATAAGAAAATACAAGCCGGATCAGGTCTATTGTATTTCCTTCTATATCAACGGGAGTATATAGTTTTCCGGTTGAATTGGCAGCAAAGATTGCAATGCATACAGTTATTTTCGAAGGAAATAAATTTTCTATCGAGGAGGTTGTAGATTGGATCATAAAAAAGAGAGTGGTCTGTTTGAGTATCAGGATAATGCAGATGCATTTGAGGACGTCGGAGAGATTCTGCGTCTTTTTTGTAGTTTTATTGCAATAAAGAACAAAGATTCGACGTGCGAGGGCATACTTTGGGACTCGTAAAATGCTAAGCTATAGCCATCATAAGAAACAAGCATTTAATTTACGAAAAACAGGAGGACAGGACAAAATGGAAAAATTTATTTACTGGATAAAAAGGACACTGCATCATTCAAAGCACTGCAACAGCTTATGTATGCTGTGCAAGTATTATGATGAATGTAAAATCGACGGACCGGTATAATAGCAGGAGGACACGACAATGAAAGAAATGTATTTTACAATAGCAGGATGCAACCATTATTACGGAAGTGATTTCATGGAAAAAGGCATGAAGGTCAAGCTGGTCAAGGAGCCGGACAATGAGTATGACAACGAAGCAATACAGGTAAAGATTAAAGGACTTGGCAAAGTAGGCTACGTAGCCAACAGCCCATACACCGTGAAGGGTGAGTCAATGAGTGCAGGCAGACTGTATGACAAAATCGGTGGTAAGGCAAAAGGAAAGATTGTGTTTGTGACAGACGGCGGAGTGATTTGCAAAGTAATCAGTGATGGTAAGGACAAGCCGGTGATGATAGAGGAAGATACAGTAAAAGATGAAAATCTCAAAAGACTGTATGACTCAAGTACTATGTGGTAAAATAATAAGCAGGACACTGGGGAGGTACATATGAATTATCTGGTAATCGATTTGGAAATGTGCAGGGTAAAGAAGCTCTATAGAAAAACATATAAATACGCCAGTGAAATAATACAGATTGGCGCAGTTCTCTTAGATGAAGGATTCAGCAGAATAGCCACAATGTGCGAGTATGTAAATCCTGAATACGGCGTGCTGGACAATTTCATAGAGAGCATGACAGGCATAAAAAACCGCGATATCAAACAGGCTCCGAAGCTGACAGAGGCACTTGAGCATCTGACAGACTGGCTTGGAGACAGGGAGTACAAGGTCTATGCCTGGAGTGACTCTGACAGAACGCAGATACTGCATGAGATAAAAGCAAAGAATATAGAGAGCGCAAAGATAGATGATTTTATGAAAGCAGACCGTTGGATTGATTACCAGGATGTGTTTAAGAAGCGATTTCATTTAGACAGGTGCTACAGCTTGGAGGATGCTCTTGAAAGTGCAGAGATAGAGCCGGAAGGCAGATTTCATGACGGACTGGACGATGCAGTAAATACCGGAGCACTGATAAAGAAGCTGGAGCTGAATCGGAGTATGAGATTGCCAAGTATGCACTTCCGGAGTCGGACGAGCATCTGAGTTGTACTATTGGGGATTTGTTTGAGGGATTGCAGTTGAAGTTTGGATAATATGCAAATACTATGAAGTGGTGTACATATTCTTTCATACGGGAATGCGAATATCATAGAAACCACAAAGACAGATGCCGGAACAAGAGTATTGCCAATCACAGAAGATGTTTAAGGTAATTTAATATAGATAATAGGTAACGCTTTGGCTTTTGATGGTTGGGGCGTTATATTGCTATAGAAAAAACGAAAATAAGATTGTATAATATAATTTGGAAAAATTTTGCCTTGAAAAGGATGTGAATAGATAAATGGAAACTTTTTATTTGATTGATTTTGAAAATGTTCATAATGATGGCATTGCAAATATTGAAAGTATGACAAAGGAAGAACATGTGCATATTTTCTCAACACAGAATGCAACAAATATAAGACAGGACATTTTTTGGTTAAAAGAAGATAGAGATATCAAACCTCATTTAGTTCCAGTGCGAAAGCAGTCATTGGATATGCATCTGGTTTCTTACCTAGGCTATTTGTTGGGAGTGTATGGTAAGGAATGTAGTTATGTGATTATCAGTAAGGATAAGGATTACGATAACATAGTTAAGTTTTGGAAAGAGGAAGGCTATCCTAATATTTCACGAAAAGAGAAGTGGACGGGAACCGCTTCTACTCAGAGGCAAAAAACACAGACAGTATCTCAAACAAAAAGTAATGTGCAGACTGTGAATAGTAAAATTAGTGCAGGTATGGCATATGAATTTGCAGGTGATGATAGAAGTGAATTAAACCTGTTTATGCAGCATGGACTTGTGGATATAGGATATGATGGAAATTCGGCAAATAGAATCTGCAAGTTTGTTATTGCTCATTGTAATGATGAAAGAATGCTAAATAGAATTCACAATGACTTCAAGAACTCCTTTAATAACTATTCCGAAGTATATGAGGATGTTAAGTCTATTCTTGAGAAATTTGTGCAATCAAAGAGTAAAGTCGCAAAAAGAGAATCGCAGGTTCGTTCTTTCTTTGGTCAGCACTTTCAGAAGAAAATATATGTGGATTGCAAAGAGGAAATCATTCAGATTATTTTAAAGTCAGAAACTAAACAGCAAGTGAATAATGGATTGTTAAAATTGTATTCAGATGGAACAGTGGTTTCACACATTTATAAGACAATACAACCATTGATTAGTGAGTTACCAGGTAAGTAGTAAAAATTCTTAGTAGTATTAGCTAATCCTAAAACAATCGTAAATGACCGATATGCTCCAAAAGAAATTAAAAGTCAGGTTATTAGAGCAGATCAGCTTGTTTCAAATATGAAGAACTTGTCAAGGAAAATGAGCTTTCTGATTCAGCAGATACTAAAAATGAAATTTCTGATAGTAAGCAGAGTGTAAGTGATGATAAATTGATTTGTCCTAAATGTAGATTTATATTGAATATTAAACAGTAGATATTTATATGCTTCATATGAATTTTGGAGCAGAAAGTAAAATAACTCATGATGAACAAAAACAAAACCTTGGAATATTACAACAAAAATGCAGATAATTTTGCAAAAACAACAATAAATGTGGATTTTTATGAGACACAAAATCGCTTTAGCACGCTGTTGCCGGAGCACGGATATATATTGGATTTTGGCTGTGGTTCAGGAAGAGATACAAAATATTTTTTGGAACAGGGCTTTTATGTTGATGCCACAGATGGTTCAGAGGAAATGTGTCATATCGCAGGCAATTACACAGGAATACAAGTCAGAAGGCTGCTATTTGAAGAACTTGACGAGAACAAAAAATATGATGGCATATGGGCCTGCTCATCAATACTTCATCTTCCTAAGAATGAACTTAAAGCCGTATTTATGAAAATGTTTAAAGCGTTAAAGGATGACGGCATAATCTACACGTCCTTTAAGTATGGTGACTTTGAAGGAGAAAGAAATGGCCGCTATTTCACAGATTTCACGGAAAAGACATTTGAAGAGTTTGTTGGTGAAATAGATAATCTGCAACTGAAGGAAGAGTGGATTACAGGCGATGTAAGACCGGGGCGGGGAGAAGAAAAATGGCTGAACGTAATACTGCAGAAGAATTAGATGATGTATATGAAATAAAATATTCGACAGATGCAATGACCGGAGGCGCGGATAAGAGAATGTATCTGTACTATCAGTTTGCAGACAGTATAAAAAGGCTGACAGTGTGGATATTATTGTTTCGTTCCTGATGGAATCAGGCGTGAAAATGCTGCTCGGTGAGCTTGATAATGCACTAAAACGTTGTGCAAAAATCGATTCTGACAGGAAACTATCTTGGCATTACGCAGCCATCAGCACTGTATCTCATAAAGCATAAGCTTGGTGACCAGGTCGATTTGCGTTTTTATAATGAGAAAAACCGTTCATTTCATCCGAAATCATATATGTTTCATTACAAGGATTACAGTGAGCTATACATTGGTTCCTCTAATATTTCAAGAAGTGCACTGACATCCGGTATCGAGTGGAATTACAGATTCAGCAATAAAACAGATCCGATTAATTATGAGAAGTTTTACAATACTTTTGTAGACTTATTCGAAAATCATTCCATAGTAATAGATGATGAAGAACTGAAAAAATATTCAAAGAACTGGCACCGTCCGGCAGTATCAAAGGACTTGGACAGATACGATTTGCAGGATGATAAAGAGACATCAAATCAGATACCGCTATTTGAGCCGAGAGGCGCGCAGATAGAGGCTTTGTGTGCGCTTGAAAATACGAGAGCGGAGGGCGCAAGGAGAGCTCTGGTTCAGGCTGCAACCGGTGTCGGAAAAACATATCTTGCGGCGTTTGATTCAAAGAATTATGAGAGAGTTTTGTTTGTTGCACACCGCGAGGAAATATTAAAGCAGGCGGCGGAATCATTTAAAAATGTACGTGATTCAGATGATTACGGATTCTTTAACGGAGATAGTAAATGCACTGAAAAGTCGGTGATTTTTGCGTCAGTAGCGACTCTTGGCAGAGTGGAATATCTGAATGAAAATTACTTTGCACCGGATTATTTTACATATGTTGTGATTGATGAATTCCACCATGCTGTTAATGAACAGTATCAGAGAATTGTTGATTATTTTAAGCCAAAATTCCTACTGGGACTCACCGCGACTCCGGAGAGAATGGACGGAAAAAATATCTATGAAATTTGCGATTACAATGTGCCATATGAGATTTCACTAAAGGAAGCAATCAACAAAGGAATGCTTGTGCCGTTTCATTATTATGGAATCTTTGATGAAACAGATTATTCAAAGCTGCATATAGTAAGAGGCAGATATGACGAAAAGGAATTAAATGAAACCTATATAGGCAACGTTCGCAGATATGAGCTGATTTACAAATATTATTGTAAATACGGCTCAAGGCAGGCGCTTGGCTTCTGCTGTTCAAGGGAACATGCAAGGGAGATGGCAAAAGAATTTTCAAAAAGGGGAATACCATCAGTATCAGTATTCAGCGATGCAAGCGGCGAATACACAGAGGATAGAAATGTAGCTATTAGGCAGCTTAAGCAGGGCAAAATCAGAGTGATTTTTTCAGCGGATATGTTTAATGAAGGTGTGGATATCACATCAGTTGATATGGTAATGTTCCTCAGGCCTACGGAATCTCCGATAGTTTTTCTCCAGCAGCTTGGAAGAGGGCTCCGTAAATGCAGAGGAAAAGAGTTTCTGACTGTGCTTGATTTTATCGGCAATTATGAGAAGGCGGGCAGAGTGCGTTTTCTTCTGTCAGACAGGAGTAATCAGCATGCAGCTGTGTATAATCCGTCAGATACATCAGCTTTTCCGGATGATTGTCTGGTAGATTTTGATATGAAGCTAATTGATCTTTTTGCGGAAATGGACAGAAAACATTTAAAGCTTAAAGACCATATAATTAATGAATATTTCAGGGTGAAGGAGTTTCTCGGAAGGCGCCCGGACAGAATGGATTTGTTCACATATATGGATGATGGAATTTATGAAATAGCCATTGCTCATTCAAAGGATAATCCATTTAAGAAATATCTCGAATTTCTTAAAGAACTGGAAGAGCTTAATCAGGATGAAGAGGTTTTTTACAAAGGAATAGGAAGAGAATTTATCAGTCTGCTTGAAAACACCAGCATGTCAAAGGTGTATAAGATGCCTGTACTTATGGCATTTTATAATCATGGAAATATCCTGATGGAGGTGTCGGAAGAGCAGCTGCTTTCAAGCTGGAAGGAGTTCTTTTCAACCGGAACCAACTGGAAAGATCTCGATAAAAATATGACTATTCAAAAATACAATTCCATATCGGATAAGGAACATTTAAAGAAGATTCTATCGATGCCGGTGCATTTCCTTTTGGAGTCGGGAAAGGGATTTTTGTGAAGAAAGATGGTGCGACAATCGGGCTTAGAGAAGAGCTGAGACCGCTAATTGATAATCCGGTAATGGTTTGTCAGATGAAGGATGTGATTGATTATAGGGCTATGGACTATTATCAGAGGAGATATAGGCAGTCACAGGAAGATGGAGAATTATAATGTAAACTTATGAAGCAGTTAGGGGGATGAAATCATATGGCTCAAAGAACAGTGGCATTATGTGATGGAAAATTTATAGGAATTGAATCAATTTATACCGTCATAGATGGTAAACAAATTAATATTCGGACAAACTTGAACAGCTTCGAGCAAAAAGCCGTAATAATGAGTTGTTCTGTCCTTGTGGCTGTGGAGCAAATCTTGTACTGGTGGCAGGTGAACGAAATTTAAGAGAACAGCATTTTAGAATAAAAGAGGGCTTTGATGGTATATGTCAGATGCCCGTTGAAGGAATTAATTCAATTGATTCAAAGATTGCTCTAAAATGTTGGCTGGAGGATAAACTGCATACAGATGATATTGAAAGCAGGGTTCCTATAAGAACTGTATCTGAGTCTGAAAGAAAATATGAATTTACATTTATGTCAGCGAAAAAGAAGATAGCTTTATCTTTTTGCAATGAATACCGTAATTTATCTGATAATAAATTTACTATTCTTGAACAGCATAGCAATGGTAATTCAATTATTTATGTTGCGTCAGGGGATAAATCCGAAACAAATGGACAGTACCCGGAAGGGTTAATGAAAATTCAGAAGAGACAGGGCTATTGCCTGCTTTTAAATGTAGATGGAGCTGATTATTCAAAGGCTGAGTTGACAGTTGTATATTATGAAAAAAATGCTGATGGAGTATGGGAAAAAGTCAATATAGCAAGAGATAAATTAAGTAAATTTGACATATCAGATTCATCACAGATAATGTATCATAATCATTCGCTGTCTGATATGTTAAAGGAAAAACAACTGGAGTTTAATAAGCATAAGCAGGCAATTATTTATCAGCGTGAGTTGGATAAGATACATGCTGAAGAAGCCTGGAGAGCTGACGAGGAACGAAGAAAACAGGCTAGAATAAAAGCTGAAAAAGATAGAAAGGCAGAACTTGAGCGTAGAGAAAAAGAAAGAATAGAGCAGGAAAAATTGCTGCTGAGAAAAAAGAACAAGCCCGAATGGAACAAGAAAGAGTTGAGGTTGAAAAAAGACAGAAGAGACAGGAATTCCTAAAAGTCATAAATAGTGGTGATTGTCCGGAAGATAGGGTTTTAACTGATGAAGGAGGATGCAGATGGGTACAGTGCGAGTTCTGTGGAAAATTTGCTCCGGCAAGTGCATTTGCTTCATATGGTGGTTTCGGAAAATTAAATAAAGGAAAGTGCTATGAATGCTCAAGAAATCCGAATATAAATACAGAAGTAAATGTCTCAGAGGAAAAAGCAAGACAAAAGCAAAGATATGATCCTAATATATGTCCTGAATGTGGTGGACGTTTGCGATTAATACAAGGTCCTTTTGGCAAATTTATGGGATGCGAGGACTATCCTACGTGTAAATTTAATAGAAGAGTAAGAAAAAATAGGAACGTTAGAGTTCGAACGGTGCTTATTGTTTTGTATAGAGGGAAAAATTAAATGTCTGATTCGAATGTACAAATTGAAGAAGTATATAAAAGAGTACCATTTTTCCCAACTAATTGGAACACTCTATAACAGAGAGATAACTTTAAATTTGTGATATAATAATTGACATTACAGAGAGAAAAAGAGGAAAAAATGAAATTAATTACTTTGACATGTCCAAAATGTGGAGCTCAAATGGAAGTTAATCCTGAGCTCGAAGCAATAATATGTAATTATTGTGGAAATAAAATGTTGATAGATAGAGAAGTTGTTGAACAAAAAATTACTGGTGGCTTTGAATTTGGATATCAACAGGAACAAGGAAGATTAAAAGCTCAGCAGGAGGAACAACAAAAAAGAATCCGTGAAGAAGAAAAAGAAGCAAGAAAGAATGAAATTCTATATCAGAGGAAAAAAAGAGAGGAGATTATTCTCTCATATGGTAAAGATATTCGCAATATAAGTATTGGTCTAATGATTATTGCTATATTAATATCTGTTATTTTATTTGGGAAACTTGATGGCACGATAGATAAAGCAATGGGAGTAGTTTCAGGACTTGTTCATGTAGTAATTTCATTGGCAGTTATTGTTCTTATAAACAAAATAAGTCTGGAACGGTTGCTGTTTATAACTGTATTTGGAATTGTTGATCTGATATTTAGTATATTTGCAGTAATGAGTTTTGGATGGTGTTTTGTATATACTGTTGTAGATATTGTAATTATATTTCACGCAATCAAAGCATATAGGGTTTTAAGACGCAGAATGGATATGGAGTAGATAAATATTTTATTGTTTACATTATTCATGAAAAAATGACCATATAAATAATAAGGCATAGAATATAGTTGATGAGACAGGTGCTAAGTATATTGAGTTTGAGCGGTGTAATGAAGATAATGATATCGAAGGTGTAGTTAAAAGCTGGAGTCAGAGAAGTATGAGGTAAGATATGCTACAGCACTGATATAACTTGATGGAGGACAGAAGCTTGTAAGATTTTATGATCCGTCCGGCAATCTGATAGAGATTCGTACACCATGGGATAAATTTGGGAATAGAGAGTGATTAGGATATGATAAGGACAGTAAAAGGCGATATTACAAAAATTAGAGATGTGCAGGCAATTGTAAATGCAGCAAATAACTCACTTCTTGGTGGAGGCGGTGTAGATGGTGCTATTCACAGAGCAGCAGGACCGGAACTTCTGGTGGAGTGCAGGACACTTCATGGATGTGAAACAGGAGAAGCAAAGATAACAAAAGCCTATAATTTACCATGTGATTATGTTATTCATACTGTAGGACCGATATGGAATGGAGGAAGGAATAGAGAAGAGGAGCTTCTTGCTAACTGCTATTTTAATTCCATGAAGCTGGCAATGGATAATGGAATAAGGTCTATTGCATTTCCTTCCATATCAACGGGAGCATATGGTTTTCCGGTTGAGTTGGCAGCAAATATTGCAGTACATACAGTAAACAGGTTCTTGCAGGATAATCTGAACAGCTTCGATTTGGTGGAATGGGTGCTGTTTGATACTCATACTGAATCGGTGTATGAAGCTGCGGAAAAATCATACATGGAAGATGAAAGTGATGATTTTGATTTTTGATTAAAGTTTTGATTGATGATTTTGGAACAAAAATTCGAATTGCGAGGGCATACTTTGGGACTCGTAAAGTCATATACTAAAGACAATCAAAGAGCTGATATCATTTGCAACTAATAAGGGAGTGTGTGATTATGAGAAATAACAAGAATTCTATCGTAGAAAACGTAATTTTGTTTCTGGTAGCTATTGAGTATTTGCTATAATAGGTGGATTAGCAGGATGGATACGGTGGAGATGAAAGCTTTCCACATGATGGAAAACAGGGAAGATGCGGCTGTGGCCAGGGCTACAGTTGGGATGATAATGATGGCAAATTCAAAAGAAGGTGGTCAGAGTGGGACTATTTAAGAAAAAGACAGTTACAAAGGCATATGATAAAGAAAATAAGAAACCGGTAATCAAAGCGAGCATATGTAATGGTGAGCAGGTTGCAGGCTTTAAGAACATTCATACAGGTAAGATAGAAGAAGTTATGCTGATTAAGAACCAGGCAGACCTTAATGCATTCAAGAAAATGTATGGAATAGATGGAGAGATAGAGAAGGAATATTAAACGAGGTATTTGAAGTTATGTTATCTTTTACTTCTGCAAGCATATAAGGATTATATTTACCTTTACACTTAAATATGATAAAATTTAAGCACAAAAGTAAATATCAAGGATAAGGAGGACAACTATGTCAACATCAGATATTTTGGAATCGCTAATTGAAAAAGACAATGGATATTTGATTACATCGAAGGCCGTTGAATCAGGTGTATCAAAGCCATCTGTCTCAAAATACGTCAGAGAGCATGACATGGAAAAAGTAGCACATGGCATTTATATTTTAGATGATGTGTGGCCAGATGAGTTGTTTGTACTCCAGCAACGAAATAAGAATATTATTTATTCGGGCGAGACCGCCCTTTATTTGCATGGTCTTATCGACAGAGAATACAGTCATATTTGTTTCACTGTTCCTACCGGATATAATGCAACACATATCAAAAAGAAAAACAAAGAAGTTCGTTATGCAAACCCAGAGATTCTTGATATGGGGATCTGTGAAATCCCGTCAAGTAGCGGTAATTTGGTTAAAGTATATGACAAGGAAAGATGTATTTGTGATTTGATTAAAGATCGAAAGAAATATGAAATTCAGTTATATCAGACAGCAATCAAGGAATATATGTCCTCGAAGGAAAAGAATCTATCAAGATTGATTGAGTATGCGGTTAAACTTGGAGTAAGGGATGAAGTGATGATGTATGTGGAGGTAATGGTATGATTCATACAGCGAAACAACTTAAAGACAAAAAATTAAGAAGAAAGGTATAACAGGAAGTAAATAATGGTAAAGAAGATAATGCGTGATCCACTGTTTCTTGCACAGAAATCAGTGGATGCTACAGAAGATGATAAACAGGTGGTTACGGATTTACTTGACACATTGATAGCAAATCTTGACCATTGTGTTGGAATGGCAGCTAACATGATTGGTGTGAAAAGAATATCATAGTGGTTGCGGCCGGACCATTCCAGTTTGCTATGATTAATCCGGTGATTACCGGAAAATCAGGAGCTTTTCAGACGGAGGAAGGCTGTCTTTCGCTGGATGGTGTGAGACCATGCACAAGATATAAAGAGATTGAAGTGGATTATCTCGACCAGAATTTCAAAAAGAAACATGGCAAATACACAGGCTGGACAGCACAGATAATTCAGCATGAGGTGGACCATTGTAATGGGGTGGTCATATGAAGCTAAAGAACATATTAATAGTAGTGGACAATATCGAAGAGTCAATCCACTTCTATAACGAACTGTTTGGCCTTAATGTGATTTCGAGACAGGAAGGTAATGTAATAATGTCGGAGGGCCTGGTATTACAGGATGCCGGAATATGGAAGGAAAGCATGCAGATACAGACTATTTCATATAACAATATGACGGAACTGTATTTTGAAGATAATGATATCGAAGGTATAGTTAAAAGCTGGAGTCGGGAGGTATGAGGTCAGATATGCTACAGCACTGACAGAACTCGACGGAGGACAGAAGCTTGTAAGATTTTATGATCCGTCCGAAACCTTATTGAGGTGCGCACACCATGGGATAAATTTGTGAATAGAGAGTGATTAGGTGTTCAGGTATCTGGATAAATAATCTCGTTTATTTGAAGAGGCTGGAAAAATGCAAATATTAGTAGACGAAGCTCACATAAGAATCATATCAAAGGACCGAAAAAGCGCACAGAGGAAGATGATGAGAGGTTTGCACAGTCGTTTGAGAAAATGATACTGATGGCAAAATCAAAGGAAGAACAAAGGAACACAGGACGGTAATAATAATTGTATTTTGCCCATCAATCCGCTATACTATAGCTAAGTATAGCGGATTGATACGTTTTGTGGAGGTTCATATGGTGAGTACTTTAAAACTGCCGGTAGGAATTGATAGTTTTGAAAAAATCAGAAGGAACAACTTTTATTATATTGACAAGACAAAGCTCATAGAGCAATTGGTTGAAACCGGTGGAGAGGTCACCCTTTTACACGCCCGAGGCGTTTTGGAAAGACTCTCAATATGAGCATGCTAAAAAGTTTTTTTGAGGTTGGCACGGATGAGTCATTGTTTGATGGCTTATATATTTCAGGCAACAAAGAGCTTTGTGACAAATATATGGGAAAGTACCCGGTTATTTTTCTGTCACTCAAGAGTGCTGAAGGACGTTCATTTGATGATGCAAGATATATGATTACTGAGCTCATTGGGATGGAAGCAGAAAAATTTAAATTTCTGGAGCATAGTGAGGCTCTTTCAGAAAACGATAAGGACAGGTATAGGGCTATCATTTCGCTGTGTGATGGTAAATATACGATGGATGAGCAGCTTCTTGTATCAAGTCTGCAGAGTCTGTCGCAGTTATTGTTTATACACTATGGTCAGAAGGCTGTTATCCTCATAGACGAGTACGACGTCCCTCTGGATAAGGCATTCCAGAATGGTTACTATAAAGAGATGGTTTCACTTATCAGAGGACTCTTTGGAAAGGCACTCAAGACTAATGAGTTTCTGCAGTTTGCCGTACTCACAGGCTGTCTTCGTGTATCCAAGGAGAGTATTTTTACAGGTCTCAACAATTTTGAAATCAATTCCATTGTAGATATCGCCCATGATGAACAGTTTGGTTTTACTGATGATGAGGTCGAAGCTGCTTACGGATTATGACAGGGCTGAGCGTTACCCTGATGTAAAGGAGTGGTATGATGGCTATCATTTCGGTAATACCGACATTTATTGTCCGTGGGATGTAATCAATTTTGCCAAGAAGCTGGTTTTTGACACATCAGCCAGGCCGAGTGCATTCTGGATTAACAGCAGTGGAAATGACATGGTGAAGCGCTTTGTAGACAAGGCAGACCAGACCACGAGAGATGAGATAGAAAAGCTCGTGGCAGGTGGTTTTGTTGAGAAACAGCTCCGCCTTGACTTGACTTATGATGAGATTGACAATACTATAGACAATCTGTGGAGCGTACTTTTTACAACAGGCTACCTGACTACGGCGGGTGAGGTCAGGCTGCCTGACAGTGAGAGCTATGCCTACAAGCTGGTGATTCCAAATAAAGAGGTGCGTGAAGTGTTTGTTCTCCAGATTCGGAGTGGTTCAAGGCTGTTGTCGCAAAGATGATGATACCATGAAGCTTTTATCTAGAGCTATCCTCGATAAAGATGAGAAGCAGATTGCAAGACAGCTTAACATCGTTATGAGCCGCATGATAAGTATACTTGATACAAAGGCTTCTGATGATATGAAAGAGAACTTCTATCATGGTCTGCTCCTCGGCCTGCTTCGCGGAAGCAATCCGGGCTGGCTTATTAAGTCAAATCGTGAGTCGGGAGACGGTTTCAGTGATATTTTAATCAAGCCGGAGGATCCGGATGCAGGCATCGTTATTGAAGTGAAATATGCAAAAGAGATGAAAAACCTTGATGCAGCGTGTGAGGCGGCTATGACGCAGATTAAGGAGAAGAGATATGATGAGGCTCTGCGCGATGAGGGCAGGTGCGATATTTTAGCATATGGCATTGCTTTTTGCAGGAAGAGATGCAGGGTTGTAGGAGAAAAAATAAATGATTAAAAACATAGTATTTGACATAGGAAACGTGCTTGTCAGGTTCCAGCCGGACGAGGCAATGCGTGAGATTGGCATTGAAGAAAATAAAATAGCAGCTTTAGCCCATGCAACATATGAAAACCCTGTCTGGGTTGAGCTGGACCGTGGTGTAATTCCTGAGAACGAGATAATTGATGAGATGGTTAAGGTGGCTCCACAGTATGAGGAGGATATCGGAGATTTTTCAAAGAGGGAAAGGCTTTTGTCGTAAAGGCATTCGACTATGCAGCAGACTGGATTAAGGAGTTAAAGAGCAGAGGCTATAAAGTGTATTTATTATCGAATTATCCAATGGACTACTTCGAGCTTCATACGCACAGTGAACTTGGTTTTGTGTCACTTGTTGACGGCAAAGTCATTTCAGCTATGGTTGGGATGATAAAGCCTGATGCCGGTATCTATCAGTGCCTGTTTGATAAATACAATCTGAATCCGAAAGAATGTGTGTTCATAGATGACAGACCGGAGAATATCGAAGGTGGCAGAAAGCTTGGTATGGAGGGAATTGTGTTTACAGACTATGAGACCGAAAGAAAAAGCTGGAGCAGATGCTGATGGCAAAATCAAAGGAAGACTAATAAAGGATTGGAGCATTACAGATGAAGACAGCAATAGTATATGCATCAGTGCATCATGGAAACACAAAAAGATAATTGACGAGATAGCAAAGACAAACGATGTCGAGCTGATAGATGCGACACAGACGGTAGAGAAAGACCTGTCGGAATATGATTTAATCGGTTTTGCATCAGGAGTATACGGCGGAAAGTTCCATCAGTCGGTGCTTAAGTTTGCATCAGTCAATCTCACAGACAATAAAAATGTATTTCTTATCTGCACATATGGTGGCAGACCTGTCTTTAAGTCAATTGAGCAGGTGATAGCATACAAACATGACAACATTGTTGGAAGGTTTTCATGCAAGGGATTTGATACGTTTGGTCCGTTCAAGCTGATTGGCGGGGTATCAAAGGGACATCCGGATGAGAAGGATATTGCGGCGGCTGTAGAGTTTTACAATGGACTAACAGAACAATAAAATGGTAAATAATAATTTCGGTGTGGCAAAAGAAAATTATAAACAATTTATAAATTATTAGCACTCTCTCTTGACGAGTGCTAATTTTAGGTGTATAACATAGTCAAGAACAAAGGAAAGGAACAAAAAGCAAAGGCTTTGAGTTCTTAAAACATCCCGGTTCCAAAGAAACAGGTTGACACAGATTTTATAGATTAAGAAGGAGAGATGACTTATGTTGATGCCTAGTATTTTTGGAGAAAACTTATTTAACGATGATTGGATGGATTTTTCATTTCCTGATGTTGACAAGGAGCTTTATGGTAAACATGCAAAGAACGTTATGAAGACTGATGTCAAGGAAACTGACAATAGCTACGAAGTAGATATAGATCTTCCGGGATTCAAGAAGGATGAGATTGAGGCTAAGCTGGAGAATGGTTACTTAACTATCAGCGCAGCCAAAGGACTTGACAAGGAAGAGAAGGATGAAAAGGATGGCAAGTACATCCGTAAGGAGCGCTATTCCGGTGCTATGAGCAGATCTTTCTATGTAGGCGATGAGCTGAAACAGGAAGATATCAAGGCAAAGTATGAGGACGGTATTCTTAAACTTTCAGTTCCGAAGGAGGAACCAAAGAAAGTTGAGACCACAAAACATATTGCTATTGAAGGATAAACTTAATTTAAATCATCTTATGAGAAGTCGCACAGGCCTATGACCTGGGCGACTTTTTAAATTAAAATCAAGAGAGGTTTTAAAACATAGTTTTTTTCAATTCTTAATGGTATAATAGACTCATGATGAATCTGGTAATTATAATGTTTCGTTTACATGTATTAAGAAAGTGTGCAAGATTATAGGAGAAAAATAAATGATTAAAAACATAGTATTTGACATAGGAAACGTGCTTGTCAGGTTCCAGCCGGACGAGGCAATGCGTGAGATTGGCATTGAAGAAAATAAAATAGCAGCTTTAGCCCATGCAACATATGAAAACCCTGTCTGGGTTGAGCTGGACCGTGGTGTAATTCCTGAGAACGAGATAATTGATGAGATGGTTAAGGTGGCTCCACAGTATGAGGCGGATATCAGGAGATTTTTCAAAGAGGGAAAGGCTTTTGTCGTAAAGGCATTCGACTATGCAGCAGACTGGATTAAGGAGTTAAAGAGCAGAGGCTATAAAGTGTATTTGTTATCGAATTATCCAAAGGACTTCTTCGAGCTTCATACGCACAGTGAACTTAGTTTTGTGTCACTTGTTGACGGCAAAGTCATTTCAGCTATGGTTGGGATGATAAAGCCTGATGCCGGTATCTATCAGTGCCTGTTTGATAAATACAATCTGAATCCGAAAGAATGTGTGTTCATAGATGACAGACCGGAGAATATCGAAGGTGGCAGAAAGCTTGGTATGGAGGGAATTGTGTTTACAGATTATGAGACCGGAAAGAAAAAGCTGGAGCAGATACTGTGGATTAAAAGCTGATTGGCTGTGTAGTTCCCATTGAATACTCCTTTGCAGTAGAAAATATTATCAGGCACATGCCGCATGACAGACAAAAGAAAATTATTTAAAAAATTCTTTTCTTGGGGGTTAAGGTCTGCAAATGGTGTCCGATATAATAGGTGTAAAGCAAAGAAACAAATCATGTTAATAGGCGGCCGTGGCAGATGCCACAACCCGGAAAGCCGTTTGTTATAAAGCAATAAAGTGACTGCAAATACCAAAAACAAAGCAGTTACTAAACACCCTCGGGAAAAGGATTTCCAGAGGTCAAACATAATAACCCACGAATGTGGGACAAGGAGGATTATATTATGGTAGTACAACACAACATGCAGGCAGCAAATGCCAACAGAATGCTCAACGTGACAACAAGCGCACAGTCAAAGAGCACAGAGAAGCTTTCATCAGGTTACAGAATTAACCGTGCAGCAGATGATGCAGCCGGACTTACAATTTCTGAGAAGATGAGAAAGCAGATTCGTGGTCTTGATCAGGCATCTACAAATGCACAGGACGGTGTTTCATCAGTACAGACAGCAGAAGGTGCCCTCACAGAGGTTCACTCAATGCTTCAGCGTATGAACGAGCTTGCAACACAGGCTGCCAATGGTACAAACTCAAAGGATTCAGACCGTAAGGCAATCCAGGACGAGATTGACCAGCTTACAACAGAGATTGATCGTGTATCAGAGACAACAAAGTTCAATGAGACATATCTGTTAAAGGGTGAAGCAGGAACAAAGACAATCAACATGAAGGCTCATGATGCAGGTCTTAAGGGAACACTTACAGATAATGGCGATGGAACTGCTACATTTGTTATGGATACACTTAATGCCGGTGATAAGGTAAGCATTGGTGGAAAACAATATACTATTGGTGGCGAAGCCGCTGATGTGACTGCCGCTTTTGGAGCAAATGGATTAAATATTGATGCCAATCATCAGGATGTTAGTGTTAATGGTACAACATATAAATGGTATGAAGACACAGTAACAACAAAAGATAATAAAGCAATTTCTGCGGGCTACTATTCTCAGGATCCATCGACATTAGCTAATCAGGCAGCAGCTACAGCTACAAGTGTTGGTGGAAAAGCAACGACTACAGCCGCTACATTAGCTGCAAATGCTCCTAAGGGTTCGACTATTACAGTAGGTTCAAAATCAGTTACATTAATGCAGGACGATGGAGCAAAAGGCGGAACAGCTGGTGACAAAATAGATGATGTTGATTCAACTGTTATTTCAAAAACAAAGGCATACGAGTTAGCTTCAAAAGAACTTTTGGCAGCAAACCAGATTGGTGATACAAAGGGAAATGCGACTGTTACAAAGGCAGATGGTACGACTAAGCTGGATGCAACTAATGGAGATGGAACATTTAAGATTAAAGTTGGACAGGCAGAAGTTGCCAATAGCTTAGCATTCAGCCTTCACGTAGGTGCAGATGCTGATATGACAAATAAGATTCAGTCAACATCGATGCTATGGATTCTGCAAGCCTTGGTATCAAGGGGCTTAATGTAAAGGATGCTTCCGGAAACGCTGCAACATACGCAGTAGACGCTATTTCAGATGCTATCTCAAAGGTATCTTCACAGCGTTCATCACTTGGTGCAGTTCAGAACCGTCTTGAGCACACAATCAACAACCTCGACAACGTAGTTGAGAATACTACAACAGCTGAGTCTCGTATCCGTGATACAGATATGGCTGAAGAGATGGTTAACTACAGCAAGAACAACATTCTTGCACAGGCTGGACAGTCTATGCTTGCACAGGCTAATCAGTCAAACCAGGGTGTACTTTCACTTTTACAGTAATCATCTATTAGCTTAGATTAATGAATTTTACTGATTAATTTTTGTAAAGTAAAATTGCAAATTTTCGAATTAAACTATTCGAAATAACAAAAGAAATAAAATAAAGATAACAGGCGGCTGTGGCGTAAGCCACACCCGGGAAGCCGCTTGTTATAGAAAAAATGCAACTGTTTAAATAAAACAATCACAAAGCAGCTGCAAAACCCTCGGGAAAAGGATTTCCAGAGGTCAAACATAATAACCCACGAACGTGGGACAAGGAGGATTATATTATGGTAGTACAACACAACATGCAGGCAGCAAATGCCAACAGAATGCTTAACGTAACAACAAGCGCACAGTCAAAGAGCACAGAGAAGCTTTCATCAGGTTACAGAATCAACCGTGCAGCTGATGATGCAGCCGGACTTACAATTTCTGAGAAGATGAGAAAGCAGATTCGTGGTCTTGACCAGGCATCTACAAATGCACAGGATGGAGTTTCATCAGTACAGACAGCTGAGGGTGCTCTTACAGAAGTTCACTCAATGCTCCAGCGTATGAACGAGCTTGCAACACAGGCAGCCAATGGTACAAACTCAAAGGATTCAGACCGTCAGGCAATCCAGGACGAGATTGACCAGCTTACAACTGAGATTGACCGTGTATCAGAGACAACAAAGTTCAATGAGACATATCTGTTAAAAGGTGAGGCTGGTACAAAGACAATCAACATGAAAGCTCATGATGCTGGTCTTAAGGGAACACTTACAGATAACGGCGATGGAACTGCTACATTTGTTATGGATTCACTTAAGGATGGAGATAGCGTAAGTATTGGTGGTAAGACATATACTATTGGAAGTAAAAGGCTGATGTAGATACAGCAGTCGATGCAAAGATTAAAACTGCAGGCGATAAATTCACTGTAAATGGACAGGAAATCACAATTGTCGATAACTATAAAGATTCCACTAGTCAAGATGCAGCTACAGTAGCTGCTGGAAAAGCCGCTGATCAAAAGCCGGAAAGTATACATTGGCTGATGCGAAAGCACTTGTAAAAGAGGGAGCAACAGTAAAGGTCGGAACAGATGAGTACAAAGTTATGACCGATAAAGATACTAATGGAATAGATGATACTGATGCATCTGTAATTTCTAAGGATGTTGCATATGGTCTTGCATCAAAAGAGCTTTTAGCTGCCAACCAGATTGGTGACACAAAAGGATCTGCTAAGGTAGCTGATGCTGGAGCAAAGGCAGATGGCTCATTCAAGATTACAACTGGACAGGCAGAAGTTGCCAACAGCTTATCATTCAGCCTTCATGTAGGTGCAGATGCTGACATGACAAACAAGATTCATGTCAACATTGACGCTATGGATTCTGCAAGTCTTGGAATTAAGGGGCTTAACGTAAAGGATGCTTCTGGTAATGCTGCAACATACGCAGTAGATGCTATTTCAGATGCTATCTCAAAAGTATCTTCACAGCGTTCATCACTAGGTGCAGTTCAGAACCGTCTTGAGCATACAATCAACAACCTCGACAACGTAGTTGAGAATACTACAACAGCTGAGTCTCGTATCCGTGATACAGATATGGCTGAAGAGATGGTTAACTACAGTAAGAACAACATTCTTGCTCAGGCTGGACAGTCTATGCTTGCACAGGCTAATCAGTCAAACCAGGGTGTACTTTCACTCTTACAGTAATCATCTACAATTTAATGTTGTACAAAGCGAAAAGAGCTCGAAAGAGCAATGTCATTAAGTTAAGATGACCAATCAAGATCTTAGCATCAGAAATGATGCTAGGGTCTTTATTTTGTAATAAATACTTGACATATGATTCGAAATGTGCGGCCGCTTTCGCTATTGAATGATAATGAGGTAGCGAAAGCGGCCCTTGTAATTAAGAACATCTTGATTGCAAGGAGGTAACGCATATGAGCAATTATATTAATCAAGTTTCAGATTCTCTAAAGAATCATATTTCGGAATTAGCTAACAATCCATGTTTATTTCTTCGAAACCCCAATGTCGATTTCTCTCGAAAACGGAAAATTGATTTCAAAACTTTTATAGGAATCATGATGAATTCGGGTGGAGCTACTATGAGTAAAGAACTACTTGATTTCTTTGATTTTAACAAAAATACTCCGTCTGTATCAGCATTTACGCAACAACGTTCAAAAGTACTTCCAGAGGCTTTTGAATATTTGTTTAAATCTTTTACGGATGACAACATTCAAACTACTAATAATTATCATGGTTAAGATTATTAATTATTTTCATTTAATCACTATCCAAATAAATTCAAAATCCGTTTAGAAACAGTACTATATAATCGTCGCAAATTCCAGAAAATTAATAACATAGTATATAATATAAAATGCTTTTCCCGATATAATCAGGTAAGATTTATGATTTGAAATGAGGAAAAGTATGAACATATGACTTTATAGAATATGCGTATAATCATAAAAAATAGGGTTATAATACTTGCGTATAATCAAAAAATGAATTGCAATGTGCGTATAATCATAAAAATTAGAACTAACATATATGCGCATAATCAGGCAATGCTTTTGTTTCATCAGTATATGCTTGTTGGTGGGATGCCTATGCCTGTAGTGGCATTTATTGAAAGTAAAAAAGATTTTACAGAAGCGGATAAAGAAAAAAGGGACATTCTTAAATTGTATCGGGAAGATATTATGAAGATAGATATGAGATATAGAAGCAAAGTTCTTGCAATCTATGACCAGATTCCGGGATTTCTTTCACAGCATGAAAAAAGAGTTGTATTCAAAAAGCTACAAGATGGTAGTTATGCAGACCAGTATGAAGAAACTTTTTTCTGGCTGTCGGATTCTATGATATCCAATGAGTGCTTTTTGTGTAATGATCCGAATGTTGGCTTATCATTGAATGAGACAAGAAGCTATGTAAAGTGTTATATGGGTGATACCGGACTTTTGGTAAGCCATGCATTTGATGAGAATGAATTACTTGAAGATGAAGTATATAAACAGATATTGGCAGGCAAATTACAGATTAATGAAGGAATGCTTTATGAAAATGCAATAGCTCAGATGCTGGTGGCGAATGGACATAAGTTATATTTTTATACACACTTGACAATATGCCTCTGATTGGAAGGATTTTTCCTTTTTCATAATAGTATCATTATGGGAAGTCAGCTGGTTGTGAAAAAATAGAAAGATTTTCTTGAAGGATGTGGATGTTTATGATATTTTAAAAGTTAGAAGAATAGTCATATAAGTAGGAAAAACTTTTCTAGAGGAGGAATTATGATGATGGAAACAAAAGAACTTTCGGAATTGACGCGGTCGAATCGCATTGCGATGCTGTCACATATCAGTACGGTAACGGTTATGGTGTTTTTATGATATGGGAAAGCGTAAGAGGACAACTGTCTCCGGTATATATGACAATCGCTACGGTCGTTGGTGTCATACCTTTGATTGGCGAGGTGATTTGTTGGAAAAGTAATACGGAACATGCGATGATCAAACATCTGGTTTCCTATGGATTTTCATTGTTTTACACAATATGTCTTTTACCTCACCGACAAATCTGATTTATGTATTTGTAATTCCGATGATTTTTGTTGTCACCACTTACAGTGACACACGTTATCTTCTTCTGATTAATACAGGTGCCATATTAGAGTGTATCATTGTTGTTGTGATCGGTGCGACAAAAGGCGGTTTTGGGTATCATGGAATTGAAGCAGCAGTTGTACAGATTGTTGTTATGATCATGGTTGGAGCGTATTCTGTTTTGACTACAAAAGTGATTCGCGAAAACACAAGAAAGAGATTTACAGAAGTGGCGCAGGCAAAAGCAGAGGCTGAAAATCTTCTGGAAAGAAATGAGGAACTTGATCAGCAGCTTTCCGGCAATATTGCAGATATCAATGTACGTTTCGAAAAGCTGACAGCGGCATCTAAGACAACGACTGAGGCAATGCAGGAAGTATCTGCAGGTGCTACTGATACCGCAGAACATGTGCAGAATCAGTTGGAACAGACACATGCAATTCAGGATAAGGTGGATGAAGTTGCAACCGCTGTGGAAGAAATCGGAAACAGCATGACGCTTACTCTGAAAGCGTTAGCGGAAGGCAAACAGGATATCGAGCACCTGGCATCGGAAGTTGAAGCTTCTGTTGATAATGGAACCGAGGTTACAGAAAAACTGGAAAATCTGAACCAGTATATGGATGAAATGAATTCCATTGTAGAATTGATTGGAGGAATTACGAACCAAACAAGTCTTCTTGCATTGAATGCGAGCATTGAAGCAGCCCGTGCCGGAGAGGCAGGAAGAGGATTTTCTGTCGTTGCAACAGAAATTTCCGGTATGGCAACGAGAACCAAAGAAGCAACCGTACATATTACAGAGTTGATCAGCAACGTGTCCAATGCAATCATGGAGGTGGTCGGTGTTGTCTCCAATATGGTAGATGGAATTAATGAAGAGAAGACCGGTGCATCAAATGCAGAAGAAAGCTTTGAGAGTATCGAGGACAATACACGGGCAATTCAGAAAAATGCAGATACTCTTTCAAGAAGCATTTCCGAGTTGCAGAATGCAAATAAGGAAATTATAGATTCCATTCAGACAATCTCAGCGATTTCCCAGCAGGTATCGGCGCACGCAGGCGAGACGATGCAGGCAGAGGAAGAAAATTTGAATGTAATGCAGGATGTAAGTGCAATTATGCAGAAGCTGGCAACACTGGCTGCCCATTCATAAAGGAAAGTAAACAAAAATCATTCATGCCCTTTATTAGCCTAATCGGATGCTCAACCGAACAAAAAGAGAAGAACCCCCAGCAGCTGGCACTACTGGGGTTCATTTCATAATAGTATCATTATTATATTTTCTCAAAATGGGATTAACGGACAGCTGATTCAGGCACAGTAGCGTGGCGAAGACGATGAAGTAATGAAAAATAGTGAAAAAATAGTGTAATTTTAGTGGAAAAACAGGCAAATGAGGCTATTTATAGTGATCCGCACAAACATTTTTTAAAGCCGGAACAGGAAGTGCGGATTTACTGGAAGAGCTTGTTGAATATGTAAATACTACAGATGACCATCCGCTGATTATCGCTGCTATAGTTCATTATCAATTGGTTACTATTCATCCTTTTGAAGATGGAAATGGCAGAACCGCCAGATTAATGTCAGGATATATCCTTGATTATTATGGATATGGTTTTAATGGAATAGGTTCTTTGGAAGAATATTTTGCCTATGACCCAGATGAGTATTATGCATCACTGCAAATGGGATTACCGGCATTGTATTATTCCAGGACGAGAAAATCCTCCTCATCCGGAAATTTGGATCAATTATTTTCTTGAGAATGATGGAATTGTATTCTAAAAAAGTATACGAATTATCAAAAGAATCCGAGAACGATGAGTTAGATGGAAGTCTGTCCTATTTAAATGCAAAAGAAAAGGAATTCTTAGCTTTTCTGTTAAAAAAGCGATTATATGAGTTTACACCAATTGAAGTAAGCAAAATGCTTGGTGTAACCAACAAAACGATTATTAATAGATGTGCAAAGCTGGTAAATAATGGTTTGTTAATTCCAATCATTGTCAAGACACGGATCCGATCCTATCGGTTAAGTGATTTTTCTAAGACAAAAGAGAAAAAGATTTTGAAAAAAATATCATAATAGATGCATGAGATGTACAAAGACAAATGATAAAGAAAATAAGAAACCGAAAACGGAGGTAGAAAAATGACTTTAGAAGAACAAATTAAACATTACAGAAAACAGGCTGGACTTTCACAGGAGAAGATGGCTGAGGTGTAGTCATGGAAATGAAAGGCCCGTATCTGTTATGGATATGAGCCTTGAAGAATTGGAGAATTGTAATCTTTAGATTTTACAAGAAAAATCTTTCCAGTTTTGTTTTAAAAAATTGAATTAATGGACCGTTGAAGCAGGCATTTATAATTGTACCAATCCCTACTACCGACCAGATACCTGCCCCGGATGCAATGGCAAATATGATTCCGATAATCACAACAACAACATCTGAAAGAACCCTTGCTTTATGGAATGGAATTTTCTGATGTGTCAGTTTCTCGATTATAATTGCGACGCTGTCATATGGAGCGATTCCCATATTTGCGACCATATATAATGCCACTCCCATAGATGCCATCAGCTGAGCAAGCAGCAGTGCAATGATACGCAGTGGCAGATTCATCTGAATCTGCACTACATCATTCGCTACATAACAAATAAAGTCTGCAATGTATCCGACAAATATCATATTGATAATGGTACCCACACCAATGCAGGATCTTGCCTGAAGAATACAACTACAAGAATGATCGCATTGATAAGCAGCTTCCACGTTCCAAAACTCCATCCGATAAACCCGCTGATTCCAAGATTCATCGCACTGAACGGATCCACACCAAATTGTGAAAGTCGTAAGAAAGATACACATAATCCTATGAACAATATTCCAAGTACCATTCCGATGATTCTTTTTGTCTTCGTCATTTTCTATCTTACCTCCTGAACTTTTTGCCTTTCAGCATATATATTCTAGATTCAAAATCGGTACAAGGAGTCACAGTCCCTGGTACTTCACCGGCTGTCACATCGGATGTGATCAATCCATAATTCATCAATTCGTCTCCGTAATTTTCTGTATGGTTCCATACATTTTCATAAATCATATCCGGGTTCAATCCCTGTAATCTGACACGGCTATACGGCTGATTCACTCCATTTAAAACACGATAGTAGCCTACGATTGCAAGCGTGCGGTCTTCATTTGTCACCATCCATACCGTCTCATTTCCTTCGAATGGACTTTTCAGACGATAAAATGTTCCAAACTGTAACACTTCCCGGTATTCTTTCATAAATGTGATCTGTTCTTTTACTTCTTTGATTTCTTCTTCTGTCAATTTGTTGAGATCCAGTTCGTATCCAAAAGTTCCAAAGTATGCTACATTCGCTCTTGTATGTAATGGGGTATTGCGAAATACCTGGTGATTCGGTACAACAGACACATGGCTTCCCATACTGCTGAGCGGATAACACATAGAAGTTCCATACTGAATCTTCAGACGCTCAATTGCATCCGAATCATCACTTGTCCATCCCTGCGGTGCATAGTACAGCATTCCCGGGTCAAATCTTCCGCCACCGCTGGCGCAGGATTCAAATAATACTTCTGGAAACTCATTTGTCAAACGTTCATACAGAGCATATACACCTAAAATATAACGATGGAACACTTCTCCTGTCTGTCTGAAGGAAGTTTGCTGCTGTAGCATTCTGTAATACTTCGGTTCATATCCCATTTAATATATGAGATTTTCGACTCCGATAATAACTTTGCCATCATTCCGTAAATATGATCTACTACTTCTTTTCTTGAAAAATCGAGTACATACTGGTATCTGCCGTGTGATGTATTTCTTCCCGGTGTCTGTAAGATCCAGTCTGGATGTGCTCGATAAAGATCAGAGTCTTTATTTACCATCTCCGGCTCAAATCAAAGACCGAATTTTAATCCAAGTGCTTCAATTCTTTCTGACAGGCCTTTGATGCCATTTGGCAGAAGCTCTTCATTTGCCACCCAGTCACCAAGACCGGCTCTGTCATTTCTTCTTGCGCCAAACCATCCATCATCTAAGACAAACAGTTCTACTCCACATTCTTTTGCTTTCCTGGCAATCTCTACAAGGCGATCTTCTGTAAAGTCAAAATAAGTTGCTTCCCAGTTGTTATTTAAAATCGGTCTTGTCTTATCACGCCAGTACCCTCTTGCGAGTCTCTTAGCATACAGCTTCTGGAATGTCTGACTCATGCCATTTAATCCATTTTCACTGTAAACCAGAACTGCTTCCGGTGTCTGAAAGCTTTCTCCCGGTTCTAATTTCCAATCGAATCCTTCCGGATTGATCCCGGCTGTAATTCGTGTCACATCATGTGTATCTACCTCTGCCTGCATACGGAAATTTCCACTGTATACAAGACTTATTCCGATTGCTTCTCCTGCATTTTCATCTGTGTTGTGACGTTTTAAAGCAAGGAACGGATTATGTTCGTGAGAAGAATTTCCGCGCATGCTGTCGATAGCTGTTATGCCTTGCTCCAATGTTCGATTTTTAATATAGCGCTCTCTGGACCACGCACCGGACAACTGCATCCATTCATAATCCTTATCCGGAAGATCCAGGCTTAAGCTCATCATATTTAATACATGCAGATTTTTCTCACCGGCATTTTCAATATAAGCACTTCTTGCAATTGCACTATATTCATCAAAAATCGTATATAAAAGCGCCAGTTTCGCACCGGTCAGAGCGTCTTCAGGAAAATGCGCAATGTCTGCGCTTCCTCATCGGATTCTGTATAAGTTGCCGGCAATCCGGAGAGCTTTGATTTTCCGTCAATAATCTCATAACTGTCATATTGGAACTCACTGATCCTGCTGCCGTTTTCCTGCAACAATTCAATTGCGGATGTCTGTAGTCTGTCGTACCGTAAACTGGATATTCCTGTCGGATATGTTCCAATGAAAAAGTACGATCCCATTCATATATATATGATGTCATTGGGCGTCCACATTTTTCAACCAGATAAGAAAAATCTGCTTTATCATGAAGTCGTTTTCCAAAATATAATTGTCCCAGATGTCCATTTTCTAATACACATAAGATATAGCTAATTTTTTCATTGTATAAATGGAAAGTTTTCGTTTCCTTGTGAAAAATAATCTGTCTCATATACTACCTCCTTTACAATTTAACCTGTGCACTTGTTCCTTATGTTTGTTGATACAAGTATAACAACATTTTATCTATTCTTTTATCTAAGAAAAAAATACAATATTAACATGAATATCATGAATATAATATTGGAGGCTGTGAATATTCCCAAATACTTCCCTCTCAGATTCCTGTTTTCTTTTGCAATATATTTGAAACTTATCAGGCTTGCCATGGATGCAATCAGAGTGCCGAGACCTCCAATATTGGTTCCGACAATTAAAGACCGGTAATTATCTGTAAAGCCGGATAAAAGAAGCGCAGCGGGAACATTGCTCATAATCTGACTGGCAAGAACAGCAGTAAGTGTTTCCCTTCCTGCCATGATTCTTTCCAGAAAACTGCTGAATTGCGGAATCCTTCCAAGGTTGCCGATAAAAATAAATAATGCGATAAAGGTGGCAAGCAGGGAGTAATCCACCCTGCTTATATTTTCCCTGTTTCTTAGCAGCATATATATAAGAACCAATACAAGAGGAATCTGGTATGGAATGATACGTGCAACAGTGAGCAGGCAGATTGTAAATAAGATCAGGTAAGCGGCCAGGTATTCCATGTTAAGTTTTTTTCTGTCAGAAAATCCCAAAAGAGTTTTATCTTTTTCGGAACCGCATACGTGAGGTGCTTTGGCAGCGGCTACCTGTATCCATATCAGAAGAAGGATAAGTGCTGTGGCGGAATAGGGAAGCATCAGGGTTATTAATTCTGCCGCGGACATCCCTGCTCTGGCATATAGATAAAGGTTCTGCGGATTTCCGATTGGTGTGAGCATGCTTCCGAGATTAGCAGCGATTGTCTGCATGGCTACTATTTTAAGAAGCCAGTAATTGCCCAGTTCCTTTGGCAGTTTATGCACAATGATCAGTGCAAGAGGAACAAAAGTAATCAATGCCACATCATTGGTGATCACCATTGACAGGAAGAAACATAAGAGTACCAACAGCCTGATCACACCCACAGTCCCTGATGTTCCCATCAGCAATTTTTTGGCAAGTATATCAAAAACACCAACAGCCTTCAAACCAGCTACAATTGCCATCAAACAGAAGAGGAGCCCGAGAGTCCTGAAATCGATATAAGTAAAATAAGCCTTATCCGGTCTGACCCAGAACATAGAAAGAATCGCCAGGATCACTGCAATTGACAAAACGGTTTCTTTCCTGAAAAAAACATATAATTTTTGTAACATAATATTTCCTTTCCGGTCTGATACGACCGCATATAAGTATATCACAGAAACATCCAGAATAAGAAGAGTCAATATTTTGGTCGTCTCGTTTTTCTTTTATGCAGCTGGAAGGAATTTCGATTCCTTCATAGCTATATTGGGGATGTTTGGTTCTGTCAATAATCATTTTCGGATAAGAATCTCGAATCTGAAGCAGAGCATGGGAGTACTTGTTGCTCTTTTATCAAATTTTGTGTATATTATAGTAATTGTAGTGGGATACGTAGCGTGTAGGTGTTTGAGGCACTTTAGCGATCTGCGATGATGAACCCAGGGCTGTACTCTGTACGGTGCAGGAAACTGCGGTTGTAAGACAGTGTAGATTATAGATAGCAGAATAAATTATAGATAGAAAGGAGTTTCAGGATTAAATATGGCAGAAATAAAGAACTCGGAATCAGATATGAGCACTCAGCAGAAAGCTGAGCTGGACAAAGAGAAAAGAAAAGAAGAGAAGAAAGAGGCAAAAAGAGCAAAAGGCAGTACTACAGGGAACTGAATGAGCCACCAAAACTCACCGTGCTTGAGGAAGTGGGAAATGCAGTCACCCATGGAATAGGAGCAGGACTTGCCATAGCCGGCTTTGTCCTTCTTCTCCTGAAGTCAGACACAGGGCTCAAAGTGATGGCATCGTGTTTTTATGGAATATCACTGATATTGATGTTTCTTATGAGCTGCCTGTATCACTCATACAAATCCGGGCTAGCAGTCAAGCGTATCTGGAGAAGATTTGACTATTCCTCGATATATCTGCTGATAGGCGGAACATTTGCTCCGATGTACCTTGTGTACTGGGAAAATGTGCTTGGAATAGTGTTGTTCTGTGTGCAGTGGGCGCTCATCGTAGCGGGGATCACCATCATATGTGTGTTCGGACCAGGCAGGTTCCGACCGATACACTATACGCTGTACTTCGTCATCGGATGGAGCGCCATCATGTTCATTCCAGACTGGTTCAGAAATGATAAGCCGCTTTTGGGATGGATCGTGGGCGGTGGTATTGTCTATACGCTCGGCATGATTCCATTTGTGAAGGACACCAAGGGGATGCACTTTATCTGGCATATCTTTGTGATGCTGGGGGCTGCGCTGCATTGGTTTGGAATGTACCTTTATGTGTATTAATAAAAGATAGATAAAAATGGGCCTATTTTCACAGTCCACTTTTCTGTTGCTAGAAGTTGATTACAGACATAAACAATGGTATCCTTTAGTCAGTTATAAACATGATGAGTAAATATTATAAATGCGAGGAGAAAATGCTATGGATAGAGTAGAGAAAATGCTTGGAAGAATGAAAGCAAGTAAATTATACAGATGTGTGGATTGGGATCCGGAGGGTAAGGCGAAGGATCTGGTAGATAAGTTCAACAGTGCTTCGAGGTCTGAGACTATGACAAGAACCGGAGAATATCTTGGAAAATTATTTGCACACATGGGAAAGGAGTGTTATATAGAGCCACCTTTTATTGTGACTATGGAACCAATATACACGTGGGAGATTATTTCTATGCAAATACAGGGCTGATAGTTCTGGATCAGTGTGATGTCATCATTGGAGACCATGCATTTCTGGGACCAAGGGTCAATATATACTGTGCATGTCATCCGATAGATGCGATGATCAGAAATACCGGTGTGGAGCTTGGCAAGCCGGTTACAATAGGCGATAATGTATGGATCGGTGGCAATACGGTCATCAATCCGGGTGTGACCATAGGTTCAAATGTTGTCATAGGATCAGGGTCGGCTGTCACAAAGGATATTCGGATAGTGTGATAGCGGCAGGAAATCCATGTAAAGTCATAAGAATGATAACAAATAAAGATAAGGAATATTGGCTTAAGCAGCTAGAGGAATTTGAGGCAGACACAGGTGAGCAGGTAAAGCTGGAGCAGGACTGATTCAACATTGCTGCTGTGAGTTGAGATTCCAAAGCGATTTTCTATACCACACATCCTAATGAAGATCCAATAAAAGTTATAAAAAAGATGAAACAGACTGATAACTTTAAGTTCGACGAGGCAAATGTTATGAATGAATTAGTATATAGAAATCTATCCGAAGATGAAAAACGACAAATATGTGCATGGAAATATGGCGGAGAATACGATTTGTATAATCTTCCTTCTTATGAAGAAATGCAAGTTCGACAGATAGGATTCATGAATCCCCAAAGGGAAAAAAATTATTATGGTTTTTGGGATGAAAGCATATTGGTGGGATTTGTCAATATATTGGAGGAAAGAGAAGAGGTATTTATTGGAATAGGCGTAAATCCTGATTTGTGTAATAAACATTATGGTCAACGAATGCTCTTGATTACTTATGAGATTTCAAAAAAGTTATATCCTAACAAGCCGTTGTATCTGGAAGTTCGTACATGGAATATCAGAGCGATAAAGTGCTATCAAAAAGCAGGATTTAGGATTGATGGACAAGCTTATGAGTTGACAACAGGAATTGGTACCGGAACATTCTATCGAATGATAAGAGAATAGGAAACAGCACATGAAATATGATAAGATAGTGGAAGCAATTTTCATAGAACGTCCCAATCGTTTTATTGCGCGGGTAAAGATTGACGGAGCGGAAGAGGTAGAATTGGTTCATGTAAAGAATACGGGCCGTTGTCGTGAATTACTGCTGCCAGGGGCGGAAGTGATTTTGGAAGATTGCATAGAAAAGAATCCAAATCGAAAGACACGTTATGATTTGATTGCGGTTAAAAGGAATGGGATGTGGGTTAACATTGATTCCCAGGCGCCGAATAAAGTGGTAAAAGAATGGCTGATCAAACAGGGGTATGATTGTATTAAACCAGAGTATGCCTTTGGAAACAGCCGGATGGATTTCTATATGGAAAAAGGAAAGCAAAATATCTAATGGAAGTCAAAGGCTGCACCCTTGAGATAGACGGAGTTGGATATTTTCCGGATGCCCCGACGGAAAGAGGAGTTAAGCATTTACGGGAACTTGCAGCTGCGTGCGGACAAGGATATAAATGCTTGATTGCATTTGTGATTCAAATGGAGGAAATCAGTGAAGTCAGGCCGAATACGGCAATGCATCCCGAATTTGGCATTGCACTGGAAGAGGCAAAGGACGCAGGTGTTGAGGTGCTTTCCCTGAAATGTCATGTTGGGATGGATAGGTTGGAAATCATAGGGGAAAATGAGCCTTGATGGCAAGTCTCTAAGGGAGAGAGAAATCTATGATACGAGAAATTGAGAATAGAAGAAGTATAAGAAAATATAAGCCAGATGAGATCGAAAGAAAGTTAATTGAAGAGATCATATACAGTGCTTCCCTTGCACCATCTGCTAAAACAGGCAGCCTTAGAAATTTATTGTATATCGGGAAAGAAAAAGATAAACTGGTTGATGTCATGCGTCATGGTATAAATTCAGAAAAACGACTCATGAACTTATGCCGGAATGGGCATTTGCTATACCGGATGCTGAGAATACAGTCAGAATCATGCAGGAGGTCCCATGCCTTATAGCAGTGCTTAATACAAATCAGCATACTCCATTTGCAAGCATTGAAAATGAAAAGCGAATTGTGGAAATTTGTGATTCGCTATCGATAGGTGCTGCTATTGAAAACATGATATTGACTGCGACAAGTTATGGATTAGGTACATTATGGATTGCAAATACGTGTTTTGCATATAATGAGCTGATGGATTTTATCGGAACAGACAGCCAGTTGACAGGAATTGTTGCGGTTGGCTTTGCCGACGAAGCTCAGACAAAAGACCGAGGAAACCATTCGAAGAAATCGTTGAGTACAGATAGGTAAATCATAATTTATTAAGGAGGATATGGATGAAACTGTTTTTATGTTCGCACTTTTCAAGTGTAGGAAGTTTGATAAAAGAAGAAATTGATAACAAGAAAGTCGCATTTATTCCCACAGCTTCGCTGCGTGAAGGCTATACCGGTTATGTCGGCTCGGCTCGAAAGCTATTCAATAAACTGGGAGCAACCGTAACGGAAATTGATATTTCAACGGAGGCTTATTTAACGATACAGTCCGTTTTTGAAGATGCGGATGTGATCTATTTTACTGGTGGAAATTCTTTCTTCCTTATGGATCAGCTCCGTAAAACGGGAACGGATAAGCTATTGAAGAAGGAATTGGAAAAGGGAAAACTGATGATCGGTGAATCGGCAGGTGCGATTATATGCGCTCCAACTATCCAATATATTGAACAAATGGATGAAAAGCCGGAGGACTACTCACAAGAAGATGATGCAGGGCTTGATTTGCTTGATTTCTATGTTCTTCCGCATTATCTTACAGCACCATTTAAGAAAGTTACTGAGAAAATAATGACTGAATTTTCGGATTTGAATCTATGCCCAATTAACAACCATCAGGGAATTGTAATCGATGGTGAAGGTTCAAAGGTTATTTGCAAAGACTAATTTGAAAATTCTTATTTACAGAACGGATGCGCAGGGCAAGATTATCCCGTGCGCGATTCATAAGGAGGGTGATTTTTTTGAAAAATGAAATTGTTTTATTTACAGATGGCGATATAAATATTGAAGTTGAGCTAAGTCCAGAATTAGAAACAGTTTGGCTAACACAGAAACAAATGGGAGAATTGTTTGAAGTAAAACAGGCAACGTTAAGTGAACATATCAATAATATTATATCGTCAGGCGAGTTGGATGAGACTTCTATCGGTTTTTCCGATAAAAGTTCCGGAGGACGAAAACCTAAGATATATAATCTTGATATGATATTATCTGTGGGATATCGTGTTAATTCAAAACGAGGCATCGCATTTCGTAGATGGGCTAATTCTGTTTTAAAGAAATATGTGATTCAAGGTTATGCTATTAATGAAAAACGCTTGCAAGCACTTGAAAGAACTGTTGATATTCAAACAAAGATGCTTGCAAGCACATTGGAGGTTGAAGAATCGGACATTTTAAAGGCTGTTACCTCGTATACAGATGCATTAATGCTTTTAGACCAATATGATCATCAATCTCTTAAAAAACCAGTGGGAAACAGGCCTATATATAAAATAACATATGAGGAATGTAAAAAAATGGTTTCACACATGGAGGATTCATTTAAATCGGATGTATTCGGTGTGGAGAAAGAAAATGGTAAAGTTGAGGGTATTTTGGCAGCAGTTTATCAGAGTGTGTTTGGTGGAGATGTATATCCGTCATTAGAGGAAAAAGCTGCTAATTTATTATATTTTATGATTAAGGATCATCCATATGCAGATGGATGTAAGCGAATTGCAGCATCGTTATTTTTGGAATTCCTTGCTCGGAATAATGCTTTATATAGAGATGATAATAAGATAATCAGTGATGGAGCATTGGTTGCGATTACGCTTATGATTGCAGAGTCAAGACCAGAAGAAAAAGATATAATGGTGAATCTTGTAATGAATTTTTTGACAATGTAGTTAGTTCGTGAAATTTATTATTTAATGAAATTGATAAATCGAGATTTAAGCAAGAGATGATTTGCAATAATGGAGGTTACTTATGAGTCAATTTGATGTATTGAGTAAGGGTTTTGTTCAAAAAAGGGAATCAAATGAAATATTATCACAAGAAGAGTATAAAGATAAGTTTTTACATGGTGATGAATATATTAAAAGAGAACTTTATGACGAATACATATCTCGAAGGTTGTCAGAAGAATTCGGGTTGAAATATAATGAAAAGATAAAAAAATGGCACTCTGAATGGAGTGCTAATCGGCGTTTTGTGGTCGAATTATGTTATCCAAGAGGAAATCACATATACTTGCGCTGGGGATATAATTATGATTTTATCCCTGATATCAATAGTAAAAATAAGTTGACATGGCATCGGACAGAAAGTTCTGTAAAATACACATTGCTGATGCTTGGTATAATCACATAGAGGATGAAAGAGAACAAGACTGTGGATATACAAAGGAAGAATTTTATAATCCAAGGAAATGTACAAGTTTTCAATATCAAATACCTACCTACACGTCCGATATAGAATTTGCATTGGAATATATAAAAATGTTATAGATAAAAATATTCCACTGATAAGAGAGTGGATAAATAATGTACAAACAGTTGATGATGCCATTACTGTTCTTAATCAGAGGATAGTAACTTTACCACATATATATGTTCCGTATATGTGTCATATCAGAGCGTTTTTATATGCAAAGAATAACGATATAGATAATGCAATCGAATCTATTAAACAAGGTTATGAAAATAGCGAGATACCACAAGTTATAATTGATAAATTGGTTCAGATTGCTAATGGGTAAGAAAGAGACAAATTCTTTAGGTTACAATCGATGATGGGGTAAACGAAAAGCAGTTTTGACATTGCAGAGAACTGCCCCTTCGTTTACACCATTTTCGATTTGACCTAATTGAACAAAGTGAGCGTCCGGGTAGCCGCAACCTATGGACTTTCAATTCTTTGTTCCTGTCCATGATTATATATGATTCTCGGTATGAAAGCTACAACATTTTATAAAAACAGGCAAATGGGCATGACGATAAAACCTCAGAAACTGAGGCTTTTGAAAGTATTAGATGTTGCTCTTTAGCAGCGCAGTGGCATTCTCATCTGTGGCTTTCCGAGATGCCCACCACATGCCTTACACACACAAACTTTGATGCCATAAAGATGTTCCAATATTTCGCATTTCCATGTCACGAAGCTTTGAAAGATACTTCTTACATCCAAGTAAATTTCTGCAAAGGGTGAGCTTCTGGCTTTTAGTACGGGAACATAGCAGTCCGTAGTGCCTGATGCGGACAAAACGCCGTGGTGGTACATGCATGAGAAACCGCCGGGCAAACTCTACACCCGAAATAGTCAGTTCCTTCCACTGTCCCTCATTACGGTAATCCTTTACTAAGAATGTAACGGTATCATCATCCATACGGACGATGCGGTGATTGCTGACGGCAATGCGATGAGTATACTTACCAAGGTATTTAATTACTGTTTGAGCACCATTGAATGTCTTTTTACAATGAGGAATCCAGTCCATACCATAACAGGAATCTAAAAGCTCCTTGAACGTATAATGGTTGCGAAATTTTTCTGCAGTACCATGAAATACCAGCTTATCCTCTTCCCACAGCCTCTTTAGTTCCTCCAGATATTTTCCGCGGAACATTTTGGAGATGACCCGGATGGGAAGAAAGAAATTTTCACCATTGTCCTTCCACTGGTTGTTGGAAGCCAGTCCTCCCCCCAGCAGGATGGTATGAATGTGGGGATGAAAGTTCATTTCAGAACCCCATGTATGTAAAATGCAGATGTATCCCACCTTTGCGCCGAGATGTTTTGGGTCAGCAGTCAGTTCGCTGATTGTGGAAGAAGCTGCATGGTATAAGGCATCATAAAGAAGTCTCTGGTTGCTGTAAATGACAGGGTTTAAAATATCAGGAACCGTAAAACCAGATGGAAATAAGGAGCATCAAGGACATCCTCTCTGCGTGCATCCATCCACATTTCTTTCGGAACAGCGACACATTGGGCAGCAACGGTTACGGCAGGAATTGTAATGAATCTGTACGAAGCCACAATCCTCACATACACATACATTTGGACCATAGGCACCGGTCTTGCAGTTCATGATGTTATGTGCAACCTTTGCCTGTACAGGGGAAGGTGAATATTGATCAAGATATGCCGGATAAAAACGATGAAAAATATCCTGTACTGTGGGCTTATCCATTGGCTGTACCATCCTTTCTGTCAAAAGGACTGCGGATGCCCATAATGGATTTGTTGCTGACATGAAGATAAACTTCCGTGGATTTCGGATCACGGTGTCCAAGCAATGCCTGAATATTCCGCTGTTCCACTCCCTGCTCCATAAGGTGGGTGGCAAAACTGTGACGGAGGCAGTGAGGAGTAACACCGGATAACCCGGCAGCCGATGCAGAACGTCGGATAACCTGTTCCAGTGTACTTACGGTAAGATACTGCCCTGTAAACTGATTCGGAAACAGAATGCCCTTAGGTCTGCCTTTCCGGAACCAGTATTCCGTAAGAAGTGCAAGGTTTCTTTCAGACAGAATGGTATAACGGTCCATCCGGTTTTTGGTATCCCGGACATGGATCTGCATATTTGAACGAGAGATGTCATCATAGTGAAGATGAATCACTTCCGAGACACGCATTCGAAGAATACATTGTGGCGAACATGGCTTCATATTTCAGGTCATCCGTAGCATCAAGAAGCCGGTCAATTTCATCAGTAGAAAGTACGGTTGGGAGTTTGTGCTCTATTATCATGCGTGGAACAGTGATATCATCCCACAGAACGTGAAGTACATTCCGATAGAAAAAACGGATGGCTGAATTATAAAGGTTGAGGGTGGTCGCTTTCAGACCATTGTCCTTCTTGGCAAGAAGAAAGTCCCTGACATCGACAGGTAAGCTCTTCCGGGTGCTTTTCCATGTAATTAAGGAAGTAAGAAACATAGTTTTTATAGCAGTTGATGGAACGTTCTTTGAGGTTGCGGATTTTTCCGGCTTCCTCAAGCTGTTCTAAATATTTTTCGTACATAATAATTCCTCCATGTAAAGTCAGTAATTTCGGGTATCACTGCTTACATGGAGGTGCATTGGAATAATAAAACCGCTTGCTAAAAGAACGGTTAGGTGTTAATCTTTTCATAGGCAGTGGGAAGGTCGATCCTGTTTGATTGTTTCGTTGTGGTGACTTAACAATACTACTTTTAGGACTTGGTTTCCACTGCTTTTTATTTAGGAAAAGAAAAACTGCGTCACAGCCTTGGCAGGCCATCGCGCAGCGATTTTGTTCAATTCCAGTTTGCAGAACTGACTCAAAAGAGCTCGAATGAACTCTTTTTCCTTTTTTATAATAGTATCATTATGGTATAATAGAGACATTAGAATCGGAATTTGTCGAACTGACACAGTAGAAAGGATTATATATGAGTGAATTGTTTAAGGCTGATAATGAATATAAAGAGTGGATTGCCGGAATATCCACTGATTTTAGAAGAAGCCAAATCAGGGCTTCTATGAAGATAAATGATGAGATGCTAAGATTTTATTAGAAACTTGGTAAGGGCATTTCATCTATGAGTGAACAGTTTGGATATGGAACAAGATTTTATAAAACGGTGAGTGACGATTTGAAATCTATTTTGCCAGATGTGAAATCATTTTCTCCAACTAACTTGAAATATATGAGATACTTTTATGAGATGTATCCTGACGCAGTAATTTGTCCTCAAGTTGAGGACGAATTGATTACAGATGCAAATCATCCCCAACTTGGGGACGATTTACAAATCATTTTTAGAATACCATGGGGACATAACAAAATAATACTTGATAAATGCAAAGGAAATTCTGCAAAGGCATTGTTTTATATCAGAAAGACTATTGAAAACAATTGGTCAAGAGATGTTTTACTAAACTTCTTAGAAACGGATTTATATGAACGTCAAGGCAAAGCAATAACTAACTTTACTAACACACTTCCGATAGAACAGAGCGATTTAGCACAAGCAATTACGAAGGATCCATATAATTTTGATTTTTTGACTTTGCGTGAAAGGTATGATGAAAAGGAACTAAAGGATGCACTTATAGAGAAAGTTAATAATTTTCTTATGGAGTTAGGTACTGGCTTTGCTTATATGGGCAGGGAAGTGAGAATTGAGGTAGGAGATACTGAAAAATTTATAGACATGTTATTTTACAATACTCAAAGGCATTGTTATGTTGTTGTAGAAATAAAGACAGGAAAATTTGATTCTTCTTATGCAGGTCAATTGGGAACTTATGTTGTGGCTGTTAATCATCAGATGAAAACAGAAGCTGATAACCCTACTTTGGGACTTCTGATTTGTAAAGATATGGATAAAGTAGAAGCCCAGTATGCATTAGAATCTACTAGCCAGCCACTTGGTATTTCTAGTTATGAATTATCAAAACTTATACCAGAAGAGTTCAGAGGTAGTATGCCTACTATTGAAGAAATTGAGGCCGAATTAAATGAATGATCAATTCTTACAAGGGGTAATATTCGATTGGAATAGAATTGATAACGATAGTTATTTAAAGAGAATCGAGGCTTTTAAGGGGATTGAAAAACTTGATTTTAACAAACCAATTACTTTTTTTGTAGGGGAAAATGGCAGCGGTAAATCAACTTTATTGGAGGCACTTGCTGTGGCACATGGTTTTAACCCTGAGGGTGGAACGAAGAATTATGTTTTTTCTACGCATGATACACATTCAGAGTTGTGTGATGCGATAAGAATTTCAAAAGGCTATCGGAAGGAAAAGTGGGGATATTTTCTTAGAGCTGAAAGTTTTTATAATGTTGCAACGCAGGAAGAAGAATATGCAGATTCAACACACCCTTCCGCTAAATATCATGAAAAATCACATGGAGAGAGTTTTCTTGCATTAGCACAGAATAATTTGAATTCAAATGGCCTGTATCTTTTTGATGAACCAGAAGCTGCATTATCACCACAAAGACAGCTTACATTGTTGATGCAAATATACCGATTTGCAAAAGAAGGAGCACAGTTTTTTATAGTTACCCATTCACCTATTCTATTAGGTATACCAGATGCAGACATCTATTGTTTTGATAATGGGCGCATACATCTGTGCGAATATGAAGAAACAGAGAGTTATCAGATAACGGAAATGTTCATAAATAATAGGCAGATGCTGTTGGATAGATTACTAACAGATTAGATAATAAAGAAATCAACAACTTCAAGTTTAACGAGGAGGTGCTTTACATGAAAAAAAGTTTATCAAGGAATTCGAATGTGGAGCCGGATTGTTAAAATGTCCCCGGTCGTATTTGATTCGATCACAAATTATATTAGAAAGCAGTTGGTAAAGGAGTAGGTTATGACATTAGAAACTGAGAGATTAATACTTCGTCCCTGGAAAGAGGATGATGCAGAGAGTTTATATAAATATGCAAAAATCCAGAGGTTGGGCCTATAGCAGGATGGCCAGTACATACAAGTGTAGAGAATAGCAGAGAAATCATCAAAAGTGTTTTGGCAGCAGATGAAACATATGCAGTGTGTTTAAGAGAAGATAATGTTGCAATTGGAAGTATCGGATTGACTCCGCCAGCTCAGTCGCACACAAAAGCAGCTGATGATGAAATAGAAATTGGATATTGGATAGGTGTTCCATACTGGGGGCAGGGCTTGATTCCCGAAGCGGTTCGAGCTTTACAGAAGCATGCTTTTTTAGATTTGGGTTGTAGTGCTATATGGTGTGGATATTATGACGGAAATGAAAAATCAAAACGCTGTCAGGAAAAATGTGGATTCAAATATCATCATACGGAAGAAAATAAACCCTGTGCACTTATGGGAGATGTTAGAACGGAGCATTTTACTTATCTTACAAAAGAACAGTGGTCTGATAGTCGATAAAGTAAATTTTATGGAGGTATAGAACTGTGAAAAAACACCATATTGAATATGTTGAAGTTGTGGGTGTAGATGGTGGATCTTGCTCTTATTTGTATCCCTCTGTATAACGAAATGTTCAGAGGCTGCTTTACAGTGGTGGAAAGAAAAATATCAAAAATTGATGATTAATGGTGAGATTGTGATAGAATGGAAAAAAGAGAAAAGCACACCTATTGTTTTGACCGTGGGTGAGCATGGATGCGGAAGCCATAGCTGTCATTAAGAAAAATATATAAATACGCCAGTGAAATAATACAGATTGGCGCAGTTCTCTTAGATGAAGGATTCAACAGAAAACGAGGTATTAAAGATGATAAAATTATATCAGACAGTACATGTGATCTGTCACAGGAAGTTTTAGAAAGATACGATATAGATATTATTCCGCTTCATATTGTAAAATGAGATGAAGAACTGGAGGATGGACCGCAGATAGACATTCATGCATTGTATGAGTGGGCTGATAAAAATAAGACTACACCAAAGACTTCAGCTCCATCTATAGAAACAGCAATGAATGTAATGCGACCATATATTGATGAAGGTAGGGAGATCATATGCTTTTCCATATCAAGTGAGATGTCGACATCAATCAACGTGATCAGAATGGCGGCAGTTATGGCAGCGGATGGTAAATCCCGTGAGGAGATAAAAGCCGGAATTGATGAATTGATCCCGAAGGTAAGAGCAAGCTTTGTTGTAGATACACTTGTGTACCTTTACAGAGGTGGCAGATGCAATGCTGTTTCTGCGCTTATAGGAGGAGCATTGGCGCTTCATCCCATGATCGTTGTAAAGGATGGTAAAATGGATGCAAGCAGGAAATATAGAGGTAAGATCGGTAAAGTCATAAAGAATTATGCAAAAGATCTGGAAGAGGACCTGAAAAACGCAATACCGGATCGGGTATTTATTACACATTCGGAATGTGATGCTAATACAGTTGAAGAGGTGAGAGATTACATAGCCTCTCTTGGCATTTTTAAGGAAATAATAGAGACAAGAGCAGGTGGTGTGATTTCATCACATTGTGGGCCTGGCACACTTGGAGTGTTATTTATTGCAAAATAATGGAGTTTCATATGGTAAGTACTTTGAAGCTGCTCGGAAAATATAAACATTTTATAAATTATTGGCACTCACTATTGACGAGTGCTAATAATAGGTGTATAACATAGTCAAGAACAAAGGAAAGGAACAAAAAGCAAAGGCTTTGAGTTCTTGAAACATCCCGGTTCCAAAGAAACAGGTTGACACAGATTTTATAGATTAAGAAGGAGAGATGACTTATGTTGATGCCTAGTATTTTTGGAGAAAACTTATTTAACGATGATTGGATGGATTTTTCATTTCCTGATGTTGACAAGGTGCTTTATGGTAAACACGCAAAGAACGTTATGAAGACTGATGTCAAGGAAACAGACAATAGCTACGAAGTAGATATAGATCTTCCGGGATTCAAGAAGGATGAGATTGAGGCTAAGCTGGAGAATGGTTACTTAACTATCAGCGCAGCTAAAGGACTTGACAAGGAAGAAAAGGAAGAAAAGGATGGCAAGTATATCCGTAAGGAGCGCTATTCCGGTGCTATGAGCAGGTCTTTCTATGTAGGTGATGAGCTGAAACAGGAAGATATCAAGGCAAAGTATCAGGACGGTATTCTTAAACTTTCAGTTCCGAAGAAGGAGCAAAAGAAAGTTGAGACCACAAAGCATATTGCTATTGAAGGATAAACTTAATTTAAATCATGTTATGAGAAGTCGCACAGGCCTATGGCCTGGGCGGCTTTTTAAATTAAAATTATTACAATACGGTCACAGGAATGATTTGAATATATGGAAGCTTTGGGATGCAGCATCTATGCAAGTCGCAAGAACAACGGTTCAACGGATTTACGAGATTGCCAGGAAGAAAATAGCAGATAGCTGTCATTAAGAAGAATAGAAAAAATAAAATGGTTATTCAGATAAAAGATGATCGGTTCCTTCTACAGCTTTTATTAATTTCTTTAAGACTACCTTTTCCTTGAGAGAAAGCGGAAGTTCATCAATCGGTTTTTTATCAACTGATTTTTCTAATAATAATTCCTTAAACGCAAATTCAAATCATTGTCTTCATTAGGGCATGCGGAATTTAGAAATTCATTTTACAATGAAAATCGAAAAGCGCTCGAAAGAGCTCTTCTTGTGTATAGAAAAATGGGAATAATAGAACGGTAATAATATTTGTATTTTGCCCCTCAATCCGCTATACTATAGCTAAGTATAGCGGATTGATACGTTTTGTGGAGGTTCATATGGTGAGTACTTTAAAACTGCCGGTAGGAATTGATAGTTTTGAAAAAATCAGAAGGAACAACTTTTATTATATTGACAAGACAAAACTCATAGAGCAATTGGTTGAAACCGGTGGAGAGGTCACTCTTTTTACGAGGCCGCGCCGTTTCGGAAAAACTCTTAACATGAGTATGCTTAAAGCTTTTTTTGAAACCGGTGCGGATGAGTCATTGTTTGATGGCTTATATATTGCGCAAAATAAGGCACTTTGCGAAGAACATATGGGTAAATATCCGGTTATATTCCTGTCATTAAAGAGTGTGGAGGGATTGAAATACGAGGATGCCATATATCGTATTACTGAGCTTATAGGAATGGAGGCAGAAAGATTCGGCTTTTTGGAAGATAGTGAATATCTGTCAGAAAATGAAAAAAAGCGTTACAAGGCGATTATTGCATTGAAGGATGGAACGAATGCAATGGATGAAAAAGTGCTTGTATCGAGTCTGCAGATTTTATCTCAATTATTATATAAGCATTTCGGACAAAAGACTGTAATATTAATTGATGAATATGATGTTCCTCTGGATAAGGCATTCCAGAATGGTTACTATAAAGAGATGGTTTCACTCATCAGAGGGCTTTTTGGAATGGCACTAAAGACAAACGAGAGCCTGCAGTTTGCAGTTTTGACAGGATGTTTACGGATCACGAAGGAAAGCATCTTTACAGGGCTCAATAACTTTAAAGTGATGTCTATTCTGGATGCAAGATTTGATGAACAGTTTGGATTTACAGATAATGAGGTGAAGAAAATACTGGATGATTACGATTTGGCATCACATTTCGAAGAGACAAAGGAATGGTATGATGGGTATCATTTTGGTAAGGCTGATATTTATTGTCCATGGGATGTCATAAACTATGTTGATCAGTTAAAATATGACAAGACTGCAGAACCGCAGGATTTCTGGTCAAATTCAAGCGGAAATGCGATTGTCCGCAGATTTATCGACATGGCTGATGTTTCTACAAAAACGGAAATAGAGAGGCTGATAGCAGGGGAGAGTATTGAAAAGGATGTAGCTCCTGAGCTGACCTACGACGAGATATATAAGAGCATAGAAAATCTGTGGAGCGTGCTTTTTACGACAGGTTATCTGACGCACAACGGCCGCACTGAAAGCGGAAAATATTGTCTTGTAATTCCTAACAGAGAGATTAGAAATCTTTTTGTCAAAAAAATAAAAGAATGGTTTTCGGATGTTTCTAAAAGTGATGGAAAAACACTCGAAGAGCTTTGTAGTGCGTTTGTGAATGAAGATGCACAAAAGATTGAACAGATATATGGTGAGTATCTGTGGAACACAATAAGCATACGTGATACAGCAGTTGCAAAAGAGAAGAAAGAAAATTTCTACCATGGAATTTTGCTGGGACTCCTGGGTTACAAGTCAAACTGGCTTATCAAATCGAATGCTGAGTCGGGAATCGGCTATAGTGACATACTTGTGGAAGTACCGACAAACAGAACAGGAATTGTAATAGAACTCAAGTACGCTGAAGACGGTGATTTGGATGCTGCCTGTGATAAGGCATTAAAGCAGATTGAGGAAAAAGATTATGTGGCAAAGCTAAAGCAGGATGGTATGGATAACTTTATCAAGTATGGGATTGCATGCTTTAAGAAAGTGTGCAAGGTTGTGTGTTAAATAACAACTGTTGTTCCATCACGATGACTTAATTCTTATTTTGCAATGCCCTTTCATAAACATGCTCGCATTACTATTGAGAATCAGCATAAAAATCCAATACCGGCTTTTTTATCAGATTGATTACTGCCTGTATGATTCGCTTCCAGAAGACACTTTAACGAGTGAGGCGGGACTTTTGCTTCGATGTACCTTTATGTGTATTAATAAGCATGTAGAGAGATATAGTTTCTCTCTTCTGCATAGTTCCGTAATGATTGCTGCTTGACAGTCTCCTTCAAGTTCGTTATAATGATAAACGCAAAATTTTAGTGGACTTTTCCGGATTCGGTCATCTTTTTGCCACACAGCTATCTTGTGATAGTTGTGTGGCTTTTTTGTTGCTTGTAACTCGGAAGTATTAGCAGAATGGAGGACTATAATGTTCGGACAATTTGTGGAGAAGAGGGAAAGCATGCAGACAAATAACAAAATGGCGGTTGCGCCGCGCTGGCAACCGGCATCGGGCAGACCTTGACGCTTGCGATTTATCTGGTCGTTTATTTTGTGCGGCCAATTCGCGTGCATATCCGCAGGCAGTACATTTTGCTCAGCAAAAAGATGGTAATAAAGCTGTACTCCATCGGCATTCCCGCAACCTTGAATATTGCGCTCCCATCTCTTTTGATTTCGGCGCTCAATGGAATTTTGGCGGCATATTCCGAAGTGTATATTCTGGTTTTGGGAATATATTACAAATTGCAGACATTCATCTATCTTCCGGCTAATGGCATTGTTCGGGGATGCGCCCCTTGATCGGCTATAACTACGGTGCGGGGAGAATAAAAGAGTCAGCCAGATTTATAAAATCGTCTTGTGCATGAGCGGTATCATTATGGTGCTTGGGACAGTGATATGTCTGCTAAGCCCCGGCCAGCTTATGGGGCTGTTTACCCACACAGAAGCGACAATCCAGACCGGGAAAACAGCCCTGCGTATCATCGGCGCCGGTTTTATTGTCTCGGCGGTTTCCGTTACATCTTCCGGCGCACTGGAGGGACTTGGAAAAGGCATTCCTTCGTTACTGATTTCACTTTGCCGGTATGTTGTGGTTATCATCCCAACTGCGTTTTTACTCAGCAGCATTTTCGGAGCGGTTGGCGTCTGGAATGCGTTTTGGATCACGGAAGCGATTACAGCAATCATTTCTATTTGTGTTTACTACAAGGCAATATCACAAAGCCAGCGGAGCCAGTCAACAGTAAAATAAACGTTGCTTTCCCCCTTGGTGAAAATATCTTTTTTTGATACTGTAATAAAAAGAACATATAACTATTGAATATGGGCATGAAAATAATATATTTATTCCGCAATTGAAATAATAAAATAAGATAGTATAATGGAACAGAAAGGAAGGACAAAATGATTTTGAAAGCCTGGAGGTGTTAAAATGGTAAAAATTATATCAGACAGTACATGTGATCTGTCACAGAAAGTTTTAGAAAGATACGATATAGATATTATTCCGCTTCATATTGTAAAAGGAGATGAAGAGCTGGAGGACGGACCGCAGATAGACATTCACGCATTGTATGAGTGGGCTGATAAAAATAAGACTACACCAAAGACTTCAGCTCCATCTATAGAAACAGCAATGAATGTAATGCGACCATATATTGATGAAGGCAGGGAGATCATATGCTTTTCCATATCAAGTGAGATGTCGACATCAATCAATGTGATCAGAATGGCGGCAGAAGAACTTGATGCAGAAGATAAAGTTACGGTGATAGATTCAAGAAATCTGTCCACAGGAATAGGCCTGCTTGTTGTTGAGGCGGCAGTTATGGCAGCAGATGGGAAATCCCGTGAGGAGATAAAAGCCGGAATTGATGAATTGATCCCGAAGGTAAGAGCAAGCTTTGTTGTAGATACACTTGTGTACCTTTACAGAGGTGGCAGATGCAATGCGGTTTCTGCGCTTATCGGAGGAGCATTGGCACTTCATCCCATGATCGTTGTAAAGGATGGTAAAATGGATGCAAGCAGGAAATATAGAGGTAAGATCGGTAAAGTCATAAAGAATTATGCAAAAGATCTGGAAGAGGACCTGAAAAACGCAATACCGGATCGGGTATTTATTACACATTCGGAATGTGATGCTAATACAGTTGAAGAGGTGAGAGATTACATAGCCTCTCTTGGCATTTTTAAGGAAATAATAGAGACAAGAGCAGGTGGTGTGATTTCATCACATTGTGGGCCTGGCACACTTGGAGTGTTATTTATTGCAAAATAATGGAGTTTCATATGGTAAGTACTTTGAAGCTGCTCGGAAAATATAAACATTTTATAAATTATTGGCACTCACTATTGACGAGTGCTAATAATAGGTGTATAACATAGTCAAGAACAAAGGAAAGGAACAAAAGCAAAGGCTTTGAGATCTTGAAACATCACGGTTCCAAAGAAACAGGTGGACACAGATTTTATAGATTAAGAAGGAGCGATGACTTATGTTAATGCCTAGTATTTTGGAGAAAACTTATTTAACGATGATTGGATGGATTTTTCATTTCCTGATGTTGACAAGGTGCTTTATGGTAAACACGCAAAGAACGTTATGAAGACTGATGTCAAGGAAACAGACAATAGCTACGAAGTAGATATAGATCTTCCGGGATTCAAGAAGGATGAGATTGAGGCTAAGCTGGAGAATGGTTACTTAACTATCAGCGCAGCTAAAGGACTTGACAAGGAAGAAAAGGAAGAAAAGGATGGCAAGTATATCCGTAAGGAGCGCTATTCCGGTGCTATGAGCAGGTCTTTCTATGTAGGTGATGAGCTGAAACAGGAAGATATCAAGGCAAAGTATCAGGACGGTATTCTTAAACTTTCAGTTCCGAAGAAGGAGCAAAAGAAAGTTGAGACCACAAAGCATATTGCTATTGAAGGATAAACTTAATTTAAATCATGTTATGAGAAGTCGCACAGGCCTATGGCCTGGGCGGCTTTTTAAATTAAAATACAAAGGAGCAGTATGATGTTTGCATTAGAGGGAAAGCATAAGAAATGGAAAAATGTCGATAAAGAATGCTATATTGTAATTTGTCTTTCAATCGGATATACTATAGCTTAGTATAGCGGATTGAGGAAAAGATAATGTCAAAAGATGAATATTTAATTACAGATGCCCCGTTAAAGGCGCTGACAGTTTTTGCAATGCCTATGATCTTGGGCAGCTTTTTTCAACAAGTATATAATATGGCTGATTCGATCATCGTTGGCCAGTTTGTAGGCTCCTCTGCACTTGCGGCAGTTGGAGCCTGTGCTGCGCTTACGAATGTGTTCATCTGTATAGCACTGGGAGCCGGTGTAGGAGCCGGTGTACTTGTGAGCCGCTATTTCGGCGCCAGGGATTACGGCAAAATGAAAACAATAGTATCAACATCACTGATTAGTTTTCTGGTTTTAAGCGTACTTCTGGGTGTCTTTGGCTTTTTCTTTTCACATTCAATGATGAGCTTGCTACAGACACCTGCAGATATACTGGATGAGGCAGTGCTGTATCTTAGGGTTTATTTTGTGGGATTTCCGTTTCTGTTTATGTACAACATACTTTCAACGATGTTTACATCGATTGGCGAGTCAAGGATTCCGTTGGGGCTTTTGATATTTTCCTCTGTGTTAAATATATTTATGGACCTTTGGATGGTGGCAGGCCTTGACCTGGGAGTGTTCGGTGCTGCTCTTGCAACTCTAATTGCTCAGGGAATATCTGCAGTGTTTTCACTTTTGATTTTCCTTAGCCGTATGCGCCGGTATAAAAGTCGCTTTGAATGGTTTGACAGGCATGAGCTTCATTCCATGCTTCGGATTGCTGTACCATCTGTTCTTCAGCAGTCTACGGTGTCGATTGGCATGATGATAGTACAGGCAGTTGTGAATCCGTTCGGTACACAGGCTCTTGCAGGTTATTCGGCAACGATGAGGGTAGAGAATGTTTTTTCACTGATATTTGTATCCATAGGAAATGCGGTTTCTCCGTTTGTTTCCCAAAATCTCGGAGCAAAGAAGACAGAACGTATCAAAAAAGGCTATCACGCTGCGCTGGTGTTAGACCTGTGCTTTGCAGTGCTTGCCTTTATAGTCATTGAAACACTGCATACTCAGATTTCCTCATTATTCCTGGGCAAAGACGGAACGGCCCTGGCATATCAGGTATCCGGAGATTATATGAGATGGCTTGGCTTCTTTTTCATTTTTATGGGTATCAAGATGGCCACCGATGGTGTGCTTCGTGGACTTGGCATCATGCGTCCGTTTCTCGCTGCAAATATGGTAAACCTGGCAATCCGTCTGTCGGTTGCCTTAATCTGCGCGCCGCGTTTCGGTATTGCATTTGTCTGGCTTGCTGTACCGGCCGGCTGGCTTGCCAATTTCCTGATTTCCTATGTGGCTCTCAGAAAATCCTGGCCGGCGGAATAGAAGTTACTATAATTCAAGCTTCAGATAAATCTCATCCCTCTCATCCTGCACTGTTTTGCCGGCAGCAGTCTTTACAATACGATATGCCTGCGTCCTGCTTATAGGCTGGTATCTGCAGGTGTTCTTGGTAAAAATAAAAAAATGCAATATTTTGTTTATAAAAGGGTAAGAAAGTAAACACAGCATTTTCACAATTGTCCTGTATACTGACATCATAAACAAAAGAAATACTCATATTAATCTTTTTCATATTTTTAGCCGGCACACTCCACATGTACCGGCTTCCTCTTTATAGTTGGAAGACTAAAAAGTGCCTATATAAGTAATGAAAAATCAGTTGATTTCGTAAAGTCCCTCGCCTATAATGATATTAAGGTAGAGAGCCTTTTGCGGAATCTTAGAAGTGTTATGCACAGTACAAAAGGAGGGATGCCGACTTGAATACAGAAATAGCAAATGCTGTGAATGCAGCAGGAGATAAGGCACAATATGATACTCGTGTTAAAAGGTTACTGGCACAGAAGAGTATATTAGCACATATTTTGGTGAAAACAGTCGATGAATTTAAAGGAATGAAGCCGGAAGATGTTGTGAAATACATCGAAGGCGAACCGAGTATTAGCGTTGTTCCGGTTGAGCCGGGATTAGCAAATATGGAAAAACCAGATGCTGCAGGACAGCGTATTGTAGGTCTTAATACAGAAAATGCTGAAATTAATGAAGGATTAGTCAGATTTGATATTATTTTTTATGTCCGTATGAAGAATGGACTTTCGCAGATTATTGTGAATATTGAGGCTCAGAAGGATGAGCCGACGGAATATAAAATTTTAAATCGGGCAATCTTTTATGTGAGCAGGCTGATTTCGTCACAAAAGGAAAGAGATTTTGTAAATACTAACTATGATGACATTAAGCAGGTATTCAGCATATGGATATGTATGAACATGGATGATAACAGCCTAAGCCATATCCATTTGACAAAAGATGAGCTGCTGAAACCATGTAACTGGAAAGGTAATCTCGACCTGTTAAACATTGTGCTAATAGGAATCACAAATGAGATTCGAACATGATGAAAAATATGAAATGCACCGGTTGATTGGAGCTTTGCTTTCAAGTGAATTGAAAGAACAGGAAAAATTGGATATTATAGAACATGAATATAATATTCCAATCAGTCAGGAATTTAGAGAGGATGTGAGAATTATGTGTAATCTGAGTACAGGAATTGAAGAAAGAGCTACTGAAAGAGCTACTGAAAAGACAAGCGAAAAGTTTATTCTGAATATGTATAAAAAGGGTTATACATTGGATCAGATCGCAGATGTAGCTGAAACAGGTGTTGATGAAGTTGAGGCAATTATTAAGAAGAAAGAGCCTGCAATGGCGTAACTATCATTATCAAAAATAAAACGTAAATTCTTGCATAACTCCATAGTATATGTTACGATTTTACTGTTGTTAAGACGAATCTAAAGGATGATGCTTGCACGCATCATCCTTTTTAAATACAGGAGAAGTAAATGGATATCAAAAGACAGGAAAGAGCGCCGATTTATGAGGCTCTTGAGGAGTTTAAGAAGAAGAGAGTGGTGCCGTTTGACGTGCCGGGACACAAGAGAGGCAGGGGAAATCCTGAGCTGGTGCATCTGCTCGGAGAAAAGTGTGTAGGGCTTGATGTCAATTCAATGAAGCCGCTTGACAATTTGTGCCATCCGGTTTCGGTAATCAGAGAGGCGGAGGAGCTTGCGGCAGATGCCTTTGGAGCGGCAAATGCTTTTCTTATGGTAGGAGGCACCACCTCTGCGGTGCAGGCCATGATTTTGTCCACCTGCAAGGCAGGAGACAAGATTATACTTCCGAGAAATGTTCATAAAAGCGCTCTTAATGCACTCGTGCTCTGCGGAGCGATACCGGTTTATGTCAATCCGCAGACGAATGCGAAGCTTGGTATTTCGCTTGGAATGGAGATTGACCAGGTGGCGAGGGCTATCGAGGAAAATCCGGATGCAAAGGCTGTGCTTGTAAACAATCCGACATATTATGGAATCTGTTCTGACCTTAAGTCGATAGTTGCGCTGGCTCATTCGAAGGGAATCAAGGTGCTCACGGATGAGGCACATGGTACACATCTTTATTTTGGAAAGGGGCTTCCGATATCAGGAATGGCAGCCGGGGCAGACATGTCTGCGGTATCGATGCACAAATCGGGAGGAAGCCTGACACAGAGCTCGATTCTGCTCACCGGAAGGGATGTGAATGCTGATTATGTGAGTCAGATTATCAACCTCACACAGACCACGAGCGCATCGTATCTGCTATTGTCAAGCCTTGATATATCAAGAAGAAATCTGGCACTCAGAGGCGAGGAATCCTTTGCCAAGGTGGCACAGATGTCGGAGTATGCAAGGCAGGAGATTAATTCCATAGGCGGCTATTATGCGTATGGGCGTGACCTTGTAAATGGCACGAGCATATATGATTATGATGTGACAAAGCTGTCCATCTATACGCTCGATATAGGGCTTGCCGGAATAGAGGTATATGATCTGCTGCGTGATGAGTATGATATCCAGATAGAGTTTGGAGATATCTGTAATATACTTGCGTATATATCAATCGGTGACAGTATACAGGATATAGAGAGGCTTGTAGGTGCGCTGGAGGATATCAAGCGCCTTTACAGTAAGGACAAGACCGGACTTTTGTCGGGAGAGTACATAAATCCAAAGGTGGCGGTATCGCCGCAGGAGGCGTTTTATTCGCAGAAGAAATCAGTGCGCATTATGGACGCGGTAGGCGCTGTAAGTGGTGAGTTTGTCATGTGTTATCCACCGGGAATCCCGATTCTTGCACCGGGAGAGCTTATCACAAAAGAGATTGCGCAATACATTGTCTACGCAAAGGAAAAGGGCTGTTCAATGCAGGGAACAGAGGATCCTGCGGTAGAATATCTTAAGGTATTAAAGCAGTAAACAGGAGGAAAAGCTATGCAAATGTGGTTTTCACAATATCATACTGCCAATGTCAAGCTGGATGTAAGGATACAGGAGCAGCTTTTTTCAGGGCAGAGTGATTATCAGAAAATAGATGTGTTTAAATCATATGAGTTTGGCAAAATGGTCGCGCTGGATGGCGAGATTGTTTTTTCGGACACAGATGAGTTTATATATGATGAGATGGTCACACATGTGCCGATGGCGGTCCACCCGAATGCAAAAAGATACTTATAATAGGTGGCGGCGACGGCGGCGTGGCGAAGGAGCTTATCAAATATCCGTCTGTCGAGCATATTGATGTGGTTGAGACAGACAAGATGTTTGTCGATGTATGCAGGCGGTTTTTCCCCGAGGTAGCATGTGGACTTGAGGATGAAAGAATTTCCATGTTTTATGATGATGGTCTGCGATTCTTACGCAGAAAGCATGATGAATATGATCTGATAATCAACGATTCCACAGACCCGCTCGGACATACGGAGGGACTTTTCACAAAAGAGTTTTATGGAAGCTGTTATAAGGCACTAAAGGATGATGGAATCATGGTTTACCAGCACGGCAGTCCTTTTATGATGAGGATGAGCTTGAGTGCCGGAAAATGCACAGAAAGGTGTATAAATCATTTCCTATAAGCAGGGTATATCAGGCACATATTCCAACCTGTCCGTCAGGCTACTGGCTGTTTGGGTTTGCATCGAAGAAATATCATCCGCTTTATGATCTGGATGCAAAAGATGGGATGCACTGGGGCTTAAAACCTGGTATTATACAACACATTTACACAGGGAGCCTTCATGCTTCCGAAATATGTGGAGGATTTACTCGAGGAAGAGGAAACAAAGTAAAACAAATTAGAAAAACTATATCATAACCAAAGCGAATCAGGAGGGACAAAAATGAGCAGATTACTTATTATCGGATGTGGTGGAGTTGCGCAGGTGGCAATCAGAAAATGCTGCCAGAACAGCGAGGTATTTACCGAGATTATGATTGCAAGCAGAACCAAGTCAAAATGTGATGACTTAAAGGCAAAGCTCGAGGGAAAGACAAGCACAAAAATTGAGACTGCAAAGGTTGATGCCGACAATGTGGAGGAATTAAAAGAGCTGATTAATGCATACAAGCCGGATGCGGTTTTAAATGTTGCGCTTCCGTATCAGGATCTTACAATCATGGATGCATGTCTTGCGTGTGGAGTTGACTACATCGATACTGCCAACTATGAGTGTGAGGATACTGAGGATCCAAAGTGGAGAGCAATCTACGAAAAGCGCTGCAAGGAGCTTGGATTTACGGCATATTTTGATTATTCATGGCAGTGGGCATATCGAGAAATTTAAGGAGGCAGGGCTTACAGCTATTCTTGGAAGCGGATTTGACCCGGGTGTGACCTCTGTTTATTCTGCATATGCGCTTAAGCATTATTTTGATGAAATACATACTATAGACATTCTCGACTGCAATGGCGGTGACCATGGATACCCGTTTGCGACAAACTTTAACCCTGAGATAAATTTGCGTGAGGTTTCTGCGAACGGCTCATACTGGACAGACGGCCACTGGGTAGAGACAAAGCCTATGGAGTGGAGAGCGCAGTACAATTTTGACCAGGTCGGAGAAAAGGATATGTATCTGCTTCACCACGAGGAGATTGAGTCGCTGGCCAAAAATATTCCGGGAATAAAGAGAATCAGATTCTTCATGACCTTTGGACAGAGCTATCTCACACACATGAAGTGTCTTGAGGATGTAGGCATGCTAAGGACAGACCCGATCATGGTGGACGGAAAGGAAATAGTGCCAATACAGGTGCTTAAGGAGTTGCTTCGACCCTGCATCCCTGGGACCTCGTACAGTCGGAAAGACAAATATCGGATGTATTTTTACAGGTGTCAAGGACGGAAAGGAAAAGTCAATCTACATCTACAATGTATGTGACCATCGAGTGCTAAGGAGGTTGAATCGCAGGCGATTTCTTATACCACAGGTGTGCCGGCAATGATTGGAGCCATGATGGTGGTAAAGGGACTCTGGAAGAAGCCGGGAGTGTTCAATCTCGAGGAGATGGATCCGGATCCATACATGGAGGCTCTTAATAAGTTCGGACTGCCTTGGCAGGTAGTGGAGAATCCGGTTACTGTGGATTGCTACAAGACTGAGGATGAGTCAGTACATATGGATTAGTCCGGAGGCCGGTATGAAGATAAATGAATTAAGAACTCCCTGTTATGTGATAGACGAGGGAAAATTAACTGAAAATCTTTTGATATTAAACGGTGTCATGCAAAGGACAGGTGCAAGGATTCTTCTGGCACAGAAGGCATTCAGCGCATTTTATGAATATCCTCTTATCGGCAGATATCTAAGCGGGACAACTGCAAGCGGGCTTTTTGAAGCCCGCCTTGCACATGAAGAAATGGGAAAGGAAAACCATGTATTCTGTCCCGCTTTTTTGCCGCAGGAGATGGATGAGCTTGTAGAAATATGTGACCATATTGTATTTAATTCCGTATCGCAGTATCTGCTTCACAGGGATAAAATAGAAAAGGCTGATAAAAAAATAAGTGTCGGGCTCAGAATAAACCCTGAGTGCTCCACACAGGAGGGGCATGAGATATATGACCCATGTGCGCCGGGCTCAAGGCTTGGGATAACGAGAGAGGCACTCGATAAGGCTATTAAAACGGGCTTGATTTATCACGTATAGAGGGCTTTCATTTTCACACGCTCTGTGAACAGGATTCGGATGCGCTCGAAACGACTCTTGCAGCGGTAGAGGAGAAATTCGGAGATTTGCTGTATGGGCTAAAGTGGCTCAATATGGGAGGCGGACACCACATCACAAGGGCAGATTATGACATTGAGAGGCTTGAAAAATGCATTATGCATATGCGTGACAAATACGACCTGAAAATCTATCTGGAGCCGGGAGAGGCGGTTGCGCTTGATGCAGGATATCTGGAGACAACGGTGCTTGATATAGTTGAAAACAATGGCATAAAGATACTCATTCTGGATACCTCCGCAGCCTGCCATATGCCGGACGTGCTTGAGATGCCGTACCGTCCGCCGCTTATGGACAGTGGCGAGCCGGGTGAGAAGAAGTATACCTACAGATTGTCCTCATGTACCTGTCTGGCAGGTGATGTGATAGGGGATTATTCATTTGACAGAGAGATAAAAACCGGCGATAGGCTGTGCTTTTGCGATATGGCAATCTACTCGATGGTCAAAAATAATACCTTTAACGGCATGCCGCTTCCGGACATTGCAGTAATGGATGAAAATAACGATTGTAAGGTTATCAGGAGATTCGAATATGAAGATTTTAAATGCAGGCTGTCCTAGAGCAGACGGCTTTATATGCCGGCAGAGTATGCTCCCCACAAGGGTACCATCATTATCTGGCCAAAGCGCCCGGGCTCATGGATTTACGGTGCCGGGCGGGCAAGAGAGGCTTTTGCGGAGGTGATATGTGCAATAGCAGAGTCTGAGCAGGCATATGTGCTCGCTGAGGCAGATGTGATAGACAATGCAAGGTCTGTTGTGGAAGCTGTCAGAAAGCAGAAAAATTATCAGGAAAATTTCCCGGTGAAATATATACAAATGGAGTCAGATGATGCCTGGGCCAGAGATGTGGGGCCGACCTTCGTGAAAAATGAGGATGGCGCTGTCAGAGGAATTGACTGGTGTTTTAATGCCTGGGGCGGCAAGGTGGACGGACTGTACGCAGACTGGACAAAGGATGACAGAGTAGCGGCTTTATTTTGCAACAAAGCCGGATACGACATGTATGATGCGCATCCGTTTGTCTTAGAGGGTGGAGCCATCCACACAGACGGAGAGAAAACTGTGATAGTGACGGAAAGCTGTCTGCTAAGCAAGGGCAGAAATCCGGAATTATCGAAGTCTGAAATAGAACAGAAATTAAAGGATTATCTCGGTGCCGAAAAAATTATCTGGATTCCTTATGGAATATACAATGATGAAACCAACGAGCATGTGGACAACGTATGTGCGTTTACAAGCCCGGGGCATGTGGTGCTTGCGTGGACTGATGACATGGATGACCCACAGTATCAGATGTCCTCAGCGGACCTTGAAATATTGGAAAATGAAACTGATGCAAAGGGTAGAAAAATTGAGGTTCACAAAGTTTACATTCCAAAGAAGCCGGTGTGTATCACAGAATATGAGCTTTCCGGCTTCACCTTTGAGGAGGGTGAGGATGAGCGCGAGGCAGGAGAACGCTTAGCGGCAAGCTATGTGAATTTTTACATCACAAACGGCGGTGTGCTCATTCCACAGTTTGGTGATGTGATGGATGAGCCTGCACTTAAGGCAATCGGAAGCCTTTTTGAGGGAAGAAAAGTGTATCCGATATATGCGCGCGACATAATTGTTGGCGGGGGAAATATACACTGTATCACACAGCAGATACCACAGTAATTTAATTGGTTGTAATCGTTTTGTTCACATTGGAGACTTGGGAAAAGCCCATTGTGAGACGACAGGATGAGAAAGGTGAATAGTATGAGAGAGGTTACAATTGCTGCAATCCAGATGAGCTGCAGCCGTGACGTAAAAGAAAATATTGAAAAAGCAGCAAAGCTTATAAGGGCTGCGGCAGAGGCCGGAGCGCAGATAATACTTCCTTCGGAGCTTTTGAGAGACAGTATTTCTGTCAGGAGAGGCGGTACGATTATTATGACTATGCAAAGCCGCTTTCTGAAAATGATGCGGTGCAGAGCATGAAGGCACTTGCAAAGGAGCTTGGAGTGGTGATTCCTGTGAGCTTTTATGAGGCGGGAGAGGGCAGACAGCTTTTCAACTCAGTGGCGGTGACAGATGCCGACGGAGAGGTGCTTGGAATATACCGAAAGACACATATCCCGGATGATCATTATTATCAGGAGAAGTTTTACTTCACACCGGGAAATACAGGCTTTAAAGCTTTTAAGACAAGGTATGCAACAATTGGAGTCTGTATATGCTGGGATCAGTGGTTCCCGGAAACGGCAAGAGGCATGGCTTTAAAGGGCGCGGAGATACTTTTTACCCTACAGCCATAGGCAGCGAGCCGATACTGGAATGTGACAGTATGCCACACTGGAGAAGGTGTATGACCGGACATGCAGCCTGTAATCTGATGCCGGTTGTGGCGGCAAACAGGATAGGCACAGAGGAGGTTGTACCGTGTGCAGAAAACGGCAACCAGAGCTCTGCACTGACATTCTATGGTTCTTCGTTTATCACAGATGCGACCGGAGAGGTTGTTGAGGAGATGGACAGAGTAACGGAGGGCTTCATACTCCACAGTTTTGATCTGGATGAGCTGGAGAGTGAGAGAAAGAGCTGGGGGCTGTTCAGGGACAGGCGGCCGGAGATGTATGGGGAGAATTAGCTTAGATTACCCTAATGATTACAAATTTATTTAAAGTTAATTTAAAACACAGGATACAGCAAAGGCGCTATATCCTGTGTTTTTTATAGTTCCCTATTAGTGTATTAGAACATCGGAAAAATACATATTATTGCTTCAACAGCACTTTGATGTCTTCCTCCGGTGTGGTAATAGGTGCAATCCCATAGTTTTCTACCAGAAAGTTCAGAATGTTAGGAGAAAGGAACGCCGGTAGAGAAGGACCGAGACGGATATTTTTTATACCAAGATGTAACAGTGTTAAGAGGATGCAGACTGCTTTCTGTTCATACCAGGAGAGTACAAAGGAAAGCGGAAGCTCGTTGACTGAACATCCAAATGCATCCGCAAGTGCTATTGCAACCTGTATCGCGCCATAAGCGTCATTACACTGTCCCATATCCATCAGTCGCGGAAGACCACCAATTTCTCCGAGATTTAGATCATTGAAACGAAATTTTCCACATGCCAGAGTCAGGACGATACTGTCAGAAGGCGTCTGTTTTACAAATTCTGTATAGTAATTTCTGCCCGGTTTGGCACCATCACAGCCGGCAACCAGAAAGAAATGACGGATAGCTCCTGATTTTACGGCCTCTATTACCGTATCCGCATGGGACAGGATTGCTGAATGACTAAAACCGGTTGTTACCTGTGTGCCGCCATTTATGCCTGTGAAGGTCTGATCCTCCTTGTAACCACCGAGCTCGAGTGCTTTTTCAATAACAGGAGTGAAATCCTTCTGTTCATCGATATGAACAGTACCCGGGAAGGCAACCACTTCTGTTGTGAACACTCTGTCGATGTAGCTGCTTTTGGAGGCATCAGACAATTTGTGGTGTAGAGAATAGGAGCAGGAATATGATCAAATTCTTTTTGCTGATTCTGCCATGCTGTTCCGAAATTTCCCTTCAAGTGAGGGAATTTCTTTAAGAGTGGATATGCATGGGCAGGGAGCATTTCACCATGAGTGTAGATATTGATTCCCTTTCCATTTGTCTGTTCAAGCAAAAGCTGCAGGTCCTTTAAATCGTGTCCGGTTACTACGATAAAAGGTCCCTTTTCCACTGTAAGCGTAACATCTGTTGGCTCCGGTGTTCCATAGGTTTGTGTATTTGCCTTGTCTAGAAGTGCCATGCACTTTAGATTGATTTCACCTACCTTGAGCACTGTTGGAAGCAGTTCATCCATACTTTCTGCGTAACCAATCTTGAACAAGGCTTCACAGAAAAACTGATTTACCTCGGGATCTTCAAAATTCAGGACATATGCATGATAGGCATATGCAGCCATTCCGCGAATACCAAAGAGAATAAGTGACTTCAGGGAACGGATATCTTCATCAGCATTCCATAGCTGCTGCATATCATATTCGTCAGTTAGTCCACAAGGAGACTGACATTTATTACAGTCGCCAACCAGAGAGGCTTTTTCTGCTCTGACCTTTTGTATCATATCTTCGATTGCTGCATTATCAAAGCTTACATTTGTAATTGTGGTAAATAAGCCCTAGATAATGGTCTGCCAGGTCTTTTTTGAAACAGCAGATGTGTCATCGACAGCTCTCGCCAGACCAATCAGTGCGCCTGTCAATTCATCCTGTAACTGTGCAGTATCTGCTTTTTTTCCGCAGACACCTGTATTTCCGGTACAGCCGGTGCATCCGGCTGTTTGTTCACATTGAAAACAAAACATATTTTTTTCCTCCATCAGTAGTTTTTTTATGTTTCTGACAGAATAATAGCGTTATAAAAACAACTTGTATGTTTGATTTCCAACATAAAGAATACTTTTGAAAAAAATTTATCTATTATAATTAGAATAGTTTTTTCTTAATCCCTTAACAATAATAAACATAGTCACAAATTCAGCTGCCGGAAAAGCAAGCCACACACCTGTCATGCCAAAGGCGGCTGAAAGTGCGAATGCGAAAATGCTTATAGCGATAAAACCACGCATGATAGATGCCGCGAATGCATATTTTACGGACTCAACGGCACTTAGGATAGCAGAACCTACTATATTAATTCCGGCAAAAATAAAGCCTGTAAAGTAAAGGCGCAGTCCGCTCTCGGCATATAAAGCAAGCCTGGCATCGTGCTCGCTGTTGAAAACAGATGTCACAAAAGGTGCAAAGGTGCATATGAACAAAATGAGCAGTGCAGCAATTAAGAGAGATGAAACGACAGCCATCCTGGTATCGAACCTACATTTTTCTAAGTCCTCTGCCGTAATAGTCGCTGATAAGAGGCTGTGAACCCTGTGCTATTCCGTTGAACAAAGCTACAGCTACCAGTGACGTATTGGCAACCACACCGTATGCTGCCACGCCGATATTTCCTGCAAGCCTCAGGATAACCATATTGAAGACAACAGTTATGACACCTGATGATATTTCAGCAACAAAGGAAGAAACACCAACCTGGCAGGAGTAAAGAGTCTCTTGACAGATGGAACCGTCGGCTTAAGCTTTACGGAGCATTTGTCTGAGCAGAAATGAATACAGCATATCAGGATGCCTATAATCGGTGAAATAGCGGTAGCTAAAGCGGCTCCCTCCATACCAAGTCCAAGCGGGAACATGAGTATGTAATCAAAAACAATATTAAAAAGGCTGCTGAAAAGTGTGGCGCACATGGCAATGGATGGTGCGCCATCATTTCTTACGAAAGCGTTGCACACATAGTTGCACATGAAAAACGGCGTAAAAAGCATGAAAATACGTGTATAGTTTTTACCGGTATTTATAATTGCTGAATCTCCGCCGAGCAGCCCTACGAGCCTGTCCGGAATGAAAATACCAATCAATATGAATATAACGCTTATTATAATACACCACAGGAGGGCATGAAAAAAGTAGCTCTCGCTGGATGTGTCGCCCTTATTTTTCTCTACGACATATCTGATAGCGGAGCCGACTCCGATCATTGCGCCTATGGCAAAAATCAAATTGTATACAGGCAGCACCAGATTGAGCGCGGTGATACCGTTTGAGCCTACCGCCTTTGAGATAAAGAAGGTGTCGGCAAGTATATATAATGACATACCCACCATGCCGAGTATGTTTTGTGAGACGTATTTTACAAATAATTTTTTCATAATAGCTATATTGTAAATGCATCTATCGTTTAAATCAATGATAATTTTTTTGATTAGCCCGGAAGTAAAAGTTCAAAATAAGACATTTTGACTATTGAAATAAATTTCTCAGTACATTATAATGAACATGTTGAAAAAAATTGGGATTACTAAAGGAGGATAATTATGGAAAACAATAAGCTTTCAACAGGTTTAACCGTATGGTTATGGATTATTTTCGTGCTGAATATTCTTGCAACAATTGGCGGAATCGTCGTTGCGTTGGGTGCTTCAGTCGTAGGAGCTACTTTAGGATTAGGTTCGATATATGTCGTACTGTGTTTCATTAGCGTTATACTGCAGGTTGTCATAACTGTTTCTATCGGTATTCTGCTTTTCGCACACAAAAAGATTGGTTTGGTGCTTATTATTGCACTTGCAGCTCTGGGATTCATTGTAAGTATAGTTACATATGCCATTGCAGCACAGCTTAGTGCTGGTAATATTGTCAAAGCAATTATTTCAGCCATTCTTATGCCGAGTATTACATATTTATTGGCAAAGAACGACATTGCAAATGGCACAATAGCTTAGAGCAATAAAAAATAAGATGAAAATTGAATAATGTTTTATTAATCCGCTATACGATAGGTGAGTATAGCGGATTTTAGTTTGCGCGCCATGGGCGCGCTCTAACGGGTGTAAGTCCCGAACATGCCCAGGTAGTGGGAAATGTATAGCCGAACAGCAAGGGTGTCTACCGTGAGGTAGAATCTGAAGGAAGCTGTAAGCAAATGTGGCGGATATATGGAGAGAAAGAGCGTGCACCTTAAGCGTGGAGGTCTCACAGAGGTTTCATCAGCCTAGTAACAACGAACTGTGAGAAGTCAGCCGAGCCCATAGTAGTGAAGAGGTCTCTGTAATGGAGATGGAGTAAAGGGGCGAACAATCAATAAGTTTGAGTATGTCTCGTATTGCAGAAATGGCAACATCTGCCGTAACCAATCGGGAAAAGGGTGGTCAAATCAAGCGAGACGGAAAGGAAAGAACGCATGGACACAGGTAGTCTAATGGAGCAGATATTATCCAGAAAAAATATATTGACAAAAATGTGCAAATTCAATAAAATTATTAACCATAAGGGCACACTTATGGAAACGTAAGGTCGCAAAGCCAGAGTCTAAAACGGTTACATGTAGTAATGACAGTTCGGCTGCAACAACCGGTGAATACCGGTTGCTGCAGCCTTTTTGTATGTATGAAAAGTTTATTGAAGTATGAGGTGAAAAGATATGAATGAAAAATTTGATTTTCTGCCACTTGGGAGCGTTGTAGTAGTAAGCGGTGGCATAAAAAAATTTGTGATTGTTGCAAGAGCACTGCAGGTAAATATAAATGGCTGTAAACAGTTCTTTGATTATGCTGCCTGCCCATATCCTGAGGGAATGAATGGTGACAGGCTTATGTATTTTCAGCATACAGATATCAGCAGGGTTGTGTTTGAAGGGTATGTAGATGATGATGAGATAATGATGTGTGACAACATCTTTAATGCCATGGAGAAAACAGAAATAGAGCGCGCAGATGTAAGAAAACTCAAAAGAAGCATGGTGAACTGATATGGCAAAAAAGAATGACAGAAAAGAATACAATAAACTGAAGAAAAAGAAAGCTGACAATAAAAAACAGCAGGAACAGTGCCAGTCAGAGATAGATGTGCTTGATGAGAAAATAGAGAGGCTGAAAGCGGCATACAGGAAGCTGGATGATGCCAAGGAGGCTATTGATGATATCAAGCATAACCAGAGGAATATGATAAATTCAGACCTTTATCAGTGCATGTGGACAGGCGGCAATGCACAGGAATGTTATGATTCATGTGAGAACGGAAATTTATATACAGCTTATGACGGATATGTGTCAAATATAGATGCAGCTGAGGATGCCATCAACTGGGAAATAAATACACTAAAAGAAAAAATGAATGAAAAATATGGTGTGCTTTCAGGACTTGTTAACGCATGGGATGATCTGTGCACGAAAATACAGAATTTTTTCAATTAATAAAAGGGAGAGGAGAAATACAAAGATGGAAATCAGCCTTGATAATATGCAGGTATCTTTTATGACTGCCGGTATAAAACAGCTTCTGATTCCGTAAGTCTCACAGCGGCAGAGACAGAAATCAAAAGCAGATCTGAAGCAATGGACAAATTTCGAAGAATACAGGCAGCTGAAAGCCTTTGTGAAAGATTACAGAGATACGTTAAATAATGATCTGGCAAAAATAGACCGATAATAAATGCAATAAATGAAAATGACAGAAAACAGGGAGATTATATTAAAATGGTATTGGACTATCAGATACAGCTGTGATACCATAAAACTAGGAGATGAAAATGGAAGGGTTTCAGATAAATTATACGGATCTCAGTGATCTGTTCTGGGAATATAAGCGAAAAATTGAAAAGCTAATTGAAAATATTGATAACTGCATAGAAAAATCAATATGTTTACGGAAAATGCAGTATTTACAGGAAAACTGGAGACGCAGTAAAGAGTTATCTTGGTGAAGCACATATAACAATCCTGTCGCATTAAAGTAACTGCACAGACACTGCTTGACAATATGGCAGCATACAAGGATGGATACCGTGCCATTGATAGCTCGACGAACTTCAAACTGGATGAAGAAGCAATACAGGAATTCAGGAAAAAACTGGCATCAAACTATGAGGATACTGATGAGTATACGGGCAAAATAAGAAGTGCACTTTCAGAAGTATCGGACATATCTGATGTGGGCATGCCGGACAGTAACGGAGTATTTGATATCCATGAGCAGATGGACAGCGACCTTATAAAGCTTGTCTCAAATGTAAACAGCTACGAGAGGGAAAATGTGGTACGGCTTGAAAATTCAGTAGAGCTGCTTCTGGAAAATCTGCAGTCATGTCTTTCAAAAATAGGCCTTAGCCAGGGTGCGATTGAGAGCTATGAAACAGGCAGTTTTATCACAGGTAAAGATGCAGGTACCTTGAACACGGGCATTAAAATATTTGGAGACCTGCATGAGAAGAATAAAGAAGCATACGATGAAATCTATGAGACAGAACAGAAGATAAAGGATGAAGCCGAAAAGAGAAAGACACAGGGAATCTGGAGGACGGTTGGAGGAGCAGTACTAATTGCGACGGGTGTAGCATGCATGGTGCTGACAGGAGGTGCTGCAATACCAATAGTAGCTGACGTTGCAGTAGCAGTAGGAAGCGGAACAGCAGTATTCGGAGCTGCAGATGCCATAGAGGGCATTCAGGATATTTATTATGGAAGCACAGGTGACATTGACAGCACGGCAGTAAACGGCATAAAGGATGACCTGTTTCAGGGAAACGAGGACGCATATTATCTGACAGAAAATGCATTTGCATTTGCATCATCCGCAATGATTCCAATCGGACAGGCATCCACAGCGGGAAATCTGACATTCAAAAGCACAGCAACAATAGTTGCCAAAGAAGGCATCTCAATGGGAGCCGGAGCCGGTGCGCAGAAGATAACCACAGATGTGACAGGAAATGATACAGCAGGAATGGTTGCCGGTATGGTTGCAAGTGGAGTAACTGCAAAGGGGCTGAATGGAATTGAAGCAGGGGCGAACAAGCTGGCGAAAGCCCCAAAAGGGATTGATGGAGTAACCGAGGGCGCTGGAAATGTAGCGGAAGATGTGGGGAAAGCCGAAAAGGGCTAGAGGGAGCAGCCAAGGGAGCCGAGAGTGCAGCGGAAGATGCTGGGAAAGTTGTTGAGAGTGGTAGTTCTTCTAATAAATTTAGTAATTGGGATGATATGAAGGATGCTTATAAAGGAAAAGTCACAAAATTTTTGAAAGGAAATAAACCAAAAGGTTCTCCAATACCTAAAAACTGGTTTGAAAAAGGTGGAACATTAGAGATAGAAACATTAGATGATGGTTCTCAAATTTGCAAATATACATCAGCAAAAGGTGATACTGTTCCATATATTAACCAGCAAGTTAAATTTCCGAAACAATATATGTTTCCAGATGAGGATATTGCAGAGTTCAGTATTGGCAAATTTACAGGTGATAGAGAGCTGGATAAAAAAGCAGCATTGGAATTCCTTAGAAGTGAAGGATATGATGAAATTCCAGACGGTTACGTTTTACATCATGATTATGAAAATGGTAAAATGCAATTGATAGAAGAAGAAATTCATAGAATTTTCACACATTATGGTGGAAATTATTACAATAAGTAGGAGACGAAATTATGTTAATATCAAAATATGTTGAAGATAGTACATTTGAAAAAATAAGTGAATTGGAAAAAAAATATGATATTGTATTGTGTCATGATTACAAAGACTTTTTGATGAAATATAATGGTGGAGAAACACCAAAGACAAATCTTAGCAGAGGTAAAGTGAAAACAGATATAAGAAGATTTTACGGGTTTACAGAAGAAAATCAATATTCAGATTTGAGGTTTGTTTTAGATGGAGGATTAGGAGAAGAATTAATATCAAAATTCAGACTTCCGATAGCAACTAATTCATTTGGAGATTATTTTGTAATAAGAGTATCAGAAGAGAAAAATGGAGAAATTAGCTTCATTTATCATGATAATCCTCAAAATGAAATTATAATAGCACCAAATTTCAAGGAATTTGTCTCTATATGTAAAAGTGAAAAATTGGACATATACGTTCAATAGAAGAACGTAAAAATGTTTAATTGAAGCAGGAAAAGGTGATAAGATAACACAAATAAAAATAGACAATTGGCAAAAAGAAATAGACAAGTATGCAGGAATGCATCAAGAAGAAGTAATAATTGATTAAATTATGTCATCGCATAATGACACGTTAACACAATTCTCCATGCTGGAAAGCCATACAGTATCGGCATTTCCGCTAATGGAGAAATATAGTTGTTCCACAGAACTGATGTTTTGATAAGTGCTTGAAAACCTTGTATTATCTAATTTTACGTAAGAAACATCGAATCCTGTATTATTATTTCGGTACGAGGTTTTATATTAAATTTCTTCATATTGTGGTGGTATGAGAAGGATATCTGTTATCATCCAGTGGGAAAGGTAAGGATTTTGCTACAAAGCAAGGCAACAGAAGATTACAAGCTACGATTTACTTTCTTGCAATTCAGATGGTGCAGGTATCATCAAAAGGAACACCAAGAAATCCACTAGTTCGTGCATACTATGAGAAACGTAAGGCAGAGGGAAAGAGCAGTCAGCAGGCACTGATTTGTATTTCAAGACGATTAATCAGTATTATTTATGGAATGCTAAAGAACGGTACAGAGTACCGTATGCCAGTAGTGGAAAATGCTGGCGAAAATGTGTAGAGAAAATGGCAAATATGTGGTAGAATTTAAGCTAATGCAAGAGTTGGCTTTAGAAAGTGTACTCTTTTTTTAGTAGATGTGCATTGGTTTGGATAATTATAAGGGTAAAGAGTCTTTGTCAAGAGTGGTAGTGGAACAAGATTTAAGTATGAGCATAATCCTATGGATAATCCGAAAGCTGCTAGGGATATCATAGAAAACCCAGATGCAGTATATGGGTTTTCGCCTAATCCAGAATCAACAAGAATTGGAAAGTACGCTGATAAAATTGACTGGACTAATCCTGAACAGGTTGCAGTTGCAAGGCAAACGAGAGAAGCATACCATAATGTAAACGAATCACTGCTGCAAGATTTGTATAATAGTGGATATACAACAAAAGATATTGCAGCAAAATTTGGCATGTCTTTGGAACAAGCATTAGAGAAATATGGTTCACATGAAGAAATAATCAATGCTACGGTTAGAAGTAATCCAGGAATGGATGCTTGTACAGGATTATATGATATTTATCATGGAGGAAAATAGAATGTGGCAAGTACAAAAAAAAGAAACTTTTGATATTTGGACAAATAATGTATGCGCTTTAAAAATTGAGCATTTAGAAGATAAATGTAGAGTCTATGTTGATTATAAGGGTTATAATGTCATTATGCCAATGGGGATGTGGGGATTTGAAGATGAAATTCAAGATAGAAAGATAGAGTTTGAGATTGATGGTGAAAAGGGAAATTTTAAATCTTTAAGTTACGTGGTAAAGGAAAGTGATTTAAAATTGTTTTGTGATATGATATTTTTCTTTTTATCTGAGCATAACTTAGATGGAGTATTGAATGATGTTTTTAAATATTAAATGTATTTAATTATGGTTATACTTTCGGACTTTCAACAACCTACAACTCTTGCACGTCTATTAATTAACCATCATGGCTGTTGCGAAGCAATTAAGAATCCATGATGTTAATTAATAGACACTAGCGAAATTTTGCCGAGTTGGGTATACGAACGAACATTGTGAATTCAATATGCTGATGTAACGCACTCTTAGTAACAAAATGTTGCGAAAGGGTGCGTTTTTATGTGAAAGTAATGTTATAAACGGTAAGTGTTTTTATCAAAATCGGTCTTATAAGCGGTATTTCAGATACAAAAATTGGTCTAAAAAGCGGAAATCTATTTACAGATTTTCTTCAGTATACTGGTAATTTTAAGAGATGCATTTCAGTATAATGAAATCGTTGTACTCAGACAAAAGTGTCGGATAAAGTTTTCAGATTATGCTGGAGAGCCATACAGTATCGGCATTTCTGCTAATGGAGAATTATAGCTGCTCCACAGAACTGATGTTTTATAGGTGCTAGAAAACCTTATAGTATCTGATTTTATGTAAGAAGCATCCGACCCTGCATTTATTATTTCAGTAGGAGGTTTTATATTAAATTTCTTCATATTGTGGTGGTATGAGAAGGATATCTTTTTACTCATTTTTATAGCACAGAACTACCAGAATGTATATTGAAAACATAGGAAGACAAGTGTTTTTAAGATTTGTTTGCAATTAAGTTTCACTTCAAGATGAATTATGACATTCACAGACAGGCTACTAACAATTTTATTGCTATATTACATCTGTATGAATAAAGAAAATATATTGACAAAAATGTGCAAATTCAATAAAATTATTAACCATAAGAGCACACTTATGGAAACATAGGGTCGCAAAGCCAGAGTCTAAAACAGTTACATGTAGTAATGACAGTTCGGCTGCAACAACCGGTGAATACCGGTTGCTGCAGCCTTTTTGTATGTATGAAAAGTTTATTGAAGTATGAAGTGAAAAGATATGAATGAAAAATCTGACATTCAAAAGCACAGCAACAATAGTCGCCAAAGAAGGAATCTCAATGGGAGCTTGGCCAAGATACTATATTCCAGGAGGATTTACTTCTGGAAATCAAGCAGAAGCGATTATAGATTCGGTTCCTAGAGGAGAATATCAGGTGATCAAGTTTAATAATTCAGAATTAATGGATTGGATGAGAAAAGGAATAGGTGAGTGATGTGGAAATATTAAAGAGAGAACAAGGTATAATTATCCTAAATCAATATGGAAAATCGTATATACGTTTTATGGCAGGAGGAATATCAGATAAATTATATCAGATTGAGATTTCAAAGGAAGAACTGGATTTAGTTATGAACTCTTCCATCAATGGTGAGTTAATAGTAAATAGGTATATGAACTTGGAGCCTGGTTTGCCGGAAGGGTTAGAGGATAGAGTTATAATTGATTATCTATCTTTTTCTACAGATTACTCAGATAGAAGAAAGCAGGCAATATTGAATAAGTTTCATAAATATGGGGATATTTTTAATGAATTTTATTATTATGTTTTAAGAGAAATATTTGAAGATGGAGTTGTAGAATCTGGGTATTATGCAAGTAAACTAGTGAAGGAGTTTAATTTAAGTCCGTTAGATGCTTACAATTATCTTATTTATTTGAGAGAAGATACACAAAACGCTATTGCAGGTTTAAAGGACGGATTGCAAAAAAAGTAGATTATGCAAAGTTGCGCGAACAAGAGCAGGGATTGTCTTGCAGAGAAAAGAGAAAGACACAGGGAATCTGGAGGGCACTCAGGATATTGGTAATGAAAGAACACTTGTTGGCATAATAGATGATGTTGGAATAATTGAATTAAAATAAAATCGATATGTTGATATAGAAAAATTGACATATGCAAGGTAACAAATAGCAAGATATATGGCTGTTATCAAATGAAATTATAACAAATCGTTCTCGTAAATATAGGGATGGATATTTAACTGACATAACATTAAATAAGTTAGATGATTTAATGTTATCCAAAATGTATGCAACTTATAAAGAAAATGAATATGAAGTTCAAAGAGTATATAGAAGATTAAAAAAATAGAGTTATTAGCTAGAAAAGATAAGCTAGAAGAGGATTTTCGACTTGGTTTTGAAGATGATATTTATGAGCGTATAACACATAAGATTATAACGAAAGAAGAAATAGAGAACATTCGTATAGAAAGAAAAAGTGTATATAATCAATTTTAAATACGGAAATATTTGAGAACATGGTATCGTATTGCATGGATGAAAATAAAATGCATTTGCATTTGCATCATCCGCAATGATTCCAATCGGACAGGCATCCACAGCGGGAAATCTGACATTCAAAAGCACAGCAACAATAGTTGCCAAAGAAGGCATCTCAATGGGAGCCGGTGCGCAGAAGATAACCACAGATGTGACAGGAAATGATACAGCAGGAATGGTTGCCGGTATGGTTGCAAGTGGAGTAACTGCAAAGGGGCTGAATGGAATTGAAGCAGGGGCGAACAAGCTGGCGAAAGCCCCAAAAGGGATTGATGGAGTAACCGAGGGCGCTGGAAATGTAGCGGAAGATGTGGGGAAAGCCGGAAAAGGGCTAGAGGGAGCAGCCAAGGGAGCCGAGAGTGCAGCGGAAGATGCTGGGAAGGTTGTTGAGACCAGCTATGGGAAGTCAAGTGGAAAATATGATACTACAGCAGATTTTCTGACTAATATTGAAAATCGAAATGGAAAATTTTATACAGATAAAGCCACAATAGATAAAATTGGACAGGTTGAAGCTAGAGGAGAAGATTTTTCACTGTTGAATAAAAGGATAATGAGTTCCCGTGCATCTACTGAAGGAGGAACTTCTGTTGTATATAAATATAGTGATGAATTAGGAACAAAATATTTGATTCATGAAGTTACAGATGCCATGGGATATATTATTCACAGAGACTTTGATGCTGTAAGAATTTCATCGGGACAATTGATAAACAAGGGACATTAGTTAGGAGGTTAATATGTATCATAATGAAATGGAAAAAATAATAGAAAAAGTAGTAAAAGGTGATATAGATAAAAATGTATTAATGGAATATTTAATTGACGATTTTGATTGTGAAAAATATATGACTCAGATGAGGAACTGATAACAGATGCTTTTTTTACATTAAAACATTATGCCAGTGGCGAAGAAGAGGTTAGCAAAGATGAGTGGATGTATTTCTTAGAGTGTTTAGCAGGAAAACGTGAATATAATATGGAAACAAAAATGAGCATCACAACTAAGCCTCCCCACAGGCAGGCTTAAATCATAGTCTTACTACCAGACATTAACAAAAACTTTTAGGCTCATAAGGCTTACTATCCCGTAATACTGCATAGATTACGGAGGTAAGCTTTCTTGCTTCAGCTTCTGTGGCAGTTAAGTGATGTTTACCTTGGTCACTTTTCTTTTGTAATATGCATTCAACGGACTGTTATGGAAAGAACAGGTAGTTGCAGCGAAAAAATGGCATGCCGTAAGTAAGGTGAACCCCGTTTGGACATGTGATTATGAGTGCTGCTAAATTCACCGGATTGTCGTACAGTTGGATCAATACCTGCAAAGGCAACTAAGGCAGATGAACTCTTAAATCTGTTTATATCACCGATTTCAGCAAGAATGGTTGCAGCAGCAATCATGCCTATTCCGGAATGGTATGAAGATAACAATCAAACTTCTCGTAGTACTCAAGAATCTGGCAGTCAAGAGCTTCAATCTGCTTATCAAGAAAATTCATTCTGTCAATGAGCTGTTTTAACTGGAAAGAGAAAGCATCCTGTGCTATCTTAATACCAAAGGTATCAGCTGCAGCTTCTTTGATGGAAATGGCTTTAGCTCTGGTAAGTCGGTTGTGGCTCTTATCTTTTATGATTTCAAAGAGCTCATCTATTGGTGCATTCTCAATATTCTCGGGGTGAGATACTTTTCCAGAATGCCCATGGATGTGCTCACCCAAAGAGAAGAAAACTGTTTTCATACTCTGGGAAGATCTGCTCCATAATCGTGCTGATGCGGAGTTTTATTTCGGTTCTGGAAGAAATGACAGAATCACGATAACGACATAACTGACGCATGGCAAGGATGTTTTCATCAGCCATGGAAGTAGTCCCAAACTGACCGAAACGTATCACTTCTGCAATCAGAAAAGAATCGATGGAATCGTTTTTGTCTGCCGGATATACATCTTTCTGAGGGAATCAGACTGGATGGGATTGATTACATAGATGGTATATCCTTTTGCTTTTAGAAATGAATAAATGGGATACCAGTAATGACCTGTAGCTTCCATGCCAAATACACAAGGGGAATTACCGATGTTTTTGAAGATAAAGCTCATAAGAGAATCTGCACCTTTGTGTGTAGTTGCAAAGCGAAGAGAACGGCCGATTTGTTTGCCTTCAGGTAAAACAATGGATGCTTCATGATGATTTTTGCCAATATCAATGCCTACGATGTACATAATTGAAATCCTTTCTAATGTGAATTGTAAGTAGATAGAATCCTCACTTCAATGCGGGTTACAATCTGGTTAGATATACGAAGTACAGCACAAATGCTGTCAACATCCAGCTAATACGCAAAATCCTGCAAAGCAGAGGGAGCAGTCTCAATGAACGAAGTCACAAGTGCTTCAAGAGTGGTGACGCACACCTCTATCTATTACAGGATAATTGTGGTATAGGAATGAAATAAAAGCAATAGATAGAAAAAGACTGCTTTGATTCCTATGTGTTTAGCATACCAGAGTGGTAAAAGACTGGTACTGTATGGGATAATATTACTAGTACAGCTGATAATATGCCTGCTACTAAAATACCTGCCACATTTAAAATTGATTTGGATGGAAACATTAATTATGTGAATCCTGAAACAGGAACGAACACATTATGGACAAATTCAAATGCAACTAAACATATGGGTGAGTATGTAAGTAGATTTGGAGATGAAAGTTGGAGCATTGGTACTCGAAGTCAAGCGATGTTAGAAAGTTATTCTGCATCACTTAATAAAGCAATGGAAACAATAGGCACAGAGACACCTGGAAGATATTTTGGAACATATGGCAATTGGGAACTTGGCATTAATACTGAGACTGGTGTAGTATATCATGCAAGGATGATTAATTAGGAAGACTAACTATTAAAAGTCAAGCCTTAAAATGATATTTTTTGAATAAAGTACAGAAATGTATTTTAGATATATTTGGAACTCGGTTAGAGTTCTTTGAACCTTGAAAACTGTATGACAAAAGAGCATCGTGATAGGTGCTCAAAAAAGGAGTATTGAATTAGAAAGATTTAAGCTGCTTTTATGTATTGCTGCTTTGTTTTTTCAAGATGATAAATCACTCGAACCAATTTTTTTACAGCGTGTGATATGGCAACATTGTAATGTTTACCTTCCGCTCGTTTTTTAGCAAGATAGGCTGCAAATGTTGGATCCCAGTGGCAGACATATTTGGTGGCATTATACAAAGCGTATCGCAGGTATCTGGAGCCACGTTTTTCCATATGTGCGTAGGCACCATCCAGTTGTCCGGATTGATATGTTGATGGCGAAAAGCCGGCATAAGCTAAGATCTTATCAGGAGAATCAAAACGATTGAAATCACCGATCTCGGCAATAATCATAGCTCCCATGCGATAGTTGATTCCAGGAATGCTAAGAATTGGAGAGTTGATTTCATCCATGATGATTTTAATCTCATTTTCGATTTCATCAATCTCTGAATCAAGTTCCTGAATAAGTTTGATGGTGTGCTTCAATTCAAGAGATTTGGCTGGCATATTTGAGCCGATAGAAGCTCTTGCAGAATCTCTGAAAGTAATAGCAGTATCTTTACCGTATCGACCTTTGGAAGATTCAGAAAGAAGATTTGTAAGTCTGGTAAGATGTGCAGTAGCTACATGTTTAGCACTGGGAAATTCGGAAAGCAATGCATAAACAGATGCCATATGAAGTGTTGGTACAAGTTTTTCTAATTCAGGAATAAGATACAGACCAGTCTTGAAACGGAAGATTTTAGCTTGGCACGTTCTTTTACTTTATCAAAACGATAACGAGTTAATGACTTTAGTTCTTCGTTGTGATAAGATATGTCTGAGTAGGACTTTAAGTTCACGTCAGACATTAGCATAGAAGCAATCGTGCGGGCATCTACTTTATCCGTTTTCGTCTGTCTAAGGCTTAGACTTTTCTGTACAGATTGGTATGTAACGGATTGATAACATAGGCGGGCAAACCTTTATCAATGAGATATCCTAAGAGATTGTAACTATAGTGTCCGGTGGCTTCCAGTCCTACTTTTACTTTTGTGACATCATCCATAACGGATTCAATCTTTTGATAAAGATCATTAAAACCATCTAAGTTGTTTAAGATGGTAAATGCTTTAAACAACACTTCGCTATCAGAGTTGGTGATAAAGCAATCATGCTTATCCTTTGCAACATCAATTCCTATGTAAATCATAATAAATCTCCTTTGAAATATATTTAATGCTGTTTTAGAACCACAGGGTGCTCCTTGCGATTGTAACCTCGTTCTAAATAAACCGTCATGCGGTATCTAACTGATTAACAAATGAACAAAGAGACTGTGGTTGGAGCCTTCCTAAAACCATCAAGTGGTAGGAGAAATAAAACCAATCCACAGCATCTTATATATCATAGTCGAACCTACAGAAGAGGTAAAGAATGGACTATGACCTAATAGTTGTAAAGACCTTGGAGAGGGTCTATAAAAACTACTACTATATAATACGAGGTGAAAAAATGAAGTTTGAAAAAGTATTTAATAATAAAAAATATGTTCGAAAAATAGAAAGTATGGGGGAGGGGCTTGTTTTGTTTGAAATATCAGTTGTTGATAAAAGAGTAGGACAAAATTACCATTTATTTTTTGAGGATAAGCGAAAGCCTCCGTTGGATATAGCAATTAATCCAGACGATGGAATGATAGAGTATATTAGTTATTTTGCTCAAGATGAAATGATTAATAATATTAGTGATATTCCCGAAATTATAAATGAGGATATGGGAATTAGTATATGTAATAAAGATTTCAATGAGGATAATATGAATGTTACCGTAGATGGGAGATTCAAATTTTGGAAATTAGAAAATACAATTTTGATATTGAAAAATGATATTGAGGAACTTGTGCTAAATGCATATAGGATTAATGATTTAAATAATTTATTGTTTCTAGGAGATGATTTTGTTGGAATAGAATTTAAAAATTTGAATCAAGAGGAAATACTAGAAATTCATAATTCGAAATGTTTGCTATAATTAATTATGGTTATATTTTCGGACATCCACAACCTACAACTTTTGCAAGTCTATTAATTAACCATCATGGCTGTTGCGAAGCAATTAAGAATCCATGATGTTAATTAATAGACACTAGTGAAATTTTGCCGAGTTGGGTATACGAACGAACATTGAAAAATGACATGCTGATGTAACGCACTCTTAGTAACAAAATGTTGCGAAAGGGTGCGTTTTTCTGTGAAGGTATTTTATAAATGGTAAGGGTATTTTATAAAAGTCAGTATTACAAGCGGTATTTCAGACATAAAAATGGTCTCTAAAAGCGGTAATCCATTTACAGATTTTCTTCGTTATACTGATAATTTTAAGAGATGCATTTCTGTATAATGATGAAATCGTTGTACTCAGACCAAAGTGTCGGACAAAGTTTTTAGCCTTTTCTGGAAAACTATACAGTATCTGCATTTCTGCTAATGGAGAATTATAGCTGCTCCACAGAACTGATGTTTTTATAGGTGCTAGAAAACCTTATAGTATCTGATTTTATGTAAGAAGCATCCGACCCTGCATTTATTATTTCAGTACGAGGTTTTATATTAAATTTCTTCATATTGTGGTGGTATGAGAAGGATATCTTTTTACTCATTTTTATAGCACAGAACTACCAGAATGTATATTGAAAACATAGGAAGACAAGTGTTTTTCAAGATTTTCTTGCAATTAAGTTTTACTTCAAGATGGATTATGACCACAGACAGGCTACTAACAATTTTATTGCTATATTACATCTGTATGAATAAAGAAAATATATTGACAAAAATGTGCAAATTCAATAAAATTATTAACCATAAGGGCACACTTATGGAAACGTAAGGCCGCAAAGCCAGAGTCTAAAACAGTTACATGTAGTAATGACAGTTCGGCTGCAACAACCGGTGAATACCGATTGCTGCAGCCTTTTTGTATGTATGAAAAGTTTATTGAAGTATGAGGTGAAAAGATATGAATGGTGACAGGCTTATGTATTTTCAGCATACAGATATCAGCAGGGTTGTGTTTGAAGGGTATGTAGATGATGATGAGATAATGATGTGTGACAACATCTTTAATGCCATGGAGAAAACAGAAATAGAGCGCGCAGATGTAAGAAAACTCAAAAGAAGCATGGTGAACTAATCTGGCAAAAATAGACTTGATAATAAATGCAATAAATGAAAATGACAGAAAACAGGAAGATTATATTAAAAATGGTATTGGACTATCAGATACAGCTGTGATACCATAAAACTAGGAGATGAAAATGGAAGGGTTTCAGATAAATTATGCGGATCTCAGTGATCTGTTCTGGGAATATAAGCGAAAAATTGACAATCTAATTGAAAATATTGATAACTGCATAGAAAAATCAATATGTTTACGGAAAATGCAGTATTTACAGGAAAAACCTGGAGACGCAGTAAAGAGTTATCTTGGTGAAGCACATATAACAATCCTGTCAGGCATTAAAGTAACTGCACAGACACTGCTTGACAATATGGCAGCATACAAGGATGGATACCGTGCCATTGATAGCTCGACGAACTTCAAACTGGATGAAGAAGCAATACAGGAATTCAGGAAAAAACTGGCATCAAACTATGAGGATACTGATGAGTATACGGGCAAAATAAGAAGTGTACTTTCAGAAGTATCGGACATATCTGATGTGGGCATGCCGGACAGTAACGGAGTATTTGATATCCATGAGCAGATGGACAGCGACCTTATAAAGCTTGTCTCAAATGTAAACAGCTACGAGAGGGAAAATGTGGTACGGCTTGAAAATTCAGTAGAGCTGCTTCTGGAAAATCTGCAGTCATGTCTTTCAAAAATAGGCCTTAGCCAGGGTGCGATTGAGAGCTATGAAACAGGCAGTTTTATCACAGGTAAAGATGCAGGTGCCCTGAACACTGGTATTAAAATATTTGGAGACCTGCATGAGAAGAATAAAGAAGCATACGATGAAATCTATGAGACAGAACAGAAGATAAAGGATGAAGCCGAAAAGAGAAAGACACAGGAATCTGGAGGATGGTTGGAGGAGCAGTACTAATTGCGACGGGTGCAGCATGCATAGTGCTGACAGGAGGTGCTGCAATACCAATAGTAGCTGACGTTGCAGTAGCAGTAGGAAGCGGAACAGCAGTATTCGGAGCTGCAGATGCCATAGAGGGCACTCAGGATATTTATTATGGAAGCACAGGTGACATTGACAGCACGGCAGTAAACGGCATAAAGGATGACCTGTTTCAGGGAAACGAGGATGCATATTGTCTGACAGAAAATGCCTTTGCATTTGCGGCATCCGCAATGATTCCAATCGGACAGGCATCCACAGCGGGAAATCTGACATTCAAAAGCACAGCAACAATAGTCGCCAAAGAAGGCATCTCAATGGGAGCCGGAGCCGGTGCGCAGAAGATAACCACAGATGTGACAGGAAATGATACAGCAGGAATGGTTGCCGGTATGGTTGCAAGTGGAGTAACTGCAAAGGGGCTGAATGGAATTGAAGCAGAGGCGAACAAGCTGGCGAAAGCCCCAAAAGGGATTGATGGAGTAACCGAGGGAACTGGAAATGTAGCGGAAGATGTTGGGAAAATTGTTGAGAGTGGTGGTAAAATTTTTAAATTTTCTGATATGACAGAAAGTGAAATAGTTAAAATAGTAGAAAGGTATAGGAAAAAGGCACCAATAGAAATTCCTGATACTGCAAAGTATAAAGCAAAATCTATGGCGGATGGATATGAACAGATTTCTTACAAATGGAATGATGGAACATATAAGTACGAAGTGAGATGGCATACCCGTACTTCGGGGGCACCAGAAGGACAAGGCAATACTTGGGTAATTCAAAGAACAATTCCTGGAAATGGAGGCAAAAAACCATCGACACAATTTTTAATTGGTGAAAATGAATGGGTTGAAGGATGGAAATGGTATGATGCAATAAGCGCTCGGAAAAATGGAACAGCTACGCAAGAGCAGATTGAATTGTTGGATAAAGGACATTGGAAGGAGTAAGCATATGTTGGATACAAGGTATTATGAAGGATATGAAGGCGAAGGAGAAGTAAAAGTATGGAGTGAAGAAAACGGCAATGAGGATGGTATAGTTATTTGGATTGGCTTTTTTAATACAATTTTAGAGGGGTGTTTTAGTTCAGAATTCCAGAAAAATGGAATTATTGAGTGCTATTTTAATCAAGATGGATTCTATGATGAAAAATGGGAGATGAAATATCCACATATTGTATTGGAAGAATTAAAAAGATTTAATGAAAAGTTATTAGATACGAGAAATGAAGAAATTATCAAAAAATCTAAGGAAGTTGTTGAGCAATTAGTCTCTTTTATCAATATGGCTGTTAGAAATGAAAAAAATATATATGTTGAATATGATTAAAAGTAATATTTATTAGGGTTATACTTTAGGACTCGAAAGTAAAAAAATTAATCCTACTGAACTAACATAAGCAGATAGAGGGAGAGGCTACCAGTTTTGACTGGATTGTGCAGGATACAGGAAGCACACTGGCAACCTACAAGCGGCTGTTTATTCCCAATCCATTTAGCAGCGACGAAGAAAATGAAGCAAAAAAATCTGCCCAGCAACAGGAAGAAGATGCAGGAAATGCAATCAAGGATTTCATGACAGGCGTGTGGGACAGCCTTGCAGGAACTGTTATGGGACTTTTGACACTTGTAGTAGATTTGGGAACTCTATATGTGGATGTCGGTGGAAATCTGTAGTGCCGATACAGGTTCCGGAGGTGCTGGATCAGGAAGTGGAAAAGATAAAACAAAAGTACGAGCCGCGACTCAAAGATCCGGTAAATACCATTGGAGGAATCGGGCAGTCAATATGTGACACAGCAGATGAAAAGGGAGTTGCGTACTCGTCCTGATATATAGTAACGGAAGTTGTGACAGCACTACTTGCAGACAAGGGACTGGATAAGACCAATAAATTGTTTAAAAATAAATCCTTGTTAGATGAACATTATGGCAAACATGGTCAAGAAATTGCAGATGTTTTAGGTGATTCCAACTATTCTATTGATAAATACTTAGATGATGCAAATTACATAATAAACAATGGAACATATGCACCAGAGTTAAATGGTTATGTGAGTTTTATGAGTGGTAAAAAATATGGTTTTGTAGGGCTTGACCGTACTACAGGAGATATAACCACATTCCATATAAAAAACATCTCTGAATTAATTAAGAAAGCACCAAGTTTAGGGTTTGAAAGGTAGGTATAAAATATGCGCATTAAAGAAATTAACTGGTTAGATATAGGGGAGAAGAAGCAGTTTTAAAAGTTGTAAGTGATACAGATTGTTTAGTTTGTTTTTCATGCCCATGTTCATGTGATGTTGGAGATGTATTAGGAGAACCGTTAGAATGTCTCGATACAGATAATATTATATTGTGTGAAACAAAGGACAATATTATTGAAAAAATGGAAGGCGAATTTAAGTATAAGTTAAGAGGTGAATTAAAAGATATGCAGAATGGGATTGTTGAGGTAAAGGGTTTTAATTTACATATTGATGAAGATAAAATCCCAAAAGATATGTCAAATGGGATGTGTATTCAGTTTGAAGTATCTAGAATTGATATTTGGTAATTTGTGACTCGGATTAGGTGTAGATTATTTATGTTATGTAAAAGTCAGTAGATGTAAAATGTCTACTGACTTTTGATAAAAGAAAATAGTAAGACCAGCTATGGATGAAAATGTAATTGAAATAAAAAAACAGGTTAGAAAAATAATTGAATTGTTGGAACAACGTATAATACTTGAGCCTAACAGACCTATTCTAAAAACATTATATGATAGATATATGAAAGCTGAAGAAATTATATCAAGTAATGAAGATATTAGTAAAATTATGATTAGTGGTGGGTGTAGAGCTTATTTAGATGCGTTTAGTGATTATATGAATCCTTTATTAGGCGAAATGGATAAAGCAGAGAAAATGCTTTCTAATTTAAAAAAGTAGTGTTGAAAGAGGATGCTTGGTTATTTATATGTTTATTCTTTCGGACTCCCAACAACCTATAACTCCTGCACGTCTAATAATTAACCATCATGGCTGCCCAGAAGCAATTAAGAATCCATGATGTTAATTAATAGACGCTAGCGAAATTTTGCCGAGTTGGGTATACGAACGAACATTACAAAATCAAAATAGAATATTTAGTTCCAATATGCTGATATAAACGCACTCTTAGCAACAAGAAAAAATGTTGCGAAACATTACCGAGAGAAGAACGGAAGCATCGAGAAGTTTACCTATGATATCCTCGGCCGGCTGCAGGGAACATATGGCGGATTACAGCTATGATGCCATGGGACGGCTGTCCTCTGCGCTTGGAGGCGGCATGCGCTATGATTACAGATATTATGAAGGTGGAGCAGGGCAGATGAATACAATTTATAGTTGGGGAACTTTAAAAGAAGCTGGAATAATTTTTGATATGGATACTGTTGTGATTAAGTAAGTGTAGAAATAAGAAAGTGGTGAATAATATGTTAAATGAAAAAGCGGAAAAAATAAAAAATGTGTTATTTGAAAAAACAGAGCAGAATCTGGAAAAGTATAGAGATTTTCATTTTGGTGAGTTTATCGAAAAGCCAAATCAGTGTGGATATTTTGAAAGAAATGGAAATTGGTATACATACGTAATAGATGAAAGAAATTTTTGTACATTTACAGGACCATTTAATGGGAGTGCAATAATATATGCGTGTTCCAAGGTATTACATATTTCAAAACTGTTCAAAGAATATAAATTTACAGAACAGGAACTAGAAATTTATATAAATAACAGTTTTCATTCTTTTGGTGAAATAGATAAAAAGTCAGAGAGACATTTCGATTGTAAGTAAAGACACAGGGAATCTGGAGGACAGTTGGAGGAGCAGTACTAATTGCGACGGGTGCAGCATGCCATATAAATACCTTTGCATTTGCGGCATCCGCAATGATTCCAATCGGCCAGGCATCCACAGCGGGAAATCTGACATTCAAATGCACAGTGGTATATTATTTTGCTAACTTGAAAAAGTAAATTCCAGTGCAGAAGTAAATTCCACACTCATTTAAAAGTTCTTGATTTTCTAAGAGTTTTATAAGCTCAAAACGCTTATTTCTGTTATAATAGGAGTAACTTCTTGGAAAAACTGATTTGATGGTATGACAAACGGACCACTGGAAGGTAGTGTGCGAGACTAAATTCCACCGGTCATGTGAGGAAAATGTGAAAGTTTAATTTCCAGTCCGACAGCAGATTTCTAAGTGGTTGTTAATGGTTGAAGCGAATCAGCTTAGGCGTTAGATTGACCAAATCGGGTCAATGCGCTTAAGCTGAAATGCGTTTAGGGTTTCTTTCCGAGTGTCTCTAATGCGGCGTCATAAGGCGTGCTTCCATTAAGACTTTCCCTTGGAGTGGAGTTGATGTGATTCACGATTAGATTCACATCCCATTGTGTCAAAAATTCAAAACTAGTTCCTTTGGGAAGCACCATGCGAAGCATGGTGTGAGCCTGCTCAAGACCTCCTTTTTGTCCGCTACGCATGGGATCACAATAGTAGATGCTGGTACGCTGAATTTCATCCAGTCCTGTTTCAAGAGCGACAGGATCTCCGAATTCTGAACCTCTGTCTGTCAAGATATATTCAAAGACAGATAAGAACTCATAGGTGCCCATACGTTTTCTAAACGGTCAAAAATAAGCCGGACAGCGCCTTTAGTACAACGATTCAGGAGAAAGGCAAGGAACAGCTTTTCCTTAGTGAAGAAAAAGGTCAGTAACGTCTTGTTGGATTCTCTGGATGAGTGTACCGTATCCATTTCTACAAAAGAGGATAACTGCAGCTCACTAAAATCACTGAATAACCTTTTCTCGAAGACGGTTCTGTTTGTAATCTGTGTTTTATGGCACTTTCGTGGCTTGAAGCCGGGCTTACGTTTTAAATCAATGTTTCTGGCTGTAAACAGACCTTGATCCAGATAGGTGTACAAGGAACGGACTGACATATCCAGTTCTGGATGATTGGTAATGATTTGATATGGAGATTGTCCCTGCTCGATTAAAGGAGAAACAATGCCATCCTTTTTGCGTAATTCATGTTTTGTCATGTTTATACCGGCTCTGGAACCGGAAAGCTTTTCACGGTATTTTCTATCAGCAAAACGTGCATCGTATCTGTATTTCTGGGCGATGGTGCAATGATTTATCTTTTGTGCAGCCATTACAGACATAGGGCGCCTTATCCAGTCTTTTGCACTGTTCCTTCACAAAATCCTTGCAAGTTTGATTACAGGTGGGGCAGGAAGTGTATTTTACATCGCAGAGAATGATTTTTCCGCAGACATTGGTTTTCCGGCAATGGAAGCGATGAATACAAAAGTTATGGGCATTATAGAAAGTACCTTTGTGATACCAGTCGGATAGACGGTGAGCCCTTACTTCTTTGGAAATGGTTGTTGGATCCTTGCAAAGAAAGCGGGCAATGTTCTTAAAGGTTTCTCCCTTGTTCAGTTCGTTTTCGATATAGATACGGTCTTCAAGGGAAAGGTGCTTCTGGTTTCCTGGAATATATTTACTCATGGATATCCTTCTTTCTACTGCTGTCAGAAAGAAAGATAACCTTACCATTTTTATATGAAAGAGTAAACCTTTACTGTGCGGGAGTAAATTCCACCACCAAATGTGGTGGTGGAATTTAAAATTTCATTTTTGGGGTATATTATTTTTTTAATATTTAGGGTGACAAAACAATATATTTATAATAAAATGATATTGTTAAATTATTAATAAAAAGCATACTAAAGAGAGGAGAAAGTTATGCAGGACATTAGTATCATTGGAATTATTGTTGCAGTTGTTGTTCTTGTTATCCTGTTGTTTATGGCAATCGGATACGTGAAGGCACCGCCTGATATGGCGTATATCATTTCAGGTGTGAAGAAAAAGTCAAAGGTAGTTATCGGAAAGGCAAGCATACGTATTCCGTTTTTTGAGCGTCTTGATAAGCTGAATCTCAGACTGATACCTATCGATGTAAAGACGAGCAATGCAGTACCGACAGCAGATTATATCAATATCAACGTCGATGCTACGGTAAACGTAAAGATCAGTAATAATCCTGAAAAGCTACGCCTTGCGGCTGAGAATTTCCTTAACAAAAACACAGAGTATATCGCTGGTGTTGCCAGAGAGGTTCTCGAGGGTAATGTACGTGAGATTGTTGGAAAAATGAAGCTTGAAGAGATGGTCTCAGACCGTCAGAAGTTTGCCAATCTGGTAAAAGAGAATGCAGAGCCTGATCTTGCGGCAATGGGACTTGATATCATCAGCTTTAATGTGCAGAATTTTGTGGATGGCAACGAGGTAATAGAGAATCTTGGTATCGACAATATCGTAAAGATTAAAAAGGCCGCCGCCATCGCAAGGGCAGAGAGTGAGAGAGACATCAAGGTAGCTCAGGCTTCTGCTGATAAAGAGTCAAATGATGCAGCGGTTGCAGCACAGACAGAGATTGCCAAGAAACAGAATGAGCTCGCTATCAAGAAATCAGAGCTTCAGATGGAGGCTGATACAAAGAAGGCTATGGCGGATGCGGCTTACGACATCCAGAAGGAGGAGCAGCGTAAGACCATTGAGGTTGCCACAGCAAACGCTGATATCGCAAAGCAGGAGCGAGAGATTGAGTTAAAGCAGAAAGAGGTTGCAGTAACAGAGCAGTCTCTTGAGGCAGAGGTCAAGAAAAAGGCTGAAGCCAATAAATACGCAGCACAGCAGCAGGCAGAGGCACAGCTCTACCAGCGTCAGAAGGAAGCAGAGGCAAGACAGTTCGAGGCACAGCGTCAGGCGGAGGCACAGAAAGCAGAGGCAGAAGCCATGAGATATGCCAAGGAGCAGGAAGCTGCCGGTATCCGTGCAGTCGGAGAGGCAGAAGCATCAGCTATCCAGGCAAAGGGTATTGCAGAGGCTGAGGCAATGGAGAAAAGGCAGAGGCATATGCCAAGTACAATAAAGGCAGCCGTTGCAGAGATGATGATTAAGGTGCTGCCTGATATCGCAGCCAAGGTTGCAGAGCCACTTGGACAAATCGACAAGATTACTATTATCGGTGGCGGTGATGGCGAAAATGGTGTAGGCAAGGTTGCCGGAAATGTACCGGTTGTAATGGCAAAGGTATTTGAGAGTATGAAAGAGGCAACAGGTATTGATTTATCTGAGATTATCAACGCTGATTCATATGACGCAAAGGTAAATCGCAACGTAAATGTAACCGGACTTGATGGAGTAAATCTCGTTGTAAATGCGGATACGGACAAAAACGGTGAAAAGACTGAAAATTAAATAGTGTTATATTAATCCGCTATACGATAGGTGAGTATAGCGGATTTTTAATATTTTTGGAATATTTTCTGAAAAAAGACAAATATTTGAAAATTACAGGATTATATGATATATTTTGTTGCATAAAAGCAGATTGCCTGTACATGGTGACATATATAAATAATGAAGAGGAAAATCTATGAACGATAAAAGAAAGATAATAGCAATATTTATAATTGTTGCGATAGTAGCTGCACTGGCTGCAGTTGCCACATTTTGTGATTAAGTCAGCAAAAAACGAGGCTAAAGGCTCGTCACAGATGACGGAAACAGCCACAGAGGATAGTTCAGACAAGGAAGACCCGCAGCATACGGGCGACAATGCCGGCTCAATGAGTGTTACAACTGATGAGGGAGCTTCTGCGGATGAGACACAGATACTGTCTGCAAGCACTGTTGCGGAAAACAGTAATCTGACCTTCGGAATTGATGTATCTAAATATCAGGGCACCATAAAGTGGGACAAGGTTGCCGCAGGCGGAATTGATTTTGCGATGATACGTGTGGGCTACAGAACCCAGAAAACAGGCGAGATGTGTGTTGATACAAATGCCCGATACAACATGCAGGAGGCACAGAAAAATGGCATAAAGGTTGGAGTATATTTTTTCTCATCGGCAGTAAATGAAACAGAAGCCATTGAGGAGGCAGACTGGGTGGCAGATTACATCTCAAAATATCAGATTACATATCCGGTGGCATTTGACTGCGAGGGCTTCACAGACTCAGCCAGCAGACAGTATGGCATGTCATCAGAGGCACGCACCAAAGTAGCTGAGGCATTTTTGCAGGAAATATATAATAAAGGATACACGCCTATGTTTTACGCTGCCATGAATGAGTTGTCGGAAAACAGCCAGTGGGATACTAAGGCGCTTGAGAGCAGGTACAAAATCTGGGTGTCACAATATCCGGATACGGCTTACCCTGAAACACCGCAGTCATCCTATGAGGGCACACATGCCATGTGGCAGTATACCAATAAGGGAAAGGTGTCAGGGATTGATAAGCCGGTAGATTTGAATGTGGCATACTTTGGTTTTGATGAGACAGAGTCTGCAAAAAATGGTGATGCGGCTGACAATGCAACGGCTGACCCGGAAGCAAATATGAAGTTTTCGGATGTAAATGAGACCGTAACTGCCAAGGAAAGTGTCAATCTGAGGGATATTCCAAGTCAGGGCAATGACAGCACAATTAAGGCAACGCTCAATAACGGTGATACAGCAACAAGAACAGGAGTCAGTGACAGTGGCTGGTCACGTGTCGAATATAATGGACAGACGTATTATGCCATTTCAAACTACCTCACAACAGATATGAACTATGTAGTTCCGGGGCAGGACGGAAGTGGCAGCGGAGACGGATTGAAGACAAAGTTCAAGGAGTGTAATGATACTGTCACTGCAAAAATAGAGGTTAATCTGCGTGCACTTCCAAGTGTCACAAATCCGGATGCTACAGTTGTTGCAACGATAAAAAATGGGGAAACCGTCACCAGAACCGGAATCAATGAGGAGTTTGGCTGGTCACGCGTGGAATATAATGGACAGACACTTTATTGTGTGACAAGCTATCTGAGTGTGCAGTGATATAATGAACGCAGTGTTTTAGGGAATAAAGTCAAAAAAATAAAATGTTATTAATCTAAAATCATGCATAAAGTAGAAATAGTGTAAAAATGTCATGGATATAATGATAGAATTGTTTGAGATAGTGCGTTAAAATACAAAATAACGAAATACGTAAGTAAAGGGGCATTTTATGGAATACTCAGCAATTTTTCATGACATGGATAAAAGATTCTGCTATGCGATAGATAAGGATTTGTTTGTGATACGCGTGCAGGTAAAAAAGGATGATATGAAGGAGGTAATCCTTCACTATGAGGACAAGTATATACCTATGGAGCGCAAGGATACGCGAATGACTCTTCCTATGAAGAAGGTAGCAACCTCACAGTTTCACGATTATTATGAAGCTCAGCTTCGGATGAATCTGATATGTCTGAGATACTTTTTTGAATTTACAGACATGCAGGGTGAAAAGGTATATTACGGCAACTATGAGTTTAACAAGGAGTGCATTACAAACAGGGACAGAATGTTTGACTGCCCGCAGAACCTCAGGGAGGAAGAGATGTTTGAGGTGCCACAGTGGGCAGCCAACAAGGTAGTGTATCAGATTTTTCCGTCGCGCTTTGCCGCAACACAGCCGGTGGACAAAGAGCTGTGGTATAAGGCGCCGATTACGCCTATGGATGATTTGCATGGCAATCTCAGGGGAATCATAGAGCATCTGGATTATATTAAAGATCTGGGAATTGATGTGGTGTATCTGACACCAATCTTTAAATCAAATTCGTGCCATAAGTATGATACTATTGATTATTATCAGGTTGACCCATCATTTGGAACAACAGAGGACTTAAAGGAACTCGTACAAAAATCTCACGAGCGTGGCATGAAAGTAGTCCTGGATGCGGTATACAATCACACAGGAAGAGAATTTTTCGCATTTCAGGATATACTTGAAAAGGGCGAAAAGTCAAAATATCTCGACTGGTATTTTATCGACGAGCTGCCGCCTAAGAGTGAATGGGGAGAGATTCCAAACTTCAAATGCTTCGGCTACTACGGTGGAATGCCAAAGCTTAATCTGAAAAATCCTGAGGTGGAGAAATACATCACTGATGTTGCCTGCTACTGGATTAAGGAATGTGATATTGACGGATGGAGACTGGATGTAGGAGACGAAATCAGTCATTTCTTCTGGAAGAATTTCAGAAAGGCAATCAAGGCAGTAAAGAAGGATATGCTGATAATTGGTGAGATATGGCACTACGCAGGAGACTTCCTCGAGGGAGATGAGTGGGATACTGTCATGAATTATCCATTCTACGAATCTGATAGACCTGCTTGCAGACGAAAAGATTAATGTCAGCCAGTTTGTACAGAATCTGGGATATCTGAAGGGGCGCTTAAACAAAAAGTGCTATCCGCTGATGTGGAACCTGATTGACAGCCATGATACAGCAAGATTTTTACATCTGTGTCATGATAATAAGAAAAACAGCATCTCGCAGCAGCCTTTCAGCTGCTACTGCCCGGAATGCCTATGGTCTACTATGGTGATGAGTATGCAATGCCGGGAGCAAATGATCCGGACTGCAGACGAGGCATGTACTGGGATGAGGAATACCAGGACAAGGAGATGTATAATTGGTATAAGAAGCTCATGCAGATTAGAAAAGCACATGCATGCATCGTAGAGGGCGAAATGATTGAGACAATCGCAAATGATGATGAGGATACGATTGTTATGATTAGAAAAAATGGCGAGGAGACCATCGCAATGCTTTTCAATTGTGGCAACAGTGCAAAGGAATTTAATGAGTATGCCAAGAAATATAATCTGCTGACAGATAGCGCATTTGACGGAAAAGTAGAGGGGCTTGACGCTGCCGTAATTGTGCTTTAAAAATATTATACGGATTATCTATAGGAAGACGGGGTTTTACCCGTCTTCTTTTGGTATAAGGGAAGTAGTTTTTGCATAAAATCAATTCTGTTGAGGTAAAATTGAGATTGACATTGTATTGTATGAGTATAAAATACAAGGAATCGTGATGTACAATGAAAAGGCATAAAATATGTAAAATTATTTTTGCTATACTGGCAGTTTTTTTATGTGTGGCTTTTTATGAGTTAATCGGAATCTGCATCACATATAAAAAACAGCCGGCGGTGTCTGATGCTACTATAAAGGGAACACAAAATATTATGAGTGTGGCGGGGAGAGAATACGGAAAGAGCAGTAATCATTGAAAAAAATTCGCAGGCTCTTTTAGAAAGAGTGAGATTAATCCAAAATGCAAAGGATGAAATAATCCTTTCTACATTTGCATTTAAATCAGACGAAAGCGGAAAATTGATTTTAGGAGCACTGCATGGTGCGGCAGACAGAGGCGTACATGTCCGCATATTGGTAGATGGAATGGAGAGCTGGATTGATATGGAGGGTAATCCATATTTTTATGGATTATCTTCGCATGAGAATGTTGAGATTAAGCTGTATAATAAAGCAAATCCGCTTAAGCCATGGAAGACAATGGGAAGAATGCATGATAAATATCTGATTGCAGATGGTAAAATATATATTCTTGGCGGAAGAAACACATATAATTATTTTTTGGGTGATTTTCCGGGGCATAAAAATTTTGACCGGGATGTGTTAGTTGTCTGCGATGAGCCACAGAAAGATAATTCAGTCAATCAGCTTTGGAATTATTTTGAAACAATATGGGAACAGGAGGACTGTCGGTATTTTCATAACAGTAAAAAATTAGCTGACAGACAATCTGTAAAGAAAGCAGTTTTAGAGCTGCAGGAAGGGTATCAGCAATATTTTGAAGTTAATAAGGAAAAAATTTGTGATACAGATTATGCGGATGAAACCTTTGAAACAGAAAAGATTATATTGTTATCAAACCCAATTCACACCCAAGCTAAGGAACCGGTGGTATGGTATCAGCTGGGAGAATTAATGAAAAATGCAAAGGAACGCGTAAAAATTCATACACCATATATTATTTGCAATGATATGATGTATAATACATGGGAGGAAATTGCACAGAAGGTTCCGGACTTTTCTATTATGACAAATTCTGTTGCAAATAACGGAAATCCATTTGGAGCTGCTGATTATGCCAAAAACAGAAACAGAATTTTAGAAACAGGAATTGATATCTGGGAATATGAAGGCGGTTATTCGTATCATGGAAAAAGTATTCTGATTGACGATGATCTGTCAGTAATAGGCTCATTCAATATGGACATGAGAAGTACTTATCTGGATACAGAGCTGATGCTTGTAATACGCAGTAAAGAGATTAATAAACAGCTGGAGGATGGCATGATGGAGTATGAGAGCGTGTCCAGACAGGTATTAGACGACGGAACATATTATGATCCGTATCATGTAAAGCCGATTGAATTAACAGAAAAACATAAAAGAAAGGTGTTTCTGGTACGGCATCTGCTTGGATGGGCAAGGGATTTGTTTTGATTAAAGGAGAATATAAAGCGTGTTTAAGATATTAATTGTAGAAGATGATAAGGAATTAAGTCTGTTATTCCAAAAGGTGCTTGAAAAGAGCGGATATCAGGTCAAAAGTGCGTCGGATGGAGCACAGGCACTCAAGGTATTGGACAGAGAGTATATTGATTTAATCATTTCCGATATAATGATGCCGGTTATGGATGGATATGAACTTGTGTCGGAGCTTCGTTCGGCGGGATATCAGATACCGGTGCTTATGATTACTGCAAAAAGCAGCTTCGATGATATGCGTCAGGGCTTTCTTTCGGGAAGTGACGACTATATGGTAAAACCCGTAAATGTCAATGAAATGGTTTTGAGGGTAGGAGCACTGCTTCGTCGTGCACAGATACTGAACGAACACAAAATTGTGATTGGCTCAACCGAGTTTGATTATGATGCAATGACAGTTGTGACCGGTGATGAAACGCTTGTCCTGCCAAAAAAAGAATTCCTGCTTTTATATAAGCTGGCAGCTTCACCGGGCAGGACATTTACGAAGCAGCAGCTAATGGATGAGGTATGGGGATATGAGACGGAGGCAGACCCACATACGATAGAGGTACATATAGGAAGAATCAGGGAGCGTTTTAAAGAAAATCCGGATTTCGAAATTGTAACAATGCGTGGTCTGGGATACAAGGTGGTGAAAAATAATGGAGTATAAAAAGAAAAATTGCGTATCCGCTCATGTCTGACCGGTGCAATCTGGCTGGCACTTGCATTTTCTATGCTGATATCAGCCCTGTTATTTGCGTTTTTGAATCATTTTTTGGATTTGCCCGGGAAAATACCGGGCCTTGGCTGGCTTTTGATTTTTAATACATTGATAGCAGGACTTATTACATCATTTATCAATGCAAGGCTCCTTGAGCCGATTACCAGGCTCAGTAAAGCAATGAAAGCAGTTTCCCAGGGAGATTTTGAACAGCATCTGGAAACAAACAGCCGCATAGCCGAGATTGGAGAATCCTATCAGAGCTTTAATGTCATGACAAAAGAGCTTCGTGCAACAGAGATGCTGCAAATGGATTTTGTATCCAATGTTTCCCATGAGTTCAAGACTCCAATCAATGCAATTGAAGGCTATACGATGCTGCTCCAGGGAGATGAGCTGTCACAGGAGCAGGAGGGGTATGTAGAAAAATCCTGTTTAATACTCAAAGGCTTTCAGGTCTTGTTGGAAATATTTTATTGTTATCAAGGCTGGAAAATCAGAATATTCCAATGAAAAAAACCGAATATCGTCTGGATGAACAAATCCGTCAGGCATTTCTTTCATTGGAAGACAAATGGACTGAAAAAGGAATTGGCTTTCAGGTGGAGATGGAGGAGGTCAGATATGTTGGAAATGAAGGGCTTTTTATGCATATCTGGATGAATCTTTTGGATAATGCAATCAAGTTTAGTCCACAAAATGGGACAATCACCATGTTTCTAAGGCATGAAAATGATTCTGTGCAGTTTATTCTGGAAGACGAGGGACCGGGAATTGCGGATGATGCAAAAGCCAGAATATTTGACAAGTTTTATCAGGTGGATGGTTCCCATAAAGCCGAGGGAAACGGCCTTGGCCTGGCACTTGTGAAAAGAATTGTAGACATCGCCGGTGGAACAATCAAAGCTGAAAACCGGGAATACGGAGGATGCAGATTTGTAGTAGAACTGCCAATAAAGAATTAAAATGAGTAGCTATTTAGAACATGATAGTTACAATAATAAAATAATAAGATAAAAGATAGGAGAATTTACATGACATTTTATCAGGAACTGCAGTTAAATCAGGCCGGCTCTAAAAGCCTGCTGAAAAATAGTAAAACAATGAAAGAAAAACTATACCATGCGTTTGTATATATGGTGAAGATAGCTGTCACAATGGTTTTGCTTTGCCTTTGTCACTGCCTCAAGCATTATATTGGGAAAGGATAACAGCATTGTGGGAGTAGTGGTCTTATTATGCGTTATGGTATTTCGAAACGCTGATCTGGGAATCCATACCGGACACTCTACATGGCTTTTGGCATTGTTCTTTGTAATTATGACAGTATGCCCACATCTGGCAAATCAGCTTTCACCGCTTCCGGCGCTGCTTATAAACATTGCAGCTCTTGCAGTGCTGATTTTGTTCGGATGCCATAATCCATTTATGTTTAATCAATCCACACTGGTTCTTGGCTATTTATTGTTATATGGATATGATGTGTCGGAAAAAGCTATATGCTTCGAATAGCAGGGATGGCCGCAGGCGCTGTTCTCACATGCCTGGTATTTTACAGAAATCATAAAAACAGAGTCTTTAAAAGAAATATGAAAGCCGTAATTCGAGTTTGATCTTTTTCATCACGAACGAAATGGCAGCTGTGCCAGATACTATGTGTACCGTTAGTTCTTTGTATTGCACAGCTTTGCAATATGCCGCGTGCAATGTGGGCAGGTATTGCAGCCATGTCTGCCATCCTGCCGTTTATGGAGGATATGCAGTACAGAGTCAGAAAAGGATTGTCGGTAATATCGCCGGTGTTATATGCTTCACGGCATTATACTTCCTGCTTCCACCATCAATCTATGCGTACATAGGAATCATAGGTGGAATCGGCGTGGGATTATCGGCACAATACGGCTGGCAGGCTGTTTTAATACATTTGGTGCTCTGGCTATAGCTGCAGAGAGCTATGGGTTAAAGGGAGCAGTCAGCCTCAGGGTGATTCAGAATGTGTTTGGAGTCGTTTTTGCGTTGGTATTTTGTGCTGTATTTTATAGAATTATGTCAGTGAAAGCGCCGGTGAAAGAGGAAACTGTATAATATAAGTGGAAACGTGTAATAAGTCATGAGGAATTGTATTCTTCAGATGAAACAGCCACAAAATCCAAAGTGAAGGAAAAGGTTATAACAAATATGAGTCAGATAATATTGGCGTCGGCATCACCGCGCCGAAAGGAATTGTTAGAGCAGATTGGGGCAGAGTTTGTTGTCTGTCCTGCAAAGGGAGAAGAGATAATCACAGAGGAGGAGCCATCTGCGGTTGTCATGGAGCTATCCCGTCAAAAGGCAGAGGAGGTAGCGTCAGGTGTGCTTACCTACAATGAACAGCATGCAGAGCTTGTGACACCGCAGGATATTCTTGTAATCGGAGCGGATACGGTGGTGGCTTATGAGAATCAGATTCTTGGAAAGCCGAAGGACGAAGAAGATGCCAGGCGTATGCTTTCGATGCTTTCGGGAAAAACGCACAGTGTCTATACAGGGGTAACGTTTGTTTTTATTGACAAAGCCGGAAGAACCGGAGAACACTGCTTTTATGAGAAGACGGATGTCAGCATGTATACACTGACGGAAGAGGAAATTGATCGCTATATTTCAAGCGGGGATCCGATGGATAAAGCAGGAAGCTACGGGATACAGGGACGCTTTGCCATCCACATTAAGGGAATACATGGTGATTACAATAATGTGGTAGGGCTTCCGGTAGCGCGCCTGTATCGAGCTTAAAAGCTTGGAGTTGATGTTTAGCGAAGTCTTTTTTTAATAGCCGGTCCGATAAGCATGGCAATTATCATTTTTATCAGGTCGCCCGGGATAAATGGGAACACACATATTGAGAGCGCACCGCTGATTGTGCTTTTTGCCTCAAAGCAGAACCATGCTGTACCGAGCACATAGCATATGATAGTTCCGACAATCATACCAATGAGCTGGAGCCAAGGCTGGTGGAAATGATCGATTACAAGTCCTGCAATAATTGCCATGGCAATAAAACCGATGATGTATCCGCCTGTAGGACCGGCAAGCTTAGCTGGGCCACCGGTGAAGCCTGAAAATACAGGGATTCCGACAAGTCCGATAAGCAGGTAAATCAGGTAGCTTATAGTTCCGCGTTTCCATCCGAGCAGATATAATGAAATATAGATGGCCAGGTTTGTCAGTGAAATCGGTACCGGCCCAATCGGGATAGATAATGGTGCAAGAATACATGTGACAGCTGTCATGAGCGCTGTTACCGTTATGGCATAGGTCGTTCCATGCTTGTAGTCTATAGTTTCTGTCTGGTTCATGATAAAATCTCCTTTTTGTAAATTTCATAGTAATTTTTGTACGGTTAACACATTAACATGAAAAGATGTCGATTGTCAACCATAACTGCAATAAAGGTTTACAATTATCGGGGAGTAATGAAAAAAAATACTAACATCGGTATATACGTACGCTATTCGGAAAACATGGATACTTGGAAAATGTCTGAAAATGTCTGAAAATCATTAAAAACAATCGACATTACAGCCAATAAACGCTATAATAGATACATTAAGATAAATGTACTGGGACTTGTATTATCCACAGCCGTCACGCGGTACGGCTGTCGCGGATAGCGTCAGGCCCCGGGAAGGGGAATTATATGCAGGATAAAAAGCAAAAAAAGGCAAAAATACAGGTTATATTTCTAATTCTTATTTCCACGCTTGTTATTTTAGCGGATTTTTATGCGATAATTAATTATCCAAAGGAATACATGCTCATTGCAGCAATCACAGTTATCTTTATGATTTGCCTGTGGGGAGTGATAAGCGGATTTTTCTCACTGAGTGCTCTAAAGGAGGACAGGAGGGAGGAACAGTATGACAGTATTTTTAAGTCGGAAAAGGCATCTTACCTCATGCTTAGAAAGTATTTTGATGAGATAGAGGGAAAGATTGAGATACTGCAGAAGGAGTCAAAGATTCCGACTGAGGATATCATCAATGCACAGAAGGGAATCGCAAAGGTTGTTATCAACAGGAATAAGGAAAATGCTGATGCGATTATGAACTCTAATGAACAGCTTATGGAGACTTTTGAGCATCTTGAGAATAAGCTCAAGGAGAGCAATGATTTCATTATTGAGAGCCAGAAAAATGTGATTTATGACAACCTCAAGGACATTATGGAAAAGCAGCAGGCTCTGTCTGACAGCATAAAGGATATGGAAATCCGTCTGAGTCAGGCAATCACAGCAAATCCTATTCAGTTTACAGCAAATGTTGAGATGCCTAAGCAAACGATCGACGCACCACAATCATCACCGGCCATGGAGGCGATACCTGAACCGGAATCTGTACAAGCGAATGAGTCAGAACAGATACCGAGCCTATTCCGGTAAATGAGCCGGAGCCTGTAGTTGAGACACCACATGTACCGAACCGGAACCTGTAAGTGAGACACCACATATACGAACCGGAACCTGTAGTAGAGCCAGGCCCTGCTGCAGAAGAATCTGTTGCAGATACGACAAACAGCGACCCGAACCGTCAGCTGAGTGCAGATGAAATAGCAGCACTTTTTGCAAGTGCAAACGCAGGTGCGACAGAACCTGAATCAGAGCCGGCAGAGGAAGTGATTACGGAACCGGTCACAGAGGCACCACATGTACGAACCGGAACCTGTAGTAGAGCCAGGCCCTGCTGCAGACGAAGCTGTTGCAGATACGACAAACAGCGATCCGAACCGCCAGCTGAGTGCAGATGAAATAGCAGCACTTTTTGCAAGTGCAAACGCAGGTGCGACAGAACCTGAATCAGAGCCGGCAGAGAAAGTGATTACGGAACCGGTCACAGAGGCACCTCAGGCACCTGAGCCGGAGCCTGTAAGTGAACCGGAACCTGCAAAGCCTCCGGTTGTAGATTTGAATAACACAAATCGTAATCTGACACCGGATGAGATAGCAGCGTTATTTAGCAGTATGTAGTATTTTGGTAACTATTCAGTAAAGAAATGAAGAAATAATATTTTGTAATTATCTCACAAATATGTTAAAGTGTGCATGTTATAAAAATATGCACACTTTATTTTTTTGAAAGGAAATATAAAAAATATATGGAAACAATCAGATTTGACGAATTAGAACTAAACCCTAAGATTTTGCGAGGCATCAAGGATATGGGCTTTGAGGAGGCAACTCCAATACAGGCTCAGGGAATCCCGGCAGTGCTTTCGGGCAGGGATGTAATCGGACAGGCGCAGACCGGAACAGGAAAGACAGCAGCCTTTGGTATTCCGGTGCTTGAGAGCGTTGATGCATCAAGTCACAAGACACAGGTTATCATCCTCTCTCCTACAAGGGAGCTTGCCATCCAGGTGGCAGATGAAATCGAAGCTTGCAAAATATATGCATGGTGTGAAGGTACTTCCGGTATACGGAGGACAGGATATCAGCCGCCAGATTAAGGCACTTAAGGGCGGTGTGCAGATTATTATCGGAACCCCGGGCGTCTTATGGATCATCTCGGAGAAAGACAATCAGCCCTGACCATGTAAAGACAATAGTGCTCGACGAGGCAGACGAGATGCTCAACATGGGCTTTAGGGAGGACATCGAGACAGTGCTCGAATACCTGCCACAGGAGCATCAGACAGTACTCTTCTCGGCAACAATGCCAAAGCCTATTTTGGAAATTACAAGAAAATATCAGCATGATGCTATCAATATCAAGATTGTGAAAAAAGAGCTGACAGTCGCAAATATCGACCAGTATTACTATGATGTGAAGCGCAAGGACAAGATAGATGTACTTACAAGACTGTTGGATTACTATAATCCAAAGCTCTCACTTGTATTCTGCAACACAAAGAAGATGGTCGACGAGCTGGCATATGAGCTTTGCGGACGCGGCTACAGTGCAGAAGGACTTCATGGCGATATGAAGCAGGTGCAGAGATCGTGTCATGAAGAACTTCAGAAACGGAAAGACAGATATTCTTATTGCCACTGATGTCGCAGCACGCGGAATTGATGTGGATGATGTGGAGGCTGTTTTCAATTATGATCTGCCTCAGGATGACGAGTATTATGTACATAGAATTGGTCGTACAGGAAGAGCAGGCCGCTGTGGAAAGGCATTCTCCTTTGTAAAGGGCAAGGAGGTATATAAGCTCAAGGACATACAGCGCTACTGCAAGACAAAAATCTATGCACAGCCAATTCCATCCTCTGATGATGTTGCCAAAATCAGGGCAGAAAAGATTATGGACCAGATTTCCACCATTATAGATGAGGAAAATCTCACAAGTGTCATTGATATTATAGAGAATCAGATAAATGAGTCAGATTACACTGCAATGGATATAGCGGCGGCATTTTTATACCAGGCTATGGGTGCTTCAGAGATATCCACAGCTGAATCAAAGGACGACTATGATTTCCACAATACAGGAGCAGAGGATGGCATGGTACGCCTGTTTATCAACGTCGGAAAGAAGGACAAGATAAAGCCGGGTGACATTTTAGGTGCCATTGCAGGCGAGTCAGGCATGCCTGGCAGGCTTGTCGGTGCAATCGACATGTACGATAAGTATACATTTGTTGAAGTGCCGGCTGAGTATGGCAAGGAAGTGCTCAATGCCATGAAGAATGCGAAGATAAAGGGGCGCTCTGTGAACATGGAGCCTGCAAATTCACGATAGCAAAGTCACGCTTTTCTGATAACGCATCAGCTTTTCTTGTTCTTAGTGGTTCTGAATAGTTATGATGGTTGTATAAAAAATACCGGGACACAAAATGTGTTGCCCGGTATTTTTGATTACTTGTCGTCATCGATTCCCCAATGCTCTTTCATGTAATCCTTTCCCATTCCTCCGCCGATATCATTCTGATTTCTGCGACGATAATTTACAAATATTCCACCAACAACTGCAAAAATGATAAGTGCTGCCGGATTACTGGTTACACTGTTAGTAGTGAACAGTAAAGTGGCCGTGGCTAGTCACACTGTTAGTAGTGAACAGTAACTGACCGGCAGCAAAATCACGCGTCAGCCAGCATCAGCACATGCTTCACAATTGATTTGATTATATTAACCGCAGTCTCCATGCCCTCCACTGATATGTGCTCAAATGGGCCGTGGAAGCCGTAGCCGCCGGTACCGAGGTTTGGACAAGGAAGTCCCATGAAGGATAAACGTGCGCCGTCTGTACCGCCGCGAACCGGGCGTGATAGCGGCTCTAGACCGTTTTCCTCTATAGCAGCCTTTGCCAGGTCGATAATGTACATGTTGTCCATTATGATTGAAAGCATATTCTCGTAGGAGTGGGTGATAGTCAAAGAAACAGTGCCCTCACCATATTTTTTGTTCATCTCTATCTCAAGAGAGCGGAGAGTATCAAGTCTTTTAGCAAAAGAGCCTTGTCGTGGTCGCGCACAATATATGACAGATGGGCTGATGCTACATCACCGCTCATATCACACAGATGGTAAAAGCCCTCTCTGCCCTCAGTTGTGGCAGGAGTCTCGTTTGCAGGCAGCGCTGCGGCAATCTCGCAGCCAACCAAAGCAGCATTGACCATAATGTCCTTTGCTTCGCCCGGATGCACGTTGACGCCCTTTATGGTAAATTCAGCGCTTGCGGCATTAAAGTTTTCATAGGCCACCTCGCCCTCGTAATCACCGTCCACTGTGTAGGCAAAATCTGCCTCGAAATAGTCCAGATCAAACAAATCCGCACCCTTTCCGACCTCCTCATCGGGGGTAAATCCAACCCAGATATCGCCGTGAGGAGTGCCCTCTGCGATAATCTGCTCTAAGGCGGTCATAATCTCAGCCACACCGGCCTTGTCATCGGCACCAAGCAGGGTAGTGCCATCTGTGGTAATGAGAGTGCGTCCGTGAGGGCTTTAAGCTCAGGAAAATCGCTTACTCGTATTCGCCACTGCCTCTAAGCAGCACATCGCTTCCGTCATAGTGACGCAGCAGCTGTGGCTTGACATTTTCCCCGGAAAAATCGTGCAGTATCCATATGTGCAATAAATCCGACCGCTTTTTTGTGCTCCATGCCGGCAGTGGCAGGCAGCAGACCATACACGTAACAATGGTCAGTGAGCACAACCTTGGATAAGCCAAGCTCCTTAAGCTCTGACTCAAGCTCTCTTGCGAGTGCAAATTCCCTGTCACTGCTTGGTATTTTATCACTTGCTTCATCAGATGTGGTGTGATAGCCCACATATTTTAATAATCTTTCTTCTACTTTCATTATCAGTAAATCCTTTCTGAGAGACTTTGGATTGGAAATCTGGAATAAAAAGTCTCTGTATATAGAAAATAATATAGCTTAAAACGGTGTAAAATCAACTGTTTTACAAAAAATCTAAAAAAAAATTTAAAAAAATTAAAAAAAGTGTTGCATTTCTATAAACTATACTATATAATAAATTTCGCGTTAAGGAAAACGCAAACAAATTAATAAACGCGCTTCTAGCTCATTTGGTAGAGCACCTGACTCTTAATCAGGGTGTGCAGGGTTCGAGCCCCTGGAGGCGCACTCAAAGGTACCGGTTTTATGGACGTATGAGCCATAGGGTTGGTGCTTTTTATTGCATAATTTTTGGGTAGTCTGATAGTCCCATAAAAAGTGAAATTAATATTGAAATTTTGAAATAATGAGTTTATACTGTTGAATAGGAAAAAAGTAACATTTGGAAAGATGCTTTGGTCGGAGTAAAATATGATGAATGGGGTAGACAAATATTCAACAGACAATATAGCGGATAACGAAATGATAATTGCAGTAGATGACGTGGTAAAGAAGGACTATGACAGTGCGGTTGTACGTATAAAGAAAGCGCTTGCGCGCTTGAAGAGCACCGGTCACGTGGAAAAATATGCAGAGTATCTCAATATCCTGGGATTGGTATATGAGCTTGAGAACGATGAGTCAAAAGCCTTTGAATGTTATCTGGAGAGCCTTGCCACGGCAGAAATTATCCGCTCGAGAGATCTTAAGGCTATGGTTTACAGTAATATCAGTTCAAGCTATAGCAAGATGGGAAGAGATAAGGAAGCGCAGAGATATTTCAACGATGCCAGAGACGAATATGACAGTTCCTCAGAAAAATCTGAAGAATGTCATAAAAGCTGGGTCATGTTTGACTATATAAATCATGCGATTAACGACAGATATGTTGCATTATCTTGAAGCAATCAGCTTGCAGATAGGGTTTCCGACAGCAGAGAATTTCTCCTCGTACTCGGTCATGATGTTGCCCTCATTCATTGCAGCATCATGATGCAGGTCGCGTGTACTGGCGTCGAGGTGCCATTTATCAGAGCTTTCAATCTCTTCCAGAGAGAAGGTGAAGAGGTCCTGGTTGTCAGTCTTGAACTCTATGCGTCCGTCAGGTGCGAGAAACAAATCATATCTGGCAAGAAATTCGCTTGAGGTGAGGCGTCTTCTTGCGTGCCTGTCCTTCGGCCATGGATCGGAAAAGTTCAGGTAAATGCGGTCAACCTCATTACGGTCAAAAATATCCGGAAGAGTTGCGGCATCAATGCACAAAAGTGCACATTTGGCAGCTCGTCCTCCTGCATTTTTGTACGGCACGAAGAAGCACACTGGTATATCGTTCGATACCTATATAGTTAATCTCGGGATGAAGCCGTGCCAGATCCATCAGAAATCTGCCCTTTCCCATACCAACCTCTATATGAATCGGATTATTGTTTCCTAAAAAATCATGCCATTTTCCTTTTAATTCAACAGGCTCCTTTATGCAATAAGGGCTGTTGTCGATGACTTCACCGGCGCCCGGATATTTCTAAGTCTCATGTAAATCTCCTTATAAAACGTAAAATTTCATATAGATAATACCCTACAATTGTGTGGGTGTCAAAATAAAATGGCAAAATACATTGCACATGCCCTTGATAACATGTTTTTCATACATTATAATTAGAAATAGTACATTTTTGGTTATAGTACTGAACAGCTACCCAATTTTAGAATTAATAGGAACAGATATGAAGCATAAAATTATAAATTTAAAAATCAGGAATACTAATAATGGCAGTGTTTGCTATGGTCACGACGCTTTGTGCGAGACCGCTTATGGCATTTGCGGATGGTGATGACACGTACTGGCCGGAGGGCCCGCAGATAAATTCACCGTGCGCCGTGGTGATGGAGGTCAATACAGGTACGGTGCTCTATGAGAAAAATTCACACGAAAAGCATTATCCTGCAAGTATCACAAAGATCCTCACCACATATCTGACTATACTCAACTGCAAGATGGATGAGAAGGTTACATTCTCAAAAGAGGCGGTGAAGGAGAGCAGTGATGGTTCGTCGAGCATCAAGAGGGATGTGGGCGGGGAGATGACCATGGAGCAGACACTATATGGAGTTATGCTTGAGTCGGCAAACGAGTGCGCATATGCTGCAGCAGAGCATACAGGCAAAAGCTTGGGGAGATTACAGCACATTTATTGATCTGATGAACAAGGAAGCCAAAGAATTAGGCTGTACAGATACACATTTCAACAATGCAAATGGTCTGCCCGATGAAAATCACTGGACAAGCGCATACGATATGGGGCTTATCTCGTGTGCAGCATACAGGAATGACGAGTTTCGAAAGATTACAGGCACAAAGACCTATATCATACCACCTACAAACAAGCATACCGAGGATACTCCGCTGTACAATCATCATGCGATGCTGCATCCATTTAAATCGTATTCACAGTTTGTAAATCATGATTGTACCGGCGGCAAGACCGGCTACACTTCAGTGGCTAACAGCACGCTTGTCACTTATGCGGAGAAGGATGGCTTGACGCTGTGCGCGGTTATTATGAATGCGCAGTCGCCTGACCAGTATGCAGACACAAACACGCTGCTCAATTACTATTTCAGTAACTTCAAGGCACTAAGCATAGCTGAAAATGAAAACAGCGCAGCTACTGACAATACGACGGATCTGGGCGTGATGAATGAACACGGCATGTATGCAAAGGTGTCGGAAAACTATGTTGTTTTGCCGAACAACGCGGATTTTTCAAGCGTTAAAAGGGAAGCTGCTGACATGAAGTCCGACAACAAGGATGCTCTTGCTACGGTCAGATACAAGTATGGTGATCATGTGGTAGGCTGTGTGGATCTGCTGAAATCAGGAGCAAAGGTCGATCTGTCGTACTTTGATGAGAACAGTAGACAGAACGTGGAAAGTGATATAATAAGGATAAAGCCGGTATATTTTCTCTGGGTGCTCGTACTTATCTCAGTGATTATTCTGAGCATTTTCATGATTAGAAGAATATCAGACAATATATATGTGTTGAAACACAAATGGAGCATTAAGAAGGAGCAGCGCGAGCGCTTCAGGGAGCACAAGCTTGAGAGAAAACAGCGCAGAAGGAGAGACAATCTGAAGTTCAGCGGTCGACATAAATATTAATACATTTTTTATTATGACATTATAAATGGAGGCAGAAATGAGTGATGAAAGATGCGCCCTCGTGCTTGAGGGTGGAGCCATGAGAGGTATGTATACAGCCGGAGTACTCGACTGTTTTATGGACCATGATATTAGCTTTGATGCTGTTATCGGTGTTTCGGCGGGAGCACTTTTTGGAGTGAATCTGCTGTCAAAGCAGCGCGGCAGGGTTATACGATACAATAAGAGGTTTAACAGTGACAAAAATTATATGGGTATCAGGCCGCTTCTTCGGGAGAAAAACATAGTGAGCACGAAATATGCCTATGATACCGTACCAAGAGAGCTTGACCCGTTTGATGATGAGGAATATAAGAAGTCGGATATCCCATTTTATGCGGTTGTGACGAATATCAGGACAGGTAAGCCTGAATATGTGCAGATAAAGAGTGTCTTTGACCAGATGGATGTGCTCAGGGCATCTGGCTCCATGCCTGTAGTGTCAAAGCCCGTGAAGCTGGGGAATGAGTGGTATCTGGATGGCGCGGTGACGGACAGTATCCCATATGAGCATATGCTTGATATGGGATATGACAGAGTGGTTGTCGTGCTGACAAAGCCGGCAGACTATATAAAAAAACCTATGCCAAGGTTATTTACATCGGTATACAAAAGCGTTTTCCGAGGTTTTACGAGGCATTTTCAAACAGGCATATCATGTACAATTATCAGCTTGAGCATCTTAAGGAGCTTGAAAAGCAGGGCATTGCCGAGGTGTTAAGGCCGTCGGAGCACATTAAAATAAGCAAGGTAGAAAAGGATCCTAATAAGCTTGAGAGCCTGTATCAGCTTGGATTACGTGATGCCAAGAGGCTTTTAGCCGATAAGCAAGGGATGGAGAAGCAGTAATGAATATACAACAGGTACAGACTATCATAGCTGTTGCCATGGAAAAGCACAACGGAATAGTGAAAAAAGAAGAGCTTACAAGGCTTGGTATAGACTACAGGCGAATTGACACGCTTGTCAGGGAGGGGAAGCTTGTCCGCATCAGAAACGGCTATTACACCGACCGCGTGGATGATTTTTCTGAGGATGCACTTGTCGCAGCACTTTTCCGGATGCAATGCTTTGCATGGAAAGTGCACTTTACGCCTATGGCTATATAAAGGAGAAGCCTTACGGATGGACGCTTGCCGTGGACAAAAACACATCAAAATCGCGTTTTAAGATGGACTATCCCAGAATCATTCCGTTTTATACGGAGCCCACGGCACTTATGCTTGGAGCCACAACCATTGAGCTTGGAGGCAATACCTTTGGAATCTATGATAAAGAACGTGTGATATGCGACTGCCTGGTATGAGTCGAGACTGGACCGCAATGATTTCAAGGCAGCTGTACAGTCGTACATAGCGGATACGGACAAGGATATTTCCGTGCTCATGGATTACGCAAGGGAGAGGCGCGTGGTAAAGAAGGTGCAAAGCTTCATAGGAGTATGGTCGTAGTGAGGCTAGATTTAAGACATATAAGCAATGAGAAAAATTATCGTACAGCGATGTGTTATGGCAGTACGTGAAGCAGGATTTTCTCTGGCGCATAAATAATGCCGGTCTGGGAAAAGTGCTGTGGCTTCAAAAGCCGTATTTTGCAACAGGAGAAAAGCTGGCGTTTTATTATGTATATGGCAGCCCCGGTGGCAGGGCAGAGGATAATGGTACGCCGTTTGATGTACTGCGCAATATCATTATAGGCAATGCAGGGCTTAACAGTCACAGTGATGTGGTATGGACTAATGCAGAATTATCTAAGCAGACGGCAAATGTATCAGATAATGAACCGGACGGCAGTGATATGCAGCCGCTGATACACACGTGGAATCTAAGCGCTATGTGTGATGGCGGGGAAGTACCGTTTGCAGTGAGGCTTGAGCGCCTTAATGAAGCGGATGCAGGAGTTCCCATGACTAAAAATATTGTTTTATGAACAGCTTTTATGGAGACGCAGATGTTTGTATTTTTTCGCCTGAATCCAGGCTCGGAGAACAGCTGTTTGAGATAATGGATAAGCTTGAGCTGGTTAGCGATATGAAACCATATGGTGATGCATATGAGATACTTAAGAGATATTCGGTCAGCGGAAGGCAGATAATTGATATTTTTAAGGTTAGAGCGAAAAATAAGCCGAAAACAGTGAGCATGCACCGGCTTGAGCAGGTGTATGGCTATCGCAGCTATGCTTATATGAGAAGGCGCTGGGAGCGGTATTGTAAGAGGCTGACACGACAGCAGAGGGCATATGCGAATGCAGGCTGGGAGGAGACGCTTGATTTGATACTTGATTTCCTCACACCGGTCTGGAGCGCGTTCTGCAATGATGAAATATTTTATGATGACTGGATGCCGGAGCTTGGAAGATTTCTGGGCTAAAAAGGATATATAGGTACTTAAATGGAAAAAGAACTGATAAATAATTCACAATCAAATATTTATCCGTTTCACATGCCGGGGCATAAGCGCCGTGGCAGTGATATAGGTGCAGGTCTGGACCCGTATGCTATTGATATCACAGAGATAGACAATTTTGACAATCTGCACCACGCTGAGGGCATTATAAAGGAGGCGCAGGCTGAGGCAGCAGCACTTTACGGTGCAAAGCGTGCATATTTTCTCATAAACGGAAGCACCTGCGGTATACTGGCAGCAATATCTGCGGCCACCAAAAGGGGAGACAAGGTGCTTGTAGCAAGGAACTGTCACAAGGCGGTATATCATGCGCTTTACTTAAGGCAGCTTCACCCGGTGTTTACATACCCTGAAATTACACGGACAGGGCTGCAGGGACAGATAACAGAGGCGCAGATAAGGGCGGCATTTGATGAAAATCCCGACATAAAAGCGGTTGTGATAACCTCGCCTACATACGATGGTGTTGTTTCCGATGTGGCGGCAATCGCATCTGTGGCACATGCACATGGAGCTTTGCTCATAGTTGACGAGGCACATGGTGCGCACTTTGGCTTTGGAGGCGGCTTCCCTCAAAATGCCATAGCGCTCGGGGCCGATGCGGTCATAGTGAGCCTGCACAAGACACTTCCGGCATTTACACAGACAGCGCTTTTACTGCTGGGTGGGATGCGTGAAGGAGCAGTGGAGAAATTTCTCGGCATTTAAGAGACAAGCTCACCGTCATATGTGCTTATGACAGGCATAGAGCGCTGCATACACTATGTGCGCGATAATAAAGAGACAGCCTTTGTACAGCTTAGGAGCAGACTTGACAGATTTTATCAGAAGGTCAGCGGACTTTCGCATCTGAACGTGGTCAGAAAAAGTGATTTTTCTGTTGATGAGGCATATGATTTTGACGAGTCAAAGATTATTATATTTACGAAAGAGGCTATGAATGGACACACGCTGCTTGAGCTTCTGCTCAAAAAATATGAGCTGCAGCTTGAGATGGCAGCGGGCAATTATGTACTGGCGCTGGCATCTGTCATGGATACGGATGAGGGCTTTGACAGGCTTGCGGATGCTTTGATTGAAATAGACAGCCAGCTCGAAAAATATAAGTCTGATTTTGAAGAGTTTTATGATATATTAAAGCAGGAGGGTGTGGTACATCAATTTTACTTTCCTGTCAAAATGGATACAACCATATACCAAAAGCTGCCTGCCGTAATGGAAATGTATGATGCATATGATGCAGACCATCAGGCGGTCTATGCCTTTAAGGCAAGCGGGAAGGTGAGCGGTGCCTTTATAAATATATATCCGCCGGGGATACCGCTTGTGGTGCCGGGAGAGATAATGAACGACAAGCTCATAGATGATGTAATAAAGGCTGTAAATTCAGGTCTTGAAGTGGATGGCCTGTATTTTGATCCGGATGTCAATATGTGGAAGTTTGTTGCGGTGCTGCAAGCAACAGTTTGACATAGCAAACGATCATATTTATACTAATTACAATATTAAGAGGTTTACAGATGGGTAAGATTTTCTGCGTGATGGGAAAAAGCGCATCAGGCAAGGACACTATATACAACAAAATACTGCAGGATGATTCCCTCATGCTTAGCAGGATTATCCCGTATACCACTCGCCCGATAAGGGACGGAGAGACACAGGATAAGGATTATCATTTCTGCAATGAAGAGGATGTAAAAGGCTCAGTGCACAGGGGCGCATCATAGAGCTTCGCGAGTACAATACAGTGTACGGCGTGTGGAAGTATTTCACGGTAAACGATGATGATATAGACCTTCGCTGCAAAAGCTATCTGACAGTCGGAACACTGGAGTCTTACACAAAGATACGCGATTATTTTGGCAGTGACAAGGTTCTGCCAATCTATGTGGAGGTGGAGGACGGCGATCGTCTGATACGCGCCATTCACCGGGAAAAGGGGCAGCAGGTGCCTAAATATGAGGAGATGTGCCGCCGTTTTCTGGCAGACGCATCAGATTTCTCTGAGGAGAAGCTGCATGAGGCGGGGATTACACGTCGCTTCATAAATGATGATATGGATACTGTGCTTGCCGAGATTTCAGCATACATACGACAGAGTTCCTAATTGCAGAGCAAGATGATGGTTACGGCTTGCACACAAGTGTAACCGGAAACGAATAAGGAGGCAGCCTCATGGCAGTCAGAGTAAATGAAGTAAATCAGGTGACACAGGTTCCTGATGCACAAAAAACACAGGCCGGTGACGGCTCGTTCAAATTCACACTGGCCAGCGCCATAACAGACGCTGATCTCCAGGCAAAGGTAGATGCGCTGATGCAGGATATCACAGCACAGGGCAACAGAATAGCCGAGCATATGGATATCAGGGATATGAAGCGATATCGCGGGCTCATAAAGGATTTTTAAATGAGGTGGTCTACAGATCCCATAAATTTTCCAGAGAAAATTTCCTCGACAGGAGAGGAAGGCACAGAGTTTATGGTATAATAAGACTGATAGACAGCAATCTGGATGAGCTGGCATCAGAGCTGGTGGAGGATGAGAAGGATCATCTGTCCATACTGGCAAGAATCGGAGAGATACGCGGACTGTTGCTTGATATACTCACGTAGGAGATAAAAGCTATAACAGACACAGGCAGACTAAAACGGAGGCAGAAGCTATGGCAGGATTTAAGGATATAGTAGGAAATGAGCAGATAATAGAGCATCTGCAAAATGCCATATCAATGGGAAAGGTCTCACATGCATATATAATAAACGGACCACAGTTGTCCGGCAAAATGATGATAGCCGAGGCATTTGCCAGGGCACTGCAGTGTGAGAAGGAGGGCACAGACGGTTGTGGAGAGTGCAAATCGTGCCATCAGGCAGATGACCACAATCATCCTGATATCATATATGTCAGTCATGAAAAGCCCAACAACATATCGGTTGACGACATCGGACACAGCTTAACAACGATATAGTGATAAAGCCGTACAGCAGTAAATACAAGATTTACATAGTGGATGAGGCTGAAAAATGAACCAGCAGGCGCAGAACGCGCTTTTAAAGACCATTGAGGAGCCACCGGCATATGCGGTCATCATGCTTCTTACCACCAATGCAGACAGCTTTCTGCAGACCATCAGGTCGCGCTGCATCACACTCAATATGAAGTCGGTAAAGGACGAGGTGATAAAGGCATACCTGATGAACGAAAAGCATATTCCGGATTATCAGGCAGATATCAGTGCCGCATTTGCACAGGGCATCGTCGGAAAGGCTGTTAAGCTCGCCTCATCAGACGAGTTCAACGAGCTAAAGGAGTCAGCACTGTCGCTTATAAAGCGCCTCGATGACATAGATTTGTACGAGCTGGGCGCAGCGGTAAAGCAGATAGCTGAGTACAAGCTTAAGGTGCAGGATTATTTTGACCTGATTATGGTGTGGTACAGAGATGTGCTGTATATGAAGGCGACAAACGATGTTAACGGACTCATATTCAAGGATGAGGTCTATGATATAAAGAAACAGGCAGCAAAGCATTCCTATCAGGGAATCGAGGCAATACTTGAAGTACTTGAGAAGGCGAAGATAAGAATTAACGCAAACGTCAATTTTGACCTGGTAATTGAGCTGCTGCTTATGACCATAAAGGAGAACTAATCACATGACAAAAATAGTTGGTATCAGATTCAGGACAGCAGGCAAAATATATTACTTTGACCCGGTTGATTTCGAACTCGACATGGCAATGCATGTTATCGTGGAGACAGCAAGAGGCATAGAGATGGGAACTGTCCTCATTCCGCCGAAGGAGGTGGATGATGATAAGGTGGTTTCACCGCTTAAGCCTGTCATCAGAGTGGCAACCGACGAGGATGAGAAAACGGTTGAGAGAAATAAGGAAAAGGAAAAGAGGCATTTGCCATCTGGAAGGAGAAAATCATCAAGCACGGACTTGAGATGAAGCTGGTGGATGCAGAGTATACCTTTGATGGAAACAAGCTGCTGTTTTACTTTACAGCGGACGGCAGAATTGACTTCAGGGAGCTCGTAAAGGATCTGGCAGCGGTATTCCGCACGAGAATCGAGCTTCGTCAGATCGGTGTCAGGGATGAGACCAAGATGATGGGAGGCATTGGAATATGTGGCAGACCGCTCTGCTGTCATTCTTATATGGCGGATTTTGTGCCGGTTTCCATCAAGATGGCAAAGGAGCAGAATCTCTCGCTCAATCCGACCAAGATATCCGGTGTGTGCGGAAGGCTTATGTGCTGCCTCAAGTATGAGCAGGATACATATGAGTATCTGAACAGCAGAATGCCGTCGGTAGGAGAAAAGGTAAAGACACCTGAGGGAATCATCGGAGAGGTCAAGTCAGTCAGCGTGCTCAGGCAGCTCGTGCGTGTTGTCATTGACAACGGCGAGGAGAAGGAACTTCGTGAGTACACTGTAGATGATCTGCGCTTAAAGCCGCGCCAGAAAAAAGATGTAAAGCTCACCGAGGAGGAGCTTCGCGAGCTCAAGGATCTCGAGGATAGCGGCGACGAGACGATGGAGGACAAGCCACAGGAGAAACCGCAGAGAAACCGTGGACACCGTGACAACAAAAATGAATATCGCGAGCGCCGTGATAAGCGTGACAACAGAGAAAGACGTTCGTACAAGGCGGACATAGAGGCAGCGGAAGCTTCTGCAAATGAGACAAATGAAGTAAATGCTGCAAATGCCGGCAGAGAAAATAAGGACGGTTACAAAAAGCCGTACAAGGGCGGCAAAAACAGACCAAACAAGCAGAAATACAACCGCAACAAGGATTACAAGAACAAAAACTATAATAAAGATTACAACAGGGACAAAGACAATGGAAGCACTGATACACAGTAATGAGCGACTGGATGATTTGTGCCGCAAGGGCTATAGGCTCATACAGGATCCAAAGCTGTTCTGCTTCGGCATAGACGCCGTGCTTTTATCTGACTATGCAAAGGTAAAGCGCGGAGAGAGAGCTGTGGATTTGTGCACCGGAAACGGTGTGATTCCGATACTTCTTGAGGCAAAGAATAACGGAGAGCATTACAGCGGGCTTGAGCTTCAGCCTCAGTGTGCAGACCTGGCGAGAAGAAGTGTGAAATATAACCATCTTGAGGACAAAGTGACCATAGAAGAGGGCGATGTGTGCAATGCCTCAGAGCTTTTCGGGCGTGAGTCCGTGGAGGTGGTGACGGTAAATCCGCCGTATATGATAGGCCAGCACGGTATCAAAAATGCAGACGATGCCATGACTATAGCGCGCCACGAGGTCAGGTGTACACTTGACGATATAGTCAGGGAGAGCGCAAAAATGCTCAAATTCAATGGGCGTTTTTACATGGTTCACAGACCATTCAGGCTGGCAGAAATCTTTAGCACGATGATGAAATATCATATCGAGCCAAAGCGCATGCGCCTTGTACATCCCTACGCGGACAGGGAGCCGAACATGGTGCTCATAGAGGGGTTAAAGGGCGGCAAAAGCCGTATCACCATCGAAAAACCGTTAGTTGTATACAAGGAGCCTAATGTATACACGGATGAGATATATGAGATATACGGCGATAAGCCTCGGAATAACGGAAAATAACAGGAGAATCATATGACAGGAACACTGTATCTGTGCGCAACTCCGATAGGAAATCTGGAGGACATCACATTCCGTGTGCTGCGCACACTTAAGGAGGTAGACCTCATCGCAGCGGAGGATACGAGAAACTCCATAAAGCTGCTCAATCATTTTGAGATAAAGACACCCATGACGAGCTATCATGAGTTTAACAAGATAGATAAAGCCTACCAGCTTGTGGCAAAGCTTAAGGAGGGCAAAAATATAGCCCTCATCACCGATGCCGGAACACCCGGCATTTCTGACCCGGGTGAGGACATCGTGCGCATCTGCTACGAGGAGGGCGTGCCTGTTACCTCGCTTCCCGGGCGGCAGCGTGCATTACAGCGCTCACCATGTCGGGCAGGCCGACCAGGCGGTTTGCGTTTGAGGCATTTTTGCCGAGGGATAAAAAGGAACGCGCGCGTGTCATTGAAGAGCTTAAAAACGAGACCCGGACAATCATCATCTACGAGGCACCCCATCATCTTGTAAAGACAGTCACAGAGCTTTACAATGCGCTCGGAGACAGAGAGCTTACAGTGTGCAGGGAACTTACGAAAAAGCACGAGGAAAAGGTGCAGACTACATTTTCGGAGCTTTTGGAGCGTTCAAGGACACAGGAGCCAAGAGGTGAATATGTGCTTGTAATCTGTGGCAGAAACGTGGCTGAAATAGCAAAGGAGCAGCAGGAAAGCTGGGAAGCCATGCCGCTTGAAGTGCATATGGCACACTATGAGTCACAGGGCATTGACAGGAAGGAAGCCATGAAGCTCGTGGCAAAGGACAGAGGTGTCAGCAAGAGGGATATATACAAACAGCTTCTGTAAGCTGACAATAATACATTCTGCAGCAAATAGTTAGGATTGGATATGAACGATATAAAACATGACATAAAAAAACGACATAAGAACCTGACAGAGTTCAGATACATCGCAGTTGGCTTTTTTCTGACAATATTATCGGGGCAATAATGCTGAGCCTTCCGTTTTCTTCAAGAGACGGACAATGGACTAATTTTCTGGACTCACTTTTACGGCAACAAGCGCACCCTGTGTGACAGGTCTTGTTGTGTTTGATACCTTCAGACACTGGAGTATTATAGGGCAGCTTGTAATTCTGGTGCTGATTCAGATAGGAGGCATGGGCTTCATCTCAATCGGTGTGGCATTTTCCATGCTTCTGCACAAAAAAATCGGACTCAGACAGAGGGATCTGATGCAGGAGAGCGTCAATGCACTCGAGATTGGTGGAATAGTAAGGCTTTTCAGCGTGATAATAAGGGGAACCTTCCTTATCGAAGGCATAGGAGCGGTGCTTTTAGCAATCCGATTCATACCGGATTTTGGCATATTAAGAGGTATATATTTCTCGGTGTTCCACTCGATATCTGCATTTTGTAATGCGGGCTTTGATTTGATGGGCATAAACGAGGAGTACTCATCGTTTACAAAATATGTCGCAGATCCGTTAGTCAATATCACAATTACGCTGCTTATCATCATAGGTGGTATCGGTTTTACCATATGGAATGAGGTCAGAATCAAAAGCTTAAGCTTAGCAGATACTCGCTCCACGCCAAGATAGTAATATCAACCACACTGATGCTTGTCTTCGGTGGCGGACTGTTTTTGTATATTTTAAAAAACAATACCATAGCAGGCATGGACACACCGGGTGCCATATTTGCATCGTTATTCGGCTCGGTTACGGCGAGAACGGCAGGCTTCAATACAGTAGACACAGCAGCACTGACACAGGAGAGCAAGCTTTGACTATAGTGCTCATGTTCATAGGAGGAAGCCCGGGCTCGACAGCCGGCGGAATCAAAACCACAACCATGGCGGTCATGATAATCTATATTGTTTCTTATATGAGAGGAAGCAACGGCTGCAATGTGTTTGGCAGGAAAATAAGCAGTGAGGTAATCAAAAGGCCGGAATGGTGCTTATCATCAATCTGGTGCTTGGACTTACAGCGGTGATAGCTATACTTGCTACATCCAATATGAAGATGGACGATGTACTGTTTGAGGTATACTCTGCAATCAGTACGGTCGGCATGACAACAGGCATCACAAGAGATTTAAATACAGTAGGACGCATAATTATCATAATTATGATGTATTGTGGAAGAATCGGAAGCATGACCTTTGTGCTTTCGTTTGTGCATAGACCGGATAAAGCCAATATAGAGCTTCCGGAGGAAAAAGTTATCATTGGATAAGGATAAGGAGAAACGAAATGAAATCAATTTTAATTATTGGAATGGGTAAATTCGGACACCATCTGTGTGCGGATTTGATAAAAAACGGAAATGACATTATGGTGATGGACAAGGACGAGGCCAAGGTCAGGGATTTAATCTATGACGTGACCAAGGTGCAGATAGGTGACTGTACCGACCCACAGGTAGTAAAAGCACTCGGAATCAACAATTTCGATTTGATTTTTGTATGCATCGGCACCAATTTCCAAAGCTCACTTGAGATAACAAGTCTCGTTAAGGAGATGGGCGGAAAATACGTCATCAGCAAGGCAAACAGGGATGTGCATGCCAAGTTCCTGCTTCGAAACGGTGCGGATGAGGTTATCTATCCTGACCGCGACATGGCAGAGAGAGTGGCAAAGAAATACAGCGCCAACCATGTGCTTGATTATGTGGCATTAAACGATGATTACTCAATCTACGAGATAAATCCACCTGAAGGCTGGGTAGGAAAGAGCATCAAGGAAAATAATGTGCGCCAGAAATACAATGTAAATATCGTTACAGTAAAGGAAGCCGGAAAGAATCGCGTGCTTCCGCTGCCGGACTACGTGTTCAAGGCAGACGATGCAGTGATGGTGCTTGGACTGAATGCAGATGTGGACAAGCTGGTGCGAAAGCTATAAAAGTGTGGCTCAAATAATAATTGGCAGCAATTAAAATTAAAAGAAGAAAGGATGGACACATATGGGTAACAATGACAGCAGTGTAGAAACATTTTACAGTGGATAAAGGCTTCGGACAATATTGTATTTTTCGGCGGAGCAGGTGTATCAACCGAGAGTGGCATACGATTTCAGAAGCGTGGACGGACTTTATAATCAGAAGTATGATTACCCGCCCGAGACCATCCTGAGCCATACATTTTACAGGTAGCATCCACAGGAGTTTTACCGATTCTACCGTGACAAGATGCTCTGCCTTGATGCAGAGCCGAACATCACGCATTACAAGCTGGCAGAGCTTGAAAAAGCAGGAAAGCTTAAGGGTGTTGTGACGCAGAACATAGATGGACTGCACCAGAAGGCAGGCAGCAAAAATGTGATGGAACTGCACGGCAGTGTGCTGAGAAACTACTGTGAGAGGTGCTTGCAGTTTGTAAGCGCAGAGGAAATCCTCCACTCAACATGTGTGCCAAAATGCCAAAAGTGCGGCGGCCCGGTAAAGCCGGATGTCGTATTGTACGAGGAGGGCTTAAATCAGAAAACGCTTGAGGATGCAATCTACTACATCAGTCATGCCGATGTGCTCATAGTAGGCGGTACATCACTTGCGGTATATCCGGCGGCAGGCCTCATAGACTATTACAACGGAAACAAGCTCGTGCTTATCAACAAGTCCACCACACCGATGGACGCAAGAGCAGACCTTCTGATACAGCAGGGACTGGGCTCTGTATTTGAGCAGATAGAGGTATAAACAGAGGATAATACACAGCATATTAAATGGCAGGCATAGGTAGAAGAGGAATATAGAATGGATAAATACGCAGTAGGAGATATCGTAAAACTGAAAAAACCGCATCCGTGCGGCAACAGCGAGTGGGAAATCATGCGTGTCGGCGCAGACTTCCGCCTGAAATGCATGGGCTGCGGACACCAGGTTATGGTGCCAAGGAAGCTGGTCGAGAAAAATGACCGCGGTCTCACGAAGAAGCAGGCTTAGTTAGATAGAAACAAAGTAGAATAGTAAAAACAGAGGTGCAGTTTACTGCACCTCGTCTTTTTATATAAACTAAATTCAGCCACAGAGTAAGGGACGTGCGCCGCGGGCAGGGGAGGGCACAGGCATACTTCCGCAAGAGCGCATAGCGAAGCTGCTTAGAGGCTGTAGAATTGTGCTACGAAGCACAGAAATGCCCCGGCATGGAAGCCGGGGCAAGGAGCTATCGAGCCATGGATGGCGAGTAGCGACGGTCTCGTCAGGCATAGAAAACCAAAATCACAATTCGTACAGCCACTTAGCAGCGAAGCGTAGCTCACGCGGAAGTATGCCTGTGCCCTCCCCTGTCCGCGGCGCACGTTCCGACCTAATAAAAATAAAGAAAAATGAAAAAACCCCTTGAAAAGTACCACGATTCATGTTATTATCTAGACTCGTGATATAAAATTCCTTGCTCATAATCAGATTTATGAGCCAGAGACCAAAAGGAGGTAACATTCGCATGAACAAATATGAATTAGCACTCGTCGTTAGTGCAAAGATCGAGGATGATGCGAGAACAGCAGTAGTCGAGAAGGCAAAAGAGTACATCACACGTGCCGGCGGTACTGTTACAGAAGTTGAGGAGGCTGGTAAGAAGAGATTAGCTTACGAGATTCAGCACATGACTGAGGCCTTTTATTACTTCATCCAGTTCGATGCTGAGGGAACAGTCCCAGCAGAAATCGAGCAGGACGTTCGTATCATGGACAATGTTCTTCGTTTCTTATGCGTTAGAAAAGACGAGGCATAGTATAAGAAAATAGGAGATTGTATTATGAACAAAGTAATACTTATGGGTAGATTAACCAGAGACGCAGAAATCCGCTATGCCCAGGGGGACAACTCACTTGCAATAGCAAGATTTTCACTTGCGGTAGACAGACGATACAGCAAGAATGCAGAGGAGCAGTCAACGGATTTCATCAACTGCGTAGCTTTTGGAAAGATAGCAGAATTTTTTGAGAGATTTGGCCGTAAAGGAACAAAATTTGTTGTTGAGGGCCGAATCCAGACCGGCAGCTATACAAACAAGGACGGACAGAAGGTATACACCACTGACGTCGTGGTTGAAAATGCAGAGTTTGCAGAGTCTAAATCAGCCGCATCGGAAATGCAGGCGGATTTGCACCGGCAGACAGACCTGCACCTAGCCAGGCTGCTGGGGATGGCTTCATGAACATTCCGGACGGAATCGACGAGGAGCTTCCATTCAATTAGTAGTGTCCACGAGGACAAATATTCAAGGAGGTAACAAAATGGCTTACAATAAATCAGCTGATGGTTCATCAATGAAGAGAAGACCAATGCGTAGAAGAAAAAAAGTTTGCGTATTCTGTGGAAAAGACAATGTCATTGATTACAAAGATACAAACAAATTAAAGAGATACATCTCTGAGAGAGGAAAAATCCTTCCACGCCGTATCACAGGAAACTGTGCAAAACATCAGAGAGCCCTTACAGTAGCAATCAAGAGAGCAAGACACATTGCTCTTATGCCATACGTTTGCGAATAAGATAAATGTATGATAAATCCCGACTACCGGATGGTGGTCGGGATTTTTTAGGTTAAAAATGTTTTATGTTTAAAAATTAATATTTGTTGCATAATCAAATTACATAGTATAAAATGAATATAAAACAAATACTAATAAAAAGGGAGGGTTCAAATGGATACATACATTGTTTTCTGGTTGGCAGCCACCGTAGTTTTTGTTTTAGTTGAGATTATGACAGTCGGGCTCACATCCATATGGTTTGCGGCAGGCTCATTTGTAGCGTTTATAATCGCACTGCTTGGCGGCAATGTCGTGGTTCAGGGAATTGCATTTATACTCGTTTCAGTCGTGCTTTTAGCTCTCACAAAGCCATGGGCCGGGAAGTACATCAATTCCAGGACAGTGAAGACAAACGTGGACAGTCTGGTCGGAGAAAGAACCGTGCTCACCGAGGATGCTGACAGCATGAAGCAGACGGAAAAGCCGTTGTAAACGGTCGAGTGGACAGTCAGACCGCAGGAAGAGACCCGGTCATAAGAAAAGGCGAGCTTATCGAGGTAGTAAAGATAAGCGGAGTAAAACTAATTGTAAAAAGGGTAAAGGAGGCTTAATCGGATATGGAAGGATTAATAGCACTTGCAGTGTTACTCGTAATCGTACTTATAGTACTGGTAAACTGCATCAAAATCGTGCCACAGGCACATGCAATGGTAATTGAGCGTTTGGGAGGATATCTCACCACATGGAGCGTAGGACTTCACCTCAAGGTGCCATTTATCGACAGAATAGCAAAGAAAGTCATCTTAAAGGAGCAGGTGGTAGATTTCCCGCCACAGCCTGTAATCACAAAGGATAATGTAACAATGCAGATAGACACTGTAGTATATTTCCAGATTACAGATCCAAAGCTCTACGCATACGGAGTAGAGAATCCAATCATGGCAATTGAGAACCTCACAGCCACAACACTTCGTAACATCATCGGAGACTTAGAGCTTGATGAGACACTCACCAGTCGTGAGACAATCAACACCAAGATGCGCGCAACACTCGATGTGGCAACAGATCCATGGGGCATCAAGGTAAACCGTGTCGAGCTCAAGAACATCATACCTCCAAAGGCCATCCAGGATGCCATGGAGAAGCAGATGAAGGCAGAGCGTGAGAGACGAGAGGCCATTCTTCGTGCAGAGGGTGAGAAAAATCAACAATCCTTGTTGCAGAGGGAAATAAAGAGTCAGTCATCCTCGATGCCGAGGCTGAAAAGCAGGCAGCCATCCTTCGCGCAGAGGCAAAGAAGGAGGCAACAATCCAGGAGGCAGCAGGTCGCAGAGGCTATCCTCAAGATACAGCAGGCCAATGCAGACGGACTTCGCATGTTAAAGGAGGCAAATCCGGATAACGCAGTGCTCCAGATAAAGAGCTTAGAGGCATTTGCCAAGGCAGCAGACGGCAAGGCTACAAAGATAATCATCCCTTCAGAGATTCGGGGATTGCAGGTCTTACAAAGTCAATTGCAGAGATAGCTGCGGATAAGACTGAGAAGTAATTATAGTTAATTAAAATGAATACCGAAAGATGAGAGCACACAAAAAGCATCGCATGTATCATATCAATATCAGATATATGCGGTGCTTTTTAGATTGCACAGAATTGTGCTTAGATTACACAGGATTGCCCTGAACTCCTGTAATTCCAAACTGATAAATATAGTACTAGGAATAATCCCCACAAAGTGGTATACTCTCTAGTAGGTATATCAATCGATGCGGGCTGCACAAAGGTGTGACCGGTAACTTATAAATTTGTAGTACATTCTCGAAACCGCAACCGTTGCACCGGCAGCATCAGCGCAACGCAGCGGGGATAAGGAGAGTAAAATGAAGAAAAAAATAAAATTCAAGGGCAGGCTGAAAAGCTACATGTGCTGGCCGCTATATCTGACGTTTGTGTGGATATGTGCTGACGGAATAGCACTGCGCTATGACAGAAGGCTTGGCTATGGCATGGTAGGCTTTACAGTGTTTTACTTTGCGCTTGTGCTGTTTTTGTATGTCAGAAGCAAGTCAGTTGTTGCAAATGAGCTGATAAGCTTTGCAACACAGTATTCATCGGTGCAGAAGAGGCTGCTTAATGAGTTTGAGGTGCCGTATGCCCTGCTTGAGTACTCCGGCAAGATACTCTGGGTAAATGACAAATTCGCAGAACTAATGGGTGTGGATAAAAAATATCACAAATCCATCACTACACTTTTTCCGACAGTGACTAGAGAGCTTCTCACCAAGAGTGATGCGCCGACAGACTTCAAGATAGTAAATGAGGAGGAGGACAGCATAGTCCGTCTGTCCGTCAAGCGAATATATTTCAACTCTATCGCAGAGGAAAATGAGATAATCGACACAAATGAAGCAGACCAGTTTTGACGGCGCTGTATGTATTTGATGAGTCGGAGCTTTATCACTGCAAGAAGGAAATCACAGAGCAGAAGCAGGTCTCAGCGCTTGTATATATTGACAACTATGATGAGGCACTTGACAGCATAGAGGACGTAAAGAGGTCACTGCTCGTTGCACTTATCGACAGGCGTGTAAACCAGTATTTTGCCAAGTATGACGGACTTGTCAGAAAGATAGAAAACGACAAATACTTCGTGGTGTTCAAGTACAAGTACCTTGACAGCATGAAGGAGGACAAGTTCAAGGTGCTCGACGAGGTTAAGGCTATAAAGGTCGGCAATGAGATGGCGGTCACACTCAGTATCGGAATCGGTATAAAGAGCGATAAGTATAATGAAAACTACGTTTATGCGCGAAATGCCATAGATTTGGCCCTCGGACGAGGCGGTGATCGTAGTTATAAAGGATCACGATGATATCCTGTATTTTGGCGGCAAGTCAAAGCAGGTGGAGAGCAAGACAAGGGTAAAGGCGAGAGTCAAGGCACAGGCGCTTCAGGAAATCATTGAGACCTGTGAGAACGTACTTATCATGGGCCACAGCATCACAGATGTAGATTCGCTTGGAGCAGGCATAGGTATATATTGTGCAGCCAAGAATCTCGACAAAAAGGCACAGATAGTAATAAATGACCCGACAAGCTCAGTAAGACCTCTTATGGAGACATTTTCAGAGGCAAAGGGCTACCCGGCGGATATGTTTATAAACAGCGAAGAAGCTCTTGAGATGGTGAGCAAGGATACTCTTGTCATGGTGGTGGACACCAACAGGCCAAGCTACACAGAGTGCCCTGAGCTCCTCAGAAAGACTGGAAAGATAGTCGTATTTGACCACCACAGACAAAGCAGCGAGATAATAGAGAATCCTATACTCTCATATATCGAGCCGTATGCATCAAGTGCGTGTGAGATGGTAGCAGAGGTATTGCAGTACTTCAACGACGGAGTCAAGATTAATGCGACAGAGGCCGACTGCATCTACGCAGGAATCCTCATCGACACCAACAACTTTATGACGAAGACAGGCGTGCGTACATTTGAGGCGGCAGCCTTTTTGAAGCGCTCAGGTGCAGAGGTAACACGCGTCAGAAAGATGCTTAGAAATGACATGGCATGCTACAAGGCAAGAGCCGAGGCAGTACGCCATGCAGAGGTATACAGGGGCTCGTTTGCCATATCGGTATGCCCTAGCGAGAATGTGGAGAGCCCGACAATCGTCGGTGCACAGGCAGCAAATGAGCTGCTAAACATCATAGGAATCAAGGCATCATTTGTGCTCACGGAGTACAATGACAAGATTTATATCAGCTCGTTCAATCGACGAGATAAATGTCCAGATAATCATGGAGAAGCTGGGCGGTGGCGGACATTTAAATGTGGCAGGCGCGCAGCTGACAGGCGTTACTATCGTGCAGGCAAAGCGCATGATACAGGATACACTGGACGAAATGCTAAAAGAAGGAGACATAGAAGAATGAAAGTAATCTTATTACAGGACGTAAAACCATTAGGCAAAAAAGGCGAGATAGTAAACGTAAGTGACGGCTACGCCAGAAACAATATCATACCTAAAAGCTCGGAGTAGAGGCTACTCCAAAGAACCTAAATGACTTAAAGCTTCAGAACCAGCACGCTGACAAGGTAGCACAGGAAAACTACGAGAGTGCACTTGCGCTCGCAAAGGTCGTAGAGAGCACAAAGGTAGTAGTAAAGCTGCGCTCAGGAGAGGGCGGCAGGACCTTCGGCTCCATTTCCACCAAGGAGATTTCGGCTGCGGCAAAGGAGCAGCATGGCTTAGAGCTCGACAAGAAAAAGATGCAGCTTAACGAGTCAATTAAGGCACTCGGAAACTATGAGGTGCCTGTCAAGCTTCATCCAAAGGTAACAGCAAACCTTACAGTATCAGTAGTTGAAGGATAGGAGGAATCCCCTTGGAAGAAGCATTAATCAAACGAATAATGCCAAACAGCCTTGAGGCAGAGCAGTCCGTGGTCGGCTCCATGATTATGAGCAAGGATGCCATAGTGACCGCCAGCGAAATGCTCCTTAAGGAGGATTTTTATCATCAGCAGTACGGCATCATATTTGAGACCATGGTTGAGCTCTTTACAGAGGGGCAGCCTGTAGATCTCGTCACACTCCAGAACCGTTTAAAGGAAAAGGATGTGCCGCAGGAAATACAAAGTCTTGACTTTGTGAGAACTCTCGTCACCAGTGTGCCGACTTCTGCCAACATCAAGTACTATGCCAATATCGTAAAAGAAAATGCCATAAAGCGAAAGCTCATCCATGTGACAGAGGACATAGAGAACGAGTGCTACGCCGGCAAGGAATCGCTCGAGAGCGTGCTCGACAAGACAGAGCACGATGTATTTGAACTGCTTTCTACAAGGCAGACAGGTGACTACGTGCCAATCCGTACTGTAGTCATGAATGCCCTCGAGAAAATCGAAAAAGCAGCACAGCAGGAGGGCACCGTAACAGGAATCCCGACAGGTTTCATAGACCTTGACTACAGGACAGCGGGACTTCAGCCGTCAGATCTCGTGCTAGTGGCAGCCCGTCCGTCAATGGGAAAGACCGCCTTCGTGCTCAACATAGCACAGCATGTGGCATTCCATGCACATCTATGTACAGCCATATTCTCACTCGAGATGTCGAAGGAGCAGCTCGTAAACCGTCTGTTCTCGCTCGAATCAAAGGTAGATGCGCAGGCACTGCGTACAGGAAATCTGTCTGATGCCGACTGGGAAAAGCTGGTCGAGGGAGCCGGAATCATCGGAGACTCCGAGCTCATCATAGACGACACTCCGGGTATCAGCATATCAGAGCTTCGAAGCAAGTGCCGTAAATACAAGCTCGAACACGACTTAAAGCTCATCATCATCGATTACCTGCAGCTCATGACAGGCTCAGGACGAGGCTCAGAATCGCGTCAGCAGGAAATCTCAGATATATCACGTTCACTTAAGGCACTCGCCAGAGAGCTTTCAGTCCCTGTAGTGGCACTCTCCCAGCTATCACGAGCCGTAGAGCAGCGTCCCGACCACAGGCCTATGCTTTCTGATCTTCGAGAGTCAGGAGCTATCGAGCAGGATGCCGACGTCGTCATGTTCATCTATCGTGACGATTACTACAACAAGGACACCGAGCTCAAGGGTATCTCAGAAATCATCATCGCCAAACAGCGTAACGGTCCAATCGGCACCGTAAACCTCGCATGGCTGCCTGAGTACACGAAGTTTGCAAATCTGGAGCATTAAGACTAAAACACAAAAAGAATAAAGAGACAAGCCATCCCGGCTCACGTCATAGGATAAAGTTAAGTATCCTGATGTGGGCCGGGATTTTTCAAAATCTCTTTATACTTAAAAAGAGAAGAAAGCTATAAACTTTCCCGCAATTCATCCGATATATTCCTTAGAATAGGGTAAGAACAACAGTCAATTGCAACATATTTTCACACGGAGGTGTTAGAGATGGCAATAGAGGCAATCAAGGGTGCAGGAATGGTTTATCAGGGAAGTACATCAACTGCACAGATAAAGGAACAGGCACAGGGAAGGACAGAGGTGTCAAGTGCGGACAATCAGGTCGTGTCTGACAGCATCGCAAGGAATATTCAGGCGATGAATACGAAGGAAGCAAGCGGTGATTCAGCCGGTGATGCCAGAGCGCGGGGACAGGCACAGGCTGCTGCACAAAAGCAGAATGAGAAGAATATGCAGCTTAAAAAGGCTGTGGATGATATCAACAAGAGCGCGTTGGCTGACCAGTCGGAGGCAGTGTTCGGCATCCATGAGAAGACTAACCGCGTGACAATAAAGATAGTTGATAAGAAGACAAAGGAAGTCATCAAGGAGTTTCCGCCGGAGAAGACGCTCGACATGATAGCGAAGGTCTGGGAGATGGCAGGACTCATGGTAGATGAGAAGAGATAGGAGGACACCATGGCAATCAGATTATCGGGAATGACATCAGGTCTGGATACAGATTCTATTGTAAAGGCAATGGTATCGTCATATACCACCAGAAAAGAGAAATATCAGAAGGCGCAGACTAAGCTTGAGTGGACACAGGATGCGTGGAAATCCCTTAATACCAAGGTGTACAGCTTGTACAGCAATATTTCCAATCTGCGATTTTCTACAGCATACAACTTAAAGAAGACATCAGTTTCGGATACTACAAAGGCCACAGTAAAGGCAGGCTCCGGTGCACCAAGCGGCACACAGTCGCTGAAAATCAAGCAGATGGCAAAGGCCGGATATATGACCGGAGCAGAAATTAAGGCAGACAGTGAGAAGACTACACTTGCCCAGCTCGGTTACACAGGTGGTGATGCCAAGCTTGAGGTAAAGATGGGCGATGAGACCAAGTCCATCACGCTCAGCGCATCATCTACCATGAACGACGTGGTAAAGGAACTCAGGAATGCTGGGCTTGATGCAAACTACGATTCAAGCTACAAGAGATTTTATATCAGCTCAAAAAAGACAGGCGTGGCAAACGATTTTACCATAACCGGCAGCAATATAGATGGAGCATCAGCACTTTATAGCCTGGGAATAGCATATGGTGGTGAAAAGACCACTACCGGTACTTATTCATCCAATCCATATGATGAGTATGCAGCTTTACATGGAGTTTCAGACGATGAGACCAGAGCCAAAATCGAGGCAGCTGTTACAAACTACAATAATCTGACAACAGATGCGGCGAAGATGAATGCGCAGAGCAAAAATCTTATGAATGCTGTAAATTATGGCTATTCATATGCCACACTTCGGGCATTTATGAGAAGCTGGATGCAAACAATGCAGGAGATAGTGATAAGCTGAAGCTGCTTGAGAAGCTTGGCTCATCTCGTGATGGCGCATTGATTTCAAAGAATGGTGACAGCTATGATACATATACAAAGACCACACTGACCGATACAAATGGAAATACTCTCTATAAGTATATTGACAGCGACAACAATAGCCACTATATTGCAGCCGTTGCTGATAAGGACAAGGATACCACATCGTACTATGATGTGACAGAATCTACGAGGACAGCTTATACGGACGCTGATGGCAAGGAGCTTGAAGCAGTACCTACAGTAGTCGATGATACAACACTGAAAGTCGGTGATAAGACTTACAAAAAGGACGAGGCAGACGGCAAGTACTATCTGCAAAAGGAAGATGGCACAGCTGATAAAACTGATTCCATCACTGTTTCACAAAAGACCGAGTACACTATTGCGGCAGATGCCGTAAACAAGACAGGTATAGAGTCAGCTTCAGCTGCGTATGACACAATCATAAAGTCAATGGACGAAAAGACTAAAAGCTCATACGATGAGGCTCTTGCGTCAGTTCAGGCATTTGAGGCTTCAAAGGACGAAGTGCTCGGAAGCGATGACGAGTATTCGGTTGCCAGCCTCACAAAGGCTATTCAAAATGCTTATGCAGGCAAGGATAAGGATGGCGGCACAATCGCTGTTTCAGGAAAGAAAGCAGTAGAGCAGCTTTTAGCAGGAAACGGAAACGAGGCTGACGGCTTTGTAAATAAAGCCAATGCTCTGGAGGAGGCAGCAGAGGCCAACACAAAAAAAGCAGCAGATAGCAATATTGTAAAGGAGCTTGCCTCAAAGCAGAAGGATTCGGCTGAGTATACACAGGCGCTAAACGACCTGCTTGACAGGGTAAACACTTCATACACGCTTCAGAATAAGGCACTTTTCAATTCACAGGTGAAGAAGGTCGCAGGACAGGATTCGGAGATTGAGCTGAACGGTGTAAAATATACAGGTGACAGTAACAGCTATTCAATCAATGGACTGACAATCGAGGCACTTGCTGAGACCGGAGACAGTGCTATAAGCATTACAACCAGCACAGATACACAGGGTGTATATGATAAGGTAAAGGATTTTCTGACAGAGTACAACAACATCATCAACGAGATGACGAAGCTATACAATGCTGATTCAGCAGGAAGCTACGAGCCGCTCACGGATGATGAAAAGGATCAGATGTCTGATAAAGAGATTGAGAAGTGGGAGACAAAGATTAAGGACTCTCTGCTTCGCAGGGATTCTACACTTGGCAGCGTAATGACAGCAATGCAGACAGCCATGATGTCATCAGTTGAGATAGGTGGCAAGAAGTACTCGCTCTCAAGCTTTGGAATCAGCACACTTGGATTTTTGAATGCAGCGGAGAATGAGCAAAATGCATATCACATTGATGGTGATGAGGATGACGCCAATACATCCGGCAAGACAGATAAGCTCATGGCAGCTATAAACGATGATCCGGATACGGTAATGCAGTTTATGCAGCAGCTTTCAACTAATCTGTATAGTGCAATCGGTGACAAGATGAAGTCTACAGATTTGAGCTCAGCATTTACCATCTACAATGACAAGCAGATGAAGACAGAGTACACTAACTACACCAAGACTATTAAGGAATGGGAGAAAAATCTCAGATCGTGAGGATTACTACTACAACAAGTTTACTCAGATGGAGTCAGCTATGACCAAGCTCAACAGCACACAGAGCTCAATTAGCAGCTACTTCTCATAAAAGATACCAGGGAGGGTATATTATGTTACAAAATAAAGCATACGCAGCATATGCAAACAACAAAATCATGACTGCATCACCGGCAGAGCTTACACTCATGCTGTATGATGGTGCAATCAAATTTTGCAATATTGCAATCATGGCAGTGGAGAAGGAGGATATCCAGCAGGCTCACACAAACATCCGCAAGGTTGAGCGTATCATAGAAGAGTTCCAGTCCACACTTGATGACAAATATCCGGTATCAAAGGATTTTAACAATGTATATACATATCTTCACAGACGTCTTGTCGAGGCAAACATAAAGAAGGACAAGGAGATTCTTGAGGAGGTGCTTGAGCACCTGCGCACTATGCGTGACGCGTGGAAAGAGGTCATGCAGGCCACATGTAACGGAAACAAGTTACATGTGTCATAGATAAATGTATCATAAATCACCGACAGGGATTATAGAGAGTTTTTAACTTAAACAAAACGCAGAGACAGCAGCATGAAGCTAGTTTGTTTGTGCGTTTTGTGCTATCATAGAGATGATTATAGTTAAAACAATCGAAAATACAGGGGAACACAATGGAACAGACTTACATAGATATAATGATACAAAGCCACGAGAAAAGGAACAGGTACTCGACAGGATAATAGAGCTTGATATCAAGCAGAAGAACCAGCTCGAGGATCCACAGCTTACACCTGACGACTTCGACGAGGTAGTTGAGGCAAAGAGCAGGCTCATCGACCAGCTCAATAATTTAGACTCAGGCTTTGAGAAGCTTTTTGAACGTACAAAGGAAGAACTGAATGGTCACAAAGAGGACTACAAGGAGCAGATACGCACCATGCAGGAGCATATCCGCAGTATCACGGACAAGAGCGTAAAATACAGAGTCGAGGCCCGCAACAAGGATCTCATGACTCTGAAATTTGCGTCCATAAAGAAGCAGGCCCGCGAGGTGCGTGTCGGCACGCAGGCAGCAAGCCGCTACTACAAGTCCATGTCAGGAACCGGATATATGGAGCCGCAGTTTATGGACAATAAAAAGTGAAAAGTTTAATTTAATATTTCACCTCAATATCCCCAAGCCCTGAGTCAATAATCAGGTGCTTTTGGCATGCTCATTTACCTCATACTCATCATCATAGTCATTGCCGTTGATTGTGATATCGCCTGTACCTGAGTCCAGGTCCATCATGTAACCGTCAAGTGACTGTGAGGATGTTACAGTGATGTTACCTGTACCGCCGTCGATATCCATTTCGTCAAAGGCACAGTTTTCAAAGCTAAGATTGCCGGTTCCGCCATCCACATCACATGTGGCAAAGCTGCAGTCTGTGACATATAAATCGCCTATGCCGGTGTCAAATTCTGCATCGGCTGCGGTCAGGGAATTAAGGTTTACCTCGCCTACGCCGGTATCAAGGGATAGCTTGTTCAATGCTGCGCCATCAGGAATGGTAACAGTGATTTCACTTGTGGTGTTTCTTCTGTAGTTGGCTCCTTTGCTCTGGGATATTGTGAGGGTATCGCCTGTGCTCCTAATCTTTGGAACCAGTCGCTTGTTGCATTTGTATGAGACCATGTAGCTGTCACCGGTTTTTACGTTGATGTTCGATATGGTTGTATCAAATACCAGGTTTGAAAATTCATCGACTGAAAGCTCCTCTGTGCATACGTTTCCGAGAGACTTGTCTGAGCGCGGAATCAGATTGTTAAACAGGCCTAGGGCAAAGCCCCGATATGGTAGAGGCTCCCGGCGATGATGCAGACCACTGTAATTATTGTAATTATTATTAGATATATATTTTTTTTCATGACTTGTCTCCATTTCTGAATTATCTTGTTGCATAATTTGTTTTGTGATTATTCAAAATATGCTACACACATTTTGACTGTCCTGGTTTCCGTTAATTTCCATGTTTATCGCCGAGCAGATTTTCCACCAGCGAATTGATGATTGCGGCTATTGGCCAGATAATCCATGTGATACCCCAATCAAAGGTAATAAAGCTCCAGCATAGATAAATGCATGTGACTGTTGACCAGTAAACTGACATGATTGCAGCCACAACAGGGTTTTCATAGTGCACCTTGCCATCGTGTGAATTGGCAAAATTACCGCCCATAGTCTGTGCTCCGTTCAGGGAAAGAAGCTTGTCAAAGCTTGATTTCTTCATGTTTGTGAATACTATCATGAATACACCGATTGCTATAAACACGAGCACGAGTCCGCCTGAAAGTGAGTCTGCGAAGGTGCTTTTGGTGTTCAGTGAGCTGATTATGATTGCCGGCACTGCGCAGAGTATGCAGAGCATGATACCCACTGTTAAAAGCATCGCATGTGTGGAGCGGTAGCTTTCCTTTCGCTCGATGACCCAGTTTGCCGTCTCAAAATCTATGCAGTAAGGCTCTTGCTTCAGGTAGCTCCACTTGGATGAGATAGAGCCTGAAAAAATGAAGAAGCCGACTGCCACTGCGACACACAGGAACAGGAAGGTAATGCCGATTGCATCAGATGCGTCCGGTGAAGCGAGTGAACGCGGAATGCATTCGCTGAATATCGGTCCAAGACTTGCGATTATGCAAAGCAGCACTCCAAACGCTGTGAGATATGCTTGTTTTGCCGAATCCCTGAGGAATGCGGCAGCAGTCTCGCGGGAGAGTGTTTTGGCGGCAGGCATTGCCTGACTGGGATTCACGAAGCTCTTGATACCGAGTGAGTCGGCGAGCTCGTCAAGATTTCCAAACTCTGATATGACTATGCCTATGGCTTCGTTGTCAGATTTGCCCTCGGATATTAATTCGTTGTATTTATCCTCCATCATCTGATAGAGCTCATATTTGGCTTTTTGCACCTCGGGTGTATTCGGGAGGTGCGAAAACATATTTTCCAGATAATTCTTTATAGTTTCCATAAAATGTCTCCTTTAAAATCGTATAAATTTGCTTACTACATCAAGTGTCAGCTTCCATTCCTCGCATTTCATCCTGTAATATTCTCTGCCGGCATCGGTAATCTGATAGTAGGTCCGCCTTTTGCCGCTTGCATTGTCGCTCGAAGAGAATGATGTGATATAGCCGTTTTTCTCAAGGCGGGTAAATGCAGAGTAGAGAGTTGTTTCTTTATGACGTATTTTTCCTCGGTTATTAGTCTTATCTGCTTTGAAATCTCGTAGCCGTAGGATGGTCTGTCGAGGAGCAGGTAGAGTATGATGGTATCGTTGTATCCGCGGATGACATCGCTGCTTATATTGACCATTGTTCACCTCCTGTTTTAAGTATTTTATTTCATCATGATGTTCATATTTTATTAATATAAGACCGATACACAGATGAAAGGTTGTACATCAGGCGTGTTAAAATTAATTGATACTACGTGTGACATACTACGAGTGTCATACTATGTCTGTCGTAGTAAATGTATCACATGTTGTTTTTCATGTCAACAGTGATTCTAAAATAATTTATTCTGCATAATTTGTTCTGAAAAATTTATTCTGTAAAAAATGTTCCGGGTGTTTCGATTATTTTAAAAAGTTAGCCACTCCGTACAAAGATTAGCGGTAAAATACATTGACACAGCCCATGTCATTTGATATATTTTTTAGAAGCAAAGGCGATTAATTAAATACACACTACCTCTGAGGGAGTAGTTCGCGTATCATTACATATACGTGGTTTGTCAACAGACCGGTCAATAGACCTGGCAAACATTAAAGAATGAGACTCAAGTATGCAGCACACAATAAAGCTATATAAGCCATATAATTATAGCTTTATAAGGTTTCGTGTCTGCATGCGAGGGTCTCATTTTTCATATGGAGCGTTCATGTTGCTGATAACACTGTTAGGTGTGAACAGTAACGCATTCATATGCTTATCTGGGAGAAATTAATCGCCGCACACTAGGCAAAAGGGAGAAAAATATGGTATTATTTATTGAAATCCTGCTCATAGGAGTAGGTTTGTCAATGGACGCCTTCGCAGTATCCATCTGCAAGGGACTTGGAATGACAAAGGTAAACAGAAAGCAGGCGCTGACAATCGGTCTTTATTTCGGAGGATTTCAGGCGCTCATGCCGTTTATCGGCTATATGCTGGGCATCCGCTTTGAGAAGTACATCACAAGCATTGACCACTGGATAGCATTCATTCTGCTGGGATTTATCGGTGGAAAGATGGTTTATGAGGCAGTAAAGGAAAAGGATGATGACGCGGTCGTGGAAAAAGACCTGGCGCTCAATCAGGGAGAGATGCTTCTGCTTGCAATTGCAACAAGCATCGATGCGCTTGCAGTCGGAATCATGTTTGCATTTACCTATGACAGCTTAAACATCTACTGGGCTATTACAATCATAGGACTTACAACCTTCGTGCTCTCAATCATCGGAGTCATAGTCGGAAACTTTTTCGGCAATAAATATAAAAAGAAATCAGAGATAGCCGGAGGAATCATTCTCATACTCATAGGTGTGAAGATATTGCTTGAGCACCTGGGTATTATAAGCTTTTAATGAGCGTGTTATGATATGACAGAAACTGTGGCTGGGATTACATTTCAGATACTATAAGAAATGAAATAATATAGAATACAAAAAAAAAAATGGAGGAATCAACATGGAAAATTTCATCAATAATGCACCGTTTATAGTGGTGCTGCTCTGCCTGATAGTGGGCTTTGTGTTTTTGGTAAAGGGCGCAGACCTGTTCGTGGAGGGCAGCTCAAGCGTGGCAAAGCGCTTCAAGGTACCGTCACTTATCATTGGACTGACAATTGTCGCGATGGGAACTTCGCTTCCTGAAACAGCGGTCAGTGTGGCAGCATCCATAGCACACAATAATACGCTTGCAGTCAGCAACGTGACAGGTTCAAACATATTTAACCTTATGGTAGTAATCGGCGTGTGCGCTTTGATGACACCAGTAGTGGTGGACGGAGCATCGTTAAAAAGGGATTTCCCATTTTCGATGATATGTGCCATTTTACTTCTTGTCATGGGAACAATCGGCATGACACTCGGCAGAGTGGACGGAATAATACTGCTCGGCTGCTTTGCAGGATACATTTTCTACCTTATCAGACACACATTAAAACAGAACAGGCAGTCATCAGATGAGGAGGTCGATGAGATACCTCTCATCTCAATGCCAAAAGCAGTGATTTTCATCCTGATCGGGGCTGTCGGCATCGCAGTAGGCGGAGATGTCGTAGTAGACAGTGCAAGCCGCATAGCGATTGACCTTGGAATGAGCCAGACACTCGTCGGACTGACCATCGTATCTATCGGAACATCGCTTCCGGAGCTTGTGACATCAATAGTCGCAGCCAGAAAAAACGAGGTCGATATGGCACTCGGAAATGCCGTCGGCTCATGTATTTTCAACATACTCATGGTGCTCGGAATTGCATCAGCCATCAGCCCGATAGCATTCATACAGGAAAATATCATAGATATTATCGTGCTTGTGGTATTTTCACTCATCGTGTGGATTATGGCATGGACAAAACGTGAGATAAAAAGAGGCGAGGGCATCATCATGCTGCTAATGTATGCGGCATATACAGCGTATATTATCATACGATAGGGTAAAATACCTTTTGAACCTTTAATGCATAATATTACTTAGAAAATGTGCAGATACTTATTGGGTATCTGCATATTTTTAGTTAAATATATGCATAAAGGAGGAAAATATGCAACAAAATATGTCAATGCAAAATATATCAATAGTAAATAGAAAATTTCCCACAAATTTTACACAGCCACCTCAGTATATTTTCAATTATTTGTTACGCTTATAAGTGCAGAAATAAAGATTACAAAACATGTACGAATATTTTTATGAAAAGCAGACTATAATTTATGATTAAGTAACAAAACAGGAGGCAATAATTTGACATACGATGAGATAAAAAAGAATAAGGAGGTCTGTGAATGTTTAAAGAAAGGGAATGAAAACCTTGGAGTATTGGGCTTTACAGACCATTCGGCAGCTCATTGCACAATGGTAGCCAAAAGAGCAGCATATATATTAAAGAAATTCGGTTACAGCGAATCTGATATTGAAATGGTAAAAATCGCGGGATTTATGCATGATATCGGAAATGTGGTAAACAGAAGCCGTCATGCGGAATATGGTGCAATACTGGCAAACGAGATACTCAAAGAAACAGATATGAGTCTGAAGGATAGGATAACGGTTGTGTCTGCGATAGGACATCATGATGAGTCAACCGGAGGGGCAACGGATCCTATTTCAGCAGCACTCATCATAGCAGATAAAACCGATGTGCGCAGAAACCGTGTAAGGAACAAGGCAAAAGAAAATTTTGATATACACGACAGGGTAAATTATGCAGTAACAGATGCAGCTCTTAAGATAAATATGGATAAAAAAGTCATAGCGCTTAATCTGCAGATTGATACGAAAATCTGCTCTATGTATGAGTATTTTGAAATTTTCTTAGGTCGAATGATGATGTGCCGTGGCGCAGCAGAGGTGCTGGGTGCAACTTTTAAGCTTACGGCAAATGGTTCGAAGGTGTTGTAGAAAATCGGCTTAAAGTTGATGGGATATTGAAAATGAAAAAGATATGATAACCTGTTATGAAAAAGTTGAGAAAAAATATAAACATGATGTGATGACATATGGTTTTAAGTCGGGTAATGTTTCAGATAGGGCAAATACTGTAGACAGTGTGCTTAAGGTTTCATCAGAAAATGACAGTAATGAAAAAATGATTTGATAAGTGTAACAGTAGACTAGGGTAAGGCTACATTTGAATTAATGGAAGATAATGTGGAGCTGACCGGATATATGTGCGCATGGGCAGATGAGAAAGAGCATGTAGATATAGTAAAAGGAGAAGAAATTGAGCTTTTGAGGATTAGTTATGGAATGGATCATGTTGAGGCTATAATGCCCGGGGCATCTATCGGAAACAACGAATATATGTACAGTTTATCGGTAAGGTTTGAATAAGGCACAACAATTAACTTCAAAGTAATTTACTTGAAAGTTAATTATTTGCAATAAACTTATTCTTGTTGACTTACAACAGTTGACAATTTAAAAGCCACATGCTACTCTAGAAATGTATGAGATAAAAGCGACGAAAAAGAGAGTACTTTTATGGCAGATTTACAGAGAAATCCCACACAGGCTGAGAGGGGATGACCTAAAGTAGGAGGAACATGGCTTTGGAGCAGCAGTATCGAACCATTGGCTAGATACTGACAGGAACCGCCTGTTATAGCGGAAAGAGGCGCAGCAGAGCCGGCAAAAGATGCTGGATGATTTTGATAGCTGTGTGAAGAGAAGTGGTACCACGATATAATCGTCTTCTTGGGAGTTTTCTCCTGAGGAGGCGTTTTGTTTTATTATTACGGCTTCGCACGTAATATATTGAATTGCCGGAGAGCATACAGTTGTTCTGAGGAATATACTGTATGTGATACGGCATTATAGAAGACTATATGTGCGAAGCATTAAAAACAGGAGGAAACTAAATTGGCAAACAAAGGTAAATATTACATGACAACAGCGATTGCCTACACATCAGGCAAACCGCATATTGGAAACACATATGAGATCATCCTTGCAGACGCAATCGCCAGATACAAGAGAGCAGAGGGATACGACGTATATTTCCAGACAGGAACAGATGAGCACGGACAGAAAATCCAGGAAAAGGCTGAGGCAGCCGGAATTTCACCGAAGGAGTATGTAGATCAGATTTCAGGTGAGGTAAAGAGAATCTGGGATATGGTAAATTCATCATATGACAATTTTGTTCGCACAACAGATGAGGATCATGAGAAATGTGTAAAGAAAATCTTCAAGAAGCTTTACGATCAGGGCGATATCTACAAAGGTTCATACGAGGGACTTTACTGTACACCATGTGAGTCATTCTGGACAGAGTCACAGCTTGTAGACGGTAAATGTCCGGACTGCGGACGTGAAGTACAGCCTGCGAAAGAAGAAGCATACTTCTTTAAAATGAGCAAATATGCAGACAGACTCATCGACTATATCAACACACACCCTGATTTCATCCAGCCGGTTTCAAGGAAAAACGAGATGATGAACAACTTCCTGCTTCCGGGACTTCAGGATCTTTGCGTATCGAGAACATCATTCAGCTGGGGAATTCCGGTAGATTTCGATCCAAAGCATGTAGTGTATGTATGGCTTGATGCCCTCACAAACTATATCACAAAAATCGGTTACGATCCTGACGGATCATCAGAGCTTTTCAAGAAAAACTGGCCTGCAGATCTGCACCTTATCGGAAAAGATATCGTGCGTTTCCACACTATTTACTGGCCTATTTTCCTTATGGCACTTGACCTTCCACTTCCAAAGCAGGTATTCGGACATCCATGGCTGCTTCAGGGCGGTGACAAGATGAGTAAGTCAAAAGGAAACGTTATCTACGCAGACGATATGGTCAGACTTTTCGGCGTGGATGCCACACGTTACTTTGTGCTTCATGAGATGCCATTCGAGAACGACGGAATCATCACATGGGATCTTGTAATAGAGAGATTCAACTCAGACCTTGCAAACATACTTGGAAACCTTGTAAACAGAACAGTTTCCATGAGCAATAAATATTTTGACGGCATCGTAAAGTGCACAGGCGCAACAGGCGATGCAGATCAGACAGCCATTGACGCAGATCTTAAGGCTGTTGTTACCGGAACAAGAGATAAAGTGGCAAAGAAAATGGAAGGACTTCGTGTGGCAGATGCCATCACAGAGGTATTCGCACTTTTCCGTCGCTGCAACAAATACATCGACGAGACAACGCCTTGGGTGCTTGCAAAGGACGAGGCACAGCAGGATCGTCTTGCTGAGGTGCTTTACAACCTCACAGAGTCTATCACAATCGGAGCAAGCCTGCTTCATTCATTCCTGCCGGAGACAGCAGAAAAGATTGTGGCACAGCTTAACACAACACTCCGTGAGTTCGATGATCTTGACAAATTTGGTCTTTATGAGAGCGGCACAAAGGTTACAGACAAACCTGAGATCCTCTTCGGCAGATTAAAGGCAGAGGATGTGATGCCTGAGGTAGAGAAAATCCAGGCGGTACAGAAAGCAGAGTTTGAGGCTGAGCAGGCTAAGCTTGCTGCAGTTGAGGGTAAGGCAACATGTGGCTGTGGTGCAGGTGAAAATGCCGCAGATGGTGCAGACCTTGAGCCTATGGATGTGGAAGCAAAGGAAGAAATCACATTTGATGATTTCGAAAAGCTTCAGTTCCAGGTTGGTGAAATCGTAAAATGTGAGGCAGTTGCGAAGTCAAAGAAGCTTCTCTGCTCACAGGTAAGGATTGGAAACCAGACAAAGCAGATAGTATCAGGCATCAGAAAGTACTATTCTCCTGAGGAGATGGTAGGCAAGAAGGTAATGGTTCTCGTAAACTTAAAACCGGCTAAGCTCGCAGGTGTTTTATCAGAGGGAATGCTGCTGTGCGCAGAGGATGCAGAGGGCAATCTCGCACTCGACACCGGAGAAACCAATGCCGGCAGGAGCACCTATAGAATAGGACGTAAGCGACGAGAAGTACTGAATTTAAGGCAGACGTAAAATCGTGCTTGCATGATTTTATGTCTGGCTAAATTCAAGTTCGGCGACCGCCGAACTATCCCGGAAATCCTTGATTTCCGGGATAGGTACTTCTATCAGAAATAAGCTATAATATATCTCAAAAATGCACTTTATTGAGCAGGAAAAGGAGTCTCATATGGAATATTTTGATATAGTGGACGAGCAGGGAAATCCAACAGGACAGACCGTAGAGCGCAAGCAGGCGCACAGAAACAATATACTTCATAGGACTGCGCATGTCTGGATAGTCAGACGCCGCGGAGATTCCATACAGATACTTTTACAGAAAAGGTGCATGGAAAAGACTCCTTTCGGGCTGTTATGACATATCAAGCGCGGGACACATACCGGCCGGTGTGGACTACATACCGTCTGCGCTCAGAGAGCTTAATGAAGAGCTGGGGCTGACAATAGAGCCCAAACAGCTTATCGACTGTGGACTGCACAGGCACCATGCAGACGAGGTGTTTCACGGAGAAAGATTTCTGGACAACCAGATAAGCAAGGTGTTTCTTCTGTGGCTCGATGTGGACGAAGCGGACATCACCGTGCAGAAGGAGGAAATCGACTCTGTAAAGTGGTTTGACTACGCAGAGTGTAAGCAGGACGTGATAAACGGCACGATTCCAAACTGCATAGATGTGGCAGAGCTTGAGATGCTTGAGCCACACTTTATAGAATGAAATTTTTGTGAAATAATCATAAAAATATATTTTACGTTAAATCAAATTGGGAGGATACTATGAAATCAACAAAAGACTCTCTCTTAGAGGATATCAAGGCAGAATTTGCCGAGGTCAATGCCATGATGGAGGCGCTCGAAGCAAAGGAGCCGGAGGATGAGGCGAGTGAAGCCTATGACAAGTGGATTGAGGAGTGTGAGCAGCTCGCCATCGAGTCAGAATCACTCATGACACTTATAGATTACAAGATGACACAGGGACTGTAGAGGGATATCCTGTATATATTATACAAAAATAAACACTCGGATATAGATAAATTGCTATATCCGGGTGTTTTTTATAAAGAAAAACTTCAAAAAAATGAAATTAAATATATAAAAAATTGTACAAACCGTGTTATACTTTATACGTTACACTAAATTCAGTAGGAGAAAAGATGTTATCAGTAATAGAAAAGTCAATGACGTGGTCAACAATTTTATCTGGGGCGTGCCTGCGATGATATGTATCATAGGTGTCGGGCTGCTTTTGAGCTTCAGAACGGGATTTATTCAGATTAGAAAGTTTCCATATGCGATGAAGGTTACGCTTGGCAGGATGCTCAAAAAACGTGAGGCATCCGACGGAGCGCTAACACCGTTTCAGGCAGTGTGTACGGCACTTGCGGCGACGGTCGGTACAGGAAATGTGGCAGGAGTTGCGGGAGCCATTGCGATAGGCGGACCGGGTGCGGTGTTCTGGATGTGGATTTCCGCACTTCTGGGCATGTGCACCAAGTTCTCGGAGGTCACACTTGCTGTACATTTTCACGAGAGAAATGCAAACGGCGACCTGGTAGGCGGCCCTATGTACTATATTAAAACGGTCTTAAAAGCACTGGCACTGGCTGGCATATCTGTTCTCAGCGTTTGGCGTGCTCACCGTGTTCGGTACAGGAAACGCTACGCAGGTAAACACCATAACCACAGCGATTGATTCAGCTTTATATAATTACGATATAATTTCAAAAGAGTCGGCATCAACGTTCAATCTCATAATAGGAATAGTGCTTGCCGCTCTTATTGCGCTTATTCTGCTTGGAGGAATCAAGCGTATAGGCCAGGTTACTGAAAAGCTTGTGCCATTTATGGCAGTGATGTATATTCTGCTGGCACTTGGAGTAGTAATCGTCAACTTTAAAGCTATACCGGGCGTATTCGGAGCCATAATAGAGGGCGCGTTCAATCCGTCAGCAGTGACAGGCGGAGCAGTAGGAAGCTTTTTTATGAGCATGAAAAAGGGCGTTTCCAGAGGAATTTTTTCAAACGAAGCAGGTCTTGGAACAGGCTCTATCGCGCATGCCTGTGCAGACACCAAGAAAGCCTGTAAAGCAGGGCTTCTTTGGCATATTTGAGGTGTTTGTGGACACTATCGTGATATGTACACTCACAGCGCTTGTCATACTTTGCAGCGGAGTTTCTGTGGGCTATGGAGAAGCAGCAGGCGCAGAGCTTACCATCAGCGGATTTACATCCACCTACGGCGGCTGGGTATCAATCTTTACAGCGGTTGCCATGTGCTGTTTTGCATTTTCAACCATCATAGGCTGGGGACTTTACGGAACCAGATGCATAGAGTTCTTATTCGGAACTAAGGCAAATAAGCCGTTCATGGTAGTATATTCGCTTGTTGCGATAGTCGGTGCGACAATGAACCTCGGACTGATGTGGAGCATAGCGGAGACCTTCAATGGCCTTATGGTGATACCAAACCTTATCGCAGTATTTTTGCTTTCGGGTGTAGTTGTAAAGCTTGTGAAGGAATATTTTGTCGGAGAGGGAGCTGCATCTACCTTGAAGAATAGTCGGGAAGAGGCAAAAAGAACATTTTTATAGAATATGAGGGTATAAGTCATTATGGAAAATAAAATTGATTCATCGTTTGAAAGAAGCATACTATTCAGAGTAGTTGCAATTATAGTGTGTATAATTATTGCAGGTAGTTCATTTTTTGGACTTGCAAAAAGCTATTCATCGCCTGAGTCAAAAATAAACAAAGAAACTATAAAGTATCTCGATGAAAAGAAAACAACTGCATTGGAGCTGAGCGCAAGTGCTACAGCAGTTTCAACACTTATTACATTAGCGCCGGGAGATGACGGAACTCCTGTTGCAAATAAATTAATGGATCTGGCAGGATATTTTCTGATTGTTGTATCAGCAATATATCTTGAAAAATATCTGTTGACTATTTTGGGCGCGCTGACCTTCAAATGGCTTATTCCGGTATCAATGCTGGCATTGGCAGTGTATTTTGGAAGCAAAAAGGAGCTTTTTTGGAAAATAGGTGTCAAAATATTCATTTTTGGACTGGCAATATATGCGGTTATTCCGGTAAGTGTGCATGTCTCAAAAATGATTTACAGTACATATCAGGAGTCAATTGATGCGACAATCGATGAAGCAAATGATTTAGCGGATGAATCAGAAGCGTCAAAGGATGAAGATAAGGATAGCAAGAAGAGTAAGGACTCTGAAAGCAGCTTTATAGATAAGGCAAAGGATGCAGTAAACAGTGTGAAAAATACATTGTCAGTTACGGCAGATAGTGTAAAGAACATGGTCAATAAGTTCATTGATGGACTGGCGGTGCTCATAGTCACAACGTGCCTTATTCCTGTACTTGTGATAGTATTTTTTATATGGTTGGTGAAGCTTGTATTGGGAAGTGCGATATCATCGCCGGGAGCTGTAGCGATGAGGAGAGGAAAGGATAAATAGGAACAGGAACTATGAATATTCCCAAAGATAAGAAACTCTGAGAAATTTAATGACAAACTGTCCTCCCTGTGCTACAATCAACTCAAAGCATTATATTTCTGTAAATACGACACCACAGCATATTTTATCGGTGCGTATCACTTTGAAGAGGGCAGACCACTTCGCATTTTTCGACAAAGACATGGAAATTTTCAATGCTTTATGTTACCAGTTAATAGCAGGAAAATTGAAATGTCAGATGTGAAAACATTGCGAGAAAAGCGGGTTGTGGGGATTTTGCCGGCTTTTATATAAGGGATTATTGTACACATTATATACGTGGAAAGCATAAGTATACAGTATTTTTATTCGACTTCAGATTTTCCTGCTCACGCAAGAAGAGGAGGTTAATTTGGGTACAAAGGACTCGAAGGCAAAGGAGTATTTGTCGGACAATACGAGGTTTAGTGAAATCTGTAATTATGTATTGTTTGACGGAGAGAAGGTTATCAAACCGGAGGATTTAAAGGAATGTGACACCACAGAGGTGCTATCAGTTTTCGGTATTGATAAGAAGCAGATTGTTAAGCAGAAATGGAGAGATTTGCTAAAAAGTGTTTCCGTGAAGCATACAGGGCAAATGTATGTTATCTTAATTGGAGCAGAAGCGCAGACAGACATTCATTATGCGATGCCTGTTAAAACTATGATTTATGATGCATTGAATTACGGAGAGCAGGTCAACGAGGCAAAGAAACGCCACCGGAAAAATAAGGATTACAGGTCTTCGGACGAGTTTTTGTCAGGCTTTACACTTGATGATAAGCTGACACCGGTGATTACAATCACACTGTATCTTGGAACTACACAGTGGGATGGGCCAAGAAGCCTTGCAGAGATGATGCCACAGATGGATGAAAGAATACTCCCATTCATCAATGATTACAGGATTAATTTGCTGAATCCACTGGAGATTACAGACTTTTCCAAGTTCGAGACAGGGCTCGAGGCCATTGTTTGAGTTATTGAAAAATGCGTCAGATGAGGAAAAGCTGAATGATTTAATTACAAACGACGAAACCTTCACAAGGGTTGACGTTGAGACAGTAGCAGCTATCAATCTGTTTGTAGGAACTGACATTAAGTATGATGAAAAGGAAGAGGTGGTAAATATGTGTAAGGCATGGGATGATCATAAAAGCTTGGCATTCAGGAGGGGATACAACAAGGACTGCAACAAGGAAGATGCCTTGAAGTATATTCACTTGTTCAGGATGGTATATTAGAGCCCGAGGTGGGCGCAAAGAGAGTAAGTATGTCATTAGATGACTTCGTAGACGCAATGCAAAAGCGGGCTACAAAATTCCTGAATTGGTGTAGTTTGATAGCTTAAAAGTATAACAGTAATTGCCCCGGCCTATGTGTGTTGGGGCATGTTTTTATATGACAGGGGAAAGTAGATGTATCTTGTATCTGTATATTTTGACAAGACGGCAGAGCATATTTTACAACGATATATAAATAAAATAGCTGAGAAAACAGGTAATTCATTCATGACGGATAACAATGTGCCGCCACACATGACGATATCGGCAATAGAAGCCCGAAGTGAAAATGCTTTATTGGGAGCAATGGATAATCTGCGAAATTCACTTTCTAATGGGACGATTAGCATTGTGTCAGTTGGACAATTGCTACCATATGTATTTTATGCCACGCCGGTGCTTAACGGATATTTACAGGATTTATCGGAAAAAGTATTTGATGAGATGAAAAGCATTCCGGAATGTGCAGTGAGCAGATATTACAAGCCAATGAGCTGGCTGCCACATATTACACTTGGAAAGACACTGACAAAGGAACAGATGCAGATGGCATTTTCAGTAATGCAGGAAAGCTTTGTGCCTTTTGAAGCGGCAATTACGGAGATTGGACTTGCCAGGGTTAATCCACATAGAGATGTGGTGCGATGGAAATTAAAACAGCAGCAATGAAGCCACAGATAAACCGGTTTTTTGAAAGGATAATAAACATGATAATAGATAGAGAACGAGTAAAAAACACATTCGCAGAATACACATCAGGGTACAACGCCACAGACCCAAAGATTAAGCTCAAAATAGACCATACCTATAGGGTAGCGGAGCTTTGCGAGCTGATAGCAAGGAATTTAAAGCTTGATGAATATGAGACAGATGTGGCATGGCTCACAGGGATGCTGCATGATGTCGGAAGATTTGAACAGATTAAGCGCTATAACACATTTAACGATGCACAGTCTGTTGATCATGCCAATTTTGGAGCAGACTTGCTGTTTAAGGAAGGGCTTATTGACACATATGTGGATGGATTTCATGATGATAAATATGGTGTGATTGTTGAGAATGCGATAAGAAATCACAGCGCTTTCAGGATAGATGAGAGGCTCGATGATTATACGGTTATGTTTTGCAATATACTAAGGGATGCTGATAAGGTGGATATTTTCAGGGTAAATATAGATACTCCGGCAGAGGATATATATAATGTGACAACGGAGGAACTGAAAAACTCGCAGGTGAGTCCTGAGGTTATGGCAGCCTTTGATGAGAGGCACGCAGTACTTCGTTCCTGCAAAAAGACCGTGGTAGACCATGTGGCAGGGCATATTGCACTGACATTTGAGTTGGTTTATCCTATCAGCCTTCAGATAGCAAAGGAGAGGATATCTTGACAAAATGATGGCATTTGAGTCGGATAATGAGATTACAGGAAAGCAGTTTGAAGAGATAAGAGCGAAGCTAAACGAATATGTGGCGTCAGTCAAACCATTATAGTGACTAATGCAGGGCAGGTGAAAAATAAAGGGGAAAGGGATATGGCAGGCTGATGGTTGATCATGTTAAGAAGCTTGCCAAAGCGCGTGGCTGCAAGGCAATCATATTGGATTCAGGTATGCCTCGAAAAGCTGCACATACATTTTATGAGAAGTATGGATTTGAGAAAAGCTGTTATGGGTTTGAGTCGTTTTTGGAATAGCAGGTAGCTGAAATATAAAAATATAATGACAAGCTTACTTCTGTGTGCTACAATCAACTCAAAGCATTATATTTCTGTAAATACGACACCACAGCATATTTTTCCGGTGTGTATCACTTTGAAGAGGGCAGACCACTTCGCATTTTTCGACAAAGACATGGAAATTTTCAATGCTTTATGTTACCAGTTAATAGCAGGAAAATTGAAATGTCAGATGTGAAAACATTGCGAGAAAAGCGGGGTGTGGGGATTTTGCCGGCTTTTATATTAGCATACAGTATTTTAATTCGATTTCGAATTTCCCTGCTCACACAAGAAGAGGAGGTTAATTTGGGTACAAAGGACTCGAAGGCGAAGGAGTATTTGTCAGACAATACGAGGTTCAGTGAAATCTGCAATTATGTATTGTTTGACGGTGAGAAGGTTATCAAACCGGAGAATTTAAAGGAATGTGACACCACAGAGGTGTTATCAGTTTTCGGTATTGATAGGAAGCAGATTGTTAAGCAGAAATGGAGAGATTTGCTAAAGGGGTGTCTGTAAAATATACAGAATCAGTATACATCGTACTGATGGGGATAGAGGCACAGACAGATGTTCATTATTCGATGCCGGTTAAGACCATGATTTATGATGCCATGAATTATGGAGAACAGGTCAACGAGGCGAAGAAGCAACATCAGAAAAACAAAGATTATAAATCATCAGATGAGTTTTTATCAGGGTTTACACTTGAGGATAGGCTGACACCGGTGATTACAATTACATTATATCTTGGAACAAAAAACTGGGATGGTCCAAGAAGTCTTGTTGAGATGATGCCTCATATGGACGAGAGATTTCGGCCATTTATCAACGATTACAGGATTAATCTGTTGAATCCACTGGAGATTACGGATTTTTCCAAGTTCAAAACAGGTCTGAAACCACTGTTTGAAGTGCTGAAAAATGCTTCAGATGAGGGAAAGCTGAATGATTTAATTACAAAAGACGAAACCTTTACAAGGGTTGACGTTGAGACGATTGCGGCTATCAATCTATTTGTAGGAACTGACATTAAGTATGATGAAAAGGAAGAGGTGGTAAATATGTGTAAGGCATGGGATGATCATAAAAACTTGGCATTCGGAGGGGATGAAGCAAGGAATACAACAAGGAATGCAACAAGGAAGATGTCTTGAAGTATATTCGCTTGTTCAGGATGGTATATTAGACCCTGAGGTAGGGGCAAGTAGAGTAAGTATGTCATTAGATGACTTCGCAGACGCAATGCAAAAAGCAGGCTACAAACTTCGAGATGGTGTAGTATAATAGCTTAAAAGTATAGAAATTGCCCCAACTGATTTGTGTTGGGGCATGATTTTATATGACAGGGGAGTAGATGTATCTTGTATCTGTATATTTTACCATGCAGGTGATTAATAGATATTTGCAGGAATTTATTTTGAATATGAAAAGGAATAATTTATGGATTATATAGGCACACAGAATTTTGAAACAAAACGATGCTTTTACGAAGAATCAAACTATCCGATTATACTATGATGTATGAAAATTGGGCTAAGTATGATGAAGTTTGCAGATACTATCCATTTAATCCTGTTGATGACATAGAAATATATAGGGACAAGGTAAAGCATTGGATATCTAATTATGAGTCGGATTCATATTTTCATTGGGTAATTGAGTGGAAAGAAACGGGAGAATTGATAGGAACAATTAATTTGGGAAATGTGGAAGAAGCATGTCATATGTGTGATACATGCTATATGTTGTCTCCCGGATTTTGGAATAAAGGCATTATGACAGAAGTATTGGAGGCTGTCTTAGATTATGCCTTTGATAGAATTGGATTTAACAGAGTTCAGGCAGAAGTATTCTATGGAAATGATGCTTCCTCTGCGGTATTAAAGAAATGCGGCATGGTGTTAGAAGGCATTGCCAGACAAAAATACTATAAAAATGGTGAGTATATCGATACTGCTTTATGGGCAATTATTGTAGGTGATAGGTTATATTGAGACAAGAACTGATATTAAGTATGATGAAAAGGAAGATGTGGTAAATATGTGTAAGGCATAGGATGATCATAAAAGCTTGGCATACAGGAAGGAATACAACAAGGCAGATGCCTTGAAATATATTCACTTGTTCAGGATGGTATATTAGAACCTGAGGTAGGCGCAAGTAGAGTAAGTATGTCATTAGATGACTTCGCAGACGCAATGTAAAAATTAGGCTACAAACTTCCTGAGATAGTGTAATAATTAGAACAAGGATGTTGATAGTAAATATCAATGTCCTTGTTTCTTTGTAGAGCTGTTATGGGTTTGAATTGTTTTTGGAATAGCAGGTTAATAAAGTGAAATTGAAAAATTTGGACTGCACGATGCGATCCACACCAAATCAGCATAGTGTCATTGACATTTTGCCAATGTGTAGTATAATACTTATACAAGAGATTGCCAGTTTGTCCTCCGGTGTCCTTCGGACCCGGGGGCTTTTTATATATAGGAGGTACCATGGCAGATAAATCATACAAAAAGTATTAAAAATTTCTCCGTTTTAGGGATTGTACGTGCCAAAGATGGCGCCTATACTTATGGAACTAATGATGCATACTTCAAAAACAGTTACATACCATTTCAGCCACAGATATCATGTCCATAATGGGTTATGATGCAAATTGGACGAACTTAGCAAACTTAATATAATATACATTTTGCCAGAGACACTGACCTCTGGCTTTTTTATTAAAACACCAGCATGGAAAGGGTTAGGCACTGTTAACATCAAAAGCTATATTCTGTGTAGCTGAAATGACAAATAAAAAAAATAAAGCAAAAAGTTTTAAAACTTGCAAGCAAAAGGGATCGAATCCGTACTTAATAAATAAGAGAGGGTTGTAATGGACGATAGAGAAATAATTAAACTATATAATTGCCGATCCGAGGATGCATTGCTAGAAACAGAGAAGAAATATGGGAAACTTGTATCATTTATAATTGGCAGGCTGATAAAGAATCAGTTAGATGTTGAAGAATGTACAAATGATACATATTTAGGTGTCTGGTTTACGATTCCCCCAAAAACACCAGATAACTTGAAAGCTTATATTTTAAAAATTGCAAGGAATCAGGCGCTAAAAAAGTATGAACATATTCATGCGGCAAAAAGAGATATAGATATGTGTTTGCCATATGAGGAATTGAGTAATTATCTGGCGAAAGCGGGAGAAGAAGATTGGGAAAATAATGAATTGAAAGATATTGTTGAGGATTTTTTGGAATCGTTGCAAAAACCTCATCGACAAGTTTTTGTATTAAGATATTGGTACTTTATGTCGGTAAAAGAGATTATGAAATGTTGTAATATGAGCAAAAGCAAGGTCGAAACAATCTTATTTAGAACAAGAAAAAAGCTGAGAGAACAATTAGCGGAAAGGAAGTATTTATGAAAACTTTGAAATCAGATATTTTTTATGCAATGAATGAAATAAACGATAAATATATCCTAGAGGCTGCACAATGTTTAGAGCAAAAAAAAGAAAACGATATTTCCTTACAAAAGAATAGTAAACTATTTCATGAAAGTAACGCACATAGCCGTAAATGGTTGGCTCGCGTTGCAACTGCAATGGCGGTAAGTATCATTCTTTTACAACAGGAGGAATTGCCAATGCAGCGACAGGAGAGAAACTGGTTCAATGGATTAATGGGCTGTTTGGTGCGGAATTAGTTACAGATGAAAACGAAGGATTGATCGGAAAAGAAGTCATAGATAATTCGGAACCGGAGGTTACGCATGGTGAAGAAAGCGATATAGGGAATGCTGAGGGAAGAGCTATAACTGAAAGCCATATTATAAAGAGTGTCGCAGATGATAATATTGTGCTGCCATTATCTGTTTCTGAGTTTAAGGTGGAGAATGATACGACACCTGAAATTATTATGACTAACGGAAGTATGGCAGTATTTTATCTGGAGGATTATGCAGGTTGGAATTGTAAAGCAGGGGATATATTAACCTTTTCGTTTGAAAAATATGAGTCAGATGCGGTTTCTAATCAGGCGCTGGTTATAGGATATATTAAAGATGGGGTTATGTATGACGGAGAAAGTTTTGGAAGTCTAAGCGGAAGTTACGAATTAAAAGTTAGAGAGGGGGGAGAATACAATTTATATATTATTAGCGCAACTTCCGATTATTTAACATTGAAACAAGGCACTATCAATCTTAGTAAATAGAGAGGAAAAGTCAAATGAAAAGTATGCGTATGTAAGCTCAGTAACAAGTCTTTCTGCCAACGACAAGGCTTCCTATGACGCAAGTTATAAAAGATATTAAAGAAGGGAGGAATATCTATGAAATTTCAGTCTAAAACCAAAATTGGTATTTTTATCGGAGCTGTTGTGATTTTGCTGGTTATTGGTGTGCTGTTTTTTTGCATTGCGAAACCTTCAACTTCTGACGAAATTAAGACATCATATTTGAGAGGTACTTTTCGATTGATTATAGCGATCTGAATGCAGTTGTAGGCGATGCTGATTATGTATTCGTTGGTACGGTCGCAAGTGAAGAAGGTACTGTTTATAAAGATGCTGTTACGGTTGAAACAGACGATGGAAAGACTCGTGAAGTTTCCGGCCCATACACAAATTATACTGTGAACGTCACAAAAATATCAAAGGCAATTTAGTTACTGACACGGCTATCCCGATTCAAAATCTGGCGGACTTTCGGAAGATGGCTCACAATATTTTGTTTATGAGGGTGATGAGCTTCCGGTTGTAGGAAATGAATATATCTTTTTTGCTTATGCCCAGCCGGACGGGTCATTGTTAATTTCCGGTCCTGTTTCTAACATGAGTGTATCTGACAATACAAGCGATATTGCTCCTTTTAGCGATTCAACGGAATATAGCGACATTGTAGATGCGTATAATAATCAAGTCGATTCTGGACGGTCTAGGTTTACTTCTTCTTATGAGGCAAAATAAATTAAAATTGCAGGAAATGTAAGAATGCTTTCCGATAGCTATATGATACTTATAACTTCGGATCAATGCGATCCGAAGTTATTTTTAGGCGTTGAAGAAATGACTTGAACATGTTTATATTGCCCGATAGTATCTTAAAAGGCATATTTTGATATGCTTTTTGGATTCACTTTAGTAATCAGTGTAAAAAGATTGCAGTATGGGCGAATTTAACTCGGTCGCGGAAAAAATAGGGTTTATATTGAAATGAGCTTTGGAGAAAGATGCCAACTATTCCAGCACTTTAAGTTTCTCTGTCAAGTAAGAATATTTTCCAGTAACTATATAATACTTATTTTTTGGAGCATATATGTTTGGTATATGGTAATTAGAGTGATAGGAAAAAACAGGAGGGGTCAATATGATTAAGAAAGTCATTAGCGTGGTAATTGCAATATGTTTGATGTTTATTTCAACCATTGGAAGTTCTATTCAGCCGATATATGCAGCATCATCGGCTCGGATTAATCCGGATGATATGTTGACAGTGCTGAACGATATAACAGTAGCGGGACAGTCATGGGAGAATATTGGTTTTGATTCGGAGGATATTGCCAATATAATGCAGATGCAAAGGAAAGATGACTCATATTATGCGTCGTTGAACACGGACATAGCTAGATTATCAGTAGAAACAAAGGCATTAGAAAACGCAATAGCAGGGCAAGGGTATATTCAATCTTATGCATAGAACGGTAATCCGCCAGCAACCCCACAAGAACAGAATGAAAGGATGCAATATGTTACACAAGTAGCATTAGAGAGATATGGTAATACATATAACACAGCAGATTTTAACAAATATGTACTTTATCTTTATATGTCCCATTATATAGACAATCCTAATTATACTAAAGAAAGTCCAGGATTTGATAATATATATGCTTATGTTATTACTTCAGATGATATTACAGCATATGAGAATTTTATAGCACAAAGTAAGTTTTCTATGTTCTCTACAAATCTGGTTAATTTTATGGATGAGTTCAAGTCTGCGGTAAATAATTCGTCAGACATTCTAACCGCGGTGGATGAGGGAAAAGTTATATCCATAAATACCGCAAATGCGATATATGGTTTATCTACGTTTGATCCGGAAAAAACCGCATCAAGAGCAAAGTTAATTGTCACTTCATTTAAGGACCACTATGAGAGTACGGCTTCTGTAAATGAATTATTAAATGCAATGTATGTAGATTTGGAGCCGGAGGATGTCAGCCAACAGTATATTGATGCATGTGTTACGGGATTTTTAGGAGTATTGGCAGGAACAACATTATTTGGCTTTGGTATGTCAATATCGCTATGTTATTATAACGTGTATGCAAATTTGTACGATAAGGCAAAGCTAACAGTATTGCATTATTCATTGTCAGGAAGAGTGGCTATCAGGCTTGATGAACTGATTTGGGGCTAAGTTATGAACGACGACAATGAAAATGTGTTGATTATTGCATATAACTTGTTCTGCACCATACTAATACCAACAGTAATAGTATTGACAGGAATTTGGTCTTTGGAGTCGGAGAGCGATTTCACACATGGACGAACAGGAGGATTGCCGATTGGGGCATTGACTGTATTCGTTCCAGAGGTTATATTTGGTTTGAAGTGGAAAATGAAAAGGACGTTTACAATTCCATGCTGTATTGCGTGGTGTATCTTCCTTCTTAAGATGGCACATTATTTCTTTGCTGTGGTTACAAATGCACCAATTACATATTATGGAACGGTGTGCATTGTGCTGTTTGGATTAATGTGGAGTATAGTCATGGAATTGATGCAGGAATTAAAAGAATACCTTTTGGGGTTTCCACAGGAATATTGGTTTGTTCCGTGTTCTAATAGTTCAAGATATAACAAGGTGTTTCGCTTTATATGGTTAGTAGGCGTCGTTTTTGGAACGATATTTTTATTAATGGTTAAATGGGGATGAGTCTTTGATAAAAGTTATATTTTATTTTTTGCTTGTAAGTATAGGAGCAGGTTTGGTGCAGATGAAAATACCGCTGTTTGGTCGTCATAGTAAGCGGTGGGAAGAACAAAATTATGCACAGCGGTTTGGCGGTATCTTTTTTCCGGCATTCATTGCGCTTGTAGTTATCTTTTTATTTAATGAGTATAAGACGGCTCAATTACCCACTTTGAATGAAGAAATGCTGATGAATGGAGCGGAGTATTGTTTGGTAACTGATTTGAATGAGATAGGAGATGCGGATTATGCTTATGAGATAAAAAGTGGAAGCTCACAAGAAGAGATTTGCGGAATTATATCAAGTATATGTATAGACTTAAAAAGGGAAGATGATTTGGTAAATGTCAGATATGAAAACGGAGAATATATTATCATCAGCAATGGCATAACAATAGGACGGGCTGTCATAAATGACAAAGCAACAACAGATTTGTTGAAAATATACTTTTGCAACTAAAAGTGGATGAGCGTTTCTGTGTAACCTTTAGGCGAGAATATCAAAAAATACAAAAAAATACAATTTATCAGGTTGACCGAATGATACTTTTGTCATATAATTTAATCAAAAAAATAGTAATAATTACTAATTTAAGTAGAGATTATTAGCAGGAGGTACCTATCATGGACAAGAAGATTACAGACAGCATTATTTACATCGGTGTGGACGACAAGGACATTGATTTATTTGAGAGCCAGTATGTTGTTCCAAACGGTGTTTCATACAACTCATATGTGATTATGGATGACAAAATTGCAATCATGGATACAGCAGATGCAAGAGTTACGGATAAGTGGTTTGCCAATTTGAGAGAGGCGCTCGGTGACAGAAAGCCGGATTATCTCGTTGTTTCCCATTTGGAGCCGGATCATGCTTCCAATATCCAGAAGGTTGCAGAGACATATCCTGATATGCAGATTGTAGGTAATGCAAAGACCTTTAACATGATGGGACAGTTTTTCGATATAGACTTAACGGACAGAAAGGTTGTAGTGGCAGAGGGAGATAAGCTTTCTCTTGGAAAGCATGAGCTTACATTCGTCATGGCTCCTATGGTTCACTGGCCGGAGGTTATGATGGAGTACGAGTCAACAGACAAGGTGCTTTTCTCAGCAGACGGCTTTGGTAAGTTTGGTGCGCTCGATACTGATGAGGACTGGACATGTGAGGCAAGACGTTATTACTTCAATATTGTTGGAAAGTATGGTGCTCGTGCAGGCAGTTCTCAAAAAGGCAGCAGGGCTTGACATTGAAAAGATTTGTCCTCTTCACGGACCGATTCTCACAGAGAACCTTGGCTTCTACATAGATAAATACAATACATGGAGCAGCTATCAGCCTGAGGATGAGGGAATCCTTGTGGCATGTGCTTCTATTCACGGCAATACAAAGAAGGCAGCAGAGCTTTTAGCAGAAAAGCTCAAGGCTACAGGTGTAAAGGTTGCATTTACAGACCTTTGCAGGGATGATATGGCAGAGGCTGTTGAGGATGCGTTCAGATACGACAGGCTTGTGCTCTGCGCATGCACATACGATGGAGGCATTTTCCCACCAATGGAGGATTTCTTACATCATCTCAAGGCAAAGGCTTATCAGAATCGTAAGATTGCCTTCGTGGAAAACGGTTCATGGGCACCTACAGCAGCACGCCAGATGAAGGCTATTGTTGAGGGCTTCAAGAATATTGAGTGTGTTGAGCCGGTTGTTACAATTAAATCTACTCTTAATGAGGCATCTGAAAAGCAGATGGATGAGCTTGTTGCAGCACTTACCAGATAGAATTATGGATTAACGAAGACCCGGACGTTTGTCCGGGTTTTTGTATTAAAGTATATATAAATATGCTATCATACAAACAAAGAAAAAAGCCATAATAGTACAATGTCAAATGAGGTAAACTATATGCAGCAGCGAATTACCATAAATCTTAACACAGATAGCAAAACAACCGACAAAACCACTATTCTTGAATACTGCCGCAGTCACGGCATTGCAGGGATAGAAACACCGTGCGGTGGAAAAGGAACCTGCGGCAAGTGCAAGGTGACGGTGGCAAAACCATACTATAAGGACGTGCTGGCCTGTCAGACGAAGATTTGTGACGGTATGGAAATTATTGTTGGAAGAAAAGAAAGCACCGGAACCAAAGAAGACAGCATGGTTGTTCTGACAAATGGAGAAAATGTATCGGAAAAATTTAATGAGCATGTGAATAGGAATGTTGAAGACACTCTGGCGGCCTGTGATATCGGAACCACAACAGTAGTCTGTTATCTGATTGATAAAGAGACCGGGCAGATTATCTCAACCAGAAGCGGTGCCAATCCACAGCGCAGCTTTGGAGCAGATGTACTTTCCAGAATTGATGCGGCAGCGAGGGCGGATGATAACGATAAAGCGAATGGCGGCCTGCAGATGATGCAGACACAGATAGTGTCCCTGCTTAACGGCTGGATATCAGAAATGCTCACGGAATGTGGCAGAACTAAAGTAAGCCGGTTTTCAGTTGCCGGAAACACAGTTATGTGTCATCTGCTTATGGGAATTTCACCGGAAAAGCTTGGCAAGGCACCGTTTATGCCGGATGAATATTTTGGAAGAGTATTTAATCCTTTGGATATAGGACTTGAGAATTGTCAAACCATGATTATATTTCCGGCTGTGTCAGGCTTTGTAGGCGGAGATATTACAGCGGGTATGATGGAGACAGTGAACTGCAACGAGCTGACGCTATATCTGGATATTGGAACAAACGGTGAGATGGCGCTTGGAAAAGGGGACAGATATGTGTGCTGTGCCACTGCGGCAGGACCGGCATTTGAGGGTGCGCAGATTGAGCTGGGCATGCCGGCGTCTAAGGGAGCCGTGGATAAGGTATGGCTGGAAGGGCGCAGAATTAAGTATTCGGTTATCGGAAATGACAGACCTGTTGGACTGTGCGGTTCGGGGCTTATCGATGCGCTTGCTGTTCTTCTGAAAGCCGGAATCATAGATGAAAACGGCACGATTTTAAGCGGACAGGAGCTTCCTATACTGTTTAGGTCGTATGTGTTTGAGGTGGAAGCGGAGGAGGCTGCACAGAGCACAGAGCCCTCTCTCGCCGTTCATATTGCACCGGGAGTCTACATTACGCAGGAGGATATCAGGAAGCAGCTTGCGAAGGGCGCGATAGCCGCCGGAATAGAAGTATTATTTAAGGAATATGGCTGTACGCCTTGTAATATTGATGTTCTCACATTTGCAGGAGGCTTTGGAAACTACATTGACAAAGCAAGTGCGGCGGCAATAGGATTGTTTCCACAGGAGCTTTTGGACAAGGCAAAAGAAGTGGGAAATGCGGCAGGAAACGGAGCTGTTTCGGCAGCTTTATCGCAGGAAGCCTGGGAAAGAGCACTGGAGATAAGCGGGAACATGCGTTACATCGAGCTGGCATCGTATCCGCATTTCAATGAAATGTATGTGGAGCATATGAATTTTTAAATAATTGAAAAATATATATTTTTACTTTATTGTTGAACAAAATTGTCATATAATGACTTCGGGTGAGATTATATTTTTAAAAGAAAAGCTGATAGGGTGATCAGCATCAGGAGGAATATTAATGCGTAAAACAAAAATTATCTGTACTATTGGACCGGCCAGTGAACATGAGGATGTCCTCACCAGGATGATAAAGGCAGGTATGGATGTTGCCAGATTGAATTTTTCTCATGGCTCACATGAGGAGCATCAGGGCAAAATAGATTTAATCAAGAAGGTAAGACAGAAGCTTCATATGCCAATCGCAATCATGCTTGACACAAAGGGACCTGAGTATCGTATCAAGACCTTTGAGAATGGCAAAATAGAGCTCAAGGATGGAGATACATTCACACTTACCACTGACGATATTGTAGGAAATCAGGAGCGAGTATCAGTTAATTACGAGAATCTGATTAAGGATTTAAAGGTTGGTGACCGTGTGCTTGTTGCGAACGGAATCATCATTCTGCAGGTCCGAGAGCTTAAAGGAAACGATGCAATCTGTGATGTTATCGCAGGAGGTACACTTTCAGACAGAAAGAGCATGAACTTCCCTAATAAGGTCATGAAGCATGCATATTTAAGCAAGCAGGACAAGGATGATCTGCTTTTTGGTATAAAAAACGAGGTGGATTATGTTGCTGCATCATTTGTTTCTACGAAGCAGGATGTAGCTGATCTGAGAAGCTTTTTGGATGAAAACGGTGGAGAGGACATTGAAATCATCGCAAAGATTGAGAACCGCTCAGGTGTAGACCATGTGGAGGAAATTTGTGAGATAGCAAACGGAATCATGATAGCCAGAGGAGATCTCGGTGTTGAGATTCCGGGCGTTGAGGTGCCTGCAATACAGAAGTATCTTATCAACAAGTGCCGTATGCTTGGTACACGCGTAATCACAGCAACAGAGATGCTTGAGTCCATGATTCACAATCCGCGTCCTACAAGAGCTGAGCTTTCGGATGTAGCCAATGCTGTATACGACGGCTCATCAGCTATCATGCTTTCGGGAGAGTCTGCAGCAGGTAAATATCCTGTAGAGGCTGTAAAAAATATGGCAGAGACAGCAGAGTATACGGAAAAGCAGATAAACTACGGCAAGAGATTTGCCAATGCGGATTTCCAGACAAAAAGCATAGTTGACGCTATTTCACATGCTACATGTGCCATGGCAATAGATGTGGATGCGAAATGTATCGTAGTCAGCTCGCTGACAGGACGTACAGTGCGCATGGTCAGCCGTTTCCGCTGCCCTGTTGATATAATAGGCATGACAACCTCTGAAAAGGCATGGCGCAAGCTGAACCTGAGCTGGGGTGTAAAGCCGGTTCTGTGCGAGGAATACAACTCAATGGAGGTTATGTTCTACAATGCGATGAACGAGGCAAAGAGTGTCATGAAGCTCAAAAAGGGTGATCATATAGTGCTCACAGGAGGTCTCATCAATGGTAAGACAGGCAACACCAATGTGATTAAGGTTGAGACAGTTTAGTACATTTGTGCTATTGATTAAATCGTATATATGTCATATAATTCTTAACGGTTAATAAAAACAATAAATTTAAAATAAACAATTTCGAGATGAAGTTTGCAGGAAAACGGCAGCGATTTTACCTTATCAAAGCCTACCGAAGGAGTAAAACTCTCAGGTGCCGCAGCAGGCGGTGCAACTGTAAATGGATCGACTCTCTGGAGACACTCGCTTGGCGGGGGCCGAAGGTGCAACGTACGAATAGGAAGCAGTAGGAGTGCAGTGACTATGAATATATCATGGCACAGGCTGCTTCCCGTACGAATCTCTCAGGCAACAGGACGGAGAAGATATTGGACAGATATTCTTAAGATAATCTTCTTAATCCCATGTATCAGACTGTATATGCAGCGTATATGGGGTTTTATTTCAATTCACGTAAGTGCTGCTAAGCCTGCTTTTTCAATTGTTTCCGGATGAAATTATTTATATCAATAGTATTTGCTCAAAACACAAAGACTTTGTGTTTAGATAAAAAAGAGAGGCAGGAGTATTTCAATGTGGAACACAATCAACATTTTTCTTAAAGCAGTGGACGATTTCGTCTGGGGAGTGCCGCTCATGGTGCTCATCATGGCAGGAGGTATAATGCTCACAGTTCGTCTGGGACTTCTTCAGATGAGAAAGCTTCCTCTGGCACTAAAGTGGATGGTCAAAAATGAAGAGGGCGGCGATGGCGAGATTACGAGCTTTGGCGCACTCTGTACCGCGCTTAGCGCAACAATCGGAACCGGCAACATAGTCGGTGTAGCAACTGCAGTCGGTGCAGGAGGACCGGGAGCGCTTTTCTGGATGGTGCTTGCAGCCTTCTTTGGCATGGCAACAAAGTATTCAGAGGGACTTTTGGCTGTAAAATATCGTGTCATCGGCAAGGACGGACATAGTCTCGGCGGACCATTCTACTACATAGAGCAGGGAATGGGTGCAAAATGGAAATGGCTTGCAAAGATATTTGCATTTTTCGGCGTATGCGTTGGACTATTCGGAATAGGAACATTCAGCCAGGTAAACGGAATATCAAGTGCTGTAAACAACTTTTTTGACCCTAAAAACCAGCATACAGTAAAGGTTTTACCGTTCCTTGGTGAGTATTCATGGTCAGTTGTCATTGCTTCGCTTGTACTGGCATTCTGCGTGGCAGCAGTGCTTATCGGCGGAGTAAAGCGTATTGCAAGTGTCAGCCAGATAATAGTTCCTTTTATGGCTGTTATATATATTGTATTTGTGCTCGTGCTTGTGGTATGCAATATCACAGCGGTTCCGGCAGCGTTTGCTACAATAGTAAAGGCAGCGTTTTCACCGAAGGCCATAACAGGCGGTGCCGTGGGAAGCTTTCTTGTTGCAATGCAAAAGGGTGTTGCCAGAGGAATCTTTTCAAACGAGGCAGGACTTGGTAGTGCCCCGATTGCAGCGGCAGCAGCCCAGACAAAGGAGCCTGTACGTCAGGGGCTTGTCAGCATGACAGGAACCTTCATTGATACAATAGTTATATGTACACTTACAGGACTTTCCATCGTGCTCACAGGCGCATGGCAGGTTGACGGACTCGAGGGCGTGCAGGTTACTACATACGCATTCCAGAATGGTCTTCCTTTACCGAAAGAGCTATCAGCATTTGTACTTATGCTGTGTCTTGTATTTTTTGCCTTTACAACTATACTCGGTTGGGATTATTATAGTGAGCGGTGCTTAGAGTATTTGAGTGGCGGAAGGATGAAATATGTAAAGGTTTATCGCTGGATATATATACTTGCAGTTTTCATCGGACCTTATATGACTGTAAGTGCGGTGTGGACTATCGCTGATATCTTCAACGGTCTCATGGCTCTGCCAAATATGATAGCGCTGTTTGCTCTTAGTGGTGTTGTTGTTAAGGAGACAAGGCATTTCTTCGAGAGACATAGAAATGGAGAAATCGAGGATTAATTATGTTTTATATTTTGCGACATGGAAGAACAGATTGGAATGAGGAGCACAGACTGCAGGGTGAGGTGGATATCCCACTCAACGAAACCGGCAGGCAGATGGCTTACGATGCCGCAGAAAAATATAAGGATATAGATTTTGACATATGCTACTGCTCCCCACTTAAGCGAGCACAGGAGACGGCAAGGATTTTTCTTGCAGACAGAAACCCAGCAGTAGAGATTATCACTGACAACAGGCTTCACGAGATGTGCTTCGGTGATTATGAGGGAGTGAAGAACATCAGGCAAAAGCCCGAATGCCCTGTCTACCTGCTCTTTGAGGAGCCGGAAAAATATGTGGCAAAGGACGGCGCAGAGAGCTTTGAGGAGCTATATCACAGAACAGGCGAGTTTATAGAGCAGGTGCTAAGACCGCAGCTTGAGGCAGGCAAAATGTGCTTGTCGTGGGACACGGTGCAATGAACTGCAGCATAGTCAATCAGTTTCGCGGCACACCTATAAAGGATTTCTGGAAGGATATGCAGGGAAACTGTGAGCTGCTTAGGGTTGAATAAATATAGATTATTCTGAATAGCTATATCGTTTGTAATAGATAGGGCATACCGGTTGTGGTGTGCCCTGTTGTTGTCAGAAACTAATTTCAATAACATTTATTTATAAGTAAATGGACATTATATTATAAGTAATACTAAATTGACCACATAGCCTTATGCTCGTAAAATAATTTTGTAAATTTTTATTAAATTAAGAGTATAATTATTTGGAGGAACCAATGAAAAAGACAACGAACTCTTCACCTTACCAGTTTGAGGGCAGAATACCTCTGTCTCAGGCTATTCCGCTTGGACTGCAGCATGTTATGGCTATGTTCATCGGAAACCTTACACCTCTTATCATTGTTATGGGAGCATGCGGGCTCACAGCGGACGCTGGCTTTGCGGAGCTTAGAACTGCTCTCTTACAGAATGCAATGATTATCGCAGGTATTGTAACATTAGTACAGATGTTTTCCATCGGACCTGTCGGCGGAAAGGTACCTATCGTTATGGGAACCTCTTCGGGCTTTCTTGGAGTATTAAATAATACAGTTGCAGCGTGTGGCGGCGGAGTTATAGCATATGGTGCTATTATGGGAGCCTGCCTTGTAGGAGGTATCTTCGAGGGCATACTCGGAGCCTTCTTAAAGCCTTTGCGCAAGTTTTTCCCGGCAATCGTTACAGGCTCAGTTGTTATAGCAATCGGACTTTCACTCCTTGGAGTGGGAATCAACTACTTCTGTGGTGGAACAGGCAAAAATGATTACGGCTCACTGCCAAACCTTTTTATTGGAATGGTTGTACTTATAGTAATCGTGCTTCTTAAGCATTTTGCACCATCGCGCAGTATTTTTTCATCATCTGCCATCCTTTTTGGTATCCTGGCAGGATATGTTGTAGCAATCATTATGACACTTACCATGTCACACACAGGTGTGACCGCTGACGGTGTTAAATACACATACTCATGGGTTGTAAACTTTGATGAGGTTAAAAATGCGGCATGGATAGCAGTTCCAAGCTTTATAGGCTTTGGAAAGCTGTCAGATGTGGGAATTTCCTTCCATGCCAATGCAATCATCCCAATCGGCATCATGTTTATCGTTACTGCAATCGAGACAGTTGGCGATATCTCAGCCTGTGTGGAGGGTGGAATGGACAGAGAGGCTACAGATTCAGAGCTTCGGGCGGTGTTATCTGTGATGGTCTTGGTTCATCATTTGCAGCGCTTTTCGAGTACTGCCAAATACCTCATTCTCACAGAATGTAGGTCTTGTTTCAATGACAAAGGTTGTCAATAGATTTGCTATTTCAATGGGAGCTATATTCCTTGTTATTTGCGGCTTCTGCCCAAAGATTGGAGCTCTCATGTCAATCATGCCTCAGTCAGTGCTCGGCGGAGCTGCTGTTATGATGTTTGCCTCTATCCTGATTTCGGGAATTGAGCTCATCACAAAGGAGCCAATCGGCAGCCGTGAGATTACAATTATCTCAGTAGCAATCGGTTTAGGCTACGGACTTGGCGCTACAACTGGTGCTACATCACATCTGCCATACTATGTACAGCTTATATTTGGCGGTTCAGGTATCGTGCCTTGCTCACTTTGCGCTATTCTTCTCAATATTATTTTGCCGAAGAAGTCAAAGAACGCGCCATATATGTGGGATATGGACGAGAAAGACGATGTGAAGCGTGTTGATGACTAACGCTTAGGATTTTGAAGCCGTCCGGTGCATTAAGTACACCGGCGGCTTTATTGTTTGTGGGAAAGTATGGAAATATATGGAAAAAATGATTTCAATAGTGGGCGCAGGTGGCAAGACCACACTCGTTCATAAGCTTGCAAGGGAATATCACAGGAGTGGAAAAGGTGTGCTTGTCACAACGACAACGCACATGTATGTCGAAGCTGACACTGACCTATCCTGCGATTTTTGCGTTAAGGGATAAAATAATAAAAGATGGATATTGTATGGCGGGGCATAAAATATCTGAACAGAAAATATCAGAACAGTCAAAGCCAAAGATGTGCGGACTGCCGTATGATTTGCTCGATAAACTGATTAAAGACATGCCACAGGCGTTAGATTATGTTATAATCGAAGCAGATGGAGCAAAGCACCATTCCCTCAAATATCCGGCAGCGGATGAGCCGGTCATATATCCGGGTACCACAGATGTTATCATAGTGCTTGGCACATGGGAAAAGGGCAGGTCATGTAAGGACGTTGTATTTCGATATGAGCTTATGCAAGAGGAGCTTGGAACGGCAGCAGATGCAGTGGTTGATGATTCGGTTATAGATACGCTGCGGCAGGTCTATGTCAGAAAGCTGCGCGATAGCGGTTTTGAAGGACGAGTATCGTGCGTTTTTGCGAATGAGCGTGGGTGGTTCTGAATAGTTGCAAATATGGAAATAATAAGGTAACAGGGTAATTAATCAGATGAGCATGAATCAGAGCAATAATCAGATAATAAAGAAAAATTTGTTAATCATATGCCGCGGTGCAGGAGACCTTGCGACCGGCATCATCCACAGACTGCACCGGGCAGGACATAGGGTGATAGCGCTTGAGACAGACTATCCGGCTGCCATACGGCGCCAGGTGTCCTTTGTGAAGCAGTGTATGATGGGAGCGCAGTTGTAGAGGGTGTGACAGCCAGACTTGTTCCTGCCTTGACTGATGCAGAGACTGATACAGAGACATATTCAGGGAAAATGACACACCGGCAGCTCATATTGCATCAGAAAAGTGGGATAGTTCAGCCATCGAAGCTGTGCTTGAAGCCGGAGAGGTCCCGCTTCTTATAGACCAAAAGGGTGAGTCAATTGCACTTTTAAAGCCGGATGTTGTGGTAGATGCCATAATAGCAAAGAAAAATCTGGGCACCACAATCGATATGGCACCGCTTGTGATAGGAGTAGGCCCGGGCTTTACGGCAGGGCAAGACGTGCATCTGGTGATTGAGTCCATGCGTGGGCACAATCTGGCGCGCATCATTACCGATGGCATGGCACAGCCCAACACAGGTGTTCCGGGAAATATCGCCGGCTTCACAAGTGAGCGTGTGATTCACGCTCCGGCGGCAGGATATATTCATGACGTCAGAAAAATCGGAGACATCGTGCAAAAGGGCGATGAGATAGCGCGGATATATCCGGATAAAGAAAGCTATGACAATGCATTGTCTGAATATGTCCCTGTGAATGCTACAATTACAGGCATCATACGAGGCCTTATCCGTGAGGGTTATTATTTCAGGAAAGGCTTCAAGATAGCGGATATCGACCCGCGCGAGAGTGAGATAACAAATTGCTTTACAATCTCTGACAAGGCAAGGAGTATAGCAGGCAGTGTGCTTGAGGCGGTATCGGCATTTGAGCACGGCGTAAAGATTTATTAAATAATAAATGAGGGTAACTATTAAGGTGTTTTAGTGGTTCTGAATAGTTACAGTGAGGATAAATAGATTGACGCAGGAAAACGAATTAGATATCAATAATCAGAAACAAAATAAAGGAAAGCTCACACATTTTAATGAGGCAGGGGAAGCTCACATGGTGGATGTGCATGCAAAGGATGACACATACCGCGTGGCGAAAGCCTGTGGCACGATAAAGGTAAATGGCGCCGTATACAGGGCGGTATCTACGGGCACAGCTAAAAAGGGCGATGTGCTGGCAGTAGCGAGGATTGCGGGAATCATGGGCGCAAAGAACAATTCCATGCTCATTCCGCTCTGTCATGCTATTGCCATGACGAAGTGTGATGTTGAGTTTGAGCTGGATGAAAAAAACAGCAGTATCACGGCAATCTGCACGACAGCCTGTGTGGGCAAAACCGGTGTAGAGATGGAGGCCATGACAGGGGTCAGTGTGGCGCTTCTTACCATATATGATATGTGTAAGGCACTGGACCGTGGCATGGAGATCGGGCAGATACATCTGCTGGAAAAATCCGGTGGCAAGAGCGGACACTACGTTACTGTTCACAACTAACAATGTGACTGGCAACGATTACAGTCCATTTAAAATGCTGAAAAGTTAAAAATACACAATTAATCAAGGATAACAGGGAGATGTAATGTATACTGTAGGGATTATAACGATAAGCGATAAAGGCGCAGCGGGCCAGCGCGAGGATAAAAGCGGCCCGAAAATAAAGGAACTGCTTCCAAAAGATAAGTATGATGTGGTTTCATATAAAATCATACCGGATGAGAGGAAACTGATTGCAGACGAGCTTGTCAGGCTGTGTGATGATGTGAAATGCAATCTGGTGCTTACAACCGGAGGTACCGGTTTTCACCGAGAGATATCACACCGGAAGCTACAATGGATATTGCAGAGCGTAATGCACCGGGTATCGCTGAGGCACTGAGAGCGTACAGCATGAGTCTTACACCTAAAGCCATGCTTGGCAGAGGAGCTTCAGTTATCAGGAAAAACACACTGATAGTCAATCTGCCCGGCAGTGTGAAGGCAGTGTCGGAGAGCATGGATTTTCTGATGGGAAATATAGAGCATGGACTTGATATTTTACTGCAGTATGACAGTGAGTGCGGCCGGTGACGGAAATGCACGGGGTATGGTTTAGGACAGTAACTATTTACAAAAATAATATTTGGAGTGTGGGATTATATGAAGCTTATGAAGACAACGGAGGCAGTCGGACAGGTGCTCTGCCACGATATCACACAGATTATCCCCGGTGTGAAAAAGGATGCGGTTTTCGCAAGGGCATATTATAACAAAAGAAGATATACCGGTGCTGCTTAGCGTCGGAAAAGACACCATATATATATGGGAAAATGATGAGACCATGATGCACGAAAATGAGGCAGCAGAGATGCTTTATCGCATGAGCGCATGTGGCACAAATAGCAATGAGACCGACGTCGAACATCATTGTGAAGCCGCAGAATCCGGCATTTTGGTGGCACCACAAGTAAAATGCATCCATCCCCTGTAAAGGAAGGTAAGATAGAGGTGATTGCTGACTGTGACGGACTGCTTAAGGTGGACAGCGAAAAGCTGAAAAAGGTCAACTCCTTTGGTGAAATGATGATAGCCACGAGGCACGGCAATACCACTGTGAAAAGGGGATAAGCTCGCCGGAACAAGAATCATACCGCTTGTTATAAAAAGGATAAGCTAGAGGCGGCTTCACACATATGCGATGACGGACCGATTCTTGATATAAAGCCGTTTGTGGTCAGAAAAGCAGCAATAATCACAACCGGAAACGAAGTGTACCACGGCAGGATACAGGATGCGTTTACCCCTGTCATCGAGAAAAAAATAGCAGAGTTTGGTGCACAGATGATGTTTCATGAGGTGTTTGATGATGATGACCAAAAAATAACAGACGGATGCTTACGTGCAATAGAGGCAGGAGCGGAGATTGTATTCTGCACAGGAGGAATGAGCGTGGATCCTGATGATAAAACACCGCTTGCCATAAAAAATACAGGCGCGCGGATCGTGTCGTACGGTTCACCGGTGCTGCCGGGAGCCATGTTTTTGCTGTCGTACTATGATGCAGGTGACAGGCTGGTGCCGATATGTGGACTGCCCGGCTGCGCCATGTATAACAAGCGCACGATATTTGATATTGTATTGCCGAGGCTTATGGCGTGTGATATGATTTTGGCAGATGAGCTTGCCGGACTTGGAGAAGGCGGACTCTGCCTGAATTGTGATGTCTGCACGTTTCCTAACTGCGGTTTCGGGAAGGGCTTTTAATATGCGCGATAGATTTGGCAGAGAGATTGACTACATGCGCATATCGGTGATAGATAGCTGTAATCTGAACTGTTATTATTGCAACCCACAGGACAATGATAAAAGTGTCAGGCAATAAATACACTTAGCGTAAAAAGGTGTTTTGCATAGTCCGCGCAGCCACAAGGCTTGGAATCACGCATTTTCGTCTGACAGGCGGTGAGCCGCTTCTGCATCCGCAGATTGATGAGATGGTTTCACAAATCAAAAGATACCCGGTGTCGAGTGTATCGCTCACCACGAACGCAGTACTGCTTGCGCAGCATGCAAAGCAGCTTAAGGAAGCCGGCATAGACAGTATAAATGTGAGCCTGGACACGATAGAGACGTCAGAATATGAACATATCACAAAACCGCTTTTCATAAAGTGGAGCATGGAATCGATGCCGCCATAGAGTGTGGAATAAGAGTGAAAATCAATGCAGTGCTCACACCGCAGACAGATGTGGTGGCTCTCACACGGTATGCTTCAAAAAGGCACAGATATCCGTTTTATAGAGATGATGCCGGTAGGTGAAGGGCATACCAACGGAGTCGAGCCGTATGAGAAGGTTATTAGCGCACTTTTAGAAGTATATGGAACTCCTTGCCATATAGATACTGAAAATAGAGAAGAAATTAATTCGGGATATAATAATGCGGATAACGGTCCGGCAGAGTATTACAGTTTTCATGGACTTGATATCAGAGTAGGGCTGATTCAGGCAATCCATGGGAAGTTCTGCGATACCTGCAACCGCATACGGGTTACGGCTGACGGCAGGCTTATGCCATGCCTGGGAAGCAGCGTGACGATGGATTTAGTACCTGATTCATGCGAATTTACAGATGATTTGGAAAAAGATTTTGTAATAGTTCAGGCACTAAAGGCTGCCATAAAGGCAAAGCCGGGGTGTCACAATTTTAATGATAATGCAGTGACATATACAAAAACTACAGAGACAAAGACTGTGGAGACAAAGACTACAGAGCTGAAAGCTGCGGAAGTAAATGCAGCAAGAAATATGAGCCGGATAGGAGGCTGATAGCAAATCATGGGAAAGCTTCTTGCAATCAATATAAGCAAAGAGAGAGGAACTGAAAAGAGAGAGGTGCCACAGGCAGAGCTTGTTGCGGACTATGGCATCATGGGAGATGCACATGCCGGAAAGTGGCACAGGCAGGTCAGCCTGCTTTCAGCGGAGAAAATATATGCCTTCAGGGCAAGAGGAGCGCAGATAGACAACGGCGCATTTGGCGAAAATTTAGTTATATCAGGATTTGATTTCAAGAATTTACCGCTTGGAACACGCTTTTGCATAGGAGATGCCATTCTGGAGATGACGCAGATAGGCAAACAGTGTCATTCGCATTGTGCTATCTACAAGAGGATGGGCGAGTGCATTATGCCAAAGGAGGGCGTGTTTGCAGTAGTCATAAGAGGCGGTCAGATTCATACCGGTGACGAGGTGAAGCTGATTCCGGCAAACATATATGCTTCGATAAAGGACAGACCGGCGGACAGCCGCTGTGAGCTGTTGACAGTCATAGAAGGAGCACATGCCGGTGAAAAGGCGCTTTATATAGATGGCAGAATAAGAGTGGCATCAGGCAGTGCATGGGCAGATGAAATAAATGACAATGATAATTCCATTGTGATGTTTAAACAGCAGATAGGCAGCAGACCACGCCTCATAATCTGCGGAGGAGGTCATGTATCGGCGGCACTTGTACGCATGGCATCGCTTTTGGCCTTTGACATATGGGTGATAGAGGACAGACCTCTGTTTGCCGATAATGCAAAGCGCCAAGGAGCAGACCATGTAATTTGCGGCGATTATAAAAAAACTCTCGCCAGGCTGGAGCCACAGGCAGATGATTACTATGTATGCATGACAAGAGGTCATCGCTTTGATATGGAGTGTCTTACAGAGATTTTCAGAAAGCCATACGCCTATGTGGGGATGATGGGCTCAAAGAAAAGAGCTGCCATAGTAAAAAGACCTTGAAGAAGCGGGATTTTCACAGGAAAACATATCCGGATTACATTCTCCGATAGGCCTTGCAATAGGTGGACAGACACCGGAGGAAATTGCGCTTTCGGTGATAAGTGAGATAGTAAAGTGCAAAAATGAGCGTACCGGCTGCACACAGGTGGATAAGGAAGTGCTTGATGCACTTATTGAGGCAGCTAAGCAGGAAACAGATACACAGGCATCAGATGAGAAGTACATACTGTGTACCATCATAAAAAAGAATGGCAGTGCACCGCGCGGAGTCGGAACACAGATGCTCGTGAGCTCAGACAATCGGATTATCGGAACTATAGGCGGCGGTTGTGCGGAGGCAGAGGTTATAAGCTATTGCAGGAGACTGTTTCGCAAGCAGGAGTTCAAATGCGGTTTGATGGATGTGAGCATGAACACTGACGATGCCGAGAAAGAGGGCATGGTGTGCGGAGGAAGTATTTCGGTGCTGCTGGAGCAGATTGGATGATGAAATTATCATATATTAATAAATCAAGACAAGCCGAATATGAATATTAATCACATGTATATTTAATTTAAATAAAGGAAAAGAAAGGTTAAAAGTATGAGCTTAAGAATAGCGACAGGTACTGACGGAGCAGTAAAGGAGCGCAAGGGCTTAAAGAGAAAATTTAAAGCATATGCAGGACTTGCGTTTGGACTTATCCTTATAGCAGGACTTTTTGCGGGCTGTGGAAAAAAGGATACACCAGATGCAGATGTCGATTTATCAATTTTTGCGGCAAAGAGCTTAAACGGTGTTATGGATGAAATTTGTGCAGCCTACACCAAGGCGCATCCAAATGTAAACTTCCAGAACAACTATGACAGCTCGAACTCTGATGGCACAGATTAAAGAGGGTGCGAAGTGCAACATCTTTTCTCAGCAGGAGTGGCACAGATGGATGAGCTTCAGAATGGCTACGACGGAGGAAGCGTGGTGGATGGTACTCGTGTTGAACTATTAAATAATCAGGTGTGCCTTGTTACATATAAGAATAGTGGCACGGCAGTTACCGGCTTTGCAGACATCTCAAAGGCTAAAAATATGGCGCTTGCTGACGGAACTGTTCCTGTAGGACAGTACACCAGAGCAGCGTTAGTAAATTCAAAAATGGTTGAAGGTGATGCTTCAAATCCACAGGATATTTCAGATTCTGATATCTCAAAGGCACTTGACGGTCTGGAAATAAACAGCTGTGCCAATGTAGGTGCGGTTGCATCTGCCGTAGCTGAGGGCGCAAATGAGATAGGAACAGTTTATTACTCAGATACATTCGGATACGAGAATCAGCTTGATATTATAGAAAAGCTTCCAAACAGCTTAACAGGCGATGTCATCTATCCGATAGCAGCCTTAAAGGGAGACAGCACTACATCAGATGAGCTTGAAGCAGCAAAGGAATTTATCGCATACCTTCAGACAGATGAGGCAATGTCAGTATTTGAGAAATATCATTTTTCGGTAAATGCATAATGGGGCAGATTGATTTTTCACCGCTTTGGGTAACATTAAAAACAGGAATAGTAGCGTCAGTTTTTTCTTTTTTCATAGGAATAGCTTTTGCTGAGCTTGTCATAAACACAAAGGGCCGAGTGAGGGCATTCTGGGATGGACTGCTGACAATTCCTATGGTACTGCCGCCTACCGTGGCTGGATACATTCTTTTAAGGATTTTCAGCACAAGGCGTCCTTTTGGAAGCTTTTTAAGCCATAGCATGGGGATACAGGTAGTACACACGTGGCTTGGCTGTGTGGTGGCAGCAACCATCATTGCACTCCCTCTCATGTACAGAAATGCGAGAGCGGCATTTGAGCAGACAGATGAAAATGTCATATATGCGGCGCGTACTCTCGGCATAAGTGAGTGGAAGATTTTCTGGAAGATACGTCTGCCGATGGCAAAGCCCGGCATCATTTCGGGCGTCACACTGGCTTTTGCCAGAGCTATCGGTGAGTATGGTGCCACATCAATGCTTGCCGGAAATATAGCAGGAAAAACCTCGACCATATCACAGCAGATAGCAATGGTCGTCCAAAGTGGAGACTATGCCACAGCGGGCTTCTGGTGCATAGTAATCATAGCGATTTCGTTTGCATGCCTTGTATCAATAAATATGATATGCGGCAAAAGCAAGGGCATAAAGAGAAAGAGAAAAAATAATGTCGCTCATAGTAAAAATAAAAAAACAGTTGGATAATTTCATGCTCTCGGTTGACATGGAGCTTACGGACGAGGTTGTGTCCGTAATCGGTATGTCGCGGAAAGAGTATGACATTAAAGTGCATAGCAGGGATAGAGACACCGGACTCAGGCTTTATATCATTAAACGGCCGTGTGCTGTATGATTCGAAAAAGCGTATAAATCTGCACCCGGGTAAGCGCAGGGTAGGCTATCTGTTTCAGGACTATGCATTATTTCCGACAATGACTGTGATGGAAAATATATGCATAGCAATGGGTCAGCGTAACGAGGAAAAAGTGAAGGGCTGGCTCAAGAGGTATGGGCTTGAGGGCATGGCATACACATATCCCAATCATCTCTCCGGTGAGGCAGCGCGTGGCAATGCTTCGCATGCTTGCGGCTAAGCCGGAGTGCATACTGCTCGATGAGCCTTTTTCGGCACTGGATGAGCATGTGAAAAGAAGCATGGAATCAGAGCTTATGGAGATGCTGACAGATTTTCACAATCCTGTTATTTTGTGTCACACAATCGCGATGAGGTGTATCGCCTTGCCGAGCGTATCGGCAGTATTGAGAGCGGTGTGCTGAGTACAGTCCGCGACAAAAAGATTTCTTCATGCGGCCTATGTCTGTGGAGCAGGCACTGCTTGTGGGCTGTAACAATATATCAGAGGTGAAATGGCAGGATAAGCATCATGTGCTTGCCGTGGAATGGGATAGCGTATTTGAGGTCACTGATGAGCAGATTGAACAGACTGCAATGGATATGGACGACATATCACACATAGGTGTTTTCCCACAGGATATAATAATATCGGTAGGCAAAGCAAAAACGGCACTTGTATATAATGATAAAAATATAATCAGGATTAAAGATTATAAAATGATTGAAGAACTGAAAAGCTGGGAAGTATTGTGTAAATTAAATAACGATTCAATAATTTACGCAAGCCTTCCGAGGCATACAGAAGCAAATATGCTTAGCAAAAATATAAATGATGAGCTTTATATAAAGAATTTTTATCTGCTTGGATGAGAAGTAAATGAGGACATACTATGATTTACCTGGACAATGCTGCCACAACAATTAAAAAGCCGGATGCGGTATATGATGCAGTGCTTGATGCAATGAAGCACTGCGGCAATTCCGGGCGCGGGGCATCGGATGCATCGCTTGATGCGTCGAGGAAAATATATGAGGCCAGAATGTGCCTTGCAGAATTTTTCGGCGGGGATGATGCGGCCAGACTCGTTTTTACGGCAAATGCCACTGAGGCACTAAACATTGCAATCCACGGACTGTTTGAGCCGGGGGAGCATGTGATTACAACACAGCTCGAGCACAATTCTGTGCTCAGACCTCTTTATATGCAAAGGGAGCGGGGCGTGGGTGTGGATATTGTACCATGCAGTGATGTAGGCATAAAAAGGGGAATAATTTCCCCATCGGACATAGAGGCTTTAATCCGTCCGATACAAAAGCCATTGTTTGCACACATGCTTCAAATCTCACAGGCAACGTGGTGGATATTAAGTCGATAGGGCAAATTGCACGAAAGCATAACCTTTTATTTATAGTCGATGCATCGCAGACAGCCGGTGTACTTCCTATAAATATAAGGGAAATGAATATTGATGTGCTCTGCTTCACAGGTCATAAGGGGTTGATGGGACCGCAGGGCACCGGAGGACTTTATGTGGGAGAGAGAGCAGATATAAAGCCGTTTAAGAGCGGTGGTACCGGCGTGCTAAGCTTTCTTGAGAATCAGCCTATGGAGCTTCCGACAAGACTTGAGGCCGGTACCTTAAACGGTCCGGGAATCGCAGGGCTTTTAACAGGTGTCATGGAGCTTGAGAAAATCGGCCTCGACAATATATACGCTAAAGAGCATGAGCTGATGCAGGCATTTATGAAAAAATAAAGACAATCCCGGAATCAGGATATATGGAGATTTCGATATGCTGCCCGACAATGGTCTGCACTGTGCGATTGTTTCAGTAAATATAGCTGATATGGATTCGGCGGAGGTGTCAGACATACTTATGAATGAGTATGGCATTGCAACAAGGAGCGGCATACACTGCGCACCGCTGATGCATAAATTCTTTGGAACACAAAATCAGGGTATGGTGAGATTCTCATTTTCATATTATAATACAGTTGATGAGATAAATGAGGCCGCTGAAGCGCTTATGCAGATTGCGGCATTGCGATAAATAGTATTAAACAATTGAAAGGAGAAAAATGCCACAGGAAATAGTGTTTTGCAAGGGCGGTGGCTGTACCGCAAAGCTTGGTCCGGATTTGTTAAGTAATGTTTTAGCAAAGCTGCCAAGGGGTGAAAAAGACAGCAATCTGCTCATCGGATATGATAGCTGTGATGATGCGGCAGTGTACAAAATTTCAGACGATACGGCGGTAGTCCAGACGCTTGATTTTTTCCCGCCGATGGTTGATGATCCATATACGTTTGGACAGATAGCGGCCGCAAATGCGCTCAGTGATATCTATGCGATGGGCGGCACAGTAAAGACCGAATTGAACATCGTCTGTTTCCCTGAGAAAATGGACTGAATGTACTCGGCAAAATAATGCAGGGCGGTGCCGATAAGGTGATAGAGGCAGGCGGCACACTTGCGGGCGGCCATTCTATAGCAGACAGTGATGTAAAATACGGACTTTCAGTCATGGGTACGGTCCACCCGGAGCATATTTACAGCAACAACACAGGGCAGCCGTCAGATGTGCTTATACTTACAAAGAAACTCGGAGTGGGGCTTGTATGTAACGCAAACCGCGTAGGGGAGGCTCCGTTAGGTGCAATTGAGGATGCGGTAAGCTCTATGACCACACTGAATAAGGCAGCATCCGAAATCAGTCATGCTTTCGATATACATGCATGCACAGATGTCACAGGATTTAGCTTTTTAGGACATCTGAGTGAGATGTTAAATGATGATATAACAGCACTTATCGACTCGATTTCCATACCGGTCATTACCGGAGCACTGCGATGCGCAGATGAGTTTTTCCTCACGGCAGCGGCCCAGCGCAACAGGAACCATGTAGGTGATAAGGTGTGCTTTGCAAAAAATATACCTTTTTCAATGGAGGAGGTACTTTTCGATCCGCAGACCTCGAGGATTGCTGTTTGCAGTAAAAGCCTCTGAGGCAGATGCATTTTGCATGAGCTTAAAGCCGCAGGGCTTCCGGCTGCAAAGGTGGGACGATTTGTTAAGCGGCGAGATGTGCCGATATATGTGAGTTGATTTAAGCTGCCATAGCTTATGCAAATTTGCTGACAGGCTGCATGCCCTTCATTTTGAGGGCTGACGAGTTAAAATAACATATGGAGGATTATAAATATGATAACAGTAAATGCAATAGGGGATACATGTCCAATCCCGGTAGTAAAGACAAAGAAAGCAATCGAGGCTCTCACACAGCCGGATACGGTGGAGACACTTGTGGACAATGAAGTTGCAGTGGAAAATTTAAAAAAGATGGCTGCACAGAAGGGCTATAGCTGTGATAGCAGTAAGCTCGATGACGGAAGCTATAGCGTAAAGCTGACAATTGAAGCTGTAAATGCCGATGAGCTTTCGGATACAGACGAGGCTTCACAGTATACATGCAGGCCGGCTGCAGATAACAGAGTTGTTGTAATCCGCTCTTCATATATGGGAGAGGGCAGTGAGGAGCTTGGCAGTGTACTTATAAAGGGCTTCATCTACGCACTTTCGCAGCAGGACAACCCGCCTGAAACCATGCTTTTCTACAATGGAGGAGCAAAGCTGACCTGTGAGGGCTCAGAGTCACTTGAGGATTTAAAGGAGCTTAAGAGCCGTGGGGTGAAAATTCTTACCTGCGGAACATGCCTGAACTACTATGAGCTGTCAGATAAGCTTGCAGTCGGAGAGGTAACCAACATGTATGATATCGCAGAAAAGATGGCTGGGGCATCTCTTATTGTAAGTCCTTAGAGTTATACAAGGTGTGAGGTAATGGATAAAAATTTGGCAAGAGAAAAGAAAAACGGCTAATCATCACCTTCGAGACTACCACAGCACCGTTGAAGCTTGATATCAAGGGCAAGGCATGTGGTATTCCGGGACGCACGATTCCTCTTCCGTCTGTCATATCAGCGGGCTGCGGGCTGGCATGGAGAGCAGAGCTTTCTGACAGAGAGTGCCTCATAGCCTTTATGAAGGAACATGACATCAGGTGGGAAGCGATGTATGAAATCGAAATGAGGTAACTGATAGTTACCTATATAACAGGATAACAGGAGAAAATATGTTTTATTACAATCAGTATGTGAGGGCGCAAAGCCTTGATGAAGCCTACGAGCTTTATCAGAAAAACCGAATTTTGTGCTGGGCGGCATGCTCTGGCTCAAAATGAAAAATAAGACGCTTGGCACGGCAATTGACCTGTGCGATCTCGGGCTTGACCAAATTGATGAGGATGAGAACGAGTTTAGAATCGGTGCATATGCAACACTCAGGCAGATAGAGACTCATGAAGCACTGAATGCATATACACACGGCGCAATCGCAGAGTCGGTCAGACATATTGTCGGAGTGCAGTTTAGAAATGTGGCAACTGTCGGAGGAAGCATCTGGGGCAGATTCGGATTTTCAGATGTCATGACGATTTTCGGCACTGGGAGCAAAGGTGCAGCTTCACAAGGCGGGAATTATGGATTTGGATGAGTTTGCGGCACTTCCAAGAACCACGCGCGATGTGCTTGTGTCAGTAATAGTACCGAAAAATGCAAAGGGCGTAGTATACTTAAGCCAGAGAAACCAGTCAACAGACTTTCCGGTGCTCACATGTGCAGTGGCAAACAGAAGCGGCAGGTATGTGGCGGTTATCGGAGCATCACCATATATGGCAGAGCCTGTGTGGGATGAGGATGGCATACTCGATGGCATAGCAGATGCAAAGACAGATGGTAATGCAGCCTTGACAGATAACTCCGAAACCAATGCCAAAATAGATAAATTTGCCGAATATGTTGCAGAGCATATCCGTTTTGGAAGCAATATAAGGGCAGGGGCTGAGTACAGAGATAATCTGCAGGGTGCTTACACGCCGCGCTGTTACACAGTCGCTTGACATCTGCGATGATATTAAGCACGAGCATTAAGTAGGAAGGAATTCATATATATGGATGTTAAAATAAAATTAAATGGAAAGTTAATAACCGACTCGGTAGACCAGGATATGGTCCTTTTAGACTTTTGCCGTAAGCACAATTGCTTTTCGGTGAAGAGAGGCTGTGAGTCAGGCAACTGTGGTCTTTGTACAGTGCTTCTGGATGGAAAGCCTGTGCTGTCATGCAGCACGCCGATAGGCAGGGCAGACGGCAGAGCGGTGGACACCCTCGAGGGACTTGAGGAGGAAGCTAAGCAGTTTACAGGATTTTTTGCTGCACAGGGAGCGGATCAGTGCGGCTTTTGTAATCCGGGTTATATTGTAAATATTGTGGCGCTTCTGAGAGAAAATCGACCCGACTGATGAGGAAATTCTTGAATATCTTTCAGGAAATCTGTGCCGTTGTACAGGATATCAGAGTCAGCTGCGCTCAATCAGAAATTTCTTAAACAGTAAGAAAGAGGGCGCACCTCTTAATCTTGAGGCAGGCGTCTATGGAGAGGATATCGGAAAGGAGTGGCAGGATGAGCACAAATCAAACTAATGAAACAGCTTCAACCGCGCCAGAAGGGATTACCACGCGGTTGGAAAATGTATACCTAAAAGGACTCGAGCCAGCTTTTACTCGGAAAGCCGGTATTTACCGATGACATCACACCGCGTGATGCGCTTGTCATAAAGCTTCTTAGAAGCCCATATGCAAATGCAATTGTCGAGGATGTAAAGACAGATATCGCTCTTAAGGTGCCGGGCATGGTCGCAGTATACACCTGGGAGGATGTTCCGAAAAGCGTTTTTCTATCGCAGGCCAGACATTTCGAGCCGTCACCATATGACAGATTAATCCTTGACCGCCATGTGAGAAGCGTAGGTGACGCCGTCGCTATAGTAGTCGGAGAATCTGAAAAGGCGGTGGACAAGGCTCTTAACATGATAAAAGTAAAGTACACGGTGCTTGAGCCGGTGCTTGACTTCAGAAAGTCGCTGGATAACAAGGTGCTCGTGCATCCTGAGGATGACTGGTCATCCAGCATAGATACAGGCGATGTAAAGCGCAATCTCATTCACCACGAAGAGGATGAGCATGGAAATGTGGAGAAAATTCTGTCAGAGTGCGATGAGATTATTGAGCACACATATCGCATAAAGGCAGCGCAGCAGGCATATATGGAGACCTGCAGGGCATACTGTGAGATAGACAGATACGGCAGACTTCACTGTATCAGCTCGACACAGATAGTTTTCCACCTGCGCCGAATACTGGCAAATGCACTTGATATTCCAAAGTCTATGGTGCGCGCTGAAAAGCCGCGTATCGGAGGCGGTTTCGGTGCCAAGCAGACAGCGGTCTGTGAGGTGTATCCGGCATTTGTTACATGGAAGACAAAGCGCCCGAGCAAGATAATCTACAGCAGAAAAGAGTGCCAGACTATCGCGTCACCGCGTCATGAGATGGAGGTTACCGTGCGTCTCGGAGCGATGAAAGATGGTCATATAAGGGCGATAGATCTTTATACGCTGTCAAATGGTGGAGCATACGGAGAGCATAGCACTACAACAGTAGGACTTTCCGGTCATAAATCACTTCCTCTTTATACAGGAGGCTGCGAGGCAACAAGATTTTCGTGCGATGTTGTGTATACAAACGTGCAGGCGGCAGGAGCATACAGAGGCTATGGAGCCACACAGGGTATATTTGCACTTGAATCAACCGTCAATGAGCTTGCAGAAAAGCTGCATATAGATCCGGTTGAGCTTCGTTTGAAAAATATTGTACGCGAGGGCATGTTTATGCCGGCATATTTTGGCGAGACAGCCAATGCATGTGCACTCGACAGATGCATAATGCACTGCGCGGACAATTTCCACTGGGCAGAAAAGTATCCTGTCCGCGATATGGGAAATGGCAAGGTTCGTGCGGCAGGCATGGCGCTTGCAATGCAGGGCTCCTGCATATCCAATGTAGATGTCGGCTCGTGTACCTTAAAGCTTTCAGACTGTGGCACCTACAATATGATGATAGGCGCGGCAGACATGGGAACAGGCTGTGATACAATACTTGCGCAGATGGCGGCTGAGGTACTTGACTGCGAGCCGGATGATATAATAGTGTTTGGAGCGGATACAGATGCTTCTCCTTATGACTCGGGTTCATATGCCTCATCAACCACCTATATCACAGGAATGGCCACACAGAATGCAGCACTTGAGCTTCGTGAAAATATAAAGAAAATCGGTGCACAGCTGCTGGGCTGCGCTGCATCAGAGGTGGATTTCGACGGTAAAGAGGTGTATATCATAAATCCGGACGGTGCAGACAATGGGGCAGTTTCCGTAAGTCTTTCCGATATAGCAACAAAAGCACAGGTCAACAACACGATACCTGTAGATGTCACCGCCACATATTCATCACCTGTTTCACCGCCACCATACATGGTAGGCATGGTCGAGATAGAGCTTGATAAGGAGACAGGAGCAGTTAAAATACTTGATTATCAGGCTGTCGTGGACTGCGGAATCCCGGTCAATCCAAACCTTGCGCGTGTACAGACAGAGGGTGGCATAGGTCGGGAATCGGCATGGCACTTTATGAGAATGTCAGCTACAATGCCGGTGGTAAAATCGCAGAAAATGATTTCATGCAGTACAAGATACCGACACGACAGGATGTGGGACATATCAACGTCGAATTTGAGACAAGCTATGAGCCTTCAGGCCCATTTGGAGTCAAGTCAATCGGCGAGATAGTTATCAATACACCGGCTCCTGCGCTGGCACATGCCATTTATCGCGCAACAGGCGTATGGCACAGGACAGTTCCGTTTACCCCAGAGAAAATACTTATGGGAATGGCAGACCCTGACTGGCACGAAAAGGACCTAAGAGTGAAATGATTCATATCATATACATGGCGGCTGGAAACAGCCGCCGTTTTGGAAGTAATAAGCTGTTTTATGAGCTGGATGGAAAACCTATGTACAGGCATCTGCTTGAACGTTTAATAGAAATTAAAGATAGATATAATAAATTAAAAAATGCAGAATCGAATAACCCGGTCATAGATATAACCGTCGTTACACGTTACCGGGAAATACTGGACTACTGCGCATGTATCCCGGATTGCCATGCAGTCTTAAGTCCTGACAGCGAAAAAGGCATAGCCTACACCATAAAAGCAGGAATTATGGCGGTGCAGGAGCAGAAAAAGACCGGTATGCAGATGTGGCAAAGCAGTGTGTGGCAGAAAAAGCCGGAAAAAACCAGTGGCTCGTTGCATAATACAGCCGAACCAGAGGACTACTACATGTTTGCAGTAGCTGACCAGCCATATTTAAAAAGTCAAAGCATGATTAAATTAATAGACAAAGTGCTTGAAAATAAAGGGAATAAGCGATTAGTATTTTCGCTTCGCTGTGGAAATGCTGTAGGTAATCCGTGTGTATTTCATTCATCGCTCATCCCGCAGCTTTTATCACTGGAGGGTGATAAGGGTGGCAGAAGTGTGGCAAAGAAGTATGACTGTGTATATGTGGATATCGCAGATGAGCGTGAGCTGATGGATATAGATACCTTATCAAATTCAAAACATACCGTGACATTATAAAAGCTATTATGAAAGCTATTATGAAAGAGCACTGTATCAGTGCATACTGAATGTATATTTTATTCAAATTCCCATATACTACCTCCAAAGCATGAATGCAAATGCAAAAAAGTAACCGGAGGACAATAAAGTGAAAATCACAGGATTGACCAGAAGAGTAGATTCCCTTGGCAGAATAGTCATACCAAAGGAGCTTCGCAGGATGCTGCATATAAAAGAGGGAAGCCCACTGGAAATATATATGGATGCGGACGAGACGATAGTGCTAAAGAAATATTCGCAGGTGGGAAGCCTGAAGAATATATCACAGGCATATGCACAGAGCCTGTCAAAGGTAACAGGAGCCATGGTATGTGTGGCGGATAGGGATGAGATAATAGCGGCAGCCTGCAAAACCACAAAAATTATATAGGCAAGGCTTTGTCAAAAGAGCTCGAGAATATTATGGATAAGAGAAAAAGTGCATTGTACAGTAAAAAAGACGATACCCTGATACCTGTGGTAAAGGACGATAAAGCTGACTGTGAAGCGCAGGCAATAGCAGTAATAGTGCATGATGGTGATAGTGCGGGAGCCGTTATACTGTGTGCTTACGATGAAAAAGCCGATAAGTCTGAGATTGCCGAAAAGCTGGCGGGTGCAGCAGCAGAATTTCTGGCTGACCAGCTTGGCTAGAGATAGCAAAAAGCATTGTAAAAAACTATTTACTTGACTACAACAGTAATAAAGATGTAAAATAGCTTGATAAAGGGAGCAATTAGCTTCCTTTGTGCTATAAAGGTATAATAGAAAATTAAGCAATTATTAATTATCTGATGTAGAGGCATTGTAGTATAATAGACAGTACATATTGGATATAGTTGTCAATTATCTATAAAGTATGCCGATATACAATGGTATACCGATAGTTTGGAGGTAACGTTTAGAAATGGCAAAACAGAAAAAGAAAAAGAAGAAAAAGCAGCATCGCGTTTTCTGGTTTTTCATAAAGCTTCAGATTTTTCTGATGGTACTGATTCTTGGTGGATTATGCTTTTATTACTTTGGAGGCTATGCAGACAAGGTGGCGAAGCTTCACTCAGAGGCGGTAGAGCTCGTGCAGAAATCTGACAAAACACATTTTACCGGCGCGCACGAGTACACTCTACGATACAAACGGTGATGAGATATCCGAGACGGCCACTACCAAAAGGCTGACTATGTAAAGTATGAGGATATCCCACAGAACTTCGTAAACTGCATGGTCAGTATCGAGGACAAGAAGTTCTATAAGCACAATGGTGTGGACCTAAAGGCAATAGTGCGTGCCGCAAAGTCAATTATAAAAAACAAGAGAATTACCCAGGGTGGCAGTACCATCACGATGCAGCTCGCCCGAAATATTTATCTGGATACGAACAATAACTGGCAGCGAAAAGTCAAGGAAATGTTCATAGCAATGGAGCTGGAAAAAAAATATTCCAAGAACGATATTATGGAGTTCTACCTGAATAATGTCTATTTCATGAACGGATATTATGGTATTCAGGCAGCGTGCCATGGCTATTTTAACTGTGAGCTTTCGGATCTTGATTTGTCGCAGACTGCCTTTTTGTGTGCGATTCCGAACAGCCCGACATACTATGACCCGATAAACAACAAGGATCATACATTGACACGTCGCAATCTCATATTGAAAAACCTAAGGGAAGACGGCAAAATCACACAACAGGAATATGAGTCTGCCATAAACGAGGAGATAACCCTCAATATGCGAGAAGGATGACACGGTCAAGTACAATTATGTGGATACCTATGCATATTACTGCGCTACGAGGGCGCTCATGGAGAATGAGGGTTTCAAGTTCAAGTATTACTTTGACTCAGACGATGAAGAAAAGGAGTATGATGCTTCATATGATGAGATGTATTCATATTGTCAGAAAAAGCTCTACTCAGACGGTTACAAGATTTATACATCAATTGATCTGACTATGCAGCAGCAGCTTCAGGATTCAATTGACCTGACGCTTTTGGACTTTACAGACACGACCGATGATGGCACATTTAAGCTGCAGAGTGCTGCAACCTGTATAGACAACGACACAGGCGAGGTGGTTGCAATAGTTGGTGGACGAAGCCAGGATGCGGTCAGTCATACGCTAAACCGTGCTTTCCAAAGCCATCGTCAGCCGGGAAGCTCAATCAAGCCGCTCATTGTGTATACACCATCATTTGAGCGTGGTAAGACACCGGATACCATCGTAAATGACCACAAGTTTGATGGAGGACCGTCTAACTCGGGTGATTCATATTACGGTGATGTGACTATCAGGTTTGCCGTTCAAAAATCACTGAATACTGTAGCATGGCAGCTATATGATGAGCTCACGCCAAAGGTAGGCTTACAGTATCTCAAGGATATGAATTTTACCAATATTGTAAAGGATGACTATGTCACAGCAACAGCACTTGGAGGTTTTACAACAGGTGTATCCACACTGGAGATGGCATCTGCATATTCAACACTTGAGAACGATGGAATGTACAGGAATCCGACATGTATTAAGTCGATTGTGGATTCTGACAACAATATCATATATACATCATCGCAGAAGGATACCGTCATATATACAGAGACAGCATCACGTATGATGACAGATGTCATGACAGATGTTATGAAATCGAGGAACCGGACGTAGCGCTAATCTGGACAATGGCATGCCTTGCGCCGGCAAAACCGGAACCACAAACGATAAGAAGGATGGCTGGTTCTGTGGCTTTACCAGATACTACACCACATGTGTATGGGTAGGCTGTGATATGCGAGTCAGTCAAAAACTGACAGGAAGCTCTTACCCGGCAGAAATATGGAAGAACTACATGGATCAGATACATGCTGACCTTACACCAATAGATTTCCTGCCATATGCCCAAATATCGGATGATTATCAGGACAGCCAGGATACACCTGCCGATGACCAGACGCAGAATAATCCTACAGATCAGACAGTGACCGCACGATGCAGGAACCACCACACCGGATAAGACCACAACAGACCCGAATAAGACAGATGCTGCTGGTGGCAACACAGGTGGAAATACCGGAGACAATACAGACGGAACAACAGGCGGAAATACCGGAGAAAACACCGGTGGTAACACAGGCGGAAATGGTGGACAAAACACCGGTGGCAACACAGGCGGAAATACCGGAGAAAACAACGGTGGCAACACAGGCGGTACAACAGGTGGAAATACCGGAGATAACACCGGTGGTAATACAGGTGGAGCTACCGGTGGTACCACCGGAGGCGGAGCAGCCCAGTAGATTTTTCTTTGCAGTGCTGTCGGGAGTTTTGTTCTTTGCAGCATACGCACCTGTCACGATAGGAAACAAGCATGTAGATAATCTATATCTAAATAATTAAAATATGTAAAAAAGAGCAGAATAGGTAGAAATACTTGTCCTGCTCTTTTATTATTCGAAAAAAGCAAAACAAAACCTCGAAAAATATAAAATTGCAATCTGACAGACGAAAATATAATGACAAATATAGCTCACTATGCTACAATTATACAAAGCATTATATTTCTGTTGAGCGACACCACAATACACATTTTCATCGGTGCGTATCACTTTGAAGAGGGCAGAACCACTTAATATTTTTCGACAAGGACATGGAAATTTTCAATGCTTTAAGTTACCTATCAATAGCAGGGAAAAATGGATATGTCGATTGAGATAATCTTATGTGAATGAAGCGGACTGGGGTTGCTGATGCTTTATATTGACAAGAAATTTAGTATCATGCGATATTATATTCTCCCTGCTCACACAACTAAACAGGAGGAGAATAATGTCGGGAGAGACAAAAGAAGTTTTGGGCAGTAATTATGGCCAAAACGATGTAATCATCAACAGATTGATTGACAAAATGACACTGTTTGATGACAATCTGATGAGTCTTGTATTCGGGCAGAATATCGAGACGACGGAGCTACTGCTTCGCGTAATAATGGAGCGTGATATTAAGGTTATAGACGTCAGAGGGCAGGATGAATTAAAAATCCTGTGATTGGCGGGAGATGTATTACCTTGGATGTGCATGCAATAGATGTCGATGGCAGGCATATTGATATCGAGGTGCAGATTAATGCGGAGGGTTCGCATGTCAGAAGAGCCAGATATCACAGCAGTATGATGGATGCGAGGATGCTGCAGGAAGGACATGAGTTTAAGGAGATTAAGGATTCCTACGTGATTTTTATTTATGATCACGATAAGTTCAGAAAAGGACTGCCATTTTATCACATTCAAAGGCGTGTTGATGAAACGGGTGAAGCCTTTGGAGATGGTTCGCATATTATCTATGTAAATGGAAGGTATGAAGGTAATGATGATATAGGCCGTATGATGAGAGATTTTCATCAGTGCAGGCCGGAGCAGATAGAAAGTGAGACATTGTCAAAAGCAGTGGCTTATTACAAAGAAAGGAAGGACGTGGTGCTATGAGTGAAGCAGTAAGACAGTATGCAATGGAATATGCAAAAGAGTATGCAAAAGAATATGCTAAAGAATATGGTGAAGAACAAAAACAGGAAGGCATTCAGACAGGGCGTCGTACAGAGATATATTTATCTGTACAGGATGGAGATTACTCTGTACAAAGAGGTGCTGAAAAAGCTGGATTATCGCTTGAAGAGTTCGAAAAATCAATGAGAGAAGCCGGATATAAGCTTCGAGCCGGTATAATGTATCATTGGTAAATCCATAATCATTTCAACAAATATAGAGCAGACTGTAAAATTGAGCTGACCACTCAAAATTGCAGTCTGTTTTTTATTGTATATCATTGTAACGGTGTGAGGGACTTACGGGACGGGTGAGGACAGGGGCACAGTTTACAACGGTTGAATAGCGAAGCTGCTTAGATAATGTAGAATTATGCTTTGAAATACAGAAATGCCCCACAAAGGACGGTGGGGCAAGGCGTTATGCGCCATGGACGGCACATAAAAGCCGGTTTCGTCCGCTACAAGAAACTATAAGCATAATTCGTACAGTATCTTAGCAGCGCAGCGTAAACCATTGTAAACTGTGCCCACTGTCCCTCACCCGCCCCACAAGTCCCGTACCATATAAAAAATGAAAAATAAAAAATACTTTGACTTGACAACTATTTAAAATGTGATATACTTTCACTGTCAAATGATTTGATGATGAAAATATTTGACATGCAAACTAGTGCAAATATACCAGCACACAAAACCGAAAATAAACACAGAAAAAGGAGAACAGAAATATGTTGGAGAAAATCAAGGAAATCGTAGCAGATCAGTTAGGAATTGACGAGGATGATATCAAATTAGAGTCAAACTTCAAGGAGGATCTTGAGGCAGATTCATTAGATCTTTTCGAGCTTGTAATGGCACTCGAGGAGGAGTACGGAGTAGAAATCCCTTCAGAGGATTTAGAGAAAATCGCAACAGTAAACGACATCATTGAGTATCTTAAGAACAAAGGTGTAGAGGCTTAAAAGACATGGAAACAAGAATAACAAAGCTTCTTGGAATAAAATATCCGGTCATTCAGGGTGGCATGGCATGGGTAGCAACCCATGAGCTTGCCAGCGCTGTGTCCAATGCAGGAGGACTTGGCATCATCGGAGCAGGCGGAGCCCCAGCTTCATGGGTAAAGGAGCAGATAGTCGCTGCAAAGAAGGAGACAGATAAGCCGTTCGGAGTCAACCTCATGCTTATGAATCCGGAGGCAGATGAGATAGCAAAAATCATCGCCGAGGAAAAGGTAAAGGTAGTCACCACCGGCGCAGGAAATCCTGCAAAGTACATGGACATGTGGAAAGAAGCTGGCGTCATCGTAATCCCTGTAGTTGCAAGCGTAGCACTCGCAAAGCTCATGGAGAGAGGCGGGGCAGGCGCAGTAATCGCAGAGGGAATGGAGTCGCGGACATATTGGAGCACAGACTACCATGACACTTGTGCCACAGGTTGTTGATGCAGTGAGCATCCCTGTAATCGCAGCAGGCGGAATTGCAGACAACAGAGGCTTTAATGCAGCATTTGCACTCGGTGCAGAGGCAGTCCAGATGGGCACACGCTTTGTCACAGCAAAAGAATCGATAGTACATGAAAACTATAAGCAGAAGGTCATTAAGGCCAAGGATATAGATTCTGAGGTTACAGGAATGAGCACAGGCCATCCGATCAGAGTGCTCAGAAACAAGATGACCAGACAATATCTCAAGCTGGAAAAGGAAGGAGCTCCATTTGAAGAGCTCGAAAAAATGACACTTGGCGCACTCAGAAAAGCCGTTGTGGACGGAGATACCGTATATGGCAGCGTCATGGCAGGTCAGAGCGCAGGACTCGTAAAGAAAGAGGAAACCTGCAAAGAAATCATTGAGGATGTAGTGGGACTGAACAAATAGACAGTATTCACTTTTACATGCAAATTTAAGGAGACCGGGCCGCCTGCAAAGAGTGGCTTACGGTATCCTGTCAGAAATAAGGAGAAACCGAAAATGGGTAAGAGAGTATTTATGTTTCCCGGACAGGGCTCACAGTAGATAGGAATGGGTAAGGAGTTTTACGATACAATGCCAAATGCAAAGGCAGTAATCGACCTTGCCAGTGAACAGACAGGCTTGGATATTCCGGCGCTTTGCTTTGAGGAAAATGACAAGCTCAACATTACAGAGTACACACAGATATGTATGCTTGCAGTTGAGGCAGCTATATATCAGGCAATCATCGACAAGGGTATCACACGATGTCACAGCTGGATTAAGTCTTGGGAATATGGTGCTCTTATCGCATCAGGAGCCATGACTATGGCAGATGCATTCGCAGTTGTCAGAAAAGAGGAATCTACATGCAGGAGGCAGTTCCTACAGGTGGAGCCATGACAGCGGTTTTAGGACTTGATCCGCAGGTCATTGAGGATATCTGCAAAAAGACAGCAGATGAGACAAATTCAGTGGTATCGGTAGCCAACTATAACTGCCCGGGACAGATTGTTATCACAGGAGAAAAGGCAGCGGTAGATGCCGCCGCAGCAGCATGCAGCGAGGCAGGCGCCAAGAGATGCGTACTGCTCAAGGTCAGCGGACCTTTCCACTCAGCAATGCTTAAGGGTGCAGGAGAAAAGCTAGCAGATGCACTTGAGAGTGTAGAAATCCACGATATCAAGGTGCCATATATCACAAACGTCACAGCAGACTATGTGAAGTCACCGGCAGACGTAAAGGATTATCTGACACAGCAGGTTTCATCGTCAGTACGCTGGCAGCAGACCATCGAGCGCCTTATCGCAGATGGTGCAGATGAGTTCGTGGAAATCGGACCGGGACGATCACTCAGCGGATTTATGAGAAAGATAAATAGAGACGTAAAAGTCGTAAACATAGACAAACTGGAGGATTTTGAAAAGTATGTTAACAGGTAAAAATGCCCTGGTTACTGGCGCAAGCCGCGGAATTGGAAGACAGATAGCTCTTACACTTGCCGCAGCACACGCCTTTGTAATAGTAAATTATAATGGTTCAAAGGAAAAGGCAGATGCCGTTGTTGCAGAGATAAAGGCAGCAGGCGGTGATGCAGTTTCTTATCAGTGCAATGTATCTGATTTTGACGAGTGCCAGAATATGATAACAGCGCTCATCAAGGAGTACAAGCACATAGATATCCTTGTAAACAACGCAGGAATCACAAGAGACGGTCTCATCATGAAGATGAGCGAGGCAGACTATGACGCAGTGCTCGACACAAACCTTAAGGGTGCGTTCAACACAATCCGTCATATGTCACGCTATTTCTTGAAGCAGAAATCAGGAAGAATTATCAATATTTCATCAGTTTCCGGCATACTCGGAAATGCAGGACAGGCCAACTACAGCGCCAGCAAGGCAGGAGTTATAGGACTCACAAAGGCTGTAGCCAGAGAGCTTGCCAGCCGGGGAATCACAGCAAACGCAGTGGCACCGGGCTTTGTAGAGACAGAGATGACAGATGTGCTTGCCGATGCGGCAAAGGAGAATCTATTATCACAGATTCCGCTTGGCAGACCGGGAAACACAAAGGATATCGCAAACGCAGTATTATTTTAGCATCAGATGCAGCAGGCTACATCACAGGCCAGGTGCTGTCTGTTGACGGAGGAATGGCAATATGAGTAGAAGAGTAGTTGTAACAGGACTTGGAGCAGTAACACCAATCGGAAATAATGTGGACGATTTCTGGGCATCGGTAAAGGCCGGAAAAATCGGATTTGACCACATCACAAAATTTGACACAACAGATTATAAATGTCACATTGCAGCAGAGCTTAAGGATTTTAATCCACAGGATTTTATGGACAGAAAGGCTGCAAAGAGAATGGAGCCATTCTCACAGTACGCTGTAGCTGCTGCAAAGCAGGCAATTGATGACAGTGGACTTGATATCGAAAAGGAAGATCCATACATGGTTGGATGTGCCATCGGTTCAGGTATCGGAAGTCTTCAGGCTATGGAGCGCGAGACACAAAAGCTTTATGAAAAGGGACCAAACAGAGTCAATCCTCTGCTTGTGCCGCTTATGATCTGTAACATGGCAGCAGGAAATGTTTCCATCCAGTTTGGTCTCAAGGGAAAGAGTATCAATGATGTAACAGCCTGTGCTACAGGAACAAACACAATCGGTGAGGCATACAGAAGCATCCAGTACGGTGAGGCTGACGTGATGGTAGCCGGTGGTACAGAGGGCAGTGTATGTCCTATCGGAATCGCAGGATTTACAGCACTCACAGCGCTTTCTACAGTAGATGATCCGACAAAGTGTTCACTTCCGTTTGACAAGAACAGAAGCGGCTTTGTAATGGGTGAGGGCGCAGGAGTAGTTATCCTTGAAGAGCTTGAGCATGCAAAGGCAAGAGGTGCAAAGATTTATGCAGAGGTAGTCGGATACGGCTGCTCATCGGATGCATACCACATCACATCTCCGCAGGAGGATGGCGCAGGTGCAGCAAGAGCCATGACCAATGCCATGAGCGATGCAGGTGTCACACCGGCAGATGTAAAATACATCAATGCTCACGGAACAGGCACACATCACAATGATCTCTTTGAGACAAGAGCAATCAAGCTTGCGTTCGGTGATGAGGCTGCAAATCTTAAAATCAATTCAACAAAGTCTATGATAGGACATCTGCTCGGAGCAGCGGGAGCTGTTGAGTTTATAACATGTGTGAAGGAAATCCAGGATGGATTTATACATAAGACTGTTGGCTATGAGACTCGATGAGGAGATTGACCTCAATTTCTGCAAGGACAGCTATGAGGAGCCTGTTGAGTATGCACTTAGCAATTCACTGGGATTCGGTGGACATAATGCAAGTATTCTGCTCAAGGCTTATAAATAATTTAGGGGCTTCGCGCATTTAGGCTATGAGGTCCGGTGAAGCACGCAGTATATTCCTCATAAAAAATATGAAGTCAGTCACGGCATTTTGCACGGGCAGGCTGTGATATGGTGCTAGTGCTTCATGCTATTGGAGTGGATGGAACGCCGTGACAGTTCATATTTTTTATTCAGAACACACTGTGTGCTTTCCGGCTCCACGTTATTGGGCGTGAAGCATGTAGATAAATTGCTACTGCTTTTTAGGGCTTCGCGAATGTAGGCTGTGAGGTCCGGTGGAGCGCACAGTATATTCCTCGTGAAAAATATGAAGTCAGTCACGGCATTTTGCACGGGCAGGCTGTGATATGGTGTTAGAGCTTCATGCTATTGGAGCGGATGGAACGCCGTGACAGTTCATATTTTTCATTCAGAACACACTGTGCGCTTCCCGGCTCCACGTTATTGAGCGCGAAGCATGTGCGCAGTTTAGGTTTATGGAATACTTTGTGCTTCATTGCTCCACTTTGTGGAGCTCGAAGAATGTAAATAGTTTACAGTAAGTTGAGAAAGGATATATGCAATATGTCAATTATGAATACGCAGCAGATTATGGATATTCTGCCGCACCGCAGTCCGTTTCTTCTCATTGATACGGTTGAGGAACTGGAGCCGGGCGTAAAGTGTGTGGCTAAGAAGAATGTGACTATGAATGAGCCACATTTTATGGGACATTTTCCGGGAAATCCGGTGATGCCGGGAGTGCTTATTATTGAGGCTTTGGCGCAGACCGGTGCAGTTGCCATTCTTTGTCAGGATGAGTGGAAGGGCAAGACTGCATATTTTGCAGGCATCAATAATGCCAAGTTCAAGCAGAAGGTGGTTCCGGGAGATACGCTGGAGCTGACCACTGAGATTATAAAGATTAAGGGGCCTATCGGTGTGGGCAAAGCTGTTGCCAGGGCAAACGGCAAGGTTGCCTGTATGGCGGAGCTTACATTTGCAATAGGTTAATTGCATAAGGAGACATGATGAAGTTATTCAAGAAGAAAGATAAAAATATAGAAGCTGAAGAGACTTTAGCAAAGAACGCTGAGAGCGCAAAAACAGCCGCAGATGGCAAAAATGCCGGTGCAGCACAGGAAACAAAAGAGGATGTCCCTGAGACAATCGTTTGTCCCAAGTGTGGCAAGACTGTGCTTAAATCAGTTGTAAAACAGCACAAATACGTCTGCTATGAGTGTAATTATTATTTCCGTGTGCGTGCTAAAAACAGAATCAGAATGGTTTCCGACAAGGAAGCATTTGAGCCATGGTTTACAGAGCTTACAACAGGAAATCCTCTCAATTTCCCTGAGTATGAGGAGAAAATTGCAAAGACTCAGGAGAAAACAGGACTTTCTGAGGGCATTGTCATCGGTAAGACAAAGATTTACGGCGAGGAGACAGTGCTTGGTGTAATTGATTCAAGATTTATGATGGGAAGCATGGGTCATGTGGTTGGTGAGAAAATCACAAGCGCATTTGAGCGTGCTACAGAGGAAAGACTTCCGGTTATATTATTCTGCTGTTCAGGCGGTGCAAGAATGCAGGAGGGTATCATTTCGCTGATGCAGATGGCTAAGACTTCAGCCGCAGCAAAGCGTCATTCAGAGGCAGGACTTTTATATGTGCCTGTACTCACAGATCCTACAACAGGTGGTGTGACAGCCAGCTTTGCAATGCTTGGAGATATCATTCTTGCAGAGCCAAAGGCACTTATCGGTTTTGCGGGTCCTCGTGTTATCGAGCAGACCATCGGACAGAAGCTGCCTGAGGGCTTCCAGAGGGCAGAGTTCCAGCTTGAGCACGGTTTTGTGGATATGATAGTTGAGCGTGAGGATTTAAAGAAGACTCTTTACAAGATTTTACGTGCTCACAGACCTACCACTGGCTATGCCAATTTTGACCCGCTTCACTCAGACGACAATTACGAGCCGACAGAGCTTATGAAGGAGCGCGAGGCAAAAGCCAAGCCATTTAAGGTATGGGATAAGGTCAGCGCTGCAAGACAGATTAAGAGACTTGCATCGGTTGACTATATGGACTATATCTTTGATGAGTTTATGGAGCTGCACGGAGACAGATATTTCCGCGATGACCCGGCTATCGTAGGTGGAATCGCTTACTTAGGCGGCCAGCCGGTCACAGTTATCGGTGTTCACAAGGGAAAAGACCTTGAGGACTGCGCAAAGAGAAACTATGGTATGCCATCACCTGAGGGCTACCGCAAGGCACTGCGCCTCATGAAGCAGGCAGAGAAATTCAACCGTCCAATAATAACCTTTGTCAATACATCAGGAGCTTATCCTGGAATGGAGGCAGAGGAAAACGGACAGGGTGAGGCAATCGCAAGAAATCTTTATGAGATGAGCGGCATCAAGGTGCCAATCCTTTGTCTCATGATAGGAGAAGGCGGAAGCGGCGGAGCTTTAGCTCTTTCTGTAGGAAATGAAGTGTGGATGATGGAAAATGCCACCTACTCGATCCTTTCGCCGGAAGGATTTGCATCGATTCTCTGGAAAGACGGAAAACGTGCAAAAGAAGCCGCAGAGGTAATGAAGATTACAGCACACGACTTAAAGGAGCTTGATGTCGTGGATGATATAATACGAAGTTTGGCGGAGCCGATGAGGATGCTCTTTCATCAATCGGAAACTACATGAAGGGCAACATGAAGAAATTCTTGGAAAAAGCAAATTGACAAAGGACCAGCTCTTGGAGGAAAGATACAAGCGTTTCCGCAAGTTCTAGTCCCGGAAAGGAAATTCTATGAAGATAGTTGGAACAGGAAGCTGCCTGCCACAGAGAGTGGTCTCAAACGATGACCTGGCAGTCATAATGGACACATCTGACGAGTGGATCAGCTCGCGTACAGGAATAAGAAACAGACACATTGCAACGACTGAGACAACCACCTCACTTGCCTGTGATGCAGTAAAAAGTGCGCTGCAGGATGCGGGAATTGACGGAAGTGAGATAGACTTGATAATAGCGGCAAGCGTATCCACAGACAAAATCGTTCCATCGCTCGCATGTCCGATTCAGGCTGAGATAGGTGCAGGCAGTGCAGTGGCATTTGACATAAATGCCGCATGCTCAGGCTTTTTATTCGGGCTTGCCACAGCGGATGCATATTTTAAGACCGGCAGATTTCACAAGGCAGTTGTAGTGGGAGCAGAGGTTCTTTCAAAAATAATGGACTGGAATGACAGAAGCACCTGTGTACTCTTCGGAGACGGAGCAGGAGCAGCCGTTGTGACAGACGAGGGCGATGCTTTTAAGGGCTTTGTACAGGGCTCGGACGGAAAAGGCGGTGAGGCGCTTGACGGAGACAACCGTCCCGTAGTCAATCCGTTTACCGACAATGGAAAGCAGTCTGCACTCGGTGGCTATGTCACTATGGATGGTCCTGCTGTATACAAGTTTGCGGTAAAGACAGTGCCAAAGGCTATAAATGAGCTGCTTGATGAAATCGGCTGGAGCGTAGATGATGTGGATGTCTATGTGCTGCATCAGGCCAATATACGTATTATTGAGTCGGTTGCCAAGAGGCTTAAGCAGCCTATGGACAAATTTCCGACCAATTTACAGCAGTGTGGAAATATTTCTGCGGCAAGTGTGCCGATTTTGCTTGATAAAGTCCGCAAAGATGGTATGATAAAGCATGAGGAAAAAATAATTTTATCAGGCTTTGGAGCAGGACTTACATGGGGAGCTTGCGCCATAGAGTGGCAATAGAAAGAGGTATTTATGACGGCAGATGAAACTTTAAATGAATTATTGGTGTGTCTGTTCAAGGATTTGACAGAGATAGAGGGCAGATGTCTGATAACAGACGAATTTTCTGATATTTCTATCAACGATATGCATATAATAGAGGCAATAGGAGTCGATGAGCCAAAGCGCTCCGGAACCGTAGCCAAGCTTATGTCTATCACTCTGGGCACACTGACAAAGGCAATAGATGGTCTCACCCGCAAGGGATACGTGAACCGTATCCGCAGTGAGGAGGATAAGCGTGTGGTAAAGCTCTCACTCACCGGCAAGGGAAAGAGTGCATACTATCATCATGAGCAGTTTCACCGTCATATGATAGAGCATATAAAGGACGATCTTTCGGATGACGAAATGAAAGTTCTTATAACTTCACTTGCAAAACTCTCGGATTATTTCAAGGTGGTATATTCCGATGATGAGGAGAATCAGTACCAAAACTGGGATAATATAAATGAAGATAATAAATAAAATGAATTTTTTTTATATAAAACCTTCAAAAATTACTTGATTATAGCAATAGATTTATATAAAATAAACTTGTTGATGTCAAAAATAATTTTGTAAAGGAGATATAAAAATGAGCTATGTTGATGAAGTACTCGCAGTAGTACAGAAGAAAAACGCTGACCAGCCTGAGTTTTTACAGGCAGTAACAGAGGTACTTGATTCTTTAAGACCTGTAATCGAGGCAAATGAGGAGCTTTACAGAAAGAACGCTATCCTCGAGAGAATCACAGAGCCGGATCGTCAGATCATGTTCAGAGTACCATGGGTAGATGACAATGGTCAGGTACAGGTAAACAGAGGTTTCCGTGTACAGTTCAATAATTCCATTGGACCATACAAGGGAGGTTTAAGACTTCATCCTTCTGTAAACCTTGGAATTATCAAATTCTTAGGATTTGAACAGGTATTTAAGAATTCTCTTACAACACTTCCAATCGGTGGTGGTAAAGGTGGTTCTGATTTCGATCCTAAGGGTAAATCTGACAGAGATCATGGCATTCTGCCAGAGTTTCATGACAGAACTTTGCAAATATATCGGAGCAGACGTTGACGTACCGGCCGGAGATATCGGAACAGGTGCAAGAGAGATCGGCTTCTTATTTGGACAGTATAAGAGAATTCGTGGATCATACGAAGGTGTGTTGACTGGTAAGGGTCTTACCTATGGTGGATCTCTTGCACGTACACAGGCTACCGGATATGGTCTGTTATATCTTACTAACGCATTATGGAAAGATCATGGTATGAGCCTTGAGGGAAAGACAGCAGCAGTTTCCGGATCTGGTAACGTTGCTATCTACGCAATCGAGAAGGCACAGCAGCTCGGTGTCAAGGTTGTAACATGTTCTGATTCTACCGGATGGATTTATGATCCAAACGGAATTGATGTTGCTCTTCTTAAGGAAGTTAAGGAAGTTAAGCGTGCCCGTCTTACTGAGTATGCAGCTGCTAAGTCAACTGCTGAGTATCATGCAAAGCAGAACGGTGAGCACGGTGTATGGCAGTACAAGGTAGATCTTGCTCTTCCATGTGCGACTCAGAATGAGTTAGACATTGAGGATGCCAAGATGCTCGTTGCTAACGGTGTTACATCTGTAACAGAGGGTGCTAACATGCCTACAACTCTTGAGGCTACAAAATATCTTCAGGAGAACGGAGTACTCTTCGTAGGTGGTAAAGCTGCCAATGCAGGTGGTGTTGCTACATCCGCTCTGGAGATGAGCCAGAACAGTGAGAGACTTTCCTGGACCTTCGAAGAGGTTGATGGAAAGCTCAAGGGTATCATGGAGACAATCTACGCTAACATTAGTGATGCTGCTAAGAGATACAATGCAACAGTTGGTGGAAAGACTGACTATGTTGCAGGTGCAAATATCGCAGGCTTTGAGAAAGTAGTTGACGCTATGCTTGCACAGGGTGTTTGCTAATCTTGTAGGCACTTATTGAATAATGACTATAAAACCCCTCCCACAGATAGAAATCTGTGGGAGGGTTTTGTAATAATATTTCAAAGAGAAAACTAATTTATTTTTTATTAGCAAATGCTTTAATACCGCCTGCTACAAAAAGTATAGAGGCGATAATAACGCCGGACACAAGCACAATAGCGTAAACATTGGCATTCACGCAGATATTGGAAGTCCAGTCAGAAAAATTCACGGACTTTATAGTGATTTGTCTGGTGCCAAAAATTAAAAACTCGCATATGTCATCGGCAAAAGCTGTCCAAACCGAAGCTATCAAAACAATAATTGCGGATTTTATAAATCCGTTTGCGTTTAAATATCGTGCATCAAAGAATATGAGCCAGGCCGCAAGTACAAAGACAAATGCTATAATACAGCCGGCCTTCATTCCGGCAACATCGTTTGTATGGCCACACACCTCAATGATTGTGAGGAAAAGCCATAGGGTATCCCACAGCATAGTGATAAGAGCTTTTTTGTCTGATAAAGCAGGTGGAAGCTCAATTCCTCTGATGACAAACGGAAAAAGGACAATTGATAATCCAAATATAGTTGGAACAGACCAAAGCATAAATTCATTTGAACTATACATTCTGTCAACAAAAAAGAATATCAAAAGCAGAGCAAAAACACCGCAGATTATGCATTTGGTCAGTTTTTTCTGCTGTGCCATAAGTGGAACAACTGTCATTGCAGCTACAAGAAGCATAGATGCTGTTACCACCGCAAAGGTATTTAAACCACCGCCATTTGACAGGCACACTATGAATGTGATGAGTATTGGGATAAGCAGTAATCCGGCTATTATGACTCGGTCTTGTAGGCAGCAGATTTTTCCTTTTTCTCATGCTGTTTTAATACACTGTCGGCCTCTTTTTTTATCATTGAATCAATAGAATCGTTTTTTAGCTCATTGTATGTATTTTGACATTTTTCACAAGTCTTAAGGTGTTTTTCAACAAGCCTTTTGCTTGAGGGACTGCATACATCGTCATAGTATAGTGGGAGTAAATCCTGAACTATATTGCAGGTTTCATCGGTTGATTGTGTAATTGGATTATTCATTTCTATCCATCCTTTCTTTGATTTTCAGTCTGGCTCTATGGTAAGTTACCCGTGCCCAGTTCTCTGTTTTTCCAAATATCATGCCTATTTGTGAGAATGGCAATTCACCAAATATTCTAAGCTGAAAGACCTCCTTGTAGGGCTCATCAAGCTCGTGCAGTATAAGATGAATCTGAAGAGCTGTATCTTTATTTTCTAGGCTTTTTACCATATTATCGGGTTGTTCGAGCTGCTCTTCGTCAAGCTCTGTAAATTTTGTGCTTTTTCGGCATTCGTCCATTGCCAGATTTCTTGCTATGCTGCAAAGCCAGGTCTGTTCGCTTGATTTGCCGGCATATGCCTTCTTTGCGGTCATGGCCTTATAAAAAGTATTCTGGGTAATTTCCTCAGCCTGATGTTGATTTTTTACAATTGTCATTACATATGAGTATACTTGCAAGTAATAGGAATTGTACAATTTCTCATAATCCAGAACTGTCACCTCCTTTGTTCATAGGTTAGACGTAGAAAGGATTGTTTTGTTACAAAAAATTTTAAATTTTTTTGATTGATTTTTAATTATAGCATAAATTTTATCAAATCACAGACGTTAGTTTGTATATAGTATTTATTATCAACATGTGTTAGACTAGTGTTATACAAATCGGAATTTTTGCGTAAAGGAGAACTTTATGAAAAAGATATTAGTGACAGGCGGAACAACTTTTGTAAGTAAATATGTGGCAGAATATTTTGTGAATGTGGGTTATGAAGTATTTGTGCTTAATAGAAATTCGAAGCCACAAGTTCAGGGAGTAAAACTCATTGAGGCTGATAGGCATAATTTGGGTGGTGTATTGAAGGATACATTCTTTGATGTTGTAGCGGATATAACAGCTTATAATGATAACGATATAATTGATTTTGTTAAGGAATTGGGTTCTTTTGATCAGTATATTATGATTAGTTCAAGTGCTGTTTATCCCGAGTATGGTGTTCAGCCATTCTTGGAAGAATCAGAGAAATCCGAAAATAAATTTTGGGGTGCATATGGAACCAATAAAATAGCGGCTGAAAAGGCATTACTTGAAAGAGTAAAAGATGCATATATACTAAGACCGCCTTATTTATATGGACCAATGAATAATGTGTATAGAGAGGCTTTTGTATTTGATTGCGCCTTGGCGGACAGAAAATTCTATTTACCTCAAGATGGCGGTATGAAATTACAATTTTTTCATGTGAAAGATTTATGCAGGTTGATGGAGGTAATAATTAAAGAAAAGCCGGAAGAGCATATTTTAAATGTTGGTAATGTTGAAGCAGTTTCTATTAAAGAATGGGTAACAAAATGCTATGAAAGCATAGGAAAAATACCAAATTTTGTGAATGTTTATGAAGAGATTGAACAGAGAAATTATTTTAGTTTTACAACTATGAGTACTATCTAGATGTATCACGTCAAAACAAAATATATCCAGAAACCATATCGTTGGAGGATGGATTGCGAGATAGTGTTAAATGGTATTTGGAACATAGAACAGAGGTTAATAAGAAACCTTATTTTGAATATATAAATAAAAATTTAGTGAAGGATCAATTTGAAAAGTCATTGTTGTAAAGAACATGATAACATTCAGCTTATCGGGAAGTCGCAGAGAATTAAAAATCGCAAGTTACAGATTGGAGCATTATGAGAGCAGAAGAATTATGGAAAGAATATTGCGAGAAAGAGAATATATATATTAATACTCCTTATGAGGCGTGGGGATTTGGAGATGCACATGATCAGCTGGCAGACCTTGTATTAACGGGAATTAAGACTGCAACTGCATCTGGATATGATTTGTATTTTATTGAAGGAGAAGAGGAGCCATTACCACAGCCAGGTGATTATAGTGTTATTTTAAACTCAAAGGATGAGGCAGTTTGTGTTATTCAAACCACTAAGACTACAGTGGTTCCATTTGATAAAGTATCAGCGGAGCATGCCTACAAGGAAGGTGAAGGAGACAGAAGTCTTGCATACTGGCGAATGAGCCATGAAGAATTCTTTGCAGAAGAATATAAAGAAACACAAATTGAATTCAATGGACAAACAAGAATTCTTTGTGAGGAGTTTAAAGTAGTTTACAAGGCAATTGATGTAAATTAAATTTTTAGTACGTAAATTTATAAAATTCAAGTTTGGAGAATTGAGAAAATCGGAAGTTTACAGCGAGGTGAAAGAGGTTGAATTATGTAGAATATGGAAAAGAAAACAGCGATGTAATTATCCTCTTACACGGAGGCGGTTTATCATGGTGGAATTACAAAGAGGCTGCTGAAAGACTTCAAACAGATTATCATGTGGTTTTGCCTATATTAGATGGTCATGCAGGATGTGATAAGCAGTTTACAACGATAGAGAATAATGCTTTGGATATTATAGAATTTGTAAATAGCAAATTGGGCGGTTCTGTTTTAATGATGGGAGGACTATCGCTTGGAGGGCAGATTTTGCTTGAAATTTTATCTCAACGCAAAGATATATGTAAGTATGCAATAGTGGAACTGAGAAGAATTAAAACAATTTGAAGTTGTGAACTTAGAATTAGAGGTGTTGAAAATGAAAATAATAATTATATTTATTGATTTACTGATGGCAACTGTTCTCTTTTTTGTTGGAAGATTTTTTATCAAATCAAGGAATACAGAAAGAAGTGTGCTGTTTTTATCAGGAGATTATACTGGATTAAACACAGAGAAAATATGCAGAGTTACTGGAAAACGGATTAAGACATGGGCAATGCTCTTTTGTCTTGGCGGTATAATTGATTTTATCAAGCTGGGCGCAGGAATAATAATAGTTTCCGTTTTTTTTATTATCTTACTTGTATTTCATTTGGTTGATATGACTATAAATCGAGACAAGTACCGGGTATAAATTCAAGTAGAAGATATTATCAAATTTATAAGTCGCTATTAATTTTAATAGTATAGCTTTCTATTTATTTTTTGCCGGAAAGCGGAAGTATCAATTCAACAGCTATATATTTAACGAACTATTTTTGGCTTTTTCATAATAGTATCATTGTGATATAGTAGAGACATGTAAATCGGTATTTATAGAGAAAATCAAACAGCTAGGAGAGCATTTATTTATGAATAGTTTTACATATGCATTGGAACAAAGAAATCTGGAAGAATTAAGAAAGTATCCTAAGGCAGACTTGCACAATCATTTTGTGCTTGGTGGAAATAGAATGTTCATATATCAGAAAACTTGTAAAAAAATTGAGCCATTAGTTAATCCTTTGTCATCAATGGATGAGATGAATCAATGGAGTCAAAAATATATTGATCAAGATTTTAATAGCACTGCGATGAGAAAATTTTTAATCAGAGCAACCTTTGAACAAGCCAAGGAAGATGGAGTAACTGTGCTTGAAATTGGTGAAGATGTGTGGGGGTTAAATGAATTTTTTCATAATGATATTGATGAGCTGGTTAATGCTTTTACAAGTGCTCAAAAAGGAAATCGCTCCCGATATAGAATTAAGGCTCCAAATCGGGTTATCAAGACATTGTCCAATCAGTTATTTAGAAGATTGTTTATCGCATTTTTGGGGAAATAAGAATTTTTATTCTATTGATTTGTACGGTGATGAATTAGCACAACCTATCGAAAATTTTAAAGGAATTTATCGGCGTGCAAAAAAAGAAGGATTAAGGCTAAAAGCGCATGTTGGAGAATGGGGGACTGCTAAAGACGTAAGAACAGCAGTAGAGGAATTAGAACTTGATGAGGTTCAACATGGGATAGCAGCAGTCAGCGATGAATCAGTAATCCGCTTTTCTGGCAGATAATAAAATCAGATTAAATATCACACCAACAAGTAATATTTTACTTGGAAGGGTTGCAGATATGTCTATGCATCCGATTGGAAAACTGTATCGTAGTGGTGTTGATGTTACTATAAATTCTGATGATGTATTAATATTTGATTCAGATGTATCCAAAGAATATCTACGGCTTTATGAGTCTCAGTGCTTAACTGCAGAAGAATTAGAAAACATAAGAAAAAATGGACTGAAACCTATAATTGTATAGACAAATTGAATTTCACGAAGCAAATGGAGAAAATATGAAGATAGTAATTATACATGGTCAAAGTCATAAAGGCTCAACATATCATATAGCTCATATGTTGGCAGAGAAAATAAGTAGCGATATAAAAGAATTTTTTCTTCCAAAAGATTTTGGAGAATTTTGTGTAGGCTGTACAAAGTGTTTCACTGAATCCGAGACAAAATGTCCGCATTATGAAAAACTAAAGCCTCTTACTGATACAATGGATGAAGCAAATGTTATTATCTTAGCCAGTCCGGTTTATGTATTTCATGCGACTGGGGCGATGAAAGCTTTTTTAGACCATTACGGATACAGATGGATGGTGCATAGTCCAGAAGAATCTATGTTTAAGAAACAAGGAGTATGCATATCCACAGCTGCCGGAGCTGGTATGAAATCGACAAATAAAGATATGATGGACAGCTTGTTTTTCTGGGGAGTAGCTAAAAGATATAAATATGGAGTTGGTGTTGCGGCGGTTGATTGGAACGGCGTAAGCGAAAAGAAAAAGAGAGTAATTGACAAAACAACATCAAGTATTGCGAAGAAAATTATACATAATTCGGGAAATGTTAAACCAGGGATAAAAACCAAGGGAATGTTTTGGATTATGCATATAATGCAGAAGAATGGTTTTAATCCTCGTGATGTTGAACATTGGAAATCAAAGGGATGGACAGAGAAAAGAGACCTTGGAAATAGAATTTGAATTTGTAGAGCTTGTAAGTTTTTATTTACTTAACGTAGGAGGACGACTGAATATGGCTGATTTAGAATTTATTAGATGTTCTGGCATAAATGAAGACTTTATTATGAACTGTCAGCTATTAGATATGGATTTAGATAGGCGTGTAGGAAGAGTGATTAAGAGAGACAAATACAAACAGTACAATCAGCTCGATGAAATTAAAGAGGCTATAGTTGTATATGTTGATGGCAGAGCCGCTGGTGCAGGAGCAATTAGAGAATATCAGTATGATGATATTGATGATGCAACCGAACTGAAAAGAGTATTTGTCAGAGATGAATTTCAGGGAAAAGGAATAGGAACCAAGCTGGTTCTTGAATTAATTGAGTGGGCAAAAGAGCTAGGTTACAAGAGGTTGATTCTTGAAACTGGAGAACTGCTACAAGAATCATGTCATGTATATCGAAAAGTAGGATTTGAAAAAATGGATAATTATGGTCCCTACATTTCGATGCCAGAATCATTGTGTATGATGAAAGAATTGTAGTTGACAAATTCCAGTAATACGCTCTGTTGATGTGCTGATTTTTCTACGATATACTCCTTCAAAAAGGAGTGTGCTCTTATGGGTAGAGAAATTTATGACATCATCAATGACATGGCAGAAGTATTAAATGCATCGCAGATGCAGAAACTACAAGAGGTGTTGGTAAAACGGTTATCTGAAAATACTGTATCTGATTATTTGCAGACAACGAATATGGACTTTCTAGATATGTTTTTAACTGCAAAGCATTTAGAAGGGTGTTCTGACAAAACAATACGCTATTATAGGTGTAATATTGAAAAGATGTTGGATACAATAAATATTCCGGTCATAAAGATAACGACCGAGATGCTAAGATCAAAATTCATTTGTTGAATTATATTGAATCAAGGACAGATAATAATATAGCGTTATTTGTGTCGTTAAACAAACCACACAGTAGACTTACTGAAAGCAGTGTGGAGTTACGATTACGAGAAATGGGGAAGAAGTTAGGTGTAGAAAAGGTACACCCACATAAGTTCAGAAGGACTATGGCCACCAGAGCAATTGAGAAAGGTATGCCGATTGAACAGGTACAGAAAATTCTGGGACATGAGCAAATAGATACAACGCTCAGATATGCACTGGTTAATCAAAACAATGTGAAGCTATCGCATCGAAAATATATTTCATAGATTGACTTGTAACGCAAAAGACGTTACAATGAAATAAAGATGGAGGTGTATTCTATGGGAAAAACAGCAACATTAAATATAAGAGTAAATCCAGATGTAAAAGAAAATGCAGAAAGTGTATTGGCACAATTAGGGATACCAATGGCTACTGCTATAGATATGTATTTAAAACAAATATCATTAGTAGGAGGAATTCCCTTTTCTATTGTATTACCAAAAGCAGCTAATTCAGTGAATGCAGATATGATGTCTGTTACACAGATTCATCAAAAGTTAGAAAAAGGATATGCCGATATAGAGAAAGGAAATGTTGAGGATGCAGCTAGTGCGTTTGTGGCATTTAGAGAGAGGCATTAATGAAGCAATATAATCGCATTGCTGATGAAATACTTACATTAGACACTTTCCCGGAACGATTTAGGATTATGGATTCTGAGCCGGAAAAGAGAATGAAGTTGCGTAGAATGCTCGTCGATAATTATTCAGTGTTTTACACAATCCGTGACGAAAGGGTAATTGTAACGGATGTGTTATACACGGCATCTGATATAGAAGCACGTTTGAGAGGCGAGCTATAAAAGCACGCGTTTATTTGAATTTTTAGAACAAAATATTTTATAAGATTAATGAGATTTTAAAAGGAGGATTGGACATGAAAATTTTGAAAAGTATTCTTAATTATATTCCATTAGCCACGTTTATCATATTTGTGGTTACTGATGGAATTATTTCTTTAACATCGGCATTAATTTTTGTTATTTCCACGATTGGTCTACTGATTAATTGGAAAAGAAAAAAACCGGCGATGAAGAATTAAGAAAATTCAAATTTATCAATTACAGGTGACATTGAAAGAGTCAGCCCATTCAAGGTGTTGGCTCTTTAAAAATTCCATTCTAATAAAGTGCACGACAACTTATAAAAAAATATGCTCCACATTATAAAAATAATCTTGACATACAAGCCACAAAGGTTTACTATGGTTAGCGTAAGCTAATTAAATAATTATTCTTCGGCAGGGTGCAATTCCTACCGGTGGTATAGCCCACGAGCCGCAAGGCATGATTCGGTGAGATTCCGAGGCCGACAGTAAAGTCTGGATGAAAGAAGATGTGAATATGATATATGCAGAGTATAGATAGCTGGGTTTTAGATTCAGTTTCAGATATAGATACAGCACATATCATAGTTATAAAAGATATCTACTCTGGAGTGTTTTGATACATTCCAGATTTTTTTATCTCAAAATACCTTTTGACACTCTTATCATGAAATGCAGTTAGTGCATATTTTTTTGAGATTATGATATTTGAAATTACTAGGCCCTGAACATTAATAGTTTGGGGCTTTTTTAGTGGGCAAAGAGGTAAAATGGAGCATATATATCTGCATGCTTGCATGCAAGGAGATATGCGAACATTTGACGACACAACATAAATCGAGAATTGTAGCAGTGTAAACTGCGGAGAAGCTTCGTAAGAAGCGAATTCGAGATGTAGGTTGTGGAATATAAAAAGGACAGGAAAGGAACTCAAATGACTGATGAACAATATATGAGAAGGGCGATTGAGCTTGCAAAGCGCGGCATGGGATATACCTCGCCAAACCCGATGGTCGGAGCTGTGATAGTAAAGGACGGCAGGATAATCGCAGAGGGCTGGCATGATAGATACGGAGAGCTGCACGCGGAAAGAAATGCGTTAAAGCATTGCAAGGAATCGCCACAGGGAGCGGATATGTATGTGACTCTCGAGCCCTGCTGTCATCATGGCAAGCAGCCACCGTGTGTGGAGGCAGTGATAGAAGCCGGTATAAAAAGAGTATATGTGGGCTCGGATGACCCGAATCCGCTTGTCGCCGGGGGCGGTATCAAAATCCTTAAAGAGCATGGGATAGAGGTTGTCACGCAGGTGCTTAAAGAGGAGTGCGACAGGCTGAACGAGGTATTCTTTTACTTTATACAGACCAGACGTCCATATGTCGCTATGAAATATGCCATGACGATGGATGGAAAGATAGCCACATATTCAGGACTATCAAAGTGGATAACAGGAGAAAAAGCGAGGGAACATGTGCAAAACCTGCGCCACAGATATAAAGCCATAATGGCAGGAATAGGAACAGTACTTGCAGACGATCCGCTGCTTACATGCAGAATCGAGGGCGGAGTAAATCCAATCCGCATAATATGCGATACGCACCTTAAGCTTCCACTGGAATCGCAGATAGTAAATACTGCAAAGGAAGTGCCGACGATTGTTGCAGTCAGTGAGCGATATCGTGAAACCGCACAGTCAGAAGCCTTACGACACTGAAAAAGATAGTATACAAGAAAACAATGATTATCAAAAACAGAAAAATAACACGGCTTGAAGAAAACGGAATAGAAATTCTGTATGTAGCTGAAAAAAATGGTCATATTGATTTAAATGACCTCATGCAAAAGCTCGGCGAAAGAGGCATAGACAGCATTTTGCTAGAAGGAGGCGGCATACTCAACTGGTCAGCCTTGGAGTGGGATTGTGAATAAGGTATACGCTTATATTGCACCAAAGCTTTTCGGCGGAGCGGATGCAAAAACTCCGATAGAGGGAATGGGAACCGACTCGCCGGCACATGCCGTGATGCTTGGAAACAGTAAGGTAACAAAGCTTGGTGATGATTTCCTCATCGAGAGTGATATTGTGAATTCTTAAAAAAGAAAGGCAATACAAAATGTTCACAGGAATAGTTGAAGAAGTTGGAACAATAGATACAATTTCACGTGGAGCAAACTCAGCAGTGCTTACAATCAGAGCTGAAAAAGTGCTCGATGGAACAAAGGTCGGAGACAGCATAGCGGTAAATGGCATCTGCCTCACAGTCACAAGGCTCATGCCACATGCGTTTACAGCGGATGTCATGCACGAGACGCTAAATCGCTCATCGCTTGCAAATGCGCTAAGAGGAGCACATGTCAATTTGGAGCGTGCGATGGCGGCAGATGGCAGATTTGGCGGGCACATAGTGTCGGGACATGTTGACGGAACAGGCAGGATTGTGGAGGTCAAAAAGGATGACAATGCCATCTGGTATACAATACAGGCCACACCACAGCTCATGCGCTATATAGTCGAGAAGGGCTCCGTCACAATCGATGGAATAAGCCTCACAGTCGCAAAGGTTGCACAGGATAATTTCTCAATATCAGCGATACCGCACACGGTAAGCCAGACTGTGTTAAAGGACAGAAAAGTGGGAGCTGTCGTAAATCTGGAAACAGATATCATAGGAAAATATGTTGAGAAGCTGTTGTTTAAAGGGCAGTCGGAGGAAATAATAGGAGCACAGACAATTAAGGAAAATGCTTCACATAAATCCAGCGAAAATAAAAAACAACCGGATGGAATAACAAGAGATTTCCTGGCAAAATACGGCTTTTAACATAAAAGCACGGGTATCGTGCGGGTTTGCGAATGTGCGTGGGGCTGAAGGGTTAAAAATCATGTAACTCAATAGCTATAAAATCACAATAGAAAGACGAGGACATAAAATATGAAATTCAACACAGTAGAAGAAGCACTTGATGAGCTTCGTGCAGGAAAAATAATACTTGTCACAGATGATGAGGACAGAGAGAATGAGGGCGATTTCATCTGTGCGGCAGAATTTGCCACAACAGAAAACATCAACTTTATGGCGATGCACGGCAAGGGTCTGATATGCATGCCGATGTCGCAGGAATATGTAAAGAAGCTTCGTTTTCCGCAGATGGTGCAGGAAAACACAGACAATCATGAGACAGCATTTACAGTCTCAATAGACCATGTCTCAACAACCACAGGCATTTCCGCAGCAGAGCGCTCAATCACAGCAATGAAATGTGTCTCTGATGACGCAAAGCCTGAGGATTTCAGACGTCCGGGCCACATGTTTCCGCTTCTTGCAAAGAAAAACGGCGTACTGCAGAGAAACGGACACACAGAGGCAACAGTCGATCTGTGCAGGCTCGCAGGACTAAAGGAATGTGGACTGTGCTGCGAGATAATGCGTGAGGACGGTACCATGATGCGCACAACAGAGCTCATGGAGCTTGCAAAAAAATGGGACATCAAATTCATCACAATAGCGGCACTTCAGGAATACAGAAAGATACATGAAAAGCTCGTTGACCGAGTCACAGAGGTAAAGCTGCCGACAAAATACGGCGAATTCAAGGCATATGGCTTTGTCAACAGATTAAACGGAGAGCATCATGTGGCACTTGTAAAGGGCGAAATCGCAGATGGAAGAGATGTGCTCTGCCGAGTACACTCTGAGTGTCTCACAGGCGATGTATTCGGCTCACAGCGCTGCGACTGTGGCCAGCAGCTTGAGGCGGCCATGAGACAGATAGACGAGGAGGGCAGAGGAATACTGCTCTACATGCGTCAGGAGGGCAGAGGCATCGGCCTGATAAATAAGTTGAAGGCATATGAGCTTCAGGAGCAGGGAATGGACACACTCGAAGCAAATCTGGCACTCGGCTTTGCCGGAGATGAGCGCGAGTACTATATCGGAGCCCAGATATTAAGAGAGCTCGGCGTACACAGTCTGCGCCTTCTCACAAATAACCCTGACAAGGTATATCAGCTCTCAGAGTTTGGCATGGAAATAAGCGAGCGAGTGCCAATCCAGATGAGCGCCACCGCGCATGACCTGTTTTATCTGAAAACAAAGCAGAACCGCATGGGACACATACTCTCATATTAGTACACCGCATCGAGCATTTTTGCAATGTGTGCGGGGATTCTGAATAGTAACAAATTCTAAATAGTTAATAATTGCAGATAAACTCATCTGAGTAAAAATAAAAAACATAAGGAGAACAAAAATGAACGTAATCGAAGGAAAAATGACACAGGATGGAATCAAGGTAGGAATCGTAGTAGCAAGGTTCAATGAATTTATCACATCAAAGCTCTTAGGAGGAGCAAAGGACGGACTCGTAAGACACGACGTGCCGGAGGAAAACATAGACGTAGCATGGGTGCCGGGAGCATTCGAGATACCACTCATCGCAAAGAAGATGGCAAAAAGTGGAAAATACGATGCAATCATCTGCCTCGGAGCAGTAATCAGAGGCGCAACAAGCCACTATGACTATGTGTGCAACGAGGTATCAAAGGGAATCGCATCCGTATCACTCGAGTCAGAAATCCCGGTAATGTTTGGAGTAGTCACCACCGAAAACATCGAGCAGGCAATAGAAAGAGCCGGAACAAAAGCCGGAAACAAAGGATATGACTGTGCACTCGGTGCAATCGAAATGATAAATCTCGTCAGACAAATCGGATAATATAATTATATAGCATAATGGCATTATAACATTATGGCTCTATAGTGCTACGGTGCTATGGCGTTATAGTATTATAGTATTATAGCATAATCCCCCGAGGTTCAAATATCTTTGATATTTGGACCTCGAATACTATTATATCTCAAATTGTAAATTATTGTCACAACGTAAGTGGCGTAAGCGCCGGGCATCCGGCAGCGCACGCACTTCCTCGCCTGCGAATAGCGAAGCTGCTTAGAGACTGTAGAATTATGCCCAAGAAAAACAGAAATGCCCGGCCATGGACGGCCGGGCAAGGCGTTATGCGCCACGGACGGCGCATAAAAGCCGGTTTCGTCAAGCATAGAACCACCCAAGGCATAATTCGTACAGTCTCTTAGCAGCGTAGCGTAGCAGGCGCGGGAGTGCGTGATGCGATGCGGCGCCCACCTCCACAAAAAGAAGAAAAATTTAATATCTAAAGAATTGCACGAAAAATCTGTATATAGTATAATGATAGTTCGAAAACAAAACGGAGGACCATGAATTTTGATAGATATACATTGCCATTTATTATACGGAGTGGACGACGGCTCAAAGTCGCTCGAGGAATCGGTAGAGATGCTCAAGATAGCCAAAAAGCAGGGAATTACAGGTATAATCCTCACACCGCACCTGCGCCATGGAATGTTTAAGCATCCGCTTGAAAAGATAGAGCGACACTATAAAAAGCTGATGCCATATGCAAATAAGCTTGGAATAGAATTAAAGCTCGGCACAGAGTATCATGTGGCAACCGATATGATAGATGCCTTTCATGGTGGGCTGTGTCATACACTGGCAGATACACAGTATATACTCACAGAGTATTCACATTCCAGCGAATACTCATTTGTATACAAGATGACGCGCGAAGCTATATTTGCAGGATATATACCGGTGATAGCACATGTAGAGAGATATGAGTGTCTCAGTGATATAAGCCGTATAGAGGATTTGCAGGAGCTTGGAGCGCTCATACAGGTCAATGCAGACTCAGTGCTTGGCATAGATGGCAGACACTTCAAGAGATACACAAAGAAGCTTTTGAAGGCAGGACTTGTTGATGTAATAGCAAGCGACAGCCATGGCACAAAGGAGCGCGTCTGCAACATGAAAAAATGCTATGAGTACGTGGCAAAGAAGTTCGGTGATGACTACGCGCAGGAAATCATGTAGACCACACCGGAAAATATAATAAACGGAAGATAATCAGTGTAAATGCGGGGATACGTAATGGAGAGAGAACAGGATTTTGACAACGAGATAGAGATAGACTTAAAGGCTCTGTTTCTTGAGATAATTTCATATTGGCAGTGGATAATTCTTGTTACGATAGCGACAGGTGCAGTGGCATTTGCGATAAGCAGATTTATGATTACACCTATGTATGAATCTACATCTGAGCTCTATGTACTTTCAAAGAGCACATCCATCACGAGCCTTGCGGATATCCAGACAGGCACCAGCCTGACAAATGATTACATAGTTGTAGTAAAGGGACGTCCGGTGCTGGATCAGGTCATAGAAAATCTGAATCTGAATGAGAGTTACAAGACACTTGGCAGCAGGGTGACGCTTGATAATCCGTCCAACTCGCGAGTACTCAATATCACAGTAACGGATCCGGACCCGCAGATGGCAAAGACCATAGCAGATGAGATAGCAAAGGTTGCATCGGCATATATAGCGGAAAAGATGAAGCAGGATCCGCCGACCATCATCCAGAGCGGATATGATGATGGAGGCGCGGTAAGCCCTAATATCGGCAAAAACACAGTGATAGGAGCCTTTGCGGGAGCATTTCTGTCGATTGCGGTTATAGTGGTTTCTTATCTGTTCAATGATACAATCATAGATACAGAGGATGTGGAGAAGAAGCTTGGCATGAACGTGCTTGGTACACTTCCGCTTGATGAGGCGGAGGATGATGGCGAGCATGGAAATGGCAGAAAGCATGGCAGAGGCAGCCACAGAAAGAAAAGAAAAAAGAAATCGGCTTCAGCATAAGGAAGCCTGTATCAGGAGATGGGCAGATGGAATTAGTAAAATTTGGCAAGCTAAAAGAACAAAGCTATACGATGAAGGAATCACTTCGAGCCTTGAAGACAAATATACAGTTTTGCGGGGATGATATACGCACGCTTCTTGTGACAAGCTCTGTACCAAATGAAGGCAAAAGCACCGTGGCACTTGATCTGGCGCGGTCGCTTACAGAGTCAGGAAATAGAGTGCTTTTCATAGATACTGATATGCGTAAATCAGTCCTTGCAGGGCGTCTGCGTGCCACAGCGGCAAGTGGAGGGGAGATATGCGGATTGTCGCACTATCTTTCCGGTCAGAGACGTCTTGAGGAAGTGATGTATGGCACGGAAATACCGGGCCTTTTTATGATATTTGCAGGGCCGTCTGTGCCGAATCCGACAGAGATTCTTGAGAAAAAATACTTTCAGGAGCTTCTTAATTTCGGCAAGGAGCACTTTAACTACATAATTATAGACTGTGCACCGATAGGAGCTGCCATAGATGCGGCAGTTGTAGCAAAGTATTGTGACGGAGCTATAATAGTGATAGGACAGGGCATGGCGAGCGCCAGGATGATACAGAGTGTGAAAAACAGCTCGAGGCATCGGGAGTGAGGATACTGGGAGCTGTGCTCAACAAGGTAAACAACAAGAAAAACAGCCATGTCAGTGGGTACTATGGCAATTACTACGGCAGCTATTACGGGCAGTCGGATAAAGCATGAAAAGCATCGATGTAGAGTTAGGAAAATCAAATATGCTTCCGCTTATTGCAAGCCAGCAGTTTTATGCTTCGTGGAAGGTCTTTATCAGGGAGCTTTTGCTCAATGCCATGGATGCCTGCAATGTGCGGCAGGCACTTGAGTGGAGCTGGGGCACGGAGTTCCTTGAGATGGAGCAGGCAAGCCAGATGCGCGATGTCAGGGCCATATATGAGCCACGCATAGACATCACGTACAGCAGTGATACAAGACTGTTTACGATAGAGGATAATGGAATAGGCATAAATGAATATGACCTGGAGCACTTTATCGCACAGATAGGGGCAAGCTATTATACAAGCACAGATTTCTTCAATCAGCAGCTGAAATATGAGCCGTATTCCCACTATGGCATCGGGCTATGCTCGTGCTTTACAGTCTCAAAGGCTGTGCTCATCGAGTCGAAAAAGGATAAGGTCATAAACACTGCCTGGAACATAAGCAATCCGCAGGATACGGCACCGGTCATGGCAAAGTGGTTTGGAGAGAGCGGCCAGATAGAGTATGTCATATCGCAGAAAAAGACACCGGGCACACGCATCTCTATCCCCGTAAAACCATCATATGCGCCGTATATAGATCTGGACTTTATAGTAGAAACCATAAAGCACTATATGCTTACACTGCCTATACCTGTAAATATCGTGTGATACGAGGGAGGTATGCCTGTCACAGCCAAAGGCAAAGTGGAACTATCCGATGAATGAGCTTGTTGGCATGAATATCATACGAGTGGATAACAGCCTGCTTGAGGGCTATGTTGCCATATATCATCCAAAGCACAAGGGGTATTTTCATAAGTCCACGCTGTACCAGCAGGGAGTTCTTGTCTCAGATGCTACAGACATACTGGGGCTTGCACCATCATGGATAGACAATTTCTCGTATCAGCTCAATATCAAAAAGAGGTTTTTAAATATAAGCATATCAAGAGACGGAGCAGCCTTCGATGAAAAGCTCATAGAGCTCCGCCAGTATATAGGACAGATTATCATAGATGCCTTTGGGCAGAGCCCGCTTACACTTGGCCAGTATCTGTCAGATGGCAGAAAACGGCTGGTATGTGAATACGAGGCGGAAAACGAGCTGGTAAGCAGAGCTGTACAGGTGCTTGTATATATAAAGGAGCGCGAGGTAGAGGTCCCGGTGAGGACAGTAATAAACGGCTTTATCGGGCGGAAAATAAAGATAGCTTTCATGCAGAGGGCACTTTTTTCGCACTATAGGGAGAACTACCCTTATGATTATGGTCAGTTTATTGACAAGTACGATATCATAGTATTTGAGCAGAATATCAGAGCCTTCTGGCAGTTTATGACACCGTATATCACATCGATGGAGTATGTTATGGGTGACATGCCGGGCATCATATACACGGATGTATCGGCAGACCTAACCGTGGCAAAGACAGCAGCAACGTTTCGAAACGACTACGTGCTAAGACCGGAGTATTATGATCTGGACCCTGTATTTTGTCTGGTGTCAAATGAGCTGACAGACCCGATGGAGCTGGTGATAAATACCCACAACCGCAATGCAATGCTTTTGCAGCGCGCCGAAAAGTACAAAAAGGTAAGGATTGCAAGAGCTGTGATCATAGAAAATATCAAGCAGAGGATACTGGGCAATGCATCCAGATGGAACAGTATCATAGATTTTGGAGGCGAGCTCGTGCACCAATATGAGCTGGAAAAGCCAATGAGCCTGCAGGCACAGTGGTGCCTCGAGAGAGACTTCCCGGATGAAATCAATGCGTATATAGCAAAGACCTTTACAGATAAGGAAATCGCAGATTACGGGCTTACAAGTCTTTATTTTACAAGGAAGGACTTTATAAAGTGGTGGATGTCACCATAGGCTGTACCGCCATGACATATATTATCAAACACTTATTGAAGCATAAATAAGGAGAACATGAAAATGGAGATATTAGATTTAAACAACGAAGAAGACACAAAAACAACCGATGAGATGGAGCCAAAAAAGCTGGAGGAAAAAACATCACCTGTCAAGGAAATCTTAAGCTGGGTGTTAACAATCGCATTCGCCATTGTAGCGGCAATACTCATAAAGAACTATGTCATTATAAATGCAAATATCCCGTCAGGCTCGATGGAGAACACCATACAGATTGGAGATGACATATTTGGCTTCAGGCTCGCATATACATTTTCTGATCCAAAGAGAGGGGATATAGTCATATTCAATGCACCGGATTCGCCTTCTGAGAAATACATCAAGCGTGTAATAGGTCTGCCGGGAGAGACAGTCACCATAGAGGACGGCCAGGTGTATATAGACGGTGAGGCGCTTGAGGAGGATTATCTCAAGTCAAACCAGAGCGGTGAGGATCCGTGGACAGTAAATGCCGGACCTTACGAGTTTAAGGTGCCACAGGACTCATATCTGCTGCTCGGTGACAACAGAAATGGCTCATCAGACGCAAGAGTCTGGGAGCACACATATGTGTCTAAGGACGATATACTTGCAAAAGCGATATTCAGATATTACCCGTTCGACAGATTCGGAGCGGTGAAATAAGCTGTAAATCAGGATATAAAATAAAAATAGAGGTAAAGTAAATGCCAGAGACAGAAATAGACATTGAAAAACGAAATAAATATGGCATGCTGTGCGGTATAGTCGGTATATTTTTAAACCTCATACTATTTGCCGGCAAGCTCTTTGCAGGAATGTTTAGCGGTGCAATCTCGATCACTGCGGATGCATTCAACAACCTGTCAGATGCAGGTTCATCAATCATCACGATAGCAGGCTTCAAGATGGCGGCACAGAGAGCCGACGAGGAGCATCCATACGGACATGCGAGGATGGAGTATGTGGCTACACTGGCAGTTGCAGCAATCATACTCATCATGGGCTTTGAGCTGTTCAGGGATTCCTTTGGTAAAATCATAAAGCCGCAGGACATAGAGTTTTCATGGCTTATTGTAGCGATACTACTGGCATCAATAGCCGTAAAATGCGTCATGGCGGTATACAATTTCTATTTTTCAAAAAAGCTTGATTCATCAACGCTCGAAGCAACAGGCAGGGACAGTCTGTCAGACTGTATCGCTACATCTGTAGTACTTGCAGCCACACTCATAGCGCACTTTTCAAGACTCAATCTGGATGGAATAGGCGGTGTATTTGTGTCATTGTTTATATTCTATTCAGGAATATCATCAGCCAGGGAGGCGATAGACCCGCTGCTTGGAGCAAAGCCGGCGGAGTTTGTCGATAGACTCAAGGAGATGGTATTGGACTTTGACAAAAACATACTCGGTATGCATGATCTTATGGTGCATGATTATGGACCGGGACACAGGATAGTATCGTTTCATGCAGAGGTGCCGGAGGACGGAGATATGGTCGAGCTGCACGATATAATCGATAATCTGGAGCGCAGGATACGAAGGGAGCTGGGCTGTATAGTGACCATCCACATGGACCCGGTAGCGATAGAGGATGAGGAGGTAGCCGGACTGAAGGCCGAGGTGCTCTCCGTGATAAAAGGCTTGATTCGCACATAAATATGCACGATTTCCGTATTATCAGAGGTGATACACATACGAATCTGGTTTTTGACATTGCAGTTCCATTCGGCTATATCACCTCAGATGATGATATATGCAATGCAATACAGGAAAATGTCAGGAAAAAGCTTGGAAAGAATTACTATACCGTGATAGAGGTAGACCGCGACAATTACATAAATATATGACATTGTAACTGTAAGACGCTTAGAAGGACTGTAAGGTGGTTATAGGGGAATTTTAAGGAATTTAATATATGCAATACGAAACTATAAGAGCAGCAATATGCGATGATGAAGAATTTTTTCGGAATGAACTTAAAAAATTCGTGAGTGAATACGGAAATGAAATGGATATTAATGTAAGCATCGATCTCTATGATAATGCAAAAGAACTTATGAATAATATACTTTCTAAGAGTAAGGAATATGATTTATTGTTTCTTGATGTGGAAATGCCCGGTATGACAGGTATTGAGATGGCTGATGCATTAAGAAAGATCGACCCATGGGTATGTATCTCATTTGTGACGAGTTATGATGCATTTGCGATACAGGCATTCAGACTTGATGCACTTGATTATGTCATGAAACCGATAAAATATACACAGGTAAAGCACATTATCGAAAAAGCAAGAATTCAGATTGATTATCGTAAAAATGCACAAAAAGCGGAAAAAAGATATCTAAAAATTAAATCCGGATATGAAGATGTTCTCATAGACCTTCAAAATGTATTATATATAGAAAAACGCAGAAACCAGTGTGTATTCCATAAAAGGAATGAGGAAATATACTGTTATGAGCCTCTGAAAAATGTATATGAAAGATTGGATAATGATGTATTTATGTATACACATCAGGGTTACATAGCCAATTTTAATTACATTAAAGAAGTAAAAAAGAATGTGGTATGTTTTGGACGAGGCATGGAGATCCCTTTGAGCAGGAAATATCATGATCAGATAAAGGAGCTTCATATGAACAAGATAAGGAGAGCATATAAGGAGCAGGAACTTAACTATAATTAGGGAGTTGTGCCTTTACGCTAAAATATCCGCTGGCATAAGAGAAATCAATGTGTCCGTTAAGGTTGGAAACGACTTTACGGACATTTTTTATGCCTATTCCATGAGGTAAGACCTTGTCATTTTGGTAGATGTAAATTCACCATTGTTTTCTATAATATTTCCAGAGTAGGAATTTTCAATAACTATATTCATATATGAGCCGGTCTGGGTGATGGAGAATCTGATCCAGCCATGTTCGCACTCAGAGGCTGCTTTTATCGCATTATCAAATAGATTACCTATTATGGTCGTAATTGAAAAATCGTCAATATTAATACCGGGTATACTTATATTAATTTCACATCTGATATTTTGTGATTTTGCCTTGTTCTCTTTTTCAGCTATAAGAGCTGAGACGATATGAGAGCCTGAATCTACAGCATTTGTCAGAGAAAGATCTTCACAAATATTATGAATATATTCATGAATTTTCCTATCATTGTGCTGTGAAGCATAACCATCAATTACTATCAGATGGTTTTTCATATCATGTCTTAAAGAGTGAAGCTGATTTAATTTATCGTCGAGCTGGGCAGAATATACCTGTTCCATTTTATCAAGTTCAAGTTTGAACCGGTAATTTGTGTTTTCTTCAATGACTGCCAGAAATTTATCATATAGTGAAATACATATGATAAGGAATAAAAATATAATTGAAAAAATAACAATCAAATTATAAGAGTTTGGATTTTCAATGCATATTGAAAGCGTAATGTAGCCAAGCAACATACTTAATCCCAATATAATAATTGTAAATGCATATGAATAAAAATATGCACTGGATTTTCTTTTTATATTGTTGGTATAAAGTATGTAAATATTATAAACAACTATAAAAATGGTTGTGGTTTTATAATTTAAATATTCCTGAGAACTCAGTGCAAAATGTGCATCATTTAATAGTAAAGTTTGTATAGTGGCAATTGGTATAAATAGAAATAATATAGCTATATAATTGAATAAACATTTCAACAGTAGTTTGTTTAATTTTCTAAAAATTATAAGCATGAATAGGATAGGAGCAAAATATGATAATATCCCGATAGCATGTATTGTGGCTGGAAAAACTACAAATACTATAATATAAAATAACTTCATCGGAATGCTGATTTTATTGTGCATATTTTCTTCACATATTCTGAATAGCAAGAATGCATTACAAAGAAGATATAAAAATTCTAAAAAAATATTAATGTAATTATTCATACCGTGTCTCCTTATGTTTAATATTATAACTTAAAAAAACGATAAATTAAACTATAAAGGAGCAGGAACTTAACTATAATTAGGGAGTTCTGCCTTTACGCTAAAATATCCGCTGGCATAAGAGAAATCAATGTGTCCGTTAAGGTTGGAAACGACTTTACGGACATTTTTTATGCCTATTCCATGAGGTAAGACCTTGTCATTTTTGGTAGATGTAAATTCACCATTGTTTTCTATAATATTTCCGGAGTAGGAATTTTCAATAACTATACTCATATATGAGCCGGTCTGGGTGATGGAGAATCTGATCCAGCCATGTTCACACTCAGAGGCTGCTTTTATCGCATTATCAAACAGATTACCTATTATGGTCGTAATTGAAAAATCGTCAATATTAATACCGGGTATACTTATATTAATTTCGCATCTGATATTTTGTAACTTTGCCTTGTTCTCTTTTTCAGCTATAAGAGCTGAGACGATATGGGAGCCTGAATCTACAGCATTTGTCAGAGAAAGGTCTTCAGAAATATTATGAATATATTCATGAATTTTCTTATCATTGTGCTGTGAAGCATAACCATCAATTACTATCAGATGGTTTTCATATCATGTCTTAAAGAATGGAGCTGATTTAATTTATCGTCGAGCTTGGCAGAATATTCCTGTTCCATTTTATCAAGTTCAAGTTTGAACCGGTAATTTGTGTTTTCTTCAATGACTGCCAGAAATTTATCATATAGTGAAATACATATGATAATAAGTACGAAAATAATGGCAAAAATAGCTGAAAGCATATAGGATTTTGGAAGTGAGTAGCAGATGTACAAGGTTATGTAACTTAACAATAAACAAATGCCTAAAATAGTGATATTGAAGAGTAGCAAGTACATGTTTTTGATGGTATTTGATTTGAAAAGATTGCAATATAGGCAATAAACAACGTAAGCTATTATTTCCACAAGAATGGATTTGTAATCCTGATAGATCACATTATCATATAGCAATTGAGCATCAGAAAATAGCAGGCTATGTAAAAGCATATAATTGCAGATGATATATGGAGTAATATCTCAAATTTTATAAGAATTATAATACTTTGTTTAAGGTTAAAATCAGACAGGTAATAAAGTGTCAATAAGAAAAAGACGTTAGAAATAATTAAGTCAAATCTTGATAATGGAACGATAGAGTACAGTGAAGCAAGTGTAAAAACTATTATTTTTCTTTTTATGGAAAAGACAGTATGCATATTATTTTCTGAGAAGCGAAATAAAAACAGTACAATTATAAGATTGTTAATTAAGGAAAAGTAAAGTCTGTAAATTAAATACATACTTGCAGCCTCCATAAAGATTATATTTGTATTATAAATAAAATAAATCAAAGATTAAAGTATTTTTTACGATTTATTGCTAAATAGCACCGAAATCTTACCAAATAGCATTAAAGTATTGAAATGGTAAATATATGGTGATAGGTTTAATTTCGAAAGGAGGCATGTGAAAAATACAAGAGGACAAAAGAATAATTGAGTTTACAAATATTTATCTCGGTTCGTAATAGTTATGATGTGGAGAGTATTATAAATCAAAAACAAAAGTTTATTACTACAAAAGAGGATAAGCTGAATCATGGTATAGGGTTAGAAAATGTAAGGAGAACTGTAAAAAAATATGATGGAGATATGAGAATATCTCAGAAAATGAAAGATTTATTGTATCAATAAATATATAATAATAGGAAAAAGTTATATAAAAAAGTAATCAATATGTCGTTCATACCTAAAAAGTGTCGTTCATGCCATAGTGATTGCTTTTTTTGTGTATAAAAGAGTATAGTGAATATGCAAAGATAAATAAGGGAATAGCACTGGTACTCATTTATACAGGAGCTCTATTAGGAGGATGGGCATTAGGACATATTGTAGGATATTTTGTTGGTTAAAGAAAGGAGACAAAAATGGACAACTTTAAAAGATTAAGTATGCAAGAATTATATGATGTAGAAGGTGGAATATTTGGTGTAGATGATGCTATATTTTGGACGCTTGTTGCGGCTGGCTTTGCAGGCGGCATAGCCACTGGAGTTAGTCGAAAAAATAGAAAGGAACAATGCTATGAATAAAAAAGTTGGGCTTCCAATGGGTGTTGCAGTAGGAACGGCAATTGGTGTAGCAATTAGTGTTGCAACAAACAATATAGTGATGTTGCCAATTGGAACTTCATTTGGCTGTGCCTTGGGAATAGCATTGGGTTCTAAATCTGATAAAAAAGATTAAGTAAGTGATATTGATATGAGAAAAAAATATTTTGATTACATTATCGTACCAATATGTGCGATAGTATGTTTTATTATGTGTTTGAAAGATCAGAACAATAAAATTGCATTGATTATTGGTGGAGGCTGTATAGGAATGCAGATTGTTCTTTTGATAGATGGGATTGAAAAGAGCATTAAGGAGCGAAAGAATAAAAGATAAACAGCATTTAGCGATAAAAAAAGTAAATGTGTCAAAAATAAAATTGACCGACCGTCTCCACTTTCTTTCGAAGATTAAATGCCGAATGTTAGAAATTGCGGCATGAATGAATTGAAACTGAAATGGCTTGCTTTTTGCAGTGGCGAAAATCTTGGAAGGTTCATATATGTAACATTGCACTAAAACAATTTACTAAACGATTAGTAGAAGGAAGGAAACTTTAACATTGAGATATTTATTATATGTAATATCATTAGTAATTAATGCCTTATCGTGCTATTTTATGATGGGGCTGGCGAGTTCATTGACTGTGGTCTGTACGATAACTGCCATATACTATATTGAATCAAAAAGAGCAGAAGATAATAGAGTATTTTTAGCGATACAGGCTTTTTGTATGATATTTAATATTGCCAGATTAGTGATTAGTAGTATAACGAAAGTTAACTGTGGGGATAGTGTGATTGTGCTGAGTATATTTGTAGTAGGAATAGTTTGTATTGAGAAAATGATAAAAGTTTGCGATAGGGAATAATGATAATGGTTAGTAAAATAAGGAATATATTTTGGATTTTTATTTCTATAGGTGTGGTAGTTATATTTTTGCTCTACAAAGTATTGGTATTGTCGCTTCTTATGAACGGAATACCAATTATGAGAGAATATTATGATATCGCAAATCTTATTGCAAATGTTATAGATATAATATCTATTATTATTTTATTGCTTATTTTCAAGATGAAAGTGAGCAAAGGCAGTATGAAAGGCTGTGCTAAAGGAATTTGCGTATATGGATTACCCATAACTGCGTTCTCAGTATTTTATTCAGTACAGGCAATTTATTGGATTTTTAATGGTCATGCAGGGCTATATGGTCATAAACTGGTTGAAAAACTGGTTGTTAATCTATTGCTATATCTTACGGTTGGTATTGAGGAAGAACTGATTTTTAGAGGTGTGGTGCTTGATTGTTTTTTTAGAAAAAATAAAACGATAGTACTGGGGTGCTTATATTCAGGACTACTGTTTGGGCTGGCACATCTTGAAAACCTTATTTGGGGTGAAAATATGAATCCGGTAACTATATGGTCTACAATCATATTTGGCTGTATAGTAGGATTTGTATGGTCTGTAATATATTTAAGAACTAAGAGTTTATGGAGTGTAATATTACTGCATTTTGCATGGGATTTTTCGGAATATTGTAATTACATGATGGCTATAGAAAGATATCGATACAGCGGATCATATAATTTTCTTGTAAGGCAAATTCCTGTTATTATCATAATGCTTATTGTGGCAATTGTCATATTGCACAGAAATAACAGCAACAAATAGTTGGAATTGTACGAGGAGAATAATCTAAGAATGAAAAAAATTAGCCGAATAAGTGGAGCTTTGCTTATATCTATGTTGTTGTCAAGCATATTGAGCGGTGTAGTATTAGTTATTATGGGAACTTTAAATTTACCACTGGATATGCAATCAATTAAGGTTATCTGTGGTAGCATCGCCAGCGTGGGATATTTTTATTTTTTTAGGATTTTTACTAAAGAAATCGAGAAAATCAATATAAATGAAATATCGTTAAATAAAAATTCTCGGTTTGGGATGGCATCGGATATCTGCTCGTTTTATTGGGTGGCACAACAATATTGTCAGGAATTACGGATATTATACTTGAGTTTATTAAGCGATATCTGGTTCATACAGAAAATGTGGGTGTTGTTGAAAATTATATAGGAAATGTACCGGCATGGATACTCCTTGTATGTGTTGTAATCATTTCGCCTGTATTTGAAGAACTATTATTCAGAAAGGTGCTGTTGGAAGAATTACTTCCATATGGCAAGGTTACAGCAATTTTAATAAGCAGTATGCTTTTGGTCTGTCTCATGCAAATCTGGAACAGTTTTATATACCATTTTTATGGGAATAGTGTGTGCGAATATTGTACTTATTACAGGTAAAGTAAGGTATGCGATTTATCTGCATATGGCATTTAATTTATTTGGAGCGATAATATCGGGTTATATACCGAGCGGCAGATATACAATTTTAACAGAAATTATATTTGTAATAAGTGCTGCCATAATAGTGATACTTAAAGCCAAAACAGTGTTTATTATTAAAGATGAAGCCAATGTTAATAAATTCAACTTCAAAAAGGAATTTTGTGGAATTGGTTTTATTATGTTTATGGTTTATTGGATTATTAGTTGTGTGGATGCAATAGCATATTAAAATTAAATCAGATAGAAATTGGATATGGTATTTCAAAGGGAAAACTTTCTTGCGGAACATGATATCGAGGCTATGTAGCTGGTGCCCTTACAGGATGTGCTATTGGTGCATATATGCCAATATAAAAAATGAGAGGATGTTGTTCAAGACATTATGATATTGTATGTCCTTCCAATGTCATTTATTGGAAGTAAAGAAGCGGAATTAGTTTGTATAGAGTTGGAAAATGAATCCGGTAAAATTAAGCAGATTGAACAAATTATAACCCAAAAGATGAAGCGAGAGATAATAATTGATAATGTCACTGAAAAAAAGTATTGTAAAAAGAACAAGTATGATAGATGGCTAACCAATGATATTATATTGAAAATTAGAAAAGATAAATTATATATATATGTACCTAAAATATACGAAAGATATTTTTACAATAATTAGTAAAAAAGGCAGAAACAGAGGAACAATAAAAGGATGAAATACTATTGTATAAAACAACACGATATAACCGACTGTGGAGCGGCATGTCTTGCAACAATCTGCAGATAGAACGGATATAAAATAGGGATAAATGGAGTTTCAATGGATTCATCAGTATTTCAGTATGGATTGAGTTTTGAGCAGAAAATATCATGATCAGATAAAGGAACTTCATCTGGACAAGATAAGAAGAGCATATAAGGAGCAGGAACTTAACTATAATTAGGGAGTTCTGCCTTTACGCTAAAATATCCGCTGGCATAAGAAAAATCAATGTGTCCGTTAAGGTTGGAAACGACTTTACGGACATTTTTATGCCTATTCCATGAGGTAAGACATTGTCATTTTTGGTAGATGTAAATTCACCATTGTTTTCTATAATATTTCCAGAGTAGGAATTTTCAATAACTATATTCATATATGAGCCGGTCTGTGTGAGGGAGAACGATCCAGCCATGTTCACACTCAGCGGCTGCTTTTATCGCATTATCAAACAGATTACCTATTATGGTCGTAATTGAAAAATCGTCAATATTAATACCGGGTGTACTTATATTAATTTCGCATCTGATATTTTGTGACTTTGCCTTGTCCTCTTTTTCAGCTATAAGAGCTGAGACGATATGAGAGCCTGAATCTACAGCATTTGTCAGAGAAAGGTCTTCAGAAATATTATGAATATATTCATGAATTTTCTTATCATTGTGCTGTGAAGCATAACCATCAATTACTATCAGATGGTTTTTCATATCATGTCTTAAAGAATGGAGCTGATTTAATTTATCGTCGAGCTTGGCAGAATATTCCTGTTCCATTTTATCAAGTTCAAGCTTGAACCGATAATTAGTGTTTTCTTCAATAATAGATAAGAATTTATTATATAAAGAGATGCAAATAATAATTAAGACAAAAATAGTAGCAAAGATAACCGGAAGTATAGTTGAACCCGAATCCCATAGATTTAAAGAAAGGGTTGTGTAACCAAGAATGACACTGATGGAAATTACTACCGCATTAAAAAATAAGATGTATATACTTTTAGTAATATTTATTTGTACAAGATTTGAAGTTAATGCATAGATTATATATGTTAATAAATTTATTATAGCGGATTTGTAGGTATTATATTGTTGTGAAATAATAGTAATATCCTGATCATTAAAGAGCAGCGTATAAACAATCACAATAATAATATAAATCATAAAATAAAAAACTACAAATTCAAAAAAATTCCTCAATGCAATCCGGTAATTTTTAGGGAAAACATATAAAGAATATATTAGTGGTAATGTAATAAAACATAAAATAACTGAAAAAAGTGATGCATTAAGAAAATAAGATATACAAAATAAAATTAGACAATACATTAATTTTGTGTAGCATGATACAGGTTTATCTTGTCTGTTTTCTGAAATACGAAAAAGAAGAAGTGCCAAAGGAATATCAAAAAGTAATTCAAAATATATTTTGTAAATGGTTTGCATTAGAATCTCCGTAATTTTCTATATTATGATTTGAGGGGCAAAACCACCTCTTAAAAAACAGTTTGTACATTGAAAATCTCACATAAACGATTTTAAAGTATGGAAGAATTCATGTCACCATCTTTTTGGGTTTTCAGGCGCAGCTTGTCATCTTCATTTTGTTTGTGAAGATAAACAACAAGATCTGAGACATAAGTGGTTTCCTTGCTTGCTGCTACTTATATAATACCAATTTTTGCTGATAAAATCCTCATTTATGTGAAGTTTTCAAGGTACAAATTTATGATTATAAGGTATCTTTAACAGAATATCTTTTGAACCTCAAATCATATTATACTACCAAAATAAAAAAATTTGTATATTATTTTACCAAATAACACGGAAATCCTACCAAATAGCACATAATTATTGATATGTTGTCGATGAAATAGTATGTCGTTCATACCTAAAAAGTGTCGTTCATGCCATAGTGATTGCTTTTTTTGTGCATAAAAGAGTATAGTGAATATGCAAACAATGATTTTGACCATATTGGTGCCAGATACCATTACATAAAATTATAATTAAATTTATTAGATATAAATTCACCATAACAGTAGATTGTGTCAAATGGCACCGAAATCATACCAAATAGCACATATATATTGTTTTTTTTTCTTATGGTGGTAGTATGCATAGCAAACAGAGATACTGATAACACTGTTAAAGCTTCAAAATTTAATAAAGATGTCTGTATAAATTTGGTAAAAAATGAGGAGTACAAAGAGATGAAAAAAGAAAACAATTATATATCCACTGATATGAATCATAAAAAGCTAATAGTTGGAGTCGTAATAATTCATGTTTGTTTTATGCTCATAGGAGCTAGTGGTATTATTTCTATTTTAAAGGAAAAAATATATTTTATGGGCTGCTGATAAATATGATTTATCAGTTGACTTTAATTATCATGATTGGAGTGGCAATGAAGCAATATTTGATCACTTCATTTAAAAAATTCAAAGCTGACAGAATTTCTGTAAATATAAAAAGAGTTTTGGCAGGTGTGGGAATTGCATTCTTGTTAAGCTGCATAGTTAGAATTATTGAAATGACAATGTGTTCAAATATATCGGTTTCGGCAAATCAGTCAAACGTTAATGGATATTTTGTGGATTATCCTATTTTGGCTGTTATCATGAGTGTAATTATGGGACCTTTTACAGAAGAGATAATTTATAGAGGTATATTGTTTCGGTTTTTCAGCAAATATGGAGAACTATGTGCGGTATTGTCGACAGGATTTTTGTTTGGAACAATGCATATGCTTTCATCATTTGGAAACACAAATATACTACTATTTTTGTGTCAATGGTTAGACTATTTTTTGTCAGGAATACTTTTAGGATTTATTTATAAAAAATACAAAAATATTTGGATAAATGTTTCGATACACGGTACTTGGAATCTGATGGGCGCTGTAATGATATTAACAAAAATAATGTTAACAAAATAATATGAACAGACCAGAATATTGAAAGAGGTGATTTACATGCTGTTATCGTGTATTGTTGGTGGTATATGTGGGATTATTGTAGTTTTAGCTTATTCCCATTTAAAAAAAAAATGAGTAATTAGTATTGCATAAAAAATTAATGAGAATCTAAAGGGGTGAATTATATGCAAGAAATCATTAGCTGGTATATGGAACATAAAACTTATGGAAATATATTAATTATAGGGATAATTGGACTTATGCTATACAATATAGGATATGGAGTAGGTACCGATATTTACAGAATTTTTGGTTAATTGGTAATTGGGTGGTGATGCACAAAAGTAATGGCATCAAATTTTATGTTTGATGTCATTACAATCAAAGGATAATTATGAGGAATATACATGAACAATAAAACTGGTGTATTTTTTATATATTTGAATTTGCGACATATTCTGCAAAATGTAATTATTGTGGTAAAATATTTAAAGCAACGTACTGGCCATTTTAATAAGTAATGCTAGTGCTAAGGTGGCATGTGAGGGAAAATTACATAATCATATAATTAATTCACATTATGGAAATTTATAGTAAGGATTCTATGGGAATGTTCAATGAAAAGAAACATATCAATATCTTATCGGACAATTTGTGCAGGGATTTTTGTAATCATAAGTATTATAATACTTGCGATAAATGGAATTTCATTATTCAAATATGATAATGCCACGGATTATGAAAAGTCAGTTTTGCGTCCGGGCGAGTATGTCAAGTTCAATTAAAGGATTATCTGTCCAAACCGCTTGATGAATACAATTCAGACGTTTCTTCAGGACAGTGTGAGGTAGAGGTGACATTTTTCGGAGATTACTATGTATACAATATTCCATACATGGATAATACTTATGTGAGAGTAAAGGTATACGATAAGAATCTGGAAGAACAGTTAGAGGGAAAGGTTGATTTAATTGGTAAAGTGTTGCCAGAAAAAGATGTTTCTATGGAATGGTATGAACAGGTGCCGGATTTTTCACTTAGCAGCTTGAAAAAGGGCATATGTATACAGGAAGTAGATTGCAAAAAGTATCAAAACATGCTTTGGATTGGTGGAATTATGTTGTGTGTAAGTGTGGCTGTCATGTTACATGACTATAGAGTGAATCGGACCACTATTATTACGGAAGAGGGAAGGATTGCACATACAAATCTGCCTGATTATGATTTGGCGTATACTTTAGAGTATAATCTTCGAAAGTATAAGGAACTGGAGAAAATACAGATTCAGAACAGAAAGAAGATATTTTGGATAGTTTTGTTTGAACTGACAGGAGTATGGTTCTGCATAAATTTTTATTATTGGGAAATAAAAGTTATAGGTGTGGTGTTTATTCTTTGCGGGCTGAAAATAGGATGGAATATTTTTATTAATTCGGAGTTGAGCGTGGCAGTAAGGTTATCAGAGTTGTTTGGTCTAGACACGGTTTCACAGAGAAAAGAGCATTTGTTATCATACATACATGAGCTGGAAAAGAGAGTATCAAGATAAGAAAGATATCGATACAGCGGACCATATCATTTATCAGACATTGCATTGCAGATTCCTGTTCTGATAGTGATGTTTGTTATTGCGGTTTTTTGTATGTATAATAAGAGACAGATGAGGTTACAAAGCGTGTAAAAGATATCTATATATAAATTTGGCAAAAATGAAAGGAGTACAAAGAGATGAAAAAATGTATTTTAGTATGGCAGGTGCCGGTAATAGAAGGAGAGCCGTATAATCCGGTGGAATATGCTGTCCATGTGAGAAAAGCAAAAAAGTTTGCGGAAGCATTGAATCGGTATTTTGCGGAAAAAAATATGGACTACAATTGCGTGCTGGACAAATCAGCCTGTAGCCTCGATGAGATATTTTCTCCACAATATCAGGCAGTGCTGTTTGCACCGGAGGCTAAAACAAGACAGTGGCTCTATAAAAAAGAAGTGCAGAATGAGACCGTGAAAAAGTATTATCTGGAATATATGGAGTACAATAGTGCGCAGATAGAAAAGGTGGCTGAATTTCTGAGCGAATAAACCGGAAATAACGCATTTAAGAAATGAAACAACAAACATTTTGTGCTTTCGTTAAAAACTTGATATAAACATTTCTGTTTTTCGTTAAAAGCAGGTATAAACATTTCTGCTTTTCGTTAAAAAATAGGCAAAAAAATTTTGCATTTTCGTGAAAAATGGTAGAATTGAGGTGGAAATATGCTATAATACTACCAAGTAAAATGAAATGAGGAATGCTGAATGATTTTTAAAAGAAAAGTTTATGACAAATTGATTGAGTGGAAAACATTGGCAGCAGGAACATCGGCAGTATTGCTTGAAGGGGCTAGACGTATCGGGAAAAGTACCATTGTAGAGGAGTTTGCAAAAAAGGAATATGATGACTATATGATTCTTGATTTTGCAAGAGAAAACCAGGATGTAAAAAATAATTTTGTCGAGAACATGAATGATCTGGATACTTTTTCAGGAACTTATTTCTTCTGAAAGGAAAACGTTTAAAAGGGAAGAACTGCGTGATTATTTTCGATGAGGTACAGTTGTTTCCGCAGGCACGGCAGGCGATAAAATATCTAGTCGCTGATGGTCGATATGAATATATTGAGACAGGCTCTCTAATCTCAATCCGGAAAAATGTAAAGGATATTCTGATTCCTTCGGAAGAGTACCGGATTAAGATGTATCCGATGGATTTTGAAGAATATTTATGGGCAATCAATGATGAGGTTACAATTCCTACGATCAGAGAATCTTTTGAAAAAAGGAAGCCACTTGGAGATGCGATTCACCGGAGAATTATGAAAAGCTTTCGTACCTATATGGTTGTAGGTGGGATGCCGCAGGCAGTAGATGCTTATGTTTCAGGGAAAAGTTATGAACAAATTGATTTTGTTAAACGGAATATTCTGAGCCTTTACGAAGAGGATCTGGCAAAATACGATACAGAAAACAGGGAAAAAGCGTCAGTTATTTATCGAACAATACCAGAGCAGCTAGAGAATAAAAATTCACATTTCAAACTTTCTATGGTAGATAAAAATGCGCGTTATCAGAATTATATGGATGCGGTCAGCTTTATTTCTGAAGCAATGATAGGAAATGAGTGTATCAATGTGACAAAACCGGAGGTTGCACTGGAGCTGTTTGCGGACAGAAGCAATTTCAAATTATATATGGGTGATACCGGACTGTTGGTTACACAGATTATGAAGAACCGGGACAATACAGATGAGGATTTATATAAGGCTCTGATTATAGACAATCTGGGAATTAATCAGGGAATGATTGTTGAAAATATTGTAGCACAGATGCTCAGAGCAGCTGGACATGAGTTGTATTTTCATGAATATTTGTACGTGCCGGAGGGAACGACCAGAGAAAAGAAATATGAAATTGATTTTATGATTGTGAAGAAAAAGAAGATATGTCCGATTGAAGTAAAATCTTCAAACTATATGTCGCACAAATCATTTGACTATCTGCTTCAGAAATATCAGTTAAAGTGTGAGAACAGATTCATTATTTATACGAAGGATTTAAAATATCAGGACGGAATTATGTATATACCAATTTATATGACTATGTTACTGTAAGATGATTAGTCGGAATGAACTCATGTTTTTTCATTTTGTCAAGTACAAGCTTGATACCATTAAATTGAAAACAAAATTGTTTGCAAAACATCCGGAAAAGACCCGGGAAAAAGTAGCTGAAACTGCAAAAATTCCTAAAACAGCACCCAAAACCCAGCAAAACTTCCTAAAACAGCACCCAAAACCCAGCAAAACTTCCGGGAAAGACCTAGCAGAAAGTAGCTGAAATCACTATAACCTCCAAAACAGCTCAAAATATAGCCTGTTTTGGGATTTACATCGTGCTGTCCTTTTAACTCAGTACGAAACACTTGCGGCTCACAACTGTGAAGGTACTGAACAGATACATAAAATTATAATAAATAGCATATTATTATTGACATACTAATGATGATTACTTATGATAAAAATTGCTAAAAAAATGTCAAGGAAACATATAAACGTGAAAAAACAAAATCCAATAGCCCTGTTACCAATAGCAGTATTTCTCGTACTGTATCTGGGATTGGGAATACTTTTTGAATATGTAATGAAAATTCCGATGGGGTTTTATAATGTGCCCATTATAATAGCATTTCTCGTGGCAATACTAGTGGCTTGTCTGCAGAATCGTAGTGTGAAATTCGACCAAAAGCTAGAGATAATGGCACAGGGATTGGCTGACAAAAATATCATAACAATGCTGCTCATTTTCCTTACCGCGGGAGCATTCGTGGGTGTAGTGGGTCGAAGCAGTGCGGAGAGCGTGGCATATTTCATGCTGTCACTGATACCGGCAAGGTTCGCAGTGATGGTGCTTTTTGTTGTGGCATGCTTTGTGTCTATTGCGATGGGAACATCGGTTGGAACCATAACACTTATTGTGCCGATAGCGGCAGCAGTATCGGATGCATCGGGCTTTGGTCTGCCGCTTTGTATAGGCTCCGTAATGGGTGGCGCGATGTTCGGAGACAACCTTTCCTTTATATCAGATACGACCATTGCCGCATGTAACGGACAGGGCTGTCAGATGAAGGACAAGTTCAGGGAGAATTTTTTATTGCACTTCCGGCGGCAGTAATGACGCTGGTTGTTATAGCAATTCTGTCATTCAGGACAGATATCGCGGGCGCTGTATCGCAGGAATATCATCTGTTGCAGATAGTACCGTATATTCTCGTGCTGATCGGTGGAATTGCCGGAATAAATGTATTTGTAGTGCTTATAATAGGAATCATATCGGGAACGGTCATAATGCTCGCAACAGGAAATACAGCACCATACGATCTGCTTACCAATATGGGAAGTGGAGCGTCAGGCATGTTTGAAACCTGTATGGTTGCAGTGCTTGTGGCAGCCATGTGTGCGCTGATTCGTGAATATGGTGGCTTTGATGCCCTGCTTTCGGGTATTTACAGGACGTTCAGGGCAAACGAGGTGGACTGCTCGGTATGGGACTTCTGGTAGGACTTATCGATATTGCCACTGCCAACAACACAGTTGCTATAGTTATGGCAAATCCGATAGCAAAGGAAATGGCTCAGAAATATGACATAACCCCACGTAAAACAGCGTCTATACTGGATACATTTTCGTGCATTTTTGAGTGATACCATATGGAGCGCAGATGCTCGTGGCCATATCGGCAGTACACGAGCTGGGGCATGATGTGTCAGCCTTTAATATACTGCCGTATCTGTTTTATCCGATGCTTCTGCTGGTAAGTTCGCTGGTGGCGGTTTTTGCTGTTGAAAATGAAGCTTAAAGCAAAAGAATAATGAGGTTATAAATGAAATGCCGGATAGAAATATGATATTTCATCCGGCATTTATTATGTGAAATTTAGGCTGCATTTTGAAAGTCAATTACAGTTATTTCTGGTAGCATGGATTTTAGTTTTGATATAATGGACTCGATTTTTTGCATTGTGGAGCCATTAATAAACTCTTCACCACACTGTGAACATTTTTGGCATGGAACATTTTTTATAATAATATAACAGTTTTTATATGCAGTCATATAAGTTGTGGTACTTTTGACAGTATCACCTTTGCACAGGAAGCATTTCATAATATCAATTCTCCTTTCTTGTTTTTAAATCGGACTCCAATTTGTCTGAAGACGGGTAGTATGCGGTGATAATCCAGAGCTGTTCGTGATTGGAACCGACTACAACATGTAATGGACATTTTGTATTCAGATTTCCAAGTGTTAAGCAACTGGGATATGGATAGTCATTAGGGTATTCCTCAATTATTTCACCGGTCATGATACATGATATGACATCGTCAATGAGGATACCACGTTGCTCAAGTCTTTTTGACGCATGCAGTGTTAAATAAATATTGTCGGGAGTACACAAACCTCTAAGTTCATCAATTGTAAGACACATCTGTTATTCTCCTCATATGAATTAATTATAATTATAGTAGTATTTGGAGAGATTAGCAATGCTATTCTAAAAATTCACTAATTTACCTTAATTAACCCACTGAAGAATCGTTTAAAGGAACGCAGGGCCGCGCTGAATGTCAATCAACAGGAGATGGGCAGGCTGTGTGGTGTGTCGAGACAGACAATCAGCCTTATAGAAAGAGGCGACTATTCACCATCAGTTACCCTGGCACTGACGATAGCAAAGGTGTGCGGTGTTACAGTTGAAGATGTATTTTATTTGCAGGAGGAAGATGAAGATGAAGAGAAATGAGATTAAAGAAGCAAACCGCAAGGCTATGCCGGGATTTCTGCTTCTTGCACTCGTGGGAGCAATTGTGGGTGGTATTGTCGGATTTTATTCCGCAGAATATGATGTTGAACAGTTGGCAGGCAGTATGAAAAGCGCGGGAGCATTTTTCGGCAAATATGTTTCGAGCTGGATATTGCTTGCTATAGCCGTCATCACACCGATAGTGGTCATACCTGTTTATCAAAAGACAAAAAGGCTGCTTTTGGAATGGGATGGAGAGGATGAATCTATATGCGACATCGCAGAGAAGAAGCTTAATACGGTACTCATGATAATCAGCATTGCAATGATATGTGCATTTTTCCTTATCAGCGCAACATATTCAGGTGGATTTGCAATGATTGAAAAACATTTGAATATGTATGTGCTTGCAATTGTGACATTTCTGATAATATTGGCTGAGGGATAATCATCCAGCAAAAGGCAGTTGATATTACCAAAATAATGTATCCGGAGAAAACTGCTTCGGTATATGATCTGAAATTTCAAAAGAAATGGGTAGACAGCTGCGATGAAGCAGAAAAAATGATGATAGGCAGATGTGCCTTTGAGGCATTCAAGGTGACCAATTCAGTATGTGGCGCACTATCCATTATTCTGGCAATAAGCGCTATGATGTTTGATATAGGATTTTGCCATCATTTGTCGTCTGTCTGATATGGCTTGTCAACCAGTGTGTATATTGCAGGGCTGCGGCAAAGTGCTCTAAAGTACTTTAAGGTGACCTGATGCAGTAGGGAGGTAAGCTATGGATAACACATGGTTCATTTATTATTTGCTTTTGATGATTATAATATTGTATCTTCCGTGGAAAAGACGGAAACGATATGCAGCAAAAAGAATTATGAAAAAAGGCAAAATTAACAATAGTCAAAGGAGTGCAGGAAAAATCATGAGAGAATTAGCAGAGCGTTTTATAGGAAAAGATGTCTATATCAATTTGTTGGATGGAAGAGCTGATGGAGTAATAAAAGAAGTTACAGATAATGGAATTGTGTTGGAAAATAAAAATGGAGTGCAGGTTGTGAATCTCGATTATGTTATAAAGCTGCGTGAATATCCATATAATAAAAAGGGAAAACGTAGCACGATTATAGATATGTAGGAGCAAGCGCCCATCAGCGAAGCTGATTCTAATGAGATTGCGGCTTACAACTGTGAAGGTACTGAACAGTTACGACAAAACATGAAAAGGTGGCTGAATTTCCGGAAAAACAGTCCAAGGCAAATAGTCGCAATACAAATACGATTAAACAAGTGGGAATAGGGGTGTTTTAAAAAAGCATAAAAATACTGCATACGTGTTATACTACATTATATAGATGTCGTATGAAATATGAACGATAAACACATAAATAAACACAGGATATGAGAAGTAATCGCAATCACAAATATATTTTGTGAAATACAACAATTGCTTTCTCATAGGAAAAGGAGATAAAAATGCCGGAAAACAGTAGCTGTAGCAGCGCGGGAAGCTGCACAAAATCAAGCTGCGAGGGCTGTCCATCACATAATGGCGGACCACAGAGCTTCCTCGTAGAGCAGAATAAATTTTCAAACATCAAGCATGTAATAGGAGTTGTCAGCGGAAAGGGCGGAGTAGGAAAATCATTCGTCACATCCTCACTGGCAGTAAACATGGCAAAGAAGGGCTACAAGGTAGGTATCCTTGATGCCGATATCACAGGACCGTCAATACCAAAGATGTTTGGCGCACATGACCAGATACTCGGAGACGAAAACGGCCTGATGCATCCGTATGAGACAAAAGAGGGCATCAAGCTCATCTCAGTAAACCTGCTCATGGACAACGAGGAGGATCCGGTTATCTGGAGAGGCCCAGTCATTGCCGGAGTAGTAAAACAGTTCTGGAACGAGACAGCATGGGGCGATATAGACTATCTATTCGTTGATATGCCACCGGGAACAGGAGATGTACCTCTCACCGTATTCCAGTCCCTCCCGGTAGATGGAATCGTAATCGTCACATCACCACAGGAGCTTGTCAATATGATTGTCAAAAAGGCCTACAACATGGCGGAGGCAATGCATATCACAGTGCTTGGTGTGGTAGAAAACTTCAGCTATCTCAATTGTCCTGACTGCGGCAAGGAGATAAAGCTTTTGGAGAGAGCCATATAGACGAGATTGCCAAAGAGCTTTCAGTACCGGTACTTGGCAAGCTGCCACTCGATACATCATATGCAGCTATCGCCGATAAGGGTGATTTCTACAGCATAGAAAACGACCACCTCGCAAAAGCAACCGAAGTACTTGAGCGCATTTAAATATTTCGTAATGAAGCAGGCATATATCCGCCGGGTGCGGTATATATGCCTGTATTTAATAGAAAACCTTCAAGCATAATTCGTACAGAATCTTAATCGCATAGCGTAGCTGCTGGGTGTGTGGTCTGCGGCACCTGAATCTGTGGCATTCGCCACGCACTATTAAATATTAAACTTTCTTTAAATATGCGATTTCCCTATTTACATTTCAATCCATTGGCTTCATAATCATATTACCCACGGATTAAACAATAGTTTTTATACTCAAAATTTACGAAAACAACCAAAATAGGGAAAAAGAGTTAATTTTATTATCAATATTTACCCAAAAACAATAATTTTAACGTCAATTTTTATAAAAAAATGCCCTTGTTTTTGTGCATATTTTTGTCTATATTATCATGTAGTAAAGAGAAGGTAAAAGAAAGGCAAATAGGAGGAAAATATGAAGAAAATATTTGATGTATTGAATGTCATTAAACAAAAGCTCTTTGTAAAGAAAGACAAGATTCATTCAGAAAAATATTATCGCAGAATTGATTTTTTAAATAAATATTCGCTTTTATTCCATGCAATCATAGCGATGGCTATCGTATTTATAGTGGAGATTATCTCGCGCAGGAGCTTTATCTCTGCATGTAAGTTCGTAGATGCACATACACTTGCGTTCATGTACAACTCATTTTTAGTGTTTGTATCATTTTCACTTGTGTATCTGTTCAGGCGCAGGGCTTTTGCAAGGGTAATAATTACAGGCTTTTGGACTATCCTCGGAATCATCAACGGCTGTGTGCTTTCAAACCGTGTCACACCGTTTGGTTATACTGATTTAAAGTGTATTCGGAGCTTTTGGCCATGAACAATACCAGCTATTTTACAGCACAGCAGGCTACAATAGTTGTATTTGGACTTGGTGCATTTGCACTGTTTCTTGTGGCACTTTTTATCAAGGGACCTAAATATACAGGAAAAATCCGTTATGCAGGCATTTCAGTGGCATTTTTAGCATTGCTTTTCGTGGCAATCCCTGTCACAACCAATGTGGCACAGAATACCAATGTAGTTGCCAGCTACTATTCAAACATCGCCCAGGGCTATGATGACTATGGCTTTGTATACTCATTCTCATCTACTGTAGTGGACCGTGGAATGAAAAAGCCGGATGACTACAATAAGCAGAATGTGGAAGATGTAGAGCAGAAGGTCAATTCTCAGAAGCAGACCACCACAGTGGACGGAAAGACCGGTCCAAACATCATCTGTGTGCTTTTAGAGTCATTCTGTGACCCGAACGAGATTAATTTCCTTCAGGTGAATGAGGATCCTATTCCTACATTCCATGAGCTTGAGAAAAACTATTCAAGCGGATATCTGAATGTACCTGTAGTCGGAGCAGGAACTGCTAACACAGAGTTTGAGATGCTTACAGGACTCAGCATGCAGTATTTCGGTACAGGAGAGTATCCATACAAGACTATCTTAAAGCAGACAGATTGCGAGAGCATTGCCTCTGATTTATCTAAGATTGGATATGCAACACATGTAGTGCACAACAACGGCGGTAATTTCTACAGCCGTACCAATGCATTTTCTAAGATGGGCTTTGATACCTTTACAAGCAAGGAGCTCATGAATATCACAGAGTACACTCCAAACGGAAGCTGGCCTACAGATGATATTCTCGTCAGCGAGACTATGAAGACCTTTGATGCTACACCAAATCAGTCTGATTTTACTTATATCATCACAGTTGGTACTCACGGTGACTATCCAAAGGAGCCTGTTATTGAAAATCCTACATACACCGTATCAGGTGTTGAGGACGAGGGCATGAAAAATGCCTGGACATATTATGTAAACCAGCTCAACGAGGCTGACCGCTTCATCAAGGAGCTCACAGATGAGCTTTCTAAGAGAGATGAGGACACCATCGTTGTTATGTTTGGCGATCACCTCCCTACAATGGGACTTCAGAATTCTGATATGAAGTCAGGTGATATCTACAAGACAAAGTACATCACATGGAACAACATGGGACTGCCAAAGGAGGATGCTGACCTTTATGCTTACCAGCTTCTTGCCCAGACTACAGACACTGTAGGTATCCATGAGGGAACTATCATGAACTATCATCAGACTCAGATGAACAGTACAGATGAGGCATCATATCAGGATGGACTTGACCTGTTACAGTACGATATCCTTTATGGAAAGCGTTACTGCTACAACGGCACAGATTTATATCCGGCTTCAGATCTTGTCATGGGAATTGACAAGGTGGACATCACAAATGTGTCTGATTCATCGACCGGTGATACAGTATATATTTACGGTCACAACTTTACCAACTGGAGTAAGGTTTATATCAACGACTCCAAGGTGGCTTCGACTTATCTCTCAGCAGGTGTGCTTGCTATCAGGAAGGAAGACATCAGTGATGGTGATGAGATAACTGTGTGCCAGGTTGGATCTAGTGATACCATTTTCAGAAAGTCTGAGAATACGTATACATATGTGGATCCTGCAGTGGAGCACGACAGTGAGTCGGAGACAGATGAACCGACAGAGAACCAGTAGATTTTAATGAATTTTTCTTGGGTGGACGGGGCGTAGGTCCGGGTCCCAGTGTGGAGTGGCGGCATGTACTCTTGCGTTCGCTACGCTTCGCTGCCAAGATTCTGTACGAAATTATGCTTTTAGGGTTTCTATGATTGACGAAACCGGATTATATGCGCCGTCCATGGCGCATATAATCCTTGCCCCGCCGTCCTTGGCGGGGCATTTCTGCGTTTCATGGGCATAATTTCTACAGTATCTAGGCAGCTTCGCTATGCGCTCACACGAGAGCACATGCCGCCACTCCACACCGAGACCCGGACCTACGCCCCTTACGTTGTGGCAAAATTGTCGCGTGTGTGCACCAGTCTTCGCCCGGTGCTTACGCTTCGTGCTTGTAAAATGTAGGTATGGTGTGTCTTAAGATATAATTAATGGGTTGAAAATTGTGTATATTGATGATACAATTTCTACGGTTAAGAGTTTGGTAGGATTTACGGACGTGACAGATATCTGCAGGCCGGTGATGTATACCGAATTTAATACTTTAATTGTAGAAATTAAGAATCTAAGTATGGAGGTGAATTTCATGGACAGTAGTGATGGTCTTGGGCGAAGTAAGAACAACATCGGTGCTGATATACAAGTGAGTATTGTATTGGCAGGCATAGTGGCTTCTGTCCGTGGAAGGATTCATCACCGGACAGTTTTAGAGGTACAGTGTAGGCATATTAAGGAATATCGGCTTACGCCGTGCTGTGTTTTGCTGTGCACAAATGCATACTTGTTTATATATCAGAGCACCGTTAGGTGCTTTTTTCGTGCGCAAATTTATGGAGTGCACGGGTTTCGTCCTTTCTATCATGGAATGATTTTTATGTTTCAAAATCCCGGGATTTTGGAGAACCACATATGTTTATTTTATGTGGAAAATGCTATCGGAAATGAGAAAGGAGAGAAATGGAGATGAATACAAAGAAATACGAAGAGCTTCTTGTTTTATTGAGAAGCCACAAAACGGATAAGGAAATTCTGGAGGTTTTGTCAGATTATCATGAGAATGATATTGCTGATATGCTTGCAGGAATGAACGAGAAGGAGCGCAAACGTCTTTACAGGCTCCTTGGAACACAGCGGACAGCTGAGATTTTTGCATATCTTGATGAGCCGCAGGCCTATTTTGATGAGCTGTCTGTGGAGCAGGCGGCAAGGGTAGTATCGCTGATGGATTCGGATGATGCTGTCGATTTACTTGAAAATCTGGAGGATGAGGACAAGAAGGAGATTGTAGAGCATCTGGATGAGGAAGCGGAAAAGGATGTCGATGCTTCTGTCATATGACGATGATGAAATAGGCAGCTATATGACAACCAACTACATCTGTATTCCGGGTGGCCTGACAGTGAAGCAGGCTATGAGCCAGCTCGTGAGGCAGGCGGGCGAAAACGACAATATCATGACTATATATGTGGTTGATTCAGATGAATGCTTTGCGGGAGCTATCGATTTAAAGGATTTAATCACAGCCAGGGAGGGCATGAATCTGGAAAGCATTATAGCCCATTCATATCCATATGTGCTAGACCATGAGAAAATCGATGATTGTATCGACACAATCAAGGACTACGCTGAGGATTCAATTCGGTGCTCTCAAAGGATAAGCATATCCTCGGTGTCATCACATCTGATGATATTGTAGAGATGGTGGACAATGAGATGGGTGAGGACTATGCAAAGCTCGCCGGACTGACAGCAGAGGAGGATCTGAAGGAAACCACACTGCAGAGCATGAAAAGAGAATGCCATGGCTTATCATCCTGCTTTTTTTGGGAATGATAGTGTCTTCCGTAGTCGGAATATTTGAGAATGTGGTAGCGGCTTTGCCGATAGTCATCTGCTTCCAGTCGCTGGTACTTGACATGGCAGGAAACGTAGGAACACAGTCTCTGGCTGTCACAATCAGAGTACTCATGGATGAGAATCTAAGCGGTAAGCAGAAGCTTTTGCTTGTAGTAAAAGAGGTAAGAATAGGCCTTGTAAATGGTGGCTTGCTTGGAATAATGGCACTTGTATTTCTGGGAATATATGTGCATCTGTTCAAGGGCTACACATGGCTTGGAGCATTTGCGGTATCAGGCTGTGTAGGAGTTTCACTGCTTGTGGCAATGGCAATTTCAAGCCTTGTGGGCACAGTGATTCCGATGTTTTTCCACAAGATAAAGATTGACCCGGCGGTTGCGTCAGGTCCTCTTATCACTACAGTGAATGATCTGGTGGCAGTTGTGACCTATTATGGACTGGCATTTCTTTTCCTGATTGAATTGTAATATTTGTCGTAGTACATAAACATTTAGAATATATCTTGACAAAGGTGTGCATATACTGTATATATTTATATATACAGTATATGCACACCTATTTTAATTGTGGGAAAGCAAAGGAGAGAGTTATGCTAAGGGTTCATGAATTGGATAAGGAAATGTCCGGGGAGGACAGGTTTCATCTGGAAAACATATCGTTTCATTTGCCAAAGGGTTATATATGCGGCCTTGTAGGAGAAAACGGAGCAGGCAAGACAACTCTTTTGCGCTGCCTGATGGGACTGTATAGGTCAACAGGAGACATAGTGATAGATGGACACAATTTAAACAGCGATGAGGCAGCAGCCAGGGAAGTAATAGCGGTAGTAGGTGATGAGGGATTTTTTGATGAGAATATAAATCTCGAAAAGCTCGGAAAATACTATGGGCAGATGTATGTGCGGTTTGATATGGAAAAGTATCTGGGATATCTTGAAAGATTTAACCTTGATAGAAAGCAGAAATACAAAAAACTGTCCAAAGGTATGAAAATCAAAGCGCAGCTTGCATTTGCACTGTCGTATGGAGCAAAGCTTTTTTTGTTCGATGAGCCTACTGCAGGGCTTGACAAGCACTTGGGAGGAGTTTTAAGGCTGTGTACAGAGCTTGTGTCGGATGGTGAAAAAAGCATTATCATTTCTTCTCATATTACGGAGGATCTGGACAGAATAGCAGACTATATTGCATATATGCAGGCAGGGAGGCTGTTGTTTTAAGCCTAAGGATGCTGCGTGTGAGCATTTTCGGATAGTTACAGGACCTGTATATAAATGTAAGATGATACCCAGGGAAGCTGTGGTTTACATGGAAGAAGGCACATACAGCTCCACTGCCATGGTTATAAGGGATAAATGTATTCTGGTAGACAGAGAGCTTCAAGAGCATACTCCGGATATCAGGGAGCTGATACATTATCTGGTGAAAGGGGAAAGGAAAATGCCGAAAATATTGTGGAAAAATATTTTGGATAGTAGCAGGCGGGAGCTTGTTTTGGCCATAGTTATGATACCATTATTCTGGCTTGGAATTACAGAAGGCTCATTTGGAGGCCTGAATCAGGTAATGTATATATACAATTTGATGATCAGCATTTTTTTCATTTTCAGCAATTATAATAGAAGCGCATTCGAATTGCCACAGTATATGTATCTGGCTCCGTATTCAAGAGAACAAAGACAGCATTATATACAAAAAATGTTCAAATACAGATTCAGTGTGTCGTATATAGTGCTGCTTTTACCTATATTAATCACGGCAATAATCAGCCCTGATAAGACTCTGACAGTATCAGGAATAGTCTATTATATGTGTGAGATGCTTGTAATGGCAGGTATTTTGTATTGTACTTCATTTGACAATTATCTGGGCAGCGTGAATCCGGGCAGATTAACGATATTTGATGTAATCATGTTTATGTCTGCGGTGGTTGTTGCCGCAAGCTATGACCAGAATGACAGCTCGCTGGATTTGGTTCAGATATTAATTTCTTTAGTGATAGGTGTGTTTTTATATCGATGATTGTATCCTGCAGGAAAAAATATTATGACGATATTGTTCGCTGTATGGCAGATTACGAGTTTGCTGAATCAAAAAAAGACAAAAAAATTGCGTAGAGGTGTGTATGAAAATAGTCATTTCAACAACAGTTAGTATGCCGATATATGAGCAGATTATAAATCAGATACGCGATGCAGTGGTAAGCGGTGAGCTTAAGGCAGGCGATGGCATGCCGTCAATCAGAGTGCTGGCAAAGGAGCTGGCAGTCAGTGTGATTACGACAAAGCGTGCTTATGAGGAGCTGGAAAAGGAAGGCGTAATAGAGTCGGTGCCGGGGCGTGGATTTTACGTGTGCGAGCAGAAAAATGATCTTTTGCGTGAAAAACAGATGATGAATCTTGAGAACAGGATGTCAGAACTGCTTGCAGATTGTGAGAATGCCGGAATGACCTTGAAGGATATAATAGATATGGTTCGTGTATTGGGAGAAAAATAATGGATGAGACAATTATAAAAATAGAAAATGCCGCTTTAAAATTAAAAAAATTTATGATTAAGCCCGCAAATTTAGAAATACCAAAGGGCTACATTGTAGGTGTACAGGGAGAAAACGGTGCGGGAAAGACCACGCTGCTTCATATGATGCTTGGAATGTATGACAAAATGAAGGGCAAAATATACATAGACGGTCTTGATGTTGTAAAAATAAGACCAAGGTAAAAGAGCTTGTAGGAATAGTGTCGCAGGACAGGAAATTTTACCTGTCGCAGGATGCCAATGGAAACGAAAAAATATACAGTCCATTTTATAAGAACTGGGATAGTGAGGAGTATCACAGGATGCTTGCACATTTGGAGCTTTCCCCAAGACGCAGATTGTGCTCGTTTTCTACAGGAGAAATGATAAAGTATCAGTTTGCATTTGCGGCAGCATACAGACCAAAAGTGCTTCTGATGGATGAGCCGACTGCCAATCTAGACCCGGTGTTCAGGGATGACTTCTTAAAATTACTGCAGGAATTTGTGGCAGAGTATGAGATGACAATACTCTTTGCCACGCATCTGGACGATGATTTGTCGAGGGTGGCAGACTATGTTATAGATGTAAAGAACGGAGAATATTCAATGCGTGAGGTGCTAGAGTAGCTTATAATTGCTGGCGGTCACACTGGGATGAGAATAGTATGATTTTATGAATTGTATTATGCGTACAGCACGCAATAGAAAACAGATGGAGATGTGAAATGAATATGAGTACCCTGATTAAAACGGAGCACGACAATTGGAAAAAGCGCATGATAGTTGAGACCTGCGGAACGTATGTCCTCATGAATATAGGTATGGGTTTTGTGGTAATCGCAGGTGCATTTTGTGGTGTAATGAATACTGAATTTGATCTTTATTATTATAATATGGTGGTGTTTTTACATTTGGATTGTATTATGCACAGTCCAGATACATTACATATATATGGGAAAATGGTAGAAAAGTTAATATATTTGAGAAATATATATATTTGCCGGTTGACCTTAAAAAGTTGAGAAAAGCAAAGCTTATAGTAGTTGGAAAAATATTATGATACCGGTCATACTTGGACAGCTTTCAGCAATTCTTATGAGAGGGGTATCTTATGGATGGCATGTAAAAAGCTGGCTCGATTTGGGACTGTATACACCGGTTATGGTGGGAATTGTTTTTGATTTTTAAGGAATCTGAGCATAGATGGCTGTGCTTTAAGGCAGTAAGAAATTAAGCCTGCAAATAAAAAGATAATTTCTAATTTGTGTTTTAGATGTAAATCCGCTATACTATTGATATAGTATTGCGGATTTGTTTCTATAGAAAGAGGGTAAAATATGCCTGAGATATCATTATTTTATGGGATTAGAGTCACTATGTATTATAATGACCATATGCCACCACATTTTCATGCTGAATATAATGGACATAAAGCATTAGTAGATATTAATAATATACAAGTAATAAGAGGCTATTTGCCGAATAAACAATTACGATTGATATTGGCCTGGTGTACGATTCATCAGGATGAATTAATGCAGAATTGGGAATTGGCCAAGGACATGAAACCATTGAACAAAATTAATCCACTTATATAATGAGAGGTGAAATATATGAATGAATATTTTCCTACAGTTGTACAGGTAATACCTTTAGATAATTATCATGTACAGGTTTTCTTTGATGATGGTAAAATAGTTGATTATGATACAACACAGGATCTTAAATCTTCAATTTTTGAGCCTTTGAGAGATATTGAAAATTTTAAAAATGCATGTACGGTAATGAATGGAACGCTTGCATGGGATATTTCCGGAAAAATGGATGAAAGTGATTGTATAGATATTGATCCATTTACATTGTATGAATTGAAGGCTATTAATAGCCTGATTGCGTAAGATTAGAACCATTTTCACGTATCACAGCCTTACAATCCTTTTTAAAGCATGCAATGAGTTTTTATTGGCTTTATTTGGTAACTAGTGTATACTATTTGCATATAACAGCTTCGTTAAGCAGATATAAATACACATAAAAGAAAGGTATAATCATGGACATCGTATTAGGAAATTACAAAGGATTAAAGGCAAACATCCCTTATATTGCATATACAGAGGAGGATGTTAATTCACAGATAGCGACACTTCTTTCAGGAAATCCTGTCAGAGAGCAGAAAACAGGCCCGTTAGCGATGGGTGACACGGCAGTAATAGACTACGAGGGCTTTAAGGACGGAGTTGCGTTTGAGGGCGGAAAGGCTGAGAAATATCCTCTGGGAATCGGTTCAGGCTCTTTTATTCCGGGCTTTGAGGAGCAGCTTGTAGGCATGGAAATCGGTGAGGACAGAGACATCAATCTCTCATTCCCTGAGCAGTATCATGCACCGGAGCTTGCAGGCAAAGCGGTTGTTTTCAAGGTTAAGCTGCACGAGATTTACAATGAGAAGGAAGCAGAGCTGAACGATGAGTTTGCAGCATCTCTCAATTTCCCTGAGGTACAGTCAGTGGAGGATTTAAAGAAATATATCAACGAGTATCTTGAGTACCAGGTAGAGGCAAGAAAGGCTGATGCGGCAAGAGAAAAGCTCTATGACCAGATTCTTGAGAGCAGCTCATGCCTTGTTTCGCCACAGGCAGTAGAGACAGCGGTAAATATGCAGCTTCAGCAGATGGCAGCATCATTTGCACAGCAGGGTGTGGCTATGGAGCAGTATCTTCAGATGACAGGCAAGACTATGGATAGCTTAAAGGATGAACTCAAGCCTGTAGCACAGAAGCAGGTAAAGCTTGAGGCTGTTCTCGATGAAATCATCAGAGTGGAAAATATCACTGTATCTGACGAGGAGATGGATGAGCAGTATGAGCTTATTTCACAGAAGTATGGTCAGCCTGTTGACGTTGTAAAGCAGGTGCTTCCAAAGGCACAGCTCAAGCCGGATTTACTTCGTATGAAGGCATCACAGCTCATCATCGATGCGGCTGAGATTATCATGGAAGAAAGCGGAAAATAATGTATAGAATATTTTTGGTTGAGGATGACGAGACCATAGCAAAGCTTGTCAGAAGACATTTGGAAAAATGGGATTATGATGTGCATGTGGTGCAGAAATTTGATGCTGTAATGTCAGAATTTGCATCATTTGATCCGCAGCTTGTGCTTATGGATATCGGTCTGCCGTTTTACAATGGGTATCACTGGTGTACGGAAATCAGAAGGGTATCAAAGGTTCCTGTGGTTTTCCTGTCATCCGCTGCTGATAATATGAATATAGTGATGGCAGTCAGTATGGGGGCAGACGACTTTATAGCAAAGCCGTTTGACCTCGAGGTGCTGACGGTCAAGATACAGGCTATCATCAGGCGCTGCTATGATTTTGGCGCAAACAACAGTGTTTTGGAGCATAATGGCGCTATGCTAAACATATCTGATGCCACCATAACCTATGGCGACAAAAAGCTCGAGCTTACAAAGAATGAGCTCAAAATATTGCAGACACTTTTTGACAACAAAGAAAGGATTGTATCACGCAGCCTTCTAATGGAGAAGCTGTGGGAGAGTGATGCGTATGTGGACGAGAATACACTTTCGGTGAATGTCAACAGGCTGCGTAAAAAGCTGGATTCTATAGGGCTTGAGAGCTTTATTGTCACAAAAAAGGGGCTTGGGTATAGGCTGGGGTGAGAGGTCATGGCAAAAATACAAAACAAACCGCATCTGACAAACTTTATAAAACAAAACTATATATGGATTCTGATGATAGTCACAATGTCATGTATCCATTTGCTTTACATGTACCGATTGGTGCACGTAAACAGGATCTGGTGTATGCGGCAGTGCTTGATGCAATACTTCTTCTGATAACAGTTTTGGTTGGATTTTTCAGATATAGCAGCAAGGTAAAAGCTCTAAGCAATGCTTTAAAGCGTCCGGTTGAGGAACAGGCACAGCCCGGAAGCAACAGATGATGTGGAGATGCTTTATCATCGGCTGCTGGAAAATCAAAGTATTGCAAGAAGTGAGTCAGAAAGCAGTGCTGCAATCAGACAATCACAGATGAGAGATTATTACTCTATGTGGGTGCACCAGATAAAGACTCCGATATCGGCTATGAAACTACTGCTTGAGGCAGAGCGGGAGGAGCTTGGGCAGCTTATATGTGATGATGAACAGAGTCAGTGCCATATAGGCGATATGACCGGTGGGAATATCGGTGCTGCCGGATTAAATGCTGCTTTGAAACAACAGGCTGTACTCACAGAGCTGTCAGATAACATGGACTCGTTTGAGGACGAATTGTTCCGCATAGAGGAATATGTCAGTATGGCCTTACAGTATCAGCGTGTGAGCAGCACCGAAAATGATTTTGTGCTTGAAAAAGTCAGTGTAGATGTTGTCATACGTGATACCATTAAAAAATATGCAAAAATTATGATACGAAGGCATATTGGGATAAATTATTCAGGAACCGGGCAGGAGGTATATACTGACGGAAAATGGCTTGCATTTATGCTGGAACAGATACTTTCAAATGCCATAAAATATACACCGCATGGGGTTGTTACAATAGAAACTGCAGAGGAAAAAGACCGGTTTTTTATTACAATAAAGGATACCGGAATAGGAATCAAAGCCGAAGATCTGCCACGCGTTTTTGAAAAGGGCTACACAGGCTACAATGGTCATGCCGATAAGAAGGCTACAGGAATTGGGCTTTATCTGTGCAGGCAGATGGCAGACAAGCTGGGGCATACAATCCGCATGGAGTCAGAGATTGGAAAAGGAACTAAGGTGTGGATAGGGTTTGATCTGGATTATGCGGATGTGAGAGATTAGGATAAATCGGTGTAATAAGTTTGACTGGAAATTGTATCCAAAATCAGATATAATATATATTATGAGAAATAAAAGAGTATGTGATTATATAGCGGAAGCTATTCAGAATGAAATTTTATCAGGACGTATGTCATCGAGTGCCATTGCGACAGGAAGAGCTTGCGGATAGTCTCGGTTATTCGAGAATACCAATCAGGGAGGCATTGCAGATACTTGAGTCGCAGGGATTGGCAAAGAGACTGGCAACAAGGCATGTGGTGGTTGCTGATTTTTCGGACGAGGTGATAACGGAAATCTATGAGTTGCTTTCAGATGTGGAGATAAAACTGCTAAAGGGAATGCTGCAGTCTGGTATATGTTTGTGGGATAAAGCGGTCAGTGATAACAGTGAGCAGCCCAATTGCGTACATGAGCCATCTGCTATAAATGAAAAATTGTCTGCAGAGCTGCAGTTTCATGAGACAATTATATCCAATAGTCATAACGAGTATTTTACACATATTCTTGAAAATGGTCTCTGGTGCTATATCAGGTTTGCGGTTGAAGAGACGGCAGCAGGCAGGGAAAATGCGCGAAGACTTGAGCTGTTATCGAAAATAGCAGAGGCATATTCGGATAAGGATATAAATATTGTCAGAGAACTTTTGGGAGAATATTTTGGAAGTCTTTGTGAGGCTGTTATAGCAGAGAGGGAAGAAAGCAGCAGGTAATTGGTGACTTATTTTATACTGAATAATGACAGATGATTCGGAAGCATATAAAATTAAAAGATAACAAGAGGAAAAAGTAATTATGATAGGACTTAAACCGATAAAGATTCCGTCAGCGAAGGAGCGTGTAGCATCGGAGCTGCGCAAGGCAATTTTGTCAAAACAGCTAAAAGAGGGAGAAAATCTTACACTGGAAAGTGTAGCGCAGCAGCTTAATGTATCTATAACTCCCGTGCGTGAGGCTTTTCAGATATTAGCGCATGACGGACTTATCAAGCTAAGACCGAATAAGGGAGCAATAGTACTTGGAATTACAGAGACGTACATAAGGGAGCACTATCAGATTAGAGGCATACTCGAGGGCGCATGTGCAGGTTTTGCTGCTTCACCTGATATCGATATCAGCAAGATAGAGCAGTCATACCTGGATGCAAGGGAGATGACAGCTTCCGGAGATTATAGCAGATATGCGGATTTAAACCGTGAGTTTCATAGTGAAATCTGGGCAGCATCCGGCAACAAAAAGATGGAAAATATGATCGCAGAATTGTGGAACGGACTTTCAATGGGCAGCATGGTCACAGAGGAGGAATATGCGGGCATTTCTATAAAGGAGCATGAGGCTATATACGAAGCAATCAAGGCTCATGATGTGCAGCTTGCACAGCGGAGGATGTATGAGCATATCATGCGTAGTCGTGATGATATGCTGACATATTATGTGTAGATGTAAGTTATTAATTTAACACATTACTTGTAATAGATGCACAAATTGAATAGGTTGAATATATATAAATTGCCGAAATTGTCAAAAAGGTATTGACGATTTCGGTTTTTTGTTATATCTTAAACTTAGAAATTGGATACAATATCAAATATCAAATATTATACGGAGGAGGAAAAAGATATGAGTCCAGCAACAATAACACTTTTATTCTTATTGTTTGCCGTTGTGATGTTCGTGTGGGAAAAGATTCCGCTTGGGGTTACATCCATGATAGTATGCGTCGGTCTTGTTATCACAGGAGTACTGGATTGGAAAACAGCTTTTTCAGGATTTATTGACAGCAATGTAATTCTTTTCGTAGCGATGTTTATCGTCGGAGGAGCATTGTTTGAAACCGGTATGGCAAACAAAATTGGAGGAGTGGTCACACACTTCGCCAAAACAGAGAGGCAGCTTATCATAGCAATCATGGTGATCGTAGGATTGATGAGCGGAATCCTGTCAAACACAGGAACTGCAGCAGTTCTGATTCCGGTAGTTATCGGAATTGCAGCAAAATCAGGATACTCGAGATCGAGACTTCTTATGCCACTTGTTTTTGCAGCAGCCATGGGTGGAAATTTATCTCTCATCGGTGCACCGGGAAATCTCATAGCACAATCAGCTATGGGAGAGATTGGACTTAGCTTTGGATTTTTCGAGTATGCAAAGGTAGGACTTCCGATACTTATAGCAGGTATTCTGTACTTTGCATTTATAGGATACAAATTCCTGCCTGAAAAGCAGGGCAGTACGGAAAGCTCATATGATGAGCAGAAGGATTTTTCAAATGTGCCTAAATGGAAACAGATGATGTCATTGATTATCTTAATCCTTACACTTTTGGGAATGATTTTCGAGGACAAGATTGGCATAAAGCTTTGTGTCATCGGCTGTGTCGGAGCACTTGCCCTTATCATTACAGGCGTTATTAGTGAGAAAAACGCACTTAAATCAATAGATTTGAAAACCATTTTCTTATTTGGTGGAACTCTTTCACTTGCAGCGGCGCTTCAGGAGACCGGGGCAGGCGAAGAAATCGCAACAGCGGTTATCGGTATACTTGGCAAAAATCCATCACCATACGTTCTCACATTCGTAGTGTTCATGCTTTGCTGTGTACTTACGAACTTTATGTCAAATACCGCCACCACAGCACTTTTGGTTCCAATCTGCGTATCAATTGCCACAGAGATTGGAGCTGACCCGAGTGCAGTACTTATGGCATGTGTTATCGGTGGTTCATGTGCATACGCCACACCTATCGGTATGCCTGCCAACACAATGGTCATTACAGCCGGAGGATACACCTTCAAGGATTATGCAAAGGCCGGTATTCCGCTTATAGTAGTGGCGACCATTGTAAGTATGGTCTTACTGCCGATTTTCTATCCGTTCTTCCCATAAGAACGGATGGGAGTGGGTAAACAATAAATTAATATTTAATTATTTACAAGATTTATATTAGGAGGAAAAACTATGTCAAACGAGAAACAGGTAGAACAGCTTACCACCTATATGGCAAATTTTATCGCTCATATAGCAAAAATTACCGGATGATGTCATTGCAAAACTGACAGAACTCCGTGACAAAGAGGACAGTCCTCTTTCAAAAACAATCTATGATACAATGTTTAGAAATCAGGAGCTTGCGGTAAAACTTAACCGCCCAAGCTGCCAGGATACAGGAGTACTTCAGTTCTGGGTTAAATGTGGAACAAAATTCCCACTTATTGATGAGCTTGAGGGACTTTTAAAAGAGGCTGTTGTAAAAGCTACATTTGAGGCTCCTCTTCGTCACAACAGTGTTGAGACTTTCGATGAGTACAACACAGGAAAGAACGTAGGAAAAGGAACACCGACAGTATTCTGGGATATCGTTCCGAACAGTGATAAATGTGAGATCTACACATACATGGCAGGTGGCGGATGCACACTGCCAGGGAAAGCCATGGTGCTGATGCCGGGCGAAGGATACGAAGGAGTTACAAAATTTGTAATGGATGTCATGACCTCTTATGGCTTAAATGCATGCCCACCTCTCCTGGTCGGTGTCGGTGTGGCAACATCTGTTGAGACAGCAGCACTTTTATCAAAGAAAGCACTCATGCGTCCAATCGGATCTCACAATGAGAACGAGAGAGCCGCAAAGATGGAAAAACTTCTCGAGGATTGTATCAATGCTATCGGCCTTGGACCTCAGGGAATGGGTGGCAAGTATTCCGTAATGGGGGTACATATTGAAAACACAGCCCGTCATCCATCTACAATCGGTGTCGCCGTGAATGTTGGCTGCTGGTCTCACAGACGTGGACACATTAGTTATTTGATAAGGACCTTAATTACACAATCACAACACATTCGGGGGTGGAATTATAATGGTAGAGAGAATTAATGGAAAAACAATTTTAACAACACCAATCTCAGCAGAGGATCTTAAAGGAATAAAAATCGGAGATATTGTATACTTAAATGGAAGCATGACAACCTGCCGTGATGTAGCACACCGCCGTCTGGTTGAGGAGGGAAGAGAACTTCCGGTAGATGTAAGAAACAATGCTATTTTCCATGCAGGACCGATCATCCGTCCACTCGAGAATGACAAATTTGAAATGATTTCTGTAGGACCGACAACAAGTATGCGTATGGAAAAATTTGAGTATGAATTCGTAAAAGAGACTGGTGTCCGTGTAATCATCGGAAAAGGTGGAATGAAAGAAAACACAGAGCGTGCATGTAAAGAATTCGGAGCAATTCATTGTGTATTCCCAGCAGGAAATGCTGTTGTTGCAGCAACAGAAGTTGAGGAAATCGTCCGCGCAGAGTGGAGAGATCTCGGAATGCCTGAGACACTGTGGCACTGCCGCGTAAAAGAGTTCGGACCACTGATCGTATCTATCGATACAGAGGGTAACAACTGGTTTGAGCAGCAGAAAGTTGAGTTCAACAAGAAAAAAGATGCAGCAACAGAGGAAATCTGCAAGCAGGTAGGATTCATCAAATAGTTGCCGGAGCCTGGTATCAAATTTATTTAGAACCCAATTGCCATGAAAGTATTCTGGCAAAATATATACCCGCAGAATGCGGGAGAAAACATAAAAAAATATAATTTTTCGCGCAAAGGCTCTCACATAATTTGACTATTATGTGGGAGCTTTTAGATATATGAAATTAGAATAGTATGATAATCATTTCCATAGGATATTAAAATAAATTACTGCAATAAAAAAGATTATTGCCGGTAACTAAAAAAGAGAGGAATAAATGATAATGAAGCAATTCCTGAGAAAAACAATGAAAAATGTAGCAGCCTACGTGGAACTTTTTCTGTCGGCAGTACTGGTGTTTGTGATAGTGGTGCTTATTATAAAGCTTATAGGGCAGTGCTTTTTTGATATATGGCATGATAAAATTAAACTGGAGTATTACATGGAATATATCATGTCGCTTGCAATCGGCGTGGAGTTTGTGAAAATGCTCTGTACTCATAAGCCGGGCACAATCATAGAGGTGCTTTTGTTTGCGACAGCCAGGCAGATGATCGTGGAGCATCTCAATGTATATGAGACACTTGTCGGAATAGGTGCGATAGCGGCGCTTTTTGCCATCAGAAAATTCCTTTTCTGCAGCTTTGATGAGGCAGACCACATGATATGCCGTGGCAGCCAGACGGTAGCGAGGGCGAATTTTATTTCGAACAAATATACCGGAGGAAAAGACAAAGCTGCTTAGAGATGTGATAAGCGAAAAATTGCAGGATGAGGGTAAAAATGTGTCAATCGGAGCCTGTGTGTATTACCAGGATTGTGCGCTCAGAGTTGATAATGTGAAGCAGGGCGTTGTCACAAGAGTTGAGGTAATTAAAAATCTGTAGATAAAAGGAGGATCAGCACATCTGTGCTAATCCTCTTTTTGCTACTCCAGATTAAGTTTCTTTGTCATTTCTTACAAAAATGTAAGATACAAGGTCGAAATGTAAGCTGATTCGATAGCATACATTCCGGCATTTTGTTATTATAATTACATGAAGCATCAACAATGTAAGTTGTGAAGCCGATTATGACGTCATATTAAAAATAAATGTAACAAAAATAGAAGTTTAAATAACATTTTGAAATCATCGTAAAGGAGCATTGAAATGGCAATCTTAGAAGTAAGTAACCTCAAAAAAATATATACAACCAGATTTGGTGGCAATCAGGTACAGGCATTGAAAAACATCAATTTCTCTGTAGAGGAAGGTGAGTATGTGGCAATCATGGGAGAGTCCGGCTCAGGAAAGACGACACTTTTAAATATTCTCGCGGCACTTGATAAGCCGACAGCGGGAGAGGTACTCTTAAATGGAAAGAACCTTGTCTCATTGAAGGAAAAGGAGATATCTGCCTTCAGACGTGAGCATCTGGGCTTCGTATTTCAGGATTTTAATCTGCTTGACAATTTTTCACTGAAGGACAATATCTTTTTACCGCTTGTGCTGTCAGGTGTGGATTATAGGGATATGGAAAAAAGGCTTGCACCTATAGCTTCGCTGCTTGGAATTGAAAAGCTGCTTAATAAATATCCATACGAGGTGTCAGGAGGACAGAAGCAAAGGGCAGCAGTGGCACGTGCGATAATAACAAATCCCGAATTAATTTTGGCTGATGAGCCAACAGGAGCACTGGATTCAAAGGCAACAGACAGTCTGCTTAGGCTGTTCAACAGGATAAACGAGGACGGACAGACCATTCTCATGGTGACACACAGCACAAAGGCTGCAAGTCATGCCAACAGGGTGCTTTTCATAAAGGACGGTCAGGTGTTTCATCAGATTTACCGTGGCAATCTTACAAATGACGAGCTCTATGTGAAGATTCAGGATGCACTTATGCTGATTACGACAGGTGGTGAGAAGCATGAATAAAATATATAGCAGGCTGGCATTTACAAATATAAAAAATAATAAGACTCTTTATATGCCTTACATTATATCGGGAATGGTCATGATAGCCATGTTTTATGTGATGATGTTTTTAAACAACTCAAAGGGACTTGGCAAGGTGCCGGGCGCGGATGCACTGGCGTCGATAATGGGGCTTGGATGCGGAACAATAGCGGTTTTTTCATATATATTTCTGTTTTATACAAACAGCTTTATCATCAAAAGGCGCAAGAAAGAGGTAGGAATATACAATATTCTTGGCATGGAAAAGCGTCATATCGCGAGAGTTTTGATAATTGAGACACTTACCGTAGCACTCGCAGCAATAGTATCTGGAATTATAGCCGGTATTTTATTTTCTAAGCTGTTGATTATGTTTCTTTATAGGATTATAAATATTAAAGCACAAATTGATTTCGCTGTATCTACTGGCGCTGTCGTAAATACAATACTTATTTTTGGAGTGCTGTATTTTCTTACTCTCATCTATAACCTGATGCAGGTGAAGCTTGCTAATCCGATAGAGCTGCTTCGCGGTGGCAATGTCGGTGAGAAAGAGCCGAAGAGCAAATGGCTTATCGCTATAATCGGACTAGGCTGTCTTGCCGGGGGATATTATATTGCGATTACCACAAAGAGCCCTCTTCAGGTGCTTTCACTGTTCTTTGTCGCAGTGCTGCTTGTCATCATCGGAACGTATCTTTTATTTATTTCAGGAAGCATTGTGATACTTAAGGCACTCAGGAAAAACAAGAAGTTTTACTATAATAAAAAGCATTTTGCGGCGGTTTCAGGAATGATTTACAGAATGAAGCAGAATGCGGGCGGACTAGCGAGTATATGCGTTCTTTCCACAATGGTGTTGGTTGTTGTTTCCACAACCGTGAGCATGTATGCGGGCATGGAGGGAGAACTTAAGCAGAGATATCCTTCGGATATCAGTGTATATAGCTGGTATAAGGAAGTGCCGGCTGATGTGAATCTGGATGATGCACTTAAAGAAGCTGCTGCAGATTCGGATAAAATAATAGCTGACTCTGCTTGTAATGTTAAAGACAGCAAAAGCTACACTTATTTTAGCTGGACAGTGTTTAGAGAGGGGACAGAGTTTAAGCCGGTGTTAAGTTACGATAACGATATTTCCCTGTTGTATTTTGTCACAGGAGATGAAATTGATGAGATGGAGACCGGCTTTAAAGAGAGGCTGAATAAAAAATCCCACAGCTTGATACCGGTTCGGTGGCTGTTTATGGAACGGAAAAGTTTAATGGCGATATAATTAATCTGTTGGGCAAAGAATTTAAAGTAGCTGCGGCAGAAAAAACTGCTGTAAGTAAAGACAGCTATATGTCCTCTATGTATAGTGGTGTGTACTATGTAGTGGTAGACAGCAAGGCAACACTTGCAGAGATATTTAACCTGAACAGCTCGCTGGGAGAGGATAGTGTGCCGACTATGCTCAACAATGAAATTGATTATAATCTGTATGGCAGCAGTGAGGATAAGCTTGCTGTGGCAAAGGCTCTGGATAAGCATTTTGAGGAAAATAGTGTAAAATCAGATGTGTCAGGCTTCTATGAGGAAAGCCGTGATGCAAACAGAGAACAGATTTATGTATTGTATGGTGGCCTGTTCTTTATCGGAATATTCCTTGGAACGATGTTTCTTATGGTTACTGTGATGATTATTTTCTATAAGCAGATTTCAGAGGGCTATGATGACAAAGCACGCTATGAGATTATGGAGAAGGTGGGCATGAGCAATGACGAGGTGAAGAAATCCATTACTTCACAGGTGCGTATGGTATTTTTCCTGCCTATTATACTTGCCGCGTGTCATCTTGCAGCAGCATTTCCTCTGCTTCGCAGACTGCTTGTCATGTTCAATCTTACGGATGTTAAGCTTATTGTGGTCTGTATGGTTGCTACGCTTTTGGTGTTTATGGTCATATACTATATTGTTTTCAAGATTACTTCGAGAGCATACTACAGGATTGTGGGAAACCAGATTTAGGGGTTTCATATGAATTATGAATGCGCTATAATAGGACATAGCAATGATGCGTAAGAATATAGAGCGAGAGGAACAAGCAGTATGAGTATGACAGAAACAATTAAACTTTACGACAGGGATGCATATGCCATAGAGTTTGAGGCAGATATTATATCTTGCGAGCCGAACAAGGCAGATGATAAGCAGTTTGATATAATATTAAATCAGACTTTATTTTTCCCGGAGGAGGGCGGACAGAGCCCGGACATGGGAATACTTGGTGGCTACAGTGTCGTTGATGTGCAGATTAAGAATGGAGTCATTACTCATACGGTGGATATTTCCGCAGGTGATTGCTGCATAATGGGCAAAGAAGAGGCTCAGACAGAAAAGAAGACTGATGGACAGATTACAGGCATGGAGTGCGCTTCTGAGAAAGTAGAGCTTGCAGCAGGCGTCCACGTACATGGCAAAATAGACTGGCAGCATCGTTTTACAATATGCAGCAGCACAGTGGAGAGCATATTTTTTCGGGAATTGTCCACCGCAGGTTTGGTTTTGAGAATGTGGGCTTTCATCTGAGTGATTCTGTAGTGACAATGGATTTCAGTGGAGTGATTTCACCGGAGGATATAGCAGAGGTGGAGCATGAGGTAAATGTAGCCATTTCAAAAAATATTCCGATAGAGGTGACATATCCGTCAAGGGATGAGCTTGCGCAGCTGGAGTACAGAAGCAAAATCGAGATTGAAGGACAGGTCAGAATAGTGACAGTGCCGGGGTATGATGTGTGTGCATGCTGTGCGCCGCATGTGAAGCGCACCGGCGAGATTGGCATGCTTAAGGTTATGAATTATCAGAATTATAAAGGAGGCGTCAGAATCAGCATCCTTTGTGGTTTCAGGGCACTGGAGGCTTTCAGACAAAAGTGCGACATCATCTCAGAGCTCATGGGGATATTTACCACAAATCAGGAGGCTATTGTGGATAACGTCACAAAGCTTAAGGCAGTAAACCAGTCGCTTAAGTCAGAGCTTGGCACTGCAAAGTCAGCGCTTTTGGATTATAAGGTAGCAGAGCTTCCTACTGATACGGACAATGCAGTATTGTTTGAGGACGGCATTGATACGAATACAGCAAGAAATTGCGTCAATGGACTTGTGGAGAAATATAGTGGCTTTAGTGCATTTTTTACAGGAAATGATGAGGCGGGCTATAGCTTTATTATCGGAAGCAAGAATGCAGACTGCAATACAGTTGCCACAGCACTGAGAAATAAGCTGGGTGCCAGAGGCGGCGGTAAGCCGGTTATGGTGCAGGGCTCTGTCAAGGCAGCAAAGAGCGAGATTGAGGAAGTGTTAAAAGAGGTGCTTTGACTTTTTGAAAATATAGTTTGTGGGACGGATTAAGAACACAAAGCGGTTTCAAGACATTTCGTCTTGAAACCGCTTTTATTGTAAAATTATATCCAAAGATAATTATTTGTTAGATCTTCTCCAAATGTGCATCTTCTCGGCCTCTTTGATGAGCTCATCACGGAAATCAGGATGAGCAACAGAGATGATTGCCTCAGCCTTCTGCCATGTAGAAAGACCCTTTACATTTACCATACCATACTCTGTAACGATATAGTGAGTGTTGGCTCTTGTGTCAGTAACGACAGAACCATCTACAAGAGTAGGACGGATACGTGAGTGAACTACGCCCTGCTTGTCGGTGAAAGTTGAAGAGCAGCAGATAAAGCTCTTTCCACCGTTTGACATATAAGCACCGAGAACGAAATCAAGCTGTCCGCCGGCACCACTGATGTGCTTTGTGCCTGAGCTCTCTGAGCTGATCTGTCCGTAGAGGTCAAGGTCTACACAGTTATTGATTGAGATGAAATTGTCAAGTGCGGCAATATTATTGATATCATTTGTGTAGCTTACCGGGGCACTCATGAGCTCAGGATTCTCATCGAGGTAATCGTACATCTTCTTGGTTCCGCACCGAAGCCGTAAGCCTGACGATAACGGTCGATGTTTTCTTTGCTCCTGTGATTTTTCCGGCCTTTGCGATGTCAACGAATGCGTCAACGTACATCTCTGTGTGGACACCGAGATCCTTGAGGTCTGACTCAGCGATGAGTGAGCCTACTGCGTTTGGCATTCCGCCGATACCGAGCTGGAGACAGGCACCGTTTGGAATCTGGTCAACGATAAGCTCTGCAACCTTCTTGTCTACATCTGTTGCAGGACCACCGGCACCAAGCTCTCCGATTGCAGGGTTGTCACCCTCAACAATGTAAGAAACCTGTGAAATATGTACATTGGCTTCTGAACCGCCGTGACAGCGAGGCATGTTTTCATTGACCTCAACGATGATTTTCTTTGAAGTCTCGCATACAGCACCGAGGTGAGATGCGTTAGGACCAAAGTTGAAGTAACCGTGTGAATCCATCGGTGCAACCTGGAACATAGCGACATCGTCGCGTTGTTGAATCTCTATAATAACGAGGAAGCTCTGAGTAACGGATTGGTGAGTAGAAAGAACAGCCTCTCTTGATAAGCTTTCTCTCATAACCGCCCATGTGCCATGAGTTCCATGTGAAGTGCTCGCCGGCATCCTCACGCTCGAAAATGGCAAGTGGCTTAAGCAAAATACCACCACGTACATTGACATCCTTAAGTTCATCAGTTCTTCTGGCAAGTGCCTTGTCGAGGGCATCAGGTGTGCCTGTGCACCAGCCGTAGTCAACCCAGTCGCCTGATTTGACAATTTTTACTGCCTCATCTGCTGAGACAAGTTTCTGCTTGTACTCTTCTAAAAAGCTCATAAAATCCTCCTTAGATACCTAAAATGATAGTAGCAAAATGCTACGTTAAAAAAATAACAAACCCTATACTCTCTATATTATCACTTTAGAGAGGATTTTACAAGTTGGTAAATGCTGGTAGAGACTTTTATATGACAGCCTTTGCTAGTCACCCTCCGGAAGCATCCATTCCTCAGCCTGCTTCTGGTAATCGGCCGCCTGGCTGCGCAGTGAATCAATCAGCTCCTTATCGCCTTTAAATACATTCCTTGATTTAGGAGGAAGCGAATCAAGCTTTTTCTGCTTCTCATCAGCCCATCTTGAGTAGCACTCAGACAGGGCATGAAGCGCCTTGCCACCGCCGCACTCCACATCGAGTACCGGCTTTGTCTCGAATGCAGCGTTGTAATACCACAGGCTTGCCTCCTCATAGTCTGCCTTGTCGAAATAGTACGCACCGAGCTCACAGCACACCTCGCTGCAGCCATCAACTGCTACATTTTTAGGGCAACAGAAAAAAATTTGTCGTAGTCGCCATTCATGCGATAGTAGCGTGATAGCACGCAGGTGGATTCGATGTCGGGGCTGTTGCGGTATTCACCCTGAAAATATGGCAGGGCATTGGTAAAATCCTCGGGCTTCCGCATTTTAAAAGCTCCTTGGCATACATAGTCGCTATACTTTTGGCAGGGTGCCGTTTCTTTCAAACGAGCGCTTGAATATGGTGAAATCCCGCTTGCCGTGAGTGCCCTGCGGCAGATGTTGTATACAGATATCGCTGTCATAGACTACAGGCTCTAAGCGCACAGTCTCGTGCACCGGATTAATCCATGTAAACGTGCGAAGCCTCTTGAACAGCTTCGGGCGATACTCTGAGGATGAATTTTGCACTGTGTTGAATTTGCTTGGAGTAATGTATTTCATTTGGACAATCTCAATTTCCGGCAGCAGCGCAGCCTTAAGCATCATGAAACGCCTGCGGTTGGTATCGTCGAGCACCTCGTCGGCATCGTGCATATATGTATTCCTGCGTAGCCTTGGAAAACGAAAAATTCCTGGCCGCAGCAAAATCATCGCACCATGAGAAATCATAGATTTTGTCCGTATATCGTGCAGCTATCTCCTTTGTGCTATCCGTCGAGCCGGTGTCCACTATGATGATTTCATCCATCAGCCCTTTGAGACTGTTCAGGCATCGTTCGAGCACCTCTTCTTCATTTTTTACTATCATGCATAAGCTAATTGTAATCATATTTATCTCCATTTACCGGTCGGATGTTATAATTGTTACGATTATATTATAATATATATATCGGCATGTTTTGCAGAAATATTTGTGTATTGTAAATATTGCCGGGATTTCATATAATTAAAATGGAATGTTGGAATTATATTAGAATTTGGAGGGAAAGACTATGAGTTCAAAGAATATAGATATAAAAATATCAGAAGATTTAGTACCTTATTTATATATACTAAAAGGTGGCGAAACGGTAAGTGATAAGCTTACATTATCAGCGGTGGTAGGTTTGTTTACTACTAAAGTTATTACTTTAGAAAAAGCTGCGGAGTTGACAGGCAAAAGTATATGGGATTTTATAGATATTCTTAAGGTATATGGTATACCATGGGGAGAATATGAGGAGGATGACATGGATATGGATGATGTTTTTTTGAGTAAATTGGGGGAATAATGGATGAAAAAAATTGACATTATATGCAATACCAGTCCTATTATAGGTTTGATTTCGATAGATAGATTATATTTATTATGGGATTTATTTGGAAGCATTATAATTCCGGAAGCTGTATTCAATGAATTATGTGCAGATTCTGTAAATCATCAGGATGAAATTAAAAGGATTAAAGAGTGTGTTAATTCAGGAAAAATTATCATATACAAAGTAAAAAATGCGGATACAGTAAAGGCATTATATGGAAGATTGCATTTTGGAGAGCTTGAAGTTATTGTTGGTGCAAAAGAGCTTGGAATTGATTTTGCAATAATCGATGAGCATGCTGCAAGAAAAATGGCATCGGAATTTTTAATTGATACAATAGGCGTTTTAGGAATTTTGAGCTTGGCAAAAACAAAAGGGTTAATAAATTTAGTAAAGCCTGAAATGGATAAACTTATTTCTAAAGGCTATAGAATTTCAGATAAACTATATAATCAGATTTTAGCAAGGAATAATGAAGTAATTTAGAAGAGGAACAAATATGGAAAATCATACAATTGTAACACTGAAAAAAGGCGAAGGACGCACTATAAAGGCAGGTGGCGCATGGATTTTTGACAATGAAATAGACACAATCACAGGAACCTTTACAAACGGAGATATTGTTGTGGTACACGATTTTGACGGATATCCGATGGGGCGCGGCTTCATAAACCAGAATTCAAAAATCCGTATCAGAATGATGACAAGAAAAGCAGACCAGCTGATTGATGACAATTTCCTCAGGATGAGAGTGCAAAATGCCTGGGATTATCGCAAGCAGGTGATGGCAGGAGGCAATGATAATGTGCCTGATTTAAACTGCTGTCGTGTGATATTTGGCGAGGCTGATTTCCTGCCGGGTATTACAGTGGACAAATACGCAGATGTGCTTGTGGTGGAGTGTCTTGCACTTGGAATGGAGCAGTTTAAGGTGAAAATTGTTGAACTGTTAAAGGAAGTGCTGGCGGCGGACGGAATAAATATTCGTGGAGTATACGAGCGCAGTGATGCAAATGAGCGCAAAAAAGAAGGTCTTCCTAAGGTAAAAGGTTTTATAGGAGCCGAGTTTGACACAAATGTGGAGATAGTAGAAAACGCAGTTCACTATATGGTCGATGTGGAAAATGGACAGAAAACAGGCTTCTTCTTAGACCAGAAGTATAACAGGCTTGCTATGCAGCGTATCTGCAAGGGGAAAAGAGTGCTCGACTGCTTCACGCACATGGGCACATTTGCTCTCAATGCAGGAATTGCGGGGGCAAGTGAGGTTACAGGACTTGATATATCAGAGTATGCGGTTAAGCAGGCCACAGAAAATGCGAAGAGAAATAATCTCTCAGACACAGTGAAGTTTCGCGTTGCAAATGTGCTGGATGAGTTGCCACGGCTCGCTGCAGATGGTGAAAAATATGATGTAGTCATTCTGGATCCTCCGGCATTTACAAAGTCGCGTGAGGCTACCAAAAATGCGATAAAGGGCTACCGCGAGATTAACATGAAGGGACTTAAGCTTGTTAAGGATGGTGGATTTCTGGCTACCTGCTCATGCTCTCATTTCATGACGCAGGAGCTGCTTGCAAAAACGGTCAAGGAAGCGGCAAGGGCCACTCACAAGAGGCTGCGCCAGGTGGAGTTCCGCACACAGGGACCGGATCATCCGATACTGTGGGCCAACTCAGCTAATGTACCGGAGTCGTATTATCTTAAGTTTTTCATTTTCCAGGTCGTTGATGAGAAGTAGATGACAGAAAGTGGCGGAAATGCTTGATTTACAAGGGCTGGAAGGTCTTTAGTGATTAGCTTGCAAACCTTGTAAAGTATCGCAAAATATCGTATCACAGTGGTATAAAGTGGTAAGAAAAATGGTAAGTCTGAGTGGCAAGCACCTGAAATGTAATGGGGGTAAATTGGAATGACAATGACACCGGAGAAGGTTATGTGTTCGCTCTTCATAATACGGAAATTTGTAGTATAGATGTAGCGTTTTGTGGTATACTATAGAAGAACAAATACCTTTCTGCGAAAGGGAAAGGGGAAAGGATACGTGTATGACAGTTGATAGAAGAGTAAGCAGTATTGAATCCAGCTTCAAAATGGAAAGCATGCCATTTGATGCAGAATGTCGTCAAAGAGTAAGAAATGTCTTAACCAAGAAAGTTTCTGCTACAGATGCAATTTCAGAATTAAATAAGAAATACAGAGTATCCAAGAAGCAGGTTGAAGGATCAAGAGTATGATTATTGGCTTATATGTGGGCTACAAGGGTGCAACCATTGCCCGGTTAGTGGCGGCTTGCCACTAAGTACTGGGGATTATCTGGCGAAATAGCCGCAGGTTTGAAATAGCGGCTTTGCTGAAAAAAGAGAATACAAAGACCTGCCCGGAAGAAACTTCGTAAAGTATCGCAAAATATCGTATCACAGTGTTATAAAGTGGTAAGAAAATAAGAGACGGCAAATCGTCAACAAGTTGTTGGCAATTTGCCACATTTAGTTGTATGTTGTAGTTATTCCACTTTTATGCTGTGGTCTATACCTCTGCTTCAGCCATGATAATCTCAGCAGCATCAAGTATGAGCTGTGAAGCTTTCATGTGAAGCATACCAGGCTTTCCATGATAGGATTGCCTGATAAAATGTCCATGTTTGTCCTCATTTCTTCTGTTTTAGTGTAATGTAACAGTAGTATAACCCATAATGTGGATTTATGCCACAGTTGTTTTTTATTGGGGAAAGAAACAAATATTGTAAATTAAAAACACCAAAAGTTATACTAAAGATGTTATAGAAATATAGGGGCAAGTGTAAATGATAGGAATTGCAATATGCGATGACCATACAGACTACGATGTAGGAAATGAAATAATAAACACAATTCTAAATTACTATCTGTCTCCAATAAAGTCTGCTTGTAAAATAACCGTTCGTCGAAAAAATGAACCGTTCGCAGAAAATAGTTAGCATATAGGCGGAAGATGGGATAAACTAGAAGCTTTCCTGCTCTGCTTCTAGTTTATTTTTTGTAGGTGTGAATATGGAGAACTACACATTTTGGAGGATAAGATGATTCAATATTTAGGTGAGCATAAACTTTTTAATGAAAAATACATTATATTTATTTTATTTTGTATATTCTTAATTGAATTTAAAAATTACTTTTCTCATAAAAATAAAGAAAAAGGGTATACATTGGTGATTTCGTTAATGTACTTAGGGGAGGCAATATTATTTTTAATGCCTTATGAGAATTATATTGTTGATATTATGTGTACATTATTTGGAATAGTGTTAATTTTATGCTTAATCTTGAGATACAAAAGTAGAAAAGGATAGAAATGAGTAGTATAAGAATATATGAAAATAAAACGTTTAAATTAAATAATTTATTAAAATATGAGCTGCATTCTGCAGATGAGAATGTAAAAGCTTTACATAGAGTCGGGACTGTCTGCAGACGGGAATGGCAAAAATAAAACAAAGAGAAGAGGCGGGATAAAAATGTATAAAGTATTATATATAGGATTTCTGACTTTTCAGTTAATATCTGTTTTTTGTAATTTGAAAAGTTCAAAAAAAGACATATTGGAAGCTCATAATAGCAGGAAATTTAATATTATAGGAATAGTATGTCAGATCATAGCTGTAATATTTATTATGATCATTCTAAAAATGCAGGGGTGAAGAGTGAAAAAATATATCGTACATTTTATTATATGGGGACTAGGTATAATTAGTTACTATATATTAGACAAGACAACGGCCGGAGATGAGTTTCAGAATATTAGCGTATTATTAATCGGATGTTTGATGTTTTATGCAGTGTATTATATTTCTATGATATCAGAAATCAAGAAAATTGAATGTGAATTGAATGAATCGGGAATATTTGGCGGACGTGGCATGGGGATTTTAATAAACATGTTTAGCTTGCAGTATATATTTGAACTTTATAAGAAACCATTAGTTTGCATTGTTCTTATAGTAGTTTCTGTTATTGTGCTGATACTATCACGTAAATATATAAAATCTTTTTGGACAAAAAATATATGGAGTAAACAATTTTTACTTATTTTTATTGCATTTAATGTATTGACGAGTTCTATAGGCAGTGTTCTTGGTTATAAGTGGGATGATATTTTGTTGGTTAATGTAAAAAATGTATCAAACGTAACAAAATTAATTCTTATAATATTTTATATTGTCATTTTTAAAAATACAGAGTTGCCAAACAGTTTTTTTATAAGACTTGCTTCTAAAAATGAGGCTTTGTTAGACAGAAGAAATTAGAAAATAAGCTTTTAATATATAGCATACGAAAGGGAAACAATGCGATACACATTTATAAAGCAGCATGATGCAACAGACTGTGCAGCGGCCATGCATCGATGATACCTTTTGACCATTTAATCATCTTATATAAGAGGTAAGTGATATGGAATACTTGAATTTCGAAAAGTCAGGACTTATTACGATCCTGATTCCCCTTAATTTTTTAATTGGAGAATATACATTGTTTTTTCGCTTGAATGGATGGAGCCGGAAAATAATTCACTTAATCACAGGTGTGATTGATCTATTTTTTGTGGTGGCAACAATTGCTAGTGGAGAGCATCCATATTATCCATTTGTGATTTTCGGTGGAATGTTAATTGGAATCATTCAAAGTGAATGGCGTTATAGAAAAATCAGTGAAGAAACAAATTGGAGCAAAATAGATATATTATTTAAAAAAGGGAGAATTTTGTTGGGAGCGATATTAATTATTATTGAAATAGTGATTAGAATATTGTATCCGTCAATGTTTATGGGATTGCCATTAATAACACGAATCTTTTCGTATATCATTTTAGCTGTGTTACCTATTGAAATAATAGTTTTTAACAGTTTTCTAGTAAAAAAACAAAATGGTATGGCAATTGAATATTTTTAGAAAGCAAGGTAAAAACATGCCATTCATGAAAAGAAAGTGTCGTTCGTGTGACCTACTTTATTAATTTTAAAGTACATGAAGGGAGTAATGAATTTGAATAAAGAGATTGTTGAAGGAATGTACATAGCTCTTATTTTTATTGCGGGATACTATTTAGTAAAGACGAAAAGAATTAATATTCTGTGGAAGATATTGGCAGCTGTGAATATACTTTCATGGGCGTGTTTATTAGTAATATTAGCACTAGATATAAATGTAAGTGCTGATTTTATATCCTTAAATTTAGCAGCATGTATGTTGTTGGCTATTTTACACCAATAATATGGTTTTCAGATAGAAAAAATATGGATATCTACAGTTTATTTGGAAATATAGGATTTGTATTAGTACTTAACAAGGAAGTAAATCAAATAAAAAATAGTGCCAGACTAAAAGAAAACCTTCAGAAAATTCTAGGTCTTGATTGTTATCATAAGACATGGATCACAATATCGAAATCAAAAGATGAAGAAATTACATTGACTATGTTATTTTTCAGTAAAAAGGAATTTGCCTGCTTTGAACGAAAAATTGATAAGAAGTATATAGTAGAAAAGGAAAATGGATTTGGAACATTGGTTACTATGCAAATACGAGGAGGTATTATATGAAAACGATAAAAATACAGCACTTATTTGGTAGATTTTCTATATTTTTCTTGGTGTTAATTGTGGCAGTATTTGCTGAGGAATATTCAATTGATAGGTTGTGCTTGAATATAAATGGATTTCCATTTATTTTTATGAATGCATTTATGATTGTAGGAATAGCATATATTTATCAAAAGCAACAAGGAAATTATTCATAAAGGAATTTGAGTATGAGATATATGAAGATTTCTTCTATATTGATGGGAATAAATATGAATATCAAGATGTAATAAAATGTGAAATTCATTATTTCGATTATTTTTTATAAATGTATTGTGTTTGCATATAGACATGAAAAACACTTCTAAAAGCACCCTTTGTTATATTCAGAAGACTTGGATGAAGGAATAGACTATAAAGACATTCCATTGTTTAAGTTTTATGAATCAGTTAGCGAACATTTGAGAATCAGCTAACTATTGACAGATAGGGGTGAAAGAAAATAATAGGCTTGCCAGGATATAATTTTTCATAACAATACTGTTACCCTCCTAGATTTTGTTCTAATTTTTCTCTACTCCATTGATAACTTACTTTTTTTAACAATCCATCGTTTTCTACTACTACCTTTGCAATCACCTCCCCCTTTTCACATATGTAATAAATACCATTCGTTTCATATACCACGTCAATTTCACTGAGCTGATATCTTTTGTATATAGAATTGTTTTCTTGAACAATTTGTTTAATTAAATCATCTAAATTATCTTCATGTTTTCTGATATAGTATACAAGAGTGAAATCACCTTCATGTTTATAATCATGCTCGTCATATATGGACGCCGCCTCAAAATAATCATATTCGCCAAAATTCAATCCATAATAATCCAAAACTCTATCAAATGTATTATTTACACCTGATGCCGAACCCATCATAAGACAAAACAAACCAAAAAATAATGTCCAAAAAACATATATAAGACAATATATTTTTTTACTCTTTATATTTTCTCTATCACGATGTCTTCCATAACAAATCACATCCGTAATTTGCTTTGGGAAAAATAGCGTGATAAAAATTGAAAATATTGCATATAACAATCCCATAACAGTTTCTCCCATTTCTTATTATTCCATCATTCATTTTAATTATATCATTTATACCATGCTTCGTCCATTTTTATCTAAATACGCTCATATAAAATTTAGGTACAAAACAAACCCAAAAATAATGTCAAATGCTTTGAAAAAGTGTCAATAAAAACATAAAATAATAAAAAAGTTTTGAGCTAATTGACAATTGTTTAATTAATATATCTTGTGATAAAATATCCGCGAAGATAATGGAGTGCCATTATAAGGAGGTATTCAGAAATGAATAAAATAATAAACAAACAAGTTCTTGCTACGTTTGCATTAGTTACTATCATGGCAGGAGTGTTAATAGGTACTAATTGTATTTATGCAGCGCAGGACGGAAAAGAGACAACAACTATCCGGCTTATAAACCAGACTTATTTTAATGTTAAGGATATCAAGGTAACCTGGAACGATGGCAAAGAGCAGACTGTCAACACACTTGGCAGCCATGATTCAATTGATTTCTCATCAGATGCCGGAAGCGTATACAAAATGGATGTTACCGGAACAACCCAGTCCGGAGAAAAATTCACCGGACATTTTAAGGGACTGGTCGGCAAAGATACAAGAGTATTTATAGAGCTTGACGAGAATGCTGATGTTCAGGTTTTTATCCCACAGGGAGAAATTGATTAAGCATTAATTATTGTTCTTTAAGATTCGCCAGAGTGTGCTTCGGCTTATGCCGAGCCGCCTGGCGGTTTTTTCTTTATTGTCATGTTCTTCGTGTAACACCTGAAGAATGATCTGATAATTTATCTCATCTAGAGTTCCATCAAATTTTACTGAATCATCAAAGACGCGTCCGTAGTCGGGCTCCTGTTTCAGGATGGCTTCTACAGTGTCACAGGAGATATACGGTGTCTTTGTTATTGTGACAAGCTCTTTAAGGACATGCTGCAGCTGGTCGAGATTGTTAGGCCAGTTGTACGAGAGCATTTTTTCCATTGCGTCAACGTCAAAGCCTATTATCTGTTTCCCGAGGGAGACATTGAACCGGTGCAGATAGAGCGCGGTTATACCGGAAAAATCGTCAATGCGCTCTCGAAGCGGTGGGAGATTCATGGTAAGGCAGGAAAGATGATTCTCCATGAAGGTGCGTATTGTGGCAAATGCAGGCTGATTGGAGTTGTTGGTGGAAAGCGAGACTATGAGTCTCATTCTCGTGCAAAGCTTCGTCTGGTCTATATATTGAAACAAATCACCAATCTGTTCCAGACTAAGAGCATCGGCTTTTAAAAAATACTGTGCTGTCCACTTCGTTGAGAGGAGAATTCTCATTGTTTAGCAGGCTGTGCCACTTACGCTCTTTTATCAGAGAACAGTCGATACTGTAAAATGGAGCGTGCTTATAGTTGCTTTGCTTGTAAATAAGTGATGCAGCCTTGCCTTTGCCGGTTCCGTTTTCTCCGAGAATAAGCACAGGCAGATGGCTTTTAGCGTATTCTTCTACTATCTGCGCTATTTTGCCTGCTTTACCGGTTCCGTTGTAAGCGTCAGCAAAGTCGTTGGAGGAGGTGTTGTCAATATTGTAAATCTGAAATCCAGGGTCGTCCTCGGCGGTTAATGCAGGACTCTTACATATAGTAATTGCAGTGTACTTCTGGTCCTCGTAAATCAGGTGGCGGTTGTACAGAGTATAGACGTTATCGCGTATCTGATGCGAAACGGTCTGGTTCGGAACTTTCAAAAATGACTTAATGTATGTCTGTACAAAATTCATCAACGATGTATTCATTTCATCTATTGCGATGCTTGAAAACCACAGAGTACCTGCAGGCGAGTAAATTAAGAATTCGCGGTCATCCTCGGTCAGAAGCGACTGGAACAGATCCTTCTGCTTGTGGACATAATTGGAAGAGTGCACAAGCTTTACAGCCTCGGCAACGGCGTTTTCTATGCTTTCCCTGCCAGAGGTTACAAGATTATAATTTAATCCGATATCCTTTGCGGCTCTGGCACCGGTCACGTCACATAGGACAAGTGTGCAGCCGTTTTCTTTTGCTTTTAAGGTGATTGACTGCATCTGCCGAGTCCTTGAAAGTGATTATGTCAATATCATATTGAAGCAGGTCGCACAGCAGATGTGCATTTGCAGTGATTCCGGGAAAACCGGCAATTACAAATTTTCCGTTGTAGCTCTCGGCAAGCTTGATGCTCAGAAGTATATCGTAAACAGAGATGGATATATCTATGACGGGAAGCTCAACAGCAGATTGTATAAGCTCTTCAGTGCCACCTCGCGAAATGATAACATCGTAATTTTATGTGCAAGCTGCATTGCTATATCACGGCCGGTGAACAGATCGCCGGTCTGGACCGTAAGAGCAATGTCATCGCGCGACTGTGCTATATCGGTAAGTATGTCAGCCATGCCCTCGTAAGGGGCGACTGCAAGAATCTTGGTTTTCTGCATATATTTCTCCTTATGGGATTTGTAAATGTTAAGTGGTTATTTTAATGTTTAAAAATGAAACGTAAAGATAGCGATAGTGATGCTTTGTTACTATTCAACCATATTGTATTACAGAATGTTTCAAAATGCAACAAATAAATGCGGCTTATGTTTCGAAATAGAACAAAAATAACAAAACAACGCGTTGAACGTGGCTCAAAAAACAGATATTATATGATTAGTTCAAAGAGATGTTCAAAAATAAAACACAAGAATAACAATATAACAAAGGAGAGGTAATATATGAGTTATCAGATTAAAATTCCGTCATGTATCTTTGGCGGAGCAGGAAGCATTGAGAATGTGAAAGCGGTAATAGAAAAAGAGAATGCAAAAAAAGTAATAATTTTTACTGATAAAGGCATTCGCTCAACAGGACTTTTAGATCTGCTGACAGACATTCTTGAGGAAAACAAGACAGAGTATCAGGTATTTGATGATCTTGCTTGTGAACCATCATATCAGGATGTTGAAAAGGTTATGAAGGAAGTGGAGAACACATCAGGTGATCTTATCATAGCAATCGGTGGGGGAAGCGTTATGGATGCAGCAAAGCTTTGCTGCGTATTAAAAGATGCAGACTATACTATAAAAGATTTGCTCAATGATCCGATGCTTGCAAAGAAACAGATTAAGACGGTTATGATTCCGACAACATGCGGAACAGGATCTGAGGCAACCTGCAATGCAATCGTTGCGGTTCCGGAGGAACAGTCAAAGAAAGGAATTGTAAATGACAGTATGATTCCGGACTATGTGGTATTGGATTCGAATATGATCAGAAAGCTTCCAAAATCAATTGTGGCAGCAACAGGTGTAGATGCATTGGCCCATGTGGTTGAGTGCTTCACCTCAAAGAAAGCAACACTGTTTTCCGATACCTATGCAGCAGCCGGCCAAGCTTATTTTCCACAATATCAGGGAAGCTTATAACAATCCGGACAATATGGAAGCAAAAAGCAATATGATGACCGGAGCCTTCTATGGCGGAGTCGCAATTACAGGAAGCGGAACAACAGCAGTTCATGCGCTTTCATATCCACTGGGAGGCAAATATCACATTGCTCACGGTGTATCAAATGCCATACTTTTTGCACATGTTATGGAATTTAACAAGGACGCATGCAGCAAGAGACTTGCAATACTTTGCGATGCTGTTTACCCTGAGCTTGCAGGAAAATCTGAGGATGAGAAAGCACAGTACATGATCGATCAGATTGCTGACATTGTAAAGGTTACAAACATTCCAACAGATTTAAAGGAATTCGGTGTTAAGCCGGAGGACCTGGATTTCCTTGTTGATGCCGGAAGCAAACAGCAGAGACTTCTTGTAAACAATATGAAAGAATTAAGTCTTGACGATATCAGAAACATATATCTTAAGGTGTTAAAATAAAGGAGGACCTATGAAAAAGCCAATTATCGGAATTACAATGGGAGATCCTGCAGGAAACGGTTCTGAGATTTCAGTAAAAGCGTTATCAAGATCGGAAATATATGAGCAGTGTCGTCCGGTGATTATCGGTGATGCTGCATGCATGGAAGAGGCAGTAAAAATCGCAGGAAAAGAAGGACAAATAAAGATTCATGCGATTAACGATATTAAAGCTGCAAAGTTTGAGTACGGAACGATTGATGTGTACGACATGAATCTTGTGAACATGGACAGACACATATTCGGAAAAGTATCAAAGATGTGTGGAGAGGCTGCTTTTCAGTATGTCGTAAAGGTAATAGAGCTTGCGCAGAGCGGCGAGATTGACGCAACTGTCACAAATGCCTTAAATAAAGAGGCAATAAATATGGCAGGACATCATTATTCGGGACATACAGAGATTTATGCAGAGTACACCCATACAGACAAGTACACAATGATGCTTGCGCACGAGGATTTGAGGGTTGTACACGTATCGACGCATGTTTCTCTCAGGCAGGCATGTGACAAGGTAAAGAAGGACAGAGTCCTTGAAGTTATAAGAATTGCAAATGATGCCTGCAAGGCGATAGGCATTGAGAATCCAAAGATTGGTGTGGCAGGTCTTAACCCACACTGCGGAGAAAACGGACTGTTTGGAACAGAGGAAATTGAGGAAATCCAGCCGGCAATAGATGAGGCAATGGCAGAAGGAATCAATATTCCTGAGAAAAAACCGACACCGCCTGACAGCATATTCTCTAAGGCAATCGGAGGCTGGTATGATATAGTTGTAGCAATGTACCATGATCAGGGACATATTCCTCTGAAGGTTAAAGGTTTTGTATACAACAAAGAATTAAAGAAATGGGATGCTGTAGCAGGTGTAAATGTAACACTCGGAATTCCTGTAATAAGGGTATCGGTAGACCATGGTACAGGCTTTGACCTTGCAGGAAAAGGCGAATCGAATGAGTTAAGCCTTGTAAATTCAATTGACTATGCGACAAAGCTTGCAGTAAACAAAAATAGCGGGAGGAAATGCGATGGTAAAGCTGTTGATCATAGCAGATGACATTACCGGTGCATTGGATACCGGAATCCAGTTTGTGAATAAGGGAATTGCCACCCAGGTATTTACAAAAATGCCGGAAGCTATCGGGGATATAGATGAGACAACAGAGGTTCTGGTTATAGATTCTGAGACCAGACCAATGCCTGCAGCTAAGGCATATGATGCTGTGAAAAATATTACAGGATGGGCAAAAGCAATTAAGATTCCTATTATTTTCAAAAAGACGGACTCTGCGCTCCGCGGGAATATCGGAAGTGAGCTTCAGGCAGTTTTGGACGGAAGCAGACACGACAAAGTTTATTTTCTGCCGGGGTATCCGAAGATAGACCGCTGTACGGTAAACGGAACTCACTACATACAGGGACAGCTTCTTGAAAAAAGTGTATTCGGGCAGGATCCGTTTGAACCGGTAAAGATGTCGTACATACCTGATATTATCGCACAGCAGACATCTTTGAAATGTGCCTGTGTTAAGCGGAATGAAGCTTTGAATGATATAAAAAGCGATGAACGTATCGTAATCTGCGATGTGGAAAAACACAAAGACATAGAAGAAAGGCTTGATGAATTGCAGGAAAAAGATGAGCTTTGTATTATTGCCGGATGTGTCGCACTTGCGGAAGCGCTTGCCGACAAGCTCAGATTTGATGCAGTGAAGCCGCAAAGCTATAGGAAGAGTGAAAATTTTCTTGTGGAATGTGGCAGCTTGAATATGATTACGCAAAATCAGCTTGACTATGCCGAAAAACACGGATTTTCAAGAATCCATATGACCGTAGAACAAAAATTGCAGAAGGATTATTACAGCACGCAGGCGGGCTTGGAGTTTTTGCGCAAAATGCAGGAAGAATGTGAAAAAGACAGATGCCTCATCATTGATTCCATAGACCGGGAAGAAGACAAAAAGGGCTTTATGGAAGCAAATAAGCTGACTATGAATGATGTAAGAACCCTGATTCCAACGGCACATGGACACATAGCTGACCATCTGGCAGCAAATAGGCAGGATACGACAATACTTATGACAGGCGGCGATACTTTGATGGGGTATATGAAGCTGATAGGCTGTACCCAGATTACACCGGTATGTGAGATAGAACAGGGTGTGGTTGTTTCCAATCTGAAAAATCACGGATTTGTGCAGCAGATAATATCCAAATCAGGTGGGTTCGGAACCAAAGATGTACTGGTAAAGATTGCAGACAAAATATTAAATCAAAAATAAACAAAATTAAACAAGTTTAAAAGGAGAAGAAAAACATGAAACAGACAGAATTAAAAGGAATTATTACACCAATTTTAACACCAATGAACGCAGATGAGAGCATCAACACTGACGAGCTCAGAACACAGATTGACAGACTTATCGATGGCGGTGTGCACGGAATTTTCCCATTTGGAACAAACGGTGAAGGATATATCTTAAATGAAAAAGAAAAATGCGAAGTCCTTGAAGCTGCAATTGATCAGGTAAAAGGAAGAGTACCTGTATATGCTGGATCGGTTGCATTTCAACACAGGATACTATCAGGATGAGCAAGGAGGCAGAAAAGCTCGGAGCTGACGTCCTTTCAATAATCACTCCAAGCTTTGCGGTTGCGTCACAGAAGGAGTTATACGATCACTATGTAGAGGTTGCCAAACATGTAGATACTCCAATTGTTCTTTACAATATTCCTGCCCGTACAGGAAACAAGCTGCTTCCTGAGACAGTAAAGAAGCTTGCAAAGGATGTTGACCTTATCATCGGTGCTAAGGATTCAAGCGGTGACTGGGATAACTTAAAGGCATATATCACAGAGACACGTGAACTTGACAAGAAGTTCTATGTATTATCAGGAAATGATTCACTCATTCTTCCTGCGTTAAAAGAAGGCGGAGTCGGAGGAATAGCAGGATGCTCAAATGTTTATCCACATGTTCTTTCATCCATCTACAACCTTTTCAAAGAAGGCAAGCTTGAGGAGGCAGAGGCAGCACAGGATTCTATTGCAAGCTTCAGAGCGGTATTCAAATACGGCAATCCTAACACAGTTGTTAAAAAAGCGGTTGCTATGCTCGGATATCCTGTTGGCGATTGCAGACGTCCATTCAACTATCTGTGCGATGAGGGTGTGGAAGCGCTTGCAAAGGTATTAAAAGAGAATGCTGACAAAGGAATGAACTAGCTCTGGGGAGGATGAATTAATATGAAGTTTGTAATGACACAGGCTGTATGCCATGAAGGAATGCAGCTTTTAGATGGAATAGCTGATGTATATGTAGCTGACAATCAGGATCCGAACAATTATCTTGACGAGATGAGGGATGCAGCTGCTCTTATTGTAAGAATTGCAAAATGTGATGCAAATGCTATAGAAAACAGCCCGAAGCTCAAGGTAATTGGACGTACAGGCGTAGGATATGATTCGGTTGATGTAAAAAAAGCAACAGAGCTTGGTATCCCGGTGGTCATCACACCGGGAGCCAACAACAGAAGTGTTGCTGAGCATGCGGTAGCAATGATTTTGCATTGTCAAAGAATCTTATCGAGGCACAGAACGAGATGTGCAAAGGAAACTGGGAAATCCGTGGAGCAAAGAAGGCTTTCGAGCTTGAGGGAAAGACAGTCGGAATCCTTGGGCTTGGAGCAATCGGAAGAGAAACAGCCAAAATCTGCAAAGGCTGCGGAATGAGAATTGCAGCGTATGATCCTTTTATGACAAAAGAGCAGGTAGAAGGCTATGGGGCTAAATATTATGAAGATTATGTGGAGCTGTTAAAGGACAGCGATGTGGTATCAATCCATGTACCGCTCACAGATCAGACCAGGAACATGATCTCAAAGAAGGAGCTTTCTGTTATGAAGCCGACGGCACTTATAATAAACTGCAGCCGTGGAGGAATCATCAACGAAGCAGATCTCGTAGAAGCATTAAATAACGGAGTTATCGCCGGTGCGGGAACAGACGTATTCTGCAGCGAGCCACCAAAAACAGATGATCCGTTATTGAACTGCAGAAATCTTATCGTAAGTCCGCACTCAGCAGCCCAGACAAGAGAGGCGGTTATCAAGATGGCACAGATGTGTATCAAGGGCTGTCTGGCAGTCGTAGAGGGTAAAAAGTGGCCATATGTAGCCGACAAGTCAGTATATGAGCACGAGAAATGGAAGGGTGCTGACTGGGCAGAGATTTAAAATAAAAATATATCGGGGGATATAATATGGATTCTAGTATTATTTCAATTATAATTGTATTAATTACAATGGGCTTGTTTGTCTGGAATAGACTGCCGATAAGCGTGGTTGCTATCCTTGGGTCGGTAGCAATGGCAATGTTTATTCCAGAAATGGATTTATCCGCAGTATACAGCGGATTCAGCGCAACAGGCTGGCCGATGGTAGTCGGAATGTGTGTTGTAAGTGCCGCACTTTTTGAAACCGGAATAGCAAGAAAGATAGGAGAAAAAATCGGAAATTCTTTTCTTGCCAAGACGGAGAGGCGGTTTATAGTAACGGTAAGTGCTGTGTGTTCATTGATGTCAGCATTTATGAGTAACAACGGAACAGTTGCTATCTGGATGCCTATCATCGCAATCGTAGCAGCAAACTCATGTGGAAAAATCCGTTCAAAAATGGTTATTTTCCCAGCCGGAACAGCAGCCATTATCGGAGGTGCGTGTTCACTAATCGGCTCAACCTCACAGCTTGCAGCAAACTCGGTATTACAGGGATATGCCGGTTATGAGGAAGGTATGGGAATGTTTGACATGACAAAGATCATGTTTCCGGCAGCAGTTGTACAGATTATTTTCTGGGGAACAATCGGCTACAAGCTCCTCGACAAGGTATTAAAACCGGATAGTCCTGACTTCGACAAGGGAAATATGTATTCAGTTGCAGAGATACATAAGCTCGAGAAAGAACAGGAGTCAGCTGCTCCGGCATGGAAGGGCTATGTGGCACTCGGAACCATGATTTTATGCATAGTATTGTTTGTATTAAGTGGTTTCCAGCCTTTCAAGAGCTATTTTAACATTGGTACAATCGGTCTTATAGGTGCTGCAATGGTACTTGGAACAGGCTGTATCTCGATTAAAAAAGCATATTCGGATCTTCCTTGGGATGTTTTCGTATGTATCGGAACAATATCAGGAATCGGAACAGGACTTGATGTATCAGGTGGTGGAGCATTAATCGCAAACGCTGTACTCAACCTCTTCGGAGGAAAGAACGCATCGGTTGTGCTTCTTACAGTAGTTATCGCAGTGCTTACAAGTGTGCTCACGAATATCATGTCAAACAACGCAACAGCAGCAATGCTTACACCAATCTGTATAGCAATTGCATTATCGCTTGGAATCAGTCCTATTCCATGGGTAATCGTAATCGGTGCCTGCTCAAACCTTGCAATAGCAACATCTTTCGGAACAGCTGTAAATATGCAGATACTTCCGGCAGGATACAAGTTTTCGGATTTCGTAAAAATCGGTGGACCGTTACTTATAATACTTATTGCAGTTGTTTCTATATGCAGTGTGGCATTCCTGTTCTAAGAATTGAGTGTCCTGAAGCGCAAATATTTGCCAGTACACCGAATAATAAATCAGTATGGAAAGTTTGTGTACATAATAAAACAGATACTAACAAAACAAACAGAGCTATCATTTATGATAGCTCTGTTTGTGGATATGAGCATCCCAGGAGCAATTCATTCAATAATACAATAACTGAGAGGAAGACCGAATGATGAAACAATTTTTTAGGAAAACCATGAAAAACATAGCGACCTACGTGGAACTGGTATTGTCTGCATTTCTCGTATTTGTGATAGCGATACTTATTATAAAGCTTGTAGGTCAATGTTTTTGATATATGGCATGACAAGCTTGAACTGGAGTATTACATGGAATATGCCATGTCGCTTGCTATAGGCGTGGAGTTTGTAAAGATGCTCTGTACGCATCAGCCAGGCACGATAATAGAGGTTCTGCTTTTTGCAACAGCCAGACAGATGATAGTCGAGCACCTCAACGTATATGAGACTCTTGTTGGAATTGGCGCGATAGCAGCATTGTTTACAATCAGAAAATTCCTGTTCTGCAGTTTTGATGAGGCTGATCACATGATATGCCGGGGCAGCCAGACAGTAGCACACGCGAATCTCATAACCGAGCCAAAATTCGGAGGAAAAGACAAGAATTCTTCGCAATGTCATAAGCGACAAGCTGAGTGAAGAGGGAAAGACGGTTGCAATAGGTGCCTGCGTGTATTATAAGGATTGTGCACTTAGAGTGGATAGTATGCGCGAAGGCATGGTAACCAGAGTTGAAGTGATAAAGAACCTGTAATGTATATTTAACCTATATTATAATATTTTTGATTTCTGTGCTGCCATTACCATTTGGATTTTATTTCTCGCGCAAGCTGTTGTTATGGGGTGTAAGAGGTATCTTTCTTTGCTTGTAATCGTTTCAAAAGAATTATATAATAGGCATATATGATTTTAGGAGAAGAAAGTATGGCACAGACTATAAGCATTGGAAAACAGGATTTTCTATACCTTCGTGAAAACAATTATTTTTATATAGATAAGACTGATTTTATCAGGCAATGGTGGGAGAGTGCGGATGACATCACGCTTATTACCAGACCACGTCGCTTTGGAAAAACTCTGAATATGAGTATGCTTAATTATTTTTTCTCAAATCATTATTCGGAAAAAAGTGAGATTTTTGAGAAACTTTCTATATGGAACAGCGTAAAATACCGCAAGCTACAGGGAGCATATCCTGTTATATTTATAAGCTTTGCTGATGTAAAGCAGGGAAATTATAAGGATGCGGTACAGAAGGTTAAGAAGATAATTGCGGATGTATACAGGCAGTATCGTTATCTGATGGATTATCCTGATTTCACAGTAGCTGACAGGCGCAAGCTGTCAGACATGACAGATAGGATTGATGATGTAACAGCTCAGGATTCCCTTAAAGATCTGTCATATTTTTTAAGCGAGTACTACAAGAAGAAGGTTATTATTCTACTTGATGAATATGATACACCTATGCAGGAAGCTTACATTCATGGATATTGGGATGAATTCGTTAATTTTATGAGAGGATTGCTGAACTCTACTTTTAAGACCAACCCATATATGGAACGTGCAATAATGACAGGAATTACGAGAGTCTCAAAAGAGTCTGTTTTTCAGATCTGAATAACCTGGTAGTTGTTACGACTACATCAGAGCAATATGCTGATTGCTTTGGTTTTACTGAGAAAGAGGTTTTTGAGTCGATTGAAAAGTATGGCATGAGTGATAAAAAAGCTGTTGTTAAGCAGTGGTATGATGGATTTACCTTTGGTTCGCTCAAAGATATATATAATCCATGGTCTATCACTAATTTCCTGAAAGAAAAAAAGTTAAAGCCTTATTGGGCTGCTACCAGCTCCAATGCTCTTATAAGCAGACTTATACAGGAATCATCTGCAGAGATAAAGAGCCTCATGGAAAGTCTGGTTAATGGAAAGAGTATTGAGGTTAATTTTGATGAACAGATAGTATTCAACCGGCTCGAAAAGATGAGAGCGCTATATGGAGCCTTCTTCTGGCGAGTGGGTATCTGAAGGTTGATAGCATTGTCCATAAGGGAATTACTCTTGAGCCCTGGTATAGACTTAGTATAACGAATCTTGAGACTATAAGTATGTTTTCTAATCTGTTCAAAGGATGGTTTGCGGATGTATCATCCAACTATAATGAATTTGTGAAGGCTTTATTTAGTGGGGATGTAAAAGCAATGAACGTGTATATGAATGATGTGGCGATGTCTACTTTTAGTAGTTTTGATACAGGCAATCATCCATCAGACCGTAGTCAGCCGGAGCGTTTTTATCATGGCTTTGTGCTTGGACTTTTGGTTGATATACGTGATAATTATGAAGTCCTTTCAAATCGTGAAAGTGGCTTTGGAAGATATGATGTAGTTCTGGTTCCGAGGGAGAAGGGACGTGACGCATTTGTTATGGAGTTTAAGGTGTTTGATGACGGTGAAGAAAGTGGACTCGAAGATACGGTTGCGGCAGCGCTCAGACAAATTGATGAGAAAAACTATGATACTCAATTGCTGGACAGGGGAATATCTGGGAATAATATCAAGCATTACGGATTTGCATTTTGCGGAAAAAAAGTGTTGATCGGATGCTGAGAGAAATTATGATACGAGAATTAGTTCAATTTAAAGGAGGATATTGCATGTACAACGAAAATTATTCTATAATATTCAGTAGTATGACCGGCAACACACGTAAGCTGGCTGATAAAATTCATGAAATACTACCAAAGGAGAGCTGTGATTATTTTGGCACGGCTGATGCCAGTGGGATAGAATCCGAATTGCTATACATTGGATTTTGGACGGACAAGGGAAACGCGGATAGCGATACATTAGATTTCTTATCTAAATTGAAAAATAAAAAGATATTTCTGTTCGGAACAGCCGGTTTTGGAGGAAGTGATGCATATTTTCAAAGGATTCTTGGCAATGTTAAAAGCGCCATTGATTCAAGCAACACTATTGTAGGAGAATATATGTGTCAGGGCAAAATGCCACAGTCTGTGAGGGAACGCTATGTGAAAATGAAAGAAAACCCAGAGCATACGGATAATATTGATGCACTGATTGAAAATTTTGATAAGGCTTTGTCGCATCCCGATGCAGATGATATGGAGAGATTAAAAAATATAATTATTTAGCAGGAGGTATTATATATGTACAATTTCACATTTAACATTCCAACAAAAATCCATTTCGGAAAGGATACTATTTCGAACTTATCAGAGCTTAAGGCATATGGCAGCAAGGTGCTTTTAGTGTACGGAGGCGGCTCTATAAAGAAAAACGGTCTCTACGATACCGCAATGAAGATCCTTAAGGATGCGGGGCTGACCGTGTTTGAGCTTAGCGGAGTGGAGCCAAACCCAAAGATTGAGACAGTCAGAAAGGGTGTTGAAATCTGTAAAAATGAGGGTATCGACATGGTGCTTGCAATAGGAGGCGGCAGTACAATCGATTGCTCAAAGGTTGTTGCAGCAGGTGCAAGGTATGACGGTGATGCATGGGATCTGGTGCTTGATGGCTCAAAGGTCAAGGCGGCACTTCCGATATTTGATGTGCTTACTCTTTCCGCAACAGGAACAGAGATGGATCCTTTGCTGTTATCTCTGATATGTCTAAAATGAAAAGTGGGGAACAGGATCGCCGTATATGGTGCCAACTATGTCAATATTAAATCCGAATATACTTTTCAGTATCAAAAACAGACCGCAGCAGGAACCGCAGACATGATGAGCCACACAATGGAGAATTATTTTTCTATGGAGAATGCTGACTGCCAGAAATTTATGGCGGAGGGATTGTTACGTACAATGATTAAAATGGACCGGCTGCTCTCGCACAGCCTGATAATTACGAGGCCAGAGCCAACCTGATGTGGGCAGGCACACATGCAATCAACGGCGTTGTGGGCGATGGATGCTCACCGGCATGGTGCGTACATCCTATGGAGCATGAGCTGAGCGCTTTCTATGATATTACTCACGGAGAGGGACTTGCAATACTCACACCGGCGTGGATGGAGCACATACTAAATGACGATACACTTCCGATGTTTGTGGAGTTTGCAAAAATGTCTGGGGACTTTGTGGTGATGATGACTATGCACTTGCACACGCTGGCATTGATGCACTGAAGAAATTCTTCTTTGAGACAATGGGCATTCCTGCAAATCTAAGAGCAGTAGGAATCACAGACGACAGGAACTTTGAGGTGATGGCAAAGAAGGCCTGCGAGGGTTCAAAGGGATCGTTTGTACCGCTTAGCAAGGACGATATTGTGGAAATTTACAGAGCAGCATTCTAATAAGCGTGGAGCCTGGACATACCGGGCTCCACGCTTATTTTATGTTGTGCGCCTAGCGGCGCACGTTTCTAACGGGTTAAAGTCCCGAATCCGCCCGGTAGTGGGAAGGATATAGCCGAAGGCAAGGGTGTCCATCGTGAGATGGAATCTGAAGGAAGCTGGATGTGAGGAATATACCAACTCACGGGCAAATCTCTGGTCTGACGAACAGAAATCTCATATGAGGTCATGCATGTGCGTAAGACAGCAACCCATGTTAAAGCCCAATAACTACACGGAATCATGCATGATAAATGAGGCAGATGGATGGAGAGGAAGAAACGTGTGGTACCTAGGGAGGTCTGTGCGGTATGCCTTGAAAGAGGTAACCATTGCATAAAGCAATGCTGAACGCACAGAAGTCAGCAGAGGTCATAGTAGCCGAGAGGAAGGACCGAATCAGTAGGAGTCTTGAGTATGACCGAGAAAGGAGGAATGACCGTCTATGGCAGAAAACATTGAAAACAATGACTGTTCGCAGAGAGATAGTGCGGAACACGAAGGGTATGCAAAAGCGTCCAGGTCATTCAATCGGATATGGAAAGAAAGAGACAGTGCACAGCCGAGACTTTTGGAAACGATACTGTATAAAGACAACTTTAACAGAGCGTATAAGAGAGTTAAGGCAAACAAGGGAGCGCCGGGAATTCATGGCATGACCATTGAAGAGGCTCTTCCATATCTAAATGAACATCAACAAGAGATAACTGACCGCATTTATCGTGGAAAGTATACTCCGTCTCCAGTAAGACGAGTTGAAATTCCCAAACCAGATGGTGGTGTGCGAAAGCTTGGCATACCAACAGTGATAGACCGTACACTTCAACAGGCAATAACCCAACAGTTAGTGCCAATCTATGAACCGCTGTTTGCAGATGGTAGCTATGGCTATCGTCCGAACAGAAGTGCAAAAGATGCAATACTTAAGGTTAAGGAGTATGCAGAACAAGGCTATACATTCGCTGTAGTCCTTGACTTGTCAAAGTACTTCGATACTCTTAATCACGAAATTCTCATCAATCTTCTACGAAAGAATGTAAAAGATGAACGTGTAGTACAGTTGATAAAGCGCTATCTGAAAAGCGGTGTAATGGAAAACGGAGTGGTCATTGACACAGAGGAAGGCTCACCACAAGGTGGAAATCTATCACCATTGCTGGCAAACATCTACCTCAATGAGTTCGACCAGGAATACGAAAAGAGGTGTTCCATGCATAAGATATGCGGATGACATTGTGCTTCTTGCTAAGAGTAAGCGAGCATCTGAGAGGCTCTTGGAAAACAGTACGAAATACCTTGAGGAGAAACTGAAACTTACAGTGAACCGAGAAAAGAGCCGTACAGTCAGCGTGTTTGCAATCCGAAATTTTAAATTCCTTGGCTTTGCATTGGGAAGGAACGGAAAAGGCATTTATGTCCGAGTTCATCCGAAGTCATGGAAGAAGTTCAAGTCCAGACTGAAGGAGCTATCTTCCCGTAAGCGATGTCAGTCAATCAAGCCAAGCCTTGAGAAAATCAAAGTATATGCAAGAGGATGGCTTAACTACTACGGAATTGCAAGCATGAAGAACAACATAGATGATATCAACGGATGGCTCTATCACAGAATACGCATGTGCATATGGAAACAGTGGAAGAAACCTAGAACGAAATATAAAAATCTAGTCAAGCTGGGAATCCCAGAACACTATGCGGCAACAATAGCAAACAGTCGCAGAAAGTATTGGTATATCAGCAATAACAAAGCTGTGATTTGGGCGCTGAATAAAGAAAGACTGATAAACAGTGGCTTTTACGATTTAGCCACAGCCTATCAGTCTGTGCACGTCAACTATTGAAAGCGCCGTATACCGAACGGTACGTACGGTGCTGTGAGAGGACGGCGGTTAGTCACCGCCTCCTACTCGATTAAGAATTATTGACGTATAGATTCAATCAGTGCAGAAATGGCCTTGATTTGGCTAGGTGTCAGTCCATTGGTGTCTAGTAAAATTGCGGGCATATCATTACTTTTCCCAAGTAAGTAGTCTGTGCTGCATTTATACAGATACGATAGAGAAAGAAGAATTTCTGCACTGGGTGTGCGTTCTCCGGTTTCATAACCGGAAATGATGCTTGGTGATATGCCTAATAGCTCTGAAACCTGTTTTTGTGTTAATTTATTCTGAATACGCAATTCTTTTAGTCTACCAGCTAAATTCTTTATCATACTCTTTTAGCGAACCTCCACACTTTTAGTGTACATATTTTAATATTGAATTCTACGCAATAGGGGTTGTTTTATACATATAAACTACACTTTAAGTGTTGACATACTACACTTTAAGAGATACAATGCACTAGAAGAAAATTTAGTTTTTATACATGAGAGGTCAGAAATGGACGACTATAGAAACCAAAAAAGACAAAAAATGAGAGCAAGAAGAAGGCGTGCACAGAGGATTAAAATGACAGGTATGTGTATTGCTACACTAATTGTGTTTATTTTTATGGTGTTCCTTGCAATAAGTAATTTGTCAAAGATAAAAAAGAATGTAACCTTAGAGGCAGGTAGTGAAATCAACATTAAAGATTTCCTGAAAAAGGAAAATGCAGATGCTAAGTTTGTGACTGACGTTTCACAGATTAATACAGGAAACATAGGCAGCCATGAAATTGTTGTAAAGGTTGGAAAAAAAGAATATACATCAAAATTGACAATTGAAGATACAAAAGCACCTACTGCAAAGGCAAATGATGTGACGGTTAATAAAGATGGACAAATTGAGGCAAACCAGTTTGTGACGGATATAAAGGATGCAACAAAGGTTGATGTGAGCTTTAAGGATAAGCCCGATGTATCAAAAGACGGAGAGTCAGAAGTGATAATCGTGTTAACTGATGAAGGAAAAAATCAGAAAGAGGTAAAAGCTAAACTAACGGTTGTGAGTGATTCGGAGCCACCTGTGATTGAGGGAGTTAAGGATATAACCGCATATATAGGTGAAACGGTCTCATATAAAAAAGATGTGACTGTGACTGACAATATGGATCAGAATCCAACACTTGATATTGATAACAGTAAAGTGAATCTGAATAAAGCAGGAACATATGAGGTTGTATATACAGCTACAGATAGTGCAGGAAATACATCGTCTGCATCATCAAAAATTACAATAAAAGAGAAGCCTAAGGGATATGTAGATAAAGAAGACGTATATGCTCTTGCGCAAAAGGTTGTTGACCAGATTACTAATGATTCAATGACTGATATGGAAAAAGCGTTTGCAATATACAGATGGACAAAAACAAACATAGGATATACGGGAACATCCAACAAAGATAGCTGGACAATCGGAGCTTATCAGGCATTTACGAAAAAATCAGGAGACTGTTTCAATTATTATGCAGCAGCAAAAGCTATGCTTGATGTTTGTGGAATACAAAATGTTGATATAGTGAAAAGTGATACTTCACATTCAGCACATTATTGGAGCCTGATAAATCTTGGAGATGGCTGGTATCATTTTGATGCAACTCCAAGAAAAGGTGGAGGAAATTTTTTCATGTTGACCGATGCAGAACTGGCAGCATATTCTACCAAGCATAAAATAGTCATATTTTTGATTCTTCGCTGTATCCTGAACGAGCGACTGTATCAGTACAGGACAAAATAAATTATGCAAAGGGAACGATAAACAAATAAGGTGGAATAAATGAGACTTGGTATAATTGGTGGTCTTGGACCGATGGCTACTGCCTATTTTATGGAACTGCTTATTAATATGACCGATGCAAAATGTGATCAGGATCATCTGGAAATGATTATTTATAATTGCCCATCAATACCGGATAGAACCGCATATATCTTAGGAAAAAGTAATGCAAATCCTGTTGTTCCGATTATAAAAATCGGGAAAAACTAAAGGAACAGAATGTGGATTGTATATCTATTCCGTGCATTACAGCACATTATTTTCATGATGAAATAGAAGAAAAAACGGGCTGTAAGGTGATTCATGCTATTCGGGACACCTCATATATGTTAAAAGAGGCGGGATTAACAAAAATAGGGATAATGGCTACTGATGGTACAATTCAAAGTAGAATTTTTCAAAATGAAATAGAAAAGAATGGAATGCATGGACTTGTACCGGATAAAAAATATCAGAGAATAGTGATGGATATTATATATAAGGATATAAAGGCGGGAAAGATACCTGACATTGAAAAGTATAATGTTGTAGCCACGCATTTGAAAAACAAGGGAGCTCAGGTAATTATCCTGGGATGTACAGAGCTTTCATTACTGAAAAAACAATATGATATTAAAACAGGAGTCATAGATGCAATGGAGGTTCTTGCAAAATCATCATTAATACAGTGTAACAAAAGAGTTAAACCGAAATACAATAAGCTGTTTGTACCATTCAACTAAAGTATTTTGATATGAAGTATAGGAGAAAAAGATGCAAATTACAAATGTTTTGGAATACCTGGAAAATACAGTAAAACGAGTTCCGGATAAGACTGCCTATGCAAATGAAAACATGGAAATGACATTTGGTGAGGTATACCATGATAGCAGAGCTATCGGAAGTTATTTGGCAAATAACAATTATTATAAAGAACCGGTAGTAGTTTTTATGAAAAAGCATCCACATGCTATTACAGCATTTTACGGATGTGTTTATGGTGGCTGCTATTATGTGCCTATAGATGATGAAATGCCGGAGTTCAGGATTAGACTTATTTTGAAAACCTACATCCAAGAGTAATGATATGTGATGATACAACAATAAATGCCGTTGAAAAATTTGATTATAATGGAGAAATTCTATTATATGATCATGTAAGAAAAAATGAGATTTCAGATGAGCTGTTATTTGGAATAAGGGATAGACAGCTAGATACGGATCCTATTTATATAGTGTTTACTTCAGGTTCAACAGGAGTTCCTAAGGGTGTTGTAGCATGCCACAGATCGGTTATAGATTATATAGAGAATCTGTCTGAGGTGTTATGTTTTAATGAGAATACAAGATTTGCAAACCAGACACCGTTATATTTTGATGCGTGTCTTAAGGAACTATATCCGACATTGAAATTCGGTGCTACAACATATATTGTTCCCAAAAGTTTGTTTATGTTTCCAATAAAACTGGTTGAATTTTTAAATGAGTATAAGATAAATACTGTCTGCTGGGTTGTGTCAGCATTGACCATGATATCGGCATTTAAGACCTTTAACAAGATTAAACCTGAATATTTGCATACTATAGCGTTTGGTAGTGAGGTATTTCCTATTAAGCAGTTGAAAATATGGAGAGAAACTTTGCCAAAAGCCAGATTTGTAAATTTGTATGGGCCAACAGAAGCAACAGGAATGTGTTGTTATTTTGAGGTGGACCGAGAGTTTGAGTTGGATGAGGTGGTGCCAATTGGACGACCATTCCATAATACAGAAATATTATTGCTGGATGAGAATAATAAGCTGGTAGAAGATGGAAATGTTGGTGAGATCTGTGTCAGAGGAACTTCATTAACATTGGGATATTACAATAATTTTGAAAAGACTAGTGAGGTATTTGTGCAGAATCCTCTCAATTCGAGATATCCTGAATTGATATATAAGACGGGAGATTTAGGAAAAAGGAATGAAAGAGGTGAACTGATATTTGTATCAAGAAAGGACTATCAGATTAAGCACATGGGACATCGAATCGAGCTTGGTGAGATAGAGGTAAATGTCAATATGATTGAAGAAATATCCACATCATGTGCTGTTTACGATAAGGAAAAGGGAAAGATAGTTTTATATTATATCGGAGAACTTGAACTGATAAATTGGTTAGGATCCTTAAAGATAAGCTTCCAAGGTACATGATTCCAAATAAAACAGAAAAGCTGGAGCAGATGCCATTAACAGCAAATGGGAAAATAGACAGAGTATTTTTAATGAAAAAAGCACAGGAAAGATAAAGGAGAAAAAAGATGAACGAATTATTAGAAATTTTAAAGGAATTACACCCGGATGTAGATTATGAAAATTGTACAACACTGATTGATGATAAGATACTTGATTCCTTTGACATAGTTTCAATTATATCTGAGGTAAGTGATTCATTTGATGTTGCAATTCCGGCAGAGGAGATTATTCCGGAGAATTTTAATTCTGCAAAAGCCTTGTATGATTTAATAGTAAGATTAGAGGATGAATAAAAGATATGCTGTTTACATCTTATAGCTTTATAGCATTTATGACAATAGTTTTTGTCCTGTATTATCTGGTGCCAAAATCGTGTCAGTGGCCTTTATTATTGGTATTTAGTTATATTTTTATTTCATTGCCGATCCAAGATATCTGATATTCATACTGGTGACGACAATATCAACTTATTTGATAAGTCTTAAAATGAATCAGATTAATATGGCGCAGGATAAGTTTATTAAAGAATTCAAGGGAAATTTAAGCAGAGAGCAAAAAATTATAAAAGCCATATGAAACATAAAAATGGATATGGCTTTTGATATGTCTTTTCATAAATATTGGTATATTAAGCGTAACGAAATATACTAATTTTGTGATTCAAAATATTAATGATATGCTGCATGGAGTTTCCGGTTTACATACTGTCAATATGATTGTACCGATGGGAATTTCATTTTATACATTTCAGACTATGGGATATATAATTGATGTGTATAGAGGAAAACAGAGTGTTGAAAAGAATTTCTTTAAGCTGGCATTGTTTGTTTCATTTTTCCACAATTGGTTCAGGGACCGATAAGCAGATTTCATGATTTATCGGAGACATTATTTTCAAAGCATTATTTTGAAAGCAATGTGGTAGTATCAGGTTTGATGCGGATTTTGTGGGGATATTTCAAGAAAGTTGTTATTGCAGACAGAATTATTACAGGAGTAACAACCCTGATACACAGTCCTTCTGAATATCAAGGAGCATATGTGTTTATCGCCATGTTGTTTTATGCATTCGAGTTATATTGTGACTTTACCGGTGGTATTGATATTACGATTGGTATAGCAGAGGTTATGGGTATTCGTGTGACAGAAAACTTTAATCTTCCATATTTCTCAAAAAATATCAAAGAATATTGGAACAGATGGCATATAACTATGGGTACATGGTTTACAGATTATATTTTTATCCTATTTCAGTATGTAAACCTATGCTTAATTTGTCTAAATTTTCAAGAAAACATTTTGGTGAGGTAATTGGTAAGCGAGTGACAGTGTATTTGTCAGCCTTTGTAGTATGGTTTACAACGGGATTATGGCATGGTGCAGCATGGAACTTCATCGTCTGGGGATTAATGAACTTTGTTGTTATTATGGTCTCTCAGGAACTGGAACCTTTATATGAAAAGTTTCATAAAAGATTTAGTGTAAAAGGTAAAGTTCCATATGAAGCATTTCAGATTCTAAGAACATTTTTATTGATGAGCTGTATAAGAATGTTTGATTGCTATAGAGATGTTCCTTTGACTTTTAAGATGGTTGGAACAATGTTTACAAAGTTCAATATAGGTGAATTATTTAATGGTTCGCTGCTTTCTATAGGGCTTAGTGTGGCTGATTATGTTGTGCTTATAGTGGGATTTATAGTAGTTTTTACAGTGAGTCTTTTTAAGGTAAGAGTAGGAAATGTGAGAACGGTTTTATTACAAAAACCGCCAATTGTTTATTTTGGAATTATGGCTGTTATGATTATGCTTATTATAGTGTTTGGCGCATATGGTATAGGCTACGATTCGTCTCAGTTTATCTACAATCAGTTTTAAGGAGAGTGCGATGAGAAGAAAAAAAATAACAGCATGCATTTTGGTTGCTGTCCTGCTTATTGGAGCTCTGTATATTGTTCAAAGGCTTCTGGTTCCCAAATATCAGACAGGAATAGTTGAAGGCTCTATGGTTGAAGAATACTATAAGGATAGGTCAGATCACGAAGTTTTATTTGTGGGCGATTGTGAGGTTTATGAGAATTTTTCCACCATAGAATTATGGAGAAAATATGGAATAACAAGTTACATCAGAGGAAGTGCACAGCAATTAACATGGCAGTCATATTATTTATTAGAGGATGCCTTGAAACATGAGACTCCTAAAGTGGTGGTGTTTAATGTTTTGGCATTAAAATATAATGAGCCTCAGAGTGAAGCTTATAACAGAATGTCTATAGATGGGATGAAATGGTCTATGTAAAAGGTAAATGACATTAAGGCTTCTATGACAGATGAGGAAAATTTTGTTGATTATATTTTTCCGCTGTTGAGATATCATTCCAGATGGTCTGAGCTTACAAAAGATGATGTGAAACATATTTTTTCCAAAGACAAAGTGACTCATAATGGATATTATATGCGTGTTGATACAAAGCCACAACAGGAATTTCCGGATCCAACACCACTTACCGATTATAAGCTTGGCGATAAAGCAATGGGATATTTGCAGAAAATGACTGATTTATGTAAGGAAAAAGGGGTTAAGCTTGTACTTATAAAGGCACCTACAGAATATCCTTATTGGTATGAGCAATGGGATGAACAGGTGCAACAGTTTGCTGATGAAAATGATGTTGACTACATCAATTTTATTCCATTGCAAAATGATATAGGCTTGGATATGTCACAGGATACATATGATGCAGGTTTACATCTGAATACTACAGGCGCTGAAAAAATGGCAGATTATTTTGGAAAATATCTGGTTGAAAATTATAATTTAACTGATTACAGAAATGATAGTGAGTATGCTTCTATATGGGATAAAAAGAAGCTGCATATGATTCTATGAAACAACAACAATATGATGAATTGAACAAATATGGTGAATTGAAGAGCTTTGGTGCAAATGCGATTCAAAATTAGGAGGAAGAACGATGAAGAAAATTATTTCAATAATGTTATGTATTATGCTTTCAGTATCTATGATGACAGCATGTGGAAGTAAAGAGTCCGAAAATGATAAAAAGATGTTGGTTCTGAGACAAAACAGGATGTATTTACATATGATTTAAAGGGTGTAACAGTTGCCATGAATGAAAACATGGAGCCATTGGTAAAAAACTTGGGGATGCAGATAATTACTTTGAATCTGATTCCTGTGCTTTTCAGGGAAAGGATAAGGTATATACTTATGGAAGTGTTAAGATAACAACATATCCTAAAGATAACAAGGATTATGTTTATACAATAGAATTACTTGATGATACAGTATCAACACCGGAAGGAATATCGATAGGTTCTGACAAAAGGCTGTTGAGGAAAAATATGGAGATGCTTCTGACTCAACTGAGACCTCGTATATTTACAAAAAGGAGACAGCCAGCTTTCATTTATATTTGATGGAGATAACGTGTCTTCAATAGTTTATAATGCAATTACAGAGTAAAATACCAGTGAAGAAAACAAAAATAATAGCATGTATTTGCCTGATAGTTTTGATAGTGGTGTGCAGTGTTTTAAGCACTAAGGAAATCAGTAAACATAAGAACGATTCGAGTCAAAATGTATCTGATGATATAAATATTCAGAAAAAGACTACAATTGAGACGTCAGAATTACAAGAAGAAAAATCAGATATATTTGTACCATCAACAGATGATAAAACGGTAGATGTATCTTCTGATAACAACATTGTAAGCCAATATGCAGTGTTGGTTAATGCAGACGATGGAGCTATTATTGCTTCAAAGAATGCAAATGAAAAAATGTACCCGGCATCTATGACAAAGGTTATGACACTTTTGGTTGCAGCGGAGAAATTAAATAATGAGAGTCTTGGCCAGAAAATTGAAATTTCTATTGAAGCAACTGATTATTCTTTTAAAAACGACTGTAGTGCAGCAGGGTTTCTGGTTGGAGAGCAGGTTACTGTTGAGGATTTATTAAATGGCATTATATTGCCTTCAGTGCAGAGGCTGCGTATCAGGCCGCAATTATGACATCCGAACATTGGAGCAGTTTGTGGATGATATGAATAAAAAAGTACAGGAGCTGGGAATATCACAGACGACACATTTTTCAAATCCAGTAGGGATATTTGATGAAAATAATTATAGTACAGCATGTGATATGGCGGTTATTTTACATGCTGCGATGGAAAATGAAATATGTAAAAAGGTGTTGTCAGCAAGAAATTATACAACTTCATGTACACAACAGCATCCGCAGGGAATAACATTTTCAAGTAAGTTTTTGAACCGAATAGATCGTAAATTTGGAAAAGGAAAAGTTGTTGGAGCGAAAACAGGATATGTAAATCAGTCACGATATTGTGCGGTAAGTATGTATGAAAGTGAAGCAAATAATAAATATATTTGTGTTACCGGAATGGCAGGAAAAGCCTGGCAGACAGTATATGATCATATAGCCTTTACCAAAATTATTGTAAATGAAGTGTATGCATTGGTTATTAGGGGGATAAATAAGCCATGTTACCGCCACAGCGGTGAGAACATGGCTTATTATTATGTCTTTATTTATCTTGATACACCTAGCTTTACCATGAGAGCCTCCTGCAAAACGCGGGATACGTTGATATGAGATTTCTCAGCTTCCTGATTAAGCCAATTAGGGAGAGTGACATTTCTTCGGACGGTTTTATTGTCGACCTTGCGGCGGTATTCATCAAAATCTATATCCACAAATGAAACATGACTAATACCAGTATTGTCAAAGGGACCGTTTTTGATGTCAATATCTGAAATATCACTTGGAACCGGAATTTCCATGCCAAGATCCTGTAATGTGATTCCATTTGCCCCAATGGCGTCGCGAGCCATCTCTATAGCATCTGGTAGACCGAAGCCCTCTGTTAATATATTCATATCAGGAACATTAATAAGCACGGTGTCTTTTTTATCATTTAATTGTGTAAATATAACTGGATATACCTGTTTCATAATATAATATCCTCCATAAATTAATGTATATATAATATGTGATAAATTATAAATGCTATAATCCCCATTTACGTAAAATTGCTTTGGCAAGCATTTCGTTGATCTCTTTATGCCTCGGAATCTGCTCTATATCTGAACCCCGAACATATACATCATGATTACCGCCATGTCTTGAAAATTCAAATCCGGCAGCCTCTAGTTTCTTGATAAGCTCTCTTTGTTTCATAAATGCCTCCTCCATAATCATAATATACACATTAAGTGTGTATAAGTCAACGGCTTTTTTAAAACAAGATATTTAATCCAAGACGAAATATGATACAATTCAATTATTCAGCACTATAAGCTTTATTTCCTAGAGGCTAGGCTTAAAGTTTACATAAGGGAAATTTTAAAGAATTAATGATGAAATGTAACCCCCACCAAACAAAATCCTACATAATATATAGAAGGGAGGTTTGCGGAAAATGTACACACAGGAACAGATACTTGATATGTATTTTGATCGCAACCAGCAGGCTGTCAGTGCGACCTCGCAGATGTACGGAGCGAAGCTTACCCGGTTTGCAGACACGATGATAGCACATGAGGATGCGCTGGAATGCGTAAATGACACATACATAGCAGCATGGAACAAGATACCGCCGGAGCGCCCTATGCGTTTCCTTTCATGGCTTTACAGGGTATGCCGCAATATCGTCTGCGACAGGATTGACTGGAATAATGCTTCAAAGAGAAATTCCAACATGAACTGTATGCTTGATGAGCTTGAGGAGTGCCTTGCAGACAGCAATGCAAAATACGAGGGCGAGCTGTCGGACATTGGAAGGTGTTTATCGGATTTTCTGAACGGACTGGAGACGGAAAAGAGAGTGCTTTTCGTGAGACGCTACTGGTATGGCATGACGATTGATGAGCTGGCAGATATGAGCGGCAGGAGCAAAAGCAGCGTAAAGACCACACTGTTTCGGATAAGGGCAGAGCTAAAAAATATCTGGATGAGGAGGGCGTATATCTATGACGAAAAAGGAATTATTTGATGGTTTAAATTACATCGATGACCAAATAATTGAAGAAGCGCAGCCGACCGGAGAATCGGCCGGGTACAGTGATGAAATTTATGTAAAAAATCATGAAACCCATCACGGCGGAAAAGAAGACAAAACAGGAAAAAGCACAAAAATTTGCACGGGCAGCAAAAGCGCTTGCCACAGTGGCGGCAGTCCTTGTTGTTGCAGTCTTAGGCACGGAGGTTGTGCGGCTTAATAACCGTATAGATGAGCTGGAGACAAAAACTGCAAATGTGATTTCACAGAATAATGCGCAGAATAATGTCTATGCAGGGATAAAGAGCGGTGCAAAGCTTGGGGATTATGAAGCGGCCTCTGATTACGGGAAATTGTATGATGTGGCAAAAAGCTGAGGCTTCCATAAGGAATACTGCATCTGGAGACTTGCTGGAGAGTGCGGATGCAACAGGAATTACGTCTGATGCATCGTCTGCAAATAAACAGGAGTCGGCAGCCAATACAGAGTATTCAACAACCAACGTGATGACAGAGGGCGTTGATGAGAGTGATGTGGTAAAGACGGACGGAAAATACATTTACATGGTCGAGGATGGTCAGATATCCATTACGGATATTTCAAAGGGAAAGCCTGGGGAAGAGACGCTGTTTCGTCCTGATTTTGAGGTACCGTCAGATACTGTAGAGGAGCTTTATATCAGTGACGGAAAAATGCTTATTATATCAAACCATGCGGGCGATAAGGATGAGACTATATGCTATAGCTATGATATAGCTGACCCGACGAAACCGGTGCTTATAGGTAAAGCGCGTCAGGATGGATTTTACAATACATCGCGCAAAATCGGCAATACGGTATATGTTTTTCAGACACATATATAAAGACCTCCGATATGAATAAAAATGTGGCGCTGCAGGAGGATAATCTGGAGAAATGGGTGCCTCAGGTAAATGGCAAAGTGATAAGCTATGACTGCTTCTATATAGGAGAGGATACATACTCAGGCACAGTTATTTCGAGCTTTGATGTGAATAAACCTGATAAGACGATAGATGCAAAATGCATTATGAATAATAGCGGCGAGGTGTACGTTTCTAGCAATGCTATGTATCTGTATCATTCTGATTGGAGTGCAAGCCGTGAGCTTACCAAAATCAGTAAAATTTCGTTTGAGGATGGAGTGATGAAGACCGGGGAGACAACCTCAGTGAATGGTTATCTTAACGATAAATTTGCAATAAATGAGCAGGGAGGGTATCTGTATGTGCTTCCAACCTCAAATACCGGCAGCCAGCCTGTCAATTCACTTCATGTGCTGGATAAGGATATGAATGAGGTCGGTGTGATAAACGAGATTGCACGCGGGAGAGTATATACGCAGCCCGCTTTGTTGGAAAATACGTATATTTCATCACATACAGGCAGACGGATCCTCTTTTGTAGCAGACATATCTAATCCGACAGCACCAAAGCTTTTGGGAGAGCTTGAGGTGAGTGGCTTTTCTGAATATCTGCATATGTGGGATGATACGCACGTACTTGGAATAGGCTATGGTGATTCGCAGCAGAGTAAGATAAAGCTTACTATGTTTGATGTGAGTGATCCGACAAAGCCGGTTGAGGTGAACCAGAAGCTTATCGACAGTTCTGAGAGCTGGAGTAATGAGTTTGTATACAACTACAAGGCTATTCTTGCTGACACGGAGAAAAATCTGATAGGATTTACTGCGAATGACTACTATCTGTTTTCGTATGACAGTGAAAACGGCTTTAGTCTTTGGAGCAGCAGGCACTGACCTATAAAAATACAGAGGGCTACAGAGGCATTTACAAGGATAATGATTTCTATGTGGCAGGAAACGGAGAGATAAAGCATTTTAAGCTGGCAGAATAGCGTAAATAATAGTGTTACGCAATAAGATATAAAGACAGGCGGCGAATACCCAAAGAGGGTGTTTGCTGCCTTTTTTGTATAATTTTATATACAAACGAAATGTAACAGCATATTTAAGTATGCAATTTAAGGTAGACGGTGATATAATATCTCTGATTTTGTCAAATAAGACGGATTACTAAGGTTACCGGAGACAATGGCAAACGGTAACCTTAAATAGATTTTATAACACGGAGGAACTATTATAATGAATACAGCCTCAAAGACAAGACATGTCTTTATTTTGTTTTTGGCAGATATAGTCTGGGGAATAGCCTTTGTAGCGCAGTCAAAGGGAGGGATGCAGTTGGAGCATTTTCATTCAACGGCATCCGCTTCCTTATTGGTGCGCTCTGCCTTCTGCCGGTCATAAAAATACTGGATGTAAAAGAGCTGACGGTAAACAGACCTGAAAGCAAAAAGCAAAAGAAAGAGCTTTGGATAGCCGGAACCTGCTGTGGAATAGCACTTTTCTTTGCGAGCAACCTGCAGCAGCTTGGAATCAGCATGGGCGCAGAATCCGGCAAGGCTGGGTTTCTTACAGCTACATATATACTTATGGTGCCTATACTAGGGATTTTCCTCAAAAGAAAATGTGGAGCCAAAATATGGATAGGTGTATTTATTGCACTGATAGGCATGTATTTTCTGTGCATGAATGGGGCATTTTCACTTAGTGGCTCGGATTTGCTCCTGTTGGCAGGGGCATTGTGCTTTGCGATACAGATACTTGTTATAGACCATTTCGTATCACATGTAGAGGCGGTCAGACTCTCATGCATTGAGTTTTTTGTCACTGGGCTTGGCTCATGTATAGTGATGATTTTTACAGATATGGGACCGTCTGCCGGCGGTATAGCGCAGTGGACACAGTCGCTTTGCACATGGGATGCATGGATTCCGATTCTCTATGCCGGTATTTTCTCAAGCGGAGTGGGCTATACGCTGCAGATTGTCGGACAAAAGGGCTTAAACCCGGCGGTGGCATCGGTGGCGATGAGCCTTGAATCGGTGGTTTCTGTGATTGCAGGATGGATTCTGCTGGGCCAGATGCTAGGTGGCAGAGAAATTTTTGGATGTGTGCTCATGTTTATTGCGATAATTATTGCACAGCTTCCGGATAGGGAGTATACTAAATAAGTTACAGTATAAAATGAAATGTGATTATTCAAGTGTGGTTTTGCGAATGTGCGTGGGATGAATAGTTACAACGAGACAGGGATTGGATATGAGAAATAATAGCAGAAAAAATTACAGACGCCGCAGACAAAATACAGGAGCTTCACAGATTAAGCTTGTAGGAATAGTGGCAGTGATAGTCGTTATAGCGATTATAATAGTTATATCGTGCTTTAATAAAGCGAAAAAAGACAGTAATAAGGCAAAAGACACAGGAACGACCACAGAAAATGTGACCGGTGTGACTGAGCAGGTAAGTGAGACAGAGGAAGCAAAGGAGCTCTTTGCACCAAAGGAGTCTGAGGGCACAGCAGCAATCGGAGATGAGCTTGAGAGCTCTTATGCCGTAGTGATTGATGAGCAGGACGGCACAGTTGTTGCGGGAAAAAATGCTCATGAGAAAATGTATCCGGCTTCCATGACAAAGGTTATGACAGTGCTTGTAGCAGCAGAGCAGGCTGAGAAAAATGCAATTGCTGCAGCGGAGAATGAAAACACCAAAATAGACAGGCAGGCTGTGATAGAAAACAAGCTCAACGAGGTTGTTACAATTACAAGAGAAGCCACAGATTATTCATATGTGCATGATTGCAGTACAACAGGCTTTTAGACGGTGAGCAGGTGCCTCTTCGCGATGTGTTTAACGGAACCATCCTGCCATCGTGGAGAATCGGCATATCAGCTTGCGGTTTATACAGCAGGCTCCATGGAAGCATTTGTCGATATGATGAACCAGAAGGCAGCAGAGCTTGGTATAGGCCAGACCACACATTTTGCAAACCCTGTCGGCATATATGATGAGAACAATTACAGCACAGCCTATGATATGGCGGTCATCATGCAGGCAGCGATGCAGGACGACATTTGTAAAACAGTACTTTCAAATCATACATATAGCACGGCTGCAACACCGCAGCATCCGGAGAACCTGAACATATCGAATCTGTTCCTGCGCCGAATAGAGGACAGGATGACAAGTGGCGAGGTAATCGGTGCAAAGACAGGCTTTGTAAATCAGTCCGGTAACTGTGCGGTCAGCTACGAGAAGGCAGCAAGCGGAAAGACATATATATGTGTGACAGCAGGCGCTTCAAGCGGATGGCACTGTATAGATAATCATGTGTATTTATATAATACATACGGCAAGTAGTCAGCAAAGCTGATTTTAAGGGTACAGATATGGCGGGAAATCAAGGCAATTCCAGAAAAAGACCACGCATAACATGCACAATGAGAAAAATACAAAACCCTGCAGGACAGGAGAGGGTAAGGGAAAAAGCAGCCGGGCAAAAGCGATAACGTATGTCCGTATGCGAAGAAATGTGGCGGCTGCGACTATCGGGCGTAGAATATAAGGAACAGTTAAAACCAAGCAGGCATACATGAAAAAGCTGCTAAAGCCTTTTTGCTTTGTGGAGCCGATTGTCGGCATGAAAAATCCGCTCTATTATCGTCACAAGGTTCATGCAGCCTTTTACTGTACGAGGCGCGGTCAGATTGTGGCGGGAGCCTACAGGAAAAACACACATGATGTGGTGGATATCGAAAGCTGCATGATAGAGGAGCAGGAGTCAGATGAGATAATAAGGGACATAAAGGATATGCTCCGCTCATTCAGGATAAAGACCTATGATGAGGACACCGGCTATGGCCTTCTCAGACATGTGCTTGTAAGAAAGGGTTATGCAACAGGGCAGATAATGGTAGTGCTTGTCCTGGCATCGCCGATACTTCCATCGAAGAACAATTTCGTAAAAGCACTCGAAAAAGCATCCCAATATCACGACAGTGGTGCTCAACGTGAATGATAAAGAACAAGCATGGTGCTCGGAGACAGAAACATCACGCTTTATGGCAAGGGCTTCATAGAGGATAAGCTGTGCGGCTGTACCTTCCGCATCTCACCAGGCTCGTTTTATCAGGTGAACCCGGTACAGACGGAGCTTTTATACGAAAAAGCCATTCATGAGGCACACGACCGGTAAAGAGCGCGTAATCGATGCATACTGTGGCACCGGAACCATAGGTATCATAGCAGCGAAAAATGCAGGTGAAGTCATCGGAGTTGAGCAAAACCGTGATGCAATCCGCGATGCAGTTACCAATGCAAAGCGTAACGACATCAGAAACATCCGCTTCTACAATGACGATGCCGGAAAATTCATGGTCGAGATGGCACAAAAGGGTGAGAAAGCGGATGTTGTTATAATGGATCCTCCAAGAACCGGCAGCGATGAGGCATTTTTATCATCGGTTGTCAAGCTGGCGCCGGAGAGAGTGGTGTATGTGTCATGTGGTCCGGAAACACTGGCGAGGGATTTAAAGTATCTCACAAAGCATGGATATACAGTGAAGCGTGCAACACCATATGACTGCTTCCCATATACAGAGCACATAGAGACAGTGGTGTTACTTTCCCAATATACTAATCAATGATTACAGCCCATACACGGAGGACAAAAATGAGGACGCTATATACATTTGACAAACACAACTATTCCGATGATATGGAGGTTTTTGAGCGCTTCGCGGTGCGCGCGGTTATTATCAGAGACGGCAAGCTTGCCATGCAGCAGGCCGGTGAGGGCTACTACAAGATACTGGGCGGCGGCATCGATGCAGGCGAGACCAACGAGGTGGCGCTGGCACGTGAGGTGCGCGAGGAGGCAGGGCTTCTTGTCGTGCCGGAAAGCATCAGGGAGTGTGGCAAGGTCATAGAAAAGAGACGCGATATATTTGAGGCTGACAAGATATATTACTGTCACACCTACGTGTATTTCTGTGATGTGAAGGACGAGCATGTGGCAGCACAGATGACAGACAGCGAGATAAGGCTTGAGTATCATCTGTCATGGGCTACGCCGGATGAGATAATAAAGGCCAACAGCGCTTTTCTTGATAAAGAATGGATAGCAAGAGACACTAAGATTGTTGAGTTGATAAAAGAAATGTGTTAAAATAATGCCTGGATGTAAATCCGGGCATTTAATATAAGGAGAAGCAGTATAAATGGATAAAAATAAAATCAAAAATAAATTAAAGGATGATCCGGCCTTCACTCTTGAGGTGCAAAACCCGGAGGTTGAGGCGCTGATGACACAGTATTCAAGCGACAAAAAGGCGGAGACGCTCAATAAGCTCATTGAAAAATGCACTAAGAGCAGATTCCTGGTACCTGCAAATGTCGGAGAGAACAACAAGCCGATTCCGCTATTTATTAAAAACGGTGAGGGAGAGGCTTTCATGCCGATTTATACCTCAAAGGCACAGCTTTCTAAGGATCATCCGTCACCATGCATTGTAAATATGCCGTTTCTTGCAGTCAACAACATGGTGGCAAATAAAGAGTCAAAGATTAATGGTATCGCATTCAACCCGTTCACTCACAATCTGATTTTCAAAAGCCTCTTGTAGAAAAGATTGAGGCAGTGGAAAAGGCCAGAAGAGAGGGACATCCTACATCACCGACAAAGGGCAAGACTGTACAGATGACAGCAGAGCAGTATGTCATCTTTGAGCGTATGCAGTATGAGCATATTTTCCTGCCGGCAAAGATGTTTGAGGGCGGAAAAGAGTTCATGGACCGACTAGCCGATGAGAAGGAAAAGCTAATAGATGAGCTGTACGAGGAGGCATATCAGCAGAAGCGTATGTATCCATATATGGAGGAGGATTTCTCTGTTATGTCTATGCAGATTTCTGATACACTTAATGTCACCAGAGTTGATTTCCCGACAAGGGATATGGCTCCAAACTGCGCAATCCGTGCTTATCTCGTGTGGGATGATGCTATGTCACAGGGCAGATATTTTGTAATTGATGCGAAGGGCGATAAAACTACTGAGCTGGCTGAGATTACAGAGGATTACAAGCGTCTTGGATATGGAGCTGCGCCGGTTGAGGGTGCTGAGCTTCAGACTGTTCTTGACCTGGTTAAGAAAAGTGCAGAGGAATAGAATTAGAAAAGTAATGTAGGGAAGGATATATAAAGGAGGTCATGTATGAAGGAGTTTTTAGGCAGAATAAAGGCTGATTTTCTACTGTCATCAGTGCTTTGCATAGCGCTGGGACTGGTGTTTATCATATGGAGAGCTTCGGTGCTCACGATTGTGGCCAATGTGCTTGCGGTAGTGCTTATCATCATCGGAGTGGTCTATATGTGCAGCTATTTTTTGAATATAGTTACGAATGGGTTTTCAGCGATGCTGGGGCTTGTGGTTTTGGCAGTGGGTATATGGTTTCTGGTACAGCCAAAGGTTGTGGTGAGCCTGATACCTATAGTCATCGGTCTGGTGCTCATTTTTCACAGCATCAGGAGCATTATTGAGGCAGTGGATGCCAAAAAATACGGTTACGGAGGCTGGAGTGTCGGCCTGATTTTTTCAATAATCAGTCTGATTTTTGGAATAATCTGCGTGACAAATGCATTTGATGTAATGAAGACAGCCACTGTTGTTGTCGGTATCATACTGATTTTCAACGGAGTGTCCAATATCTGGATTACAAGCCGTGCCACAAAGGCTGAGAGCGCCTACAACAAGCAAAAGGAGTTTGAGGCAACGTTTGTCGAGGACAGAAAAGAGGACAATTAAGCAGTAACAGAAAGGCGACAGAATGCGTCGGATGGAGTTTAAGATGGAGAGACCCGGACTTACCAAGGTCGGTGACCATCTGAAGGTAACAGAGAGCAAGCTTCCAACTTCATATTATTACACGATAGAGCATGCGATTGCCATGTCGGGAAACTACGTGGTCAGCGAGAGGCTCAAAAGCCGTGAGGGCGATGTCGTGGATGTGAGGGAGACTGAGAAGGGCTACTTTGTCACGATGGAGTTTGATGAGTAATGACACAGCAAGGTAAGAATGCAATAGATCTGGTGCTCGCTGAGAGCCTTATAGAGCTTTCAGCGAAAAAGCCAATCGATAAGATTACAATTAAAGAGATAACGGACAAGGCCGGAGTTATCCGCCCCACGTTTTACAATCATTTTCAGGACAAGTACGAGCTGATAGAGTGGATTATCAAAACCGAGCTGCTTGAGCCCATCAAGCCGCTGCTCAATGCCGGAATGATTTTTGAAGCGATTGTGCTGATGCTCAATAATATCTCGGCAAACAGTGTTTTTTACAAGAAAGCACTAAAGCTGGAGGGCGCTGTGACGTTTAATCAGATTGCCATGAAGTGCGTCTATGAGATGTTTATGAATATCATAAGCGAAAAGAGCACAGGAAAGAAATCCAAATACCGCTGGCTCACACCGGGTGATTTCTACATATTATGCGCAGTCGTTGTGCTTTATCACAGAGGGCTGGATAGCCCAGGGCATGGATGATATTGAGCCGAAGGAGATGGCGGAGGCATACATGTATCTGATTACGCGCTCGATGGATGATATACTAAGTGAGCTGTAGAGGACAATTGCCATGGAAAAATGACGGCTTAAGCAATCTCATAAAGCAGAATCATAAAGAGGCATGTGTTCATATAAATATAAAAATGCTGTGAAAAAGTGTCAGAAATCAAATACAATATCATATATGTGTCATATCGGATATACAAATTGATGGATTTGTATATCTCACATGACAAATCGAAGAGATTGAATATTTATTTATTCGATCTTTTTTTTTATACTTCAATACGAAAAAAGAAAGAGTGGTGAATCTAATGATTAAATTTGGAAAAGGAGTCGTAAAACATCGTGTGCTGATACTGATAGTTGCATTTGCACTGCTTATACCGTCGGGCATCAGCTTTATCAACACGAGAATCAACTTTGATATCCTTTCTTATCTGCCAAGCCAGATAGAGACTATGAAGGGTCAGGATATCATGGTAGATGAGTTTGGAACCGAGCGTTGTCATTTGTGATCTTAGAGGATATGAAGGATCAGGACATAGAGACTCTGGCTGATGACATTGAGGACCTTGAGGGTGTTAAGGATGTCATCTGGTACGGAACAATCGCTGATTCCACATTGCCAAGAGAGGCAATTCGGATGAGGTGTACGACGCATTCAACAACAAGGATGCAAACAGCCAGCTCATGCTCGTCACCTATAGTGACACAATGGGTTCGGATGAGACAATGGAAGCCGTCAACAAGATGGATAAGATGGTGAAAACCACTGCTTCGTAGCAGGAATGGCAGCAGTCAACGCAGATACAAAGACACTTGTTATGCAGCAGGCTCCTATATATGTCATCATAGCAGCATTGCTTTCAATGCTTGTCATGGGAATTACAATGGATTCAATAATTGTTCCGATGTTATTCCTCCTAAGCATAGGAATGGCTATTATCTATAACCTGGGAACAAACTTTATACAGGGACAGATTTCATATCTGACACTGGCACTGACAGCAGTATTGCAGCTCGCCGTAACAATGGATTATTCGATTTTCCTGTGGCACAGCTATCAGGAGCAGATAGACAGATATGACGGAGACAAGAAGCGAGCCATGGCACATGCCATTTCCCACACAATTGTCTCAGTAACAGGAAGCTCAATCACAACAATCGCAGGCTTCGTAGCCCTCTGCTTCATGAGCTTTACACTTGGACTTGACCTGGGAATCGTAATGGCAAAGGGCGTTGTATTCGGAGTTATCGGATGTGTAACAATTCTCCCTGCACTGATTCTTGCATGTGATAAGGCAATCGAGAAGACAAAGCACAAGATTCTCATGCCTGATGTTTCCAGGATTGCAAGCTGGGTAACAAATCATTATAAGATACTTGCAGTGATTTTCATCGTAGTGCTCATCCCGGCAATATACGGATACACTCATGATCAGGTCTACTATGACCTTGCAGGAACCATGCCTGACAGTGCATACAGTAAGCAGGCCAATGAAAGACTCGACAAGGAGTATGCTATGGGTGCCACACATATCATCATCGCACCGAGCAATATGTCAAAGGCAGACAGCATAAGCATGATAGATGATATAAAGAAGGTCGATGGAGTAAAGCTTGCGGTATCGCTTGACTCAATACTCGGACCTACCATACCGGATGATATGGTGCCGGATGAGGCAAAGGAGATATTCAAAAACGGTGATTACCAGATGATGCTTGTTTCATCAAAATATGAGACAGCATCTGATGAGGTAAACAACCAGATTACAGAGATTAAAAAGATAGTAAAGAATTACAGCGAGGACGCAATGCTTATCGGTGAGGCACCTTGTACAAAGGATCTTATCACTATCACAGATACAGACTTCAAGCGTGTAAGTGCAGTATCAATCGTATTGATATTCCTTATCATCCTCGTAGTATTCAAATCAGTATCGCTTCCAATCATACTTGTAGCGGTCATCGAGTTTGCAATCTTTGTAAACATGGGAATTCCGGGATTTACAGGAACGAAGCTTCCATTTATCGCGAGCATCGTAATCGGTACCATTCAGCTTGGAGCAACGGTAGACTATGCGATACTTATGACCACAAAGTACAGAAAGAACAGATACACCGGAATGGACAAAAAGCCGGCAATCACAAAGGCACTTGCAGATTCGACAAACTCAGTTATAGTCAGTGCACTCTGTTTCTTTGCCGCAACCTTTGGTGTAGGACTTTATTCAAACATTGATATGATCAGTTCTATCTGTATACTGCTTGCACGAGGCGCAATCATCAGTATGTTTGTAGTAGTATTTATACTTCCGTCAATGTTTATGATTTTTGACAAAGTAATATGTGCCACAAGCGCAGGCTTTAAAAACAAAAACCTGACAGCTTAGTAATCTGATTAATCATAAATGAGGGATAAAATACTTTTGACCCTCATAACATAAAAATATGACCTCAAAAACAAAATCAGGAGGAATAAGACATGAAATTACCAGAATTGAAAGAAAAGTTAAAAAGTAAATATATTGTCCGTGTTGTAGCCGAGTCCTCACAATAGCACTTGTAGGTACAGGAATCGGAGCAACAGCGGTTTTGCAGAGAAGAACAGCACCGCAGTCACAGCCGAGGCAGACAGCACAACAGGAAGCAGCAAGGATGCTGATGACATAGCAGATAAGCTCATGGACAGCGTATCATTAAAGGATAACGACGCAGACAAGGACGAGAGCGTATATCTCATCTCAGATGCAAACGGCAACGTAAACAAAACAATCGTAGTAGATCACCTTAAAAATAAAGACAAAAAGGATACCTTGGAGGATGCTTCAAACCTTTCAGATATCGAGAACGTAAAGGGCAAGGAAAAATTCACACAAAGCGGTGATAAGCTCACATGGCAGGCCGGTGGCAAGGACATTTACTATCGGGCACAGCAACAGAGGAGCCACCTGTAACACAGAAGGTTACATATTACCTCGATGGAAAAGAAATCTCACCGAGGACCTTGCGGGAAAATCGGAAAGGTCAAAATCCGTTTTGACTACACAAATACCACATCATATACAGAGACGGTAAACGGCGAGAAGCAGACAGTTTCCGTACCATTTGCAGCAGTAACAGGACTTGTGCTCGGCGATGGCTTCGAGAATATCGAAGTGACAAACGGCAAGGCTGAGGTAAGCGACTCATCAAGCGTAGTGCTTGGCTATGCACTTCCGGGCTTAAAGGACAGCCTCGGAATCAAGGACAAAGACCTCGATGGCGATGTAAATATCCCTGAATACATGGAAATGACAGCAGATGTAGAGAATTTCTCAATGCCTGCAGCCATGACCTTCGTGGTAAACGCATCTGATTATGTAAGCACAGACGGAATTGATACATCAGACCTCGATGACATGATAAATGACTTAAAGGATGCCTCAACACAGCTTCAGGATGGTTCAAAGACACTGGCAGAGGGTACTGACACACTTGCTGACGGACTTTCAACATTGCAGAGCAAGCTCGGCACATTCGCATCGAGTTGGCACACTGCAGAGTGGACTTAAGACATATACTGATGGTGTTAGTACATTAAGTGGTGGATTGAATAAACTGAATTCAAATGTGCCTACTTTATCTAATGGCATAACAACATTAAACTCTAGTGCAAAATCACTGAATGATGGAGTGGCTTTGCTTAATGCAACTGTTTCAGCAAAATTTACTGATTCAGAAAAGAAGACTCTTTTAGATCAGGTACACAGCACATTGGAGTCTCAAAAATCTGAAATAGAAAAACAGGCACAGACAACAGTTGCGTCACAGAAAACAGCCATTCAAAAGCAGGCACAGAGTGCTGTTGACTTACAAAAAACAGATATACAGAAACAGGCACAGAGTACAGTAGCTGATCAGAAAGAAGATATTGAGAAAAAGGCTCAGGCCGCAGTAGACGATCAGAAGGAGCAGATTAAGTCAGTAGCAGCTGAGACAGTAAAACAACAGGAAACTGAAATAAAGAATCAGGCAGCAAGTGCTGTTGAACAGGAATTTACATCCGGAAAAACTGACTATATAACAAATGAAGCAAAGAAACAATTAGCAAGTATTAAGCCGGTAATTGAGAGTGGTGTGAAAGCACAGTTTGTACAGAAGATGGCTGAAAAAAATCCTGCAATCACAGATTATGATTCAGCAAAGACTTTTTTTGACCAGAATGTTGGAATGAAAGACGGAGCGGCTGAAGCATGTGTCAATGAACAGATTGATACAATAATAAATAACTTAGCTGGAAGTGTAGCATCAACAGCCAAGGATGCTTCTAAGATTGCAGCGGGAGAAGCAGCATATACAGCAGCAAGTCAGACAGCAGGAGAAGCAGCTTATACAGGAGCAAGCTTAGCAGCAGGAACAGCAGCATATACAGCAGCAAGACAGACGGCAGGAGAAGCAGCATATGCGGGAGCAAGTTTAGCAGCAACAACAGCAGCCTATACAGGAGCAAGTCAGGCAGCAACAACAGCAGCCTATACAGGAGCAGTTTCAGGAGCTGAGCAGGCTACTATAACGTCTGCAGAGCAGACAAAAGCGACTGTAGCAGCCTCTATTAATCAAAAGCAGGCAAATGGATACAGTCTTGTAACAGGAATGAAGGCACTTGCAGATGGAACACAGACATTGTATAACTCAGTACCAACTCTCACAAGCGGTATCAAGCAGCTTGTAGACGGTTCAAACACACTTGTAGCAAACAATGCACAGCTCAACAGCGGAGCATCACAGCTTGCAGATGGAACAAATCAGATAGTCTCAGGTGTAGACCAGCTCACAACAGGCTCTAAGACACTTTCAGAGGGTGCACACACACTTGCAGACGGTATGGTACAGTTTAATGAGGAAGGAATCAACAAGATTCTCGACGCATACAACGGTGACTTAAAGCCATTCACCGACAAGCTTCAGGCAGTAATTGACGCGGGTGAGGAATATCAGACATACTCAGCAATCGCTGATGGACAGACGGGCAGCGTTAAGTTCATATATAAATTAGCTTCAATAGATGCTAAGGCAGATAGCGACAAATAATTAATTAAAGGATGTTTAAAGATTAGGGGAGGCAAAATGGGCTGGATAGAATATCTGTTAATCGTGGCGGGAAGCTCACTGGAGATTTTCGTTGCGATGGAATGTCAGGGATCCCTGATCCAGAAAGTAAATAAGAAACAGCTTACAGCCATTTGCTTCATAGTTGCAGTTTGCCAGTTGTTAGCAATGTACATCGGGTATTTCCTGTCAAGCTTTCTTAATGGGAAATACTCGGTGAAGGATGAAGCACTTTTAGGAGAGATAATTTCTATCGGAATACTGATAGGACTGGGGATCAGGCTTATAGGAAAGGCTATAAGAAACGAAAGGATTGAGGAGCATTGTCAGGCACAGCTTGACATGAAAAGAGTGCTAAGAATAGCAGGAATCACCGCATTTTATACGGTTCTTGCAGGAATAGCATTCGGCTTCCTCGGTACCGGACTTTTCACCATTATGATAATGGTGGCGCTGCTCACTGTAATCTGTATAGTGGCAGGCATTTACACAGGATATCATTTCGGTTTCGAGCAGAAGACAAAGGTATATATCGTGGGGGCGATACTCTTTTGGGCGGCTGGAATTGATGTTATAGTAAGGCTTGTAAGTGCAAAATAATGCATAGGGCTCTGTTCGTAAGGACAGGGCTTTTTTGCTGTCCATTGAAGTATGAAATCCTTTGCTTGCAATGTCAAAGTAAATGCTATAGAATATTTTCATATCAAATTAAACGCAAATGAGGAGATTTAAAGTTATGAAACAGAAATTGAGAAACCTTTCGGCACCAGCAAATATAATATTTGCCATTCTTGCAGTTTTTATTTTCATTGCACCCTTGCAGTGGAGCGGTAAAGTTCTGGGACTGATTCCGGGCATGGAAAAGGCGGATGATTATCTGCTGCAGGCTATTGTGGAGACAGTTGTTCTGGTTATTTTTCTTGGCATCACATATATATTTGGGCTGTGGGATATCTTTAAGGAAAATGCAGCAGGATGGACCAGAAGCCTTTACACAGGCGGTTTTTTCATAGTGTATTGCTTGTATGCTGTTGTTTCAGGCATTTATTTGTGTTTTTTGAGTGAGCATGGTGACGTGAAGGCATTTTACAACATCATCTTTTTCTTTATAGCGGTTTGCCTTGTAGGGCTCGTTGAGGAGCTGGTGTTCAGAGGCGTGGTGTTCAATCTGCTGCTGAGAGCTTTTCCAAAGACGAAAGGTGGAATCACTGGAGCCGTAGTTTTGGGAGGCGTACTGTTTGGATTGATGCATTTTTCCAATATGGGCGCAGGGGTTAAGTTCAGCAGTTGTCTGATACAGGTTATTTCAGCAGGTCTCATGGGTGTGCTGTTTTGCATGATATACGCGTCTACACGCAATTTCTGGATGCTTGCCATTTTCCATACTGTTGTAGATATGGGAGGACTTTTATCATCTGGAATATTTGAGGGTGGCGGAGCAGCCGATAGGATTAATGAGTTTTCGGCAATGAACTGCATCGCGTTTATCGTGCTCGGTATCCCTATGTTTGTTATGCTGCGTAAGTCAAGGCGCATCCGTCTTGAGATGCTCTACAACAATGTGCCTATCATAGATGACGAGAGGGAGGGGCTAAGCTTGCAGTGGTTTCACTGGTGCTTGGTATTTGCAGCATTATTTTCTCTTTTTTTGGATATCTGATGGGACTTGGAATTGTCGGCATGCTTGCTTCCCAAATGTCAAAAAAGGCAAAGCAGTATAACAATACAATAGCAACTGCCGGTTTGATTACATCGATAATAGGCTTTGTGCTGTCGGTCATCTGCACGATTGGCATGATGATGCTGTTTGCAAGTGGCATTTACGACAGGCTTGTTAATATGTCGATGTAAATTAAAGTAACTGATTTGACAATATGGTAAAAATACCATATAATATTTTGTGAGAACAATGGAGAAGAGTTATGGGTGGATTTATTGCTGAATTTTATGAGAATGGGGACAAAATTCCGGTAAAAGATTTTTTAGATAGTTTAAATGTTAAGATGCGAGCAAAGCTATTGATGGAAATTAAACTATTGGAAGAAAAAGGTACGTTGCTGAGAGAACCATACAGCAAGCCGCTCGGGGATGGAATTTTTGAATTGCGAGCTAAGGTAGGAACAGATATTTCGAGAGTATTATATTTTTTCTATTATGAAGGAAGAATAGTATTGACACATGGATTCATTAAAAAAACTCAGAGGACACCGGCTGGTGAAATTGAAAAGGCTAAGAAATATAGAAGAGATTATATAGAAAGGCATGGTAAATAATATGAGATATGATGATTATTTACAGGAGCAGCTTAAAATCGACAAAAAAAGAGTGGGACGATCTTCAGCCTGAGATGGATGTTATAAGGGCTATGATAGATGCGCGCATTAAAAATAATTTGACTCAAAAGAGCTTGCGGCACGTACAGGCATTGATCAGGCGGATATTAGTAAGCTTGAGAATGGTACAAGAAATCCATCTTTGAAACTTTTAAAGAGGCTTGCGCATGGAATGGGGATGCAGTTGAAAATTGAATTTGTACCAATGCAGCCGTTAAAAAATAAAATTGAACGGATGCTGCAATAATACGAAGCAGACCTTTGAATGTGGTAAAAAGTCTACATTCAAGGGTCATTTTTTGAGGAGAAACCATGAATATTTTACTGACAGCAATAAATGCAAAATACATACATTCAAACCTCGCAGTTTACTCACTGCGCGCCTGTGCCGGGGAGTACAGGGATGCTGTGGAGCTTGCGGAATACACGATAAACAATCAAAAGGATTACATTCTTGAGGAGCTTTACAAGAGAAAGCCCGACGTACTTTGTTTTTCGTGCTATATATGGAATATTGATTATGTGACTGATATTGCACGCGAGTATAAAAAGCTTTGTCCGTCAGTGCCGATATGGGTTGGAGGCCCTGAGGTGTCTTACGAGGTGGAGGCATTTCTGCGGGAAAATCCATACATAGACGGTGTGATGATTGGCGAGGGTGAGGATACCTTTAGAGAACTGTGTGGGTACTATGCTCATCAAAAAAGGCTGATTGATATTGCAGGCATTGCTTTCAGAAAAAAAAGCGCTGATGGTAAAGCCGGTGAAATAGTATTCACAAGTCCCCGTCCAATCAAAGACATGAGTGAAATCCCATTCTGCTATGATACGCTTGATGATTTTTCAAACCGCATCATCTACTACGAGAGCAGCAGGGGATGTCCTTTTCGTGTAGCTACTGTCTGTCATCGGTGGATAAGACACTGCGTTTCAGGGATACTGAGATTGTCAAAAGAGAGCTTAAGTTTTTCATAGACCAGAAGGTGCCACAGATTAAGTTTGTGGACAGAACCTTCAACTGCAATCATGCTCATGCCATGGAGCTGTGGCGCTTTATAAAGGCGAATGACAATGGTGTGACAAACTTTCACTTTGAGATATCAGCGGATCTGCTGAATCAGGAGGAGCTTGAGCTGATTTCTGATATGAGGCCGGGACTGATACAGCTTGAAATCGGTGTGCAGTCCACCAATGAGGTCACGATTAAGGAGATTCACAGGACTATGAAGCTTGAGAGGCTTAAGGAGGTTGTGAGGCTCATTCAAAGCGGCAACAATATCCATGAGCATCTGGACTGATTGCAGGGCTGCCATACGAGGACTATGACAGCTTTGGGCGTTCCTTTGATGAGATTTATGAGCTTAAGCCAAACCAGCTGCAGCTGGGATTTTTAAAGGTGCTCAAGGGCTCGTACATGTTTGAGCATGCCGCGGAATATGGTATTGTCTACCATGACAAGCCACCGTATGAGGTTATGTCCACGAAGTGGCTTTCGTTTGATGATGTGATAAAGATTAAGCGCGTCGAGGATATGCTTGAGGTGTATTACAACAGCGGCCAGTTTGAGATTACGATGAAGCTCATGGAGTGTATCTTTGACAGTGCGTTTGAGTTTTTTCAGAGCTTGGAGATTTTATGAGGCAAACGGCTATTTTGGAATGAGCCATTCGCGCATCAGAAGGTGTGAGATACTGCTTGAGTTTCTGGCTTTATACCTGCATGGCTGTGACAACGACGATATAACTTCTGTGGGATTATCCGAAAATGACGGAGATAGAGATAATACTGATTTCGACGAAAATGCCATAGATAGAGATAATACTGATTTTGATGAAAATGCGCAGATTTACAGCATGATTCAGAGTCACTCATCTTTGATTTGTACTATCGTGAGAACTGCAAGAGCCGCCCGGTGTGGGCCACAGATATAGGAAGCTTCAAGCACATGACACATGCATACTGTAAAATGGAAAGCTGTCGCATGTGGAGCCGTTCCACTATATTTTTCCGGACAAGCACACGCGCAAGCTGGATGAGCTGCCAAAGTATCATAAGGAGCCGGTGTGGGCGCTTTTCCACTACGACATGAGAGACCCGCTTGACCACCAGGCGCTGGTGGAGTATGTAGATAACAGTAAAAAGCCGGGAAGGTTTACAGACTAAGAAAAATGAGCAACATAGATAATATAAAAAATTACACGGTGATTGACCTTGAAATGACAGGGCTTTCAGCTAAAAATGACAAGATAATAGAGATAGGTGCGGCACGTGTGAGGGGCGGCGAGATAGTGGATACGATATCCACACTGGTAAATCCGAAGCAGCATATTCCACAGCGTGTGCAGGAATTAACGGGAATTACCGACAGTGATGTGGAAAACGCGGCAGATATGGACGCGGCTGTGGATAACCTGCTTGATTTTATCGGGGATGATATCATACTCGGGCAGAATGTGACCTTTGATTACAGTTTTTTAAAGCAGTGGGCGGTAAATCACAAGAGAACCCTCTCGCTAAATGCATATGATACTCTGAAAATAGCCAGAAAATGTCTGCCTGCGGAGCAGTCGAAGAAGCTGGAGGATTTGTGTGAGTATTTTGATGTGAGCAGGGAAAATGCCCACAGGGCGCTCGATGATGCGATAGAGACAAAGCAGATATTTGAAAAGCTGCTTGCACTGATGGATGAAAATGGTGAGCCGGTGGAGTCAAAGCCGCTTGTATACAAGGCAAAAACAGACACCTGCCACAGCACATCAGTCAGACAGCTAAAGGAGCTGATGGCTGAGTATGGGATAGCAGATGTCATATCGTGGGACAACGACCAGAAGTCGCCTCAAGGCTGTACGATGAATATCGCAGTAAGTACATTAATAGGTGTGTGGATGACTCGGAATAAGTTTCAATACAATAAGTTATAATACAATAAGCTATAACCAAATAAGCTATAACGCAAATTAATTACCGGCCGAGGCGGTATCAGCCTGTAGGCTCTCAAGCATAGAAACGATTCCATCCCTTGAAAGAGAATTAAGCTGCTTTGCTTTCTCGATAAGCTCTGCAATCCGGTCGGTTTTTGACATGCTGATGAAGGCGTTGGCTAACAGACTGTATACGTTCTTTGAATCGGCACCCTGCTTCACTGCAAGCTCAAGCAGTTCATTGCCTAGCGATTCATAGCCTGCTTCCTTAAGCCTATTGTAATAGTCCGGCAGCATTGAAACAAATTTCGTGAAATTATCATCATATTCAGACAGCTTTTTAAAATTGAGAATGCCATATTTAAGCTTTAAATCAGTGTTTGTCATTCCGGTGAGATTGACAAGGGTTTTATCCCTTAAATCATTTATTTTATCATTATTTAATGGAAAAAACTTTTCCGGTATGGTAATATAACACAGGTCAGTGGTATCTCCGCGGAGGGTTGAGTTGGCTTTACGCTCCTTTTCCCAGAACTCCTCGGTGACCTTTGCCTGGGCAGAATCAGCCCTCTTTATGGCAAAAGTAATCACTGCTATAAATAAAATGAATAAAATTAGACAAATTGGAATCATATGTTGGAAAATCCTTTCTCATATATGAAAATAGTATAACTCATTTTTGAACAGAGGTGAATAGTATGTACGATTTTAATAAAAAAAGAAATCAGAAGGTGGTTGCTATAGTGATAATAGTGGTTATAGCAGCGATGCTTGTGACAACATTTGTGTCAAGTCTTGTATAGCTTTTCTTGAAATATGGAAAAAATATGATAATATGATATAAAATGCAGTTCAGTTAAGCGATGACAGGGGCGCTTTTAACAGCCTCAGGAAAAGGAAGCGGAAATGAAGATTAATAAAAAAGCATTATTACTGGGTACAATGGCATTTGTGCTTGTGGCAGCATCGGGCATGGTAAGTGCATATGCAAGCGGTTCGTCAGGCACAAAGAAGGCAAAGGTACAGACAATTACAGATGGTGTGTGCATTGGCAGTGTGGATGTAGGCGGTATGACAAACGAAGAAGCAAAAAAAGCAGTTGATGCCTATGTTGACAGCATAAAGGATACATCCTTTCATTAAAGGGTGCCAATGGTTCATTTGATGCAACAGCACAGGAAATGTCTGTTTCGGCGGACAGTGATGCAGCGGTGGACGAGGCTCTTTCAGTGTGCCATGAGGGCAGCCTGATTGACAGATTTGTGGAGTCAGAGGAGCTCAAAAAGGGCAATGTTGCCGTCAATATGTATCTGTCGGTTGATAAACAAAAGACCGCAAATATGATTTATGACAAGAGCGACGAGCTCAATATAAAGGCAGTTGACAATTCGCTGCAGAGAAACGGTGACAGCTTCGATTTTGTTCCGGGACAGGAAGGCAAAGAGGTCGATGTGGTAAAATCAGTCTATGCCATAAATGACTTTTTGCAGAATAGCTGGGATGGCTCGGCGAATGAGATAGAGCTGGTCACAAATACGGTCCAGCCGAGGGGTTCAAAGGAAGAGCTCTCAAAGATTAAGGATAATCTGGGAGGCTTTTCTACCGATTTCAGCAGCTCGGCAGCAGGGCGTGCAACCAATGTAAAGAACGCGTGCAGCCTGATAAACGGCAGTGTCATATATCCGGGGAGCAGTTCTCGGTTTACGAGGCTATCAGCCCTATCACAACTGACAACGGCTATCAGATAGCAGGCGCATACGAGAACGGTCAGGTAGTGGACTCGGTAGGCGGAGGCGTGTGCCAGGTTGCTACCACACTCTACAATGCGGTTATAAGGGCTGAGCTTGACATAGTGCAGCGCTACAACCATTCCATGATAGTAAGCTATGTAAAGCCATCTGACGATGCGGCAATCGCAGGAACCTACAAGGATCTTAAGTTTAAAAATAATCTGGACAATCCGGTGTATATAGAGGGCTATTGCAGTGGTGGAGTCATCACCTTCAATGTGTACGGAGTGGAGACGAGACCGGCAAACAGGGAAATTTCCTTCAGGAGTGAGACACTTTCCGAGGAGGATCCGGTCACGCAGTTTAAGTTTGATGCAGGTCAGCCGGTCGGTTATTTCAACACCGAGCAGTCTGCGCACAAGGGAGTGACCGCAAGGCTATGGAAGACGGTCACAGTTGATGGAACAGTGCAGAGCGATGAGGTATTCAACAACAGCAAGTACAAGTCATCACCAAAAATCGTGACGGTTGGTACGGCAGGAGCATCAGCGGAGGTTGTTGCGCAGCTTCAGGCGGCGGCAGCGGGTAATGATGAGGGCTCGGTTAAATCCATTGCTGCGTCTGCGGCATCAGCGGTTCAGGCAGCACAGACTCAGACACAGGACCCAAATGCGGCAGGGCAGACACAGGGTGCGCAGACCCAGACTACAGATCCGAATGCAGCAGGGCAGACACAAGGTGCTCAGACACAGCCGACAGACCAGAATGCGGCAGGACAGACACAGGGAGCACAGACGCAGTAAATGCCCGCAGGTAGTTGTTTCTGATGTAGTTATTTGCAATCAATGCACCAGGCTGCAACAGTATACAAAACATATTATTATTAGGAACAGGAAAACACATGAAAAACGGTAAAATATCAGAGTCGGTTTTAAAGCGCTCTGTCTTAAAACAACTTCATACCAAAAGCGACAGAATACTTTTTAAACCGGCAGTAGGTGAGGACTGTGCGGTGATTTCCATGCAGGCAGGCGGCCAAACCAGGTTAGTTACTGCTACCCAGACGTTCACACTTGATGTATCGGATAAGCATGTGCGTGCTAACTGCGCAGTTTATGATGCATTGAACAATATTTATGCCATGGGGGCAGGCCCTGTTGGGATAGAGCTGGCACTGCTTGTACCTACCACAGAAAACGAAGCCGTGCTTCGCGAGACGGTGAGAGCGATTGATGCTGTATGTGAGGAAGCAGGCATTGTGGTGCTTGGCGGGCATACACAGGTGAGCCGTGCTGTGAAGAATATCGTGGTGACAGTTACAGCAATAGGTGAGGCCTATGAGCAGGTGCTTACACCATCATCGGCAGCAGCACCGGGCATGGACGTAATAGTGACAGGATATGTGGGGCTTGAGGGCACCGCAATTCTTGCAAATGAGAAAAGAGCCGAGCTTGAAACGAGATTTTCCAAGGCATTTATAGATAAATCAGCAGCATATATAGACCATATTTCCACCGCAATGGAGGCTGCATCCGCGATTGGCGCCGGTGTGGCGGCAATCCATGACGCTTCGCAGGGAGGCATCTTTGGAGCACTCTGGGATATGGCAGAGGCTTCGGGAATTGGTCTTGACATCGATTTAAAGAAGCTCCCTATCAGGCAGGATACGATTGAAATAAGTGAATTTTTTGACATAAACCCGTATAAGCTTTTGTCAGGAGGAAGTCTGATAATCATAGCTGCAGATGGTACCCGCGTGGTCAGAGAGCTTGAGAAAACAGGACAAAATGCTGTTATAGTCGGTGCCACAACCGATTCAAACGACAGAGTGCTGATTTCCGGCGAGGAGAGACGCTTTTGGAGACTGCCCAGACTGACGAGATATACAAGGTTTTCAACTAATATATTTGAATCGAGAATATATATCATGAGAGAAAAGATATTAACATTTATAGAGAAAAACAGCAGGATAAACTGAAGGAGCTTGCAATCATGCTTGGTGTGGATGAGGCAAGTGTGGCAAACGAGATTGCTGCTATGGAGCAGGAGAATGTCATCTGCGGATATCACACACTGATTGACTGGGACAAGGCAGGCCTTGAGAAGGTCACAGCCATGATAGAGGTCAGAGTGACACCACAGCGCGGCATGGGCTTCGACAAGATTGCCGAGCGTATATACAACTATCCTGAGGTAAAGTCTGTATACCTTATCTCAGGCGGCTTCGACCTCATGGTCACACTCGAGGGCAAGACTCTGCGCGAGGTATCACAGTTTGTGACAGATAAGCTTTCTACACTGGATCAGGTGCTTTCGACAAAGACAAACTTTATTCTGAAGAAATACAAGGACCATGGAACTATCATGGCGGCACCTGTCAAATCCGATGAAAGGGGAATTATGTCATAATGAGAGACCCTTTATCCAGTACAATAAAGACTATCCAGCCATCGGGCATCCGTAAGTTTTTTGATATAGTGAGCGAGATGAAGGATGCGATATCGCTCGGAGTAGGTGAGCCTGATTTTGACACACCGTGGCATATCAGGGATGAGGGCATATATTCCCTTGAAAAGGGACGCACCTTCTACACCTCAAATGCCGGACTCAAGGAGTTAAAGGTTGAGATTGCAAGATATCTCGACAGAAGATACGGCATGACATATGATTACAACAAAGAGATCATGGTAACTGTCGGCGGCAGCGAGGCTATAGATATCGCACTGCGCGCCATGCTCGATGTGGGAGATGAGGTGATTATCCCACAGCCAAGCTATGTTTCATATGTGCCATGTACTGTGCTGGCAGGTGGCACACCTGTGATTGTGGAGCTAAAGGAGGAAAATGATTTCAGGCTGACAGCCGAGGAGCTTGAGGCTGTTATCACTCCAAAGACAAAGATACTTATCATGCCTTTCCCTAATAACCCAACAGGCGCTATCATGGAAAAAGCAGACCTTGAAGCAATTGTTCAGGTGGTTAAGGAGCATGATCTGTTTGTGATAAGTAACGAGATTTATTCGGAGCTTACATATGTGGATAAGCATGTGTCTATAGCATCGTTTCCGGGAATGAAGGAGCGCACAGTGCTTATAAACGGTTTTTCCAAGGCTTATGCCATGACAGGCTGGAGGCTTGGATATGCATGTGCACCTGAGACCATTTTAAAGCAGATGCTAAAGATTCATCAGTTTGCAATCATGTGTGCGCCGACCACGAGCCAGTATGCAGCTGTCGAGGCTATGAAAAACGGCGATGAGGATGTTGCACAGATGAGGGAGGAATACAACGGCCGCAGACGCTATGTGCTTCACCGCTTTAAGGAGATGGGGCTTAAGTGCTTTGAGCCTTTCGGAGCCTTTTATGCGTTCCCAAGCATCAAGGAGTTTGGCATGACATCCGATGAGTTTGCCACAAGGCTTCTAAACAGCAAGAAGATTGCCGTGGTTCCGGGAACTGCATTCGGAGAGTGCGGCGAGGGCTTTTTACGTATATCATATGCATATTCGCTTGATGATTTAAAGGAGGCGCTCGGCCGCATTGAGGAGTTTGTCACAGAGCTTCGCGCCGGGATGGATAATAAATAGTTTAAATTGACAGGAGACAAAATGGCAAAGCTGAACATAGTGTTACATGAGCCGGAAATTCCGGCAAATACCGGAAATATCGGAAGAACCTGCGTCGCGACAGGTACGAGGCTTCATCTTATAGAGCCGCTTGGATTTTCACTTTCAGAGAAGGCACTAAAGAGAGCCGGGATGGATTACTGGAAGGACCTTGACGTCACCACATATGTGGACTGGGAGGATTTCCTTGAGAAAAATCCGGGCGCAAAGATATATTATGCGACAACAAAGGGCAGACATGTATACTCTGATGCTCATTTTGAGCCCGACTGCTATATTATGTTTGGCAAGGAAAGCGCAGGCATTCCGGAGGAGATACTAAAGGAGCATCCGGATGAGTGCATCAGGATACCGATGATAGGTGAGACAAGGTCACTTAATCTGTCAAATTCAGTAGCTATCGTGCTCTACGAGGCATTGAGACAGAATAATTTTGATCATATGAGGCTTGAGGGAGAGCTTCATCACCTGAGCTGGGATGACTAAATCAAGCGGCAAAGCGCATATTTTTTGCAGCTATTTGGGCTTTAACAGCTATGATAATTGTAAATACGGTAGATTTTTAGGAAAAAGAAATGGGCATAATTAAAACAAGCAAATTAGTACATGAATTTATACGAAGAGACGAGGAAGGCAATGTAGAGTCAATCACTACAGCACTCGACAACGTAAACCTCGACATAAAGAGGGACAGTTTATTGCAATCCTCGGTCACAATGGTTCAGGAAAATCAACTCTTGCAAAGCATATCAATGCACTTCTTGCGCCGAGCGACGGCACCATATGGGTGGATGGCATGGATGTGTCAAAGGAAGAGAATGTCATACCTGTCGAAAAGTGCAGGTATGGTTTTCCAGAATCCCGACAATCAGATTATCGCCAATGTCGTGGAGGAGGATGTGGGCTTTGGACCGAGAATATTGGTGTGCCGACAGATGAAATCTGGCAGCGCGTGGACTATGCACTAAGGGCTGTCGGTATGACAAAGTACCGCACACATTCACCGAACAAGCTCTCCGGAGGACAGAAGCAGCGTGTGGCAATCGCGGGAGTTGTGGCAATGGAGCCAAAATGTATAGTATTTGACGAGCCTACAGCCATGCTTGACCCAAACGGCCGCAAGGAGGTCATAGCCACAGCACATGAGCTCAATAAGAAAAAGGGCGTGACCATTATTCTCATCACCCATTACATGGAGGAGGTGGTCGGCGCAGACCATGTCTATGTCATGGAAAAGGGCAAGGTGGTAATGGACGGCACACCGCGTGAGATTTTTCAAGGGTGGACGAGCTGAAGGAGCACATGCTTGATGTGCCGCAGGTGACACTGGTAGCCGATGAGCTCAAAAGTCAGGGCTTGATATCCCTGATGGAATCGACGAGAGAAGAACTTGTAAATGCGCTTGTTGCGCTGAAAAACAGATAGGCGGGAGAAAATATGTCAATAATTCTAGATCACATAAACTATTGCTACAGTGCCGACTCAGCCTACAAGGTGCAGGCACTTAAAGATGTAAGCCTTGAGATAAATGATGGAGAGTTTATCGGAATAATCGGTCACACCGGTTCGGGAAAATCCACACTTATCCAGCATATGAACGGCCTTTTGAAGGCGACAAGCGGTCATATATACTACAATGGACAGGATATATATGACAATGATTATGATTTAAGCAAGCTGCGTCACAAGGTGGGGATGGTGTTCCAGTATCCGGAGCATCAGCTTTTTGAGACAACCAACTTTGAGGATGTATGCTTTGGACCGAAAAATCAGGGGCTCGATAGAAAAACAGTGGAGCTAAGAGCCTATGAGGCACTGCAGAATGTACATTTTCCGGAGGATCTCTACTATCAGCCGCCATTTGATTTGTCCGGAGGACAAAAAAGGCGTGTAGCCATAGCTGGAGTACTTGCAATGCACCCTGACGTACTTATACTCGATGAGCCGACAGCGGGACTGGATCCTGCGGGCAGAGATGAGATACTGGGACTGCTTTTACAGATGAAAAAGGATCTGGGTATCACAATCATACTCGTATCACACAGCATGGAGGATGTTGCGGAGTATGTGGATCGCATCATTGTTATGAATTCAGGAGAGGTGATGTTTGACGGAGTGCCGAAGGAGGTATTCTCACACTACAAGGAGCTCGAGGCAGTCGGACTTGCAGCACCGCAGGTCACATATCTGATGCATGATCTGGCGGAAAAGGGTATACCGGTTGACCTTTCGGCAACGACAGTTGCGGAGGCGAGGACTCAATACTAAAAGCCTTTAAATAGCTCACCAATGCTGACATTTTGATACAAATTATGAGGAAGGAATACAAAATGATTCGTGATATTACCATAGGCCAGTATTATCCGGCGCAGTCGCCAATACATAAACTGGACCCAAGAGTAAAGCTTTTCGCAACACTTATATATATTATTGCGCTGTTTTCCTACAAAGGAATAGCCGGTGTGCTGTTTATAGTTGCCGCGCTTGCCGCAGTTATAAAGATATCAAAGGTGCCATTTAAGTTCATGGTAAAGGGACTCAAATCCATTATAATACTGCTGCTTTTTACAGCATGCTTCAGCGTGTTTTTCACACAGGGAGAGTATACAATCTGGGAATACGGTATACTGCATATTTCTGACACCGGACTGATAAATGCAGCAACCATGATGATACGACTTGTGCTGCTCATTATAGGAACCTCGCTCATGACACTCACCACCACACCAAACCAGCTCACGGACGGTCTTGAGAAATCACTGGGTTTTTTAAATAAAATACATGTTCCGGTGCATGCGATAGCCATGATGATGTCGATAGCGCTTCGTTTTATTCCAATCCTTATTGAGGAGACGGACAAAATAATGAAAGCACAGATGGCAAGAGGAGCTGATTTTGAGCATGGAAATATCATAAAAAGAGCAAAGAGCATGGTACCTCTTTTAGTGCCGCTTTTTGTATCGGCATTCAGGCGTGCAGATGACCTCGCAATGGCCATGGAGGCCAGATGCTACAATGGTGGAGAGGGCAGGACAAAGATGAAGCCGCTCGTATATGAAAAGGACGATAAAATAGCATATCTTTTCATATTTGCGTTTTTAGCGGTTGTGATAGTGCTTAGAATCCTTCTGCCGGTGAATCTGGGCAATCTTATTTTCAGATAGTGAAATAGATAGTGCAGCCATAACAGGAGAGATATATGCGTGTAAAAATGATTGTAGCCTACGATGGCACAAATTACTGCGGCTGGCAGATACAGCCGAACGGCATAACAATTGAGCAGGTATTAAACGAGCACCGAGCCGCCTGTTAAAGGAGGATATAAAGGTGACAGGAGCAAGCCGCACCGATGCGGGAGTGCATTCACTTGGAAATGTGTGTATGTTTGATACCAATACCCGCATGCCGGCGGAAAAGATATCGTATGCACTGAATCAGAAGCTGCCGGAGGATATAGTGGTGGTCGATTCCTGTGAGGTAAGCGATGATTTTCATCCGCGCTTCTCAAAGAGCCGTAAAACCTATGAATACCGCATTTTAAATGCGAGGTTCAGAAATCCGACACGCAGGCTTGACACATATTTCTATCATTATCCGCTTGACACAGAAAAGATGAGTGAGGCTGCAAAATATCTCATAGGAGAGCATGATTTTGCAAGCTTTTGCTCGGCAAACTCGCAGGCACAGACCACAGTCCGCACGATATATGACTGTACGGTGTCAAAGGCCGGTGACATCATCACAATACGTGTGACAGGAAACGGCTTTTTGTACAATATGGTGCGCATAATCGCAGGAACACTTGTGAAGATAGGTGGAAGCGATATGCCGGCAGATGCGATGAAGGACATAATAGCCGCAACAGACAGGGCAGCAGCAGGTCCTACAGCCCCGGCCCAAGGGCTTACAATGATAGGACTTAAGTATGAGTAACAGTTTTAGATTTTTAATATTATATTAAGATTTTTGGAATATCCGTTTTTTGCTTCAATAATAGGCTATAATGTTGTTACTGTTAATACACGGTACGGTAAAAAGAAGCTTGGAGATGAAGACGGTTATGAGATTTACAAAAGGAAAAGAGAAAATTATAAAAAACAAAGCCATAAACAGCACAGACGAAGGAAAAGGCAGACACCGTAAGGTAATCCGTATAGGAGCGTTTGCCCTGGTATTTGTCGTGCTGTTTTCGTTTGTCTCGACATTTTTTAAGATGACGGATGCTGTCAATATTGCGACTATAGAGGGGTTTTACAAGGAGCCGAAGAACACAATTGATGTGATGATGATAGGAGCCAGCGAGGTATACGCTGATTACAGCGCAACCGAGGCCTGGAAGAATTATGGATACACATCATACTCGCTTGGGGTATCGGGGCGCCCGGCAGTCTGTACAAATCTATGCTCAGAGAAGCTCTCACCAGACAGCATCCGAAGGTTGTGGTTTTTGAAGTGAATGGCTTTTTACAAAATGACAGCTATTACGACAGGACGGTAAAGCTGCATAGCTGGATAGACAATATCCATAATGAGGAAAACAGGCTTGATACAATACAAGAGATTGTGCCAAAGGATGAGCAGGATAACTTTAGAAACCCTTTGAAGCTATATCACAGCAATTGGAAGGATATTGACAAATGTGCACACACCTTTGCCACAAGAGTTGGAATGTATTTTGCAAAAACATCATGCATGAAGGGCTTTTCATCTATTGCAAAATATTCCGATTGTCCATCAGGCAAGCAGAAAAAGCTCTACTTTACCGACAAGAGCAGAGCGAATATGACTGATCTGCTTGAGTATTGTAAAGCACAGGGGTGGAAAAGGTGCTTTTGCGAGGTTCCCTCATGAGAAGAAGGTAAAGAATCCACAGGTGCTTTGCGACGTGAAGGAGCTGGTGGAGTCTTATGGCTATGACTTTGCGAGCTTTGAAGGCGATAAGGAATTTATCGGAATCAATGAGAGGGATGATTTCTACAATTCAGAGCACCTGAATATAAATGGAAGCCGCAAATTCACTGCATATATGGGAAAATATCTGTCTGATAATTACAGGCTTAATGCAGACCACTCACCGGAGATTCAGAGTGCATGGGGCGAGTGCGCAAGGCGCGCTGACAAGGTGATAAGTGCCTGCGCAAGGGATACGGATCTGAGTCTGGGCAATCATTATTTTGAGATGTCCGTTTATCTGCCTTATAATTTTTCGTCAAGCCTTGCGACAAATAAGGTAGCAGATACGAACAACGATGCAAAGCCTGTCAAGGAGTTAAATCCCCCGGTTAAAAAATAGCATGATAGTGTATGGACTTTAAAATAAATACTGCCTGTTAATTAAAGTATGTATGGCAGTATTACTTTAGAAAATAGATTTGGAGTAAATAAAATGGAACTCATTTCATTAAAATATGCGATATTTGTAATAGCATTGCTTGTACTATATTATTGCTTTCCGAAGAAATACCGCTGGTATGTGCTTCTGGCGGGAAGCATGGCATACTATGTGATTATATGTAAGTGGTATGTGCTGTTTATCATTTTACAATATGCACCACCTATGGCTCAACAATATGGATTGACAAGCTGTTAAAGAAGCAGAATGCCATCGTAAAAAGCCACAAGGAGGACTGGGACAGGCAGACCAGAAAGGAATACAAGGAAAAGGGCAGAAAAAAGAGAGTGGCAGTCATGCTGTTTGCGCTGCTTTGCAATTTCGGCATATTGGCATTCCTTAAATATATACCATATGCGGGGAGCTTGGACTTTGCTTCCGCTTGGCATATCCTTCTACACCTTCCAGTCCATGGGCTATGTGATGGATGTATACAGGGAAATTGTCGAGCCTGAAAAGAATTTCCTTAAGGTAGCGCTGTTTGTATCATTTTTCCCACAGATCATACAGGGACCGATTGCGATATATGATAAGCTTGCGGGACAGCTTTATGAGGGACATTCCCGAGACTTGAAAATCTGCAAAAGGGTGCGCTTCTGGTGCTCTGGGGAGTCATTAAAAGCTTGTGATAGCAGACCGCGCGGTAAATATCATCAATTTTGTGATGGATAAGCCGATGGATTTTTCGGGCACCTATGTATTTTTTGCGGCAGTAGTGTATGCGCTGCAGCTATATGCGGATTTCTCGGGAGGAATCGATATAGTGCGTGGTATTGCGGAGATGTTTGGCATAACGATGTCAACAAACTTCAATCATCCGTATTTTTCGCGCTCGCTCACTGAGTACTGGCACCGCTGGCATATGACTCTTGGAGACTGGTGCAGAAACTATATCTTCTACCCGCTTTCAATCTCAAAGCGTTTCCTGAACTTTGGCAAATGGCTAAAGCCGAGATTTGGCGCGCATATCAGTAAGGTGCTGCCGGGCTGCATCGCGAGTGTCATCACATTTATCGTCATCGGAGTATGGCACGGTGCCAATATGAAATACCTGTATTTCGGACTCTGGAATGGCATTGTAATCATGCTTGCAGAGCTTTTTGCTCCGGTAAACAAAAGGTGGCAGGCGGCTTTTTAAGCTGACCGGCCTCAGGGAAAAGGGTATATTTGCAACGATTGTATCAGTGATTTGGACCTTTATGCTCATACTGGTAGGCTACTATTTTGACATAGCTGCAAATGCGTCGACTGCATTTCACATGCTTTTTAAATCAGTCACGGATTTCCATATCAGCGAGCTTGGAATAAACAACATCATTTTGAATCTAGGAGCATGCGGACTGGACGAGTACGATATACTTTTACTTATAATATGTACTCTGCTGTGGTTCTTTATCAGTTTCGTTGAGGAAAATAAAAAGCTCGACATGCGCGATTTCATACTTTCAAGAAAGCTGCCGCTTCGCTGGGCGATAATATATCTTGGCATCTTTATAGTAATAATATTCGGTTACTACGGACCGGGAGTGAATCCGGCTGATTTTGTATATATGCAGTTTTAAAATAAAAGTTTAAAGAAAAAGTATAAACATAAAGAAAAAACTTAAAGACAAAGTTTAAATAAAAAGTTTAAAGAAAAAGCCGGAAATAAGGGTAAAAAACACTTGACAACAGCCGGTTACGCAAGTATAATATCTAGGTCTGTAAAAGTAGATAAATGGAAGCCAAAGCCCCGGCAACCATTTAGTATAGATAATGATAGTCATCTGAGATGGAACAGAGGACTATAAGATGTCAAAAGGAAGTGGCGTCCGGACATACGCGATTTCAAGAGGCATCGGCATTAAAAGTAATCGAATCATTTAAGGAGGAAAACCGATGAAAACATTTATGGCTAGTCCTGCTACAATCGACAGAAAATGGTACGTAGTAGACGCTGAAGGTAAGACATTAGGACGTTTAGCATCAGAAGTTGCTAAAGTATTAAGAGGAAAGAATAAAGCAATCTTTACACCACACATTGACACAGGTGATTATGTAATCGTTGTCAATGCTGACAAGGTTAAGGTTACTGGTAAGAAATTAGACCAGAAGATTTACTATCATCACTCAGATTATATCGGTGGTATGAAAGAGACAACATTAAGAGAGATGATGAACAAGCACCCAGAGCGTGTTATCGAGTACGCTGTAAAGGGAATGCTTCCAAAGGGACCTCTTGGACGTCAGATGTATACAAAGTTATTCGTATACGCTGGACCAGATCACAAACATGCAGCTCAGAAGCCTGAGACATTAGAGTTTTAATAGGAGGTAAAGTAAATTGGCTACTACAAAGTATTACGGAACAGGAAGAAGAAAATCATCTGTTGCTAGAGTATATTTAGTACCTGGAACAGGAAAGATTACAATCAATAAAAGAGATATCGATGAGTACCTTGGTCTTGAGACATTAAAGGTAGTTGTTCGCCAGCCATTAGTTGCAACTGAGACAGTTGACAAGTTCGACGTTTTAGTTAACGTTCGTGGTGGTGGATACACAGGACAGGCTGGAGCAATCCGTCACGGAATCGCTCGTGCACTCCTTCGTAGATTCAGAGTACAGACCGGTTCTTAAGTCTGCTGGATTCTTAACACGTGATCCACGTATGAAAGAACGTAAGAAATACGGTCTCAAAGCAGCTCGTAGAGCTCCTCAGTTCTCAAAGAGATAATTTTTCGGAAAAGAGAATATCAAGAGTATATTACACCTCAGAACTTCGGTTCTGGGGTGTTTTTGTGTGTGAACTATGATAAAATAAATATTATAATAAAAAGTAAACAAGTATAATAGATAATATATTTAAATATTAATCAAAACAGAGGGAGTGATTATATGACAACTGTGAGCACCAAAAGTGGTAGAATCATAAAAGTTGTATCCAGAGAAGAAGAGAAGAGTACATTGACAGAATCGGATAATGAAATGGACGAAAGGGCAGTTGAAGCTGTTAAGGCAGCAATAAATAAAGCGAAAATATGTAAAAAACCTATAGCCGGTTATGATAATGAAAAGAAACAGGCTTATGTAGAGTATGCAAATGGGAAAAGAAAATATGTAAATATAGAAAACCTTTGATTCATGTAATAGCGTGGAGCAAATGGCTTGTAATAATACTCATATTGTGATAACGTAAGGTCGTATGAATGTCAGTGACATGTTTTGAACAGGCATTACAAATAATGAGAATAAGAGGCAGCAAAATGGATTTTGAAAGCAGAAGACAAAGAATTTTAGACAAGATGGAGGACAATTCTATAGCAATATTGTACTCAGGCATCGAGCACCATGTGAGTGCAGATGAGTATGATTTATTCACAGCACAGGCTAACCGCAATTTCTTCTATCTGACCGGACTTAGACGTGACAACATGGTCCTTGTCCTGGATAAATGTGTAGAGCCTGCTAAGACGCTGCTCTTCATAGAGGAGGCAGACCCTACGATGGAGCGCTGGTACGGCAGGAAGGTGACTATGGAGGAAGCCGAGGAAATATCAGGAATTGATGAGATAGAATATATTTATGAGCTTGAGAGCACACTGGACAGGATAATGACGCGTGAGGATGTATACACAGCATATTTTGACACGTATCGTCATCAGAAAGTGGATTTGCCGGATTACAATGTGGTAAAAGCCAATGAATTTAAGACAGATTATCCGGGAGTTGCTGTGAAGAATCTTTTCCCGCTTGTGGCAGAGGAGCGTATGCAGAAGGATGAGGATGAGATTGAGCTGACCAAAAAGGCAATCGCTCTCACAAAGGACGGACTCTGCAATGTGATGGCTAATTTAAAGCCAGGCATGAAGGAATATCAGGCACAGGCAGATTTTGAATATATCATAAGACGCGGTGGGGCAGAGTGGACAGCGTTCCCTACAATCGCCGGAAGCGGAATGAATGGAACAATGCTTCATTATGACACAAATCGTGAGACGATGGAGGATGGAACACTGGTTCTTCTTGACCTTGGAGCCAGAATAGATGGCTACAATTCGGATATTACGAGAACATATCCGGTAAATGGCAGGTTTACCGAGCGCCAGAAACAGGTTTATGATATCGTGCTCGCCGCAAACCGAAAGATTGTCGAGGTTGCAAAGCCGGGAATGACTACAAAGGAATTAAATGAAGTATGTAAGGATGTGCTTGCAGACGGGCTTATGAAGCTTGGACTGATAAAGAATTCTGTAGAGATTTCGAAGTATTACATGCATGGTGTGTCACACCATCTGGGAATTGATGTGCATGACGTGACAGTTGACTCAAACAGCAGGCTTCGTCCGGGGGCAATCATCAGTGATGAGCCGGGACTGTATATAGATGAATGGGAAATCGGTATCAGGATTGAGGATGATGTGCTTATCACTGAGGATGGTGCAGTGTGTCTGTCGGAGGATATCATCAGAACCACGGAGGATATAGAGGCTTACATGGCAGAGCACAAAAAGAATTAATCGTGATAAATGATAAATTTTGCGGTTTATAATATTTTTATGTGACATAATCTGATTTATGTATTATAGTAGTGCTAGTACATCGAATAATAAGTTTCTGATGCATTGTTATTTCTTATTTGGTGTACTATAGTATAGCAGTTATTTTTATTGCTGTATCGGTGCAACGAAAATAATTCGTTCGACAGATGGAAGGAGAACAACTATGGTAAAGAAGATTAATAGCAGTGAATTTGAACAGGTTAAAAATAATAAGGCTATCATTGTTGATTTTTCGGCAGAGTGGTGCGGTCCATGCAAGATGCTTGCGCCTGTAATGGAGCAGCTTTCTGATGAAATCACAGATGTGGAGTTTTACAATATTGATGTGGACGAGAATCCTGATCTGGCAAGAGAGTATCGTATAATGAATATTCCTGCAGTTATTGCAATCAAGGGCGGTCAGGTTGCCGGTCAGCAGATTGGTCTTGTGTCTAAGGACGATATGAAGGGCTTTATAGACGGAGTTTTCTAAGACAAAGCGTTTTATGAAGCTTTCTAAGAAGCGAGAAGACACCTGCAATGAGCTTTTGTGTGAATATGCATGGTGTGATTCTTAACAGTTACGATGAACAGTGAAAACCGGGCAGGCTATTATGCCCGGTTTTACATTTTTTACATTTAAATTAGTTCTCTCGGAAGACTTTTCCAAAGATGAATCTAACAAGTGGTCCGGCAACAAAGAGCTGCCAGAAGAAGGCCATTGGAAAGTTTCTTACGACGAGCTCACAGAATGTCGCAAATATCTGTGAATTAAAACCACCATTGAAAAGTATGGTAGCGATAAAGCTCATCATAGGACACATAAACCAGATTGAGAAGACGGAAATTGCAAGGATTATAGCAATAGGTCTGTCCTTTCCCGGTGTGACTATTTTGAAAGCGCATTTTTGGGCAAGTGGTCCGGCAATGAATGTATCGAGAATAAAACCGGCAACAATCATGATAGGAAATTCGCCTAATGCGGCCTTAAAACAAAGTTCTTCATACCACCTGTTTCAAGGGCAATATTGTAGCATATCATGGCATAAACCATGACAAGCACCATCATGATGGTAAAAACTGTTTCCTGTAATCTGTTCTTTGGCATTTTTCTTAAATCCTCCTGTTATGTAAAATAAATATAGCTGTAACGAGTAGTTACAATAGGCTCTTGACAGCTGCGATAATTGAAAAAGGCTTGAAGTGTATACAAGGCTTCATGCACGTAAAAGCGCAAAAAAAATAGACAGAGGGAAACTTTCGTCTCGCTCTGTCTAAGCTGCAACTACCATTAATTGTCGATAGTTTATCACAGATAGAATACAAAAATCAATAGGAAGTTGGTACTATAGAAAATATGATAATAAAAGATATCGAATTTAAATTAAAAGACGGCAGAACTGCCATTTTGCGAAGTGCAAATGAAAAGGATGCCAAAGCTCTTATAGAGTACATGAAAAAGTCAACCGGTGAAACGGATTTCTTACTGAGGACACCGGAAGAATGTGAGACCCGGACCATCGAGCAGGAGATTGATTTCATAAATAGCTGCAATTTGTCGGATACACATACGCTGCTGGTTTGTGAAGCAGATGGAAAAATTGCCGGAAATTGCATGGTCTGGTGGAATAAACGCGCGAAAACCGGACACAGGGCAAATGTGGCAATCGGTTTGCTGAGCGAATTCTGGAATCAGGGGATCGGAACGAGAATGTTCCGGGAAATGATAAAAATAGCAGAAAGCAATCCGAATATATTGCAGATGGAATTGGATTTTATTGAGGGCAATAGCAGGGCGAGAGCACTTTATGAGAAGATGGGCTTCAGGATAACTGGCATCAAATTTAATTCTATCAGACAAAATGACGGAACCTTGTGCAATGAGTATTCAATGATAAGGGAAATTAGTAGATAAGCAAACTTTTTATAAAAAGCCACAATATGTATTTTAGCGAGTACCAGAGAGTTTATACCTTGTAAACGTTTACTATTATGTTATACTGTAATCATTGCCGGGCATACTAATGTGTGAATGTGAACGGTAAATGGAAAAAGTAATAAGAACAGCAGGAGACGGATTTTATGCTGTATCATAAATAAAAAATGAGGTGAAAATCGTGCTTAAAGCAGAAAACTTAACTTTAAACGTAGATGATGAGGGCGGAAAGAAATGCCTTCTGAACAATATATCATTTCAGGTAGAGGACGGAGAAATGCTTGTCATTACCGGACCAAACGGAGGTGGAAAATCCACTCTGGCAAAGACCCTGATAGGTATTCAGACACCGGACAGCGGAAAGATTATACTTGACGGGCAGGATATCACAGAGCTTGACATCAATCACAGGGCAAATGCGGGAATAGGCTTTGCATTCCAGCAGCCACCGAGATTTAAAGGAATGACTGTTATGAAGCTGCTCAAGCTTGCCGCAAAGGATGAGCTTTCAGACAAGGAGTGCTGTGACCTTCTCACCGCGGTAGGACTCTGTGCAAAGGATTACATTTACCGCCAGATTGACGGCACACTCTCAGGTGGAGAGATGAAGCGAATTGAGATTGCATCAGTGCTTGCCAAGGAGCATTCGCTTTGTATATTTGACGAGCCGGAGGCTGGAATCGATCTGTGGAGCTTTTCAATGCTCATACAGAAATTTGAGGAAATCCATACTGAGAAAAGCAGAGCCTCATAGTGATTTCATCATCGAGAAAATCATAAATATGGCAGACCGCATCATGATAATTGATGGCGGAGAAATCAAGAAAATCGGCACAAAGGACGAGGTGCTGCCTTATCTCAATGGTGTACAGAAATGTCACAAATGCGTAGAGAGACTGGAGGGAAGATCATAATATGGTAAAGCTTGACAACGTAACAGAGGGCGTATTGGACGTCATAAATGATAATAAATTCAGTCAGACAGGTGCCTTTAATCTGCGTGAAAACGGCACATCAATCTGCCACGGAGACAGCGAGCACATCAAGATAAAGAAAAGACGGACAAGCCCGGCATTGATATTTATATTGATGGCAAGACGGATGGAGAGGCTGTCTATATCCCTGTAGTACTCAGCAAATCAGGCATGACAGACCTTGTATACAACGATTTCTATGTGGAGGATGGTGCAGATGTAAGGATTGTGGCAGGCTGCGGAATCCACAACAGCGGCTGCAACGAGAGCAGACACGACGGCATCCATACCTTCCATGTAGGTAAAAATGCGAATGTACGTTATGAGGAAAAGCACTACGGCGAGGGAAACGGAACAGGTGCGAGAGTGCTCAACCCTGTAACAAATATATTTGTGGGTGAGAATTCTGTTTTCACACTCGATACAGCACAGATAAAGGGTGTTGATTCTACAGTCCGTGAGACCAATGTGGAGCTTGGAAAGGACGCAAAGCTCTATGTCACAGAGCGTCTCATGACAGATGGAGATCAGAAGGCGGAGTCAAATATCGAGGTACAGTTAAATGGAGAGGACAGCTCTGCACAGATTGTTTCCAGATCCGTAGGAAAAGGAAACTCAGTTCAGACCTTCCATCCAAATGCTATCGGTAACAGCAAATGCCAGGCTCATATCCAGTGCGATTCTATCATCATGGATCATGCAGAGGTCGGTTCAATCCAAATCGGGCAAAAATATCGATGCGGCTATCATACATGAGGCAGCAATTGGCAGGATAAACGACGAGCAGCTTCTCAAGCTCCGTACACTCGGACTTACAGAGGAAGAGGCAGAGGAAGTTATCATACAGAATTTCTTAAACTAAATCAGGCGTAAATAGAAACCCCGGAGCGAGATATTGATATGCTATCAAAGCATACAATACGCTCCGGGGTTTATTTTATGTTACTGTTCATGCCTGACAGTGTGACCAGTAACTATTTTACAACGGCAACCGGTTACTACAAAAATGCAAATCAGCATAAATGGTTTATATGATACGAATTATCATTAACTGTAATCTTGACATAAACAGTAAACAACAGTAAAATGAAACCAAAACAGTAAACAACAGTAAAAGACAGTAAAACAAATTCAAAACAGTAAACAACAGTAAAAATGGGAGGCTGATATGCAAAATCCATTCACGCTTACATTTGGAAGAAGTCCACTAGAGTCGGTAGACCGTCCGGTACAGATTAATGAGATAATTGAGAATTTTACAGCGGATACAATAAATCAGCAGATGTTTATAATTACCGGTGTGCGAGGTTCAGGAAAAACAGTAATGATGACAGAAATTTCGCATAGGCTAAGAGAAAATGATGACTGGGTGGTTATAGAACTCAATCCGGCAACAGAGCTGCTGCCTGCAATGCTTTCAAAATTGAATAGTGATAATATATGTGCGGGACTTATAAAATCGGCAAAGCTCGATCTATCATTTTTCGGTTTTGGAGTATCTATAGAGGGAACACAGCCGATTACAGATGCAGAGACAGCTATTATAAAGATTTTGGAAAGGCTTAAAAAGAGTGGTAAGAGACTGCTTATTACGATAGATGAGATGACAAATAGTGAGTACATGAAGGTTTTGCCGGAGCCTTTCAGATATTTGTAAGACAGGAGCTGCCTGTATTTCTATTAGGAACAGGATTGTATGAAAATATTGAGGAGCTTCAGAATGAGAAGAGCCTTACATTTTTGTACAGAGCACCTAAAATCCAGCTTAAACCATTAAATAATGCGGCAATAATCAATAAGTATAAAACTATTTTTAACATATCACCGGAGAAAGCAGCACAGATGGCGGGGCTGACCAAAGGATATCCTTTTGCATTTCAGGTTTTAGGATATCTGACGTGGAACAATGGTGGCGACTACAATGGCATTTTGGGCGAGTATGAACAGTATCTGAGCGAATTTGTATATGACAAAATCTGGTCGGAGCTTTCTCAGAAGGATCGCATGGTTGCAAAGGGGATTGCAGATGTACAAAGCGGAAAAATAAAAGAAATCAGGGATGCAATTGGGATGGAGACAAACGAATTCAATCCGTATCGTAAGCGCCTTATAAAAAAGGGAATTGTATCGGGACAGATACGGGGATATGTGTATTTTACGCTGCCGCTTTTTGAGGAATATGTGATTGAAAATTATTAAAATGAGCACAGGTTCAGCAGATTAAAATAAGGAGTCAAAATGAAAGCGTATTATCATCTACCGGGATTGTTTGAATTTTATGAATTATACAAAGAATTTCTCCCACTGTACCGCAAGCACCGGGAATATTTTTATGACTGGTGCGACATAGGCTCAATATACGGTGCACCGGCAGACTGCATATGGGGCGGAGGCCGTGTCGGTTTTGGTGAGCACGATTCGAAGGAAGTGCTTAAGCTGATGCAGGAATATGGGATATCCGCGAGACTTACCTTTAGCAATTCATTGCTTACTAAGGAGCATCTTCCTGACAAAAAATGTAACGAACTGTGCAGGATATTTGATATAGGCAGAGATAATGAGCGAAGCAGGGGCGTTGGAAACGGCATAATCATCTACTCAGATATTCTGCTTGATTACATAAAAGAAAACTACCCTGACTTTTATTTTGTGTCTTCAACCACAAAGGTTCTGACGGATTTCAGTGAATTTAAAAATGAGCTAAACAGAGAGGAATTCCGCTATGTAGTACCGGATTTCAGGTTGAACAAATCATTTGACAATCTGAAAGCACTATCACAGCATCAAAAGGAAAAGTAGAATTTTTGTGCAATGAGTGCTGCTATTTTGGCTGCAAGGACAGGAAGAAATGCTACGAGACGGTTAGCCGCAAAAATCTGGGCGAGGATTGCTCGGAGCACTATTGCACTGCGCCTGATGCGGGGCAGGGATATCTCTTTCGAAGGCGATGGAAAATCCGGGATTTATAGGAGTAGACGATATAAAGAACACTTATCTGCCGATGGGCTTTAGCAATTTTAAAATAGAGGGCAGAGGGCTTGGAAGTGCCATGATACTTGAATTTCTGCTCTACTATATGACGAAGCCACAGTATCAGATACATGTCAGAGAGCACATTTATCTCGATAATATGCTGGATTTATTTTGAAATATAAAAACTATACATTAACGACAACAGGAAGGATGATTCTCAAAATGAATATTAGAAGAGCACAGGAAAAAGACATACAAAGACTTATTGAATTATTAGAGCAGGTGCTTCAGATCCATGCCGATATCAGACCGGATATTTTTATTCCGGGAACGACAAAATATACAAATGAAGAGCTTGCAGAAATGATAAAGGACGATACAAAGCCGATATATGTTGCGGCAGATGATGACGATGTATGCATGGGATATGCATTCTGTCAGATAAGACAGCAGCCGTTTTCCAACAATATGGTGCCGTTTACAACACTTTTCATAGATGATCTGTGTGTAGATGCAAAGACCAGAGGACAGCATATCGGAGAGCAGCTTTTGAATATGTCAAGAATGAGGCAAAGCATCTCGGCTGCTACGAGGTCACGCTCAATGTATGGAGCGGAAACACATCTGCTGAGAAATTTTATGAGAAGATGGGGCTTAAGACAAAGGAACGCCAGATGGAGTATATTTTAATGTAAAATGTATGTTGACAAACACAAAAAGGAGTGATAAACTCTAAACAAATTTAGCAAGATAAAGTATTAAATCGTTAAAGAAGTGAAAACAGTTTAAACTGTTTCGACAATTTAATAAGTTGTAAACCGTTGAAGCGGAGATAACGGCAATGATGCCTTTACAGAGAGCCTGAGATGCTGAGAATCAGGCAAGAAACAAGTTGTCAAATGGACCGCTGAGGGTGCAGTCAAATGGATCTTATCCCAGAGTATTCTGCAACGTGTGGGCATACGTCAGTTGCCCGGGATATGTTGGTATCCTGCCAAGCGCACGAGCTTTATCGTGAATTCAAGGTGGCACCGCGGATAGTTAAGATTATTCGTCCTTGACAGAACTAAAATTCTGTCAAGGGCGTTTTTTTAGTGAACAAAGAGGGACAATGGAGTTTGCAAGTCTGCATGCTTGCATGCGAGATTTCAAGTGAACATTGGGTTGTACAACATAAAGCGAGAATTGTAGCAGCGCAAGCTGCGGAGAAGCCTTGAAAAGGCGAATTCGAGCTTGTATGTTGGGCATTTGTTCACGGTTGAACATTGACATTTATTCACTACCACACAAAATTTGGAGGCAAGCATATGAAAATTTCACCTACACTGACCGAAGTTAAAGAAATAGCAAAAACCGGGAAGTATGACATTCTCCCTGTAAGCTGTGAGATATTATCAGATTTTATCACACCTATAGAGGCTATGAGGATTCTGCAGAATGTTTCAACACATTGTTATCTGCTTGAATCAGCACAAGCCAATGAAGCCTGGGGAAGATATACATTTTGGGATATGATCCAAAGCTTGAGATTAACTGCATAGATGGTCATATGAAGCTTGGAAAGCTTTCGGTGGAGACGGAAAATCCTTCAGAGTACATCAGACAGATTCTTTCAGAGTACAAGAGTCCGAAATTTGATTATCTGCCTTCGTTTACAGGTGGCCTTGTAGGTTATTTTTCATATGATTATCTGGGCTACAAGGAGAAAAGCATCAGAGGAAAAGCAAAGGATACAGAGGATTTCAAGGATGTTGATCTGATGCTTTTGATAAGGTAATAGCATTTGACAATCTGTGCCAAAAGATAATACTAATCGCAAATATGTCACTTGATGCTCGAAACAGGCTACAACAAAGCGATTGTTGAGCTAAAGCAGCTTAGGGAGCTTCTGATGCACGGAGAGAAAAAACAGAATATGGGTGGCAAGCTGCTGGGTGAGGTCACACCGCTTTTGAAAAGGAGCAGTATTGTGAGATGGTCGAGAAGGCAAAGCACCATATCAAAGAGGGGATATTTTCCAGATAGTTTTATCAAACAGATTGAGCGCACCGTTTGAGGGAAGCCTTTTTGATACCTACCGTGTGCTTCGAACGATAAATCCTTCGCCGTACATGTTTTATTTTTCGGGAACCGATGTGGAGGTTGCGGGAGCATCTCCGGAGACACTTGTGAAGCTTGAAAATGGAGTGCTTCACACATTCCCGCTGGCAGGCACGAGGCCGAGAGGTGCCACAGCAGAGGAGGACAAAAAGCTTGAGGAAGGGCTGCTTAAGGACGAAAAAGAGCTCGCAGAGCACAACATGCTCGTGGACCTTGGAAGAAATGACCTCGGAAAGGTAAGCAAATTCGGAACTGTAAAAGTTGAAAAGCTTCATTCCATAGAGAGATATTCACATGTGATGCATATAGGCTCGACAGTGCGTGGAGAGATAAGAGAAGAGTATGACGCACTCGATGCAATTGAGGCCGTGCTTCCGCAGGAACACTTTCAGGAGCGCCAAAAATCAGAGCGTGCCAGCTCATCGGAGAGCTTGAGGACAACAAGCGAGGCATTTACGGTGGCGCGATTGGATATATAGATTTTACAGGAAATATGGACACATGTATTGCAATCCGTATTGCCTACAAGAAAAACGGCAAGGTTTTCGTGAGAAGCGGAGCGGGAATCGTTGCGGATTCAGATCCTGAGAAGGAATTTCAGGAGTGCATAAACAAGGCAAAGGCTTCTCTTAAGGCACTGGAAGTCTCACAGGAGGTGGAAGAATGATTTTACTGATTGATAACTACGACAGCTTTTCTTACAATCTGTATCAGCTAATCGGCGAGATAGAGCCTGATATCAGAGTAATCAGAAATGATGAGATGACAGCTGAAGAGATTAGGGCTTTAAAGCCTGATCGCATCATATTATCACCGGGACCGGGAAGGCCTGAGGATGCGGGCGTGATAATAGCTGTGGCAAAGGAGCTTGGAAAGGAAATCCCAATCCTTGGTGTGTGCCTCGGACATCAGGCGATATGCGCAGCATACGGTGCGACAGTCACATATGCAAAGGAGCTCATGCACGGAAAGCAATCGGATGTATCGTTTGACACAGAAAGCCTTTTATTCAAGGGTTGCCCGAAAAAGCAAAGGTAGCACGTTACCATTCACTTGCTGCAGATGCGGACACGATGCCTGATTGCCTAAAGATTACAGCCACTACAGATGATGGTGAGATCATGGCTGTTGAGCACAAGGAATATCCGATATACGGAGTGCAGTTTCACCCGGAGTCAATCATGACACCGGATGGAAAGCAGATGCTTAGTAATTTTATCAAAGCTTAATTGAAAATTGCAGCGTTTAATGAATTTATATATTAGTTGTTGAATTGAAAACAAATAGCAGAACAAAATCATAAACAAAATTATAAACGAAACATCATCGGAATACAGGAGGACATAATCATGATAAAAGAAGCCATAGTAAAAATCGTAAATAAAGAAGACCTCACATATGACGAGGCATATGCAGTGATGAATGAGATCATGGGCGGTGAGACAACATCAACCCAGAATGCAGCTTTTCTTGCAGCTCTTTCAACAAAGAGCGCAAAGGCTGAGACAACAGACGAAATCGCAGGCTGTGCAGCAGCCATGAGAGAGCATGCGGTACAGGTGAAAACAGGTATGGATGTGTTCGAAATCGTAGGAACAGGCGGAGACAATGCACAAAGCTTCAACATTTCAACAACCTCTGCACTTGTTGCGGCAGCAGGCGGCATGAAGGTGGCAAAGCACGGAAACAGGGCAGCCTCTTCATTATGCGGCACAGCAGACTGCCTTGAGGCACTCGGCGTCAACATAGACCAGAGCCACGAGAAATGTGTGAGCTTTTAAATAAAGTCGGCATGTGCTTCTTCTTTGCACAGAAATATCACACATCAATGAAATATGTCGGACCTATCAGAAAAGAGCTTGGTTTTAGAACAGTATTCAATATTTTAGGACCGCTCACAAATCCGGGTTCACCGGCCATGCAGCTTCTGGGAGTGTATGATGAGTACCTTGTAGAGCCGCTTGCACAGGTGCTTGTAAGCCTCGGAGTAAAGCGTGGAATGGTAGTATATGGCATGGATAAGCTCGATGAGATTTCCATGAGCGCACCGACCAAGATATGCGAGATAAAGGACGGATGGTTCAGAACCACAGTAATCTCACCGGAGGATTTCAGCTTTGAGCGCTGTACAAAGGAGGATTTAAAAGGCGGTACACCTGAGGAAAATGCGAAAATTGTACGTGATATCTTAGGCGGACAGAAGGGCCATAAGAGAAATGCAGTACTCATGAACGCAGGCGCATCACTTTATATAGGAGGAAAGGCTGACAGCATGAAAGAGGGTATCGAGCTTGCAGCAAAATCATTGATTCAGGAAAAGCACTTGAAACACTCGATAAGCTCATCGAGGTAAGCAATAGCTAGGCACACAAAACAGGAAAGGAAAAGCGATGAATATTTTAGACCAGCTTGCAGAATATTCAAGGTTTCGCGTGGCAGAGGACAAGAAAAAAATAAGCCTTGAGGAAATGAAGAATATCGCGATGCAGACGAAAAACGAAAAGCTTTGTGATTTTGCATTTGAAAAAGCACTCAAAAAGGATGGCTTGAGCTTCATATGCGAGTGCAAGAAGGCTTCGCCGTCAAAGGGGCTTATAGAGCCGGATTTCAGATATCTTGAAATCGCAAGGGAATACGAGGCGGCAGGTGCGGATTGCATCTCGGTACTGACAGAGCCAAAGTGGTTTTAGGCTCGGATGAGTATCTTAAGGAGATTGCAAAAACGGTTTCGATTCCGTGCATCCGAAAGGATTTTACGGTTGATGAATATCAGATATATCAGGCAAAGACACTCGGTGCCGCTGCGGTGCTTTTAATCTGCTCCATACTGTCAGAGGTGCAGCTTGGTGAATACATAAAAATCTGTGACAGCCTTGGCATAAGCGCCCTTGTGGAGATACACAATGAAAAGAGGCAGGGATGGCGGTAAGAGCCGGTGCCAGAATAATAGGTGTCAACAACCGCAATCTGAAGGATTTTACAGTTGATACAGCTAACAGCAAAAAGCTTCGTGACCTGATTCCCGATGACATCATATTTGTATCGGAAAGCGGTGTAAAGAGCACAGACGATATCAGGGCAATACGTGAAATCGGAGCTGACGCAGTGCTTATCGGAGAGACACTGATGAGAGCCGACGACAAAAAGGTTAAGCTTGATGAATTGCGATTAAGCTAATAGAGATATATAAGTATCTTCATGGTTTTAAGAATATCTGTAACTATTCAGTACAGAAAACAAAATATTTACAAATATACATCAGAAGGGAAAACATCATGACAAATCCAAACGGAAGATTTGGTATTCACGGAGGCCAGTACATTCTGAAACCCTCATGAATGCCGTTAAAGAATTAGAAGAAGCATACAATTATTACAAAAACGATCCTGAATTTAACAGAGAGCTCACAGAGCTTCTCAATGATTATGCAGGAAGACCATCGAGACTGTACTACGCAGAAAAGATGACAAAGGATCTCGGTGGAGCAAAAATATACCTTAAAAGAGAGGATTTAAACCATACAGGAGCCCACAAGATCAACAACGTATTAGGTCAGGCACTTCTTGCAAAGAAAATGGGCAAAACCCGACTGATAGCTGAGACCGGAGCCGGTCAGCACGGCGTGGCAACAGCAACGGCCGCAGCCCTTATGGGTATGGAATGTGTTGTATTCATGGGCGAGGAGGACACAAAGCGTCGCGCTCAATGTATACCGCATGCGTCTGCTCGGAGCAGAGGTTATCCCGGTTACATCAGGCACAGCCACATTAAAGGATGCCGTATCGGAGGCAATGAGAGAGTGGACCAAGAGAATTTCGGACACACATTACTGCCTGGGCTCAGTTATGGGACCACATCCGTTTCCTACCATCGTAAGAGATTTCCAGGCGGTCATCTCAAAGGAAATCAAGGAGCAGATGCTTGAAAAGGAGCACAGACTGCCTGATGCGGTTATCGCATGTGTGGGCGGCGGCTCAAATGCCATCGGAAGCTTTTACAACTTCATAGAGGATGAGGGAGTTGAGCTCATCGGCTGCGAGGCAGCAGGAAGAGGAATAGATACATTTGAGACTGCAGCCACAGTAAATACAGGCCGTCTTGGTATTTTCCACGGCATGAAGTCATATTTCTGTCAGGATAAATACGGACAGATTGCTCCGGTTTATTCAATTTCTGCAGGACTCGACTATCCGGGAGTCGGACCGGAGCACGCATATCTGCACGATATCGGAAGAGCAAAATATGTACCGGTAACAGATGATGAAGCGGTAAATGCTTTTGAATACCTCGCAAAGACAGAGGGAATTATCCCTGCAATCGAGTCCTCACATGCAGTGGCATATGCCATGAAGCTGGCGCCTACAATGGACAAGGACAAGATAATCGTTGTTACTGTTTCGGCAGAGGCGACAAGGACTGCGCGGCAATAGCAAGATACAGAGGGGAGAATATTTATGAGTAAGATAAGAAGTGCGTTTGAAAACGGCAAGGCATTTATACCATTTATCACCTGTGGTGATACAAATTTAGAGACAACTGCAAAATCGTAAGAGAAGCTGTTGCAAACGGAGCAGACCTTATAGAGCTTGGAATTCCATTCTCTGATCCTACAGCAGAGGGACCTGTAATCCAGAGCGCCAACATAAAGGCACTTGAAGCCGGAGTTACAACAGACAAGGTTTTGACCTTGTGAGAGATTTGAGAAAAGATGTCACAATCCCTATGGTTTTCATGACATATGCAAACGTGGTTTACTCTTACGGCGCAGAAAAGTTTATCAGTACATGTAAGGAAATAGGAATTGACGGACTCATTCTGCCGGATATCCCATATGAGGAAAAGGAAGAGTTTTTACCACTCTGCGAGAAATATGATGTGGATCTCATTTCATTTATCGCACCTACATCAAAGGATCGCATTGCGATGATAGCAAAGGAGGCAACCGGCTTCATCTATGTGATTTCAAGCCTCGGAGTTACCGGTACAAGAAGCGAGATTAAGACAGATCTGGCTTCAATAGTCAAGGTAATCAGAGAAAACACAAATGTGCCATGTGCTATCGGTTTTGGCATTTCAACACCCAAGCAGGCAAAGAAGATGGCAGATATCTCGGATGGTGCCATTGTGGGCTCTGCCATCATAAAGATAATCGATGAGTATGGTGAGGCTTCACCAAAGTATGTCGGTGAGTATGTTAAAGCAATGAAGGATGCGCTGTAATTTGTATTGACCGCTTGACAAAATTATTGGTTAATTCATAATAATAAAAAGATGTAGATTTGAAAATATGATGAGAATTAACGTGGAGATACAATAATGCAGGAAAATGAGAAAGACAAAAGATTAGAAAAACAGCTTGATTTCATCAGAGAAATCGACAAGGAAAAGGAGATATTCCGCCAGACTTATTTAGCTGATGCAAGCCGCAAGGAAAATGATGCGGAGCATGCCTGGCATATGGCTATCATGACCATGCTCTTGAGTGAGTATGCCAATGAGAAGATAGACGTGCTAAAGACAGTAGGAATGCTTTTGATACACGACATAGTAGAGATTGATGCAGGAGACACATATGCCTATGATGAGGCAGGCAAGGCCACACAGCATGAGCGTGAGCAGAAGGCGGCAAAGCGTATATACGGACTCTTGCCAAAGGAACAGGGCGAGCCGCTTTTAGAGCTGTGGGAGGAATTTGAGGCGCAGCAGACACCGGAAGCCAGATTTGCCCGCACCATGGACAATATCCAGCCAATGCTCCTAAACGATGCATCGGACGGGCTTTCATGGCGTGAGCACAGTGTAAAGCTGTCGCAGATACTCGGCAGAAATAAGCGCACAGCACTTGGCTCAGAGAAAATCTGGGATTATGCGTTTAACAATATCCTGAAAAAGCATGTTGAGAGCGGAAACATCATAGATGATGAGGGCGTCTTCTCAGCGGAAGCCGGTGCGCGTGCAAAAGCCAGCGAGCGTAATGGACGGTAATAATATTTACTGAAAAATCCTTTGAAAATCACACATAATTCTATTGTAGACAGTCGTCTTGTATGATATACTTTACTGGATTAAATCGGTGAACTGAATATCAGGTAACTATTCAAGGCTGCTTAAATAGTTACCTGACAAGTATATTGAGCTTCATCGAAATCCACAGAATAAAACACACGGAGGAATCAAAATGAATATTGTATGCTTAGACCTTGAGGGAGTATTGGTACCGAAATCTGGATTGCATTTGCAAAGGAGACAGGCATTCCTGAGCTTGAAAAGACAACAAGAGATGAGCCGGATTATGATAAGCTCATGAACTATAGAATAAATATTTTAAAGGAGCATGGACTCGGATTAAAAGAAATCCAGGAGACAATCGCAAAGATAGATCCAATGCCTGGCGCAAAGGAGTTTTTGGATGAGCTTCGTTCAATCACACAGGTAATCATCATCAGTGATACATTTTCACAGTTTGCAGGCCCGCTCATGAAGAAGCTCGGCTGGCCGACAATCTTTTGTAACGAGCTTGAGGTTGCTGAAGATGGCGAGATTACAGGCTTTAGAATGAGATGTGAGCAGTCAAAGCTTACAACTGTAAAGGCACTGCAGTCTATCGGATACGATACCATCGCAAGCGGTGACAGCCACAACGATTTAGGCATGATACAGGCCAGCAAGGCAGGTTTCCTTTTCAGAAGCACAGATGCCATCAAGAAGGACTACCCTGAGCTTCCTGCATATGAGACATATGATGAGCTGCTTGCAGCGATTAAAGCGGCATTATAATCATAAATATAGTTGAAAAAGCTTCCCACATGATATTTTGGAGTGGATACATCCACCTGTACATGTGGGAAGTTTCTATATATTTATGTCATGCAAAATCATATGAAAGAAGGTAGAGTGAAGATGTATACGGTAACACACATATATGAGGCTGATTTTGGCTGTGAGGAAAGAGCAGACGGCGCAAAAGCAAAATGCGTGGTTTATCTCGAGGATGAAAACGGCAGACAGCGTCATGTAGAGGTTGAGGATGAATGGCTTACGGCAAACGGGATAGAAGAGGGAAGCAGCTGGAAAGAAAATATTACAGATGAAGCTGAATCATAAACTATGAGATTAATTATGTGATTAGAGTATGTGAATAAATTTTGTGTAGATGCACATTGTGTATTGACAACAGTGCAAAAGGTGCTATAATAAAATTAACATATGAACAATCATTCATATGTTCAATAAAAACGTACAGTAAAACAAATAATTCATGAAAATAAGGAGAACACCACTATGAAGAAGACTTACAAAATCGATGTAGACTGCGCTAACTGCGCCAACAAGATGGAGGATGCCGCAAAGAATACAGCAGGTGTAAAGGATGCTACAGTCAATTTCATGACACTCAAGATGAGCGTTGAGTTTGAAGAGGGACAGGATGCAAAGGCGGTTATGCAGGAGGTTCTTAAGAACTGTAAAAAGGTAGAGGACGACTGCGAGATTTTCTTATAAATTGCCGGGCGCAGGAATGACAAACGATATTATTTCAATGCCTGCGCTATAGTAAGGGTGATTATCAAGAGATTATAATGAATGGAGCTATGGCGTATGAATAAAAAGCAGAAAAAAGTACTTGCGCGTATCATAATCGCAGCGGTACTCATGATTATATTACATTTCATACCGGTTAAGGGAATTATCAGGTTCCTGCTTTACATGGTGCCTTATCTGGTTATAGGATACGATATCCTGAAAAAGCATTTAAGGAATCAAAACAAGCAGGTATTTGATGAAAACTTCCTGATGGCGGTTGCCACTGTAGGTGCGATAGCGGTTGCGCTCTATGAGAATGGTGACTATACAGAGGCTATAGCAGTTATGCTCTTCTACCAGATAGGAGAGCTGTTTCAGAGCTATGCAGTCGGAAAGAGCCGTAAGAATATCAGCGAGCTCATGGACATCAGACCCGACTATGCCAATATTGAGGTGGACGGAAAGCTCACCCAGGTTGATCCTGATGAGGTTGCTATCGGCTCGGTAATCGTGGTACAGCCCGGAGAAAAGGTTCCTATCGACGGTGTGATAGTTGAGGGCTCATCTACATTAAACACCAGCGCGCTTACAGGTGAGAGCGTGCCGAGGGATGCAAAATGCGGTGATGAGATAATCAGCGGATGCATCAATATGTCCGGTGTTTTAAAGATTAAAACGACCAAAGAGTTTGGCGAATCAACGGTTTCAAAGATACTTGACCTCGTTGAAAATTCAAGCTCAAAGAAATCAAAATCAGAAAACTTCATATCAAAATTTGCCAAGTATTACACTCCGGCAGTCTGCTACAGTGCACTTGCACTTGCGATATTGCCACCGATTGTCAGAATACTTTTCATGTCAGCCGCACCACAGTGGGGCAGCTGGATATACAGGGCACTTACCTTCCTTGTAATAAGCTGTCCGTGCGCGCTGGTCATCAGTATTCCGCTCAGCTTTTTTGCAGGAATCGGAGGCGCCAGCCGCGAGGGTGTTCTTGTAAAGGGCTCAAACTATCTTGAGACCTTATCACAGACCAGGTACGTTGTATTTGACAAGACCGGTACCATGACAGAGGGCGTTTTCGAGGTGGCAGGAGTCTACGACAATACGCTCGATAGAGAAAAGGTGCTCGAGTACGCAGCACTTGCAGAGAGCAGCTCATCGCATCCAATCAGCAGGAGCTTACAGAAGGCATATGGAAAGGAAATCGACAGAACCCGCGTGACAGACGTTGAGGAAATCAGCGGCCACGGAATCACCGCAAAGGTAGATGGCGTATCTGTAGCGGCAGGAAACTACAAGCTTATGAAAAAGCTTGGCTTAAGCTACAGTGAAACTGACAAGGTCGGCACCATAGTCCATATCGCAATAGACGGCAGATATGAGGGCTATATCCTTATCTCAGATAAGATAAAACCAACCTCAGCGGCAGCAATAAAGGCATTGAAAAAAGCCGGAATAAAAGGTACAATAATGCTTACAGGCGATTCAAGGACAGTAGCCGACTCAGTAGCAGCGGAGCTGGGAATCGATGAAGTATACAGTGAGCTTTTACCGGGCGATAAGGTAGCAAAGGTGGAAGAACTGCTAGCAAGAAAGGGCAGTAAAGAAAAGCTCGCCTTCGTCGGAGACGGAATCAACGATGCACCGGTGCTCTCAAGAGCCGATATAGGAATTGCAATGGGCGCCATGGGCTCAGATGCAGCAATCGAAGCCGCAGATATCGTCCTCATGGATGATGACCCGCTAAAGATAGCAAAAGCAATAAAAATATCGCGCAAATGCCTGCGAATAGTATATGAAAACACATACTTCGCAATAGGCATCAAGCTGATCTGCCTCGTGCTCGGAGCAGTCGGAATAGCCAATATGTGGCTCGCGATATTTGCAGACGTAGGAGTAATGGTGATAGCAGTGTTAAATGCAATCCGCGCATTATTCGTACACAAGCTCTAAAAAGGTAGAGCCTAAAGAGCAGATATCAAAATGCCATAAAACCACTATATAAAATACCGGACAGAATGCACCCAAGAGGTGCACTCTGTCTTTCGCGTATAAAGAAGTTACTGTTCACACGAAAGTGTGACAGTAACAAAAGACAATTAAACGGCAATAGCTAATAAACAAAAGCTAAGTAAATTCCTGCAGTGCCCTTACACGCATCCGACCAGCCCGTAACTGTGAAGGCACTGAGCAGTTACGCTCCCGCCAATACGATGCGTCCATACCCTTCAATGAGCCAAAACCAAAGGGTGCTTGCAGAAATTGCATGTGACATCGCGAATATGGAGATATTTAGAGTCTGTTGGAATTATGTCACAACACAGCAATGTCCGTGCATGGACGCACGGACAAGGCGTTAGCGCCACGGACGGCGCTAAAAGCCGGTTGCGTCCTATAGCCAAAACCTAAATCATAATTCCTAAAGAGTCTTAATATCGAAATACTGAGCGAAGGCACATGCAATTTATGCGGAGCACCCGCCCCATAGCCAAAAAGTAAATATAACGCAAAAATAGCGCAGAAAGGACACCACACCATGAGCGAAAACATAAATGAACAGATAGAATGCTGCGATTGCAACGAAATCCACGAAGACCTTCTGAAAATAGTAAATGATACAATGCCTGAGGAAACCGAGCTCTACGACCTTGCAGAGCTTTTTAAGGTATTTGGCGACTCCACCAGAATCAGAATCCTCTTTGTGTTGTTTGAAGCGGAGGTATGCGTCTGCGACCTTGCAAAGGTGCTCAACATGACACAGTCCGCCATATCACACCAGCTTAGGATATTAAAGGCCAACAAGCTCGTAAACAGCAGACGTGAAGGCAAATCAGTGTTTTATTCGCTTGCAGACGGACATGTGCGCACAATCATTGCGCAGGGACGCGAGCATATCGAGGAATAATACAGGGAGGAATATACGTGACAGAATTAGAAGAATACTATAACAAATTCAACGAGGAAAAGCGCCTGAACAGCCGCCACGGCAGGGTAGAGTTTATCACCTCCATGAAGTATATACACGATTGTCTTGGCAACCTGATGAATGAGAAGCAGCTTGATCTTCGCTCACAGATTAAAATCCTGGATGTAGGTGCGGGAACGGGCAGATACTCAGTGCCTCTTGCCGAGGAAGGCTATGATGTGACAGCACTCGAGTTAGTTAAGCATAACCTCGGCAGACTGAAGCAAAAGAGCGATAAAGTAAAGGCATACCAGGGCAATGCCACAAAGCTTAAAAGTTTGGAAACGATGAATTTGACCTCACACTCGTATTCGGACCTATGTATCATCTGAAGTCGGCAGAGGAAAAGCTTGCCGCATTGAATGAGGCAAAAAGGGTGACAAAACCGGGCGGTTACATACTTGTGGCATACATTATGAATGAGTACAGCGTGATAACCTATGCCATAAAGGAGAAGCATATAAAAGAGGGCATAGAGGGTGGAATGCTCGATGAGAGCTTCCATTGTACAGAAAAAGCTAATGATTTGTACAGTTTTGTCCGATTGGAAGATATAGAGGCATTAAATGCACAGGCAGCCCTTACACGTGAAAAGATAATAGCAGCCGATGGAGCGGCAAATTATATCAGGCCATTTTTGAATGATCTTGACGAGGAAGAGTTTGATATGTTTGTACAGTATCATCTTTCAACATGTGAGAGAGCAGACCTGATGGGAGCAAGTGCGCACACGGTTGATATTCTAAGGGTATGATTTTTTGAATAAAGTCTGTTATTATGACGGGGTATGCCGGAATAATAACATAAAAGTATAATATAACATATCAAATACAACACAGTATAAGATTACATATGAGGAAAAATTATGAAAAACAAGGGATTAAAAATTCTATTATGTGTGCTTTTGGTTTTATGCATCATTATGGCGGGAGCACTCATAGGAAAAGAATATATTGGAGATAATATAAAGGAAGCCGCTAACCGGAATGGTGTGGATGTAGTTAAAGACACATCGGATACCGGAAAAGAAGATGAGAATGCCGTTGACAGTACGGCAGAAGGCACAGAGAGTACACAGTCTGATGCAACCAAAGCTGATGCAACAGAAGCGGATACACAGCAGCCACAGATGTCAACCATAGTGATTACGGCTACAGGAGACTGTACACTCGGCAACAATCAGGAGCAAAGCTATGACGGAAGCTTTAATTCTTATTATGACTCAAAGGGACAGGACTACTTTTTCGGTGGTGTGAGAGATATTTTTGAGGCTGACGATATGACACTCATCAATCTGGAGTGTGTGCTATCGGATGCGACGGAGCGCGTAGAAAAGCGCTGGAACCTTAAAGGAAAGCCTGGCTACATCGGAATTATGACGGGCAGCTCCATCGAGGCATGCAGTCTTGGAAATAATCACACATACGACTATGGACAGCAGGGACTTGACGATACGAGAAATGTGCTCGACAATGCCGGGATAGTGTATGGCTTCAATGATCATACTGGTATTTATGAGACTGCTGATGGGACTAGGATTGGAATAGTGTCGGTCAGCCTTTTGTCACAAAACGGCGACCGCGAGGCATATATCCAAAACGGTATAGCGCAGCTTCGTGAGCAGGAGCGGCAATCGTTATCGCATGCTGCCACTGGGGCATAGAGGGTGACCATTACCCTAATGATTATCAGCAGGCGGCAGCACATCGTATCATCGACTGGGGAGCAGACCTGGTAGTCGGAAACCACCCTCATGTGCTGCAGGGGATGGAGGTCTATAACGGCAAAATGATATGCTACAGTCTTGGAAATTTCTGCTTCGGAGGCAATAAAAATCCGGCAGACAAGAACACGGCGATTTATCAGCAGGCATTTACTTTGATAAATGGTGAATTGCAGCCGGGCATAGATGCTCAGATTATTCCATGCAACTTAAGCAGCGTAAGCTCATACAATGATTTCAGGCCGACAGTGGCTTCGGGCGAAAAAGCTCAGGAGATATGCAATTTAATGAACACATATTCACAAAATTATAGTAAAATAGAAATTGATGGGCTTGGAAAGCTGCATGTAAATTAACAGTAGGTAACTATTCAGAACCACTGAGAAAAAGAAGGGCTGAATAGTTACAATATCATTTTTTTACGAATTAAGATAAAAAGCAGTCATGCAACAAAAGGCATGTACCATCATACAAATATAGTAAGGGAGCAAAGAGCAATATGTATATGTGGAGAGAGCGCAGTAAAGAAGAAAAGCATGAGGATGTAGTAAATACAGGCCTGCTGCCGCTTGATGTGGTAGAGGGATTTAAGATACGTCCGGGCTTTTTCAGAATGTACGGAGCGTGCGTGGCATCGAACGGAGTGAGCTTTACCATCAATTCCCATGGAGCAACGAGGTGCACTCTTTTATTGTTCAAGCCACAGGCACCAAAGCCGTATGCGAGGATTCCGTTTCTTGATTCATATAGGATAGGAGATACCTACTCCATGCTTGTTTTTGATATAAAGCCGGATGAATTTGAGTATGCATTTTCGTTTGATGGACCATATGAGCCGGCAAAGGGACTTTTGTTTAACGAGGAAAATGTCCTTTTAGACCCATATTCCAGAGCGGTCACTGGACAGCGAAAATGGGGAGAAAAGCCGGAGGGAGGCAAGGATTTTGAGTACAGAGCCAGAGTTGTAAAAGCAACTTTGACTGGGGCAACATAAAGCAGCTTGAGCAACCCTTTGAGGACCTTGTGATTTATGAGACACATGTGAGGGGCTATACAAAGGATAAGTCCTCTGGAGTCAGTGCACCAGGTACATTTGCCGGATTGAAGGATAAGATTCCGTATCTTAAGGACCTTGGAATAAATGCAGTGGAGCTCATGCCGATTTTTGAGTTTGATGAGATGGAGAGCGCGAGAGTGGTCGATGGTGTGCAGCTTTACAATTACTGGGGCTACAATACAGTATCATTTTTGCACCGAATACCAGCTATGCCTTCAACGAGGAGCACAACCACGAGGGAGACGAGCTGAAATCGCTGATAAAGGCTTTAAAGGAAAATGGCATAGAGGTCATTCTTGATGTGGTGTTCAACCATACCGCTGAGGGAAATGAGATGGGACCGTGCTTCTCCTTCAAGGGAATAGACAATAACGTGTACTATATGCTTACACCGGATGCACACTACTACAATTTCAGTGGCTGTGGAAACGTTATGAACTGTAATCATCCTGTTGTGCGCAGCTTTATCATAGACTGTCTGAGACACTGGGCCATTGAGTACAGAGTGGATGGCTTCAGATTTGACCTGGCTTCCATTCTCGGAAGAGACCAAAACGGTGCACCTATGGCCAATCCGCCGATTCTTGAGTCGCTGGCATTCGACCCGGTACTTGGCAAGAAGAAGCTCATCGCAGAGGCCTGGGATGCAGGCGGACTGTATCAGGTGGGAAGCTTCCCGTCATGGAACAGATGGGCTGAGTGGAACGGCAGATACAGGGATGACATGAGAAGCTTTTTAAAGGGCGATGACGGTATGGCGGGAAATGCCATCACACGTATCACCGGCTCACGCGACCTTTACAGCCCGGAGAGCAGAGGACACAAGGCATCAGTCAATTTCCTGACCTGTCATGATGGCTTTACACTGTATGACCTTTACTCATACACTGAAAAGCACAATGAGAAAAACGGCTGGAATAACACAGACGGAGACAACAACGGACATAGCTGGAACTGTGGCGCAGAGGGCGAGACAGACGATCCAAATGTAAACGGACTTAGAAGGCGCCTTATAAAGAATGCATTTGCAGCGCTTTTGTGCAGCCGTGGCCCGGCGATGTTTTTTGCGGGCGATGAGTTCTGTAACACCCAGTTTGGAAACAACAATGCGTATTGTCAGGACAATATCATTTCATGGCTCGACTGGAGCAGGCTTGAGGAATTCAAGGAAATCCATGATTTCGTACGTCATATGATTCAGTTCAGGAAAGAGCATCCTATACTCAGAAAGATGACAAAGCCTTCATCCTGCCAGTTTCCGAAATCAGTGTGCACAACGGTACACCGTTTAATGCCTCGACAGATTACAAGACGAAGCTTATCGGCATCATGTATGCCGGAAGAAATGAGGAGGACACGGAGGATGATATTGTATTCTATTGCATGAATGCATATTGGGAGCCGCTTGTGATGCAGCTTCCGGTGCTTCCGAACGGAAAACACTGGCATGTGGACACCAACACCAATGCAGAGTATTTTGACGGAGAGGACTTCACGGAAAAGACAGAGCTTTGGGTGTCAACACCATAAGAGTTCCTGCGAGAACCACGATAATACTTGTGGCAGAGTAACAATAAAATCTGCAGCCCGGTACACATTGTGATATGTGCACCGGGCTGTTTTTCGTTACAGTTTTGGCTTAGACTGTAGCATTTCCCCTTTCATTTTTCAATATTTTTTATGTGACATTTGCGTCAGCAGCCGGTGATGGTTGTGAAGTGATACCGGAAGGCCTTGTATGTATATATCACATAATCAGTTGTGAGTTGGACAAATTTCGTCTGTGAATCCAAGAAAATAATTGGGTGTGACACCAAAATTGTACTTAGATGGCAAATGACAAAAATGTCGCACTCTACGGCCTGTCCTGTAGCCTGAAATAGTTGATTCTGCACAGCACATGATTTCAGAAAGAGCAATGTTGGTCAAGTTGTGGAGCCTCATCAGATAATCAAGCCTGTCAGGCACAGTTGTACTAATGGTTGATAGTTGCTTTTCTTGTAAAAAGACATTAATTTTATTCATAAACAAATTGTAACACAATAATCATAAAAAACAACAAATATCTGAAAAAATACGAAAAAAATAGAAAACTTAAAATTACAATTTTAAATCCAGCCACCATCAAAAGTGATTATCTGTCCTGTGAGGTAATCAGGTGCAGTGATGACGGAGTAAGCCATATCTGCGACCTCACAGGCTGTGGCAAAGCGTCCGGCAGGAATTTCATCGGCCAGCTCAGCGCGTTCTGTCTCATCAAAGCAGCGGTTCATATCGGTATCTATGACACCGCAGGCTATGGCATTTACCGGAATATGCGATGGCGCAAGCTCCTTGCCGAGTGCCTTGGTAAATGCATTTATACCGCCCTTGCAGGCTGAGTATGCCACCTCACAGGAGGCTCCGACATTGCCCCAGACAGATGAAATCTGTAGTATGCGGCCACATTTATCGGCAACCATATAAGGGTGACGAGCTTTGTGAAGTTGAAAACACCGGTCAGATTTATCGCCACGATATTGTTCCATTCCTCCGGTGTCATGTCGCTCAGCAGCCCGATATGCGATATGCCGGCATTGTTAATGAGCACATCTATATGGCCAAAATGGGAAATGGTATTCATAACCATATCCTTGGCAAAGAAAAAGTCTCCTACATTTCCGGTGTAGCATAGCACCTCAATTCCGTATGCACAGTGAAGCTCATCAGCCAGAGCCTTTAGCCTGTCAGATGAATTGCGGCAGCAAAGCGAGAGGTTATAGCCACAGGAAGCCAGCTTTTGGCAATGGCGGCACCGATACCGCGTGAAGCCCGGTTATTATAGCTGTTTTATTTATGTGATTTATGTGATTGGTGTTATTTATGTGATTTGTCATGATATTCTCCTTATAATTTATATACCGTGGTGCTAAGCCGGTCGCTGCGCTGCCGGGCCGGCTTCATAGTATAAAGAAAATAATTATGTGATTAAATTACAGTTCAGTCATGGGTATGATACCTCGCTGTGAGGCTGGGCACAACAGTGTAAATTTTTATCTTATACAGCATAAATCATACCATAAATATATATTATGGGGTAGACAAAATTTATACATTGTGATATTATTTAATAGTTGCAAAACAAATTGCAGACGGCGTGTGGCTCAGTTTGGTAGAGCGCTACGTTCGGGACGTAGAGGTCGCAAGTTCGAATCTTGTCACGCCGATTTATTTATGGATATATCTGAATAGTTATCGACTGTATTATTTTGGAACACGCGCATAGCGTGTTTTTGTTACTGTTCAGTGTGAATAGTAACTTTTTTTATTTAATTCTTTGTAAATCAAAATAATATATTGCTTTATTGGTAAAATAACGGTAAAATAGTACTAGTGTATTGGCTTGATTTAGGAAAGGTACAGGAAATAGGGGATATGAATATTGTTTCACAAATGTGTGCCATTGCGGTGATGTTCGTAATAATGTATTTTTATATTTCGCAGAAAAAGATTATATTACATACATCGAAGGCTTTTGTTGAGGTATGGATTGCAGGACTGCTGTCACTTTTTTCTGATATTTTTTCACTTGTTGCAATTGAAAAAAGAAGCGGATATCCTCTTACTGCTACCAATATTATCTGCAAATTATATCTCTGGACGGTTACATGGGTTGCCATGGTGGCCTTCTGGTATATTTGTGTGGATATTTTCAGGAAAAAAGAGCTTGAGCGCAAGTGGAGAAAGCGGCTGTGGATATTTGGAATCTTAACTGATATTCTGATAATGGTCGTACCGATTAAAATTTATGATTCGGATAATATAGTTTATACATATGGTCCGGCTGTTATTATAACATATGCAGTAACTGTAATTCTGCTGGCGCTTATTCTACTGTTGACAAAAAAATACAGTCAGGCTATAAATCCGAGAAGAAGAAAGAGCATGCAGGTCTGGGTGGCTCTTATGTTTATATCGGCGGTTATTCAGTTTATAGATAAAAAAATATTGATTGTCAGCTTTGCGAGTGTGATAGGTGTGCTTATCCTTTTTATTATGCTTGAAAATCCGATGGCAAATATTGACAGGGATACAGGTTTTTTCAACCTCAATGCCTTTTTTGAATACATGAAGGAGGCATATGGACAGGGAATGATGTATCGATAGTGTGTATTCGCTATGGAAGCAATGGAAATGATTTTTTCACCCGCGAGATGGAAAAAAGTATTTTTTATGAGGTGGTTTCTTTTATAAATAAGCTGCCTGATAATTATGTTTTTAGAAGCTCGGCAAACGAGTATCTGCTGGTTTTGAGAATACTGATTGTGCAGAAAAAACAATCGGAATATTGGAACGCAGGTTCGACAAGCCATGGGGCGGTGACAATATGACGATGCTGTTTGGGGAGATATACTATCTAAGGTCTACTGAGCTTGTGCGGAGACCATCGGATATACTGGGGCTTTTCAATATGACAAGCGTAACAGAGCTGAGTTTACGGGGCGCGGCGTGATGCTCATAAATAATGAAGTCATTGAGCACATATATGATGAAAATTCGGTTGAGAATGAGATAATAGAGGCATTGCGCGATAACCGTGTTGAGGTATTTTACCAGCCTATTTATAACACTAAAACGCATAAATTCACCTCTGCGGAGGCGCTTGTCAGAATAAGGTCGCGCGAGGGAAATATCATACCTCCGGGCAGGTTTATTGCTGTAGCTGAGAAGCGGGGACTCATTTTAAGGCTTGGAGAGCGCGTGTTTGAGAAAGTGTGCAGATTTATTGTACAGCATGATATACATGCGATGGGAATTGAGTATATTGAATGCAACCTGTCAGTGGTGCAGTGTGCTTATGACCATTTAGCGCAGGATTTTATTGCAATTATGGAGAAATATCATGTGGATGCAAATGATATTGTGCTTGAGATTACAGAGTCTGCATCTATCACTGAAAAAAAGATACTGCTTGATAATATGAACGCCCTGCGTAAGGTGGGAGTGAGGTTTGCGCTGGATGATTTTGGCACAGGTCAGTCAAATTTAAGCTATATTGTTGATATGCCGATTGACATTGTGAAGTTTGACAGAGGCATGACAAATGCATATTTTGACAACGGAAAGGGCAAGCCGGTTATGGATGCCGCAATGGGCATGATTCAAAAGCTAAAGCTTGAGATTGTTTCTGAGGGAATCGAGGAGAAGGAGCAGTTGGCAAAACTGGATGAGCTTGGAATAGATTACATTCAGGGCTACTATTTCTCAAAACCGAGAAATGCTGCTGAGTTTATTTCATTCATAGAAAGCAATAATGCATAGTTTATTTCATTCATAAAAAGCAATAATGCATAGTTTATTTTATTCATACAAGATAATAATGATATGAGGGGCAAAAGGTATTTTGCCCCTCATTTATGATTAATCAGATTGCTACATGCTACGCATTTCCATAATCTGACTACACCTCGAAATCCGCTAATTTTCTGTGTTCCCGCAGCAAATTTATATGGTGCTATCAAACAAATGGAGACCATAATCTCCACTTTTGAAGATAAATGACAGCTTTCATTTATCATATTCCCCACAAAAACAATTGAATTACTGTTAGAATCACATACATGGCATCACATGATGCAAAGAGTTAGGAGGAAAATAAAATAAGTTCAATAGATAATAGAATCCAATGGTTGGAAGGTGAGATATTAGAGATTCGAAAGGCTGGAGACCATCACTGAGGAAGGAACAATCTATCCAACACAAAAGGATGGAAATGTTAAATGGTATGTTTGGAAAAATGGCAGAAGAGAGTATTTATCAAAGAAAAATGATAAGGAAATCAGAAATCTTGTCAATAAAAAATATCTGGAGCTTTATCTGAAGGACACAATAAATGAGCTCAGACTATTTGAGACAAACAGGAAGGCCCGGAAAAAATATAAAACGGATTATGCCCAGAAAATGTTGAAGAAAAACCTTATAGCAGTATACTTTTAGCCGTTGATAAGAAGGAAAATGAAGAGGCAAATGAAGAGGCAAATGAAAAGTCACAGGTTCCAAACCCTGAAGCACTCAAGTTTTATACTAAAATGGGAATTATAGTGCGGTCAAAATCAGAAGTAATTATTGCGACAGCCTTGTATGATAATAATATAAAGTTTGAGTACGAGAAGGCGATTAAAATCTCAGATGTTATTTATTATCCCGATTTTACGGTTGAGAAGAAAAATGGCGATATAATTCTGTGGGAGCATCTTGGCTTGATAGACAATCCTGATTATCGAAATAAAGCTTATCGAAAGATATTGAAATATAACGAAAATGGATATTATCAGGGGAAAAATCTTATATTGACATATGAAACAGCGGAAAGTCCATTGGACCCAATGGATGTAGAACATGAAATAGAAAAAATGTGCAGGTGATAAAATGCTCAAAAAATTACGAAGAAAATTTATAGCCATAGCAATGTTATGAGTTTCAATTGTTCTTATTGCAATTGTAGGCACGATAAACATCGCAAACTATATAAGTATAAACGAGGCATTGGATGCGCGCCTTAAGCTGATTGACGGAAACGGAGGAACATTCCCGGATCTTTTAGATACAGAAAACGCAAACACAGATACATTCGGCAATACAGCAGATGAAAGTACAAATAAAGAGACTCCCACGCTCAAAGAGCCACCATCCGGCAGGACAGATGTACAGCCACCGGAGGATATGAATTTACAATCGTACAGTAAATTAAAAATATTTTTTTACATGCATTTTACACACTAATGATTTTGCATTTTACATTTCCCTATTACTATATCAGTTGTAACAAACAAAGAAACAAATTCAAGAAAGAAATGAAAGAGGAAATTAAAATGAAAAATCGTATGAAAAAACTTTTAGTTTTAGCAACTGCTGCAACAATGATGACAGCAGCATTTACAGGATGTGGCTCAGGCTCAGACGGAGCAGACAACAATGCAGATACAAGCGCAGATGAAGGTACATCAAATGAGAACTTAAGCGGTTCACTTTCACTTGCGGGAAGTACTTCAATGGAGAAGCTTTGTGAGGCGCTCAAGGAGTCATTCATGGAGAAAAACCCTGGAGTAACAGTAACAGTAGAGTATACAGGCTCTGGTTCAGGAATCGAGTCAGTGACAGCAGGAAGCGTAGATATCGGAGATTCATCAAGAGCACTTACAGATGATGAGAAAGCAAACGGCGTTGAGGAAAACATCGTAGCAATTGACGGAATCGCAGTAATCACAGACAAGGACAACTCAGTAACAGAGCTTACATCAGATGACTTAAAGAAAATCTACACAGGTGAGATTTCAAACTGGAAAGACCTTGGTGGAAAAGATGAGGCAATCGTAGCAATCGGCCGTGAGGCAGCTTCAGGTACAAGAGGAGCCTTTGAGGAGCTTCTTGATGTAAAGGATCAGTGCAAATATGCACAGGAGCTTGACTCAACAGGAGCAGTTCTTGCAAAGGTAGGCTCAACACCGGGAGCAATCGGATATGTTTCACTTGACGTGCTTGATGATACAGTAACAGCAATGAAAATTGACGGAGTAGAGGCAACAGAGGAAAACATTGTAGCAGGCAAATATCTCCTTTCTCGTCCATTCGTAATGGCTACAAAGGGCAAGATTGACGAGCAGAACAATATTGTTAAAGCTTGGTTTGACTATGTAAACTCAGATGAGGGACAGGCAGTTATCAAGAAGGTAGGTCTTATCCTCCCTCAGTAGAAATTATCGGGCATATTAATGATACGAAATACAGACCTCGCTAGTATGTATAAGTATAAAAATAATACAAAATACAGACATCGCTAGTAAGTATAAGTATAAAAATAATACAAAATACAGACATCGATATTAGACATCAGTATTAATACATATCGATAAGATACATGGTTTCCTCAGGAAATGGCAGGTTTCCTGGGGAACTTTTTGAAACAAGGAGTATCAAATGAAACATAAATCCATAGTAGAGAATGTTGCCAAAATAATATTCACGGTATGTGCGGTTGTGGCAATATTCGCAGTATTATCAATAACAATTTATATGTTCCTTAAAGGCGCACCGGCATTTTTCAAGGTTGGAGTGTTAAATCTCTTATTCGGAACAAAATGGGCGCCGACAGCGGCAGACCCAAGCTACGGAATATTGTACATAATCCTCACATCCATCATAGGAACAGCAGTATCTATACTCATAGGAGTACAGATTGCTCTTCTTACGGCAGTATTTCTCACTGAGGTGTCAAACAAAAAGCTCTCAGCGGTAGTACAGCCGGCAGTAGAGCTGCTTGCAGCCATTCCATCAGTAATCTATGGACTTTTAGGACTTATGATACTTAATCCGGTATTATACAAGCTGGAGAAACATATTTTTGCAAACTCAGCAACACATCAGTTTACCGGCGGATCAAATCTGCTTGCAGCAATCATAGTGCTTGCAATCATGATTCTTCCTACGGTAATCAACATGAGCGTATCATCAATACAGGCAGTACCGCAGCAGATGAGAGCGGCATCCCTTGCTCTTGGAGCAACAAAGATACAGACAATATTTAAAGTGACGGTTCCTGCGGCAAAGTCAGGAATCATGACAGGAATTGTGCTCGGAATAGGTCGTGCGCTCGGAGAAGCGATGGCTATCAACATGGTAGCCGGTGGAACGGTAAGCTTTCCACTTCCGTTCAACTCAGTGCGTTTCCTTACCACACAGCTCGTCAGCGAGATGGGATACGCCAGCGGACTTCACAGACAGGTGCTTTTCTCAGTAGGTCTTGTGCTTTTTGTGTTTATCATGATAATCAATCTCACCCTTATGAAACTCAAAAGAAAGGAGCTGTGGAAAATGACTAGTATAAATGGAAAACGCCGTAGAATAGGCGATGATGTAGTATACTTTTCATATATCTGTGTGCGGCATTATCGGTAGTGCTGCTTGCGGGAATCATCATATATGTATTTGTCAGGGGAATCGGCCAGGTAAACTGGCAGTTTCTGACCAGCGAGACATCCGTCTTAAGAGGTACTGTCGGAATAGCGGGAAACCTGCTCAATACACTTTACATCATAATTATCACCATGCTCATAGCAACTCCTGTCGGAGTGGGAGCAGCTGTGTACTTGAATGAGTATGCAAAGCCGGGTAAGCTCGTATCCACAATAGAGTTTGCCACAGAGACACTTGCAGGAATACCGTCAATCATCTTTGGCCTCTTCGGAATGATGTTTTTCGGACAGACAATAGGCTTTGGCTACAGTATCCTGACAGGCTCACTGACACTGACACTCATGGTGCTGCCTCTCATCACAAGAAATACACAGGAGGCGCTTAAAACTGTACCGGACAGCTACAGACACGGAGCAGTCGGACTTGGAGCCGGAAAATGGCACACCATCCGCACCATCCTGCTGCCGTCAGCCATGCCGGGAATCATCACAGGTGTTATCCTTGCAATCGGCCGAATAGTAGGTGAGTCAGCAGCACTCCTCTTTACGGCAGGAAGTGCAGGAATGCTTCCAAAGGTTGCCAGCGGTTATTTCTCAAAGATAATGCAGTCGGTGGAACACTTACCATCAAGCTCTACCTTGCAGCGACAAGTGAAGGAAAATTCGACCAGGCATTTGGAATTGCGGTTGTGCTTCTCATAATCGTATTCTTAATCAACATCCTGACAAAGGTGCTGGCAAAGAAATTACAGGCGAAGTAAACAAATCAACCGGTTATTATGATGATATTAGGGTCAAAAGGTATTTTACCCCTTTAATCATAATAATAAATTAACGAATATAGTAAATAACAAATATAATAATCTAACTAAGAAAAGAAGCTTCGATTTGATATCAGTAAATCGGAGCTTCTTTTGAGTTTCATTAAGATTATTTCTTAAACAAATCTTAATGTGTTACATAATTGGATTTTAATGTTACAATTGATACAATAAGATCAACATAAAACTTCCGGAGGCAATTATGTATAAAGTATTAGTATGTGATGATGAAAAAGACATTGTATCGGCAATCAGCATTTATTTGACCAGCGATGGCTACGAGGTAATCCCGGCGCGAAACGGGCTGGAGGCGCTCGATATAGTAAAACACAATGATGTGCATCTTGTCCTGATGGATATCATGATGCCTGTCATGGACGGCATAGAGGCGATGGTGGAAATCAGAAAAATCTCTAATGTGCCGGTCATACTGCTCACTGCCAAAAGTGAGGATACTGACAAGGTACTCGGGCTCACGGTCGGAGCAGACGACTATGTGACGAAACCGTTTAACCCGGTAGAGCTGCAGGCAAGGGTGAAGTCACAGATCAGGAGATACATGCTTCTTGGCGCAGGCAATACAAGCGCAGGAAAGCTGGTAATAGGCGGCATTGAGCTCGATGACAAATCAAAGACGGTGACAGTTGATGGCGAGGCAGCAAATCTCACACGTACAGAGTACGATATTTTGAAGCTTCTCATGGAGCATCCGGGCGAGGTGTATTCGCCGAATCAGATATATGCAAAGGTCTGGAAGGATGAGCCGTATGGGACAGAAAACACGGTGGCGGTACATATCCGTCATCTCAGAGAAAAGGTTGAGATAAATCCGGCTGAGCCAAGGTACTTAAAGGTCATCTGGGGACGCGGATACAAAATTGACGCTGAATAGGTGCATGCTTGATACAGCTTTGTCAAGTGAAGCATTATAAAATGGAAGGTGAATGATATGAAAAAAATATCAAGAAATCTGTGGCTTAAGCTGGCGGCATTTATAGTATGCTCGGTCATGGCGGCAGGGCTTGTTGTAACAACGTTAGTTGCAGTGTATACAAACAATTATGAAAGCACAGCACAGCTAAGGGATGAAATTCATGCGAATATTGCAGGAGCCTATAGCAGACAGATGGTGTACAATTATGAATCCGGTGATGACAATGCATTTTCGCAGATGATGGACGATACAAATCTGCAGGCCGCAGTGGTAAAGAGTAATGAAACATCAGAGGACAAGGTAGATGTAAAATCTGATGCAGCAAAGGTGTATTCAAGTGTGGATGAAATATCAAATCCGGATTATATTTTTAGCTACAAGGCAAAGAACTTAAAGTGGAACAGGCTATCATATCTGTGGGATGCAATGAGCGGCAGCTATGAAGAGTCAGACGATGCATCAAACAGTATGAACAGTGAGAGAATCAGCTCAATCATGTATTCCAAGACAAATGGGCTCTTTTATCTGTGCCTGAATGATGGTACCGCTTATGTCATTCCAAAGGTGAGGGTGATGACAGGCTCTAACGATAACAGCTCGCTTGGCTTATATAAGGCAGTTGAGAAAACCGATGAGAATGGAAATAATTACTTTGCCTACGAGGAGATGTTTACAGGCCAGTCACTCGATATTACAGGCTTTGCCGAGTGGAAAAATGTAAAGTGCTATGATGAAAAAGGAAATCATATAAAGTGTGGCATGAATCTGAGTGATGACGGCGATTCGCGCTTTGATAGTGACGGCTCTTACTACGATTATGATGAGGATATTTATTATGACAGCTACGAAATCATAAAAGTGGTGGAGCAGGTGAATGAGAGCTATGAGCTTTACCGGATACCTTTAATATATCGGATACCGGAATTGTGTACTATCCATACACCCAAACGGAAGATAAGCCTGAGTACTATTATGTGTATGCAAAGCTTCCGCAGCAGCTTCAGGAAAAGGGCGATTACTTCAATCAGGCAGACAGCTTACTTGACGTCATGGAATTTACAGAGGCTCATTTAAGTGTATTGTTTGTCATATTTATACTTGGTTTTGTGATTACAGCGGGGTATCTGCTGACAGTTGCCGGAAAACGTGAGGATTCGGAAGAAATTAAATTACGATTATATGACAGGCTGCCGTATGAGGTGATGCTTGGAGTGACAATGTTTGCAGACTTTATGGTATTTCCGGCAGGCTTTTTGCTTATAAAGCAGCTTCCGGTGGTGGCACTCATTTGTCTGGCGGCAACCATGGTTTCGCTTGAAGCAATCCTGACAACATACGTAAGAATCAGGGCACATGAGTTCTGGAAGCATACATTGTGCTACTATGTTGTGAGATTTTTCTTAAAGCCTGTCAAAAAGCTATGCAGGATGGTATTTGCTCCAATCAGATACGGCTTTTCATGGATAGAAAGAAATGTACCGCTGTTTTTGATCAGTATGCTGGCATTCGGCCTTTTATGTCTGCTTGAGCTTATAGGCTTTGGCTTAATTGTAAAGCTTATAGAGCTTGCGCTGCTTATCACATTCATCATGCAGTATGACAGGATAAGATGCGCTGCAAAGGCTATAGCAAACGGTGATTTTTCACAGCCGGTTGATACGTCAAAACTCATGCTGTTTTCAGAAAGCATGGAGAGGATTTGAATAATGTGAGCAATGGAATAGAGGCGGCGGTCTCTGAAAAAATGAAGAGCGAGCGCTTCAGGACGGAGCTCATCACAAATGTGTCGCATGATATCAAGACACCGCTCACCTCGATTATCAATTATGTGGACCTGTTGCAGAAGGAGGACATAGATAACGAGAAGGTACGCGAATATCTTGACGTTCTCGACAGACAGTCATCACGTCTAAAAAAATTAATTCAGGATTTACTCGAAGCGTCAAAGGCATCTACGGGCAGCATAAACGTAGAGCTGGAGGAACTGGATGCAGCTGTTATGTTATCACAGGTAGCCGGGGAATATGAAGAAAAATTCAAGAAAAATAATCTTGATTTAATTATTAAAAATGACGTTACGCCTGTCATGATTCAGGCAGATGGACGACATCTGTGGAGAGTGTTTGATAATCTGATGAACAACATCAACAAATACGCCCAGCCGGGTACGAGAGTGTACATTGACATCATTCCAAAGGACAGCGGAGCCATCATAACCTTCAAGAATGTATCAGCTACACCGCTTAATATCTCAAGCGATGAGCTCAAGGAGCGTTTTGTCAGAGGAGACAGCTCGCGAAATACCGAGGGCAGCGGACTTGGACTGTCTATTGCAGAAAGTCTCATGAAGCTTATGAATGGTACTTTGGAGCTGACTGTGGATGGTGATCTGTTTAAGGTGACTCTGGAGTTTTGAGCTTTTTAAAACTATATTATATATTGAACTTATACGACATAAGAAACAACAAAAGCCGGGGCAGATGCCCCGGCTTAAAAAATTATTTTTCGCATTCTTTTACAAAATCAACTACTTCCATATTCTTTTTCATTATATTATCGTCTTTTTCCATTTCACTAATTGTCATCCAATAATAGTGTCGGGAGTTAATAGAAAAGTCGTTTTTATTCATTATTTTTGGAATATTTTTAAATTCTACTTCGTACAGCCTATGGTTATACACTCTGTTTTCGTTATGGCTTACGGAATATTTTTCCTGTACTCTGGATGATATATATTTGCATTTGATTTCTTTTTTGGGTATACCTAAGTCATTTGATAAATTACTGATGATAAAGGCTTCATTGTCTTTATCTGCGGTTTTTAAATTGGGAAACAGCTTACAGTCCCATCTTTCATCATAATATGTAAGATATTTTGTTTTTATGCCGGGGGCACTGTTTTTGATTATAATTAATGAATGATTATGCTGTATCATGTCCAATCCTTCTATATCTCTCAATAAGTCTGTGTGAGTGTAATTATTGTTTTTGAAATCAATAATATCATATATTATTTTTATCATGTAAACAATTCCGATAACACAAAATATAGTTTTAAATACAATTCCCGGGATGATCCATATGGTTTCATAGTTTGCTGTCCATACTGATATTAAGAAAGATATACCTGCTATAATTGTATCTATTGTTATCTTTTTGCCTATAAAATCGCGCTTTTTTTCAAGTAAAAGCTCCAATTGTTCCCTACTAATTAAAATTTTCATAACCCCTCCGGATAATAGTGTTGAAACACATGATATATAATTATAAATGATGAAAAATGATATGGCAATAAAAATATAAATAGAAAACAAGAAGGAATGCTATTACAAATTATAATAACATTCTGAATAATCATATCATCTCCAAAACCTCTCATGAATCCGTGTATCATCATCAAGCTCCGGATGGAAAGCCAGCCCAATCTGGTTCTTATACTGCACGCCGACAATTTTGCCGTCATACTCGGCGAGCACATGTACATCATTTTTGGCGGAGTCGTCAATAGCTTCCACGTAAGGCGCCCTGATAAATGTCATGGTAAAGTCGAAGCTGTTGTCAAACCTTGCTGTAGCCTCAAAGCTTCCAAGCTGTCTGCCGTAGGCATTTCTTTTAACAGTGACAGGCAAAGTGCCGAAATATACGTTGTCATCGTTGCTGATATGTGAAGCTAAAAGGATAAGACCGGCGCAGGTTGCAAGCACCGGAAGTCCGTTTGCGATTCTTTCCTTAAGCTCATCAAACATATCAAGCTCACGGAGCAGCTTGCCCTGGCACAGTGCTCTCACCGCCCGGTAGCACGAGTCCGTCTATATCACAGATATCTGATTTTTTGCGCAGCTCAACACACTCACAGCCTAAAGATTCAAGCATGCGCTTGTGCTCAATAAACGCTCCCTGAACGGCTAAAACACCAATCTTAAGTCCTGATTTCATTTTATTTGCCTCTTTCTTCCATGATGATTTTAATCTCGCTCTCGTTGATTCCGACCATAGCCTCTCCCAGATCCTCAGAAAGCTCTGCGATGAGCTTTGCATCAGTAAAGTTTGTCACAGCTTTTACGATAGCGGCAGCTCTCTTGGCAGGATCGCCTGATTTGAAGATACCTGAACCGACGAACACACCCTCAGCACCGAGCTGCATCATAAGAGCCGCGTCAGCCGGAGTAGCCACACCACCGGCAGCAAAGTTTACAACCGGGAGCTTGCCGTTATCGTGAACGAATTTGACCAGCTCGAAAGGCACCAAGATTTTAGCTGCCTCGAAAGCTCATCTTCACGCATGGAAGTTAGCTTTGCAATCTCACAATTCATCATCCTCATATGTCTGACAGCCTGCACGATATCACCTGTACTGGGCTCACCTTTTGTACGGATCATGGAAGCTCCCTCGTTGATACGGCGGAGTGCTTCACCGAGATCTCTTGCACCACATACGAAAGGCACCTTGAAATCTCTCTTGTTGATATGGTACACATCATCAGCAGGTGAAAGCACCTCAGACTCATCAATGTAGTCAATCTCGATAGCCTCGAGCACCTGCGCCTCCACGAAGTGACCGATACGGCACTTTGCCATGACGGGGATGCTGACAGCCTCCGAATGCCCTTAATCATTTTAGGATCGCTCATTCTTGAAACACCGCCTGCGGCTCTGATATCAGCAGGGATTCTCTCAAGCGCCATGACAGCACATGCACCGGCAGCCTCGGCAATCCTGGCCTGCTCCGGAGTAGTGACATCCATGATGACACCGCCCTTGAGCATCTGTGCAAGCCCTTTATTGAGTTCGTATTGAGTATTCTTATTGTTTTTCATTTGTTAAATCTCCTTTTATTTTTGTATTTGCTCATGCCAGCCATATATCATGGTTGCAATATTACGCCACATCTGGTAATATTAAAATATTCAAAATAAGGAAAATAAAAATGCCAGAAAGCGGTGAATCAAATGCTGACCTACGACCTCACAAAAACAGACGGACCACTCTACAAATGCCTGTATGAGTGCATCAAAAACGATATATCACAGGGAAAATTAAGCTCCGGGGAGAAAATGCCATCAAAACGTACCCTCGCAAAGAATCTGGGGTTAGTACCATTACGGTTGAAAATGCATATGACCAGTTGATAGGCGAGGGCTATATGTTTGCAAGACCAAAGAGGGGCTATTTCATAGCCGATGTGTCAGATATCAGGGTAATCAAGGCACCGGTGCAGAAGGAGCTTAGCATAAAGCTGCCGCCTGAGCAGGATGAAAGTATATTTGACTTCTCATCAAACAGGACAGACTCGGGTAACTTTCCATTTTCCATATGGGCAAAGCTCATGCGAGAGACGATTTCCCTTAGGGAGCAGGAACTTTTGTCGGTGTCGCCGTGTGGCGGAGTGAGAGAGCTTCGGGAAGCGATAGCAAGCCATCTGTCATCGTTTCGCGGTATGAATGTGGACCCGGACCAGATAATAGTCGGAGCGGGAACAGAGTATCTGTACGGACTGCTTGTGAAGCTTTTGGGTACGGAAAAGGTATACTGCGTGGAGGATCCGGGCTATAAGAAAATCAGCCAGATATATGAGTGCAACAATGCAAAATGTCTGCCGGTGCAGATGGATGAGCAGGGCATCAGCGTGGAGCTTATAAAGAAAGCGAACGCGCAGATAGCACATATCAGCCCGACACACCATTTCCCGACAGGAATCACGATGCCTGTGAACCGCCGCTATGAGCTTTTGGCATGGGCCAACGAGAGCAGCGACAGATACATCATAGAGGATGATTATGACAGTGAGTTTCGCATGAACGGACACCCGATACCGCCCATCCTCTCGATAGATGCGTGTGAAAAGGTCATCTATATAAATACATTTTCAAAGTCTCTCACATCCACCATCCGAATCAGCTACATGGTGCTGCCGGAGCATCTGGCAAATGAGTTTTACAGGAGGCTTTCATTTTACTCATGTACGGTATCGACCTTCGAGCAGTATACGCTGGCACGATTTATCAGCGAGGGCTATTTTGAAAAGCACATAAACAGAATGAGACTGCACTACGGCAGAAAGCGCCAGAGCGTGCTTTCGTCCATAAAAGGCTGCTTCACTGAAAAGGAATGCAGGGTAATAGAAAATGACTCCGGACTGCATTTTATCATACAGTTTGACACGAACCTTCCGGACAAAACAGTTGAAGAAAGGCTTTTGAAAAAAGGCATAAAGCTTCAGGCGATTACCCATTTCAACCTGATCAAGCCAAAGGAGGACAGGCATCAGTTTATTATCAATTACTCAAATATTGATGCAGACAGGATAATGGATGAGCTTTTAATTATTAAAGATACAATACTTTAACCAGACAGTACTTTAATAAAGCCGACTATAAAGCATATAAATAGTATATACAAATAATAAATACAAACAGTGCGAATAATTTATGTGTGTAAAAATTTGACATAGATTTTACATACATCTGATAGAGCATTTTACAAAGCATCCATATAATGTATTCTCGAAGACAAGAAATTTATTACATGTTGCAGGAGATACAAATGGAGAAAAAAATCAAAATTCAGGTTCGCGACCTGAATCTGTATTATGGCCAGAATCATGCACTGCATGGTGTCAATATGGACATAAAAGAAAACAGCGTGACAGCGCTGATCGGACCGTCAGGATGTGGTAAGTCTACATTTTTAAAGTGTATCAACAGAATGAATGATCTGGTTGACAACGTCAGAATCGAGGGAAGCATAGAGATAGATGGTGAGAATATATATGCACCATCAGTCGATACAACCGTACTTCGCAAAAAGGTCGGTATGGTTTTCCAGCAGCCAAATCCGTTCCCGATGAGCATATATGACAATATCGCATATGGCCCGAGAGTGCATGGCATCAAGGATAAAAAGATACTCGACCAGATAGTTGAGGAAAGCCTTCAGGGTGCTGCGATATTCAATGAAGTTAAAGATAGATTAAAGAAATCTGCTATGGGGCTTTCGGGTGGACAGCAGCAGAGACTCTGTATTGCCAGAGCGCTTGCCGTACAGCCGGAGGTACTTTTGATGGATGAGCCAACATCAGCGCTCGACCCTATCTCTACTTCAAAGATAGAGGAGCTCATGGAGGATTTAAAGAAAAAGTACACAGTTGTAGTAGTGACACATAACATGCAGCAGGCAGTGCGTGTGTCAGACGATACAGCCTTCTTCCTTGTGGGAGATATGGTTGAGTTTGGTGACACAAAGACAATTTTCTCATATCCACAGGACAAGAGAACAGAGGATTACATCACAGGGAGGTTTGGTTAATGAGATCGAAATTCGACGAGCAGCTTAAGAAGCTGAATGAAGAAATGATGCACATGGGAAGCATGATTGAGGAGTCAATCCAGAAAGCAATCGAGGCATTTATACATCAGGATGCCGATAGCGCCAAAGCCATCATGGAGGGCGATTCAGAGATAGACAGAGAGCAGAAAAAGATAGAGAGCCTGTGCTTTGATCTGCTCATGCAGCAGCAGCCTGTAGCAAGAGACCTTAGAACAATTTCTGCAGCGATGAAGATGGTTACTGATATGGAGCGTATAGGAGACCACGCAGCCGATATCAGCGAGATGACCATTTTGATGAGCAGTGACAAGCCATACAGGGTCAATATAGAGCATGTCAAGAGCATGGCTTCAGAGACAATGCTTATGCTTATCAGGGCAATCGAGGCGTATGTTGAGAAGAACAATGACAAGGCTCGCATAGTGATGAAGCAGGATGATGTGGTTGATGATCTTTTTGATAAGGTAAAGGCTGAGCTTATTGATTTCATCAGGGAACATCCGGAGGATGGTGAGCAGGCAGAGGATCTTCTCATGGTTGCAAAATACTTCGAGCGTATTGGAGACCATGCGACAAATATTGCTGAGTGGGTTGAATTTGCACTTGATGACAAGGTTCGCAAATCATGATTTAATCTTTATGCTGAAAAATTAAATCATAGTTATATACAGACAAAATTGATACAGACGATGGATTTTACATAAATTTTACATAAAACCATCGTCTGTTTTACATTAGTAATGTATAATCGAAAGTAAAAAGCAGGTAAAAATTTTACATAAGATTTTTTGAAATGGAGAAAGCTATGGCACTTATTTATATTGTAGAGGATGATGAGAGCATACGTGAGATAGAGACTATTGCTTTAAAAAACAGTAATTACATCGTCAGTGCATTTGAAAACGCAAAGGAATTTTACAAGAAGCTGGATGAGCTCGTACCGGACCTCATACTGCTTGATGTGATGCTTCGGATGAGAGCGGCTACGATATCGTGAGAAAGCTCAGAAAACGTCCGGCTACACAGGATATTCCTATTATAATGGTCACAGCCAAGACCACAGAGATGGATATGATAAAAGGGCTTGACGGGGGCGCAGATGATTACATCAAAAAGCCTTTCTCAATCATGGAGCTTATCACAAGAGTAAAGGCACTGCTCGGAGAACTGTGAAGGAGGAGCCGAAGCTTTTAAAGCTGGATGATCTGGTGATCGACCATGAGCGCCATGTGGTTACAGTGAACAATGAGCCGGTTGACCTTACATACAAGGAGTACGAGCTTTTAAGGCTTATGATGGGCAGTCAGGGCATAGTCATGACCAGGGAGGTCATCATGATAAGCGTCTGGGATACTGACTTTGAGGGCGAGACACGTACAGTGGACATGCACATAAAGACACTCCGCCACAAGCTGGGTGACTATGGCAGCAGGATAAAGACAGTCAGAAATGTGGGCTATGTTATAGAATAATAGCTGTTATAATGATTTCTAATATACATAAGCGGAGCGTACAGCATGAAAAAGAAGATTAACTATTATCTGGTAGCAACAGCACTTTTTGTAGCAATTGCCACTATGGTTTCCATGACAGTAATCAACTATTACCTCTTTCAGAAGCAGGTAAAGGAAGATCTGCAGGTCATGGCAGAGACAATAGAAAGCACCGGAATACTAAAACAGGATATAAATGAAATCCCGCAGATTGACGTGGAGGGTATTCGTGTCACCTGGGTTGACAAGGACGGCACAGTGCTGTATGACAATCAAAATGATGTGAAAAAACTTGAAAATCATGGCGATAGACCGGAAGTTGAATCAGCATTTGATAAAGGTACGGGAGACTGCGTGAGAACATCAGCCACCATGAACAGCAATACCTTCTATCATGCCATAAAGCTCAATGATGGAACGGTACTGCGTGTCTCTATTGCAGCAAGAAGTATCTGGAACATGTTTGCAAGCAGTATACCTGCCATGCTTATAGTGACGGTTATAATAGTAGGAATATGTGTGGTTCTCGCAAAGAGCCTGACCAGAAAGCTCATGAAGCCAATCGAGACACTCGCAGGCAACCTTGAGCAAGCCTCTGTCATCCAGAAAAAGACAGAGTACAAGGAACTCGTGCCGTTCATGAATGCGATAAGGATACAGCATGAGGGCGTGCTTGCCGCGGCAAAGAGCAGACAGGACTTCACAGCCAATGTGTCACACGAGCTAAAGACTCCGCTCACAGCCATCTCCGGCTACGCAGAGCTCATAGAAAACGGCATGGTCGAAAAGGAGCAGCAGATTCATTTTGCCACTGAAATCAGAAGAAATGCACAGCGCCTGCTTTCCTTAATCAATGATATCATAAAGCTCTCGGAGCTTGATTCCAGCGAGGCGCAGCAGGGCTTTGAACAGCTTGATCTGTACGGTCTGGTCAAGGACTGCATGGAAAATCTACAGGTGAATGCCGAGCAGAGAAAAGTAGCACTCAATTTTGACGGCACCGACTGTATGGTACGAGGCAACAGGCAGCTTCTCACGGAGCTCGTTGAGAATCTCTGCCAGAATGCTATCCGCTACAACAATGAGGGCGGCACCGTAAATGTGACGGTACACAAGCTAGGTGGCAAGACCGTTCTCACGGTCGAGGACAACGGCATAGGCATCCCAAAGGATCAGCAGGAGCGCGTCTTTGAGCGCTTCTACAGAGTGGACAAGAGCCGCTCGAAGGAGACCGGCGGCACAGGCCTTGGGCTTGCGATAGTAAAGCATATAGTGGAGCTGCATGATGCAGGGCTTACGCTCGACAGCGAGGTGGGGCGTGGCACAACAATAAAGGTGGAGTTTTAGCTCCGCCTTTTTACGTCTCCTGCGCCATACCGGGCACACAAGCTCTTGCAAAATCGAGGCGCAGTGTTTATAATCATATGTTAGCAGTGAAAACAAGGCAAAGCCAGGAGGAACAGCCATGTATCAGGAAATATCAAAATTACTTATGTACGGAGATTTATCTCAGGATGAGATACTTTATAAATTGGGCCAGCTCTTTGAGCAGTTTGAGGTGGGCGAGTACAACAAGACAGAGCTTGTGCGCGACATCAATACACAGGTCAAGAGAATCCTAAAGGTAGCGACAGACTATGGTTTTGATGACAATCTGTGGCACAACTATCTCACTTTCTTCCTTATGATGAGCGAGAATCCGTTTTCCATCACCTGTGAGAAGGTCGGAGCCAGCGATGGCAGCGTAAATGGGCTTGTGGCAAACGATTTCAGAATTTTTAAGAAGCTTTTCGATTATGATTTCAAGCCAATCGAGTCAGCACTCGGAATCGACTGCTTCACACAGATCAGCAATTATAAGGCCATTGTGAAAAAGGACCTTATGTACAATCACAATGTCAGCGAGAAGGTAAGGGCGCTGAGCAAGAAGCTTGAGGCAGCTAAGGATGAGCAGGAGTTCTTTGATGTGGTAACAGGCTTTTACAAGGCATACGGAGTCGGCATGTTTGGTCTCAACAAGGCATTCAGGATTGAGGAGCATCTGGATGGTGGCTTTTCTTTCATGCCAATCAACAATATGGATGCGGTCATGCTCGATGATCTGATCGGTTATGAAATCCAGAAGAAAAAGCTCACAGACAATACAGAAGCGTTTGTACAGGGCAAAAGGCCAACAATGTGCTGCTTTTCGGAGATAGCGGAACCGGAAAATCAACAAGCATCAAGGCCATTGTCAATCAGTATTATGATGACGGACTGCGTATGATTGAGATATACAAGCATCAGTTTAAATATCTGTCAAAAATTATCGCAGCAATCAAAAACAGAAACTACAGATTTATCATATATATGGATGACCTCTCATTCGAGGAGCATGAGATTGAGTACAAGTTCCTAAAGGCAGTTATCGAGGGCGGCGTGGAGACAAAGCGACAACATACTGATTTATGCAACCTCTAACCGCCGTCACGATCAAGGAGACATGGAATGACCGCAATGACCAGGACAACAGCAATGACAAGCACCACTCAGATACAGTTGAGGAGAAGCTGTCACTTGTAAACCGTTTTGGTGTGACAATCAGCTACTCAAAGCCATCGCAGAAGGAGTTCTTCAACATCGTAACAGAGCTTGCGAGAAAGAGCGGCTGCACACTTTCAGACGAGGAGCTGTGCAGGGAGGCAAACAAGTGGGAACTCAGTCACGGTGGTATTTCAGGACGTACTGCAACACAGTTTGTCAACTACATTATGGCTAACAATTAAGCAGCAGGCATAAGCATGAAAGGATAGTATATGCTCTACCAGATAAGTAATGGCGCTGTCGCATTTGGCGACGACGTCATTTTGCATAGTATAGATTTTGAAATCAGAAACACAGAAAAGATAGCGATAGTCGGCAGAAACGGCTGTGGCAAGACAACACTTTTAAAGCTCATTTCAGGAGAGGTTGAGATGGAAAAGCTCGACAGCGATGAGAGCGCCTTTATTGCAAAGGCAGGAAACCCGGAGATAGGGTATCTGAAGCAGATTGCGTTTGATGATCCTGATGTGACACTCGAGCAGGAGGTGCGCAAATGCTTCGTGAAAATGGACGAGCGAAAGGCAGAGCTTGCGCGCGCGGCTGCAGAGCTCGAGCATGATTATTCCGATGAAAAGGTAGCCAGATATACAGCGATGGAGGAAGCCTTCAAGGATGATGGCGGCTACTATTATGAGAAGGAATATGAGGTCATGATCCGCAAGTTCGGCTTCTCTGACGATGAGCGCAAAAAGCCAATCCGTGACTTTTCCGGTGGGCAGCAGACCAAGATAGCATTCATAAAGCTGCTTTTGTCAAAGCCTGACATACTGCTTTTGGACGAGCCGACCAACCACCTCGATGTCACGACGATTGAGTGGCTTGAGGGCTATCTGAAGTCGTACCCGAAGGCAGTGGTTGTCGTATCCCATGACCGTATGTTTCTCGACAATGTGGTAGATGTGGTATACGAGATAGAGTACGGCACAGCAAGGCGCTATCCGGGCAATTATACCAATTTTATCGCCCGCAAAAAGGAAAACTACGACAAGCAGATGAAGGATCACATCGCCCAGCAGAAGGAGATAGAGCGTTTGCAGCGTATGGTTACGCGCTTCAAGGGCAAGCCGACCAAGACAGCCATGGCGCAGTCAAAGCAGAAGGCTATCGACCGCATGGTGATTATCGAGGCACCGGACAAGTACGACAACAAGACATTCCATGCCAATTTCCAGCCCGAAAAGGAGACCGGAAACGATGTGCTTTATACATCAGAGCTTGCAATCGGCTATGACCATCCGCTCTCCGTAGTGTCGCTCGATTTGAAAAGAGGCGAAAAGCTTGGCATACTCGGCGGAAACGGACTTGGAAAATCGACATTTTTAAAGACTATCGTGGGTAAGATCCCTGCACTTTCAGGCGAGTACCGCTTTGGAACCAACGTGCAGATAGGATATTTCGACCAGCAGATGGCCATGTATACAAGCAACAAGACTGTGCTCGATGATTTTTGGGATGAGTATCCGAATCTCACGGAAACCGAGGCCAGAAATGCACTCGGAGCCTTCCTTTTTTCAGGGGAGGACGTGTTCAAGAACGTAAATATGCTATCCGGAGGAGAAAAGGTCAGACTGGCGCTTTGCAAGATTTTAAAGACCAGACCGAACGTGCTCGTGCTCGATGAGCCAACTAACCATATGGATATCGTAGGCAAGGAAACGCTCGAGAGCATGCTTAAGGACTACAAGGGCACACTGATTTTTGTATCACACGACAGATATTTTGTGAAAAAGGTAGCCACACAGCTGCTTGTGTTCGAGGATGGCACGACCAATCTCTATCAGTTTGGCTATGAGCAGTATCAGGAAAAGCTCGATCGTGAGGCTGAGGAAAGCAAAAATGTATACAGAGGCAATGCGATATTTGGCGGTGCGATAAGCCAGAACGGCAGCAGTCAGACCGGCAGTGATGCAAACCGGAGCACGTCACAAACCGCTGCAGCAGGTAATGTGGGCGAAAGCACCAATGCAAATAGCGCAGCCCAGGCAGGCGGCATGGCTGTCTCATCAACCGGCAAGGCATACTACAACCCGGGCAAGGAACGCTCAAAGATACAAAAAAAGGTCAAAAAGGCCGAGGAGGACCTGGCAGTCAAGGAAGAAAAGCTCGATGAGCTCAAGGCCGAGCTCATGAAGCCGGAGTATCAGTCAAGCTACTCAAAGCTCACGGAAATCCAGAACGAAATAGACGCTCTCGAGGAAGAAATCCTTATAGATATGGAGGCGTGGGAGGAGCTTTCCTCTCAGCTTGAGGCGCTGGGATAGGTTAGATGCGCTGTGGTAGCTTAGAAACGTTGTGATAGCTTAGATGTGCTGTTGTAGTTGAGAAATGTTGCGATAGTGTATAAAAAATCACTCGACTTGATGTTTTTTATTCTGATGAAATCCCTAATCATAGCGAAATCAAGCGATTTCGCGAAAAACAGTAAATAAACCCTTGATTATTTATATAAATTGCATAAAAATGATTGATGAAAACGAAATTTATGGTATAATATTTACATGATACAGACAACGTATCAAATAAACGATAAAGGGGTTGGACATCATGAGAATAACAATTTCAGGAAAAAACATCGAATTAACAGAGGGGCTTAAGCAGGCAGTAGAGGAGAAGCTGTCAAAGCTGGAGAAGTTTTTTAAACCGGACACAGACGTATACGTTACACTCAGCGTAGAAAAGGATAGACAGAAAATCGAGGTTACTATCCCGGCAAAGGGACATGTTATCCGTTCAGAGCAGGTCAGCAATGATATGTACGTATCAATTGACCTCGTAGAGGAAGTAATCGAGAGACAGCTTCGCAAATACAGAACCAAGATTTCCGCAAAGAAGTATGCACCGGCGATATTCCAGGATGATTTCGTGGAGGCAGACGATGCAGAGGACGAGAAAATCAAGATTGTCCGTACAAAGAGATTTGGTATGAAGCCTATGTATCCTGAGGATGCATGCATCCAGATGGAGCTTTCGGCCACGATTTATTCGTATTCAGAAATGCAGAGAATGACGAAGTAAATGTAGTCTACAAGAGAAAAGGACATACATACGGACTTATCGAACCAGAATGTTAGAACTCTTGTTTTTCATCATAATTTAACCTTTCTTTCATCGAAAACCGGCAGCCGTTGGCTGCCGGTTTTTTATGTCTGTTTAACCTCATTTGGTCTTGGATATACGATTGGTTCCAATGGCAGTAAGACCACAAAAAAATAACCGCCCCAGCCTGGAAACTGAACGGTTATTTTAACTAAGTAAATGATCAGGCGAACCGTTGTTATAGGTAGCACCTTTTTGTTAACTATATTTTAACATTCATTTCTAATCATGTCAAAATTATTTCAAAAAATGAAATAATTGAGAGAATTACATAATTCATAGTCATTGATTTTACTGATGTTTCAGGACATATAAAAAACAATATATTTTTTAGTTTTTAGTTTTCAAAAGAAGCTTGCACAGAAATGTGGAGGCTCTTTTTATGTGAAATAATTAGAGGCTTCCACTATTATGCCAGAAGCCTCTAATTTTTAAGCTGTTTTGGAGATTTTTGCGGTTTCAGCTACTTTTTTCTGGAATTTTTTCGGCTTATGGACTGGTTTTGGGAGCTGTTTTGGGAATTTTTGCGGTTTCAGCTACTTTTTCACGCGATTTTTTCCGGCTTATGGGCTGAGTTTGAGAGCTGTTTTGGAGATTTTTGCGGTTTCAGCTACTTTTCTCGTATTTTTCCGCCTTATGGGCTGAATTTTGGGAGCTGTTTTAAAAGTTTTATGGATTATAGCTCCTCAAGACCTGCCCACTATGCTATCAACCTATGGCTATTGTACATTATGCTATGCAAATAGAGCAATTATCAGATATAAAGGCATTGGTTATGCGTCTCAAATCTGACCCGGTACCGGTTCTAAGACGCAGTCTTGGTTACGATTATGTCGAAAAATCAAAGATAATTCAAGGTTTATTACAGCACCATTCAGAGAAACAAAAGCATTTGAAAAACTATATAATCAACGAACCAGCGTAGAGCGTACGTTCGGGGATTTAAAAGATAATTACAACCTTGATAACATCCGGGTTGCAAAAATGGCAAGGGCAAAAGTCTTTATGGATTTATCTTGTATTGCCCTTATTGCATCAAGACTACCAGATGCAGCCAGCAGGAAAAAACCACAAAAATAGTACAAATTTATCATTACAAAAATTCTGATATAAAAAGAGCAATATTAAACAAAAACCAACTAAATTAAACCTAAAACCATGTTGTATTTTGTCGAAAACTGCTAATCACCTATCAATATTAAATCTTCTAATAGAAATCTTCAAAATACAAGCGCGTAACGCGCCTAGAATATTGATATATTATATGGAAAAATGAATCCACCAACAAAGAGTGAAATTTCGCAAAAGCGACAAAATTTCAAAAGAAAGACAAAAAAAGAAGTTCTACGAAAAATACAATCGATGGAGGGATGAAATATTTGGGAAGAATTTATTATGAACAGAAAGGACTTATTAACCTCGATGATATCGTAGATATATTTATTGAGGTGGGAAATATACACAATTACCTGGAAAATGCAGCCTTGCGGATTTTGCTTTTTGGCAATCCTGAGCTGAATTTTTATCAGTGCCGATTATTAGTATTGAAGTACGGAGAATCACTTTCACAGGATGATTTGCACGGGCGGATGGTATTTATGAGAATGATACAGCTGCTGGAAGCCAACACAGTTTAAAATAAAATGAGAATTTCTTTTTTGACCGGGCAACCGGTCTTTCTTTGCACAAATGGTGTTATAATTTTGAAGAAATTATGTTGATTACTCATAGCTTTAAAAAAGAAGCACTGCATTGTGTTTAATTAAACCAAAGCATGATAATTCAATCAAAGAAAAGAGGACAAAAATGAACATCGTAGTACTTGCCGGAGGGCTCAGCACAGAGAGAGATGTTTCCTTCAAGACAGGAAGCATGGTAGCTAAGGCGCTCAAAGAGAACGGCCACAAAGTTATATTATTGGATGTATTTATGGGATATAGTGACAGGGAGGAGGACGACAGGTATATTTGACCGCGCGGACGAGATAAGCGTGCAGGTCAGCGATATTCCGACAGAGGCACCTGACCTCGCAAAGGTAAAGGCTTCCAGAAAGGACCAGTCACCTTGCTTCTTCGGACCAAATGTCATCAAAATGTGTCAGATGGCTGACATTGTTTTCATGGCTCTCCACGGAGAAAACGGAGAGAACGGAAAGATACAGGCAGCATTTGACCTCTTCGGTGTCAAATATACAGGCAGCGATTATTTAAGCTCAGCCATCGCCATGAACAAGGAGACATCAAAGCAGTTCTTCCTTGCAAACGGTATCCCTACTCCAAAGGGTATTTCCATGACAAGAGCGACCAGACAGGACGATATCACAAAGCTTGACCTGACACTTCCATGCGTGGTAAAGCCATGCTGTGGTGGCTCAAGCATCGGTGTCACTATCGTTAAGGATGCGGCAGAGTTCAAGGCGGTACTTGACGATGCCTTCAAGTGGGAAAATGAGCTGGTTATCGAGGAATTTGTACAGGGTAGGGAGTTCTCTGTCGGCGTTATCGAGGGAAAGGCTCTTCCTATTATAGAGATTGCACCGAAGGAGGGCTTCTACGATTATAAGAACAAATACAAGGCGGGCAGTACAGTAGAGACATGTCCGGCCGAGCTTCCTGAGCAGGTGACAAAGGATATGCAGCACTATGCCGAGGAGGTTGCGCGTGTTATCGGGCTTGACACATATTCACGCTCAGACTTTTGCTCAACGACAAAATGAGATGTTCTGCCTCGAGGCAAACACACTGCCGGGCATGACTCCGACCAGTCTTCTGCCACAGGAGGCAGCGGTTATCGGTATGAGCTTTAATCAGCTCTGTGAGCATCTGATTGACATATCTTTGAAAAAATATGAGGTGTAGCATGTCGGATAAGTACATGAAGAATCTTACATTTGCAAATATCGCTAAAGCCTGCGAGGGCAGATACATAGGCGATGAGACACTGCTTGATACGACAATCACCGGCGCCGTCATAGACAGCAGACAGGTGAAGGAGGGCTATCTTTTTATCCCGGTAAAGGGAGAAAGGGTGGACGGACACAAATTCATTCCGACTGTGTTTGAGCAGGGGCGGCAATTGTGCTCTCTGAGCATGAGCTGACGGATCCGGCAGGTCCATATGTGCTTGTTGAATCAACCACCGATGCCATGAAAAAGCTAGCGGCATTTTACAGAAAAAGCCTTGATATCAAGGTGGTGGGCATTACCGGAAGTGTCGGCAAGACCAGCACCAAGGAGATGATATCATCAGTCCTTGAGCAGAAATACAGCGTTCACAAGACCGCAGGCAATTTCAACAATGAGATAGGCCTGCCACTCACTATTTTCGGAATCAGGGAAAGCCATCAGGTAGCGGTGCTTGAGATGGGCATATCTGATTTTGGCGAGATGCACAGACTTTCTACTATGTCTTGCCCGGATGTCATGGTCATCACCAATATCGGCTACTGCCATCTGGAGTTTTGGGCGACAGGGATGGTGTGCTTAAAGCCAAGACAGAGTGTTTTGAGCATATGATGCGGATGCGGTCGCAGTGCTGAATGCAGATGACGACAAGCTGGCCACAGTGCAGACGGTAAATGGAAAGCCTGCCATATACTATGGCAAGGAATCAGCTTCAGGCGTTCATAAATCAGTATATACCACAAATATTGAAAACCTGGGCTTCGACGGCATGAAGGCTCATTTTGTCACTCCGGAGGGTGAGTTTGATGCACAAATCCACATCCCGGGTGAGCACAATGTATACAATGCTATGGCGGCAGCAGCTGTCGGATTGAAGCTTGGCCTCACAATAGCTGAGATAAAGTCAGGAATCGAGAAAGCAGAGACAATCGCAGGCCGTACCAATTTCATCAAAACGCATGGCATGACAGTGATAGATGACTGCTACAATGCAAACCCTGTATCCATGAAATCCTCTATCGAGGTGCTTTCACATGCAAAGGGCAGGACAATAGCAGTGCTTGGCGACATGGGAGAGTTGGGAAGCGATGAAAAAGCTGCACCATGAGGTAGGCGAAGCAGTTGGAGAGAATCATATCCATACACTTTTTGCCGCAGGAGAGCTGGCAAAGGAATATGCAGCCGGAGCCGCAGAAAAATCGTCCGATGTAGACATCCACTATTTCGAGGATAGGGAGACCATGACACAGGAGCTTCTTTCATATGTGAAGGAGGGCGACACCATACTGGTGAAGGCATCGCACTTCATGGAGTTTCCGAAGGTAGTCGAGGCTCTGAGTGAGTAAAATTAGGTAAAATCAATCGGGCAGAAATTAATTCGATATTTAATAATTGCGAGGAATGGATATTCTCCAAGCCTCATAATATTATAAAAGAAAGAGAGAAAAATAATGGCACAGAATCCAATCGTAACAATCACAATGGAAAACGGCGATGTAATCAAGGCGGAGCTTTATCCGGAAATCGCACCAAACACAGTAAACAACTTTATCAGCTTAATCAATCACAACTTCTATGACGGAGTATGCTTCCACCGTGTAATCAAGGGCTTTATGCTCCAGGGCGGAGATCCTGACGGAAACGGCACAGGCGGCCCTGGCTATGAAATCAAGGGCGAGTTCACACACAACGGCTTCAAAAATGACTTAAAGCACACAGCCGGTGTACTTTCAATGGCACGTACCATGATACGATTCAGCAGGCAGCCAGTTCTTCATCATGCATCAGGATGCACCACATCTCGATGGTGAGTATGCGGCATTCGGCAAGGTAATCGAGGGCATGGATGTGGTAAACAAGATCGCTGAGGTGCGCACAGACTACATGGACAAACCACTTGAGGCTCAGGTCATGAAGACAGTTACAGTTGAGACCTTCGGAGTGGACTATCCGGAGCCGGAGACAGTTTAATGATAATAATTATCGATGAGGCAAGCGCAAAACTTGCCTCTTTTACTATCATGACGAGATATTCAAGCTGCAGTGGAGAAGTGTGGCAGGCAAGGCATCTATGTCAGAAGAGCTGCAAGAAAAACTGTATGGTGCACTACTGGGAAAATTGCTGGATGAGTTGCAGAAGAAACTGCCGGATGAGCAGCAGAATAATTTGTGTGTGTATGAAATAGAAAATAATTCAGGATATACAGAATCTGCAGATAACACCGCGAAAGCTAATACGGGAAATCTAAGAATACCGAAAGCTCCCGCAGACTACATCTGGATAATATCAAACCGGCAGCAGAAGCAAATAGCTGACTCGCTCGGCATAGCATCAGTAGGAGAACCGCAGTGTGGCACGCGCTATGCAGTGGAAAGCCTTGCAGAGCTTGATATTGAGTATCTGGAGCGGGTGCGCAGACGGTATAATCACATCCCGTGGGACATCGGCGAGACAGACAGGTGTCTGATACGTGAGCTGACCCTGTCAGACCTTCCTGCGCTCTATGAGCTCTATGACAAGCCCGGCATGACAGACTTTGTGGAGCCGCTTTACGACTATGAGACAGAGCTTGAATACCAGAAAGCATATATAGAGAACATGTATGGCTTTTACGAGTATGGCATGTGGCTTGTATTTTCCAGAGAAACAGGGAAGCTGATAGGACGGGCAGGGCTTGAGCATGATGAACTGGGCTATATGATAGCGCCGGAATTATGGAACCAAGGCTATGCCACGGAGGTGTGCCGCTTCATCATAGACTATGCGCGCAAAAACACAGACTTTGAAGAGCTTTACTGCCGGATAGATGAGAGAAATACGGCATCGGTTCGCCTTGCCAAAAAGCTTGGATTTACAAATAGCGGGAATGTGGATGATGATATAAACGCTTCTATATATAGAAAAATATAAAAACAATGAAAAACATTGAAAAATATACAATTAGGCAATAAAATATAAACATAGTTTAACGATTTGGAGGACGAAAAAATGAAGAAATATGCATACGGAGTAGATATAGGTGGAACAACTGTAAAGATAGGCTTTTTCGAGACCACAGGAAAGCTTGTCGATACATGGGAGATTCCTACACGCACAGAGAATTCCGGCGAGCTCATTCTGCCTGATATCGCAGCATCCATCAAGGAGAATAACGAGAAGCACGGCATCGAGATGGGTGACATCGAGGGTGTAGGCATGGGAGTGCCGGGACCTATAAAGGATGACGGAACAGTATTGAAGTGTGTCAACCTCGGCTGGGGCGTGTTCAACGTGGCACAGTCACTCTCAGTACTGTGCGGCGGCATCAAGGTAAAGGCCGGAAACGATGCCAACGTAGCTGCACTCGGTGAGATGTGGCAGGGTGGCGGAAAGGGTCATCGATGTAGTCATGATCACACTCGGCACAGGTGTAGGCGGAGGAATCATCCGCGATGGCAGAATCGTAGCCGGAGTAAACGGAGCAGGCGGAGAGATAGGACATATGCCTATGGTAGATGATGAGTCAGAGTGCTGTGGCTGCGGCAAGAAGGGCTGCTTAGAGCAGTATGCATCAGCAAATGGTCTCGTAAGAGTGGCAGAGAGATACATTGCAGCACACAGGGATGTGGCAACAAAGCTTGATTTAAATGCAGGCTTCACAGCCAAGGATGTATGCGATGCGGCAAAGGCAGGAGATGCAGCGGGCATTGCAGCAGTAGAGCAGTCTATGAAGCTTCTCGGCAAGGCAATGGCAGCAGTAGCATGCGTTATGGACCCTGAGGTATTTGTTGTCGGCGGTGGGCTTTCAAAGGCAGGCAGCATCATCATCGATACAGCAGCAAAGTACTATAAAGAGTATGCTTTCCATGCAAGCCGTGAGACAGAGATCAAGCTTGCCACACTCGGCAACTCAGCCGGCATGTATGGCGGAGTAAAGATGGTTATCGGCTAACAACATGAGATTGCAATTTTTAAAGAAATAAAATATAATGGCTACTAAAGATACACTACAATCGAGGTGAGACTATTGGCAGATTACTCAACAGAAGAATTAGAAAAAATAGCGGACAAATTTCGCTCAGATACCAGCGGTATAAGGGGAACAAAGGATTTTACGAGCCCAGAGGAGCTTTACGATGAGCTGAAAAGGAAATCAAAAGTACCATCCGTCGGATGACACGAGCCTTGTGGACAAAGCCTACAGGGTAGCTTATGATGCTCATAAGGGTCGCGCGTAAGTCGAGAGCCTTATATCATACATCCGCTTTGTGTTGCCATAATACTCGCCGAGCTCGAGCTGGATAAGGAAACCATTGCAGCAGGACTGCTCCATGATGTGCTGGAGGATACCATCATGACCATGGATGAGATGCGTGCAGAGTTTGGAGACGATGTCGCACATCTGGTGGATGGTGTCACGAAGTTGAAGCACCTGCACGACAGACAGCACCAAGGATCCGAAGGACAAGAATGCGGACAGGCTTGAGATGCAGGCTGAGAATCTGCGCAAGATGTTTCTCGCCATGGCGAAGGATATCAGGGTCATCCTCATAAAGCTGGCAGACAGACTGCATAATATGCTTACACTCAAGTACCAGTCCAAGGAGGCACAGCAGCGTATCGCCAGAGAGACACAGGATATCTATTGCCCTATCGCACAGCGACTTGGTATCAGCAAGATAAAGATAGAGCTCGAGGACCTTTGTATGAAGTACCTCTATCCGGATGCCTACTACGATCTGGTAGAGAAGGTAGCCCTCAGAAAGACAGAGCGCGACACCTACATCCAGGGTCTGGTAAACGATGTCAAGAAGTATGTTTCAGATGCCGGTATCAAGGCAGAGATATACGGCAGGGCAAAGCATTTCTTCAGTATATATAAGAAGATGGTCAATCAGGACAAGACTATAGACCAGATATATGACCTCTTTGCCATCAGGATTCTGGTGGATACCATACCGGACTGTTACGCAGTGCTTGGTATTATACATGAGAAGTATAAGCCTATACCGGGCCGTTTCAAGGACTATATTGCCATGCCGAAGCAGAACATGTACCAGTCGCTTCACACGACGCTCATAGGTCCGAGCGGACAGCCGTTTGAGATACAGATTCGTACCTACGAGATGCATCGTACTGCTGAGTACGGTATCGCAGCGCACTGGAAGTACAAGGAAACAAACAACGGCAATGCCACTACCACCACTGTCACCGAGGAGGAGAAGCTCAGCTGGCTGCGCCAGATACTCGAGTGGCAGCAGGACATGTCGGATAATAAGGAGTTTATGACTTTATTAAAGAGTGATTTAAATTTATTCTCCGATAATGTATTTGCATTCACACCGTCCGGCGATGTAAAGAACCTGCCAAAGGGCTCCACACCTATAGACTTTGCCTACAGCATACACTCTGCGGTCGGCAACAAGATGGTCGGTGCCAAGGTAAACGGCAAGCTGGTGCCGATAGACTATGTCATCAAAAACGGTGACCAGATAGAGATAATCACCTCACAGAACTCCAAGGGGCCAAGCCGTGACTGGCTCAAGGTCGTAAAAGCACACAGGCCAAGAACAAGATCAACCAGTGGTTCAGAAGTGAGCTCAAGGAGGAGAATATACAGCACGGCAAGGATCTGATAGCAGCCTATGCCAAGGCAAAGGGTATCAACTTTGCTGAGATAAACAAGCCTGAGTATCAAGAAGAAAATACGCCGCAAATACGGCTTCCACGACTGGAACTCATGCCTTGCAACCGTTGGCCACGGCGGACTCAAGGAGAGCCAGATAGTCAACAGGATGTACGATGAGTACAAGAAGGATCATGTGGTGCCTGTGACAGATGCAGATGTGCTTGGCAGCATCGCAGAAAAGCAGCAGGCAGCAGCAGGTATACAGCCGGAGCACAAGTCAAAGAGCGGTATTGTGGTGCACGGACTCTATGACGTGGCTGTGCACTTCTCGAAGTGCTGCAATCCTGTTCCGGGAGATGAAATCGTGGGCTTTGTCACAAGAGGCCGAGGCATCTCCATCCACAGGACAGACTGTGTGAATATCATCAATCTGTCCAAGATAGAAAAGGACAGGCTCATAGAAGCAGAGTGGCAGGATACAGCCCTCATGGACAACGGTGCCGAGTATCAGGCAGACCTTAAGATATTCTGTCATGACAGGCCGGGACTGCTCGTAGATATCACAAAGATATTTACCGAGAAGGAAATCAATATCAGTGGTATCCAGTCCAAGACCAGCAAGCAGGGCATCGCTACAATCGAGGTATTTTTAATATCAAAGGCAGGGACCAGATAAAGGTTCTCGTGGAGAAGCTCAGACAGATAGAAAGTGTAATAGACGCAGAGAGGACCACCGGCTAAATTCCGGTGGTTCTTGCGTGAAGCATAACATATAACAGACAAGGAGTACACTCATATGGTAAATATGAAGATAGATCACTTCGTAGTGGGACCGGTGCAGACCAACTGCTACTTTGTCACCAATATAAAGACAAAGGAAATGATAATAATAGACCCGGGCGCGTGTGCTAATCAGCTCGCCAAAAAAGTGGACGAATCAGGCGCAAAGCCTGTAGCAATACTGCTCACACACGGACACTTTGACCATGCCACTGATGCAAAGCCGCTCGCAGACCGCTACGGCATCAAGATATATATCCATGAGGCAGACAAAGCCACACTCGATGACCCGCAGCTCAATGTCAGCTACATGATGGGGCAGTCAAAAACATTTTATGCAGATGTATTTTTGAAGGATAAGCAGGAGCTTGACATCGCAGGTTTTCATATAGTAGTGCTTCACACACCGGGGCATACACCGGGCGGCTGCTGCTATTATTTCCCGTATGAGGACGTAATCTTTACAGGAGATTCGCTGTTTTGCGGCTCAATCGGACGTACGGATTTCAAGGGTGGCAGCATGTCAGACCTTGTGCGCACAGTGAAGGAAAAAATCATGACACTGCCTGAGCATACAGAGGTGTACCCGGGCCACAACGACACAACAACCATAGAAAACGAGAGGATGTATAACCCTTACTTATGATAGTAGTAGTATTTAATAAACCGGATTTTGAATATGATGTGCACTCACTGCTCAAGGAGTTCTTCCCGCAGGAGGATGTGCAGATGTACTATAGCTGCTCACCTGATGAGGTGGAGGGAAAAAACTTAGCCTGCACACACCACGAGATGACAGACGATGGCGTAAAAGAATTTGCGGATGCCTCACAGGTATTTAAGATAGACTATGTGGGCGATGAAATTGCGGTGGAGTGGACGATGAATAGAGCCGGCAGAAATAATTCCATGACAGGTGATATGCAGCAAGCCGACGAAAGTGACATTAAAACAGCAGGAGAAAGTATCTGCACAAAATATCCGTGGACGGCACAGACCGCAAGGAAACCAAAAACCGCCTCAAGCTCGCCCTGTATTCCATGATAGAAAAGGGCACAGGAAAGAGCCTTCCGTGGGGCACACTCTCAGGCATCAGACCGACCAAGATAGCCATGAAATGCATAGAGGACGGCATGAGCGATAAGGAAACCTACGACTATCTGAAGGGAAACCTATCTGGCAAGCGATGAGAAAATCGACCTCTCAATAGGTATAGCAAAGCGTGAGAAGGCACTGCTCGATAGGGTGGACTATGACAACGGCTACAGCCTGTATATAGGCATACCCTTCTGCCCGAGCACCTG
>SCPO01000009.1_pt1:2500-5000 | contig 413621 bp, 489 predicted proteins | sample 6106821 | NCBI WGS metagenome assembly SCPO01 (sample SAMN10720448, study PRJNA508395) | human gut metagenome | isolation source: Participant 2 stool, 0 month | host: Homo sapiens | collected 2017
TTCTGAACCCAGCTCGCGTACCGCTTTAATGGGCGAACAGCCCAACCCTTGGGACCTGCTACAGCCCCAGGATGCGATGAGCCGACATCGAGGTGCCAAACCACTCCGTCGATGTGAACTCTTGGGAGTGATAAGCCTGTTATCCCCAGGGTAGCTTTTATCCGTTGAGCGATGGCAATCCCACTTTCATACCACCGGATCACTAAGTCCTAGTTTCCTACCTGCTCCACCCGTCGGTGTCGCAGTCAAGCTCCCTTATGCCTTTGCACTCTTCTAATGGTTTCCAACCATTATGAGGGAACCTTTGAGCGCCTCCGATACCCTTTCGGAGGCGACCGCCCCAGTCAAACTCCCCGCCTGACATTGTCCCCCAGCCGGTTCACGGCTGCAGGTTAGAAATCCAATACCGCAAGGGTGGTATCCCAACAGCGACTCCTACAAACTGGCGTTCATAGTTCTCAGTCTCCCACCTATCCTGTACATGCAGTACCGAATCCCAGTATCAAGCTGGAGTAAAGCTCCATGGGGTCTTTCCGTCCTGGCGCAGGTAACCAGCATCTTCACTGGTATTTCAATTTCACCGGGTGCATTGTCGAGACAGCGCTCAAATCATTACGCCTTTCGTGCGGGTCGGAACTTACCCGACAAGGAATTTCGCTACCTTAGGACCGTTATAGTTACGGCCGCCGTTTACTGGGGCTTCAATTCAGAGCTTCGCTTGCGCTAACCCCTCCTCTTAACCTTCCAGCACGGGCAGGCGTCAGCCCATATACCTCACCTTACGGTTTTGCATAGACCTGTGTTTTTGCTAAACAGTTGCTTGAGCCTATTCTCTGCGGCCTGGTTTCCCAGGCACCCTTTCTCCCGAAGTTACAGGGTCATTTTGCCGAGTTCCTTAACAATGCTTCTCCCGCCGGCCTTAGGATTCTCTCCTCATCTACCTGTGTCGGTTTACGGTACGGGCACGTATCACACAATAGCGGCTTTTCTTGACAGCCGGAATCGCACACTTCGCTACTTAAATTCGCTCCGCATCACAGCTTCGGATTGTTAAGCGGATTTGCCAGCTTAACTCCTACCCTGCTTGCCCCGGTCTTTCCATTCCTGGATGTGCTGTCCTTCTGTGTCCCCACAGTTCTGATGATACGCGGTACAGGAATCTCAACCTGTTGTCCATCGGCTACGCTTCTCAGCCTTACCTTAGGCCCCGACTTACCCAGAGCAGATCAGCTTTACTCTGGAAACCTTGGATATTCGGCCTGGAGGATTCCCACCTCCATCTCGCTACTCATTCCGGCATTCTCTTCTTAAAAGTCCACAGCTCCTTACCGGTACTGCTTCATTCCTTTAAGAATGCTCCTCTACCAATGTATTTCTACATTCCTAAGCTTCGGTGTTGTGTTTCAGCCCCGGACATTTTCGGCGCAGGACCTCTCGACTAGTGAGCTATTACGCACTCTTTGAATGTGTGGCTGCTTCTAAGCCAACATCCTAGTTGTCTCTGAAATCCCACATCCTTTTCCACTTAACACACACTTTGGGACCTTAGCTGTAGGTCTGGGCTCTTTCCCTTTTGACTGCCCAACTTATCTCGTGCAGTCTGACTCCCGTACATCATTTATGCGGCATTCGGAGTTTGATATCCCTTGGTAAGCTTTGACGCCCCCTTAGGAATTCAGTGCTCTACCTCCGCTAAAATAATACGGGCTAGCCCTAAAGCTATTTCGAGGAGAACCAGCTATCTCCGGGTTCGATTGGAATTTCTCCCCTATCCACACCTCATTCCCACCCTTTTCAACGGATGTGGATCCGGACCTCCACGGAATTTTACTTCCGCTTCATCCTGACATGGATAGGTCACCCGGTTTCGGGTCTGCCTGTGCTGACTTTACGCCCATTTGAGACTTGGTTTCCCTTCGGCTCCATGGCTGTACCATTTAACCTTGCCAGCACCGGCAACTCGCCGGACCGTTCTACAAAAAGTACGCGGTTGCACCTTAACGTGCTCCCACAGCTTGTAAACACAGGGTTTCAGGTTCTCTTTCACTCTCCCGGGGTCCTTTTCACCTTTCCTTCACAGTACTATGCGCTATCGGTCACTAAGGAGTATTTAGCCTTGGAGGGTGGTCCCTCCGACTTCCCGCAAGGTTTCTCGTGTCTCGCGGTACTCTGGATCCTGCCGCTGCCTACCGTTTTCATGTACGGGGCTTTCACCTCTCTGGCCTGCCTTCCCAGGCAGTTCCATTAACAGATCGGCTCACTTATGCAGTCCTTAACCCCAGCATGCACGCACGCTGGTTTGGGCTCTTCCGGGTTCGCTCGCCGCTACTTCCGGAATCGATGTTTCTTTCTCTTCCTCCGGCTACTTAGATGTTTCAGTTCACCGGGTTCCCTCTGTATGGCTATGTATTTACCATACAGTGACTGAGGATTACTCAGCCGGGTTTCCCCATTCAGATATCTCCGGATCAAAGGATATTTGCTCCTCCCCGAAGCTTTT